>Ga0308166_1000021_pt1 | contig 488063 bp, 434 predicted proteins | sample PhyCR2_2_FD_202137 | JGI IMG/M metagenome (GOLD analysis project Ga0308166, IMG submission 202137) | Phyllosphere microbial communities from UC Gill Tract Community Farm, Albany, California, United States - DLSLCC.R2 | ecosystem: Host-associated > Plants > Phyllosphere > Unclassified | place...
TTTCCTCCTGCGGAGTCAACTTCTTTTTGAGAAGTTTTTTCCGGCGGTTCAGACAACTTTCTGAACCTCCAACACGCTGGCCTGTAAGCCGTTGTTCCGTGTCAGTGGAGGCGCAGTATAGGGATTTCCTGGCGACTGACAAGCGTTTATTGCAAAAAAACTTTTACATGCTCATTTTTCACGCAAAGGAGCTATTTAACATCAGATTTTGTCGACTTAATAAACGAAAATGGGCCAAAGGCCCATTTTCGTAACTTCACGTGAATTACTGATGCGCTACGATAACGCCATCCTTCACATCCATCTCGATGGTTTTTCCCGGAACCAATGCCCCGGAAAGGATTTGCTGCGCCAGCGGGTTCTCTATCTGCTGCTGTATCGCACGTTTCAGCGGACGCGCGCCGTACACCGGATCGTAGCCATTTTCCCCCAGCTGCTGTAACGCCGCTTCGGAGATGTGCAGTTCAAATCCACGATCCTCCAGACGCTGATGCAGCCGCTGTAGCTGGATACGAGCGATAGAAGCAATATGATTCTCACCCAGCGGATGGAAGACCACCAGCTCATCGATACGGTTAATGAACTCTGGACGGAAGCTGTGGCTGACCACTGACATCACCAGCTCTTTCATTTCACCGTAGCTCAGCGCACCAAAGCGTTCCTGGATCAAATCGGAACCCAGGTTAGAGGTCATGATGACAACCGTATTACGGAAATCGACCGTCCTGCCCTGCCCGTCGGTAAGACGACCATCGTCCAACACCTGTAGCAGAATGTTGAATACGTCCGGATGCGCCTTTTCAACTTCATCCAACAGGATCACCGAGTAAGGACGACGACGAACCGCTTCCGTCAGATAGCCACCTTCTTCGTACCCGACGTAGCCTGGAGGTGCGCCCACCAGTCGTGACACCGAATGTTTTTCCATAAATTCGGACATATCAATGCGCACCATTGCATCGTCGCTGTCGAACATGAAGTTAGCCAGCGCCTTACACAGTTCGGTTTTACCAACCCCGGTTGGACCGAGGAACAGGAATGAACCGATAGGACGATTCGGATCGGCCAGCCCCGCACGGCTACGGCGAATCGCGTTCGATACCGCTTCCACGGCTTCGTTTTGTCCAATCACCCGCGTATGCAGCTGTTGCTCCATGCGCAGCAGCTTATCGCGTTCACCTTCCATCATGCGATCAACGGGAATACCGGTCCAGCGTGCCAGCACGTCGGCAATCTCAACGTCGGTCACACGGTTACGCAGCAGGCGCATGGTTTTACCTTCGGCCTGTGTCGCCGACGCCAGCTGTTTTTCCAGCTCAGGAATTTTGCCGTACTGTAGTTCAGACATCTGGGCAAGATCGCCCAGGCGACGCGCCTGTTCCATATTGAGCCGCGCCTGTTCCAGCTCGGCTTTTATATGCTGTGTGCCGGAAAGCGAGGCTTTCTCTGCCTTCCACTCTTCTTCCAGTTCAGAATACTCACGCTCTTTCTGGTCAAGCTCCACTTCCAGCATATCCAGACGTTTGATACTGGCATCATCAGACTCTTTCTTCAGCGCCTGCTGTTCCAGCTTCAGCTGGATAATCCGGCGCTCAAGGCGATCCAGCGACTCCGGTTTAGAGTCGATCTGCATACGGATGCTGGACGCGGCTTCGTCAATCAGATCGATCGCTTTATCCGGCAGCTGGCGATCGGAAATGTAACGGTGCGAAAGTGTCGCCGCCGCAACGATTGCCGGATCGGTTATCTGCACATGGTGATGCAGCTCATAACGCTCTTTCAGTCCGCGCAGGATGGCAATGGTATCTTCCACGCTGGGTTCAGCAACGAACACCTTCTGGAAACGGCGCTCCAGCGCGGCGTCTTTTTCAATGTACTGGCGATATTCGTCCAGCGTGGTAGCGCCCACGCAGTGAAGTTCACCGCGCGCCAGCGCAGGCTTGAGCATGTTGCCGGCGTCCATCGCACCGTCTGCCTTGCCTGCTCCCACCATCGTGTGCAGTTCATCAATAAACAGGATAACGTTGCCTTCCTGTTTAGACAGATCGTTGAGTACAGCTTTCAGACGCTCTTCAAATTCACCGCGATACTTTGCTCCGGCAATCAGCGCACCCATATCCAGCGCCAGCACCCGGCGGCCTTTTAATCCTTCCGGGACTTCGCCATTGATAATACGCTGCGCCAGCCCCTCAACGATGGCGGTTTTACCCACGCCCGGTTCACCAATCAGTACCGGGTTGTTTTTGGTTCGACGCTGCAATACCTGGATAGTACGGCGAATTTCTTCATCACGGCCAATCACCGGATCAAGTTTGCCCTGCTCCGCCCGCTCAGTGAGATCGATGGTGTACTTGTTTAAAGCCTGGCGCTGATCTTCCGCTCCCTGATCGTTCACTTTTTCGCCTCCGCGCATTTGCTCAATGGCCTGCGTCAGCCGATCGCTGCTCGCTCCGGCAGATTTCAGTAAATCCGCCAGCGAACCCCGTGAGTCGAGTGCCGCCAGAACAAATAATTCTGATGAAATAAAGTTGTCTGAGCGCTTCTGCGCCAGTTTGTCACACAGGTTGAGTACCCGTACCAGGTCCGCAGAAGGCTGAACGTCACCGTCGGTGCCTTCAACCTGGGGTAACCGGCTCAGGGCCTGTTCGATACCGCTACGCAGTGACGCAACATCTACGCCTGCAGCGGTCAGCAGTGGGCGAACCGATCCGCCTTCCTGATTGAGCAGTGCGCTCATCAGATGCAGAGGTTCAATGAATTGATTATCGCGGCCAAGAGCCAGAGACTGTGCATCAGCCAGGGCCAGCTGAAATTTGTTGGTAAGACGATCCAGACGCATAATTTCCCCCATTCAGGTCAAATTGCTACTGGAGATTAAATGAGGTCATCCCTCAAATTTTTCAAGGTAATGACCTGAACATTTTGGAGAAAAAAACATCAGTCCGGACCGTCTTAGGGCGCTAGGTTATATCAGCCAGATTAAACTTGCCATACGCCCGGTGATTCCATCACGGCGGAAAGAGAAAAATTCCGTCTCACGGCTCAGCGTACACAGGCCTCCGCCCCAGACCTGCCGCACTCCTTTGGCATACAAACGCTGCTTCGCCAGCAGCCAGAGATCAGCATAAAATTTTTCTCCCTCAGCACGAAATGCGGACGAAGCAGCAGAATTTATCGAACAAAACGCCTCGCGCACCTCTGCTCCCACCTCAAATGCCTCCGGGCCGATGGCCGGTCCAAGCCAGACCCGGATCTCTTCGGGCGGAGCGGAGAAGGCATCCAGCGTGGCTTCCAGAACACCGTTGCACAGCCCCCGCCATCCCGCATGGGCCGCAGCCACCTCTTTACCATCCGCCGAGCAAAACAGCACCGGTAGACAATCGGCGGTCATCACCGCACAGACCACCCCGGTTTCACGGGTATAGACAGCATCCGCACGCAGCGTAGCCGGTGGCCGCCGGTCGAGCCGCAGTACATCGTTACCGTGTACCTGCTCCAACCAAACCGGCATCGACGGCAGGTTGAGTGACTCAACCAACCGCTGACGATTAACCTGCACACTGTGCGGATCGTCGCCCACGTGCGCGCCCAGATTCAGACTGTCCCAGGGCGCCAGACTGACGCCGCCGGTACGCGTACTGCTACAGGCCCGAACATTTGCGGGAAGTGACCACTCTGGCAAGACGGGCTTCATCACCAATCCATCTGGTCTTTGAATTCTTCCGTATCCGCTTTCAGCGCATTGATCAGATCGACCATATCCTGCGGCAGAGGCGCATGCCACTCCATTTCAATACCGGTAATGGGGTGATAGAGACGCAGCATAGTGGCATGCAGCGCCTGTCTGTCGAAACCACGCAGTGTGCCGATAAATGCATCGGAAGCGCCCTTAGGCGGGCGCGGACGACCGCCGTAGAGCGGATCGCCCACCAGCGGATGGTTAATGTGTGACATATGCACGCGGATCTGGTGCGTGCGGCCCGTTTCCAGACGCAGACGCAGACGCGTATGCGCACGGAAATGCTCCATAATGCGATAATGCGTCGTCGCCGGTTTACCCATTGGGTGAACGGCCATATGCGTGCGCTTGGTGGAATGGCGGCTAATCGGTTCATTTACCGAACCACCGGCGGTCATCCGGCCAATCGCCACCGCCTCGTATTCACGGGTGATTTCGCGCAGCTGGAGTGACTCAACCAGATGAGTTTGAGCCGGAACCGTCTTCGCCACCACCATCAGACCGGTGGTATCTTTATCCAGACGGTGAACAATGCCCGCGCGCGGGACATCGGCAATCGCCGGGAAATGGTAAAGCAGTGCATTCAGTACGGTGCCATCCGGATTGCCTGCGCCCGGATGGACGACCAGGCCGCGCGGTTTGTTGATCACCAGGATATCATCGTCTTCATAAACGATATCCAGTGGAATGTCCTGCGCTTCCCAGCGGGCTTCTTCTTCGATTTCCGCATCGATGATAATGTGCTCACCGCCGAGCACTTTCTCTTTGGGTTTGTCGATTATTTCGCCATTTACAGCAACACGGCGGTCAAGAATCCATTCTTTTATGCGAGAACGTGAATAATCAGGGAACAATTCGGCCAAAGCCTGATCTAAGCGTTGTCCGAGTTGCGATTCGGATACCGTTGCGTTGAGTTTTACTTGTTGTGCCATACACAGCTTCTTCGTTAACGTTGGGTTTTCACGGCGATGCCGTTTAATATAATGTGCTATTGTACCTGGTCACTATCGGGAGCTATATGGACAGCTTCCTGAATAACACTCTGAGGATAATCAAATCGTCATGACGCGTATGAAATATCTGGTGGCTGCAGCCACGTTGAGCCTGGCATTAGCGGGATGTTCCGGCTCCAAGGATGTGGTGCCAGACAGCCCACCTTCCGAGCTTTATGCCACTGCCCAGCAAAAACTGCAGGACGGTAACTTTAAAGGAGCTATAACGCAACTGGAAGCGCTCGATAATCGCTATCCGTTCGGCCCTTACTCCCAGCAAGTTCAGTTAGACCTGATCTACGCTTACTATAAGAATGCCGATTTGCCGCTGGCCCAGGCTGCCATCGATCGCTTTATGCGCCTTAACCCAACCCATCCTAATATCGACTACGTCATTTACATGCGTGGCCTGACGGATATGGCGCTGGATGATAGCGCACTGCAAGGTTTTTTTGGTATCGATCGGTCTGACCGCGATCCCAACCATGCGCGTGATGCTTTCAAAGACTTTTCACAGCTGCTGCGCGGCTATCCAAATAGCCAGTACGCAACCGATGCACACCAGCGAATGGTGTTCTTAAAAGATCGTCTGGCGAAATTCGAATTATCCGTAGCAGAATTCTACACTAAACGCGGCGCTTATGTTGCAGTGGTTAACCGTGTAGAGCTGATGCTCAGGGATTATCCTGATACGAAGGCAACGCGCACAGCGCTGCCGCTAATGGAAAACGCCTATCGTCAGATGCAGCTCAACAACGAAGCCGAGCGCGTGGCGAAGATTATCGCGGTAAACCAGGCCTGAGTTTGAACGCCGTCATGCCGATTGACACAGCATCACGGCATGCCTGGATATCCCACTGAAGACAAAAAAGGCAGCGTTAAGCTGCCTTTTTCATTAATGGAAACTGCCACCAGGGTGAATCTCTGCCGGCAAATCCTATCAACAATGCCACCGAAAAAAGCCGCAGACAAGTGCCTGAATGGTATTTATCAGCCGGTTTCACATTTTTGCTCATCCTGACAAAAAGCGACAAAAAAACGTGATTTAAATCACGCATGTTTGCATTTTTCGCGCTATGCTGGACCTACCAAGACGGAAATGACAGAGAGGTAAGTACTATGGTTCTGAACATTACCAGCAAGCAAATGGAAATCACTCCGGCTATCCGCCAGCATGTCGAAGACCGTCTCTCTAAGCTCGAAAAGTGGCAAACCCACCTGATTAATCCGCACATTGTACTTTCGAAGGAGCCGAAAGAGTTCGTTGCCGATGCCAATATCAATACGCCTAATGGCCCGCTGGTTGCCAGCGCGAAGCATGAAGATATGTATACGGCCATTAACGAACTGATCAACAAACTTGAGCGTCAGCTGAATAAAGTTCAGCATAAAGGCGAGGCACGACGCGCCAACGCCAGCGTAAAAGACCTCAGTGTGATCGACGAAGAATAATCAGCGAATCTTAGATAACGCGCCCGCGGGCGCGTTTTTTATTGACAGAATGAAATTGCAGCGGTTACTTTAATCTTCCGGACCAATGTGAGCAGCAAACAAAATCTATGAAAATCATCCCGTTTTTCTTCGCATTCTTTTTTACCTTCCCCTGAATGGGAGGCAATTCGTCGTGTAAGAATGAATGCGAAGACGAACAATAAAGCCTCCCGAAAGGGGGGCTTTTTTTTTAGCGACATTTGACAGGTAGCGATATGAACTCCGAAAACCCTTTGCTGGCCCTGCGTGGAAAGATCAGCGCGCTGGATGAAGAACTGCTGAAGCTGCTGGCCGAGCGCCGTTCTCTGGCGGTTGACGTTGCCAAAGCGAAAATGACCACTCACCGTCCAATCCGTGATATCGACCGCGAACGCGATCTGCTGGAGCATCTGATTACGCTGGGTAAAAGCCATAAGCTGGATGCCCACTATATTACCCGCCTGTTTCAACTGATTATTGAAGACTCCGTACTCACTCAGCAGGCGCTGCTGCAAAAGCATCTGAACAATACCCATGCTCAGTCTGCACGCATTGCTTTTCTGGGGCCAAAGGGATCTTACTCCCATCTGGCATCGCGCCACTACGCAGCCCGTCATTTCGACAGCTTTATTGAAAGCGGCTGCCTGAAGTTCAACGACATTTTCAACCAGGTAGAAACCGGACAGGCGGACTATGCCGTTTTGCCGATTGAGAACACGACCTCCGGTTCTATTACGGATGTCTATGACCTTTTGCAGCAGACCAGCCTGTCTATTGTGGGGGAAATTACTCTGCCCATCGATCACTGCGTGCTGGTATCGGGCAGCACCGACCTACAACAGATTGAGACGGTTTACAGCCATCCGCAGCCGTTCCAGCAGTGCAGCCAGTTCGTGAATCGCTATCCGCACTGGAAAATTGAGTACACCGAAAGCACCGCCGCCGCGATGGAAAAAGTGGCGGCAATGAACTCGCCAAAAGTGGCGGCGCTGGGCAGCGAGGCAGGCGGCGAACTGTATGGATTGCAGGTTCTGGAAAGAAACCTCGCTAACCAGCGGCAAAATATTACCCGCTTTATTATCCTGGCGCGTAAACCGGTTGATGTTTCAATGCAGGTGCCGGCAAAAACGACGCTTATTATGGCAACCGGACAGCAGGCAGGGGCGCTGGTCGAAGCGTTGCTGGTGCTTCGCCAGCATAATCTGACCATGAGCAAGCTGGAGTCACGCCCGATTAACGGCAATCCGTGGGAAGAGATGTTTTATATCGATTTCCAGGGCAATCTGCGCTCGGATGCGGTACAGCAGGCGCTGCGTGAACTGGCACTCATCACCCGCTCACTGAAGGTTATGGGCAGCTATCCTAGCGAAAACGTCGTGGCGGTTGAGCCGCTCTGATCGCCGCCGTACGCATAACGAAAAAAAGACGACACTAAGTCGTCTTTTTATTGTGCTAAGGCGTGCTCGGCAACAGTCGGACTAAGCTCGGCTGTCGTTTGCCTGCCGTAAAAGCGTGCGGCTTTCGGCCTGGAAGCGCTGGGCGTAATCACCAAACCAGTGCTCAACGCGGCGGAAACTGTCAATGAACGCCTGCTTGTCACCCTGCTCCAGCAGCTTAATTGCCTCACCAAAACGTGAGTAGTAACGCTTGATCAGCGCCAGATTGCTTTCTGACGACATAATGATATCCGCGTAAAGCTGCGGATCCTGGGCAAACAGACGGCCAACCATCGCCAGCTCCAGACGGTAAATGGGCGATGACAGCGCCAGCAGCTGTTCCAGCTGCACATTTTCCTCAGAGAGATGCAGACCGTAGGCGAACGTGGCAAAGTGGCGCAGCGCCTGGATAAACGCCATATTCTGATCGTGCTCTACCGCACTGATGCGATGCAGCCGCGCGCCCCAGACCTGAATTTGCTCCAGGAACCATTGATAGGCCTCCGGCTGACGGCCGTCGCACCACACCACCACCTGCTTCGCCAGACTGCCGCTGTCCGGGCCGAACATCGGATGCAGGCCCAGCACCGGCCCGCCGTGCGCGGCCAGCATCGCCTGTAGCGGTTTGTTCTTCACCGACGCCAGATCGACGAGGATACAGTCCTGCGGCAACGGCGGCAGCTCGGCAATAACCTGCTCGGTCAGATGGATGGGAACACTGACAATCACCATACCGGCATCCATCAGCAGCGTTTCTGCGCGATCGCGATCCTCTTTATCCAGGATCTTTACCTGATAGCCAGAAAGGGTCAGCATTTTTTCAAACAGCCGCCCCATCTGCCCTTTACCGCCGACAATGACCACCGGACGCAGCTCGGGATTCAGCGTTTTAAATCCTTTATCATTTTCACTGGTATAGGATTCGCGCATTACCCGACGCAGCACATCTTCGATAAGATCGGGCGGCACGCCGAGCAGTTCAGCCTCCTTACGGCGCGAGGCCAGCATCGAGGCCTCGCGTTCAGGTACATAGATCGGTAATCCATAGCGGCTTTTAACTTCACCCACTTCCGCTACCAGCTCCAGCCGTTTTGCCAGCAGGTCCAGCAGCGCTTTATCCACTACATCAATTTGATCGCGTAGCGCGGTCAGCTCAGCCACCATAACTCTTTAATCCTCTTACTACAGACGTGCCGCCAGTACGCCGTCGAGATCCTGATGAATGTTGCGCAGCAGGCTTTCGGTCGTTTCCCAGTTAATACAGGCGTCCGTTACCGAAACACCGTAGCGCATATCGCTACGCGGCTGCTCGGAAGTCTGATTGCCTTCATTAATGTTGCTTTCAAGCATCAGACCAATAATCGAGCGGTTACCGTCTTTGATCTGCGCAACGGCAGACTCGGCCACACCGGACTGGCGGCGGAAATCTTTATTAGAATTGCCGTGACTGCAATCTATCATCAAGGATGGACGGAGTCCCGCCTGCTGCATTTCTTTTTCACACTGGGCCACGTCTTCAGGACCGTAGTTAGGCTTTTTGCCTCCACGAAGAATCACATGTCCATCCGGATTACCCTGGGTTTGCAGCAGGCACACCTGGCCAGACTGGTTGATACCGACAAAGCGATGTGGCATTGCAGCTGCACGCATGGCATTGATCGCGGTACCCAGGCTGCCGTCTGTACCGTTTTTAAACCCGACAGGCATTGACAGGCCGGATGCCATTTCACGGTGCGTCTGCGACTCGGTGGTACGGGCACCGATTGCTGACCAGCTGAACAGGTCGCCCAGGTACTGCGGGCTGTTAGGATCCAGCGCTTCGGTCGCCAACGGCAGGCCCATTTCCGCCAGATTCAACAGCAGCTGACGTGCAATGTGCAGGCCCGCCTCCATATCAAAGGTGTTATCCATATGCGGATCGTTAATCAACCCTTTCCAGCCTACGGTAGTGCGTGGTTTTTCAAAGTAGACACGCATAACAATGTACAGCTGGTCACCAACCTGGTCGGACAACGCTTTCAGATTACGGGCATAGTCCAGCGCGGCGTCGGTATCGTGGATTGAACATGGACCGCACACCACCAGCAGGCGGTGATCTTTACCACTGATAATGTCAGAAATGGCCTGGCGCGAAGCGGCAATCTGCTGTTCCAGCGCACTGCTCAGCGGGAAACGCTTTTTCAGCTCTTCCGGCGTAATCAAAACCTGTTCTTCCACGATATGAATATTGTTAAGCGCATCTTTTTGCATGATCGTAATCCTGAGCAATTCGATTAATAGGGATCCTCGGTGAGGTTGAAAACAACTGTATCATAATAGATACAATGTGCAACCCACGCATGTACACTTTTATTACCACATAGATAAAACCGACAGGAATAATGATAAATTAACCATAATTATCATGCAAATACAGAAATCAACAGCCCAGGAAATACCATTGCATGATGTAAATATATCGTTACACACCTATCCAGCCATAAAACTCAATCTTTTCCGTAACCTGCCCACCGGGACGATCCGGCTATAATACAGTTCAGCAATGTCAGCAACGAACGACGACAGGCCGTAATGGGGGAGTGAATGGAATTTATAATACGCGCTTTCAATGACAGTGACGCTGAGGCATTCGCTCAGGCGGTGAATCAGTCTCTGGACACGCTACTGCCCTGGATGACATGGGCACATGAAAATTACACGGAAGATGAGGCTCGTCTGTGGTTTACCTATACCCGTTTACAGCGTCAGCAGGGTACTGGCAACGAGCAGGGACTTTTCGCCAGCGACGGTCGTCTACTGGGTGGCGTAGGTATACGTTACAGTCTCGATCCCCTGATTCCCTGCTCAATCGGTTACTGGATACGCAGCAGTGAACAGCGGCAGGGGATCGCCAGCGAAGCGGTTCGGCGCATAGCAAATGAGGCTTTTAACCTGCTGGATGTTGATGTCATTGAAATTCTCGTCGCTGAAAAAAATACGGCCAGCCGCGCCGTGGCAGAAAAAGTAGGCGCAAAGACTGTTGCCATCCGCTATGGCCTGATCGTACTGGATAGCGGGCCGGTCAGTACCGCGATCTATCATCTGCGTCGCCCCGCAGACGACAGCGCTTAAGTTTATATTGTCGACGCAGGAGACCTCGGATAGCATTCTGTTTTACCTGCACAGGATAATTATTCATGACCTCTCACATTCGTTTAGCCCTGATCGGCGACTACCGCGCCGATGCGGTTGCCCATCAGGCCATTCCCAAAGCGGTAGAACTGGCCGCACGGTCATTGAATCTTGAGGTTACCTGCGAGTGGCTGCCAACGCCTCAATTGACCGACGCTGAGGTATTAAAGAAGTATGATGCCATCTGGCTGGTTCCCGGCAGCCCCTACCTTAACGATGACGGTGCCTTTATGGCTATCCGCTATGCGCGTGAAAATAATCTGCCGTTCCTGGGATCCTGCGGCGGCTTTCAGTATGCCGTCGTCGAGTATGCCCGTAACGTTCTGGGCTGGTCGGATGCGGGTCACGCTGAAACTGACAGCATCGGGCGGCTGGTCATTGCGCCATTAAGCTGTTCGCTTATAGAAAAAACCGGCAGCATCCTTATTCAACCGGAAACCCGGCTGGCCGGACTTTATGGTAAACGTGAGATTAGCGAAGGCTACCACTGCAATTATGGCGTGAATGCCGAATTCGTCAGCGAACTGGCCTCGCACGCCTTACGCATCAGTGCCCACGATCTTGAAGGTGATGCGCGCGCGGTCGAACTGCCGGATCACAGATTCTTTATGGCAACGCTGTTCCAGTCCGAGCGGGCGGCGCTGCGTGATGAGCTATCGCCACCGGTCGTCGGGCTGCTGCGTGCAGCCAGCAGGTACGAATAGGCTGATACCGAACCGGGGATCCCCCGGTTCTTCCCTCTGCCCCACTAACTCTCCGCATTCAGAGAAGCCACAACCCGCCGCCGGTTACGACGTTCAAAGTACATAGAAATCATCCCGCCGAAGACTACCAGCCCGGCACCAAACAGCGTGGCCGTTTCCGGAATACTTCCCCACAGCAGAAAACCGATCATCGCCGACCAGACCAGCGTCGTATAGTCGAACGGTGCCAGCAGTGAAGCATCGGCAAAACGCAGGCTTAGCGTAAGCAGAATCTGTGTGATCCCCCCCAGCAAACCGCAGGCAATCAACAGCACCAGCTGCCGGGTATCGGGTACAGACCAGCCGAACCACAGGGTAGTCAGTGAGGTCAGCGTTGTCATAATCGCAAACCAGAAAGCAATCGCGCCGGGCTTTTCAATGCCGTTCAGATAGCGGATCTGGATCGACGCACCGGCAATACAGACCGCGGCAGCCAGCGCGAGAATCATACCCAGAGTGGATGACCAGCTCATGGCGGTCAGCGAACCTTCGCGGTTGAAGAAGAGATGGCCTGACAGCATCACCAGGATCCCGGCGAAACCCGCGGCAACCGCAATCCAGCGATGGAATCTCACTTTCTCCCGCAGGATGACGGCAGCCATCACTACCGTGATCAGCGGCGCGGCGTAATTGATCGCCGTGACGTCTACCAGTGAAATGTAGATCAGCGAAAGGTAGCTAAAATACAGCCCGCCGGTACCGGCAAGACCGCGAATAAAATGCCCGCGAATATTCTTCGTCCTGATACCGTCGATAATACTGCCCTGGCTCCACAGCCAGATAAAAAGAGGGATCAGCGCAATAAAAGAGCGGAAGAAAATCACTTCGCCGACGGGAATTGTGCCATCCAGGGCTTTTACGCAGGCCATCATTAGTGTAGAGCTGAGCGCTGCGGCGATCTTCATCGAAATACCCGTCGAGGGGCTGCTCATATCAGAAAGGTTCCGGCTTTGGGGGATGTGATAAACATACTCGTTACGCTGTTTAAATGAGTAGTTAAATCAGCGCGTAACGGCATTTTATTTTCTTCTCAGCGCATAAAAAGCACGGAATTTCGTCGAACTCACAACGCGTTACTTCCCAATGAAATTCCCACCCTGCTGCGCTTTAGACCGACGATCGCTATCTTTTACCTGGTGCGCAACAACCGCCACAGGTAAAATTTTGAAGGACCGACTATCGAGAGAATCGGAGATGAAGCTCAACATTAACTATGAATTCCACCATATGGGGATCCCGACTACGGAAAGTCGTGAAGGTGAGAAGTTCTCAGCCGCCGCCCGGATGTATACTTCGGATAACCCCGGTAACTTCCGTATTCAATGGCATCGATTCCTCCCGGACTCACCGCTTCACGCACTGATCAAAACAGTACCTCATCCTGCTTTCAAAGTTGACGATCTTCATGCCGCAATTGCTGGAGAAGAGGTTATTCTTGGCCCTTACGAACCCATAGATGACTACTTTGTCGCAATCATCAACGATAACGGGGTTCCCGTTGAACTGATCCAGACAACGCTGACCGATGAAGAGATATGGGGACGGGCCAGAGAGGGTAAAGGCTCGCTATACCGTGATAAAGAGATGTGATGGCTTAGCGTTATCACAGAGGTTTAGACATAAAAAAAAGGGGTTAGCATACGCTAACCCCTTTTCACTATTAACTATCAGATGTCGCTTAAGCGCCCAGACGTTCTTTGATACGTGCAGACTTACCAGTACGCTCACGCAGGTAGTACAGTTTGGCTTTACGTACAGCACCGCGACGTTTCACGGTAATGCTGTCAACAACTGGGGAGTGAGTCTGGAATACACGCTCAACACCTTCGCCGTTGGAAATTTTGCGAACAGTGAATGCAGAGTGCAGACCGCGGTTACGAATAGCGATAACCACGCCCTCGAATGCCTGCAGACGTTTTTTAGCACCTTCAACGACCCATACTTTCACTTCCACGGAATCACCCGGACGGAATGAAGGAATGTTTTGCTTCAGCTGTTCTTGTTCAAGTTGCTTGATAATGTTGCTCATAATTAAATCTCTTATCCTGGGTAAACTGATAGTTAAGGCGAACCAGGCACTATGCCTGTCCAGCCGTCTCATCGTTTTGTTGACTGACGTGTTCCCGTTGGAACTCTTTCAGCAACTTTGCTTGCTCTTCAGTCAGAGCCAGGTTTTCCAGAAGTTCAGGTCTTCTAAGCCAGGTACGGCCCAGCGACTGTTTCAAACGCCACCGGCGAATATCAGCATGGTTGCCCGACAGTAATACTGGCGGAACCTCCATCCCTTCTAACACTTCAGGGCGGGTGTAGTGTGGGCAATCCAGCAAACCGTCAGAAAACGAATCTTCTTCGGCCGACGCCTGTTTCCCCAGTACCCCCGGAATAAGCCGGGAAACCGAGTCAATCAGCGTCATTGCTGGCAGCTCGCCACCGCTGAGAACGTAATCCCCAATCGACCATTCTTCATCGATTTCGGTTTTAATCACGCGCTCATCAATCCCTTCATAGCGACCACACACCAGAATTAACTTCTGGTTAGTCGCCAGCTCGCAAACTCCAGCCTGATCGAGTTTGCGGCCCTGAGGTGACAGATAAATCACCTTGGCGCCATCCCCTGCCGCCGCTTTTGCTGCATGAATGGCGTCCCGTAAAGGTTGCACCATCATTAGCATTCCCGGTCCGCCGCCGTAGGGACGTTCGTCCACGGTGCGATGCCGGTCATGAGTGAAGTCACGCGGACTCCAGCTCTGAATGCTGAGCAGGCCATTTTTTACTGCCCGGCCAGTTACTCCGTAATCGGTAATTGCGCGAAACATTTCAGGAAACAGGCTGATTATGCCAATCCACATACTTTGCGCCGGAGTATTACCGTTTTGTTCGGAGTTCAAAAACCAGGATCCCAATCTACTTTAATGGTTCGCGTAGTGAGATCGACATTCTTGATAACCTGTTCGTCGAGGAACGGGATCAACCGTTCCTGCGCACCAAATGCATCTTTCAGATTCGCCTTAACGACCATTACGTCGTTGGAGCCGGTTTCCATCATATCGATGACTTTACCCAGCTCGTAGCCTTCAGTGGTGACTACCTGGCAGCCCATCAGGTCTTTCCAGTAGTATTCACCGCTATCTAGCTCCGGCAGTTGCTCTGAGTCCACGACAATTTCGCAATTAGTCAGCAGACTGGCAGCATCACGATCGTCAATGTCTTTGACCTTGATGATAATGTCCTGATTGTGGCGCTTCCAGCTTTCCAGCTCGACACGCTGCCACTGACCCGCCCGCTGGATAAACCACGGCTGATAGTCAAAAATGCTTTCGGCGTCTTCGGTGGAGGAAAACACTTTGAGCCAACCACGAATACCATAGGCAGAGCCCATCTTCCCCAGAATTAACGGGTTAGCGGGAGGCTGCGCGGTGTGTTGCTTGCTCATGTTGACCACCGTAACAGATTAAGCTGCTTTCTTAGCTTGCTTGACCAGCGCGTTCACGCGGTCAGACAGAGTAGCGCCCTGGCCAACCCAGTGCTCAATGCGGTCCAGATCCAGACGCAGTGGTTCAGCCTGACCAGAAGCGATCGGGTTGAAGAAACCAACGCGCTCAATGAAACGACCATTGCGAGCATTGCGGCTGTCAGTGACGACGACCTGGTAGAATGGACGCTTTTTAGCGCCGTGACGTGCCAAACGAATTGTTACCATAACATCCTCTTTAGTTAATAAAACAACCGGGCCCCATTGAGGGAACGGGGCCCGGGTGCAATATAAAAAGCCCGAAAATTTTACTCATTGTGGCGAAAAAAGCAACCTAATTCGCCTGAGCGCGTTTCCGGCTGATTTAACGGCCCGGGAAGCCCGGCGGCATCATACCTTTCATGCCGCGCATCATCTTCGCCATGCCACCTTTTTTCATCTTCTTCATCATGCGCTGCATGTCGTCGAACTGCTTCAATAAGCGGTTAACGTCCTGCACCTGCATACCTGAACCGGTTGCAATACGGCGCTTACGGGAGCCTTTGATGATCTCAGGTTTCTCACGCTCTTTACGCGTCATTGAGTTGATCATCGCTTCCATACGCACCAGAACTTTATCGTCCATCTGCGATTTAACGTTGTCCGGGATCTGCCCCATTCCTGGCAGCTTACCCATCAGGCTGGCCATACCGCCCATATTCCGCATCTGCTTCAGCTGGTCGAGGAAGTCGTTGAGGTCAAAACCGTCGCCCTTCTTCAGCTTGCTGGCCAGCTTTTCCGCCTGGGCACGGTCAACTTTGCTCTCGATATCCTCAATCAGCGAAAGCATGTCGCCCATGCCGAGGATGCGCGACGCAATACGCTCAGGATAGAACGGTTCCAGCGCCTCGGTTTTTTCACCGACACCCATAAATTTAATAGGTTTGCCGGTAATATGACGAATCGACAGCGCGGCACCGCCGCGCGCATCACCGTCCACCTTGGTCAGCACCACGCCGGTCAGCGGCAGCGCTTCATTGAAGGCTTTTGCGGTATTTGCCGCATCCTGGCCGGTCATGGCATCAACCACAAACAGCGTCTCTACCGGATTAATCGCGGCATGGACCTGTTTGATCTCATCCATCATCGCTTCATCGACGTGCAAACGACCGGCGGTGTCCACCAGCAGCACGTCGTAGAATTTCAGCTTCGCCTGTTGCAGGGCATTCTTAACGATATCAACCGGCTTCTGGCTAAGATCTGACGGACAGAAGTCAACGCCAACCTGCTCCGCCAGCGTTTCCAGCTGTTTAATCGCCGCAGGGCGATAGACGTCGGCAGAAACCACCAGCACTTTTTTCTTGTGCTTTTCGCGCAGGAACTTACCGAGTTTACCCACGCTGGTCGTTTTACCCGCCCCCTGCAAACCGGCCATCAGGACGACCGCCGGCGGCTGAGCGGCCAGGTTCAGGGTGTTGTTCTCTTCACCCATCGCCGCAACCAGCTCATTTTTGACGATCTTGACGAATTCCTGGCCAGGCGTCAGGCTTTTATTTACTTCGAGCCCGACGGCACGCTCTTTAACTCGGCTGATAAAGTCACGGACAACCGGTAAAGCAACGTCCGCTTCCAGCAGCGCCATGCGAACTTCGCGCAGCGTGTCTTTAATATTATCTTCGGTCAGCCGTCCACGGCCGCTGATGTTGCGCAGGCTCTGCGACAATCGATCGGTTAAATTAGTAAACATCGTCTCTCGCTTAACGTAATGAGAGGCCGCCTGAGCGACACAATTGCGCGGATTATAACACAGTGATGCGGGGATCTCAGCCATATGCGATGAGATCGTTTGGAGCCTGAAGCCGCTGGCGCTATACTGAGTTTTTTCATGGTTCTGGCCGGTACTAACACTCTAATGTCCGTATTTGCGATTCTGGCGCTATTCGCCTACTCATGCAGCCTTGCACTGATTGTTCCCAGCCTGCTGCGTAAAAACAGCAACTGGCGCTGGCTGGCGGTTCTTGCTGCCGTAGTCGCGCTGATTTGCCACGCCGTCGCACTACAACAGCGCATTTTCTCTCTGAACGGTGGACAGAATCTCAGCCTGCTGAACATCGGTTCGCTGGTCAGCCTGTTGATTTGCGCGATTATGACGATTGTTGCCTCGCGCAACCGCGGCTGGATCCTCCTGCCAATCGTCTACACCTTCGCCCTGATCAACCTGGCGTTTGCCACCTTCGTGCCCAACGCCTTTATTACCCACCTTGAAACCACGCCTGGAATGATGATCCACATTGGCCTCGCGCTGTTTGCCTATGCGACGCTGATCATTGCCGCTCTCTACGCGCTTCAGCTGGCGTGGATCGACTGGTTGCTGAAAACTAAGCGTCTGGCGTTCACCAACGATATTCCCCCGCTGATGACCATTGAGCGCAAGATGTTTCATATCACGCAGATTGGCGTGGTGCTGCTGACGCTGGTGCTTTGTACCGGGCTGTTCTTCCTGCCCGATCTGTTCAGCCGCGAAAACATTGATAAAGCGGTGCTGTCGTTCCTGGCCTGGTTTCTGTACATCGTGCTGTTGTGGGGCCATTATCATGAGGGCTGGCGCGGTCGCCGCGTCGTCTGGTTCAACTGTGGCGGCGCGTTTCTGCTGACGATGGCCTACTTCGGCAGCCGCATGTTGCAGCACGTTTTAACCTCCTGATCGGCCATTACAAGGATCTCCCTTGGAACACATCTCCACCACCACCCTGATTATTACGCTGGTTATTATGATTTTGGTTTCAGCGTACTTCTCCGGTTCAGAAACCGGCATGATGACGCTGAATCGCTATAAATTGCGTCATCAGGTCAAAAACGGCAATCGCGCAGCGCGGCGGGTAGAGAAGTTACTGCGTCGTCCCGATCGCCTGATTAGCCTGGTGCTGATTGGCAATAACCTGGTCAATATACTGGCCTCCGCGTTAGGGACAATCGTCGGAATGCGCCTGTATGGTGATGCCGGCGTCGCTATTGCCACCGGGATCCTGACCTTTCTCGTACTGGTTTTTGCTGAGGTTCTGCCGAAAACCATTGCCGCGCTCTATCCAGAGAAAGTCGCTTTCCCCAGCAGCGTTCTGCTAGGTCCGCTGCAAATTATCATGATGCCGCTGGTCTGGCTGCTCAACACTATCACCCGGCTGTTGATGCGCATGGTAGGGATGAAAAGCGACGGCGCACTTAACTCTGCGCTGAGTAAAGATGAGCTGCGCACCATCGTTTATGAGTCGCGTTCGTTGATGTCACACCGTAATCAGGACATGCTGCTTTCGGTCCTGGATCTGGAGAAGGTCAGCGTGGATGACATCATGGTGCCGCGAAACGAAATTGTCGGCATCAATATCAGCGATGACTGGAAATCCATCGTACGGCAGCTGACCCACTCTCCCCACGGGCACATTGTGCTGTATCGTGAGTCGCTGGACGATACCATCAGCATGCTTCGCGTGCGTGAGGCCTATCGCCTGATGACGGAGAAGAAGGAATTTACCAAAGAGGTAATGCTGCGTGCCGCTGACGAAATTTACTACGTACCGGAAGGCACGCCGCTCAACGTGCAGCTGGTTAAGTTCCAACGCAATAAAGAAAAAGTCGGCCTGGTTGTTGACGAGTATGGCGACGTCAAAGGCCTGGTAACCATCGAAGATATTCTTGAAGAGATTGTTGGCGACTTCACCACCTCGATGTCACCGACGCTGGCGGAAGAGGTCGTACCGCAAAATGATGGTTCTGTGCTGATCGACGGCAGCGCCAGCGTCCGCGAACTAAACAAAGCGTTGAACTGGACGTTGCCTGAAGAAGAGGCACGCACCGTTAACGGCATGATCCTGGAAGAATTGCAGGATATCCCCCAGCAGGATATCACCCTAAGCATTGCCGGCTATGCGGTGGATATTCTGAATGTGCAGGAAAATATGATTAAACAGGTGCGGATTACGCCACAGAAACCGTTGAAAGAGTCGATCGGTTCCTGACCAGATTCAGCGAGTCGGCGCAGAAAACAGGATACCAACGATCCTGGCAGGATTTAACGCGTCCACGGGGGAGTTGAATAGCCCCCACGCCGCAGATGTCTCTGACAGCCGGGGGACCGTTCACGTTACCTTAGATATGCAGTTCTTTCAGCTTCTCTTTCGGCAGCGCCAGCTCGTCATTGTGGTTAACGCCAATATCATTCTCGATGATGTGGCGGGCGATATCCTGTGCTTCATCCAGCGAATGCATCTCGCAGGTGCCACACTGATAAATATTCAGTTCAGGAATATCGTTCTGATTGGCAACCTTAAGCACGTCACCCATCGCCGCTTTCCACGCTTTCGCCACACGCTGTTCGTCCGGCACCCCAATCAGGCTCATATAGAAACCGGTACGACAGCCCATTGGCGAGATATCGATGATTTCTACACCCTCACCGTTCAGATGATCGCGCATGAAACCTGCGAACAGGTGCTCCAGTGTATGGATACCGCGCTCGGGCAGGATCTCAATATTTGGACGACAGAAACGCAGGTCGAATACGGTAATCGTATCGCCATGAGGGGTCTTCATGGTCTTAGCTACGCGAACAGCAGGAGCGGCCATGATGGTGTGGTCAACGGTAAAGCTATCCAGCAATGGCATATTGTTACCTCAATAATGAATTTATTTTAGATATCGTGAAACTTTCTCTGTCGCTTCGCGTCTGAGTATATGAAAGACGCGCATTTGTTATCATCATCCCTGACAACAGAGATGTTACTTTGGCCACAGTGATGTGGCCATTTTCTTTTGGCGCTAGCCTTTATCCTGTAAAAACGCTTCCAGACTGAGCGTATCACTTTCCTCAATCTTCTGCTGGCTTACCTGCGAACGCAGGGCTTCGTCTCTGAACTGCTCTGAACTCAGCACTTCTAACGGCTCTTCCGCCAACTGACGACGATACTTTTCGGCAAGCTCCAGCCCCGTCCCGACAATTCCCTTATCCTTAAGAGACTCCAGGAAACGTGCAGAATAGGTTAAGTCCGGCTCGTCAAACGAGGCCACCAGCAGATCGCACACCTTCTGGTAGTGGTTTTCATCACTCTGACGATCCAGCGTTTCAGCGACCCGTCTCAGATCGCGGAACAGTGCTTTGCCCACATCAACCAGCGGCTGCTGTGCTTCTTCACATCCCATGCCAATGGTCTGACCCGGCTTACGCCCTTCCAGAATGACCCGGTTCCAGTTTTTACGCGAACACTGTAGCTCTTCGCTGCTCATATCCGGCGCTTCAGCCAGTGCGCACCAGATCAGGAACAAATCGAGGAAGCGAACCTGATCCGCATCCACCCCAATCGGGGAGAACGGATTAATGTCCAGGGAACGCACCTCAATATATTCAATGCCGCCGCGCAGCAGCGCATCAGACGGCGCTTCACCAGAATGCGTTACGCGCTTCGGTCGGATGGGCGCATACAGCTCATTCTCGATTTGCAGAACGTTGGTGTTCAGCTGTAGCCAGTTACCGTCCGCATCCTTCACGCCAACCGCAGCGAATTCGTCTGACGGTGTCTTAATCGCCGCCTTCAGCGCGTTAATATAGCCCGACAGGCTGTTAAAAGTGATTCCCAGATTGCTCTGCGACTTGTTGGTATACCCCAGATCGCTCAGGCGCAGCGAGGTAGCATACGGCAGCGACAGCATTCCCTGCTCAGTACGTTCAAACGGCAGACTGCTCTCTTTCCCCTGTAGGAATGATGAACAGATTGCCGGCGATGCACCAAATAAGTAGGGGATCACCCAGCCAAAACGATAATAGTTACGGATCAGGCGTAGATAGCCCGCTGAAATCGCCTCTTTGCCGCTTTCGGCATCTTCCACGCCTGCCCATGCCTGCCAGAAAGAGAGCGGCAGTGAGAAGTTATAGTGAACGCCAGAAATAATCTGCATCAGCGCGCCGTAGCGGGTTTTCAGCCCCTGCCGGTACAGCGTTTTCATCTGCCCAATGTTAGAACTTCCGTACTGAGCCAGCTCAATGTCCTGCCCCGGCTCAACGATGCACGGCATACTCATTGGCCACAGCAGTTCCTGGCCCAGCTCACGGGAGACCTGGCGATGAATATCACGTAAAAATGCCAGTAGATGATCAATATCATCGTCAACAGGCGTGATAAATTCTAACAGTGCTTCAGCAAAATCCGTGGTGATCCACTTATGCGTCAACGCGGAACCCATTGAAGATGGATGCCCGGTGGTGGCCAGATGTCCATCAGGTTTGACGCGCAGCGTTTCGCGTTCGATACCGCGACCAATACCTTTAAGTGCGTCAGGGTGGGCTTCCAGCCATGTAAGTGCCAGTGATACGTCCGGGATCAAATTGACCTCCCGCTCGGAGAAAATTTATTATTGTTAAGCATAATGTTAACCGCTGCACCGCCTGTTAGCGGATCAGTGCCACCATTCCATGCCCTGTAAAGTTGCAGCCGCCAGCATGATATAACGTACGGTTTTCCCGATAGTGAGAAAAATAACCATCGGCAGCCAGGCAAAACGTAGCCAGCCGGCGAGAACGCACAGCAGGTCACCTATTACGGGTAACCAGCTAAAAATCAGCGCGGCGGGTCCCAGACGGTGCAGCCACGCGGATGCAGTCTGATGCCATCGCCCCTGATGTTTTAACGGCAGCAAACGACCGATCAGAATATTCGTTAAGCCGCCGAGCGTATTCCCTACGGACGCAACAAGCACCAGGCCCACTACGGACACCTTGCCTGCCAGCAACAGCCCCACCAGAAGGGCTTCTGAACTCCCCGGTAATAGCGTGGCGCTCAGAAAACTGCTGGCAAACATGGAGCCATAGGTCAGCCATTCACTCACAGCAGGCGTACGTCTACAGCATCCATACCGGCCGCTCTTGCCGCCTGCAAACCGAAGTCAGCATCCTCGAACACGACACAGCGCGCGGGCGGTACGCCGATCAGCTCGGCACAGCGTATAAATGTATCAGGCTCTGGCTTGTGACGTTTAACATCATCTGCTCCGACAATCGCCGAAAAATGATCGCGAAGCCCCAGATGCTGTAGCAGCGAAACCGCCAATGCGTGCTCGCTACCGGTGCCGACCGCCATTGGGCGACGCCCTTTATAGGCTTTCACCACCTCAATAAGCGGCAGGGGCTGTACGGTATCAAACAGCATGCTTTTCAGTAACGTATTTTTTTCTTCAGCCAGACGATAGGGATTAAGATCGCTCTGATGGCTGTCGATGATTACCTGAGCAATACGCCAGGCTGGTGAACCACTCAGGCCAATTATCGCCTGTTCATCAAAAGTCATGCCGTACTGAGCGAGAACCTGATGCCAGGCCTTGCGGTGTGTGGGCTCGGTATCCAGGATGGTGCCATCCATGTCGAAGATCAAGCCGTCGTATGCATCGTACATTCTTTTATCCACCCAGCTAACGAAGCAATTACTTTAGCGTAAAAGTACCGTGGTTGTCGCTGATGGGATTAAGAGATAATTACGGCGGTGCGCCGTATTACTGGCATAAAAAAACCCGTCAATGACGGGTTTTATCAGCCGGTGAACACAGGACGTATCGCCTCGGTTTTCCGACGCAGTCCTTTAGACGCGAACGTCGTCTTCTGTCATGCCAGTTTCAACTTCAAAGACACGCGTTTCACCCGGGTTCAGAGTAATCAACGTTCCGCTATCGCGGGCGGCGATAAATCCCTCTGGCCGACAGGTGGCCGGCAGAACGAAAGCCGCGACCTGCTGATCCGCATTGTGCAACAACCAGCGCGTGGCATGATTAAACTGCGCGGTCTTAAAAGAAGTACTGAAGCCGTAGCCCTCCGGGGAAGCTACGCGGAACGTAACCTCTTCTCCGTACTGCGACAGATTGTCTGCAAAAAAGACAATTTCCGGATCGCACATTTCAGGTTGAGCGAGTCCGTCAAACCCTTCAGGGTTCGCTTCAAGCTGGCGCGTATATTCCAGCCACTGCGGGGTTGGCTGAACGTGACCGGGTATGGATGTCCTGAGCCGGAAAGCCTCATCCGGAATAGTCTGACTGAAGGTTCCCTTCTCGACCCAGGCATAGTTCATATGGCACATATACTGCAACGGCATCGTGCGCCCTGACAGATTGGTCACGCTCATTTCAATCGTTAAGCGGGGACGTTTCGCCATTAGCGTGACGCCCGGAGACGCCTGGTAATGGTAGCCAAACCCTTTGATATATTTGACCGTTCCCTTAACCGATATCCCCGTTTCATCCAGCTCCAGCCAAGCCGAATCCATCCGGGCACAGGCCATCTCACCATGAAGTGGATGCGTGTCCTCCGGCGCCGGACAGCCGTTCGCCAGAAGTCCGGAGTGGAAGGCGAAACAGCCATAGGTATCAATAATATCCTTGCCCGGTAGCGGCTGTGTGAAGCTGTTCCCCATCGTCAGCGATCGTCCACCAAAGCTGGCATCCCAAATCATCTGACCGTAGTAAGGAAGTACGGTGACGTTGCCAACACTGTTTTCCAGCTTTACCGCCTCGATGCCAGACGGATAGCGAAACAGCGTCACGTTGAACTGCGCGTTTTTCAGCAGCAGCCTCGGCGTAGCCGAGAACAGCTCCGGCGTCAGTGGAAATATCGTTTTCATCGCGCCCCCTCAGGCAGGCCGGCAGTATCACCCTGCTGTTTTTTATAACGGAGTTCACCCCAGAAGTAAAAACCAACCCATGCAAAGCACAGCATTGAGACACCAAAGGCGTACTGCATTGATCCTAACCAGTCGGAAACCAGTCCCTGAATCGCCGGGATAAAGGCGGCACCCACGATAGCCATCACAATGAATGCACCGGCCACTTCGGTATATTTACTTTCGACCGTTGAAAGCGTACCGGCATAGATAGTCGCCCAGCAGGGTCCAAACAGAACGCTGACGAAGACGGCAGCGTAAACCGCGGTGAAGTTAGGCACCAGCATGACATAGAGCAGCGTGAACACGCCAACGATGGAATAGGCAATCAGCACCTTCTCCGCACGGAAACGCGTCATCAGGAAGTTAGCGATAAACTTACCGATGAAGAAACAGATGAAGCTGTAAATCATAAAGTTTGACGCATGACGCTCGTTGACCGCCCCCAGATTTAACGCCAGACGAATGGTGAAGGACCAGACCGCGACCTGCATACCCACGTAAAGGAACTGAGCAATAATGCCGCGCTTAAAGTGACTGTTCTTGGCAAGGTAGCTGAACGTTTCTGACAGGCTGGGCAGTTTTTTCCCTGAGAGCTGAGGCTTACAGTGGGGATAACGCGTGAGCAGGAACAGCACCATGACCACAACCAGAACCATAACCAGGTACTTATAAGGCTCCAGCGTATGTTCCAGCATAGTCAGTCGGAACGCATGGATCTGCTCCGCGGTCATGCCGGCCATTTGGCTGTCGAGGCTGTCACCTTCCTGGAACACCAGATATTTACCCAGCACGATACCCAGCAGAGCGCCAACCGGATAAAAAGTCTGGCTGACGTTAAGGCGAAGCGTGGCGTAGTCACGGTGACCGATCATTGAACTGTAGGTATTGGCCGCCGTTTCAAGGAAGCTCAGGCCGATGGCGATGGCAAAAATCGCGGCAAGAAACATGGTGTAGGTTGCCATGTGCGATGCAGGATAAAATAACGCACAGCCCGCGATATACAGCGCCAGACCTAGCAGAATAGCCACTTTATACGAGCTTGAGCGGATCACCAGCGAAGCCGGGATCGCAATCAGGAAATAGCCGCCGTAGAAGGCGCTTTGCACCAGCGCACTGGCAAAATCACTCAGTTCAAACACGCTTTTGAACTGGGTGATTAAAATGTCATTAAGGCTGGCGGCACATCCCCACAGAGGAAACAGGCACGACAGAAGAATAAATTGTAACAACGGGGTCTTATTTAAATAGCCATCCGGCTGCTGAACGATATTCTTGAGCATGATGAATCCTCAGTTACGCATTAAGAAAACGTTGAAAGGTGTCGGTATCCGGATAGGAACGCTGCGTTCCTCTCTGAGTCACGCTGCACGCGGCGTAGGCTGAAGCCGATGCCATCGCCCGCGCAATATCACCATGCTGGACCAGACCGTGCGCAAAACAGCCAATGAACGCATCGCCGGCTCCGCTGGTATCAACGGCTTTTACGCTGACCGGAGTCACACGATGGATAGCATCTCCATGCATCCAGATAGAACCGCGGCTGCCCAGTGTGATAATCAGATTTTTTAGCCCACGTTCAAGCAGCACTCTCCCCGCACGGATAACCTCGTCTTCCGTCGCGACGGGTAAGCCGGTCAATATCTCCAGCTCAGTTTCATTCGGCATGAAGAATTCACATTTGCAGGCATAGTCGATATCCAGCCCGGCGACTGCCGGTGCCGGGTTAAGGATCACCGGAATGCCGTGTTTTTGAGCAAAATCGATGGCGTAGTAAACGGTAGGTAGAGGAATTTCAAGCTGAAGCACGATCAGGCGGCAGTCGCTCAGGCTTTCCGATGCTGCATCGATATCAGCAGGCGACAGGTGCGAGTTCGCGCCTTTGACGATCAAAATACGGTTCTGGGACTGGTCATCGACAAAAATAGGCGCCACGCCGCTGGAGGTTCCGGGTGCAACGGTGACATGGTCAATATCAACACCGAAGTGCTGCAGATTCCTGACGGTATTTTCAGCGAAGATATCCTCGCCAACTTTACTGACCATCATAACGCTGGCGCCGAGCTTGGCCGCGGCTACAGCCTGATTAGCCCCCTTCCCCCCGCATCCCAACGCAAAATCCGGCGCTTCCAGCGTTTCTCCGGCTTTCGGCAGCGAATTGGTATAGGTGATGAGGTCCACCATATTTGACCCAATAACAGCGATCTTCATTATTTTTTCCCCTGAGGTTTTGCACGCTTTAAATGTTGCTTAAGAAACATTATCAGTATTCTCATGTTAACATTGTGACAAAAATCTCACCTTTAACATTTAACAAACCCCTAATCACCGCAGATTGACAGCACATCTCGATGTTATTATCGTAACAATCAATTTTACCTAAGGAGAACGTTATGACTTCAGAACCGCGCCACTATGCATCGTATATTGATCACACCCTGTTACTGGCAGACGCCACATCCAGCCAGATAGTCACATTATGTGAGGAGGCCGTGACACACAGCTTCTGGGCCGTGTGCGTAAACTCTGGCTATGTACCGCTAGCGGCAGAAAAACTCAAAGGCAGTGCGGTTAAGGTTTGTTCGGTGATTGGCTTCCCGCTAGGGGCCGGTCTGACCGCGGCAAAAGCCTTCGAAGCCAGGGCCGCTATCGAAGCAGGTGCTCAGGAAATTGATATGGTGATCAACGTCGGCTGGCTGAAAAGCGGTGATACTACGGCGGTGAAAGCGGATATTCAGGCGGTGCGTGAGGCATGTGATGATGTTCCCCTGAAAGTTATCCTGGAAACCTGCCTGCTGAGTGAGTCGCAAATTGTGCAGGTTTGTGAAATGTGCCGTGACCTCCGCGTGGCCTTTGTTAAAACGTCAACGGGCTTCAGCACCGGCGGCGCGCGCGAAGAACATGTGCGTCTGATGCATGACACGGTTGGGCCAGATGTCGCTGTCAAAGCCTCGGGTGCGGTCAGAGATCGCCAGACGGCAGAAACGATGATCCGGGCTGGCGCAAGCCGAATTGGTACCAGCTCAGGCGTGGCGATTGTCAATGGCACGGATGGCGTTCACCAAGGTTACTAAGTCACTCAGGGAAGAAAGAGAGCATGGAAAATCGTCGGGATGCGCGTCTGGACAGACTGGTACAGGCGCTGAAAAGCACGGATAAAATCCACCTGAAAGACGCTTCCCGGCTTTTGAACGTGTCAGAGATGACGATTCGACGCGATCTTAGCGATAGCGCTTCGGGCGTGGTGCTTCTCGGCGGCTACGTCGTCAACAATCTTAGAAGCGATCAGAACCGTTATTTTGTCTCCGCCCAGGAAGAACAAAACGTCGCGAGAAAACGTCGCCTTGGACATCTCGCGGCCGCGCTGATCGAACCGGGAGACAGGGTCTTTTTTGACTGCGGTACCACCATGCCCTGGGTCATCGATGCGATAGACCCACGTCTTGAATTCACCGCCATCTGCTGTTCAATGAACAGTTTTCTGGCGCTTAATGAAAAACCAGCCTGCCATATTATTCTGGCCGGCGGGGAGTACCACTCTGATAACGCGCTTTTTACCGCACTGGGGTCGCCCTCCCTGCCGGGCAGCTTCTGTCCGGAGAAAGCCTTTATCTCGGCCGCGGGGATTGATGCGGTGCAAGGGGCCACCTGCTACAACGTTATCGAACTTCCGCTCAAGCACCAGGCGATGCACCGCACCACCAGAAAGATCCTGCTGGCCGACAGCAGTAAGTTTGGCAAAGTCCTACCGGCCCGAATCGGCGGCCTTGATGCGTTTGATACGCTGGTAAGCGACTGTCCACCGCCACCCTTATTGAGCGAGACGCTGGTTCAGAACGGTGTCAAATTTATTGGTAATATTGCTGCGGAAAAGTAAGAACTTTTTACAGACCGGCTTGGGGAAACTTACGTTGGGAGACTTGCGTTGGGGAATTCGCGTTGGGGTATATACGAAGAGGCAAAGTATGGTGCATCCAGGAGGATTCGAACCTCCGACCGCTCGGTTCGTAGCCGAGTACTCTATCCAGCTGAGCTATGGATGCATACAAAAATTTGGGGGGAGATAATGCGACAAACCTGAGGCGATACTGAAGAAAACCACTGCCATTCTCCCTACTAACTGAAGAATGGTGCATCCAGGAGGATTCGAACCTCCGACCGCTCGGTTCGTAGCCGAGTACTCTATCCAGCTGAGCTATGGATGCATTGCTAATTCTTGTATTACACAGGGTGCTTAACTACTCACCTCAGTACAGGCTGCTAACGCTGTACCGTACTACGTCTTATAAAGCCGCTATCGCCACTTTAAGAGAGATGGTGCATCCAGGAGGATTCGAACCTCCGACCGCTCGGTTCGTAGCCGAGTACTCTATCCAGCTGAGCTATGGATGCAAAATGGCGGTGAGGCGGGGATTCGAACCCCGGATGCAGCTTTTGACCGCATACTCCCTTAGCAGGGGAGCGCCTTCAGCCTCTCGGCCACCTCACCACTAGCACTCTTTCGAGTTGTGCTTCAGAACTTTCTAACTGCTCATCGGCACTGCGTGGCGCACATATTACTTTCTGGGCGTTTTAAGTCAAACATTTTCTCCCCCTTTTTTCGTCACTCGTGTTCAATTGCACAAAAGCCACGCAATCAGGCGGTTTTAAAGGCAAAAAGATTGAATTATCAACAGAGAAAAGCGGATACCGGCAGAGAAAGCTCGGCAGAAAAAACCAGGGTTCTGGCTGATTTGAGTAAAAAGAAAGACGGAAAGGCCAGAAATGAAAGGATCGCGCGGGAAATTGAAAAGCAACGTCGGCAACCGGGCGGTCGCCGAGAGCGGCCTCGCAGCTAAGAGCGAGGCGCTGAATCCGTTAGTAGCTCGTTTGCTGAGTTTTTTCGGCCTGAATACGCTGGTAGATCTCTTCGCGATGCACCGAAACTTCTTTAGGGGCGTTCACACCAATACGCACCTGGTTACCTTTGACTCCCAGCACAGTTACAGTAACCTCATCACCGATCATGAGGGTCTCACCAACTCGACGAGTTAGAATAAGCATTCTTTGCTCCTTGAAAGATTAAAAGAGTCGGGTTAACTGTTCCCGGCATTATCCATCATACAACGTGTCATGTAGATTATGACAAATACACCAAGAGTGCATCTGCATACTAATACATTCTGCTGATACTTAGTTTAGCCGAAAACCTGCTCATCAACCTGACTTTATGATTACAGGGCGCACCGCACATAAAGAGCGCCAGGTTTTAGCCTCCTGGCACTTGTCTGCGGCGCATTTTTATCGGTGCTACAGTTTAGCCGCTACCCATGATTCAACGCCGGCCAGCGCAGCAGGCAGAGCCTGTGCATCCGTACCACCCGCCTGAGCCATATCCGGCCGTCCACCACCTTTTCCGCCAACCTGCTGCGCGAGTTCGCCAACCAGCTCACCCGCTTTAACACGATCGGTCAGGTCTTTAGTCACCCCGACAATCAGGGAAACTTTACCATCCGCTACCGTTGCCAGCACGATAACTGCGGAGCCGAGCTGATTTTTCAGATCGTCTACCATCGTACGCAGCATTTTCGGTTCAACGTTTTTCAATTCACTAACCAGCAGCTTGGTACCCTTCAGCGCAACAGCCTTACTGCTCAGGAAAGCACTTTCCTGCGCAGCCTGCTGATCTTTCAACTGCTGCAATTCTTTTTCCAGCCCGCGGGCGTGTTCAATCAGCGCACGCACTTTCTCATTCAGATTACTGTTACTCGCCTTCACCAGATGCGCAATATCCTGCAACTGCTCACTCTGGCTGTAGACCTGGGACAGCGCCCCCTCACCGGTTACCGCCTCAATACGGCGTACGCCTGCTGCGGTGCCTGATTCAGAAACAATACGGAACAAACCGATATCACCGGTACGGCTGGCGTGCGTACCACCACACAGCTCCGTAGAGAAGTCACCCATGCTTAATACGCGAACATGGTCATCATACTTCTCACCAAACAGCGCCATTGCACCTTTGGCTCTGGCTGCTTCCAGTTCCATGATATTGGTGTCAATCGGCAGGTTACGGCGAATTTGTGCGTTAACGATCTCTTCGACCCGGCGGATCTCCTGCGGTTTCATGGCTTCAAAATGAGAGAAGTCGAAACGCAGGTACTTATCATTCACCAACGAGCCTTTCTGCGCGACGTGATCGCCCAGAACCTGGCGCAGCGCCGCATGCAGCAGATGCGTTGCCGAGTGGTTTAACAGGATCCGCGCACGGCGTGCTTGATCAACCTGTGCAGAGAGACGGTCACCGACCCGGAGCTTACCGGCAGCAAGTTTTCCGATGTGGCCAATGGCCTGACCGTACTTCTGCGTATCGGTCACATCAAAACTGCCGTGGTCAGTTTTCAGCTCACCGGTATCACCGACCTGCCCACCCGACTCACCATAGAATGGCGTTTCATCAAGGACGATGACCCCTTCCTGGCCCGCATTGATTTCGTCTGCCGCCTGGCCATCGACGAAAATCGCCGTAACCGAGGCATTAAGCTCCAGGTTGTCGTAGCCTTTGAATGCAGAAGCTTTATCAATACTGATTACGCTACTGTAATCCGCGCCGAAGCCGCTGGCGTCGCGCGCGCGCTGGCGCTGCTGCTCCATCGCCCGCTCAAAACCTTCTTCATCAATTTTGAGATTACGTTCGCGGCAGACATCAGCGGTCAGATCGGCAGGGAAACCAAAGGTGTCGTACAGGCGGAAGACGGTTTCGCCATCAAGCGTATCGCCCTCAAGTTTTTCCAACTCCTCGTCCAACAGCGCAAGACCACGCTCCAGCGTTTTCACGAACTGCTCTTCTTCTGACTTAAGGATCTGCTCAACCTGCGACTGCTGGCGCTGCAAATCTTCACCCGCCGCACCCATGACCTCAATCAGCGGAGCAACCAGTTTGTAGAAGAAGGTGCCCTGAGCGCCCAGCATATTACCGTGGCGTACCGCGCGACGAATAATACGACGCAGTACATATCCCCGGTTTTCGCTGGATGGGATAACCCCATCGGCAATCAGGAAAGCACAGGAGCGGATGTGATCGGCAATGACGCGCAGCGACTTGTTACCCAGATCGCTGGCACCGGTCACCTGCGCGACGGCCGCAATCAGTTTGGCAAACAGGTCAATTTCATAGTTTGAATTAACGTGCTGTAGAACCGCAGAGATACGCTCCAGCCCCATACCGGTATCCACCGAGGGTTTTGGTAGCGGCAGCATTGTCCCGTCCGGCTGACGGTTGAACTGCATAAAGACGATATTCCAGATCTCGATATAGCGGTCACCATCCTCTTCAGGGCTGCCCGGAGGACCGCCCCAGATATGATCGCCGTGATCGAAGAAGATCTCGGAGCATGGGCCACAGGGGCCGGTATCGCCCATCTGCCAGAAGTTATCCGATGCGTAGGCGCTGCCCTTGTTGTCACCGATACGAATAATGCGCTCACGCGGCACACCGATGTCATTCGCCCAGATATCAAAGGCTTCATCATCAGAGGCGTAAACGGTAACCCACAGTTTCTCTTTCGGCAGAGCAAACCACTCTGCGCTGGTCAGCAGTTCCCAGGCAAAGGCAATCGCTTCTTTCTTGAAGTAGTCGCCAAAGCTGAAGTTACCCAGCATTTCAAAAAAGGTGTGGTGACGTGCGGTATAGCCCACGTTTTCCAGGTCGTTGTGTTTACCACCCGCGCGCACGCAGCGCTGAGAGGTGGTTGCACGCGAATAGTTACGCTTGTCCTGACCGAGGAAAACATCTTTAAACTGATTCATCCCGGCATTGGTAAACAGCAGCGTCGGGTCATTGTTAGGGACGAGGGAGCTACTGGCTACAACCTGATGTCCCTTGCTTTGGAAAAAGTCGAGAAACGCTTGACGAATCTCCGCAGTGCTCTTGCTCATATTTGTCCTGGAATCACGCTAACGAACATTTCGTGGGTCATGCTGCGCCGGTAGTACTCATTCCTGCGGCGACACACGAACAAAAAGTGGTGAATAAGATAAATTTTCTTCGATGGGAAGTAAAATCCCATTGGCGCTCAATTATCAAAATTTGTGAAAACAGACTTTATATCCTCCATGAAGAAGCCTTTTGTCATCAGATAACGCTGCACTTTCGCTTTTTCTTTCCATTCCGTAGGTAACGGCAGGCCGAATTTTCGCTCCGCCACGCTTAAAGCCAGACTGTGCCAGTCGGCCTCAAAACCTGACAGTGCCTCATCTATCAGCTCTTTGTCCACGCCCTTTTGCCCCAGCTCCATACGTATACGCTGCGGGCCGTAGCCTTTTCGACTGCGCCCTGCAAGATAACGTTCAGCAAAACGAGCGTCATCCAGCCAGTTATGTTGATAACACCATTCAACGACGCGGTCGATCTCTTCAGGCGTGACCGGTTCAGGCGGCGGGTCCTGACGGCTAAACTGCGCGGCCCGTTCACAGGCTACCACCAGCTTACGTCGAAACTCCGCTTCACTGTGGTCGCGCATGGCAAGAATACGCGTCGCCCGCTCCAGCAGACGTGCGTGCCGGGTTCGTTCTGAATTTTCGGTCATCAGGACAGTACCATCTTTTTCTAAATAACTTCCACAAGGGTAACGTCTGCCGGGGGGACTGGCGAGGAAAATACACGCTGCGCTCCAGCGGTTTGGCCGGATTATGATAATTCTGAGAGAGGTGAGTAGGGGCAATAAAAAAAGGAACGGGGTTACCGTTCCTTTATTATGAAGATGAAACTGTAGTGAAATCAGAAGTCTTCGTTAGTTTCCACGTCAGCAGCGGCTTCATCTGCGGTCGGCACAAAGTCAGGTTTCTGATCCTGATTGTTCAGCAGCATCTCGCGCAGCTTCGTATCAATTTCATTTGCTTTAGCCGGATTTTCCTTCAGGAAATTAGAGGCGTTAGCTTTACCCTGACCAATTTTGTCACCGTTGTAGCTATACCATGCACCCGCTTTTTCGATCAGCTTGTGCTTCACGCCCAGGTCCACCAGTTCACCAAAGACGTTGATACCTTCACCGTACATGATCTGGAATTCAGCCTGCTTGAACGGCGCGGCAATTTTGTTCTTCACGACTTTCACGCGGGTTTCGCTGCCCACCACTTCATCGCCTTCTTTGATAGCCCCGATGCGACGGATATCCAGACGTACAGAAGCATAGAACTTAAGCGCGTTGCCCCCGGTAGTCGTTTCCGGGTTACCAAACATCACGCCAATCTTCATACGGATCTGGTTGATAAAGATCAGCAGCGTGCCGGAGTTTTTCAGATTACCGGCCAGCTTACGCATCGCCTGGCTCATCATACGTGCGGCAAGGCCCATATGAGAGTCACCGATTTCGCCTTCAATTTCGGCTTTTGGCGTCAGCGCCGCTACGGAGTCAACGATAATGACATCGACCGCACCTGAGCGCGCCAGCGCATCACAGATTTCCAAAGCCTGTTCGCCCGTATCCGGCTGAGAACACAGCAGGTTATCGATATCTACACCCAGTTTTTTCGCATAAACAGGATCCAGCGCGTGTTCAGCATCAATAAAGGCACAGGTTTTACCTTTACGCTGCGCGGCGGCAATCACCTGTAAAGTCAGCGTCGTTTTACCAGAGGACTCCGGTCCATAGATCTCGACGATACGGCCCATCGGCAGGCCACCGGCACCCAGCGCGATATCCAGTGATAAAGAACCGGTAGAAATGGTTTCGACATCCATTGTACGGTCTTCACCCAGGCGCATGATGGAGCCTTTGCCAAACTGCTTTTCAATCTGGCCCAGCGCTGCTGCCAGTGCTTTTTGCTTGTTTTCGTCAATAGCCATTTCTACTCCTAATCATGCGGGTAAAGCACACGCGGACGCTGCTTTGTTTCTAAAATATGCGGTGATTATACTGTATGCTCATACAGTATCAAGTTTAATTTTTGAGAAAGTGGTCGTGCAGGGTCTGTAGCGCCCAGGCCGTTGCCTGACGACGAACCGCTTCACGATCGCCGCTAAAGCAGCATTTCCGGGCCAGCACCTCGCCCGTTGCACTGGCAAAACCAAACCACACCGTGCCCACCGGTTTTTCCGGGCTGCCGCCGTCCGGCCCCGCAATACCACTGACCGACAGTGCATAGTCCGCTGCGGCTTCGCGTAGTGCGCCCTGTGCCATCTCACGGACGACCGGCTCACTGACTGCCCCCTGCTCTGCCAGCGAACGTGCAGTAACGCCGATCATCTGTTGCTTGGCATCATTACTGTAGGTGACAAAACCGCGCTGGAACCACGCTGAACTGCCGGCAACATCGGTCAGAACCTTGGCAATCCAGCCCCCGGTACAGGATTCTGCGGTGGTAACCACCGCTCCCCGTGCCAGCAGTATCTGACCAATGCGGGCACTCAACAGCATTAACTGCTCATCCGTCATCGCGCTCTCCTTCCTTCATATTAACTGCGCAGAGAGTAGCATCATTGCCACCGCTGCAACGCAGAGAAAACCGCTTTTGCGGCACTGCTTCCAATCGTTAATCAGCGCTTCTGTGCCACCATAAACAAACGCGGGAAGGCCAGCAGCAGATTGCCATCCGCTCGCTCTGGATAAGCGCGGGCGATCTCATCCTGATAGCGGGCCAAATAGTCTGCCTGCTGCTGCTCATTCAACGCGTCAAGGAACGGGCGAAGGCCGGTCGCACGCAGCCAGTCAACAATCGCCTGCGGCGTGGGCATCACGTGATAATAGGTCGTGCGCCAGATATCAACCCGGCAGCCGGCAGCGCAAAGCAGGTCGTAGTACTGTTCCGTTGACAGCAGGCGCTTGCGGTTAACCACATTTGAATCGATCGTCCCCTTCCAGGGCGGGTTCTGCGCGATGTCGCGCATTAGCCGGTGAGTAGGCTGTTCAAGATTATCCGGCATCTGTACCGCCAGCACGCCCGCCGGGGCCAGTTGAGCGATAAGATGCGGTAACAGCGTTTCATGATCGGTCAGCCACTGTAGCGACGCGTTGGCAAAAATGACATTCTGCGGCCGGGATGCCTGCCAGCGCTGGATATCTTCCCGCACGAAATGGCAGCCCGGCAGCCTCTGCTCGGCCCGATCCAACATCGCCTGTGAGCTGTCCAGCCCGGTAATCTGTGCATCGGGCCAGGCCCGACTCAGCAGTTCGGTACTGTTGCCGGGACCGCAGCCGAGGTCGGTGGCGCAAAGGGCATTTATCGGGGGAATGCGGCTCAGCAGCTCCTGCGCCGGTCGGGTACGTTCTGCTTCAAACTGACGATAAAGTTCGGGGTTCCAGTCTTTCATTATTCCTCACTTGAGGGCCTGGGCTGACGGTACTGCATATCCCCCGTCAGTCCTGGCCGGTAGCTAAGAACATTCAACAGCATTTACGATAGAGCGCTACATCCCTTTCCGCGCCTGCCCCACCGCCTCACCCAGCTGCCATACGGCCATGGCATAGTGATTACTGTGGTTATAGCGCGTAATGGCATAGAAATTTGGCAAGCCGTACCAGTACTGATAGTGGCTTCCCATATCAAATTTAAGCAGGCTGACCTGCTGATTATTATTCAGAGGGAACTGCGGAGTCAGGCCCGCGGCTGCCAGGGTTGCTACGGAATAGCGGGTTTTAAAACCGCTGGCCATACCCGGAGCCTGACCGTTTGCCTGCACAGCCACCGTACCGTTAGTCAGCCACCCGTGGGCCTGGAAATAGTGCGCTACGCTGCCGATAGCGTCCACCGGATCCCAAAGATTGATATGCCCGTCGCCGTTGAAGTCAACGGCATACTCCTTAAAGGCTGAAGGCATGAACTGCCCGTAGCCCATTGCTCCGGCATAGGAGCCGCGCAGATCCAGCGGATCGTTGCCCTCTTCGCGTGCCATCAACAGAAAGGTTTCCAGCTCACCGCTAAAATAGGCGGCCCGGCGCGGATAGTTGAACGAGAGCGTTGCCAGCGCGTCAATAATTCGGGTTTTGCCCAGCACCCTTCCCCAACGCGTCTCCACGCCGATGATGCCGACAATAATTTCAGGCGGTACGCCATAGGTCCGTTCGGCCCGCTGTAGCGCATCCTGATACTGATTCCAGAAAACAACGCCGTTCTGAACATTATCTGGCGTAATAAACTTGCTGCGATAACGCAACCATGCGCCGTTCGGTCCGGTTGGCCCCTGGGCTGTGGTGGGCGCCTGCTTGTCCATCAGACGTACAACCCAATCCAGATTCTGCGCCTGACCAAGCACATCGTGGAGCTGTTGACGATCGAAACCGTGCTTGCGCACCATCTCATCAATAAACGCATTCGCCGCCTGGTTATTGGAAAAATCACCGCCAAACGGGGTGGCCGAATGCGAGGGACTCAGCAAGAAACCACCGCTTTCCTTAAACGGATTGCCGTGTGGTTCAGTCGCAGTCTGCTGTGGCGAGTTGCTGCTACAGGCTGAAAGTAGTGCGACGAAGGGAAGAAGAGTAGCCAGATAACGCATGGGATATCCATATTGACGATAAAAAGAGCCAGGGCAGAATTATAGAAGATTTATTAGCAGAACAGCAAAGCTGAGCAGCGGGCCGCATCATTCATCCCGCCGCCGCGCTGTCAGTGTTTATAGTAGATTTCACCGGACTCCGCTTTCAGGATCTTACCGTCAGCGTTGGTAATCATCACATAGTTACCCCCCATATACGTCCAGTGGCTGTCAGCAGCCGGTGCCGGTAAATGGCGCACGGTCCACTGGGTAACTTCATATTGCTTACTGCGGTAAAGCTCCGGGGCGGTATCGCCGATAGAAAAATGCGTAAAGTCAGCAAAAAAACTCTTCACATCATAAGGATCGGCGGATGCAGCAAGAGCCTGGACGGTCTGAGCGGCGGACTGGTCGGGCACCGTACTCTCAGCGGCCTGGCTTTCTGCCGCGGTTTGAGCAGGCTGAACGCCCGCCTCCGCGGGTTGCTGAACCACACTTTGCCCCTCTTCTGCGTAAGCGACAGATACGCCGACGACCGCTGCCGCCGAGAAAACCGCTGAACACAACACCACCTGCAACTTATGCATAACGTCTCCACATTTACGGCCTTTAGCAACGCGCTATGCGCGCCGTTGCCACAGATATCAGGATACCCAATATCAGACAGGTATCCTGAATATACGCCAGAATCAGATGCCATTATTTGACAGGCGTTCCAGTTCTATGGGTTCCGATAGTAATTCGGGGCCAGACTGTCTGAACGTGAATTTTTGTTAGCAAAAATGATCGTGGTTGCGTAGATCGCCTTCGCAGTAGATCGACACTATCGGAAACGGGTGCATATCAGCATGGGCGTCGTCGCGGTACCCAGAACATAGGCATCGCGGCCCAGTCGGGTAATCCTTGATACACGCGTGACCCCGACCCAATCGGACAAATAATTCGAATAAAGCGCTTCCGGTATATTATCCCGCTGATTTTTTTCAACACGGGTGATAGTGAAGTGATAAGTGTCGTTACCATAAGGTTTATAGGTAAAGTGGATCGTACGGGCTATACGATACTTTTCCTTATCGGTTTCAAATATACCGTCAACGCTATACAGCCCCGTACCATCAGGCTTGGCATGATAGCGCAGAATGGCACTCTCACTCGGCAACGATTCATTTTCACCGAGCATGAAGGTGAATTCGCTGAAGCACTCAAAATTTAGCATGCCCTTATCAGCGCTCTTTTGGTACAAATATATCCCTACAGACACCAACATACCTGTCAGTATCACCACCAGAGATATGAGGATTTTATTTTTCATCGATCCTCACTGAAAATATGAAATTGCTTTTGCAGCTTATTACGGAACCGTTATCCATCTTACATCTGGCGATCAGCACCGTACCGCTATAACGACTATCATCAAAAAAACCGAACAAATCATAGACAATGATGTTATCCGGGGGGCATGAGAAGGCATATTTCTTTGCCAGTGGCGAAATAACCTTCCGGGAATCTTTCATAAATCCGACGGCAAAACTACTGTCCGGCGTGTAAAACCGGCACCCGTTCTGCGTAAACACATATTGAAGCCCCCCTACGTCAGCAGGTTCGTCGTTAGTGGAAAGGCTAACGACGAAAAACAGAACTAGCGCCAGGAGGCAAAAAATCCCCCCTGCCGCTGACCAGCGCCAGAGTGTACTGCGGGGGTTAGCGCTAACGGCCGCCGTTACGTCCGCTGTTTCCGAACGTTGATCCCGCTCAGTCTTATCGATCGTTTCCCCCTTCGCACTCACCGGATAAGGATCGTCAACGCTGGTATCAATGCTCACCGCATCAGCATTGATTCTGAATCCTAATTTAGGTTCAGTGATAATGAGGGGTATTTCTAACCCAAGAGAAATCAGCTGCTTTCTTAACCCACTGATATAGTTATTAAGATTATTGCTGGACGAAATCATGCTGTGTTCGTCCCAAACTTTTTGCAAGATAGTATCCCGCGGTATAATGCTGCCATCACTCTCTAAAAACAGACAAAACAGCCGACTGCTAATATGTGTAAGAACCATCCTGGAGAGATCGTCACCAATTCTTACCAGGGAGCGATCTTCCGGATTATAAAGTAACTGATTGTCAATAATGTATTTTTTCATCATCTGGCACTTGAAAGTACGGCTTATCCAAAAGAATAGCCAAGTTGGCCAGGCTCCACAAGTTAACTACCCTTTGTCTGATATCATGGTAGAAAGTTGCCAGAGTAGGCTATTAAAAAACCAGTATTCCGGCTGGTTTTGGTTAACAACAACAGTGTGGTTATCAAGAGGTTAATGAAATGATAGCCAGCCCTAAACTAAAAAGTTCCTAATATGATAAAGTAAACGATTATAATCACAATGAATTCAATCGAATACCTTATCTCCGTTACTATTTTGGCTGCTTAAACTGAATAAACGGTGGAGCTGCATTATTTCCTGAGAAGTAAAGAGGTGCTTTACCATCCCAGCGATTGATTGCTTCCAGCTGCAATACTTCAGGGTTGCTACGCAGTGCCTGGCCCCGTAAAAGAATCGCATTGGCTTCTGCGGTAGCGCGGATCCGGTTCGCCTCTGCTTCACCGCGGGCGAGTTCAATTGCTTTTTGCGCCTCGGCCTTCGACTGAGCGACTTCGTTTTCAACGCGTGCGGCTCTCTGATTCGCCTCTATCTTGGCATTAATTGAATCTTTAACCTGCTGCGGATAATCCAGATCGGTAGTCCAGCTCAGCTTAACGATATGGATGCCCACGGGCTCAAGATTAGCCCGGAGATCTTTCGTTACGGCATCAAGCAGCAGTGTTTTACCCCCCGCAGCCAGCTGAGTAATATCCATATCCGTTGAGTGTTTAATGAGTGCATCAGAAATATTCTGTCGAAGATTGCTGGTTGTGATTTCATCAACACCTTTGCGATACGTCTGGAATAGCTTAGTCACCTTATCCGCCTGCACAGCATATTCAATACCTACATGAGCAGTGATAGTCATACTGTCAGAGGTCTGGAATATAAAGGGATCTTTATAGGCATGTAACTGGTTAAACGTCGGAAATTTGTACAGTTGTTCATTCACAGTCAGCCAGTAGCGCCCTACCCCAACGACCGTCTGTTGAACGCCTTTGTCACTACCGTACAGCTGCACCTTTACGCCTACATAGCCAGCAGGAACGGTTTTCATACTGCACCGGGTCATCAGAAAGACACAGGCCAAAATAGCTAAAGCAATCCATATTTTCTTTTTCAATTCTTCCTTCCCCATATCATCTTAATTAAAGCAATGACTATAATTGGATAAACCAGAGCAATAAAAATAGCCATGATAACGGCCCCATCGTTGCTCTGGGAGAGCAGGCCTGGCACGAATAAAAAATAAACGGCAATCGTCGACATAATCAAACAAACGATACAAAGATAGTTTTTAATCACTTGACATCCCTGTTAACTCTTGCTTACCAGCTCACTTAAACTAATATTTATTAACTTATGTAATAATTAATCCATAAAATTAAAATAAAAAACCACAATCAAAACCAAAAAATAAGATTAAATTTCAGTTATATTATTAATGAGTAAAAAAATAAAAATCACGTTACATGTTAAATGTCATTATAACCAGATGGACACATACAGTAACAATACCAATAAATTCATACAATATCTCTCTAATATGGAGAACAGTAAGAACAAAAAACATAAAATAGTCATGGTTAAAAATTAAATAAGAGATTAGAAATAAACAACTAAAAAAAGACAAACATTCAGATTTATATTGTCTAAAAATCCACTCCAGAAAATCAGGACAGTAAAGCTGCGGAGAGAAAAAGTGGGATTAAGCGATACCGAGATCCTTGCGTCCAATCTGCGATGCTCAGCATGAAGAAGGTGAATCATAATAATAGTCAGCACCTGCTCGCCCTCCTCGCATTCCATGAAACCCAATTTACGTCAAGATAAAATTCTGAATGGCTTCGTGGGTCTGCCCGATATTCTGTTACCGGCAGGGAGGGTCAGTATGAAAAAGACGCTGATCAGCGGCTGAGTGTTTCGCCAACGCCCGCAAACTTTTAATGACGACATCCGCTAAGGACTGAAGATAAGTTGCGAACAGCCTCGCATGCGCGATCGAGGTTAGCAAAATCAGACACATTTCCCATCGTAGACCTGATAACCTCCGTCAGAGCTTTCCCCTTAAAGGGAGCGAGTACGGTGAGCAGGCACTCGGACGTTGAGCGATACGGCTCTTTTTAGTCGCTGATTTTGATACTAAACCCAACGGGTGAATCACGGTGGTCGTCGGTGATAAGATACGGTCTTCTGTCTGGATTTGTTAAGTAAATCTGTAAGCATACCCGTTTTAGTTCCACGCACTTTTTGAGATCTCCGGGTTTTCAGCCATCAGCCGGTACTCTTCCGGCGTCAGGTTATTCAGGGATTCATGAGGCCGCTCGCTGTTATATTCAGTCAGCCAGCGCTCCGTAATTTCCCGTGCTTCATTCAGGGTTCTGAACAGATAAAAATCCAGTACTTCTGTCCGGTACGTCCGGTTAAACCGTTCGATAAAGGCATTCTGCGTCGGCTTACCCGGTTTAATAAAGTCCAGCATCACCCCGTGTTTTTCTGCCCATTGTGCCAGTGCCAACGACACCAGTTCCGGCCCGTTATCCATCCGCATCTTCAGCGGATATCCGCGGTTTGCCACTATCCTGTCCAGTACCCGGACGACACGCTGAGCCGGAATATTCAGGTCGATTTCTATCGCCAGTGCCTCACGGTTAAAATCATCCACCACATTGAAGGTTCGAAAGCGTCTGCCGCAGACGAGAGCATCGTGCATAAAATCGATCGACCAGCTCTGGTTTAATGCTTCCGGTGTTGCCAGCGGAGCCGGGTTGCGCACCGGCAGGCGTTGTTTACCCTTACGACGAAAATTCAGTTTCAGCAGGCAGTAAATCCGGTGAACGCGTTTATGGTTCCAGGTATTACCGTGCCTGCGAAGCACCTGAAAAAGTTTCTTAAAACCGTATCGCGGATAACGTTCAGCCGCTTCAGTCAGCGCCTGAACCACGGGCTCGTCACGCCGGGTATCGGGCTGATAGAAAAATACCGTCCTGCTCAGTGATAATGTCCTGCATGCCTGACGTACGCTCATCGCAAATTGCGAGACCAGATAGCTGACGAGCTCACGCTTTATCACTGGTTTTAAAGCTTTTTTTCGATAACGTCTTTGAGTGCACGATTCTCAAGACTCAGGTCAGCAAACATCTGTTTGAGACGCCTGTTTTCATCTTCCAGATCTTTGATTTTCTTGATATCCGCAGCTTCCATGCCGCCATATTTTGCCTTCCAGTTATAATAGCTGGCTTCTGAAATTGCGGCCTCACGGCAAACATCTTTGACTGTTCGACCGGCTTCGACTGATTTCAGAACGGCGATAATCTGGTGTTCGGTGAATCGTACTTTACGCATGGCGATCTCCTTCTGGGGACATATTCAGTATGTCGGAAGATCTCTAAAAGTGCGTGGAACTAAAACGGGTATGCTTACAAGGGGAGCGGGTCATTATGAATCACATTACTAACATCGCAATGTGTTAATAAACGAGGACCAGGTCAATCCCGAAATTATTCTGGCGGGACATAATCTGTTACTTGCTCAGGTAAAAGATCAGGCATCGAAATCATTCGGCCTTCATCATCAACAAATTCAACCATATAGGCCAAATGTGGTTTTTCATGTATGAATACGATGGCACCTATCATGCCTTTAGTTAACCCTTCATCTGGCAAATCTTCTGCTAACACAACCACTTCAAACTCTTCTCTTCTCATGGTCTGAATCTCACTTAACAAAAATTGTCGTCATGCGCGGGACGACGGCATCAGGTTCATATATCCAACCGCTGCGCACTATCACTGTCTCACCGTTTATGCCTAATATCGGCATCTCTACAGCCATTCGCTGCCCGTACTGGTCCGCGTTCAAAATTTTAGCTGGGGCGGTTAGTATGCCCTCTCGGATTCTACCCGCTAATACGTCGGAATTTGTCGGGTTATAACCCAGCGCCGACTGAAATACTCTAGCCTTATGCCCTCCAACTGGATGGGTAACATCTAATGAGTAAGTAGATAGTTTTCTGTAATCTACAATGGCGTGTTCGGCATTCAGTAATGATCCTGAATCTGAGATAAACCCCTTTAAAGCAGGAGATTCAAACGTTGGGATCTTACTGTAATTCGATATTTCATTAATCTCATTTATTCCCCCCAAGCGACCGAGGCCAAGCCCCGCAGCAATAGACACTCCCGCGATTATCAAACCTTTATTATCCATGATCTGATCGTAACCCGCTGGCGCATCGCCACCGAGCTGCTGTGCAGTCTGATGGAATCCCTCTACGTTTCCGTTGTATAGGCCGCCAGCAGCCAGAAGTCTGCCCGCCGCTTTGCTGTTAATGGTTTTTGCGGCCTGAGCATGTTGTACTGGCTCATCTGACGGGCGAAACTTCTCTGTTGGTGCGGGTTTTTTGCCGTTTTGATTATTTATAGCGTGTTGGTAAGCCCGCTGGAAATCACTTACTATCCAGCAAAAATGATCAATACCATCAAAAACCAATTCGCCATCGGCGTTGATGTGAAAAGGATTTACTGCATCCTCCCAATATTCATCACTATCCAGTCCGATGATCCAGCCCTCCATCAGGTTGACTTCTAGAGCATCATAAACGGGATCGTACTTTGAACGGATATAACGTTTATGCTTTGGGAGTGCCAGCAGATTAGGGGGTTCGTTAACCGGAGGCGACACGTAATTCCTGTAGTCCAGATCATAAGTGAGCGCAGCTTTTTCCAGTGCTGCATCGGGGGTCAGTATGTGCTGGAATTCATCGGGAGATAGTTCCCGTTCAAGTTCCCACAGTGTGTAGAGTCTGAGCATCAAACATCCTGTTTTCAATATTATCCATGTGTATTCTCGCGCTAATTTGTATGCAAATCAAACATGCAGGCAATAAATTCCCGACAGTATCAGCCCCAATAATAGGCGGGAACAACAAAGCGTTAAGTGGCATCGGGAATGACCTTCCCAACCTTCGTTTTACGATCCTCAATACGCTCGATAAGTTACAGCTCAACGACTCCTTCAAACGTCAGTGCTACCGCTTTTGGTTTTGTATGTCTTCTAATAGTTATTGCTTATCATCTATCAACTAAGACGCCGACCAGCGCCCTTCACTTCCGATCAATTTGAGTTCTTGCAACTTCATGCGAGCCATTACAAACGAGGTTTGCGGGAAGCTTCCAATTTTTACCTGTGACAGCTTATTGGTCACTGGGCTAGTATAGCGGTAGAAAAAGGTCTTGATACCAGAAGCACCGCAAGTCGTACGCAGCCCCGGTTTTCACCTGTGTCCGCCTTGCTTTTGTCTCCGTGTTTGATCATTTTGACCACTTTGGATGACAAAGGTGTACCTGATGTCTTATCCGTCACATAAGTTCCACTCAATATTTAACCAATTAATTTTTAAGAACAAAATACCAGTCATCTTTCCAAGTGTAGGTTGTGCGTTTTTTAATGCAGTTATACCATGACCTACATAACAACCTGCGCCGTTGACCTACACTTTTAAGTGGGTTTTGGTGATTTTTTTATGAGACAACGTGATATCAAATGAAAACAATAAAAATCACAATTCACTGTAAATTCAATGGAATACAAAAAATATGTCACTGAATGACAACGCAAAATTAAACTCCCACACCCCAATGATGCAGCAGTACCTGCGGCTGAAGGCTGAACACCCGGAAATACTGCTGTTCTATCGCATGGGTGACTTTTACGAACTGTTCTACGACGATGCCAAACGCGCCTCCCAGCTGTTGGAAATTTCGCTGACTAAACGCGGAGCCTCGGCGGGTGAGCCTATTCCTATGGCCGGTGTTCCCTATCACGCCGTGGAAAACTATCTGGCGAAGCTGGTACAGCTTGGCGAGTCCGTAGCCATTTGCGAACAGATCGGCGATCCGGCATTGAGCAAAGGGCCGGTAGAGCGAAAAGTGGTGCGTATTGTCACTCCCGGAACCATCAGCGATGAGGCGTTATTACAGGAGCGCCAGGATAATTTGCTGGCGGCCATCTGGCAGAGTGCCCGTGGATTTGGCTATGCCACTCTGGATATCAGCTCTGGCCGCTTTCGTCTGGCAGAGCCGGAAGATCAGGACACAATGGCCGCAGAACTTCAGCGTACGAACCCCGCTGAGCTGCTGTACCCGGAAAACTTTCCAGCCATGTCACTCATTGAGAACCGACGTGGCCTGCGCCGCCGTCCTCTGTGGGAGTTCGAGCTCGATACGGCCCGTCAGCAGCTGAATCTACAGTTTGCCACCCGCGATCTCAGCGGATTTGGCGTTGAACAGGCGCATCAGGCGCTGCGTGCAGCGGGCTGCCTGTTGCAGTACGTCAAGGACACCCAGCGGACTTCACTGCCGCATATCCGTTCGCTCACCATGGAACGTCAGCAGGACTGCATCATTATGGATGCCGCCACCCGCAGAAATCTGGAAATTACGCAGAATCTCGCCGGCGGTATTGAAAATACGCTGGCTTCGGTACTGGATAAAACCGTTACGCCGATGGGCAGCCGTATGCTGAAACGCTGGCTGCATACGCCCGTACGGAATATCCAGATAATCAGTCAGCGCCAGCAGAGTATTGCCGCCCTACAGGATATTACCGAAGCGCTGTCGCCTCCGCTGCGGCAGGTGGGCGACCTTGAGCGTATTCTGGCGCGCCTGGCGCTGCGAACTGCGCGCCCGCGCGATTTGGCCCGCATGCGTCACGCCTTTCAGCAGCTACCGCTACTCAGCCAGGTTCTGGAAAACAGCGGATGCGGACATCTGCAAACGCTGCGTATCCAGATGGGCGAGTTCAGCGATTTGCGTGAGCTGCTTGAACGGGCAATTATCGAAACGCCGCCGGTTCTGGTGCGCGACGGAGGCGTTATCGCGCCGGGCTACAATCAAGAGCTGGATGAGTGGCGCGCGTTGGCCGACGGTGCCACCGACTACCTGGACCGGCTGGAAATTCGTGAACGCGAAAGGTTGGGGCTGGATACGCTGAAGGTAGGTTTTAACGCGGTTCACGGCTACTACATTCAGGTCAGCCGCGGCCAGAGCCACCAGGTGCCAATTAACTACGTTCGCCGACAGACGCTGAAGAATGCCGAACGCTATATCATTCCTGAGCTGAAAGAGTACGAAGACAAGGTTCTGACTTCGAAAGGCAAGGCGCTGACGCTGGAAAAAGCGCTGTATGAGGAGTTGTTCGATCTGCTGCTGCCGCACCTGGAAGCCCTCCAGGTTAGCGCGAGCGCCCTGGCTGAACTGGATGTGCTCAGTAACCTGGCTGAACGTGCCTGGACGCTGAACTACAGCTGCCCCACGCTGAGTGATAAACCCGGTATTAAGCTAACCGGCGGACGTCATCCGGTGGTGGAACAGGTGCTGAAAGAGCCGTTTATCGCCAATCCGCTGAGTCTGTCTCCGCAGCGTCGTATGCTGGTGGTTACCGGACCTAATATGGGCGGTAAAAGTACCTATATGCGACAGGCGGCGCTGATCGTACTGATGGCCTGCATCGGCAGCTATGTTCCGGCAGAACAGGCCATCATCGGTCCGGTGGACAGGATCTTTACCCGCGTTGGCGCGGCGGACGATCTTGCCTCCGGTCGCTCGACGTTTATGGTTGAGATGACGGAAACGGCCAACATTCTGCACAATGCGACCGAGAACAGTCTGGTGCTGATGGATGAAATTGGCCGCGGAACATCAACCTATGATGGCCTGTCGCTGGCATGGGCCTGCGCGGAAAGTCTGGCTACCCGCATCAAGGCGATGACGCTGTTTGCTACCCACTATTTTGAGCTGACCACGCTGCCGGATCAGATTGAAGGCGTGGCCAACGTCCATCTCGACGCCGTTGAGCATGGTGACACTATCGCCTTTATGCACAGCGTCCAGGATGGGGCTGCCAGCAAAAGCTATGGCCTGGCCGTCGCCGCGCTGGCGGGAGTGCCAAAAGAGGTGATTAAGCGCGCCCGGCAAAAGCTGAAAGAGCTGGAGGCGCTCTCCGGCAGTGCGGCGGCAACCAAAGCCGACGGTTCACAGCTGCCGCTGCTGGTTGAGGAAACCTCTCCGGCGGTTGAGGCGCTGGAGGCTCTCGACCCCGACAGCCTTTCTCCGCGTCAGGCGCTGGAATGGATTTATCGGCTTAAGGCGCTGGTTTAACAGCACGTCAGTTAAAAAAAGGGGCCGGATAAAACCGGCCCCTTTTTACTTTTCTCCACACCGACGTCCTTAGCGGCGGTTACGCACCAGCTGATAGCGGCGGGTAATATATTCTACCGGCGCGCTCCAGATATGAACCAGACGGCAGAACGGGAACAGCAGGAACAGCGTCATTCCCAGCACCATATGCAGACGGAAGATAAAGGCCACACCGTCCAGATGCTGTGCAGCGCCGCCGTGGAAGGTCACAATAGCCTGTGCCCAGCCCACCAGCTTCATCATCTCCGATCCATCAAGATGCTGTGCAGAGAACGGTATGGTCAGCAGCCCGAGCGTCACCTGCAATACCAGCAGTGACAGGATCATAATGTCCGCAAAGCTGCTGGTCGCACGAACGCGCGGGTTGGTCAGTCGGCGTTTTAACAACAGCCCACCGCCGATCAGCGTCATGGCACCGAAAATGCCGCCGGCAATCATCGCCAGCTGCTGTTTAACGGCAATCGGCAGGAAAGACTGATAAACCCAGTGCGGGGTCAGCAGGCCGACGATATGACCGAAGAAAATACCGATGATACCGATATGGAACAGGTTAGAGGCCAGCCGCATTCCCTTTTTACTCAACATCTGGCTGGATCCTGCCCGCCAGCTGTACTGCCCGTAGTCATAGCGCAGCCAGCTTCCTACCAGAAATACCGTACCGGCCAGGTAGGGGTAGATATCAAAAAAGAACATATTTAAAAATTGCATAACCTACTCTCCCCTTGAGGCCTGGCCCAGTGTCGAAACGTCAAGATATTGCGGCGTCACTGCACCGGCAAAACGACGATGGTGCGTTGTTGCCGAACACCCTTCTCCCTGCGGATTCATTCTGGCAATAAACGATACCTGCTCCTCTTCCCACACTGCATCCAGCGCCTGCGGCGTATCATCACGCGCTTCGCTGGCGACCTGTGATTGCAGTGCCTCAGGCGTGGCGCTGCTGCCCGAGAGCGCCAGCAGCAGCGGGAAAAGCTGCGCGTAAATGCTGCCACGCTGCTCAAGACGCGCGGCAAGCAGTGCAAGAATAGGTGCGACATCCTGCAAGCCGCGGCGCACGCGTTCCAGTCCACCCTGTGCCAGGTACTCCAGATACAGCGGCAGATGATCCGGCAGTTCACGCGCATCAAGATCCAGCCCGTCGGCGCGGTACTGCGACATCAGATCAACCATGGCCTGGCCGCGATCGCGTGACTCGCCGTGAACATGTTCAAATAGCAGCAGCGACGTGGCACGCCCGCGATCGAACAGCTCACAGTAGTCAGACTGCAAATCCAGCAGCGGACGCTCTGCACAGTGGCGGATTATCTCCGCCAGCGTGTTCTTTTGTTCGCCGCTCAGTTCGTCGGCTTCCAGCAGGGCCGCAAGCAGCTCGTCCTGATGATCAAAGAACTCCTGCTCAGGGTAATCCAGCAATCTGGCGATAAGACGTATCGCAATCATGATGCATCCTCCTTCCGGCCGGTTTTCTGAGAAACATCAATGGCATCAATGCGGCGGCTGTTGAACAGGTTAAATTTGGTGTCACTGCCGTGGCAGCCGTCGCCAAAGCTGAAGCCGCAGCCCTTACTTTCCGGGAAGGCTTCGCGGGCCTGTTCACGGTGGCTGGATGGGATCACGAAGCGGTCTTCATAGTTCGCAATCGCCAGATAGCGATACATTTCCTGCGCCTGCGCTTCAGTCAGACCCACCTGCTCCAGCGCACTCACATCACGAACGCCATCAACGGTTTCAGCACGTTTGTAGTGACGCATTGCCAGCATACGCTTCAGCGCCAGCAGTACCGGGGCGGTATCGCCCGCCGTCAGTAGGTTGGCCAGGTACTGCACCGGAATACGCAGACTCTCAACGTCCGGCAGCACGCCGTTGTGCGCCAGCTCACCAGAGTCCGCCACCGACTGAATCGGAGACAGCGGCGGCACATACCAGACCATCGGCAGCGTGCGGTATTCCGGATGCAGCGGCAGCGCCAGCTTCCAGTCCATCGCCATTTTGTACACCGGGGAACGCTGGGCCGCATCGATCACGCTCTGCGGTACACCGTCTTTAAGTGCCTGTTCAATCACCGCCGGATCGTTCGGATCGAGGAACACATCCAGCTGGCTCTGATAGAGATCTTTCTCATTCTCCACCGAGGCAGCCTGCTCAATACGGTCGGCATCGTAAAGCAGTACGCCAAGATAGCGGATACGCCCTACGCAGGTTTCCGAACAGACGGTCGGCGCGCCGGATTCGATACGCGGGTAGCAGAAAATGCATTTTTCTGATTTGCCGCTCTTCCAGTTGAAGTAGATCTTCTTATAAGGACAGCCGGTCAGACACATACGCCAGCCGCGACATTTATCCTGATCAATCAGTACAATGCCGTCTTCGCCTCGCTTGTAGATCGCGCCGCTTGGACAGGTTGCAACACAGGCCGGGTTAAGGCAGTGCTCACACAGGCGAGGCAGATACATCATGAAGGTGTTTTCGAACTGGCCGTACATTTCCTTCTGGATGTTCTCAAAGTTCGCATCTTTCGAACGCTTGCTGAACTCACCGCCGAGGATCTCTTCCCAGTTCGGACCGTTTTCAATCTTCTTCATTCGCTGACCGGTAATCAGCGAGCGTGGACGAGCAATCGGCTGATGTTTACCCGCCGGGGCGTTGTGCAGGTGCTGATAGTCGAAGTCAAACGGCTCATAGTAGTCGTCCAGCTCCGGCACATGCGGGTTAGCAAAGATCTTCGACAGAACGCCGATGCGGCTGCCCATACGGGGTTCGATCTGGCCGTTAATTTTACGGATCCAGCCACCCTTCCATTTTTCCTGATCTTCCCAGGCATGGGGGAACCCCACGCCCGGCTTACTTTCAACGTTGTTGAACCAGGCATATTCCATACCTTCGCGGCTGGTCCAGACGTTTTTACAGGTCACGGAACAGGTGTGGCAGCCGATACATTTGTCGAGGTTAAGCACCATCCCGACCTGTGAACGAATTTTCATTTACCTGCCTCCTGCTGGCTACCCTGGCAATCATCGTTGCCTTCGCCATCTAACCAGTTAATATTATTCATTTTTCTTACCACTACGAACTCGTCGCGGTTAGAACCTACGGTGCCGTAATAGTTAAAGCCATAAGACTGCTGCGCATAGCCGCCGATCATATGGGTAGGTTTCGGGCAAACGCGCGTGACCGAGTTATGGATCCCGCCACGCTGCTGCGTCGTTTCAGAACCGGGAATGTTAACGATGCGTTCCTGAGCGTGGTACATCATGGTCATACCGGAAGGCACACGCTGGCTGACAACGGCTCTGGCCGTCAGCGCACCGTTGGCGTTGAAGGCTTCAATCCAGTCGTTATCTTCAATACCCAGCGCTTTCGCATCTACCTCGCTCAGCCAGACAATCGGACCGCCGCGCGACAGCGTCAGCATCAGCAGGTTTTCGCTGTAGGTTGAGTGAATACCCCATTTCTGGTGAGGCGTGATGAAGTTCAGCGCCATTTCCGGATTACCGTTAGGCATGCGGTTTAGCAGCGGCTGTACGGTACGGGTATCAATCGGTGGGCGGTATACCAGCAGGCTCTCACCGAAATCACGCATCCACTGATGATCCTGATACAGCTGCTGACGGCCGCTTAGCGTACGCCACGGGATCAGCTCATGAACGTTGGTATAGCCGGCGTTATAGGAGACATGCTCATCTTCCAGTCCAGACCAGGTCGGGCTGGAGATAATTTTCCGTGGCTGCGCCTGGATATCACGGAAGCGGATTTTTTCGTCTTCTTTATTCAGCGCCAGATGGGTATGGTCAAGCCCGGTAAACTCGCCCAGCGCTTTCCACGCCTTCACCGCAACCTGGCCATTGGTTTCCGGTGCCAGTGACAGAATGACTTCGGCAGCATCGATGGCGCTGTCAATTTTTGGTCGTCCTGCTGCCGGGCCGTCTTCCTTGACGTAGTTAAGTTTTTTGAGGAAATCGATTTCAGTCTGGGTATTCCAGCTGATGCCCTTACCGCCGTTGCCCAGCTTATCAAGCAGCGGCCCCAGGGAAGTAAAGCGCTCGTAGGTGGCGGGATAGTCGCGTTCTACGGCAATGATATGCGGTGCGGTTTTACCCGGGATCATCTCGCATTCGCCTTTGTGCCAGTCCTGCACGTCCAGAGCCTGTGCCAGCTCAGCCGCGGAATCATGCTGTAATGGCAGCGTCACCACATCGGTTTCCACACCAAGATGCCCGACGCAAAGCTCGGAGAAATTCTTAGCGATACCTTTATAGATTTCCCAGTCGCTACGTGACTCCCAGGCAGGGTCCACGGCGGCAGAAAGCGGATGAATAAACGGATGCATATCCGAGGTATTCATGTCGTCTTTCTCATACCAGGTCGCGGTCGGCAGGACGATATCGGAATAGAGACAGGTGCTCGACATACGGAAATCAAGGGTCACCACCAGGTCGAGTTTGCCCTCGCCCGGATTATCGCGCCATTCAACCTCTTCCGGTTTGCCGGCACCCTGCTGACCCAAATCCTCACCCAGTACGCCGCTGTCGGTTCCCAACAGATATTTCAGCAGATACTCATGTCCCTTACCGGAAGAACCCAGCAGGTTTGAACGCCAGACAAACAGGTTACGAGGGAAGTTTTCCGGGCTATCCGGCTGCTCTGCTGCAAAGCGCAGCGAACCGTCCTTCAGACCGGCAGCGGTGAAATCAACCGGCGATACGCCCGCTTCCTTCGCCTTCGCCGCCAGATGCAGTGGGTTAGTGTTCAGCTGCGGTGCAGACGGCAGCCAGCCCATGCGCTCAGAGCGCACGTTGAAGTCAATCAGGCTACCGGTGTAGCGAGATTTATCCGCCAGCGGGGACAGCAGCTCGTTGGTTTGCAGACTCTCGTAGCGCCACTGACTGGAGTGGTTATAGAAGAATGACGTGCCGTTCATCTGACGCGGTGGACGCTGCCAGTCAAGACCGAATGCCAGCGGTAGCCAGCCGGTTTGCGGACGCAGTTTTTCCTGTCCCACATAGTGCGCCCAGCCGCCGCCGCTCTGACCGACGCAGCCGCAGAACACCAGCATGTTGATCAGGCCACGGTAGTTCATATCCATGTGATACCAGTGGTTCAGACCGGCACCCACGATGATCATCGAACGGCCGCGGGTTTTTTCAGCGGTTTCGGCAAACTCACGGGCAATACGAATGGTGTTTTCACGCGGAACACCGGTGATTTTCTCGGCCCACGCCGGGCTGTACGCCTTCACCTCGTCATAGGTCGCCGCACAGTTTTCATCACCCATACCGCGCTCAACGCCGTAGTTAGCCAGCGTCAGGTCGTAAACGCTGGTGACCAGTGCGGTGCTGCCGTCGGCCAGCTGTATGCGTTTAACCGGCAGCTTGTGCAGCAGGATCTCATCCAGCTTAACGGTATTAAAGTCCTGAACCTCTGTTCCGCCGAAGTAAGGGAAACCGACATCTGCGAGCTCGTCATGTTTACCCAGCAGACTGAGCTGTAGCTCAACCTCCTGCTGATTTTTTCCTTCGCGCTGTTCGAGGTTCCACTTGCCTTTCTCGCCCCAGCGATAGCCGATAGATCCCTGCGGAGCCACCAGCTCACCGTCGGCTTCATTGATGGCGATAGTTTTCCACTGCGGGTTGTTTTCCTGACCCAGACCATCAACCAGATCGCTGGCACGCAGCATACGCCCGGCGGCGTAGTAACCGCCTTCACGCGGCTCCAGCATCACCAGCATGGGCATATCGGTATAGGCCCGCACGTAGTTGCGGAAGTACTCAACCTGACGCTTCTGATGGAACTCGGTCAGCATCACATGGCCCATGGCCATCGCCAGCGCACTGTCCGTACCCTGTTTAGGCGCTAACCAGTGGTCGCAAAGCTTAGCGATTTCGGCATAGTCCGGCGTGATAGCGACGGTTTTAGTGCCTTTGTAGCGAACTTCGGTAAAGAAGTGCGCATCCGGGGTACGGGTCTGCGGGACGTTACTGCCCCAGGCGATAATGTACGCAGAGTTGAACCAGTCGGCGGATTCAGGCACGTCGGTCTGTTCACCCCAGGTCATAGGGGATGCAGGAGGCAGATCGCAGTACCAGTCATAGAAGCTCAGGCAGGTGCCGCCAATCAGCGAAAGATAGCGGGAGCCGGAGGCATAAGAAACCATCGACATCGCCGGGATTGGCGAGAAACCAATGATGCGGTCGGGGCCGAAGGTTTTTGCCGTATAGACGTTAGCCGCGGCAATCAGCTCATTGACTTCCTGCCAGCTGGAGCGCACGAAACCGCCGCGCCCACGCGCTGCCTTATAGGTTTTCGACTGCTCGGCGTCTTCAATGATTGACTGCCACGCCAGCACCGGATCGCTATAACGGGCTTTCGCCGCGCGCCACAGCGTAATCAGCTTCTTACGCATCAGCGGGTATTTCAGACGGTTGGCGCTGTATAAATACCACGAATAGCTGGCACCGCGGGGACAGCCGCGAGGCTCATGGTTTGGCAGGTCGGGCCGCGTGCGCGGGTAGTCGGTCTGCTGGGTTTCCCAGGTCACCAGGCCATTTTTTACGTAGATTTTCCAGCTGCACGAACCGGTACAGTTAACGCCGTGGGTCGAACGCACAATTTTATCGTGCTGCCAACGACTGCGATAACCATCTTCCCAGTCACGGTTGGTGTTCAGGGTTTGCCCATGCTCACCGGAGAAGGGTTCGGCCAGCTGTTTGAAATAACGTAAACGATCCAGAAATTTACTCATTCGACATACTCCAAATGGAATTATTTTTATCGCACTTAATTATTTTTTTTACGGCCGTAGACCAGCCAGGTAATTGCGATACAAATCAGATAGAAGACTAAAAAGACTTTCATTGCTCCGGCAGGTGAACCGCTCATCTTCAGCGATATGCCAAAGGTCTGAGGGATAAAGAAGCCACCCAGCGCACCGATTGCCGAGATAAAGCCCAGCGCGGCGCTGGTTTCAGTCGCAGCGTCACGCTGTGCCGCCTCGTCACTGCCTCCGGCGGCCTTGACGCGATCGATGGTCAGCTTGCGGAAAATCACCGCAATCATCTGGAAGGTTGATCCACTGCCCAGGCCCGCAGCAAAGAACAGCACCATGAACACGCCGTAGAAGGCGATAAAGGAACCAGAGCTACCTTCGCCTGGCAGGGCCAGGAACAGCAGACCGGTAAACACCGCCATCAGAATGAAAGTAAACAGGGAGACGCGAATGCCACCCAGACGGTCGGAAATAATGCCGCCGAATGAACGTGCCAGCGCGCCGATAAAGGGGCCGAAGAAGGCATACTTCATGATGGCAACGTCAGGAAACTGAGTTTTAGACAGCATGGCGAAGCCGGCAGAGAAGCCGATAAAAGAGCCGAACGCCGCCAGATACAGCAGGGAAAGCATCCACAGATGACCGCGTTTCAGCACCGGCAGCTGTTCGCTTAGCGACGATTTTGCAGCAGCCAGATCGTTCATGCCGAACCAGGCCGCAACCGTAGCGATCGCCAGCAGTGGCACCCAGATCCAGGCGGCGTTTTGCAGCCAGATCCCGCTATTTCCGGTTGAGCTACCGTCACCCAGGCCGAACGCGGCAAAGATGGCGAAGGAAATGGCCAGCGGTGCAAACAACTGCATAACGCTGACGCCCAGATTACCCAGACCGCCGTTTACCCCCAGCGCACCGCCCTGCATGGATTTAGGGAAGAAGAAACTGATGTTCCCCATACTGGATGCAAAGTTAGCCCCCGCGAAACCGCACAGCAGTGAAATAATTACAAACACGCCAAACGGTGTTGCGGGATCCTGTACTGCAAAGCCCAGCCAGATGCAGGGAACCAGCAGAAAGCAGGTACTGAAGGTAGTCCAGCGGCGACCACCAAAAATAGGAATAACAAAAGAGTACGGCACACGTAAAATCGCGCCGGAGACGGAAGGAAGGGCCGTCAGCAGAAAAAGTTCGTCCGTGGAGAAGTTAAAGCCAACTTTGTTAAGATTAACCGCCACCGCGCTGAATAACATCCAGACGCAGAAGGCAAGCATCAGACAAAAAACGGAAATCCATAGGTTACGACTGGCAATCTTCTTTCCCGTCGATGCCCAAAAATGAGCATCTTCAGGCCGCCAGTCCTGAATCACCGCGCTTCTTTTCTTTCCTGGTAAAGAGTCGGATTGTGACATAATTTTCTCAGTGGCTTTGTTTATGATGCTGCCATCCTGAGCAGTAATGTCGTTGGTCAATTTGACGTATATCAACGAGCGTGCAGGTCGGCGTTAACGCCCGGAAAATCACCCCTATAAAGCGGTAGGTTTTTAAGCCCTAAAAAACCAGTTAATTCAAACAGATAAATCGAACTATCCCGCACAAACTTCGTGGTAGTATAATGTGCGGATATTAAGTATTACCCCAAAAGAGGTATGGGTATTACGTCGCCGATCGACGACAATAGTCGCGATACCGCTCGCCCTGCTGTTTTACTCAATCAACCCGGAATAATGGATGAAGATGCTACCTCCCCCTGCCACCGTACTGCTGATAGACGATCACCCCATGATCCGAACCGGGCTTAAGCAACTTATCAGTATGGATGAACGTCTGGTGGTGATCGGTGAGGCGGGAAATGGTGCAGACGGGGTGTTGCTGGCGGAAAAGTATGACTCAGATTTGATCCTGCTCGATCTGCATATGCCCGGCATGAATGGGCTGGAAACGCTTGAGCAGCTGCGGGCCATTGACGTGCGTGGCCGTATCGTGGTGTTCAGCGTGTCTGACTACGAGGATGACGTGGTACGGGCGCTGAAGCGCGGTGCGGATGGCTATCTGTTAAAGGATATGGAGCCCGAGGCGCTGCTAAATTCACTGCACCGCGCCGCCGCCGGGGAGCTGGTGCTGAGCGAAACCCTGCCGCCGCTGCTGGCGGCCAGCCTGCGCCAGCAGCGGCCCAATGAGCAGGTTGATATTGAACAACTGACTGCTCGTGAGCGCGATATTCTGAAGCTGGTGGCAAGGGGAATGAGCAACAAGCTTATCGCCCGTCGCCTGTGTATCAGTGAAAGTACGGTAAAAGTCCATGTAAAACACATGCTGAAGAAGCTGCAAATGAAATCACGGGTAGAAGCGGCGGTCTGGTCGTTACAGAACGGCCACGCCTGATGCAGCAGGCATAAAAAAAGCGACGATCGGAGATCGTCGCTTTTTGCACTGGCCCGAAGGTCGCTTGCGCCATTACTCGCGGAACAGTGCCTCGATGCTCAGACCCTGTGCCTGTAAGATTTCACGCAGACGGCGTAAACCTTCGACCTGGATCTGACGAACACGCTCACGGGTCAGACCAATTTCGCGGCCCACGTCTTCGAGCGTAGCCGCTTCATAGCCCAGCAGACCGAAACGACGTGCCAGCACTTCACGCTGCTTGGCGTTCAGTTCGAACAGCCACTTGACGATGCTTTGCTTCATATCATCGTCCTGCGTGGTATCTTCCGGGCCGTTTTCGTTCTCATCGGCCAGAATATCCAGCAGCGCTTTCTCAGAATCCCCGCCCAGCGGCGTATCAACTGAGGTGATGCGTTCATTGAGACGCAGCATACGGCTGACGTCATCAACGGGTTTATCTAACTGCTCGGCAATCTCTTCCGCACTCGGCTCATGGTCAAGCTTATGGGAAAGTTCACGCGCGGTGCGCAGATAAACATTCAGTTCTTTCACAATATGGATCGGCAGACGAATGGTACGGGTTTGATTCATGATCGCCCGTTCGATTGTCTGACGGATCCACCAGGTGGCGTACGTTGAGAAACGGAACCCTCTTTCCGGGTCAAATTTCTCTACGGCGCGAATCAATCCGAGGTTACCTTCTTCAATCAGATCCAGCAGCGCCAGACCACGATTGCTGTAACGACGGGAGATTTTCACCACCAGACGCAGGTTACTTTCTATCATACGGCGACGTGATGGCACGTCACCGCGCAGCGCACGGCGGGCGAAGAAAACTTCCTCTTCCGCCGTTAACAGTGGAGAATAGCCGATCTCTCCAAGATAGAGCTGAGTCGCATCAAGAACACGTTGTGTAGCACCCTGTGACAGCAGCTCTTCTTCAGCTAAATCTGTATCACCAGGTTCATTTCCGACAAGAGCCTTCTCATCAAAAAACTCAGCTCCGTTTTCGTCGAATTCCGCGTCTTCATTTAACTCATTGACTTTCAGCGTATTCTGGCTCATAAGCGGCTCCTACCCGTGACTCCAGGGCAGAACACCAAGGTTCTGCCGGTTATCGCTGCGGTAAATAACGCAACGGGTTTACGGATTTCCCCTTGTAACGAATTTCAAAGTGCAATCTGACCGAACTTGTTCCGGTACTGCCCATGGTGGCTATCTTCTGACCCGCTTTAACCTCTTGTTGTTCGCGGACCAGCATAGTGTCGTTATGGGCATATGCACTCAGGTAGTCATCATTATGTTTGATGATTATCAAATTACCGTATCCACGCAGAGCATTACCCGCGTAAACCACGCGCCCGGAGGCTGTGGCAACAATGGGCTGACCACGTGTTCCCGCGATATCGATACCTTTGTTGCCACCTTCGGAAGCTGAGAAGTTATCAATAATCTTACCGTCTGTCGGCCAGCGCCAGCTGCCTACAGGCGTTGCGCTATCCGTGGTACTGCTAACGGTCGGGGCGGTAACCGGCGCTGTTGTCGTAGCAACATTTGTACCGGATGAAGGCAACATCTTGCCTCCACTTGGCGTACCTGAGTCCTCAGAATACGTAATAACCGGTTGCCGCGCAACAGGTGTTGACTGCATTTGCGACGACGATGGCGGTGTGCTTACCCCACCCGCAGTGGCATCCGCAGCAGTAATGGCATTGCCACCGGTGATGGGTGTACCGGCCCCGTTAGCCACCTGTAACTGCTGGCCAACGTTGAGCCCGTAAGGCGCGGGGACGTTATTGCGCTGTGCCAGATCGCGGAAATCATTGCCGGTAATCCATGCAATATAGAACAACGTATCGCCGCGTTTTACCGTATACGTATCTCCGCTGTAGCTACCTTTCGGAATATTCCCATAACTGCGGTTGTAAACAATACGCCCATTTTCCGTCATTACATTCTGCGACGGGGATGCAGTCATACCGCCTGAAGAAGACGGCGGACGCGCGGGAATAAAGCTACCGCCACCGCCGCTACCTGAATTGTTGAGCATGCCGGAATCATTACTGCCAACCGAACTGATGGGAGCCTGCGTGTTATCACTGGAACATCCCGCCAGCCAAAAACCTATCAGTGAAACGGCCGCAATACGGCGCAATTTAAATACTGGGCTTCCCGTGCTCATTAATCCCCCATTACGGCAATACTATATTAACTACAGAACAGCGACACGGGCAGCAGCAGCCGCTGACCACCCGCGCGAATTATCAGATACTAGCAACATCAACCACAACGTGCCATGAAACTGTTGTATGAAAAACTGTAACCGGATGACTCAGGCAAGATCGCCCTGAACCAGGGGAACAAAGCGTACCGGCTCAATGTTATCAATTAAAAACTCCGTTCCCCGGCGGCGAATACGCTGTAAAACCTGTTGTTCCTCGCCCACCGGCAGCACCATGATGCCGCCGTCATCAAGCTGGGACAGCAGCGCGTTCGGGATTTCCGGCGGCGCGGCGGTCACAATGATGGCATCAAACGGCCCGCGTGAACGCCAGCCAAGCCAGCCATCGCCGTGCCGGGTGGACACATTGTGCAGATCCAGCTGCTTCAGACGGCGTTTAGCCTGCCACTGTAGGCCTTTAATTCGCTCGACCGAGCATACGTGCTCGACCAGATGCGCCAGAATTGCCGTCTGATAGCCGGAGCCGGTGCCAATCTCCAGCACCCGCGACTGCGGGGTCAGCTCCAGTAGCGCGGTCATTCTTGCGACCATATAGGGTTGTGAAATCGTCTGGCCGGAACCAATGGGCAGCGCCGTGTTATCCCAGGCTTTGTGCTCGAAGGCTTCGTCGATAAAACGCTCGCGCGGCACCTCTTCAATGGCCTGCAATAGCCTTTCATCATCAATACCCTGCTTGCGTAGCAGGGCAAGCAACGTCTCAATCCGGCCGCCGCTTACCATTCTTTATCAACCTCAACATTAGCAAGCCAGGAGGAGACGACCTCCTGCGCCGCATGAGCCGTGAGATCGACGTGCAGTGCGGTAATCGAGACATAGCCTTCGTCTACCGCCGCGAAATCCGTCCCCGGTCCGGCATCCAGCTTGTCGCCCGGAGGACCGATCCAGTACAGGGTGTTACCCCGCGGGTCCTGCTGCGGGATCGCCCGATCGCTGGGATGACGGCTGCCGCAGCGCGTTACACGGATGCCTTTGATTTGATCCAGCGGTAAATCGGGCACGTTAATATTGAGGATGCGCCCGGTACGCAACGGTTCGCGCGCCAGACCACGCAGGATAGAACAGGTTATTACCGCCGCCGTCTCGTAGTGCTGGTGCCCGTCCAGCGACACCGCCAGCGCAGGGAGGCCTAAATGCCGGCCTTCCATTGCCGCAGCAACGGTGCCGGAGTAGATCACATCATCACCGAGATTAGGCCCGGCGTTGATGCCGGAAACAACGATATCCGGCTTTGGGCGCATCAGCGTATTCACCCCAAGGTAAACGCAGTCCGTCGGCGTTCCCATCTGGACTGCAATATCGCCGTTGGGATAGTCAAACGTACGTAACGGCGTTTCCAGCGTCAGCGAATTAGACGCTCCGCTGCGATTACGATCGGGAGCAACAATCTGTACCTCGGCAAACTGGCGCAGCGCCTTTGCCAGCGCCTGAATGCCTGGCGCATGGATACCATCGTCGTTGCTCAGCAAAATTCGCATTTAACACCTGACCTGTTGATAATATTTATTCGCCCCCTTCTGACAACTGAAGATTCCGGTTGCTGTACGTATTAAAAGTATTCGGAATAGAGGGCGTGGCTGAGAGCCATTTTAGCTGGATGCTTCAGGTTGTGGTAGGTGTAACTTTCTGCTTTCACTCGCTCACCGGTCGATTACTCATCCACCTCGTCGGCGCTGGCCTGGGGCAGCAGCAGCTCACGGACGACGCTGGTGGCGAAGCTACCGGCGGGTAGCCAGAAATGCATCTCCAGCGTGGCGTCATCCTGCCAGCTCCAGCGCAGATCGCGAGGGATAACCAGCATCGCCCGACGGGAGGCTTCGACTTTCTCACGGGACATCAGGGCAATCAGCGCGCTTTCAGACGCCAGCGACGCCTGCTCCAGCGCCAGCGCCTCATCACGCGTGCCCCATTCACCGCTGCCCGGCAGCGGCGCGGTAACGCGCAGCTCGTTGTTATCAACCCGCTGCTGAAGTTCAGCCAGCTCTTCCGCCCCGGCAACAAACCAGCTGCCGCGGCCGGTCAGCTGAAGCGCATCGCCGTTCAGCACCCGGGTCAGCGTACACTGCTGCGCCAGACGGTCGCTGACTACCTGATTAAACATCGCACTGCGCGCGGCAGAAAGCAGGAAGCTGCGTTTGTTGCGCTCGCGCACGCGGATTTCATCCGCCGCCCAGCGCTGTGCCATGACTAAGTTGTTCCCGTTATGGCCAAAACGCTGGCTGCCAAAATAGTTTGGCACGCCGCCGGTGGCAATCTGCTGTAGCCGCCCCTCAACCGCATCGCGGTCGGTGACCTGACGCAGCACCAGAGTAAACGTATTTCCCCGCAGCGCCCCGGTGCGCAGCTTACGACGATGACGGGCGCTTTCCAGCACCTCCACGCCTTCCAGGGTAAACGCACGCATATCCGGCGTCTCTTTGCCCGGCAGACGCAGGCAGAACCACTGCTCGGTAACGGCATGGCGATCCTTCATGCCGGCAAAGCTGGCGTCGCGCGGGTGGATACCCACAAATTTCGCCAGCGCTTCGGCAACGAAGCGGGTGTTACAGCCGGTTTTACGGATGCGCACCAGCAGCTGCTCACCGTCGCCGTCCGGAGCATAGCCGAGATCTTCAATCACCACGAAATCGTCTGCCGTAGCTTTGAGCACGCCTTCAGCGGTCGGCTTGCCGTACAGCCAGTTCTGCTTTGCTAAATCCATCTTCAGACCTTAATCAGCAGCGCAACGGCTTCACAGGCAATGCCTTCACCGCGGCCGGTAAAACCCAGCTTCTCGGTGGTTGTGGCTTTGACGTTGACCTCATCCATATGAATACCGAGATCTTCCGCAATATTGATACGCATCTGCGGCGTATGCGGCAGCATCTTCGGCGCCTGGGCGATAATAGTGACGTCCACATTCCCCACGCGATAGCCCTTCTTCTCAATCTGCCGCCACGCTTCGCGCAGCAGTTCACGGCTGTCGGCGCCTTTGTAGGCAGCATCGGTATCGGGGAACAGTTTACCAATATCCCCCAGCGCCGCGGCACCGAGCAGGGCGTCGGTCAGTGCGTGCAGCGCCACGTCGCCGTCGGAGTGTGCCAGTAATCCTTTCTCATAAGGGATACGCACGCCGCCAATAATCAACGGGCCTTCGCCGCCAAAAGCGTGTACATCAAAACCGTGACCAATACGCATTATGCGTTCTCCTTATTATAAATTTGGGTCAGATAGAACTCAGCCAGCGCCAGATCTTCCGGCCGGGTAACTTTAAGATTATCACTGCGTCCGCTGACTAATTCGGGATGATAGCCACAGTACTCAAGGGCTGAAGCTTCATCGGTGATCGTTGCCCCTTCGCGCAGGGCGCGCTCCAGGCATTCACGCAGCAGCGCGAGTGGGAACAGCTGAGGCGTCAACGCATGCCACAGCGACTCCCGCTCTACGGTATGGTCGATGGAATCGGCACAGCCGGGACGCGCACGCTTCATGGTATCGCGCACCGGTGCGGCCAGAATGCCCCCTACCCTGCTGTGCCCGGTCAGCGCCAGCAGGCGGCTCAGATCGCTCTGATGCAGGCAGGGGCGCGCGGCATCATGCACCAGCACCCACTGCGCACGTCCGGCCGCCTTCAGACCGGCCAGAACCGAGTCCGCACGCTGGGTTCCCCCCACCACCTGGACGATCCGGGGATCGCGGGCCGCGGGCAGTGTTGCAAAATGAACGTCCTGCGGGCTGAGGGCGACAATCACCCGCGTCACCGCAGGATGGGCCAGCAGCGCATCCAGGCTGTGCTCAAGGATCGTTTTGTCGCCAATTGAAAGGTACTGCTTGGGGCACTCAGACAGCATACGGCTGCCGATCCCCGCGGCAGGTACAACGGCGATCACGTGCGGACAGACGTCTGCGATGTTCATGGTTATCGTTACTGGTTGGCTGGTTGGCTTTGCTGCGCGTTTCGTTTGTTTTGATCCGGCACAAGGCGATAGAAAATCTCGCCGGGTTTAGTCATACCCAGCTCGTTACGTGCGCGCTCCTCAATCGCTTCCGAACCGCCGTTCAGATCGTCGATTTCGGCAAACAGCTGATCGTTGCGTGCTTTAAGCTTAGCGTTATTAGACTGCTGCATCGCAACATCCTCATTAACGCGTGTATAGTCATGAATGCCGTTCTTGCCCAGCCAGAGCGAATATTGTAGCCAGCCCAGCAGTACAAGTAACAGCAGCGTAAGTTTTCCCATCCCCGCCCCCTGAAAAACGGCCCAATCATCCCATAACTTTCATCACGACTCCACTCTGCCGGAGAAATAGAGCCATATTCTCAGAGCGCAGCGTGAATGTGCGGAAAAAATCAGCAAACGACGGGCCGATCCTCGCACAGCAGGCCGAAAACATTTGTAACGCTGCGATGCGTTTTTACATCTGGTGCAGGGACTGTCAGCCGACAATCTGGCGGAAAAGCAGCCAAAAGAGGCAAAGAACGAACGGAATGGTAATGAGCGTGGTCCAGACCAGCTGCCCGCGCAGCACGGTACTAACGGCAATGCCTGCCAGCACGGAAACCGGCAGCAGCGCCATAAAGAATGGCCAGGTATAGAGGAGGAAAAACATCGTGTTGGAACCGTACATCAAAAATGTTGTTGCCAGAGCAACCCACCAAGATGCGAAGCCGACTACGCCACCGGGGAAGGACCAGGAAGGATCGTCGGGAACGGGGCTTTCTTTTCTTACCAGCACAGGAGTGACGTTTTGCATAGGTATCCCATTACGCTTGAGAGGGGACCGCAGGAACGGCCCCCAAGAATAACGCCCCTGCGGACGTTAACCTTAGCTGTATCAGGAACTGATAATATCGCGCTGGCGCAGCAGGTCTAATATCTGAACCGTTAAATGTGTTACTAATTGTTCACCGTCAAGATGGATATCAGCCTGCTCGGGTGCCTCATACACCGAGTCAATCCCGGTGAAATTGCGTAACTCGCCGGCGCGGGCTTTCTTGTACAACCCTTTCGGATCGCGGGACTCGCAGATAGCCAACGGCGTATCGACAAACACCTCAATAAAGCGCCCGGCGCCCAGCATCTCGCGCACCATATCCCGCTCGGCGCGGTGCGGTGAAATAAACGCGGTCAGCACCACCAGCCCGGCGTCCACCATCAGCTTCGCCACTTCTCCGACCCGTCGGATATTCTCCTTACGGTCGGCGTCGCTAAAGCCAAGATCGCGGCACAGCCCGTGACGAACGTTATCGCCGTCCAGCAGATAGGTGCTGACGCCAAGCCGGTGCAGCACCTGCTCCAGCGCACCGGCCACGGTGGATTTACCGGAGCCGGACAGCCCGGTAAACCACAGAACCGCGCCCTGATGACCGTGCTGCCTCTCGCGCTCTTCCCGACTTACGGGATGATCGTGCCAGACGACATTCTCATCATGCTGCGCCATCTTAGTTACCGCCCAGCAGATCGCGTGCGTTCCAGTGCGGGAAGTGACGACGGACCAGTGCGTTCAGCTCCAGCTCAAAGGCGCTGTAATTCCCCGTGGTCTGCTGCACTTCTTCCTGCGGCTGATGGATCATGCCCGCACCCACGGTCACGTTGCTCAGGCGATCGATAAAGATCATCCCGCCGGTGACCGGGTTCTGCTGATACCGATCCAGCACCATCGGCTCATCAAAGGTCAGTTCCACCCGCCCGATGCCGTTCAGCGGCAGCGCTTCCGCTTTGTGACGGGTCAGGTGGTTAATCTCCACCTGGTATTCAATATTTTCCACCCGCGCACGGGTCTTCTTACCGGCAATCTTCACGTCGAAGCTCTGACCCGGCACCAGCGGCTGTTCGGCCATCCACACCACGTCAGCGGATGCACCGCGCACCGGTTTCAGATCGGCGTCGGCGGCGACCAGCAGATCGCCACGGCTGATGTCGATTTCATCTTTCAGCACCAGGGTAATCGCTTCCCCCGCGCTGGCCTGTTGCAGATCGCCGTCAAAAGTCACAATGCGGGCGATTGCAGATTCAACGCCGGACGGCAGCACTTTAACCCGCTGCCCCACCTGTACCACGCCGGAGGCCAGCGTACCGGCATAGCCGCGGAAATCGAGGTTTGGCCGGTTGACGTACTGCACCGGGAAACGCATCGGCTGCTGTTCGACCGTACGCTGCACCTCAACGGTTTCCAGCACATCCAGCAGCGTCGGACCGCTGTACCAGTTCATGGCCGCACTGGGTGACGCCACGTTCTCGCCTTCCAGCGCCGACAGAGGCACAAAACGAATATCGAGATGACCCGGCAGCTGTTCAGCGAAGTTCAGGTAGGCCTGTTTAATCTCCTCGAAGGTCTGCTGACTGTAGTCCACCAGATCCATTTTGTTGACTGCCACTACCAAGTGTTTAATTCCTAACAGCGTAGAGATAAAGCTGTGACGGCGGGTTTGATCGAGTACGCCTTTGCGCGCATCGATCAGCAGGATCGCCAGGTCACAGGTTGACGCGCCGGTAGCCATGTTACGGGTATACTGCTCGTGCCCCGGGGTATCGGCGATAATGAACTTGCGCTTCTCGGTAGAGAAATAGCGGTAGGCCACGTCAATGGTAATACCCTGCTCACGCTCGGCCTGGAGTCCATCAACCAGCAGCGCCAGATCCAGCTTCTCACCCTGCGTACCGTGACGCTTGCTGTCGTTGTGCAGGGAGGAGAGCTGATCTTCGTAGATCTGTCGGGTGTCGTGCAGCAGACGGCCAATCAGCGTGCTTTTGCCGTCATCGACGCTGCCGCAGGTAAGAAAACGCAGCAGGCTTTTATGCTGCTGGGCATGCAGCCAGGATTCCACCCCGCCCTGATCGGCAATCTGTTGTGCAATGATAGTATTCATGACGGTTCCTTAGAAATAACCCTGACGTTTCTTCAGCTCCATGGAGCCGGCCTGATCGCGGTCAATCACCCGCCCCTGACGCTCACTGGTGGTGGAAACCAGCATCTCTTCGATGATCGCAGGCAGCGTCTGCGCTTCGGATTCAACCGCGCCGGTCAGCGGCCAGCAGCCGAGAGTACGGAAACGCACCATGCGCTGTTCGATTTTTTCGCCAGGCTGCAAATCAATACGATCGTCATCAATCATCATCAGCATACCGTCACGCTCAAGCACCGGGCGCTCAGCGGCCAGATAAAGCGGAACGATCTCGATATTTTCCAGGAAGATATACTGCCAGATATCCAGCTCGGTCCAGTTGGACAGCGGGAAGACGCGGATGCTTTCGCCCTTGTTAATCTGGCCGTTGTAGTTGTGCCACAGCTCAGGACGCTGGTTTTTTGGATCCCAGCGGTGGAAGCGGTCGCGGAACGAGTAAATACGCTCCTTCGCACGGGATTTTTCTTCGTCACGACGAGCGCCGCCAAAGGCCGCATCAAATCCGTATTTATTCAGCGCCTGTTTCAGCCCTTCGGTTTTCATAATATCGGTATGCTTGCCGCTACCGTGGACGAACGGGTTAATGCCCATCGCCACCCCTTCCGGGTTACGGTGTACCAGCAGCTCTGCGCCGATATTTTTAACCGTACGATCGCGGAATTCGTACATCTCACGGAATTTCCAGCCGGTATCGACATGCAGCAGCGGGAACGGCAGCGTGCCGGGATAGAAGGCTTTGCGCGCCAGGTGCAGCATTACCGATGAGTCTTTACCAATCGAGTACATCATCACCGGATTGGCGAACTCTGCGGCCACTTCGCGGATAATATGGATACTCTCCGCCTCCAGTTGACGCAGATGAGTCAGACGTTTTTGATCCATAATTTTTCCTCAAGCCAAATTCACAACGGGGGACTCACGTCCGTCCTGCTGTGCAGAATGTTGAAACCACGCCAGCTGCTGATGCAGATTGACTACTTCACCAATCACTATCAGCGACGGGGTAGGCGCGTTGCGTGCCAGCGCTTCCAGCTGTTCCAGCGTGCCGGTCAGCACCTTCTGGTCCTGGCGTGTGCCGCGGCCAATTACCGCAGCAGGCGTCTGCGGATCGCGTCCGTGGGCGATCAGCTGGCTGGCAATCTCACCTGCGTTAGCCGATCCCATATAAATCGCCAGCGTCTGCCGCGCGCGCGCCAGCGAAGGCCAGTCGGTGCCGTTGCCATCGGCACGGCACTGCCCGGTAATAAACAGCACGCTCTGGGCGTGATCGCGATGGGTCAACGGAATACCGGCGTAGGCGGTTGCGCCTGCGGCGGCCGTGACGCCCGGCACCACCTGGAACGGAATACCGGCCTCCACCGCGGCCTGTAGCTCTTCGCCGCCGCGACCGAAGATAAACGGATCGCCGCCCTTCAGACGCACCACGCGTTTCCCCTGTTTCGCCAGCTCAACCAGCATACGATTGGTCTCTTCCTGCGGCACACTGTGGGCATTGGCACGCTTACCGACGCAGATGCGCTCGGCATCGCGGCGAACTAAATCGAGAATTTCATCGCTAACCAAATAGTCATACAGCACCACGTCCGCCAGCTGCATCACCTGAAGTCCGCGCAGCGTCAGCAGACCGCTATCGCCCGGACCGGCACCGACCAGGATAATTTCGCCCTGCGAGGCATCCGGCTCGTCCAGCTGCTTATCAAGCGTGCGGCGCGCGCCTTCGAGATTGCCGGATCCCACCTGGCTGGCGAACAGGCCGTTAAAGGCTTTGTCCCAGAAGCGACGACGATCGGACATTTCGCTGAAGCGGGCTTTAACCTTGCCGCGCCACTGCCCGGCAATTGCGGCCATCTGGCCCAGCGTTGCAGGCAGCAGCGACTCCAGCTTTTCTCGCAGCAGCCGTGCCAGCACCGGCGCGGTGCCGCCGGAGGAGATCGCCACCACCAGCGGAGAGCGATCCACAATAGACGGGAAAATAAATGAGCATTTGGGCTGATCGTCAACCACGTTCGCCAGCAGATGACGGGCGGTGGCGTCCTGGAACACCTGCGCGTTGAGTTCACCGTCGTCGGTAGCGGCAATCACTAAAAATACCCGGTCAAGCTGGCTGGCCAGATACTCTTTTGCCAGCCATTCAATCTCACCACGGCTTTCCAGCCCGGTCAGCTCTTCACACAGCAGACGGGAAACCACCTGCACCCGCGCACCCGCGCGGCGGAGCAGCTCGATTTTTCGTGCAGCCACATCGCCGCCGCCGATCACCAGCACCGGTTTATCTCTGATATCGGCAAATAGAGGAAGATAGTCCACGGGAGCCCTGTCGCTTATCACTTAATATTGACAGGACTATACGTCCCCGCCTTAAGGCTTATGAAATTACTAATTGGAATGAGTAGTTACCTAATGGAATAACGTTCCGGTAAAGCAGCGAACAAAATGTGCTTAACGAATGATATTTCGGAGATTTAAGAGCGAATGAAATTGTGTAACCTGCATCACAATTTCATACTACTCCGGAAAAAACTTTTGCTCGATTCGTCTCAGGATAACGTTAAAGGAATATCGAATGTTTACCTTACTGCGTCTGGGTGTGCTGGCGGCTGTACTCGGCTGCGTCGTGAGTGTGCCGGCAGGTGCCGCAACGGAAAAAAATGGCAGCATCGCCGAGCAGCAGCTGCGTCATATCGCCACGTACTTCCCTGGCCGCATGGCAGGAAGCCCGGCGGAAATGCTCACCGCGGACTACCTGCAACAGCAGTTCAGCCAGATGGGTTATCAGAGCGACCGCCGCCGGTTTAATAGCCGCTACGCCTATCGCCATCAGGATGGGCAGCAAACGTGGCGGAACGTCAGCGCCACCTCCGTTATCGCCGCCCGTGAAGGCAACGTCCCGCAGCAGATCGTGATTATCGCCCACAGCGACAGCTGGCCGCCGCACAACGATGCCGAGTTGCAGAACAATCTTGGCGGGCTGACGGCCCAGGCTGCCGATAGTAACGCCTCCGGACTGGGCGTGATGCTGGAGCTGGCCGAACGTTTACGCGCCGAGCCGCTGCACTACAGCCTGCGCTTTGTCGCGCTGAGCGGCGAAGAAATGGGTCAGCTCGGCAGTGAAGACTATATTTCCCGCATGAAGCCGGAAGAGAAGAAAAATACCCTGCTGGTGATCAACTTAAACAGCCTGATCGTCGGCAATACCCTGGCGTTCAGCAGCGGAAGCAATACGCCTAAGGCCGTCGCCCGCCAAACCCGCGATCGGGCGCTGGCGCTGGCAAAACGAAACGGGGTTAACGCCGTGGGGCTGACGGATAAAAACGCCGACGCCAGCCTGTTTGACCGCGCGGGATTTCCGCTGCTCACGGTCAGCACCAGCGATGGCCCGGAGAAAAAAGTGCCCGCCGTACTCAGACAACATTTCCCGGTGGCGCTACGCCATCAGGCACAACGTGATAATCTGGCCTATATCGATCGCTGGCTACCGGGGCGCATCACCAGCCGGACTCACGCCAGCGTGACAGTGCTGCTACCGCTGATCCGTGAACTGGCAAACCCCAGAACCTGATGGAGTCATTATGTATATCGTTTTTCTCAGCTATACCCGCCCCATGGAAGAGGTTGAAGCGCTGCATGAGCCGCACGTCGCATGGATTAACCGTTACTTCGCTGAAGACATCTTCATCAGCGCCGGACGAAAAGATCCGCGTACCGGCGGGATGATTATGGTGAAGGATATTGCGCGGGAACGGCTGGATAGCATTCTGGCAGAAGACCCCTTCCAGGCCGTCGCCCGCTACGAGGTGACCAAAGTGAATGTCACCCGCTCCGCCGAGGCCTTCTCCGCCCTGACCGGGATCTGAACTGCTCGTTGCAGAGATAAAAAAAGCCCGTCGCACCGGACGGGCTGTAACGCTTATTCGTGCAGGCCGCACTCGCGCTTGAGGCCGAAGAAGCGCGTCTCTTCTTCTGCCATACCCGGTTCCCATTTACGGGTGGTATGGGTATCGCCCACGGAAAGATAGCCCTGCTCCCACAGCGGGTGGTAGCTCAGTCCATGCTGTTGCAGATACTGGTAAACCTGGCGGTTGTCCCAGTCGATAATCGGCAGCAGCTTAAAGACCCCTTTCTTAATCGCCAGCACCGGCAGATGCGCCCGGCTGCCGGACTGATCGCGGCGCAGACCGGCAAACCACGTCTGCGCGTTCAGACTTTCCAGCGCCCGATTCATCGGCTCAACTTTATTGATCTGGTTATAGCGCTCGATCCCTTCAACGCCCTGCTCCCACAGTTTTCCGTAGCGCGCCTCCTGCCAGGCCGGTGTCTCGGCCGCGCGGAACACTTGCAGGTTAAGATCCAGCTGCTCCGTTAAGCGATCGATAAACTGATAGGTTTCCGGGAACAGATAGCCGGTATCGGTCAGGATCACCGGAATATCCGGCTTCTGGCGGGTCACCAGATGCAGGCTGATCGCCGCCTGAATACCGAAGCTGGAGGTCAGCACCGCCTCGCCCGGCAGATTTTCCAGCCCCCAGAGAACCCGATCCTCGGCGGAAAGCTTATCCAGCCGGTTGTTGATCTCGGCAAGCGCCATTATGCGCTCCACCTTTGGCAGTGCGTTCAGTTCTGCAAGATCGAGAATCGCCATGTTAAACCTCCATCATTCCCAGAAATCACGGGCCGGATCGAGCACCGGTCTTATGATCCCGGTACGGATAGTGAAATCACCGAAGCCCTCATCCGCTTCACGCTCTTTCGCCCAGCGACCGATCAGCTCATCAAGTGAAGCCAGGATCTCGCTTTCATTGATGTTCTCGCGGTACATGCGCGGAATACGGGTGCCGATACGGTTACCGCCGAGGTGAAGGTTGTAGCGCCCCGGCGCTTTACCCACCAGGCCAATCTCCGCCAGCAGCGCCCGGCCGCATCCGTTCGGACAGCCGGTTACTCGCAGGACGATATGCTCATCGCCCACGCCGTGAGCGGTCATGATGCCTTCCACGCGGGTTACAAACTCCGGCAGGAAGCGTTCGGCCTCGGCCATCGCCAGCGGGCAGGTGGGGAACGCGACGCAGGCCATGGAGTTTTCACGCTGATGACTGACGTTCTCCATCAGACCGTGCTGCCGCGCAATCTTTTCAATCCTTTCTTTTTCCGCTTCCGGCACGCCGGCCACAATCAGGTTCTGATTGGCGGTTAAACGGAAATCGCCCTGATGCACCTTGGCAATCTCGGCGAGGCCAGTCTTCAGCGGACGGCCCGGATAATCGAGCAGGCGACCGTTTTCAACAAACAGCGTCAGATGCCATTTATTATCAATGCCTTTTACCCAGCCGAAGCGATCGCCGCGGGTGGTAAATTCATACGGGCGGGTCGGTTCAAAGGTGATACCGGCACGGCGCTCAACCTCCTCCTTAAATACATCCGGCCCGACGCGCTCCAGAGTATATTTGGTCTTGGCATTTTTACGGTCGGTACGGTTACCCCAATCGCGCTGGGTGGTTACAACCGCCGCCGCAACATCAAGAATTTTCTCTACCGGCAGATAGCCAAACTCGCTGGCGGTACGCGCATAGGTTGCTTTGTTTCCGTGGTCAATGGACAGGCCACCGCCCACCAGCAGGTTGAAGCCAACCAGCCTGCCGTTTTCAGCAATCGCAATAAAGTTTAAATCGTTGGCATGCAGATCGACGTCATTGTGCGGCGGCACCACTACGGTCGTTTTAAACTTACGCGGCAGGTAGGTCTCGCCCAGAATCGGCTCCACGTCGGTGGTGGCAACCTTCTCCTGATCCAGCCAGATTTCCGCGTAGGCGCGGGTCTGCGGCAGCAGATGCTCAGAGAGTTTTTTCGCCCACTCGTACGCTTCCTGGTGCAGCTCAGACTCTATCGGGTTAGAGCTGCACAGCACGTTACGGTTAACGTCGTTGGCGGTCGCCAGCGCGTCCAGCCCCACCTCGTGCAGCATCTGATGAGCGGGCTTAACGTTGCCCTTCAGAATGCCGTGGAACTGGAAGGTTTGACGGTTAGTCAGGCGAATGCTGCCGTAAATCGTGTTGTTGCTGGCAAACCTGTCGATAGCCAGCCACTGCTCCGGGGTCATAATGCCACCCGGCAGACGGCAGCGCAGCATCATCGCATGGCGTGCGTCCAGCTTCTGCGCGGTGCGCTCAGCACGAATGTCGCGGTCATCCTGCTGATACATGCCGTGGAAGCGGATCATCAGGAAGTTGTCGCCGTTAAAACCGCCTGTCAGACCGTCGTGCAGGTCTTCGGCAATACTGCCGCGCAGGAAGTTACTCTGTTTTTTCATGCGCTCGGCGTCTACCAGCTTGCCTTCGACTACCAGCGGCCCCGGATATCTTTCATTGCTCATTAGTACACATCTCGCTGATAGCGGCGCTCAACGCGCAGATCGCTTAAGAATTCATCCGCCGATTCGATGTCCATGCCACCAAATTCGGCTACCACTTCCAGTAATGCCTGCTCAACGTCTTTAGCCATGCGATTCGCATCGCCGCAGACATAAATGTGTGCGCCTTCCTGGATCCAGCTCCACACCTCTGCGCCCTTAGCGCGAATTTTATCCTGTACGTACACTTTGGTTTTCTGGTCGCGGGACCAGGCTAAATCGATATTCGTCAGCAGGCCGTCTTTAACATAGCGCTGCCACTCCACCTGATACAGGAAGTCCTCGGTGAAGTGAGGGTTGCCAAAGAACAGCCAGTTTTTGCCGCCCGCCCCTTCGCTATCGCGCTGCTGGATAAAGGATCGGAATGGTGCAATACCGGTGCCAGGCCCAATCATAATGACCGGGGTGTCCGGATTCGCCGGCAGGCGGAAGTTATCGTTGTGCTCAATGAAGACACGGATTTCGTCATCCTCCGCCAGGCGATCGCCCAGATAGCCGGATGCCCCGCCCGTCCGCGCACGGCCTTCGATGTCGTAGCGCACCACGCCCACGGTGATATGCACTTCCGTTTCGTTCTCTGCCTGAGACGAGGCGATGGAATAAAGACGGGGGGTCAGCGGACGCAGCAGGCCCGTCAGCTGTTCCGCGTTCAGCTCCGTCGGCGCGAAGCGCGCCATATCAACAATTGGCGTGTTCTGCGCATACTGTTGCAGGCTGGCTTTATCCTGAATCTGCGCCAGCAGCGCCTCATTGCGGGAGAGCTGAGCATACTGTTCCACAATCTGCGTGGTATTTACCGTCAGCTCAAAGTGCTTTTGCAGCGCCTCGGCCAGCGGCAGCGTCTCGCCGTTTACGCTGACCGGCTCGTCACCTTTCAGCCACAGCAGCGCCAGCAGCTCCTGCACCAGGGCGGGATCGTTCTCGAACCATACACCCAGCGCATCGCCCGGCTGGTAGCGCAGCCCGGACTCGCCAAGATCGATTTCAATATGACGCACGTCTTTATCAGAACCGCGCCCGGTGATCTTCTGATTCACCGCAAACGCCGCCGTCAGCGGCGCTTCTTTCGTATAGGGAGTGCTGTGGATTTCATTCACGCTGCCGGCGGCGGTTACCGCCGCCGCCGCAGGACCCTGAACGGGTACCCGCGCCTTAAGGATCTCGACCAGCTGCTTACGCCAGGCTTCCGCCTCTGACGCGTACTCGACATCAGCATCCACACGATCCAGCAGGCGGGTTGCACCCAGCTCCGCAAGCCGGTTATCAATATCTTTACCGGCCTGGCTGAAGAACTCGTAGGAGGTATCGCCCAGACCGAACACCGCAAAGGCGCTGGCATCCATTTTTGGCGCTTTTTTCGACATCAGGAATTTATGCAGCGCTACGCCCTCTTCCGGCGGCTCGCCTTCCCCCTGAGTGGAGGTCACCACCACCAGCAGTTTTTCCTGCGCGATCTGCTTAAACTTGTAGTCTCCGGCCTTAACCAGATTAACGTTAAGCTTCGCGGCCAGCAGGTCATCACGTAGCTGTTCCGCCAGACGACGGGCGTTGCCGGTCTGAGAGGCAGAAATAAGGGTAATGGTGGGCACCTCAGCCTGAGCGGGTGCAGCGACTACGGCCGCTCCCGGCGCCTGGTTAACCATGCCCCAGAAATAACCGGACAGCCACGCCAGTTGTGTAGGGGTATAATCCCCGGTTGCTGCCTGTAAGCGGGCGAGCTGTTCGGGATTCAGCGGAAGCATATTTAAAGGTGCCTGAGTCGTCATCGCGTTGAAAATTCCAGTGTACGGAGATCTGTTAACTGACAGGGTAAAGGCAAGAATAATAACCCTTAAATAAGGGTTGGTAATAATAAATAACCAAAATGACTAAACGGTTTTTCGGGTAAGCGTTAGTAGCAAAACAGATTAATAAAGTCTTTATTTATCAATTTATTAAATTAACCACGGCTCAATGGATGCCTTCGTTGGTCGCTTCGTTCGGGAAACGGGTGCGAAAAAAGCCGTTTTCCGGTATCCTGCGGCGGTTTTAATCACCAAGACTGAGACTGTAATCATGGCGACCACCCTGTTTAAAGATTTTCAATTCGAAGCCGCACACTACCTGCCACATGTCCCGGCCGGACACAAATGTGGCCGTCTGCACGGGCACTCGTTTATGGTACGCCTGGAAATCACCGGCGAAGTGGATGCTCATACCGGTTGGGTCATGGATTTTTCAGAGATCAAAGCGGCTTTTAAGCCGGTTTACGATCGTCTGGACCACTACTACCTGAATGAGATCCCTGGCCTGGAAAACCCTACCAGCGAGGTACTGGCGGCCTGGATCTGGCAGCAGATGAAGCCCGAACTGCCCCTGCTGAGCGCGGTAATGGTCAAAGAGACCTGCACCGCCGGATGCGTCTATCGCGGCTGATCCGCATTCCGGGCCCGTAAAAGATAACGCTTCTTGAAGCGGGCCTGGCCTTTAAATCATCTCCCCGTCGATCGTCCCCGCAGCCAACGCGCTCTGTCTCGGGCAACGCCCCCTTTCTTATTGCCCGGATAAAACGGTAATTCATCAGTAATGCTTTATGCTTTTTCCTGCACAGCTTAATCCAATTTTATATATTCTTAACGAATATATAATAGCAAATCACGATATATAGATGTATTTAAGGAGCATGCTAGTCTCTCGCCGTGAGTAAAGAAAATAACAGCCACTCATTAAGAGAAGGTACACCGTGCCCGCATGGATTAATTTAGCAATAGACTCTTTCTGGCCCATGCTGTATGCCGGACTTGTTTTTACCATCCCACTAACATTAATTTCATTTGTACTGGGTTTAAGCCTGGGGTTTATTGCAGCACTGGCCAGACTCTATGGGCCGTCGCCGCTAAAACGCGTTGTGCAGTTTTATGTCTGGCTTATTCGCGGCACGCCGCTATTAGTACAGCTCTTCCTTATTTTTTATGCTCTGCCCAGCGCCGGGATTACCCTTGATGCGTTTCCGGCCGCGGTGATTGGCTTTACGCTGAATATTGGTGCCTACACCTCAGAGGTGATCCGCGCAACGCTGCTTTCCGTGCCGAAAGGCCAGTGGGAGGCGGCGCACTCAATTGGCATGAACTGGGCGCAGGCGCTGCGGCGTATCGTCATTCCACAGGCGGCGCGTGTTGCCGTACCGCCTTTGTCCAATACCTTTATTTCACTGGTTAAGGATACCTCGCTGGCGTCGGTGATCACCGTTCCCGAACTGTTTCTTGCCGCCCAGCGCATTGCCGCGGTGACCTATCAGCCGTTAATACTCTATACCGAAGCCGCAATCGTTTATTTATTAATTAGCTCGGTCTTATCTTCTTTACAGGCGCGCCTGGAGAAAAAGCTGGAGAACACAGGGCAAATAAAGGAGAAAGATAATGATCACGTTATCCAACATTAATAAATCATTCGACGGCAATCCGGTTTTAAAAAACATTAACTTAACGATTAAAGAAGGCAGCGTCACGGCACTGATTGGCCCTTCCGGTAGCGGAAAGAGCACGCTGCTGCGCTGCGTAAATTTACTGGAAGTGCCGCAGGCGGGGGAATTAACCCTCGGGAATGAGAATATAGTTTTTAACGGCAGCGCCCGCGCCAGCAGAAAAGATATCTACCGCATCTGCCAGCAGACCGGCATGGTATTTCAAAGCTTCCAACTTTTTCCGCATCTGACGGTGATTGAAAACATTACGGAAGGATTGATTACCGTGCATAAGCAGCCCAAAAAGCAGGCCCGTGCGCGGGCGGAAGAGCTGCTCGATAAGGTTGGACTGCTGCATAAACGTGACGCCTGGCCTGCAAACCTGTCCGGCGGTCAACAGCAGCGCGTGGCCATTGCCCGGGCGCTTGCCCCGTCGCCAAAAGTTCTGCTGTGCGATGAACCGACGTCCGCACTGGACCCGGAGCTGTCGCTTGAGGTCGTCGCGGTTCTGCGGCAGCTGGCAAAGGAGGGAACAACCATGCTGATGGCAACCCACGACCTGCGTCTGGCGGCCAATATCGCGCAGCAGGTGGTTTTTCTGGAAGCCGGTGAAATCGTTGAAACCGGTACATCACAGGCGATTTTTACCCGCGCGCAGAAATCCCGAACTAAAGCGTTTATCTCCACCCTGACCGACACCCTGCCCGATTCCTGGGAAATTTGAACCTAAAACACCATCACGAACATATTCAGGAGTTATTACTATGAAATCTATCGCCACACTGCTTCTGGCAGGCATCGTACAGCTGGGCTTCGCGGGTTCTGCGCTGGCAGAAAGCGATCTGGCTAAAATCCAGTCGGCAGGGGTATTTAAAATCGGTACCGAAGGCACCTATCCGCCCTTTACCTACCATGACGCTTCAGGCGCGTTAACCGGCTTCGATGTTGATATCGGTCGTGAAATAGCGAAACGTCTGAAGGTGAAGCCTGAGTTCGTTGAGGGGAAATGGGATGGTCTGATCGCCGGTCTGGATGCCAAACGCTATGAGGCGGTAATTAACCAGGTGTCGATCACGCCAGAGCGTCAGGCAAAATATGATTTCTCCACGCCTTACATCACCTCTAAAGCCGCGCTTATCGTGCGTGATGATAATAAGACCATTAAGGGTTTTGACGATCTGAAAGGGAAAAAATCTGCCCATACCTTAACCAGCAACTATGCGCAGCTGGCACGCGGCTACGGTGCAGATGTCGTCGGTACAGACGGCTTTAACCAGTCGGTTGACCTGGTGGCCTCAGGCCGTGCCGATGCAACCATCAACGACAACCTTTCATTCCTCGACTTCAAAAAGCATAAGCCGGATGCTCCGGTGAAAATCGTTGCCACCCGCAGCGACGCCGAGGAGATTGGAATAGTGATTAGAAAAGGAGATACGGATCTGAAAGCCGCGATTGATAAAGCCCTGGCTGAGATTAAGAGCGACGGCACTTACCAGCGTATTTCACAAAAATACTTCGGTGCCGACGTCTCTCAGTAATCCTCCGTCAGAGACACCGGACCCGGACTCCACTGCCGGTCAGCTTTACCACGTTACAGAGCGCCCGTTCGCGGGCGCTTCAACATCGGTTTTGTCATATCCCTGTCATCCGCACTCTCTAGTCTGTCGCTTCCGCTAAAGATCGAGAGAATCTCAATGAAGCTTTTCAGCAAACTTTCCGTTATTGCTCTGGTATTTTCCGCCTGCGCCCAGGCCAGCACCATTAATATCCTCGACTTCCCGCAGCCGGATAACAACCCGGACGAATTCTACGCGCTGACGGAAATTCCGGCGGGCGGCATCATCAAGTATGAAACCGATGCTAAAACCGGCTTTATCATCGCCGATCGCTTCCAGTCGATGCCGGTTGCCTATCCGGCTAACTACGGTTCACTGACCCAGTCGCTGGGCGGTGACGGCGATCCGCTGGACGTGATCTTCTACACCCGTGCACCGATGGCACCGGGTACGCTGATCAAACTGCGTCCGATTGGCGTACTGAAGATGATTGACGGCGGCGAGTCTGATGACAAGATCGTTGCAGTGCCCGCCAGCAAGATCGACCCCACTTACGACGACATTAAATCGATGAGCGATCTGCCGAAGATCGAGCAGGAGCGGCTGGAGGCGTTTTTCCGCGTTTACAAACAGCTGCCGGAAGGCCGTAAGAAAGTCGAGCTGAACGGTTTCGGTGACACCGCCGCCGCGAAGAGTGAGATTAAATCGGCCTACGATGCCTGGAAGGCGAAGTCAGGCCAGTAGAACAAAGAAGGGACGGCATCGCCGTTGCGCCAGCCGTCCCCTGCCTCAGGCAATGTTCAGGTATTTATGCGTCTGCATTGAAAGCCGCCAGTTGCGGGCGATACAGGTATCAATACACAGCTGGGTCGCATCCGCCTTCTGGCTGATCGGTTGCAGGGCGACGATCCTCGCCTTGTCATCCGCCAGCGTTGCCAACAGCGCGTCCAGCGCATCGATATCACGCTGCCGGGCCACCGGATGCTTAACCTCATCGGCACGGACCAGCGCCTGGTTCAGCACATCATAGCCGCCGCGCATATTCACCTTCGGCGATACCGTCACCCAGGTTTCCGGCGTACAGCGCACCGTATGCGTACCGCTGGTTTCAATCTGACAGCTAAATCCCTGCCGTTGCAGGCTGGCGGTGAGCGGCGTCAGGTCGTGAATACACGGCTCACCGCCGGTGATCACAATATGGTTAGCGGTCCAGTCGTGTTGTCGAATGGCGGCAATCAGCGCATCCGCATCCGCCGCGCCCCAGGCATCCGACTCCACCGTTTTCAGCATAATATCGCCCAGCGAGGTTTCCCGATCCGCCAGCTTATCCCAGGTCTGTTTGGTGTCACACCAGCTGCACCCTACCGGGCAGCCCTGTAAACGGATAAAAATTGCCGGCACCCCGGTGTAAACACCTTCGCCCTGCAACGTCTGGAACATTTCATTTATCGGGTACTGCATCAATATCTCGGCTGATGTAAAAATGACGGGCGCAGATTATGGCAGATTGTCGCCGCCGGGCCAAACAAAGCCTGCATGCTAAAACGTAAGCTAACCCTGCGGTCGCTCAGGTCAGCCCCAGCAGGCAGCGCGCGCCCTCTTCACCGGCAAACCACGCCACCAGAAAATCCAGCAGCGCCCGCAGCTGCGGCGACTGATGCTGGCGGGAGGCATAAATCGCATAAATGCCGAGTGGCTCCAGCTGATAGTCAGGAAAAAGCGCCACCAGCTTACCGCTGGCCAGCAGCGAACCGACGCTGTGCAGCGGCTGCATCGAGATCCCGGCACCGGCCAGCGTAGCGCTAAGCAGCAGCAAAGAGTCATTGGCGCTGAGACTGCCGCTGACCGCCACCGCCTCCTGTTCATCGCCGCGGCTGAAGTTCCACAGACTTTTGCCGAAGTGGGAATAGGTCAGACAGTTATGGTGGGACAGCTGAGAAGGATGCTGCGGGGTGCCTTCACGGGACAAATAGGCGGGCGCAGCGCAGATCGCCGAATAGCAGGCGTGCAGCGGACGGGCGATAAGGTTCGGTTCCAGCTGGGCGGTGATACGCAGCGCCAGATCGATGCGCTCCTCAACCAGGTTCACCCGCTGGTTGCTGACGTGGATATCCGTACGGATGCGCGGATGGAGCTGCTGGAAGGCAGTCATAGCCGGAGCCAGCACGCTGCTCCCCAGCGACAGTGAACAGGAGATCCGCAGCAGCCCGGCAAGCCCCTCTCCCTCCGGCGGGTTGCTCTGCTCTATTTCCGTGGCCAGCGTGATTATCTGCTGGCAGCGGGACAGGGCATGTTCGCCTGCCGACGTCAGGCTGAGCCTGCGGGTGCTGCGGTGCAGCAGGCGGGCGCCGGACCAGTCCTCCATCTGAGTGAGATAGCGGGTAACCATCGCCCGCGACATACTCAGCACCTCCGCCGCGGCCGTCAGACTGCCGCGCTGAACAATGGTAATAAACACCTTCGCTGCGGTCAGGCGATCCATGATATGTCCGTTTTATGCAACAATATGTTGCTTTATAGTCGGTTTATCCCGCGAGATATGCAACCTACACTGTGCTTTTTACGGTCAAAGGTCATTCCTGATGAATAAACGTCTTGCTCTGCTGCTGGCATTTGCCACCAGCTCTCCGCTGTATGCCGCTACTCCCCTGACACTGGACGTTTATAATCCCGGTGAAAACAGTCTGTTCGCCGTTTCGTCGGAGATTATTGCCGGTCCGCATGAAGTGGTCCTGATCGATGCCCAGTTCCAGCGCAACGATGCTGAGGAACTGGTGAAGCGCATCAGGGCCAGCGGCAAACGTCTTACCACGATTTTTATCAGCCAGTCAGATCCTGATTACTATTTCGGGTTGGATACGCTTCACCGCGCCTTCCCCGAAGCCAGGATCGTGGCAACCGCGCCCACCGTTGCGCTGATTAAGCAGACCAAAGACGGCAAGCTGGCCTTCTGGGGACCGAAGATGGGTGACAATGCGCCGCGGTCGCTGATCGTGCCTGAGACGATTGACGGCGACAGCTTCAGGGTCGATGGCCAAGAGGTGCAGATCAAGGGACTGAACCACGCGCAGCCGCATAACAGCTATCTGTGGGTGCCGGCGCTGAAGACCGTTATGGGCGGCGTGCTGGTCTCGGGGAATAATATTCACGTCTGGCTGGCGGACGCACAGAGTAAAGCCGAGCGCTCGGCGTGGCAGCAAAAACTGGAGCAAATTAAGGCGCTGAAGCCGGAGCGCGTTGTGCCGGGGCACTTCCTGCCGGGCGCAGATCGGAACGTAGAGTCAGTGAATTTCACCCTGCGCTATCTGCAAACTGCCGAAGCGGAGCTGGCAAAAACCAACGATTCACAGGCATTTATCGCAGCCATGAAGACGCACTATCCCAATTTGAAAGAGGACTCTTCGCTGGAGCTGAGCGCGAAGGTGCTGAAAGGCGAAATGAAGTGGCCGCAGTAGCCGCTGCCCGTTGAACGCAAAAAGCCCCGTTATCACGGGGCTTTTTCATTTATCCGTAGCCGCAAAAGCCGCTACGGATAATCAGTCATTACTGACCTTTAACTTCTTTCAGACCGTTGAACGGCGCACGGTTGCCCAGCGCTTCTTCGATACGGATCAGCTGGTTGTACTTAGCAACACGGTCAGAACGGCTCATAGAACCGGTTTTGATCTGGCCAGCCGCAGTACCTACCGCCAGGTCAGCGATAGTTGCATCTTCAGTTTCGCCTGAACGGTGAGAGATTACGGCAGTGTAGCCCGCGTCTTTCGCCATTTTAATTGCAGCCAGGGTTTCGGTCAGAGAACCGATCTGGTTGAATTTGATCAGGATAGAGTTAGCGATGCCTTTATCGATACCTTCTTTCAGGATCTTGGTGTTGGTTACGAACAGATCGTCACCCACCAGCTGGATTTTGTCGCCCAGCACTTTGGTCTGGTATGCGAAACCAGCCCAGTCAGATTCGTCCAGACCGTCTTCGATAGAAACAATTGGGTACTGCTTGGTCAGATCTTCCAGGAAGTGAGTGAACTCTTCGGAAGTGAAGGCTTTGTTGCCTTCGCCAGCCAGCACGTATTTACCGTCTTTGTAGAATTCAGACGCCGCGCAGTCCATCGCCAGGGTGATATCTTTGCCCAGCTCATAGCCCGCTGCTTTAACCGCTTCAGCGATAACTGCCAGCGCTTCTGCGTTAGAACCCAGGTTTGGCGCGTAGCCGCCTTCATCACCTACAGCAGTGCTCATACCTTTAGATTTCAGCACTTTAGCCAGGTTGTGGAAAACTTCAGAACCGATGCGAATCGCTTCTTTGATAGTTTTCGCGCCAACTGGCTGGATCATGAATTCCTGGATATCAACGTTGTTATCCGCGTGCTCACCGCCGTTGATGATGTTCATCATTGGCAGAGGCATAGAGAATTTGCCCGGGGTGCCGTTCAGTTCAGCAATGTGCTCGTACAGTGGCTGACCTTTAGAGGCAGCGGCCGCTTTAGCAGCAGCCAGAGAAACCGCCAGAATAGCGTTAGCGCCAAACTTGGATTTGTTCTCAGTGCCGTCCAGATCGATCATGATCTTATCGATGTTAGCCTGGTCTTTTGCGTCTTTACCGGTTACCGCTTCAGCGATAGGACCGTTAACGGCAGCAACGGCTTTAGTCACGCCTTTACCCAGGAAACGAGATTTGTCACCGTCACGCAGTTCCAGCGCTTCGCGGGAACCGGTAGAAGCACCTGATGGTGCAGCGGCCAGACCAACAAAACCGCCTTCCAGATGCACTTCTGCTTCAACGGTCGGGTTTCCACGGGAGTCGATGATTTCGCGACCGATGACTTTAACGATTTTGGACATTAGTTTTTCCTCAGTACAAGTTAGCTTAAACTCAGACACACCCCCTGAAACCGTTGGGTTTCAAGAGGTTATGAAAATACTTATTTTGCCAAACGCTTTTGGTACTCGCTGGCGGCTTTCACGAAGCCACTAAACAGCGGATGTCCGTCACGAGGTGTTGAGGTGAATTCCGGATGGAACTGACACGCAACAAACCATGGATGGTCAGGGATCTCGATGATCTCAACCAGCTGGTCATCCCCGGAGCGGCCTGCAATCCGTAATCCCGCCGCTTCAATCTGCTTCAATAGCATATTGTTGACTTCATAACGATGACGGTGGCGTTCAACGATAGTGTCGCTGCCGTACAGCTTACGCACCAGGCTGTCGCTGCTCAGCTGACACTGCTGGCTACCCAGGCGCATAGTCCCGCCGAGATCGCTCTGCTCAGTACGCTGTTCAACGTTGCCTTCCTCATCGCGCCATTCGGTGATCAGCGCTACAACCGGGTACTTACAGTCCGGTACAAACTCGGTGGAGTTCGCGCCTTCCATATGGGCTACGTTGCGGGCAAACTCCATCAGCGCAACCTGCATACCCAGACAAATTCCCAGGTAAGGGATGTTGTTTTCACGGGCGTACTGCGCGGTCATCAGTTTGCCTTCCACGCCGCGGTAGCCGAAGCCGCCAGGGATAAGGATAGCATCCAGATCTTTAAGTAGCTCAACACCGCGGGTTTCAACGTCCTGCGAGTCGATCAGCTTGATATTAACGGTAACGCGGTTTTTCAAGCCACCGTGCTTCAGCGCTTCGATAACGGATTTGTAAGCATCCGGCAGTTCGACGTATTTGCCGACCATACCGATATTCACTTCACCGCCGGGATTCGCCTCTTCATAAATCACCTGCTCCCATTCGGACAGGTTGGCTTCCGGTGCGTTCAGATTAAAGCGTTTGCAAATATAACTGTCCAGACCCTGAGACTTCAGCATGCCTGGAATTTTATAAATGGAATCAACATCTTTCAGTGAGATAACCGCTTTTTCCGGGACGTTACAGAACAGGGCGATTTTCGCACGTTCGTTAGCCGGCACTGCACGGTCGGAGCGGCAGATCAGCACATCAGGCTGAATACCGATGGACAGCAGTTCTTTCACTGAATGCTGGGTAGGCTTGGTTTTAACCTCGCCTGCGGCGGCCATATAAGGCACCAGGGTCAGGTGCATGTACATGGTGTGCTCACGGCCCACATCGACAGCCATCTGACGGATAGCTTCAAGGAACGGCAGGGATTCGATATCGCCCACGGTCCCGCCGATTTCTACCAGCACAACATCGTGGCCTTCACCGCCTTCAATGATGCGCTCTTTAATGGCATTGGTGATGTGTGGGATGACCTGAATAGTCGCACCCAGATAGTCGCCACGGCGCTCTTTGCGCAGGACCTCAGAGTAAATCCGGCCCGTTGTAAAGTTATTACGACGGCTCATCTTGGTACGGATGAAACGCTCGTAGTGGCCGAGATCGAGATCGGTTTCCGCGCCGTCGTCAGTGACGAACACTTCACCGTGCTGAGTTGGGCTCATGGTACCCGGATCCACGTTGATGTACGGATCCAGCTTCATGATGGTCACTTTAAGACCACGCGCTTCAAGAATAGCGGCCAGGGAGGCTGCGGCAATGCCTTTGCCCAGAGAGGATACGACCCCGCCGGTCACAAAAATATAGTTCGTTGTCATGCTGAACCTGAGAATGTAGGTTTAAAGACGATGGAATGAATAACCAGGACGGGAAAATAGTATACCCGAAACCCTGCCTGGCGACAATTGATCGTTTCCAGTTGTGTGCATTCCACCGCTTTTATCATCCCGAGACTACCTGAAATCTTTCGTCAGGAGGTTGATGTACGTCACATTTCTGTTGAATCGTGTCAGCTAATTATTCTTCCGCTTTCACCTGCTGCCATGCCTCTTCCATCTGCTCAAGCGTGGCCTGCTGCAATTCCCTGCCTCCGGCGGCGATAATTTCTTCAACCCGACGGAAGCGGCGTTCGAACTTAATATTCGCTTTTTGCAGGGCGGTTTCGGCCTTTGTTCCCAGATGCCGCGACAGATTAACGGTAGCAAACAGCAGGTCGCCGATCTCTTCTTCCAGCTTTTGCTGATCTACCACGGCCTGCTTCGCTTCGTGCATTACTTCATCAATCTCTTCATACACTTTCTCCAGCACCGGGCCGAGGGTATCCCAGTCAAAACCGACGCTGTTGCAGCGCTTCTGAATTTTGTGCGCACGCATCAGCGCGGGCAGCGCCTGGGGGATGTCGTCCAGCACCGAGTGTTGGGCTTTTTCCGCACGCTCATCGCGTTTAATTTTTTCCCAGTTCACCAGCACCTCTTCGCTATCTGCCACCTGCGCGCTGGCAAAGATATGCGGGTGGCGGCGTTCCAGCTTGTCGGAGATGGCATTGCAGATGTCGTCGAAGTTAAAGCGCCCTTCTTCCTGGGCCATCTGAGCATAGAACACCACCTGGAACAGCAGATCGCCCAGTTCACCGCGCAGATCGTCGAAATCCGCGCGTTCGATGGCATCGATCACTTCATAGGTTTCTTCCAGGGTGTAGGGGGCGATGGTGGCAAAGGTTTGCTGGCGGTCCCACGGGCAGCCGTGTTCCGGATCGCGCAGGGTTTTCATGATGCCCAGCAGGCGATCGAGAGCGTTCATAGTGGAGAGTCCTTATTTAAATGAAATGTAGTTGTGGCTTAAATAGTTGTGCGTGGGTTGACGGTTAGGGCATTTGTTGCTGCCAGGTTGGTGCTCGGGTTGACCGTTAGGGGACAGAACGCCGGGACGCCGTTCATAACACGTCCGTGTGGGCTTGGCTGGCGCATCCCTGCGCCAGACACCCGGCTTATCTTCCCCCTAACGGTCACCCGCAGGCCCCGGCGTTGCTGTTCCCCAAACAATGACCAATCAACGTGGGACAAAATGCTTCATTCTACCCATAGCGCGTAAAGCAGATCTCTGGCAGCAGCCGCCCCTTAAACCCCGGTGTAGCTGCTCCACGCACGGTGACCGATCAGCGCAGAACAAGATACTTTCTACTCACAGCGCGTAAAGCAGATATCTGGCAGCAGCGACACCGCAGCAAACTGGCAATCGGTGCAGAGGGGCTTCGCGGACCGTGGAGCGCAGGGATGCGCGACCCGAGCCCACACGGACGTGTTTACGGCGAGTCCGCGAAGCCCCTCTGCACCGATAAGCCCAACATCCGACTTACCGCAACATCCGCCCGGTACTCACATCCGCCCCTGACGAGCGCCGCTCAGATATAGCGCCACAGACTTACGCCGCCGCCGCTCCTTACACCCCGGAGTTACCACTCCCCGCACGGTGACCGATCAGCGCAGAACAAGATGCTTCTTTCTATCCACAGCGCGTAAAGCAGATATTTGGCAGCAGCGACACCGCAGCAGACTGGCAATCGGTGCGGAGGGGCTTCGCGGACCGTGGAGCGCAGGGATGCGCGACCCGAGCCCACACGGACGTGTTTACGGCGCGTCCGCGAAGCCCCTCTGCACCGATAAGCCCGACATCCGACTTATCGCTACAGCCATCCCTCAAACCACGACACTGTCGCTCCCCGCTCGGGGATCGATAAGCCCGACATCCGACTCACCGCAACATCCAACCAGCAACTCAGTGCAGACGCCTCGCATCAATAATATCCGGCACCTGATTCAAACGAGCCAGCACCCGGCTCAGCACCTGCTGATTATAAATCTCAATATCCATATCAATCGTTGCCAGCTGCTTCTTCGTATCGCTGTGACTGGAAACGCCCAGCACATTCACCTTCTCATTCGCCAGAATCGTGGTGATATCGCGCAACAGCCCGCTGCGATCGTTGGCGGTAACCCGTACCACCAGCGAATATCCGCTCGAATACGTTTCTCCCCAAACCGCGTCAACAATACGCTCCGGCGCATGCGACATCAGATCGGCAAGCTGATCGCAGTCGGCCCGGTGAATCGAAATCCCCCGCCCCTGAGTGATAAAACCGGTAATATCATCACCCGGTATCGGCTGACAGCAGCGGGCGATATGGTGCATCAGATTGCCCACGCCCTCGACAACCACCCGGCCACTCTCTTTACTGCGCGGCACGTTATTGGACGATTTCTGCGTCAGCTGACGCAGTGCCTCACGATCTTCCTCTTCCGCACTCGGCTTGTTCAGCTTCGATTGCAGATAGTTGCTCATCTGATTCAGACGGATATCGCCGCCGCCAATCGCCGCCAGCAGTTCATCCAGCGAATTGAAGTTGTAGCGCGGCAGCAGCAGCTTCTCGGCATCCTTCAGATTAATATCCAGATGGTCCAGCTCACTGTCGAGGATCTGCCGCCCGGCAATAATGTTTTTATCGCGATCCTGCTTGCGGAACCAGGCATGGATCTTCGAACGCCCACGGCTGGTGGTCACGTATCCCAGGTTTGGATTCAGCCAGTCGCGGCTTGGGTTAGGCTGCTTCTGAGTGATAATGTCAATCTGATCGCCCATCTGTAGCTGGTAGGTAAACGGCACAATACGGCCGCCGATCTTCGCGCCGATGCAGCGGTGACCGATATCGCTGTGGATATGGTAAGCAAAGTCCAGCGGCGTAGAGCCGGCCGGCAGATCCACCACGTCGCCTTTCGGGGTAAAGACATAGACCCGATCGTCGAAGACCTGGCTGCGCACCTCATCAAGCATTTCGCCGGAATCCGCCATCTCCTCCTGCCAGGTAATCAGCTTACGCAGCCAGGCAATCCGCTCCTCATGCCCTGACGCGCCGCGTGCGCTGCCGCCCGTTCCGCCCTCTTTATACTTCCAGTGCGCCGCCACGCCCAGCTCGGCATCTTCATGCATCTGACGAGTGCGGATCTGAATTTCCACCGTTTTGCCTTTTGGACCCAGCACTACGGTATGAATGGACTGATAGCCGTTGGGCTTCGGATTGGCAACGTAGTCATCAAACTCGCTGGGCAGATGGCGATACAGCGTATGCACAATACCCAGCGCACCGTAACAATCCTGAAGGCGCTCGGCGACAATGCGCACCGCCCGCACGTCAAACAGCTCATCAAACGCCAGCGATTTTTTCTGCATCTTGCGCCAGATGCTGTAGATATGCTTCGGACGGCCGTAAACTTCGGCTTTTACGCCCTCTTTCACGATTTCATCACGCAGCGACTGCACAAAGGTATCGATATAATCTTCACGATCGATACGCCGCTCGTGCAGCAGTTTCGCAATGCGCTTGTACTCATCGGGATGCAGATAGCGGAAGCAAAAATCTTCCAGCTCCCACTTCAGCTGACCGATACCCAGCCGGTTAGCCAGCGGGGCGTAGATATTGGTACACTCTTTTGCCGCCAGTACACGCTCATCTTCCGGCGCGTCTTTTACCTCCCGCAGATGGGCGATACGCTCGGCAAGCTTGATAACCACGCAGCGGAAATCTTCCACCATGGCCAGCAGCATACGGCGAACGTTATCGACCTGCTCAGAGGCCATGGAATCATTGTGGGTTGCTTTCAGCTGGCGGATAGCATCCATATCGCGCACGCCGTGAACCAGCGAAACGATAGCCTTGCCAAACTGCTCTTCCAAAACCTCTTCCGTTACCACACCGGCATCGGCCAGCGGGAACAGCAGCGCGGCGCGCAGGGTTTCGTTGTCCATGCTGAGCATGGAGAGAATTTCCACCATTTCAACACCGCGCCACAGCAGCAGCGCAGCATCAGGATGGCCCGTGGTCGTGGCTTCACAGTAGCGCCAGGTGTCGGCCAGTCGTTCACATGACTGTGGGTTGGCGATCCCCAGACTGGTGATCCATTGATCGAGGGCAAACTCGCCAGCCGTATTCAAATGGGCACTTCTTACCGCAACCATATCCTCTCCTGGCATAGCCCCATTCGGGGGCTTATTTTCGGCTAAACAGCACCATGGATTCCAGATGCCCGGTATGTGGAAACATATCAAGCATTGTTACCCGCTCCAATTGGTAGCCGGACGTCAGCAACACCTGACAATCGCGGGCAAGCGTCGTAGGGTTACAGGAAACATAGACCACAAGTTCAGGTGCAAGTTTGACAATATGCTCCATAACACCTGCTGCTCCGGCGCGGGCCGGGTCCAGTAACACTTTATTAAATCCTTCTCCAGCCCAGGGCTGGCGTGTAACGTCCTCTTCAAGGTTATGCTGATAAAACGTCACATTGCTAAGATTATTTAATGCTGCATTATACGCACCCTTCGCCACTAATGCTGCAACCCCCTCCACACCCACGACATTTTCAGCCAAAACCCCCATGGGCAAAGTAAAGTTGCCCATGCCACAAAACAGATCCAGCACCCGATCCTGCGGCTTCAGATCCAGCCAGTCCAGCGCCTGCGCTATCATCTGCTGGTTAACTTCATCGTTGACCTGAATAAAGTCACGCGGGCTGAAGGTCAGGCTGAGCTTATGGGAATGACACACCGGCATGTCGCCACTGACCTGCTCCAGACTCTCACTGTCCGCCGCTAAAAACAGCGCCAGCCGGTGTTTATGCGAAAACTGTTCCAGTTTTTGACGATCCGCCAAACTCAGTGCATCCAGATGGCGCAGCACCAGCAGCGGGCCGTTATCCGCCAGCACCAGCTCCACATGTCCAAGACGTCGGACCGCCTGCAAACCGCTCAGCAGCGCATGAAGTGGCTGGATTAACGCATTAAGTTCGGGCTTCAAAATGGGGCACTGGCTAATATTGACCAGATCGCTGGAGGCCTGCTCACGGAACCCCATATGCAGGGTCTGAGTTTTAACATGATAGCTCAGCCCCAGACGCGCCCGGCGGCGGTATCCCCAGGGCTGACCTGAAATGATCGTATTCACCGGTATGGTGTAACCGACTTCTCTGGAGAGCATTCGCGACAGCGCGCTGGCTTTGCTCTGCTGCTGTAGCGCTATCGGCACATGCTGCTGCTGGCAGCCGCCGCAGCGACTATAATGCGGACAGCGGGGCTGAATGCGCTGCGGGCTGGCCGTCAGGATACGTTTAACCGTGCCACGAGCGTACTGGCGCTTGTCTTCATTAACTTCAACATCAACCCGTTCACCGGGCAGCGCGCCCTGTACAAACAGCGCTTTACCATTGTGCCGTGCCACGCCCTGACCAAATGCATCCAGGTCGTCAACGACAACAGTTACCTTCTGGCGGGTCGTCACGCGCCGTTTTGCAGAGTAGAATTGCGCCATATTTTATTGCTTCTCAAACATGTTGCCGGAAAAACCGGCATAGCCTATCCTGGCAAGTGATGGAACTCGACCTGTACAGGATAAAATGTCGCAGGAAAGCGGAGCAAGCCGTTTCTCACAGGGAATACTATGACCAAATACAGCCTGCGGGCGCGAATGATGATCCTGATCCTGGCACCCACGCTGATGATCGGGCTGCTGCTCTCGACTTTTTTTGTCGTTAACCGCTACAACGAGTTGCAGAGCCAGCTTACCGATGCCGGGATCAACATTATCGAGCCGCTGGCCGTCTCCAGTGAGTATGGCATGACGTTTCGCAGCCGCGAGTCGGTGCGCCAGCTGGTGAGCCTGCTCCATCGACGGCACTCAGATATTGTGCGGGCCATCTCAGTTTTCGATGATGATAATCAGCTATTTGTAACGTCAAACTACCTGCAAAACCCGGATCTGCTGCGTCTGCCGGACAACACGCAGCTGACCGCCCGTTTTTTAAAAGAACGGCACGGTAATTCCGTTATTCTGCGAACCCCTATTTTATCGGAGAGCTACTACCCGGATGAATCCCCGGGGCGGGATGCCAAGCCCACCGGCAATCCGCTGGGCTACGTGGCGATTGAGCTGGATCTTCAGTCGGTGCGGCTACAGCAGTATAAAGAGGTCTTTATCTCTACCCTGCTGGTGCTGCTCTGCCTGTGCATCGCCATGCTGTTTGCCTATCGTCTGATGCGCGATGTCACCGGCCCAATCCGCAATATGGTCAGCACCGTTGACCGTATTCGCCGCGGCCAGCTCGACAGCCGAATGGAAGGATATATGCTCGGCGAGCTGGACGTGCTCAAGAACGGCATTAACTCTATGGCGATGTCGCTAACCGCCTATCACGAGGAGATGCAGCAGAATATCGACCAGGCCACCTCCGATCTGCGTGAAACGCTGGAGCAGATGGAGATCCAGAACGTAGAGCTGGACCTGGCGAAAAAACGCGCCCAGGAAGCCGCCCGTATCAAGTCTGAATTCCTGGCCAATATGTCCCATGAGCTGCGTACGCCGCTGAACGGCGTGATTGGCTTTACTCGCCAGACGCTGAAAACGACCCTGAATTCAACCCAGCGCGACTATCTGAATACGATTGAACGCTCGGCCAACAATCTGCTGAGTATCATCAACGACGTGCTCGACTTCTCCAAGCTGGAAGCCGGTAAGCTGGTGCTGGAAACCATCCCCTTCCCGCTGCGGGCAACGCTGGATGAAGTCGTGGTGCTGCTGGCCCAGTCCGCTCATGAAAAAGGGCTGGAGCTGACGCTGAATATTCAGAACGACGTGCCGGACAACGCCATCGGCGATCCGCTGCGGATGCAGCAGATTATTGTGAATCTGCTGGGCAATGCCATTAAGTTTACCGAGCGCGGCAATATTGATATTCGCGTAGAGAAACGTGCGCTGAGCAATAACCGTATGGAGCTGGAAGTACAGATCCACGACACCGGTATCGGTATTTCCGAGAAGCAGCAGTCGCAGCTGTTCCAGGCCTTCCGTCAGGCGGATGCCAGCATCTCTCGTCGCCACGGCGGAACCGGGCTGGGGCTGGTGATTACACAAAAACTGGTTAATGAAATGGGCGGAGAAATCTCTTTCCACAGCCGTCTTAACCACGGTTCAACCTTCTGGTTCCACGTCAACCTTGCGCTGAACCCGAACGCCTCCAGCGATCCGCGTATGCTGGACTGCATCAGTGGCCACCATCTGGCCTACGTCGAACCGAATACCGCGGCTGCACAGGCCGTGCTGAATATGCTGAGCGCCACTCCGCTGAAGGTGAGCTACAGCGCGTCGGTAAGCGGTCTACAGGAAGCCCATTATGACGTGCTGCTAATGGGCCTGCCGGTGGATATCCAGCACAGCCCGGAGATCGCCGACGAATGTCTGAACCCTCTGCTGCAACGCGCCGATAGCGTGATTCTGGCGCTGCCGTTCCAGATGCAAATCTTCGCGGAACAGCTTAAGGCGCGTGGCGTGACGGCCTGCCTGATTAAACCGCTGTCAATGACCCGGCTTCTGCCTATTCTGATTGATCACCACTCGCGGGATATCACCCCGCTGCCCGGCGCCTCACGCCTGCCGCTCAGAGTGATGGCCGTTGATGATAATCCGGCCAACCTGAAGCTGATCGGCACGCTGCTGGAGGAGCAGGTCGAGCATATTGTGCTGTGCGACAGCGGTGAAGCCGCAATTCAGCAGGCCAAGTATCAGAATCTTGATGTCATCCTGATGGATATCCAGATGCCGGACATTGACGGTATCCGCGCCAGTGAAGTCATCCGCAGCTTCCCTCAGCATCAGAATACGCCGATTGTCGCGGTCACCGCACATGCGCTGGAAGGGGAGCGTGAGAAGCTGGTGAAGGCCGGGATGAACGACTACCTCGCGAAGCCGATTGATGAGCAAAAGCTCAGTCATCTGCTGGCGCGCTATCTGCCCGCCAGAAAAGCGCAGATCCCGGCGCTACCCGGCGTTCCGGTCTCTCTTGACTGGGCGCTGGCGCTGCGCCAGGCAGCTAACAAGCCAGATCTGGCCCGCGATCTGCTGCAAATGCTGGTGGATTTTCTGCCGGAGGTACGCACGCTGATCGAACAATATATGGAAACTAACGACACCGCGGCCGTGCGCGATATCATTCATAAACTCCACGGCAGCGCCAGCTACAGCGGCGTACCGCATATGAAGGCTCTGTGCCAGCAGGTGGAACAAAGCCTGCTAAACCAGGACGATATTGCCGCTATTGAACCCGAACTGCTGGAGCTGCTGGATGAGATGGAAAACGTCGCACGGCTGGCAACCGAGCTGCTGAAAGGGTAACTCTGCAAGAAAAAAACGGCCCGCCGAGGCGCGCGCACCTCAGCGGGCCGTTGATATCACTCCCGTCCACCCGGCGGTAGTAGCTGGCCTGCCGCCAGCGTCGCAGCGACATTACGTGCGGTCAGCCGCACATTGTCTGCCGCCTCCTGTAGCGCCTCGTCAAGGCTACAGATACGATAAATCACGCTGAATACGGCATCCAGCCCATGCTGATGTACCACGCCCACGTCGCGGGTCAGACTGCCGGCGATGGCAATCGTCGGTATGTTAAAGCGTTTGGCGATGCGCGCCACGCCGACCGGTACCTTACCGTGTATCGTTTGGCTGTCGATGCGCCCTTCACCGGTAATAACCAGCGCGGCGTCCTGAACCTGCGCCTCCAGCCCCAGTGCATCGGTGACAATTTCAATCCCCGGCCGCAGCGTCGCCTGACAAAAAGCGTAAAGCCCGGCTCCCATACCGCCAGCCGCACCGCCGCCGGGAACGCTGAGCACATCCACGCCCAGATCGCGCTGGATAATCGTGGCAAAATGCGCCAGCGCGTCGTCCAGCTGTCGAACCTGCTGCGGATCGGCCCCTTTTTGTGGGCCAAATACTGCCGAAGCGCCCTGTTCGCCGGTTAGCGGATTGGTGACGTCACAGGCGACCTCAATCCGGCAGCGCAGGATCCGTGCGTCAAACTCATCAAGATCGATCGCGGTCAGTCCGGCCAGCGCCGCGCCGCCGTAGCCAATCTGCTGCCCGTTCACGTCAAGCAGCCTCGCGCCCAGCGCCTGTACCATTCCCGCGCCGCCGTCATTGGTGGCGCTGCCGCCAATGCCAATAATCAGGTGCTCAATGCCGCTGTCCAGCGCATGCAGGATCAGCTCACCGGTACCCCATGAGGTTGCGTGCAGTGCATCGCGTCTGGCCGGGGGAACACACTCCAGTCCGCTGGCCGCCGCCATTTCAATGATGGCGCAGCGACCGTCGCCGGAAAGGCCGTAGAACGCCTCAAGCGGTTCGCCGAGCGGACCGGTCACGCGGAGGCTAACCTTCTCTCCGCCCGTGGCCGCAACCATTGCGTCAACCGTTCCTTCACCGCCGTCGGCAACCGGCAGTTTGACATAGTGAGCCGCAGGGAAGATTTCGCGAAAGCCCCGTTCAATCTGCGTGGCAACGTCCAGGGCAGAGAGACTTTCTTTGTAGGAATCAGGCGCAATAACAATTTTCACAGGGTATCCCGTCGGCGATGATTAGCTAATCAGCTTAGCCCACTGAGCCACCCACGGCGAGGTGACCTCTTCCGGCTCCGGATTTTCGACGGCATCAACCGTCAGCACGTCGCCAACGCGAACCGCGCTCTGCTCCTGCAACAGTTCGGCAAACTTTTTGCCCGCGCCGCAAAAATCATCATAGCTGCTGTCGCCGAGCGCAATCACACCGTAGCGCAGCGTGGGCTGGTAGCCGAGGCTGTCTTTGATGGCGTGGAATAACGGCGCGATGCTGTCGGGAAGATCGCCCTGGCCGGTGGTTGAGGTGATAATCAACGCAACCTGTCCGGCGTAACGCTGCCAGTCATCCAGCGTCGGATCTTCAAATATCTTAACCTTATGGCCCGCGTCACTCAGCAGCGGTTCCGCCTCTTCAGCCACTAACAGAGCGTTGCCGTAAACCGTACCCACAAAAATTCCTACCTCAGCCATCTTCTTCTCCCGGTGCTAAATGTGTTCACTATCCTGCGGGGTTTCGCGGCTTAACTCAAGCCTGGGGATATCTGGGAGGGAATCCTGCCAGCCAAACTGCTGCATGGCCCCCTGCCAGGCGCCGTCCAGCCCGGCTCGCAGCTCCAGCGGCTCACCGGTCACCGGATGCATCAGATGCAGCTTGCTGGCATGCAGCATCAGACGATTCATGCCAAAGTGCTGCGCGGCACCGCGATTTTGCTTCAGGTCGCCGTGAGCGCTGTCGCCAATAATAGGATGCCGCAAATGCGACATATGACGACGCAGCTGATGCTTACGGCCGGTCTGCGGCAGCATCTCCACCAGAGAATAGCGTGAGCCGGGATAACGACCGATCGCCACCGGCTGTTCGGTGGTTGCCACACCGCGCCAGTGGGTCACCGCCGACTGCGGCGCTTTATCCTGCTGGCTGAACCTGTCGGCGATTTTGTCCAGCTCTTCGGTCAACGGGTAGTCCAGTGTCTCCTCGCCTTCCAGCCAGCCGCGCACCACCGCATGATAGGTTTTTTGTATCTGATGCTGTTCAAACTGCTGTGACAGCTGGCGGGCAACCTCACCCGACAGCCCCATTAGCAGCACGCCAGAGGTTGGGCGGTCGAGCCGGTGAACGGTAAACACGTGCTGGCCAATCTGATCGCGCACGGTCTGCATAACGAACACCGTCTCATGCCGATCCAGCCAGCTACGGTGAACCAGCCAACCGGAGGGTTTATTCACCGCAACCAGCCAGCGATCCTGATAAATAATATCCAGCATCAGTTTGGGGACTCAAAAAGTTGATCGAATGTATTTAAGCAGTGCAGCAGCTGCGCACGCTGGGGAATTTCCCCTTCAAGCGCCACCTCATAATATGGCGCAATCGCCAGTGCAGTGGGTAAAGGGGCCCCCGCATCCAGCAGCGCCTGCATACGCGGAAGTAGAACCCACTGTAACCACTGAAGCGGTGTCATGGTATCCACACAGAAGGGTTCAGTGCTGGAAAATGCGTGGCTGTTTGGCGCAATGGTCTGCCACAGGCCGCTCTCTTTCAGCTGTTGCTCAATCGCCCGCAGCCGTTCCTGAACCTGAATTTCATTGCTCATGAAAAATCCCCTTAGATAGGCCGAAAAAAAAGCACGAAAAAAGGGAGCACTGTAAAAACAGTGCTCCCGGTTCGTTTGCAGCTATCCTGCTACCTTAATGCTCCCTGCTCATCCTTGAAAACTTTTCCTATGCTATCCTGAGCAATTGCCATCCGGGCAATAATCCCTTGTCTTCCATAACCGCCGCCTTTCCTGAGCAGCTCACGTTCTCCGTCCTGGAGGTGTCCTTTACCTCATCCTGAGGTGTCCTTGCTTCATCTATGAAGCCTTCCCTGAATCATCATCCCGATGGGTCCACACTCGTTCCATGAGTACATCATCCTGACGTTAGCCTCGTTGTTCTGAGTGTCCTTCGTGATGGAGGTAATTTTGCCTGAATATCCCAGGCAAACAAGATACCCTCGGGGACTTTTTGACCGTTCGGATGACCTGGATAGAAGGCTATTGAGCTAAGATAATGATCTTCAGGAATATTGCTTCAAGGCCGTATGAGATATCTCAGCGATTCATAGCGATCTCTTACAGGCAATGTAAGACATCTCTCACAGCAGAGATCGCAACCGGCTTAACGGTCCACTGTAAACGGCTGTAAAGAAATAAGAAAACTCTCAAGAGATGGGGACAATATCTGCCTTTTCTTTGTGCCGAGCTGTTCAAGAATGACCTCACCAGTGAGGTTGCACACTGAAACCACTTCAAGTTCAGAGTCTGTCGTCGCGATAAATAAAGTCGGGGAGTGTTTCAAACGCCGCTTCATCACCAGATGACCGATCAGGTTTTCCTGTACGCGCAAAAAGTCATCTTCACTCCACACCTGAATTAATGACACTGTCTGCCCGTCAAAAGTTCCGGTCATATCACCGGCAAATTGTGCGGTAAATAGAGCCACTACCGCAGGCTGTAGCTGGATATCCAGCGCACGCTCTACCGAATCCAGGTTTTTCGCCAGGGTAAAGGGCTGCGGCTGCCACCAGACTTCCTCCTCCTGCGATGCCAGGATACAGGGAGAGGGAATACCGTGCAGGTCGCGGCTGGCGGGTGCATGCCCCGTATCCTGTTGCCACTGTGCGCAGTAGCGTCGGGTAAAATCATTGAGTGCCTGGGTGGTTTCTTCAATCATTATTTTTTTACTCTTTACTGGCTGAGGTACACTATCGACCACGATAGCCCGGATCGATGCCTGGCTGCTGACTGATAATTTCGAAACAGCCCTGCCAATGCGGGCAATAAGGTAACACGATGTCTGCCTACGACAATCACCAGGCGTTACGGAGCCTGACGCTTGGGAAACCAACAGAATACCATGACAGCTACCGGCCTGCGCTGCTACAGGCTGTACCCCGCAGCCTGAACCGCGAGCCGCTGGGACTCTATCCCGATAATTTACCGTTCTTCGGCGCCGATATATGGACGCTTTACGAGTTATCCTGGCTGAACGATAAAGGTCTGCCGCAGGTTGCGCTAGGTGAGATTTCTCTTTCCGCCAACAGCACGCATTTAATTGAATCGAAAAGCTTTAAGCTCTATCTGAACAGTTTCAATCAGACCCGCTTCAGCGACTGGGGCGAGGTTCGCGAAACGCTGGAGCGCGATCTTAGCGACTGCGCCCAGGGCGACGTTAGCGTGGCGCTGTTCCGCCTGCATGAAATCGAAGGTCAGCCGGTGGGCCACTTTAGCGGCCACTGTATTGACGAGCAGGATATTGTTATCGACAGCTATGATTTCAACGCCGACTACCTGCGTGAGGCCGCTAACGGCGAGGTGGTTGAAGAGCAGCTGGTCAGCCATTTACTGAAATCAAACTGCCTGATCACCAATCAACCGGACTGGGGTTCGGTGCAAATCAGCTATCGCGGACCGCGCATTCAGCGCGAGGCCCTGCTGCGCTACCTGGTATCGTTCCGCCATCACAATGAGTTTCATGAGCAGTGTGTCGAGCGTATTTTCACCGACATCCTGCGCTTCTGTCGGCCGGAAAGCCTGAGCGTCTATGCGCGCTACACCCGTCGCGGCGGCCTGGACATCAACCCCTGGCGCAGCAATACCGATTTTGTTCCCAGCCGTTCACGTCTGGTTCGTCAGTAATTGAGAGGTTAAGCACGTATCCTGTTGTTAAATATCATCAGACAACGCTAATCTGAAGTAGGGCAGCGCACATTCGCTGCCCGGGATTTTTACCCAGGTGGTCGCGACAGGCTTGTTCACGGCTGCCACGGAGTTACCGCTCACCCTGGCGGGTGTTAAGGAGTTCAATTGATTACTCAAGTCAGCCCACTCGGCTCTATGGATCTGCTTTCCCAACTGGAAGTCGATATGCTGAAGCGTACGGCAAGCAGCGATCTCTACCAGCTTTTCCGCAACTGCTCCCTTGCCGTGCTTAACTCCGGAAGCCAGACCGATAGCAGCCATGAGTTACTCTCCCGATTTGAAAGTTTTGATATCAACGTCCTGCGCCGCGAACGCGGTGTCAAACTGGAGCTGATTAACCCTCCTGAAGAGGCGTTTGTTGACGGACGGCTGATCCGTTCGCTACAGGCCAACCTGTTTGCCGTACTGCGCGACATTCTGTTCGTTAATGGCCAGATCGACAGTGCCGGACGGCTGAACCCACAAAACGCAGAAAACCCGGCGCATATCACCAATCTGGTCTTTTCCATTCTGCGTAATGCCCGTGCGCTGCACGTAGGTGAAGAGCCGAATACGGTAGTGTGCTGGGGTGGACACTCGATTAACGCCATTGAGTACCAGTACTGCCGCAGCGTCGGTGCCCAGCTGGGCCTGCGCGAACTGAATATCTGTACCGGCTGCGGCCCCGGCGTAATGGAAGCGCCAATGAAAGGCGCGGCGGTCGGCCACGCGCAGCAGCGTTATAAAGAAGGCCGCTTTATCGGTATGACCGAGCCTTCAATCATCGCCGCCGAACCACCGAATCCGCTGGTCAATGAACTGATTATCATGCCGGACATCGAAAAGCGGCTGGAAGCCTTTGTACGTATTGCTCACGGCATCCTGATCTTCCCCGGTGGCGTGGGTACTGCCGAAGAGCTGCTCTATCTGCTGGGGATCCTGATGAACCCGCAGAACCGCGATCAGGTTCTTCCGCTGATCCTGACCGGGCCAAAAGAGAGCGCCGATTACTTCCGGGTGCTGGACGAGTTTATCGTCAGCACGCTGGGTGAGCAGGCCCGCAGGCATTACAGCATCATTATTGATGATGCCGCGGAAGTGGCGCGGCAGATGAAAAAAGCGATGCCGAAGGTGAAAGAGTATCGCCGTGAAACCGGCGACGCCTACAGCTTTAACTGGGCACTGCGCATCGCCCCGGATCTGCAAACTCCGTTTGTGCCGAGCCATGAGAATATGGCTAACCTCAATCTCTATCCCGATCAGCCGGCAGAGCAGCTGGCGGCTTCGCTGCGCCGGGCGTTCTCCGGGATCGTTGCCGGTAACGTGAAGGACATTGGCATTCGCGCTATTCAAGAGAAAGGGCCATACAAACTGCACGGCGATCCGCAGATGATGAGCCGCATGGACGAACTGCTTCAGGGCTTCGTCGCTCAGCAGCGCATGAAGCTGCCGGGCAGCGCCTACATCCCCTGCTACGAAATCATCAAATAGCCCTCCAGGAGCGGCCCGCGGGCTGCTCAGGATTTTTACTTATGTCTGTTCATCTGTTAATAATCGATGCGCTGAACCTGATCCGGCGTATTCACGCGGTGCAGGGTTCGCCCTGTCAGGACGCCTGTCTAAATGCGGTGAAACAGCTGCTGCTGCACACCCAGCCAACCCATGCCGTCGCCGTATTTGACGATGAGGATCGCCGCGAAAGCTGGCGTCACCGGCTACTGCCCGAATACAAAGCGGGGCGTTCGCCGATGCCGGACGCGCTGCACGATGAAATGCCCGCCCTGCGCGCTGCCTTTGCCAGCGCAGGCGTCGCCGGATGGCACTCCGCCGGAGATGAAGCGGACGATCTTGCCGCTACGCTGGCCAGTAAAGTGGCCGCAGCGGGTCACCAGGCCACAATCGTCTCTACCGATAAAGGCTACTGCCAGCTGCTGGCCCCGCAGATCATGATCCGCGACTACTTTCAGAAGCGCTGGCTGGACGTGCCCTTTATCGCCGCAGAATTCGGCGTGGCGCCGGGGCAGCTGACGGATTACTGGGGACTGGCGGGGATCGGCAGCAGTAAGATCCCGGGCGTTGCCGGGATCGGCGGAAAAAGCGCCACGCTGCTGCTGCAACAGTTTGGATCGCTGGAGGAGATTTACCGACAAATAGATGCCGTGCCGGAAAAGTGGCGTAATAAACTGATCCAGCATCAGGAGATGGCCCGGATCTGCCGACAGGTTGCCACGCTAAAGACCGATTTACAGCTGAAGGGAAATCTTAAGGATCTGCGGCTGCCGGGCTGACATCAGCCCGGCGAGCAAACTAACGTTCGTCGCGACGGCCGGGAACGGCGCTCCAGATGCGGCGAATGTGAACCGTCACTTCTTCACGATCGTGATACAGCTGGCGGGCCTGGATCTGCGCATTGATGCCGTTAGCTTTCAGCTTTTCATCGATCATCGCCAGGTTCTGGGAAACCTCCTCATAGCGCTTTTTCATCGGCAGCTTGAGGTTAAAGATGGCTTCCCGGCACCAGCCGTTCACCAGCCAGTCGGCCATCAGGTTAGCGACACGGACCGGTTTTTCAACCATGTCGCACACCAGCCAGTAGTTGTTACTGCGGGTCGGACGATATTTAAACCCGTCTTCGCGCTGATGGAATACCTGCCCGGTGTCCATCAGGCTGGGTGCCATCGGACCGTTATCCACCGCATTGACCATCATACTGCGTTTGACCAGCTGATAGGTCCAGCCGCCGGGACAGGCTCCCAGATCGACCGCCCACATCCCGCTGCCCAGACGTTCATCCCACTCATCGGCAGGAATAAACACATGGAAAGCTTCCTCCAGTTTCAGCGTGGAGCGGCTTGGCGCATCGGAAGGGAACTTCAGCCGTGGAATACCCATAAAGAACGGCGAGTTGTTATGCGACAGCGAATAGCCCACGTAGCAGTGGCCCGGGGCGATAAAGAAGACGTGTATCACCGGACGCTTAGTGCTTTCATAGTTGAGCAGCACCCCTGCTTTACGCAGGCTGGCGCGCAGAGGGACGGTAAACTTACGACAGAACTTCAGCAGCTCTTTGCTGGCGTTGGTGTCCGGGACTTCCACACGCAGATCGCCGCCCTTCTCTACCGCGCCGGTCAGCATACCCACCACCGGCGTAATACGATCCTCCGGCGGCAGATCGCGCAGCAGCTCTCCCACCACGATCATTTGACGGGCAAAAATCAGCTGACTGAACGGCAGACTGCCGACCAGTTTTTCCGCTTCGCCCTGCTGATAGCACTCAAACAGGACATAAGCTGAGTCATCCTTAACCCTGGCAAAGCCATAAATTTCCCGTTCGGCGGCCTTGGCCGTGATCTCTGCCGCGCACTCTTTTTCAAAACCCTGACGGCAATACAGTAAAACCTTATTCATGGCGATCTGCCTTTTTCTTCAGGCGCAGTGCGCCAATCAACATCAAAATCCAACCGGCCAGGAAACAGGTGCCGCCAATCGGTGTAACGTAAACCCAGAATTTCAGGTGCGACAGCGACAGACAATACAGGCTACCGCTGAACAATACCGTCCCCAATGCCAGCAGCGCGCTGCTCCAGTAGAACCAGATATTCGCACGCCTCAGCATGACAGCGGCGATGCCCAGAATGGCCAGAGTATGAAACGCCTGATAGTCCAGCCCGGTCTTCAGCCAGGCCATCTCTGCGGAGCCTAACGATTTACTGAGTACATGGGAACCAAACGCACCCAATGCGACATAAAAGAAACCACTAATCGCTGCGAAAAGCAGCATTACACGGCTGGACATGAGTTCGTTTCTCCATCAAAACTTGCGGCTTTCGTTCCGTGCAGGCGGTTTATTGCTCATAGCGAAAGCGAAATTTTTCTTGTTCGCTGGCCGCTTTCGCCAGGATCCACTGCCGGAAGGCAGCTATTTTACCCAGTTCTGCCTGGCTGTCATGACAAACCAGATAAAAAGCATTTTTACTGACTAAAACATCGTTGAACGGGCAAACCAGGCGCCCGGCTTCAATTTCACTTTGTGCCATCACGTTATTTGCCAGCGCCACGCCCTGACCATGAATGGCCGCCTGAAGCACCATCGCGCTGTGGCTGAAAATGGGCCCCTGCTGGACATTGATACTGTTCAGACCCAGCTGTCGGGTATAGGCCTGCCAGTCGCGGCGCGAAGCATCATGCAGCAGAGTATGGTTGGCAAGCACGCCGGGTGAGGTCAGCGGATGCTCACCGTTAAGCAGCTGCGGTGAACAGACCGGCAGCAGGTACTCGGCATACAGTTTTTCCACCCGCAGACCCGGCCAGTTGCCGCGTCCGTAGAAAATGGCCACATCCACATCGTCCGCCAGCTTCTCTTCATCCCGGTCCACCGCCTGAATACGCACATCAATACCCGGATAGCTGGAATTAAAGCTGGTCAGCCTCGGCACCAGCCACTGAATCGCAAAGCTTGGCAGCAGGCTAACGGTCAGCGCGCCCTTAGCGCTGCGGGCCTGGAGTTTACGCGTAGCATCGTTTAGTGCGGTAAATATTTCTTTAATATCAAGATAATAGCTTTGACCTTCCTCGGTTAGCAGCAGCGATCGGTTACGCCGTCTGAACAGCTTTAGACCAAGAAAATCTTCCAGAGACTTAATTTGATGACTGACGGCGGCCTGAGTAACAAACAGCTCTTCTGCCGCTTTAGTAAAACTGAGGTGACGCGCGGCCGCGTCGAAAACACGCAAGGCGTTAAGCGGTGGTAAACGTTTAGACATGATGGTCGATAGACACTTATGAGCCACGGGCAGAGTTACTTTGTCATACAGAGTAACGTATTAGTTTTTTTTATCCGAGACATTATAATTTGTCCGTTGAGGAACTACCAGCAAATACCTATAGTTGCCGCACTTCCTGAGCCGGAACGAAAAGTGTATTGAAATTTGGCGCTAAGCTGCGGAATTTTGAGTACTTTTGGCTTGTGGGCGTGATGTTGTGTTTGCAATTGACCTGCTAACGTTTGGGTCCGGTAGTTTAACTACCTTTAAAGCTGAAGATTTACCCTGTCTGTCCATAGTATTTTTGTAGCACCGCAAACTGCGGTGCTTTTTTTTGCAAAAATTACTGCCCTACTTCGGCCATCTCTTTCACATCTGAACGGTTAATCTGCTGTTTGTTGCCATTAGCATCTTTGTAGCTGATCATACCGGTATCGTTATCTACGCTAGGTTTGCCTTCTGCAACGATGGTGCGACCATCATTGGTGTGCATCACATAGTTGCTGGAACAGGCTGCGAGGGTAAACGTCATGGCACCGGCGACAAGAACTGCGGCTAATTTTTTCATTTTTATCTCCTTGCTGAAAAATGCGATAAAATAACCCGCGGCGCTTACCTGCTTGTTTGACGCCTGATAGCGTTAAAAAACTTGGCAAGACGGCTTTCATATGCGGGATATAACTTAAAACATACAATATTCAGCATAACGCCCTTTTTCAGCTTTGCCAGGTTGATGTCTTTTTTCAGCTTTATCCTAAAGAATTTACTAACCCCCGCTCAGGGTTAAGAGGAACGTATGAAGTCATTTACCCCGGCGCAGTTCCGCCAGCAGTTCCCCGCTCTAAGCGAAACGGGCTGCTACCTTGACAGTGCCGCCACCGCGCTGAAGCCGCAGGCGGTGATTGAGGCTACCGGGCAGTTTTATCGCCTGAGTGCGGGCAACGTACACCGCAGCCAGTTTGCCGCCGCCCGCCGACTAACAGAAAACTACGAGAACGCCCGTGGTCAGGTCGCCCGTCTGCTGAACGCGCCTGAGGCCCACAGCATCGTCTGGACCAAAGGGACCACGGAAGCGATCAATTTGGTCGCACAGAGCTGGCTGCGTCCACGCCTGGCGCCGGGTGATGAGATCCTTGTCAGCGAGGCGGAGCATCACGCCAACCTGGTTCCCTGGCTGATGGTGGCCGAGCAAACCGGTGCCAGGGTTGTGAAATGGCCCATCGGCGAGGATCGTCTGCCGGATCTGACTTTACTTCCCGGGCTGCTAAACTCGCGTACCCGCCTGCTGGCAATCGGACAGATGTCTAACGTGACCGGCGGCTGCCCGGATCTGGCGAAAATTATCCCGCTGGCCCACGCCGCAGGGGCAAAGGTGATGGTGGACGGCGCGCAGGGCGTTGTCCATTGCCCGCCGGACGTGCAGGCACTGGATATTGATTTCTATGCGTTTTCCGGCCACAAGCTCTACGGACCGATGGGAATAGGTGCCCTCTACGGTAAGCCGGCACTGCTGGCGCAGATGGCCCCGTGGCAGGGCGGCGGCAAAATGCTAACCACCGTCAGTTTTGAGGGGTTTACGCCGCAGGCTGTGCCCTGGTGTTTTGAAGCCGGTACGCCAAACGTTATCGCCGTTGCCGGGCTGAGCGCCGCTCTGGAGTGGCTCAGTACCGTAGACGTGGCCGCGGCGGAGCGCTGGTCGTGCGATTTGTGCGATCTGGCCGAGGCGCAGCTCTCGGCGCTCCCCGGCTTCCGCAGCTACCGCAGCAGCGGATCCAGCGTACTGGCCTTTGATATTGTCGGCGTTCACCACAGCGATGTGGTGACCCTGCTGGCGGAGAGCGGCATTTCAGTGCGGGCGGGTCAGCACTGCGCTCAACCTCTGCTGGCTGCACTGGGCGTCAGCGGCACGCTACGCGCCTCGTTTGCCCCGTACAACACACTTTCCGATGTGGACGCGCTGGTTGCGGCCATGACCACCGCTCTTAATCTATTGGCAGACTGAATGATAAGCACAGACCTGATTGCTCCCCATCCGTTCGGTACACAGATTACCGCCGACTCTCTGACTGAACAGTTCTCGGCCTTCAGGCAGTGGGAAGATCGTTATCGTCAGCTTATTTTATCGGGTAAGCAGCTTCCCCCGCTACCGGAGGCGCTAAAAACCCACAGTATTGAGCTGAGCGGATGTGAAAATCGCGTCTGGCTGGGGCATCAGCGCCTTGCGGACGGGCGTCTGCATTTCTACGGTGACAGCGAAGGCAGAATTGTTCGTGGCCTGCTGGCGATCCTGTTGACCGCCGTGGAGGGTAAAACTCCGGAGGCGCTGCAGAAACAGGATCCGCTGCTTCTGTTCAGTCAGCTGGGGTTAAAGGATCAGCTCAGCACCTCGCGCAGTGCCGGCCTACAGGCGCTGGCGGATGCGGTGATACGCGCGGCGCGCGAGTCGTAGCCGGCGGCGCGCTCATGCCGCTGCCGCAGTCGGTCGGTCGGTCGGTCGGTCGGTCGGTCGGTGGGTTAAATACTCTCCGGCGACCGCGCCGATTTCGCCATCATTTTTTTGAGTACGTGCGAAACGGCAACGAAACCAAAGGTCGCGGTCACCATCGTTGCAGCGCCAAATCCGGCAGAGCAGTCCATCCGCTTTGGCCCTTCAGCCGTGCTGCGCGATGCGCACACTGAGCCATCCGGCTGCGGATACTTCAGCGCTTCAGTGGAGAATACGCAGTCAATCCCCAGCTTGCCCTTGCTGCCTTTCACAATGTTAAAGTCACTCTTCAGCCGTTCGCGCAGCTTGGCGGCCAGCGGGTCCTGGATCGTCCTGGCAAGGTCGGCAACCTGGATCTGGGTCGGATCGATCTGCCCGCCCGCGCCGCCTGTCGTCACCAGCGGCACTTTATTGCGGCGACACCACGCCAATAGCGCAGCCTTGGGCCGCACGCTGTCAATCGCATCAATAACGTAACTGAATCCCTGGTCCATCAGCGCGGCAGTGTTATCCGGGGTAATAAAATCATCTACGCAGGTCACCCGACACTCCGGATTAATTTCCAGGATGCGCTCAGCCATGACCTCAGTTTTTGCCTTCCCGACAGTCTCTTTCAACGCATGAATTTGGCGGTTGGTGTTCGTCACGCAAACGTCATCCATATCAATCAGGGTGATCGCCCCAATCCCGGTTCTCGCCAGCGCTTCCGCGGCCCAGGAGCCTACGCCGCCAATGCCGACCACACAAACGTGTGCGTCAGCAAAGAGTTGCAGCGCGGGCTGACCATACAAACGCGCCGTGCCGCCAAAGCGTTGCAGCCAGGCGTCAGAAAGAACTGTCATCTATTAATCCTCGAAAAAACGTCGGGCCGTGGATCCGGCCCGCGGCGGGCTTACTGACTTACCAGCAAACTACCCTGAGTCTGATTTTGTGCGGCGGCAGAAGAGAACAGCGGCACGCCGGTGCCCGGTGCCGCTTTCAGCACCCAGACGCGGCCATAGTGGTTATACCATCCCGCCATGTGCCCGGCATCCGGCCCAATCCCCTGATAAATATCAAAGTGCTGGCCTTTGATCGCGCCGCCTACATCCAGCGACACCATCATGCGCATTTCATATTTTCCGGTAAATTTACCGTTATTGTCCAGCAGCGGGATCTCTGCCAGCAGCGCCGTTCCCGGCGGGATCAGCGTACGGTCAGACGCGACGGAGGCTTTGGCAATCAGCGGCACCGCGCTGGCTCCGCGCACCGGGGCAAAATTAACCGGTTTAAAGAATACGAACGAGGGATTTTGCTCCAGCAGCTCCTGAACCTCTGCCGCGCTGTGGTTTTCACCCCACTGGCGGATAGCCTGCATCGACATATCTTCACGCTTCACCTCGCCACGGTCGATCAGCACCTTGCCAATACTGCGATAGGCATGGCCATTCTTTCCGCCGTAGCCGAAGAACGTCAGCGGGCGACCATCGCCATAGTCCACATAACCGCTGCCCTGCACATCCATAATGAAGTTATCCATTAGCGAATTGCTCCAGGCCGCAATATAGCGATCGCCCAGCGCACCGCTGTAAATCTGCGCCCGACTCGGCAGCTTGCTGCCCTTACCGCGCGGCGGCATACGATATAAAGGATACTGGAACTCGCCCTGGCGGGTATAGCGGGCCTGAATCACCGGCGTATAGTAGCCGGTAAACTGCACGTTGCCGTAGTTATCGGCCCCTTCCATCTGGTAGGCATTCAAACCAAACTGCTGCAGCTGTCGGGTATCTCCCCCGGCGATCAGCCAGCTTTCGATGGCGCTGTAGGTGCCGGTATTGCGTGAAAAGAGGCCGGATGAGGTGGAACGGATCTGCGCCACCTGATCAACAAAATCTCTGCCGTTCACCGGGCGTCCTTTCGCATTGGGCTGGTTAACCAGAGCCAGCGGCTGTTCGAGCTTGCCGTCTTTATATTGCTGGCCACGATCGGTCGGCTTTGACGAACAGCCAGCCAGCAGCGCCAGCAGCGTGCCGGTCACCAAATATTTAGCCCAATTTCCTTTCATCCTGTGCTTACCTTTATGCGGGAACCCTGGGCGAAGATAGCAAAGGCTCTGGCATAATTAAATGCGCCAGAGGCAACTGCGCCGCGATTTGTGCAACATTTCAACAGTTGGCTGCAAAAACACGCTACGCTCCCGTTTTTTCCCAGTTATCTTAAAAAATAGGTTGCAACAAAAACCATCCGGCGTATAGTGCGCATCCACGGACGCGGGATGGAGCAGCCTGGTAGCTCGTCGGGCTCATAACCCGAAGGTCGTCGGTTCAAATCCGGCTCCCGCAACCAATTCGCAGCAGTAGGGCGAAACAGAGAACGTGTCGTGATGGAAGCGGCAAACAACGCGGACGCGGGATGGAGCAGCCTGGTAGCTCGTCGGGCTCATAACCCGAAGGTCGTCGGTTCAAATCCGGCTCCCGCAACCAATTCGCAGTAGCAGGGCGAAAAAAGAACGTGTCGTGACGGAAGCGACAAACAACTCGGACGCGGGATGGAGCAGCCTGGTAGCTCGTCGGGCTCATAACCCGAAGGTCGTCGGTTCAAATCCGGCTCCCGCAACCAATCAAACACCCTTCAGGGTGTTTTTTTGTATCTGCCGTTAACTCCCACCGGATTAAACCCACCCTTCACGCTATTTATGCGGACTGAGCGGGGCACCTTTCGCAAAGTAAGCCTTAATACCTGCCAGAATCGATTCGGCAATCTGCTGCTGAAAATGTGTGGTCCGCAGCTTACGCTCTTCTTCCACGTTACTGATAAACGCCGTCTCAACCAAAATTGACGGAATATCCGGGGCCTTCAGTACGGCAAAACCCGCCTGATCGACGCTGCGCTTGTGCAGATGGTTAATTTTTCCCACGCGCGACAGCACCTCTTTACCAAATTTCAGACTGTCATTAATGGTCAGGCTCTGCACCATATCGAACATGGTGTGGTCCAGATAGCGGTCGCCGCTCATGCTAACGCCACCAATCAGATCCGATTCGTTCTGAGTTTGTGCCAGAAAGCGTGCTGCCGTGCTGGTCGCTCCCTTGGTAGACAGGGCAAAAACCGACGAACCGCGGGCAGCACGGTTGGTAAAGGCATCGGCATGAATAGAGATAAACAGATCGGCCCTCTGTTTACGCGCCTTGGCGACCCGTACCTTCAGTGGAATAAACACATCCTCATTACGCGTCATATAGGCACGCATATTGGGCTGCTTATCGATCAGCGCTTTCAGCCGACGACCGATTTTCAACACCACATCTTTTTCCCGCGTTTTATGCTTACCGATAGCTCCGGGATCTTCCCCGCCGTGGCCGGGGTCGATCATGATAACAATCGGCCGATCTTTACCCGCTTTACCGGGCAGCGGCGCGGCGGCTGGCTGGCTACGCTCCAGTTCACCCTGATTGTAATCTTCCAGTAACGCCAGTATCGGATCGTCAGCATACGGATTTTTCACCGGATAGAGATCCAGCACCAGGCGATTTCTGATCCCGGCTACGGGCGCGAGGGTAAATGTCTTCGGAGAGATGTTCTGCTTCAGTTCCAGCACCAGACGCACGGTTTTGGCATCAAACTGCCCGACGCGGGCATTTTTAATGTAGGGGTCGTCCTGACGAACCAGATTGCCTACGCCTTGTAGTACGCGATTAAGCTGAATATTTTCAATGTCGATCACTACCCGATCGGGGTTGCTCAGGGCAAACTGCTTATACTTAAGCGGCGTGCTGGACTCAATAGTCAGACGCGAATAGGTCGAGGACGGCCAGATGCGGATCGCCACAATCTGTGCGCCAGCGGCCATGCCTACCCTGCTGACGCTGAGCAGCCAGGCGGCACCCGCCCCCAGTAAAAACCGCCGACGGTTTAGCGATGTTGAATCGGTCATGCCACTCCAGATGCTGCAAATCGATTAATAAAAAGACAAACGTTTAATTTTTGCAAAAACTTTAACGAATCCCTTTGCCAGTGTCACCCCAAAAAAGCGAATAAATGCAGCATATTAGCCAGACTGAAATCCAGTAACGGGTGAAAAGTAAGGAAAAATGCCACTTGCACCCGACCCGATAAAAGAATAAAAATACACAATTACCGAATAATAATGCAAAGAGGGTTTGCCGTGAAGGAACGTAGTACCGAGCTGGTTCAGGGATTTCGTCATACCGTTCCCTATATCAATGCCCACCGTGGTAAAACGTTTGTCATCATGCTGGGCGGCGAAGCCATCGAGCATGAGAACTTCTCAAGCATCGTTAACGATATCGGTCTGCTGCACAGCCTGGGTATCCGTCTGGTCGTGGTTTACGGCGCCCGACCGCAGATTGATGCCAATCTCTCCGAGCGCAATCTGGAGCCGGTTTATCATAAACACACCCGCGTTACCGATGCACAGTCGCTGGAGCTGGTAAAGCAGGCCGCCGGTCGTTTGCAGCTGGATATAACCGCCCGTCTGTCGATGAGCCTGAATAATACCCCGCTTCAGGGAGCGCATATTAATGTAGTCAGCGGTAACTTTATCATCGCCCAACCGCTGGGCGTTGATGACGGCGTGGATTATTGTCACAGTGGCCGCATTCGCCGCATCGACGAAGAGGCGATCCATCGTCAGCTGGACAGCGGAGCTATCGTACTGATGGGGCCCGTTGCCGTTTCGGTGACCGGCGAAAGTTTTAACCTGACCTCAGAAGAAGTGGCTACCCAGCTGGCCATTAAGCTCAAGGCAGAGAAAATGATTGGCTTCTGCTCCGAACAGGGCGTGACCAACAGCGCCGGTGATATTGTCTCTGAGCTGTTTCCGAATGAAGCGCAGCAGCGCATTGAAGAGTTGGAAAAAGACGGCGACTATCACTCCGGCACCGTGCGCTTCCTGCGCGGTGCGGTTAAAGCCTGCCGCAGCGGTATACGCCGCAGCCATCTGATCAGCTACCGGGAAGACGGTGCGCTGTTGCAGGAGCTGTTCTCCCGCGACGGCATCGGAACGCAGATTGTGATGGAAAGCGCAGAGCAGATCCGCCGCGCCACCATCAATGATATCGGCGGTATCCTTGAGCTGATCCGTCCTCTGGAGCAGCAGGGAATTCTGGTACGCCGCTCCCGCGAACAGCTGGAAATGGAGATCGACAAGTTCACCATCATCGAACGCGATAATCTGACCATTGGCTGTGCCGCCCTCTATCCGTTCCAGGAAGAACAGATAGGCGAAATGGCCTGCGTTGCGGTGCATCCCGACTACCGTAGTTCGTCACGCGGTGAAGCCCTGTTAGAGCGCGTGGCGCTTCAGGCACGGCAGATGGGGTTAAAAAAGCTCTTCGTGCTGACGACGCGCAGCATCCACTGGTTCCAGGAGCGCGGCTTCAAACCGGTCGATGTCGAGCTGCTGCCCGACAGCAAGAAAGAGATGTACAACTACCAGCGCCGTTCCAAGGTGCTGATGGTGGATCTGCGTGAAAACAGCGTTCACGTCCGCCAGAGTTGAGGGATGAACGACCTCTAAAGCCGTTCGACCAGCCCGCTGCGGCGCTGCGTGCGCATTTTCACCGCGCCGCTAAACACGCTGCTGTCGGCGTACAGCGTCAGCTGCTGCTTTGCCCGGGTGATGGCGGTATAGACCAGTTCACGGGTCAAAACCGGCGTCATCTGATTAGGCAACACCATCAGCGTATGCTCAAACTCCGATCCCTGCGACTTGTGCACCGTCATGGCATAGGCGGTGTCGTGCGGCGGCAGGCGGCTTGGCTGCACCGCTTTGATGCTGCCGTCGGGCAGCGGGAAGAAGACTTTCAGCGCCTGCTCCTCATCAAGCATCGCAATACCGATATCGCCGTTGAAAAGCCCCAGCGCACGATCGTTGCGCGCAATCATCACCGGCCGCCCGATATACCATTTTCCGTTTGTCCCGCCGCCGCGTCGGATAAGTCCGCTCTGCCGCAGAGCCGCCTCAATACGCTCATTAAGCCCGGCGACGCCAAAGGGCCCTTCACGCAATGCACACAGCAGCTGAAAGCGCCCAAACGCCGACAGGACTTCAGCCGGGGAAGCACCGTCTGCCAACAGGGTGAGATAGCGGCGATAACCTGCAACACAGTCATTGAGCAGCTGCTGATACTCTTCTGTACTGCTCAATCCGCAGCGGCGGAGGTCACTGAATCCACCGTTGAAAACGGCTTCGGCACGCGGCACGCTGCCGGCATTTACCGCCTGCGCCAGCTGCCCAATTCCCGATGAGTCGGTAAAGCGATAGCTCCTGCGCAGCAGGCAGATGCTGTCACGAACCGCAGAAGCTGCCTCGTCTTCATGCCCGGTTACCGGGCAACCGGTGAGCCGGGTCAGCTCAGCGGCGCGGGCCGGGCTGTAGCCCAGCTCGGCGCAGCGGCAAATATCCCCCAGCACCGCCCCGGCCTCTACCGACGCCAGCTGATCGCGGTCGCCAAGGAAGATAACTCTGGCCTGCGGCGGCAGAGCGGCAATCAGATTAGCCAGCATCGGCAGATCGACCATTGAAGCCTCATCGACCACCAGTACATCAAGATGCAGTGGGTTTCCGGCGTGATAGCGCATAAGCTGGCTGCCGGGCAGTGCCCCGAGCAGGCGATGCAGCGTGGTCGCCTCCGAGGGAAAGCGTTTCAGCAGGTCCTCATCCGGCTTCAGTTCCCGCAGCGCCTTACCCAGCGATTCGGTGAGGCGCGCCGCCGCTTTGCCGGTCGGCGCCGCCAGTTCAATGCGCAGTGCGCCGGGAGAAAGCGTCAGCAGACAGGCCAGAAGCCGGGCAACGGTGGTCGTTTTTCCCGTTCCCGGACCACCGGAAATCACGGCTACCTGGCGCGTCAGCGCCACCGCTGCGGCGATTTTCTGCCAGTCCTCCGGCAGCTGGCCAAAGTAACGATCCAGCGTGCTACGCAGGGCGACCTCATCGACGGAGAGCGGCAGCTGCTGGCGGCGGATAAAGTCCACCACTTCGCCCTCGCTCCGCCACATGCGATGCAGATAGAGCCGCTGACGTTGCAGCACCAGCGGCGTAGCCAGTGAACCGTCGCTAACCGCCGGTTCCTCCAACAGCAGTGTCTGCCAGTCGGAGGGCGAACCGGCCGCCTGCCACAGCGTCTGCGCCAGATCGGGATGACGCCCGCCAAACATGCGCTCCGGCTGGAGCTGCTCCAGCGGCAGACAAACGTGCCCTTCCCCGGCATCACGGCTGACCAGGGCCGCGGCCAGCATCAGCGCGGGCTGCTGCTCAGAGGCGACCATCAACGCAAACTGCACGTCCAGCGTGCGTAGCAGGCGCAGGCGGCAGGCCGCCTGTAGATGTTCAATCAGCGTCATACTTCACACTCCACATCGGCACCGAACAGATCATCCATTTCAGCGATAAACGCCGCCTGAGGGCGCGTGCTGAAAATCCCGTTACTGCCTTCAGTCCCATCCAGACCACGCAGAAACAGATAGATCACCCCACCAAAGTGTTGTTCATAGTCATACTTTGCCAACCGCTGACGCAGGTAGCGATGCAGCGCCAGGCTGTAAAGCTGATACTGCAAATCATAGCGGTGGGACTGCATCGCCTGCGCCATGGCCTCCTGCGTGTAGGCGCTGCTCTCTTCGCCCAGCCAGTTTGATTTATAGTCCAGCAGGTAGTATTTCCCCTGCCAGCAGAAGACCAGGTCGATAAATCCTTTCAGCATGCCGCGTACCTGATAAAAATCGAGCGGAGGCGTTCCGACAGAAAGCGGGTCCTGCCGCACCAGCCGGTCGAGATCGGCGGCCGTCAGTAAACGCGAAATCGGCAGATAGAACTGAAGCTCAGCGCGACAGGCTTCCGGCGACAGTTGATGCAGAGAGACGCCGCTGTCGTTTAGCGGCGTACGCAGGATACGCTCCAGCCAGTCGATCATGACCGGCAGCCAGGCGCTATCCAGCCCCTGCTCATTTATTTTTTTTGCCAGCCAGTCCGGGTCCAGCGGGGCGGAAAAATCCAGCGACTCAAATAATCCGTGCAGGAATGTACCCGGCGCCGCACCGCGCGGGAAGGTATGCGGTGTCAGCTGCGGCAGCCGTTCATCCTGCGCTTCCCCCACGGCATCCACATCCAGACGCGGCAGCAAATCCAGGGCCGACGCATGGCCATGCTGCTGTAGTCCGGAGTAGCTGGTCACCCGCCAGTCATCGCGCAGTGGGCGAGACAGTTGCAGGCTGCTCAGGCTCTGCGGATCGTCCCCGGCGGGCTGCCAGAGGTTTTCCTCCGCCAGCGGCGCAAGAGTCAGCACGGTATCGTCGCATTGCATCGCCTCAAGCAGGGTTTTCAGGGTAGCCGCATCGCCCGCTTCCCCACGCTGAATGAGATAACCCAACGCGCTCAGATGCAGATCGCTGTTGCCCTCTTTCTTACGGTTTCCCTTAAAGAGCGGCGCAACACCCACGCTACAGTGATAAATCGAGCGCGTAAGGGCGACGTACAGCAGACGTAAATCCTCTGCCAGCCGCTCTTCTTCTGCCAGCTGAACACTCTCTTCATCCTGCTGTAAATCAAGCAGCGCCTCAAAGGTTTGCCGGTCGTGATAAATCCCGTTTTCCATCGTGCGGTAATTTGCCACAAACGGCAGCCAAACCAGCGGATACTGAAGTCCTTTGGATTTGTGAATGGTCACTATCTGCACCAGATGACGATCGCTTTCCAGCCTCAGCTGCTGATTGGCGACCTGGCCATCCGGCTGGGCTAACTGCTGGGCCAGCCAGCGCACCAGCGCATGTTCGCTGTCCAGCCCGACGGCGGCCTCCTGCAACAGTTCTCCCAGATGCAGTAAATCGGTCAGCCGCCGTTCGCCGCCGTCGGATGCCAGCAGGTTCTCGGCAATCTGCCGTCGCACCATCAGTTCACGCAGCATCGGCAAAACACCACGCTTCAGCCAGCGCTGGCGATAATGGTCAAACTCATCTACCAGCTCATCCCAGGCGCGCTCGTCGCGGCTCAGGGTATCTAACGTCAGAGCATCAAGACCAAACAGGCTGCTGGCCAGTGCGCTGCGCAGCACCCGCTCCTGCTCGGGAGCCAGTACAGCCTGAAGCAGCCAGAGTACCTCCCGCGCTTCCGGCGTGGTGAAAACGCTATCGCGGTTAGACAGATAAACGGACGGAATTGCCAGGCGATTTAACGCATCGCGCATGACCGAGGCTTCATTACGGCTGCGCACCAGGATAGTAATATCCGACGCCTGAAGCGGCCGCTGCTCCGCCGTTTTACCCACCCGCGCACGATCCTGCTGCCCCGCCGTCAGCCAGCGACAGATTTCAGCGGCGCACTGCTGCGCCATATACTGCTGATAGTCATGAACCCCCACGCCCTCTCCCGGCTGTAGCCAGAAGTTCAGGGCCGGTTGCTCAACGCCATCGATACTGAAGCTCAGCCGCTGGTTAGGTTCCGCCGGACTGACGGCAATAAAGGGAATTTCATGAAACATAAAGGGACTGATCTGGCGCTGGAACAGGCGGTTAACGCCGTTAACCATCGCCGGCGAGGAGCGCCAGTTGGTCTCAAGAGTATAGTGAGCGCTGACTTCAGAACGCGCTTTCATATAGGTAAATATATCCGCTCCGCGAAACGCATAGATTGCCTGCTTGGGATCGCCGATCAGCAGCAGAGCGCTGTCGGGACGGCCCACGTACAGCGTGCGGAATATGCGGTACTGCTGCGGATCGGTATCCTGAAATTCGTCAATCAGCGCGACAGGATAGCGCTGGCGCACGGTGTCAGCCAGCAGCTCACCGCCGGGCTGTTGCAGCGCGGCATCAAAACGACCGAGCAAATCGTCAAACCCCAGCTGGGCGTGCAGGCGCTTTTCCTGACGAACCACGGTACGGATCTCATCCAGCGCACGGGCGATGATCAAATCACGCAGCGAGTGCGGCCGCGCCAGGAAAAGATCGATCTGCTCAAACAGCGGATGACGAGGCGGCTCACCCTTTTTCGTTTTTTCCACCAACATTCGCTGGCCAAAACGCTCCAGATCTTTCGCTATTTCATAATCCAGCGTTTCGCTCTGTGCCCACTGGGTAATCTTTTCCAGCCAGTTAGGTAAGTGCTTACTGCTGTAGCTCCGCCTGTCGATACCGGAGGCATCGATCAGCTCAAATACATTGTCCACCGCCAGCCACGCCAGCTTCAGCTCAGTGATTTGTGCAACGATCGCCTCATGACGCTGCACCAGCGTCTCATCTTTAGCGGGTGCCGACTTCAGCACCGGTGCCTCACCGCCCAGCCAGGGCGAAAGCTCTCTTAGCAGCTGCTCTGGTCCGGCCCACAGCTGGCGAACCACCCGCGCTACCGGCAGTGGAAGGGGGTAGCAGTGCCGCCGCCAAAAATCCGCCGCCGCCCGACGGCGCAGCGGCGCCTCATCCTCAATCAGCTGCTGCTCAAACAGCATGCCGGACTCGAAAGCGTTCAGGTTAAGCATTCGCTGGCAGAAGCCGTGGATGGTAAAAATACCGGCTTCGTCCATCTGTCGCTCTGCCGCCAGCAGCATTGAGGCGGCGCGCGGCAAATCGACTATCTCATGCATCAGCGCCTGTAGCAGCGGACTGCGACTTTCGCCGCGAACGCAGTCAATGCGCAGCTCGTGAATGTTGGCGCGAATACGTCCGCGCAGTTCAGCCGTCGCCGCCTCGGTAAAGGTAACTACCAGTATCTCCTCTACCGACAGCGGGCGGCTGAAGGCAGAGGAACCGCCAAGTCCAAGCAGCAGGCGCAGATAGAGCAAACCGATGGTAAAGGTTTTCCCCGTGCCCGCAGAGGCCTCAATCAGTCGCTCTCCATGCAGTGGCAGAGTTAAGGCATCCAGCCTCTCTGCTGCCCGATGGCTCATGGTTCAGACTGGCTCACCGGGAACGACTGCTGAAGCGTGGAAAGATCCTTCCAGGTCTTCCATCCCTGCGGCGCAGCATAGTCTGCCTTGCCGTGATGGCTACCGGAAATCTGCGACAGCAGCGCCAACCCGGTCGGAGCAATAACAGCCTGATGGAAGAAATCTGCAAGGTTTTCCGGCGTCAGTGCCTGAATCTGCGCAATCACCTTCTCACGCGTGTCAAAACGGTAGTTCTCACGATAGAAGTCTTTGCTGTAGCGCGATGCCTCTTCATCCAGGGTCTGCGGATGCTGTTTCAGCTCATTGATCATTGAGGTTTGGTACTGAGCAAAGTCAGCCTTGTTCATTTCACGCAGACGTTTTTCCGCCGTCGGATAGAAGGCCTGGAAGCGTTCCAGCAGATAGGCCGGCTGCTTCACGTTGCTTTGTAACAGGAAGCCGATCCCCCATTGACGTCCAACCGGCATCTGGAAGGAGAACAGCGCATAGCCAAGCTGCTCTTCGGTACGCAGCTGGTTATAGAACCACGGCTGGATAATCTGACTCAGCATGGTACTGCTGGCCATGCTGCGGTGTTCGTCATAACCCAGCGGGACATAGACTGCCGCCAGCGCCGAATCGGTGCTGCTGCCCGCCTTTTGCAGGTTAGCCAGCGATTGCTTGTCGATAACAATATCGCGGCTGCGCCACCAGTCCTTGCCTTCGCAGTTCAGCTGCATTTTCAACTCTTCAGCCAGCGCTTTAACCGATTCCGGCGTCATATTGCCGACCACCAGCATCTCAGGCGTGGACTGCTCCAGCAGCATTTTGCGGTAGTCCGTAAGCTGCTTCAGCGTAATTCCCGGCAGCAGCTTACGCCGCTCGCTGCGCTGAGTATAAGGCAGGCGCGACAGCAGCTGCGCAGGCTGGATCGCCATCTCGAAGGCTTTACCCTTTTCGGCAGAGTCCAGACGTTCGAGATACCAGGACTTAGCCTGCTCAAGCTGCTGTTCGGTCGGCGTGAAGCTGGCATAGCCTTCAAGTAGCTGTTTCATTAACTTCGGCAGACGTTGGGTGAATCCGCTGGCGCTGAAGGTTGCGCCATCATCTTCGCCGGTAGAGAAGCTGATACCGCCCACTGACGCCTGCGAACTGAGTTCATCCAGCGCTACGCCGGCAAGATAGTCATTAAGCGCATACAGAACCTGATTCTGGGCGCTGTCCATAGCTGACGAATTGCGCAGGGAAAGCGTAATGCTGGCCTTTGGCTCATCGGCAAAGTACTGGCTGGGCATATAGAACACCCGCAGACCCGGCTCATTCAACAGCGCCTGCGGCCTGTCATACTTTTTGTCCGGCACGATCAGGCTGAAATTGTCCGGGATATAGGGGTTTAGCACGGGCAGTGAGAGCGACAGCTTATCGCTTTCCTCCTGCCATGTTTTGTACTGCTCGGCGCTGATTTTGTTCACCTGATAGGGCGCATCAACAAAATAAGCGGTTTTATTATGGGGTTCGTTGCTACCGATAAACCAGATACGCGCATTCTGCGGTGTCATCTCATCCAGCCGCGCTTTGATCGCCTGCGGATCGTAGCGGTCGGCCAGGTACGGCGCATCGAGCACGTCGGCAACCGGCACGCGCAGCATGGTATCAACCAGCCACTCGATGTAATCCATATCACGGGTAATCGACGGATAGCGGAAGTCCAGGTCCAGTACGTGGGCCACTTCATCAAAATACTGCTTATCAATTCCCTGCGTACGCAGCGTGTTGAGGTAGCTGAAGACCGCAGCAATAACCTCACTGCGGTTCGCCTGGCCCTTATCCGTCAGCGAGACGGAAATGGAGAAAACGCCGCCGTTGCGATCGATGACCGGATCGGCGCCCGCGCTGATGGAATCAGCCAGGCCCTGGCTTTGTAACCAGTCGGACAGCGTATTTTTACTGCGATTGCCGATCATATAGCCGATCAGCGTGTCGGTCTTACTGCGGAACTGCGCGCTGTTATTATCAATACGGAATTCGATACGCAGCTGCTTGCGCGGCTGAGCGGGCACGTAATGAATAATGATGCCCTTCTCTTTAGCGGTAACGACCGGTACGGTGATATCCGGCACGGTTGCATGGCGATTTTCTATCCGGCCAAAGGTATCAACAGCGATCTTTTCCATTTCCGGCAGCGATTTATTGCTGTAAATCACCGCTTTCATCAGGTTTGCCGAATAATAGCGCTGATAAAATGCCTTCAGCTCATCGTGCAGCTTGCTGCCCGGCTTATCGCTCAGCGTTTCAAGGTTACCGCCGGCAAAGAGCGAGCTTGGATGTTCAGGATTCAGCGTTTCAGCACCGACCTGCGCCATTCTCATGCCGTCGCGGGAGCGGGCCATCGTCAGCTCGGCATTCACCGCATTACGCTCACGGTCAGCGTTTACCGGGTCCAGCAGCGGTTCGGCAATCGCGTCGGCCAGCCTGTCTACCGCCGGTTGCAGGGCATCATTTTCAACTTCCAGATAAAATGCCGTGCGGTACGATGCGGTGCTGGCATTGTGGCTGCCTCCGTGCTTTTTCAGAAATTCAGCCAGGTTATCAGGCTCCGGGTAACGCTTTGACCCCATCAGCACCATGTGTTCTAGATAGTGTGCCAGACCCTGCTGCTTGACGGGATTTTCCAGCGACCCCACCGGCAGCGCCAGCGCCGCCAGCGATTTTGTCGCCTTATCATCCGAAACCAGCAGTACCGTCATACCGTTATCCAGCTTGATAGCCTGATACTGACGGGGATCTTTTTCACTTTTTCGGATAGTTTCAGCTATCGGCTGCCATCCGGCCTGAGCCTGAGCCTGAGCCTGAGTCAGCGGGCTGAACAGGGTAACGGAGATAAAACAAACTAACCAGACTGCATAACGACGCATTCCAACTCCTCAACTATGCTGGCGTTTATCCGCCAGACCCGCGATAAGTGGCGGGACGGGGTAAAACCGTGTGCCGATTTCACCCTGCGGCTGTGCCACACAGGGTGCGCAAAAGCAAAATTGTTATAAAATAACACTACAGGATATCATCCTGATTGTCCGTAAATCTTCCCACTCTTCCGCAGGAAGGTGAGCCTGTCAGCCGAGGCTAAGCAGACCGATGTGCGCTGCGCGGTGATAGCAGCCAGCGCTCTGCCTGTAGCATCATCTCCTGCATATCCGCTTCATCCAGCGTTCGTATCACCCGTTGCAGATAGGGATCGCTGCCCTCGCCTTCAATCTGATAGCCGCCCTGCCAGCGGGCCAGCAGCTTGCCACGGGCTTTTTTCTGTGTGGCCTCATCACGCAGCAGATCGCCGGACTTATCATCGTAGCTCTCCTCCAGCCAGGCTGCGCCGGATTCAGTTAACGGCAGGGGGGTACACATTCCCAGACGGTAACCGGCAACGTAGCTGGCCAGCTGCCGACGGGCCTCATCCGCTGCCAGTGCGGAAAAACGCCATTCCGTTGCCTTACGCCCCAGCATCACGCTGGTTCCCGTTCCGCCCATTGCGCAGTAAACAAGGTGTTCAAGCCACAGGGTCAGACCATCTTTATAGTTAAGACTCCCCGGACGCCAGCGCAGCAGGCCACTCTCCTGTACCTGAGTCAGCCAGCCGCTGAGCAGCAGACCATCGATCTCCAGCGAAATTTCCCGGCTTTCTGCCGAGGCACGTTGTTCCCGCACCCGCCCGGCCAGTTCACTCATCTCCTGCTCCTGCTCCTGCCAGAGCAGTTCACCAAAGGCACCGAAGGGAAGCGCCCCCGCCGCCCGCTGCCGGGCGTAGAGGCGGCTGCTCTCCTCTCCGTCAATCAGGCTGTCGAGCAGCTGGGTGTTAAGCTGATACCGACTGAGGCCGTCCAGAGCAAAAGGTTCGGCATCGGGCAGCTCCATGTCTTCCAGATGGAAACTCACCCCTAGCCGCAGGGTGAAGAAAGCTTTCACCGGATGACGCCAGAAGCGCACCAGGCGTTCAAAGCTTAACGTCTCCTCTTTTTCCTGCGGCAGCGCCTGCATAAACGGCGGATGCGCGATGCCGACGGCTCTGGCTGCGGGCAGCCACTCGGCGGCAAAGCTACGAAACTCGGCATTTTCGCTGAAGTTTCCGGAAGCAAACGGCATTCTGCTGTGCAGATAATGCAGGTGCCGTATCACTCCTTTGGCACTGTCGTCTACATTCCGCTGACGATCGGCGGGCAAACAGAAGCTCTGGCTGATGTACTCTACTAATTCACTGACCAGCACAGAGGGATATCGTTCCGTATTATCCTGAATTGACCGGGCGATATAGCTGATATACAGCTTCTGCTGCGCTGAATTTACCGCTTCAAGGAACAGATAGCGGTCGTCGTCGCGGCGGCTGCGGTCCCCTCTTTCCACCTGCTTGCTCATTAAGTCAAACCCCAGCGGAGGGAGCGTGCGGGGATAAATACCGTCGTTCATTCCCAGCAGGCAGACCACCTTGAACGGAATGGAGCGCATGGGCATCAGGGTGCAAAAGTTGATCGGTCCGGCAAGGAAGCGCTGGCTGATACGCTCTTGGTCGAGGCGTGAAACAAGCTCGTCGCGCAGCACGGTGAGCGGCACCGCCTGTTCATAGCGCGCCTCAATACCGTAGCCAATCACCTGCTGCCACTGCTCCTCAATCAGCGCCAGCGCAGCTTCGGTTTCCGCATCACACACAAAAAAATCATCCAGCAGCTGGCGACACAGCGGTAGCCAGTTTGCCAGTTCACTGGTCTCATCCAGCCGCCGTCGCCAGCGATGCAGCTGCATTAACAGGTCGGCCAGATTTCCTGCCAGCTCAGCAATCAGACCACTGGACTCATCGTAGGGGAGGATCCCCTGCCAGTCGCCCGCATCGCTGTTCATTGCGTAGCCCAGCAGCATGCGGCTCAGGCCAAAATACCAGGTGTGCTGGCCGGTGGCGGGCAGGTCCAGCTCACGCACGTTGTCATCATCCAGTCCCCAGCGAATACCCGACTCGGCAACCCAGTGACGCAGCAGGCGCAGCCCTTCTTCATCAATCGCAAAACGCCCCGCCACCGCCGGAACTTCAAGCAGAGCCAGCACATCCTCTGCGGTAAAACGGCTGTCGGGCAGGCTGAGAAGAGAGATAAACGCCTGAAGCGCCGGATGCGCCTGGCTGGCACGGCGGTCAGAGATCGCAAACGGCAGCGCCCGTGCCGGGGGAGCATTGCCAAAGACGGCCTGAATGAACGGCGTGTAGGCATCGATATCGGCGACCATCACGATAATATCGCGCGGCGTCAGCGTAGGATCGTCTGCCATCATCGCCAGCAGCCGATCCTGTAAAACTTCAACCTCACGCTGCGGGCTGTGGCACTGGTGAATAACGATTGAACGATCGTTCGGATCCAACAGCCGCTTACCTTCGCTGGTTTCCCACTCACTTTTCTTGAGGCCGATAACCGCATTATCCTCCAGTTCCAGCAGATCCCGCTTTAACGTTTGCAGCAGATCAACCGGCTCCAGATCCACAAAGGCAAAGACTTCATTCGGTTCAATCTGCGCCAGCAGATAAAGATTATCGCGCCCCAGCTTGCCCCAGGAGGCCAGCAGCGGATTACTCAGCTGCTGCTCACCGGCATCGTTAAACAGTGATGACGCGCTGGCATTGTCGCGAAACTGCGGGACTTCGCGGCTGTCCTGATAGTGTCGTCGGCTGCGGCTTTGCAGCCTGGCGAGAAACGCATAGTCCTGAATATCGCCCCAGTAATGGCGACAGGGGTTGGTAAACAGCAGATGGATATCAATATGCTTGCCCAGCGCCCGCAGCGCCTGGAGATAAACCGGCGGCAGCGCTGAAATCCCGCAGATAAATACCCGGTCGGGGAGATTTTTCGGACGCTCTGCGCTGGTTTCCAGCGCGCGGATAAAACGCTGATAGAGGTTAGCACGATGCTCTTCCGGCTGCCCGAGCCGGTGGGTGTATTCAACCAGCGCTGCCCAAAGCGGGGCCTGCCAGATCTGCGCATCGCCAAGGCCGTCGGTCAGCTCACCTTTTTTCCAGCCGTTAAGCCACTGGGGACGATAAACCAGATACTGATCGAACAGATCCGCCACGCGGGAAGCCAGCTGGAACAGCTTACGCTTGTCATCGTCATCGCTCAGATAGTGACGCAGGGGAGTGAACGCCTCGTCATTCAGCATCGTGGGCAGGATCGCCATCAGTTTCCAGCTCATCCCGGGCTTACTGAAAGCGCTCTCCTTCGGGATATCCGGCAGGACGGTAACGAACATATCCCAGATAAAGCTGGCGGGCAGCGGAAAATCGATATTGGCTGCAATGCCGAAATCTTCCGCCAGCGACATCTGTAGCCACTGCGCCATTCCGGGACTTTGCACCAGCACCACTTCCGGCTTGAGCGGATTGGCCAGAGGCTGGTTTTTTATCTGCCAGGATGCCAGAGACTTAAGCAGATCCAGCTGATTAGAGTGGTAAACAGTGAACATAACCAACAGGCTCTCAACGTCAGAGGGTGTATTTTCCCGGGGGAATACTCTACCCCGTATGTCCGACAGTGGACATGGAAAATGTCGTGACACTATCGCTAAATATCCACGTCTCGGCAGCGCAGCAGGGTCAGTTCCGCTTTGCGTCCGCCGGGCGTAACCGTTTTGGCGGTCAGCAGCTGGCATCCTCCGGGGCCGCTTCGCTGCTGTAAATCCACCTGCCCTGCTATTCGTGAATTTCCCTCCAGCAGCTGCCACGCGTTACGCCACGCCGTACGCTGCTGCCACTGCTGCTGAAAGCCTGCGGCCAGCACCTGCTGATACTGCATTAGCGCCGTAATGCTGAGACTGAATAGCAGCAGGGCAAACAGCGTTTCCACCAGGCTGAACCCTCGCTGATCGCGATCACCCATCTTCACAGCCCTCCCTGTCCGACAGCGGGCAGTAGTCCAGCCAGCCGTGCGGAATAGCACGAACGCTGCCGCCCGGCTGTAGGCTTATCCAACGAAACAGGGACAGCGTACCGCTGCCGCTGTCACCGCGCAGCAGCACTCCCGTGGACTGGCTTAGCACACAGGCACGCCAGCCATAGTTCTGCTGAGACTGGCAGCGCCAGCCCGCTTCATCAGGCCATGTCAGCCGCTCTCCCCAGGCCAGCGCTGAAGCCGCAAGCGCATACTGCTGGATATAAAATCGTTCATCATTAACCAGGCTGAGATTATCGCTAAGCTGCCGCCGCGTGGCGTTCAGCAGCACGGTTCCCATCAGGAGCAGAACGATCACCATGACCAGTGCGCCGCTTCCCCGCTGGGCATCCATTATAGATCCTCAGCCGTTAACCAGTTTTCGATGCTCTGAGTCACGGCGGGCCATGCCGCCGCGCTGCCGCTCAGTAGCACTTTGACCCGCCTGCCTTCGCGAACAACGTCAAAACGATCGATGGCGATCGAACGGGGATCGTTCAGTTTTTCCCAGCCGCCGCCGTCGCAGCGGTCAATACCGCGCTGCATCTCCAGATTTCGCGACCGCAGCCGAAAACCATAGTAGTCGCTCTCTTCACGATCGGTTCCCTCCCATCGGCCGTTGCTGTTTTCATCCCAGCGCACCAGCAGACAGCTGCCGCCCCCGTAGATCTGCATTGCGCTACCGGAACAGCGCCCGTGACAGTAGCCCGCGCGACGTACGGCCTTCTCCACCGTTTGCATAATTTGATACAGCTCTTCATTCAGCTGGACCTGAATCTGCATACGCAGATTTTGCTGTTGTAAAAGCGGCAGCGTGCGTGCAGCACCGATCAGCATCACGCTGCCGATGGCCATTGCCAGCAGCACTTCAAGCAGGGTAAAACCGCCATTATTCATCGGCAGGACTCCCCGGAGTGCTGGCAAATCCTCACCCGCCCGCGTGAAGAGACAATAATTCGCCGGATGCCCGACCCATTGGCTATCACGATACTTCCCGGCCGCGCGGTATTCATCTGACCATAAAACCCTATATCAGCCGTCAGTGAGCGGACGCTGACGCCGGACCAGGGGGCCAGCAGCCGCAGACGCGCCGGTGTACCACAGATTTCAGGAACGGGCCCGCTCCCCAGGCACCAGGGTTCGCCCGGTTTAAGCCATATTAGCCGGGCCGCATTGTGCCACCAGGCATCGCTGCGTATCCTCATCAGCAGCCTCTGCACCTGCCGGGCGCTGTCGTCCAGCTGTTGCCGCTGCTGCCACCGCTGCCAGCCCTGCCATGACCCCGTGCTCAGTACGGCGACTAACGCGATCACCATCATCATCTCCAGCAGGGTAAACCCCGACATCGTCATCCTTTTCATCAGCCGAGTTTTGCTGCTTTCGCCGTGGAGCGCCAGCGGCATCGGGTGCGCTTGTGCAGCATATTCCAGGATGATTAAAAGGTTGCAGCGACACGCATTTACGCTGCGGGGTATTACGCATTTTCAGAACGGAAAATGCCGCACGCCCCTATTTTGCTTACCGCCAACGGAGAGACCGGCTAATATGCGTGGGCGGATAAGTCCGCTGGGAAAGCGCAGAGAATGAGAAAAAATGAATGATATCAAACTAATCGACGTTGCCACCTCGCTACCGCAGGTAGGGGTTGACCTAAAATACGCCACGGCGGACAACCTTACCGGACAGCCGATTTACTGTGACCACCGCTGTTTACTGCATCCCGATGCCGGGGCTGCGCTTGCGCGCAGCGTGCATATTGCCGCACTCGCCGGCTTTACTTTGCTAATTTATGACGCCTACCGACCGCAGAAGGCCCAGCAGAGCCTGTGGCTGGCTTGCCCGGACCCTGACTATGTCATTCCGGCGAAGCAGGGCTCTAACCACTCAAGAGGAACGGCCGTTGACGCCACGCTGGTTGACGGACAGGGAAAGGTGCTGGATATGGGCAGTGGCTTTGACGAAATGCATCCGCGGTCGCATCCCTGGCATCCGTCGATTGGTGCGCAGGCGCTACGCAACAGGCTGATGCTGAATGCGATTATGCTGGCAGGTGGCTTTAAGGGCATTGCGACGGAATGGTGGCACTTCGAGCTGCCGGACTCCGCCAGCTATCCGCTGCTAACGGATCTGTTTGACTGCTATCCACCCCCATCAGGCAGATGATGCAATCCCCGGCAGAACTTCGACCACCGGGGATGAGGGGAGTTACACCGCGACCGGGGCCTTGATTGCAGGATGCGGATCGTAGCCGGCGATCTCGAAATCGTCGAAGCGATAATCGAAGAGTGACTCCGGTTTACGTTTAATCACCAGCTGCGGCAGCGCACGAGGTTCGCGGCTCAACTGTAGGCGGGTTTGCTCAAGATGATTGCTGTACAGGTGGGTATCCCCGCCGGTCCAGACAAAATCGCCCACTTCCAGGTCACACTGCTGCGCCATCATATGCACCAGCAGCGCATAGCTGGCGATATTGAACGGCAGGCCAAGGAAGATATCGCATGAGCGCTGGTACAGCTGGCAGGAGAGCTTGCCATCCGCAACGTAGAACTGGAAGAAGGCATGGCAGGGTGCCAGCGCCATCTCGTCCAGCTCGCCGACATTCCAGGCAGAAACGATGATGCGCCGCGAATCAGGATCCTTTTTAAGCTGCTCAACGACCTTGTTCAGCTGGTCAATCTGACGGCCGTCGGGCGCGCCCCAGCTGCGCCACTGTTTACCGTAGACCGGGCCAAGATCGCCGTTTTCATCCGCCCACTCGTCCCAGATTGAAACGTTGTTCTCTTTCAGATAGGCGATGTTGGTATCCCCGTTAAGGAACCACAGCAGCTCGTGGATAATTGAGCGCAGGTGGCACTTCTTGGTGGTCACCAGCGGAAAACCGTCCTGAAGATTGAAGCGCATCTGATAACCAAACACCGACAGCGTACCGGTGCCGGTACGGTCATTCTTCGGCGTACCCTGCTCCAGGACATGCTGCATTAACGTCAGATACTGTTTCATTTACCCTCACGAAGCTGCGGCTGTGGACGACGGCGGTACGCCCAAACCATCATGATCACGCCGGCCAGAATCATCGGGACTGACAGGATCTGCCCCATACTGATGCCGCTAAACAGGCCGAGCTGCTGATCGGGCTGGCGGAAGAATTCGATGATAATGCGGAAGGCACCGTAGCCAATCAGGAACAGGCCGGATACCGCGCCCAGCGGACGTGATTTACGAATAAAGACGTTCAGAATGATAAACAGCACAATCCCTTCCAGAATCAGCTCATAGAGCTGTGAAGGGTGGCGCGGCAGCACGCCGTAAGTCGACAGCAGGGACTGCCATTCAGGGTGGCTTGCAACCAGTGCAATGTCTTCGCCGCGTGAGCCGGGGAACAGCATCGCCCACGGCAGGTTAGGATCGACGCGGCCCCAGAGTTCACCGTTGATAAAGTTACCCAGTCGGCCTGCACCCAGACCAAACGGGATCAGCGGCGCTATAAAGTCCGATACCTGGAAGAAAGATCGTTTAGTACGGCGGGCGAAGAGGATCATTACGACGATAACGCCGACCAATCCGCCGTGGAATGACATGCCGCCATCCCAGACTTTAAACAGGTAGAGGGGGTTCTCAAGGAACAGCGGCAGGTTGTAAAACAGAACGTAACCAATACGGCCGCCGAGGAACACGCCGAGGAAGCCCAAATAAAGCAGGTTTTCAACCTCTTCCTTTTTCCATCCGCTGCCGGGTTTATTGGCCCGGCGCACCGCCAGCCACATCGCGAAAACAAAGCCCACCAGGTACATCAAGCCGTACCAGTGAAGCGAAACTGGTCCGATAGAGAAAATTACCGGATCAAATTGGGGGAAAGCCAGATAGCCGTTATTCATCTTTCACCATTATTAAAGTCTGTCCTGACGGGAAGGCGACGGAATAAAAATAGCCGTACGCACAAAGCGCCGCTGTCTAAGGCTGCGCATCATAGCATAACGCGAATTATTCCGGTCCGGACTAACTGTAAACTTTATTAAGCCGGGCCGGGGGCTACTTACCACCGCGGATGAGTCCGCCCAGCCCCCGGCGCTCCATAAAAGCAGCAATCAGATGGCGCACATCGCTGGTATGCGGCGCTTCCAGCCCGCGCTGGGCGAGAACCTGGGCTTCTTCCCTGTCGATATGGCGCAGCAGATATTTTACCCGCGCCACGTTACGGCCGTTCATGCTCAGATGGTGATATCCCATCCCGATTAGCATAACGACACACATGGGATCGCCCGCCATTTCACCACAGAGACACAGCTCAACGCCCGCGCGGTGGGCCTCCTGCGCGATCCGGTCCAGCGCGCGCAGCACCGCAGGATGCAGGCTGTCGTACAGGCTGGCAACGCGGGTGTTGTTACGATCCACCGCCAGCAGATACTGGGTGAGATCGTTAGTTCCAACGGAAACAAAGTCTACCCGCTGCGACAGGTGGCTGATCATAAAGATCATCGAAGGCACTTCGATCATTACCCCAAGACGCGGGCGCGGGATCGCATAGCCCAGCATCTCTTCTACTTCTCGTCCGGCCCTGTCGAGCAGTCGCCGGGCTTCGTCGATCTCATCAAGGCTGGTGATCATCGGCAGTAAAATGCTCAGATTATTACTGGCCACGTTGGCACGCAGCATCGCCCGCAGCTGCACAAGGAAGATCTCCGGCTGATCGAGCGTCAGGCGGATCCCGCGCCAGCCGAGCGAGGGGTTCTCTTCACTGATTGGCATATAGGGCAGCTGCTTATCTGCCCCGATATCCAGCGTACGCAGAGTCACCGGCTTGTCCAGAAACAGCTGGAGCATGCCCTGATACTGGGCAACCTGCTCCTCTTCCGACGGGAAGCCGCTTTGCAGCATAAAGGGAATTTCCGTACGGTATAGCCCCACGCCGTCTACCCGGCCATCCTGAAAACGCTCATGCTCCGCGCTCAGACCGGCGTTAAGCATCACTTTTACCGGCTCACCACTTTTCAGCTCACCGGGCTGTGTAACCCACCCCTCCGCCAGCTGGCTCAGCTCATTTTCTTCACTGATTAGCCGCTGATACTCCTGCACCAGCACCGGTTCAGGATCCACCAGCAGTTCGCCGCGATAGCCGTCCACGATCAACAAACGACCGTTCATCAGCTCGGGCTGGATGTCGGCCCCCATCACCGTTGGAATGCCCATCGCCCGCACCATAATGGCAGCGTGGGAGTTGGCCGCGCCGTCGCGTACCACCACGCCGGCCAGCCGTTCATGCGGTAGCTCTGCCAGGGTCGTCGCGGTCAGTTCATCGGCCACCAGCACGAAGCGTTCAGGCCAGGTATTGGTGCCCTGGATGGTATCGTCGAGATGGAACAGCAGGCGCTGCCCAAGCGAGCGCAGATCGCCCGCCCGCTCACGCAGGTAGCTGTCCTGGAGGCTGGCAAACTGCGCAGCAAATTTTTCAATAACCGTCTTAACGGCCCATTCAGCCACCGCTCCTGCATCAATTTCCGCCAGCAGATCTTTTTTCAGCCGCGCATCGCTAAGCAGATGCGAGTAAAGGTCAAAAATGGCGGCACTTTCTTTGTGCATGCTGGCGGTGAAGCGCTTGCTGTAGCGACGAAACTCATTAGAGGATTCGGCCATCGCCAGCGCCAGCCGCTCACGTTCGCGTGCGGTATCCAGCGTTGAGGCCGCTGAGACGTTTTCCAGCGAAGGCTGCGTTGAATCGACCCAGCCTTCCGCCACCGCCACGCCGGGTGAGGCCGCCAGCGCCTTAATGCGCGTCTGCCGGTACTGCCCGAACAGGGCATTCAGCTGCGACTGAGAAAGAATAACCGCCATCTGCGTCGCCAGCGTAACCAGGAAAGACTCTTCACTTTCATCGAACTGACGGTGTTCACGCTGCTGGACCACCAGCACGCCCTGAAGCTGGCGACGGCTGATAATCGGTACGCCGAGAAACGAGCGAAAACGCTCTTCTTTTACCGAAGGAATAAATTTGAAGCTGGGATGTTTTTGCGCATCGGCCAGGTTGATAGGTTCCGCCAGGCGGCCAACCAGTCCGACAATACCCTCGTCAAAGGCGAGAGCGACGGTACGCCCACGGGGTTTTTTCAGCCCACGCGTTGCCATCAGGTAGTAGCAGCGGCGCTCGTGGTCGGCAAGGTAAACCGAGCAGACCTCAATATCCATGGCCAGACAAATCTCATTAACCAGAATATCCAGCGCCTCGGTAAGCCGAGGCGCTGCCGCCACTTTTTCAACTATTTCTCGTAGTTGTGTGAGCATAATCTACGTGGCTTAACCTCTCTTCCTTCGAAAGCCCTGCGCATTTCTTTGTGAGGTATTCTCCTGCAGGGGCATGACGACGCTGGCAAACTCTTTCATTACGCGGCGATAAACGTCGCGCTTAAAGGAGACAACCTGACGAACCGGATACCAGTAACTCACCCACCGCCAGCCGTCAAACTCCGGCGTGCTGCTGGTTTGCATATTAATATCCGCGTCATTGCACAACAGCTGCAGAAGAAACCACTTCTGTTTTTGGCCGATACAAACCGGCTTTGTGTCCCAACGCACCAAACGTTTTGGCAATTTATATCGTAACCAGTTTCGGGTCGATGCCAGGATACGAACATCCTTACGGCTCAGACCAACTTCCTCGAAAAGCTCGCGGTACATTGCCTGCTCCGCCGTCTCACCGGGATTAATGCCTCCCTGAGGAAACTGCCAGGAGTGCTGCCCATAACGTCTGGCCCACACCACCTGTCCCTGCCTGTTACAGATTACGATACCAACATTCGGGCGGTAGCCATCATCATCGATCACCGGACTACCTCAAACTCAAACTGGATGTTCTGATTGTTTCACACTCCTCCCAGACGGTAAACCACTGGTTTATGCCTCCGGGCAGGCTTGCAGCTGGGATAACTCAGGTTGCAGAACGAAGTTATGAACAGAAACAGTGAAAAAAGTCGATCTTATTCACGTTTTCTGTGGATAGCTTTGTGCAGAACTCTGTTAACAGGTGGGGAAAACTTTCTTTTACATTCGGCGGTGCCGGATGCATGAAAGAAATAATCATATATGAATCATCACCTTTTATCATTAGTTTTACTTTTATGATCAGGTGTAATTCTGCTGTCACAGAGACGATCTTCGCCACTGGTGAAAGATCGAGCACATCATAGTTTATCCACAGAATATGCGGATTACTTGGCCATAAAAGGGGCTAAAGTTGCCAAAAACGTCGGCGTCAAGGCTGTAAATAGAAACAGTATTATTATAAATGGTAAGTTATCCCACTTTTCTGTGGATAAGTACGTGTAAGATCCTGTTCATTGTCGGTGACAAGCGAGGTAAAACTCTGCAAGCGGATGATTCCCTGCCAGCCGACTGCAATAAAAAAACACGGTTTATCATGCTATTATTGCCCTTTTCCCCAGACGCAGTGCAGAAATGTCCGGCGCGGAAAAAGTGTGGTCATTTTTTAATCAGTTTTTGGATATCACTATGACTGGCGATTCTTCTCTCTTTCCCCCTCCCGCTAGCGAAGCCGAACTGATGTCGCGGGCATCGGCGCTGGCTGGCTATACGCTTGCGGAGCTGGCCTTACGCATCGGGCTGCCGATGCCGCGCGATTTAAAACGCGATAAAGGTTGGGTAGGCATGCTGCTGGAGCGCTACCTCGGCGCCAGCGCTGGCAGTAAGCCGGAACAGGATTTCGCTGAAATTGGCGTTGAGCTGAAGACCATTCCGGTGGATGCCCGCGGCCGCCCGCTGGAAACCACGTTCGTCTGCGTTGCCCCGCTGACCGGTAATAGTGGAGTGACCTGGCAGAGCAGTCACGTTCGCCACAAGTTATCCAGGGTGCTGTGGATACCGGTGGAAGGTGAACGGGCTATTCCGCTGGCGGAACGCCACGTTGGGGCACCGCTGCTGTGGAGCCCCGATGAACATGAAGAGCAGCAGCTGCGGCGCGACTGGGAAGAGCTGATGGATATGATTGTGCTGGGCGATGTGGAAAAAATTACCGCCCGCCACGGTGAGTTCCTGCAAATCAGACCTAAAGCGGCCAACGCCAAAGCGCTCACCGAGGGGATCGGCCGTCAGGGTCAGCCCATTATGACTCTGCCGCGCGGGTTCTATTTAAAGAAATCGTTTACGTCGGCTCTGCTCGCCCGCCACTTTCTGATTTAACCCCAGGCTTTGCAGGATTTTATTCACGCCAGATTTGATACTTTGTGCTATTTTTCCCGCTGCGCTGCGCGTTACGGCAATGTCAATAACGATTGGCCGATAAGTCTATTTTCAGACAGATGAGATTATCACTACAGGGAAAATAGTTTATTACTACACTTAACAAAGTAATAAAGTTTAAGGGAGACAAGTATGAAGTGGATTTTCAGCGCTGCGATCATCGGCTTATCGGTGCTGGTCAGCGGCTGTAGCAGCGACTACGTGATGGCGACTAAAGACGGTAAAATGATCATGACCTCCGGCAAGCCACAGATCGATGAAGAGACCGGACTGGTGAAATATACCGACGAGTCCGGGCATGAAATACAGATTAACGGCGATGAAGTTTCCTCTATCGTTGAGCGCTAGCCCCGGAATTGCCATCTGGACATCGCATTTCAGATGGCAGCCCCCTTCTTATCCCCTCTTAACCTGCAATCCCCTCTTTCCCCTGTAGCGTCCGGCGCGTTATAGTCGAAAACCGGGTTCTGGCTCTGTTCTGCGCATTACGGGAATATGCAGCCGGGATCGACAGTTGCGGACGAAGCTGATGTCCCTGACCTTTTAATAATGAAAAAGGAAGCCGGCTATGCATTATCACCGTATCCCCCACAGCACCCTTGAAGTCAGTTCTCTGGGGCTGGGCACCATGACGTTTGGTGAGCAAAATAGCGAAGCCGATGCGCATGCACAACTCGATTTAGCCCTCAGTCGCGGCATTAATCTGATTGATACAGCAGAGATGTATCCGGTGCCGCCGCGTCCTGAAACTCAGGGATTAACAGAACGTTATATCGGTAGCTGGCTGAAAGCACGCGGCTGCCGTGACAAAGTGGTTTTGGCCTCTAAAGTTGCCGGTCCGGTTCGCGGCGCTGACGCCTCCATTCGCCCGAATCAGGCGCTGGATCGTAAGAATATCCGTGCGGCGCTGGATGACAGCCTGAAAAGATTAAATACCGATTATCTTGATTTGTATCAGCTGCACTGGCCACAGCGCCAGACCAACTACTTTGGCAAGCTGAACTATCAGTACAGCGAAAGTGCAGCAACCGTGACGCTGCTGGAAACGCTGGAAGCCCTGACTGAACAGGTACGCGCCGGTAAAATTCGCTATATCGGCGTATCGAATGAAACGCCGTGGGGGGTGATGCGCTACCTGCAACTGGCTGAAAAACACGAGCTGCCGCGTATTGTCAGTATTCAAAACCCCTACAGCCTGCTGAACCGCAGCTTTGAGCTGGGGCTGGCGGAAATCAGCCAGCACGAAGGCGTGGAGCTGCTGGCCTATTCCAGCCTGGCATTTGGTACGCTGAGCGGAAAATACCTCAACGGTGCGCAGCCGGCCGGCGCGCGTAATACCTTATTTAGCCGTTTCACCCGCTACAGCGGCGAACAGTCGCAGCAGGCGATTGCTGAATACGTTGGCCTGGCGCAGCGACACGGGCTGGATCCGTCACAAATGGCGCTGGCCTTCGTTCGCCAACAGCCGTTTGTGGCCAGTACCCTGCTGGGGGCCACTACCCTGGAACAGCTGACCATCAACATCGACAGCTACGATCTGACGCTGGATGCCGAAATCATCGACGAGCTGGAAGCCATCCACCGTCGTTATACCTATCCGGCACCCTAAACGTCAGGGCGGCAACCGCCTCTGTAACGCATTCAGGCAGCCCTGCGGCTGCCTGAATGATTTATGCCCGATGAACAATTCACTCAACCGGGGTCACTGCTAACTTATCGCTGCGGTACAGATCGGGCCATCTACAGCATCGCCCTGCGCTTCTGCGCCAGCTGCCAGCCCCAGAGAACCGCAATAGACAGGGCGAACAGCGCGCCAAAACCGACGCCGGTAGCAATCGGCGGTGCGCCCAGCCTGATCGCCAGCGAATACAGGCCCAGCATTAGCAGCATGGCCGTATTTTCACCCAGATTCTGCACGGCAATCGCATTACCTGCGCCAACGGTCTGTTTTCCGCGCATCTGGAGCAGAGCGTTAAGCGGCACCACGAAGAAACCGCCCAGCATGCCGATAATCGCCAGCAGGATATAGGCATTCATCGCCTGATGCTGAAGTGAGAAAATGACCACCGCCACGCCGATTAATACCCCGGCGGGCATACAGCGCCCGACCGTTTTTAGCGTTACCAGCTTGGCCGCCGCCGCCGCGCCAAAAACAATACCGACGGCAACCATCGCATTCAGCATGGTTGGGGTCTTGTTATCGCTAATTCCCAGTGCGACCGGCACCCACAGCACCAGCAGGAAGCGCAGGGTCACGCCCGCCCCCCAGAACAGACTGGTGCCAAGCAGCGAGAAGCGGGTTTCGCCGTCACGCCACAGCACTCGACAGGCGTTAAAGAAGCTGGCGGACATCGCGGCGGGACGCCAGGACTGTCCGGCGCGGGCCGCGGCCAGCTTCGGGATCAGCAGGTTGGCGGCGACGGCAAGCGCGTAGGCGACCACGCAGGCCAGCAGCGCACTGGTCAGGTTGATATCGGCAAGGAAGCCGCCGGCCATCGATCCCAGCAGGATGGCTGCAATGGTGGATGACTCCATCAGTCCGTTGGCTTTTACCAGCGTTTCCCCGTCGGTCAGCTCACCCAGGATGCCGTACTTCGCCGGAGAATAGGCGGCGGCGCCGATCCCGACCAGGCTGTAGCCCAGGAACGGATCCATACCGAAGCAGATAACCAGCGCCCCCAACAGCTTAAGCCCGTTGGCGAACATCATCACCTGGCCTTTAGCAAAGCTGTCGGCAATCTGACCGACGAAAGGTGCCAGGATAATATAGGTCGCGACGAAGACCATCTGAAGCACCGGCTGGCTCCAGTCGGGATAAACCATCTCCTTCAACACCGCCAGAGTAGCAAACAGCAGCGCATTATCGCCAAAGGCCGACAGGAACTGGGCGGCGATAACCGCCATCATCCCTTTCGACATCAGTGGCTTCGGCCCGGCAACTGGACTATTCATGGCGTTCCTCAGGCTTTTCTGCCATTTCACGCAGGGTGACAAAATCCGGCTTGCCGCTGCCCAGAAGCGGGAGCTGCTTCAGCACGCGGATATCGCGGGGAACCGCCAGCTCCGGACTGCCGAGTTCACGGGCCGCACGCTGTAGCCGTTCGCGGGTCAGTTCCGCGTCGGTGGTGAACAGCACCAGCGCCTCTCCACGGTTGCCGTCCGGTTTAATGGTCGCCGCATGCTGCTTCTCATCAGAGGCCTTCAGCGCAATCTGCTCGACGCTCTCCAGCGACACCATTTCACCGGCGATTTTCGCAAAGCGCTTCACCCTACCCTGGATCTGACAGAAGCCGCCGTCGTCAAAGCTGACGATATCCCCGGTGTCGTACCAGCCGCTTTCCATCTGGCCTTCACCGTTATCCGCCTGCGGCGCTTCCAGCACGCCGGGTTTTTCAACGCGCAGATAGCCCTTCATAATATTCGGGCCGCGCAGCTGGAGTATCCCGCCCTCTTCAATCCCCGGTACGGCGATCAGACGCGAGTCCATGCCCGGTAAAATGCGGCCAACGGTGTGCGATCGTGCCGCCATCGGCACGTTAATGGCCACCACCGGCGCGCATTCCGTTACGCCGTAGCCTTCAAGAATGCGGATGCCAAACTTCTCAAACCACAGCTCTCGCGTTCCCTGCTGGAGCTTCTCGGCCCCCGCTACAACGTAGCGTAACCGGGCAAAGTCATAAGGCTGGGCAAAGCGGGCATAGTTACCGAGGAAGGTGGAGGTGCCGAACAACACGGTGCAGTTACGGTCGTAAACCAGCTCCGGCACGATGCGATAGTGCAGCGGGCTGGGGTAAAGAAAGACCTCTGCGCCGGTCATCAGCGGCGTAAACAGGCCGACGGTCAGGCCAAAGGCATGGAACAGGGGCAGCGCGGACATAAAGCGATCGCGCGGGGTAAAGTCAGCGATGGTGCGGATCTGCTCGACGTTAGCCAGCAGACTTTTATGGGAATGCACCACGCCCTTCGGACTCCCTTCGGAGCCGGAAGTAAACAGCACCATGGCAGCATCTTCAGGCTGCTGGTGCGTCTCTGCCTGCGAAGGGAACAGCAGGCGGCTGAGGATCCACAGTTTATCCTGGGTAGTGACCGTGTCCTTAAGATCTTCAAGATAGATCCAGTTCACGTTCGTGATCCCTTCCGGCAGGTGCCACAGCTTGCCCTTATCGAGGAACTGGCGGGAGGTAAAGACCGTCTTAACCTGCGCCGCCGTCAGTGAGCTGCTCAGCCCCTTTACGCCAGCCGTATAGTTAAGCATCGCCGGGATGCGCCCGCGCATGGTCGCGCCAAGAATGGCGGCCGCGGTGACCGTCGCATTGGGCAGCAGCAGGCCAACATACTCCCCCTGGAGGGTGTAGCGCTCAAGGATACGGCCGACGCCAAGCGATTTTTTCAACAGGCCGCTGTAGCTGTCCGGCTTAAAGTTGACGTCTTCAATACAGGGTTTAAACCAGCCGTAGCGGGTTCTCGCCGCCAGAAACGCTTGGTAGAGGGTCTGGCGCGGGCGGACCACCATACGCGCTTCCATCATAATATGGTGCAGGTGCTCGCCCGCCAGACGGCGACGATCGCGTGCGCGCGGGGCATCCGGCATCGGGATGGTCGTTGGCGGGAGCACGGTCAGTGAGATTTTAGGGAACAGCCGACGTTTGAAAATTCCGGACAAGCGGCCGAGTGGCGTGTATTCAGCGCCTTCGATGCGCATCGGAACCACCGTTGCCTGCGACTTCGCGGCCACAAACCCGGCACCGTCATAAATTTTCATCAGCGATCCGGTGACGGTAATCCGCCCTTCCGGGAAAATGACCACCGGCCTTCCCTGACCGATCAGCCGAACCAGATGTTTAATGGACATCGGTTTGGTGGGATCGAGCGGCACAAAATCGATAAAACGGCTCATCAAGCGCATATACCACTGTTCGCTGATGGAGGAGTAAACGGCAAAAACCGGTTTAACCGGCAGGAAAACCGCCAGCAGTATCCCATCAAGAAACGACATATGGTTTGGCGTAATCAGCACTTTCTGTTTCGATAAACCGGATAAGTCGCCGGTCAATTCCGTCCTGAAAAGTATTCTAAACAGCAGCTTAAGAAAAGTGTACAAGGTGCCAACTCCGTAGCAGATTACAATTAAGTGTAACAATGCAAGATATGCTCGTGTAACTCAACGTCTAAAATGAGGGGAGTATCGACCCGGTGAACCGCGGTTAATAAAAAAGCCCGGTATCTCCTGAAGAGAGACCGGGCCGGCAGTGCGCTAAACTTTTAAGCTATTCGTGCGTTACTACGATTTCCAGCCGCCACCCAGCGCCTTATACAGCATAATTTGCTGATTCAGCTTGCCCAGCCGGGTGGTAATTAACAGCTGCTGCGCGCTGTACAGCGACCGCTGCGCCACCAGCACGTTAAGGTAGTTGTCCACCCCTTCGCGGTAGCGCACGCTTGCCAGATCATAGTTACGCTGGCTGGCCTGCTCATCCAACTGACGGGCGTACAGCTCATCTTTATACGTTTCCTGCCCAACCAGCGCATCGCCCACCTCTTTGAAGGCCGTCTGAATAGTCTTCTCATAATCCGCAATTTCAATGCGTTTTTGCAGTTTGGCAATGTTCAGGTTAGCCACGTTCTCCCCGCCACGGAAAATGGGCAGGTCGATCCCCGGACTCACCGACCAGGCCGCCGTGCCACCGGAAAGAAGGTCGCTCAGTCGGCCGGAGGTGGAACCGCCCATCGCCGTCAGGCTGATGCTGGGAAAGAATGCGGCGCGCGCGGCACCAATGTTGGCATTGGCGGCTTTCAGCTGATGCTCCGCGGCAATAATATCCGGCCGGTTGGTCAGCAGATCGGAAGGTAAACCGGCCGGCGTCGCGGGAAAATGCCACTCTTTTTGCAGGCTGGCACCCGCCAGCAGATCGGGCGGCAGGTCGCTGCCGACCAGCAGCCCCAGCGCGTTGACGTCCTGACGAACCTGGCGACTGAAGGTGGCGATATCAGCCTGAGCAATACGCACCAGCGTTTCAGCCTGTACCAGATCCTGCTCACTGCTGACGCCGCCGTCGTAGCTGCGTTTGATCAGATCATAGGACTCCTGCTGACTTTGTGCCGTGCTCGTCGCCAGCTTCAGCAGTTCATTATCAGAGCAGAGCGCCAGATAGCTGGCGGCCACCTCTGAAATCAGGCTGATCCGCGTGGCCCGCTGCGTTGCATCCATGGCCAGATACCGTTCAAGAGCACTGTGACTCAGGCTGCGCAGGCGGCCAAAAAAGTCCAGCTCCCATGCGGTCACGCCGAAGTTCGCGTCGAACTGGTGATAGGTGACGCCGCCTCCCGGCCCGGTGTTGTAGAGATTGCCCGGCAGATGCGCCGCCGTTTCTCCGGCGTTTAAATCGATTTTAGGAAACAGCGATGAGCGGGCAACGGTCACCTGCGAGCGGGCGACCTCCACGTTCAGCGCGGCAACCCGTAGATCGCGGTTGTTTTCCAGCGCCCGATCGATCAACCGGTTCATCACCGGATCGGTAAAGAAGTTCTGCCAGCGAATATCGGCACCGCCGCTGGCCTGCTGCTGTCCCTGTTCAGCATAGTGTGAGGCAACCGGCAGCGCCGGACGCTTATAGTTCGGCTCCATCGTACAGCCGGCCAGCACCAGCAGCGGAAGCAGCCCCATTGATAAGTACTTATGCATCATGGTTCTGCACCTCATGTTGAGCTTTTCGCTTACCTGCGAAAAACTGCGATACCACCACGTAAAACATCGGAACAAAGAATATCGCCAGGAAGGTTGATGTGATCATGCCGCCGACGACGGCAGTACCAATCGAGTGCTGACTTCCGGCACCGGCGCCGTGGGAAATGGTCAGTGGCATCACGCCAAGGACAAACGCCATGGAGGTCATGATGATGGGACGAATACGCAACTTCGCCGCCTCCGTTGCCGCTTCTACCAGCCCCTTGCCCTCCTTCTCATGGAGATCTTTAGCAAACTCAACGATCAAAATGGCGTTTTTCGCCGCCAGCCCAACCGTCGTCAGCAGCCCCACCTGGAAGAACACGTCGTTTTCAAGACCGCGCATCAGCACGGCCAGAACCGTTCCCAGTACCCCAAGCGGTACCACCAGAATCACCGAGAAGGGGACGGACCAGCTTTCATACAGCGCGGCCAGGCAGAGGAACACCACGATTAACGAGATGGTATACAGCGCCGGCGTCTGTGAACCCGACATCTGTTCCTCATAAGACAGGCCGTGCCACTGCACCTTGAACCCCGGCGGCAGCTTCGCGGCAATCTCTTTCACCGCCTTTACCGCATCCCCTGAACTGTAGCCGGCAGCAGGTGACCCCATAATTTGTACCGCTGAAATCCCGTTAAAGCGCTCATAGCGCGGCGAACCGTACTGCCATTCACCGCCACCAAACGCGGAGTAAGGCACCATCGTTCCGACGCTGTTGCGGAAGTACCATTTTTTAAGGTCCTCCGGCGTAACGCGCGATCCGGCATTCCCCTGGACGTAGACTTTTTTAACACGGCCCGCGTAGGTAAACTGGTTCACATAGCTCGACCCCCAGGCGATGGAGAGCGAATCATTGATATCACCGAGGCTCAGACCCAGCGCGCGCGCGCGTTCGTCGTCAATCACCAGATGGTACTGCGGCTCATCCTCCATGCCGTTCGGACGGGTGGCAAACAGGCGTTTGTCTTTTGCCGCCATCTCCAGGAACTGGTTACGCGCCGCCATCAGCGCGACGTGTCCCCTGTTTTGCGTATCCTGCAAAAAGAAGTCAAATCCGGTGGCGTTACCCAGCTCCATCACCGCCGGGGGCACCAGCGCATAGATCCTGGCATCCTTCGATTTGGAGAAATGCGCCATGGCGCGTGCCGCCAGTTTCTGCACCGACTGCTCACTGTTACGCTCACTCCAGGGCTTTAACAGTACAAAGGACATTGCGCTGTTCTCACCGCGCCCCGAGAAGCTGAACCCGTTTGGGGAGAATACGGAAAGCACTTCCGGGTTGGTTAACAGCCATTTTTCCATGTCGTTAACCACCTGCTGCGTTCGTTCGGAGGAGGCGTTACCCGGTAAGGTGACCTGCATCATCAGTACGCCCTGGTCCTCATCGGGCAGGAAGGAGGTGGGCACGCGGGTGAACAGCACGCCGGTCGTCACCACCATAATCAGATAAACCGTCAGAAACAGCCTGCGCCCGGAGATAACCCTACTAACACTATGGGTATACTTCACCGTCCCGGCGTCAAAGTTACGGTTAAACCAGCCCGCCAGACCTTTCTCTTTATGGTTGGACGTCGCCGGTTTTAACAGGGTGGCGCACAGCGCCGGAGTAAATATCATCGCCATCAGCACCGACAGCGCCATCGCGGAAACAATCGTTATGGAGAACTGGCGATAGATAACCCCGGTAGAGCCGGCAAAGAAGGCCATCGGCAGCAGTACCGCTGACAGCACCATGGCGATCCCGAACAGCGCCCCCTGGATCTGTTCCATGGATTTTATCGTCGCGGCTTTAGGATCAAGCCCCTCTTCATGCATCACGCGCTCGACGTTCTCCACGACCACAATCGCATCATCCACCAGTAGCCCGATGGCCAGCACCATACCAAACATGGTCAGCGTATTAATGGTGTAGCCGCAGGCGGAGAGAATACCGAAGGTGCCGAGCAGGACCACCGGCACCACCATGGTGGTGATCAGCGTAGCGCGCAGATTCTGTAAAAAAACCAGCATTACGATAAACACCAGGCCGATCGCTTCGAACAGGGTTTTTACCACCTCTTCAATCGAAGCGCTGACCACCGGCGAAGTATCGTAGGGATACTTCACCACCACGCCCGGCGGCAGCGATGACTGTGCATTTTCAACCGTTTTACGCACACCGTTGATCGCGTCGAGCACGTTAGCGCCGCTGGCCAGGCGCAGCGCGATACCCGCGGACGGCTTGCCGTTATAGGTCGCAGAAATACTGTAGTCCTGCGGCCCCAAATCAATCCTGCCCACGTCGCGTAAACGGACCTGTGACCCGTCCGGGTTGACTTTCAGCAGGATATTTTCAAACTGTTTTACCTTTTCAAAACGGGTTTTTCCCACCACCGTGGCGCTAAACTTTGCCCCTTCAACTGATGGCAGCCCCGCCAGCTTACCGCTGGATACCTGGACGTTCTGTTTGCTGATGGCATGCGAAATATCGCTGGGGATAAGCTGATACTGATAAAGCTTCGCCGGGTCCAGCCAGATACGCATACCGTACTCAGACCCCATCACAATGAAGTCCCCCACCCCTTTGGTTCGGGCAATGGAGTCCTGCAATTTCGACACCAGCAGATCCGCAAGGTCACCGTTACTCATATTGCCGTTGTTGGCGATCAGGCTGACCACCAGCATAAAGTTGGCCTGATACTTACGAACGTTGATCCCCTGCTTAACCACCTCATCCGGCAGCTGCGACTCGGCGAGGGATACTTTGTTCTGCACCTGAACCTGAGCAATGTCAGGATTCGTTCCCTGGTCGAAAGTCACAATGATGGTTGCGCTGCCGTCACTGTTACTCTGTGACTCGATGTAGCGCAGGTTATCAATACCGTTCAGTTGCTGTTCAATAACCTGCACCGAGGTATTTTGCACCGTTTCCGCACTGGCACCGGGATAGGTAACCTGCACAGATATTGCCGGGGGGGAGATATTGGGATACTGATTAATCGGCAGGGTAAAAATAGCCAGCCCCCCAATGAGCATCACCAGGATCGCAACCACCCAGGCAAAGATCGGACGCTCAATAAAGAATTTAGACATCAGATTTCCTTACTGCGCTGAGGGATCAGCAGTGGTTAAGTTGGCCCGTTTTAAGGTTTTAGGCTGATATTCTGCGGGGATGACCTTGCTGCCTTCATGCACCATCTGTAGCCCATCAACAATGATCTGGTCACCGGAGTGAAGACCCTCCGTTACCATCCATTTATTTCCGATCATTTCGCCGGTTTTAATATCCTGCTGGCGCACCGTATTATTCTCGCCAACTTTATAGACAAAGGGGCGGCCTTTGGTATCGTGCAGAATCGCTTCCTGGGGGGCCAGTATTCCCTGTTCGGTAACCCCCTGCGGGAGGATGGCATGCACAAACATGCCCGGCAGGAGGTCGCGACTGGGGTTCGGAAACGAGGCGCGCATGGTAATACTCCCGGTGCTTTCATCCACCGTTACTTCGGAAAACTCCAGCTTGCCCGGCTGTTCATAGGGCGTGCCGTCCTCCAGCGTAAGCTTAACCCTCGCCGCATTTTCACCAACAGCCTGTAGCCTGCCCTCAGCCAGCGCACGGCGCTGACGGTTCAGCTCCTGTGACGACTCGCTGACGTCAACGTAGATAGGGTCGAGCTGTTGGATAGTGGTGAGATAATTGCTCTGCCCGTTGGTCACCAGTGCACCTTCGGTGTAAAGCGAACGACCGATACGTCCGGTTATGGGCGAACGGACGTTGGTATAGTTGAGGTTAACTTTGGCGATTTCTAATTCAGCCTTCGCCTGTTTTTCTGCGGCAACGGCGTCGTCGTAGCTCTGCTTGCTGATTGCTCTGGCCGCCGCCAGCGGTTTATAGCGCGTGGCCAGCTGGCGTGCATTCTCAAACGTCGCCAGCGCTTTGTCATAGGTCGCCTGATAGCTGGCGGGATCGATCAGGTACAGCGCCTGGCCCGCCTTCACATCCCCGCCTTCAATAAAGAGGCGTTTGAGAATAATGCCGCTCACCTGAGGGCGAACCTCGGCGGTCCTGACCGCCGTTGTCCGTCCGGGCAGCTGAGTAAATAACGTTACCGGCTCAGTTTTTAAGGTAGTAACCCCAACATTAACCGGCTTAACGGCGGTGTCCGTGGCGGCCTGATCGCAGGCGGCAAGCAAAAAAACCAGACATGTGGGAAGGATCCTTGGTCTCATAATTTGATCTCTTGCGATAATTTTAATTTAGTAACGAGAGTGATTATTCTCAAGACAAGTAAGCATCGTGACGAGGAGCGAAATCTCAACGGGGTTAAGCTTTCGACAAATCTGTTCTCTGAACGCAACGAATAGCCATCGGCGCTAAATCCGGGTGTCTCCCCAGGCTACTGAGTGGGACAGAAACGTGGCCCGATTACCCTCTCGGCTCAATTCCCCGCCGACGCAGCTCTCGCCGGGCCAGCTCCTTGAGCCAGCAGGCTAAGGTGACATTGTCATCATCGGTTAGTGTCTTAATCTGAGCGTGAAGCTCGGGATGTATACGCAGCTGGAACGCTGCTGAGCGTCCACCGACTTTAGGCGTCCTGTCTTTAAGCTTCGGCATAGTAATCAGCTCCTGGGGAAGTAAGTACGCCCCCCGCAGCGCTACCAACACCATCAAGGGGCTAACACAGTCGACAGAATGCGATGCGGACCGTGCTTGCAGCAGAGTAGCGTTAATACGGTTATTTCTTTGGTGGATTCAGGGGGAAGATGTAAACAGAGTATTGAAAGTTGTCAGCGTTTTTCTTGATTGAAACAAAGCGTAAAACTCTGAGCATTAAGGCAAAAAAAACCACGCATCCGCGTGGTTCTTTTCTTTAGCTGTGGTCGTATAGCGCATCCGGCGGGATATTCATATGCTTCAGCACCGCAGCGATAATGTTACCGAACACGGGTGCCGCTACCGATCCCCCGAAGTGATCGCCAGCGGTAGGATGGTTAATCATGATAACCAGCGCAACCTGCGGGTTGCTGGCGGGCGCCACGCCTGCGGTATAGTTGATATAGCCGCCGTCATACTTACCGCTGTCGCCCATTTTTTCTGCCGTGCCGGTTTTAATTGCCAGTCGGTAGCCCGGCACCGCCGCCCGCACGCCGCTTCCTCCCGGCAGCGCATCGCTTTCCATCATATGCACCACCGTCCGAACCGTCTGCTCATCGGCCACGCGCGTCCCCAGCACCGGCGGCGTGACTTTGGTTATCGACAGCGGGCGGTAAACGCCAAATGCCCCCAGCGTGGCGTACTCACGGGCAATCTGTAGCGGCGTGACCCGCAGGCCGTAGCCAAACGAAAACGTTGCGCGCTCTATATCCGCCCAGCGCTCACGGTGCAGTGGGAAATAGCCTACGCTCTCTCCCGTCAGCCCCAGACCGGTAGGCTTACCAAGGCCGAAGGAGTAATAGGTATTGACCAACGCCTCTGCCGGCATCGCCAGCGCGATATGCGATACCCCGATGTCGCTGGATTTTTGCAAAATTCCGGTCATCGTCAGGCGCGGCCAGTGGCCGACGTCGCGGATCAGGTGTCCGTTAACCCGATACGGCGTGGTATCCAGCACCGAGTCGGGCCGCACCAGTTTGCGGATCAGCCCCTCCATTACCACCAGGGGTTTGACCGTCGAACCCGGTTCAAAACTGTCATTAATCGCGGTGTTACGCATTTGCGCGGGGGACACGTTAACGAAGTTGTTTGGGTTGAAAGAGGGGTAAGAGGCCATACCGAGGATCTCACCGGTATTAATTTTAATCAGCACCGCCGCGCCCGAGTCGGCTTTGTTCAGCAGTACCCCATCGCGCAGCCTGCTATAGAGGGTGTACTGGTCAAACTTATCAATACTGAGCTGAACCGTCGGCGGCTGCGTCGGCGGTTCATAGTTGATCATCGCCACAATGTTGCCACTGGCGTCCTGGCGATATTTTTCTATTCCCGGCGTGCCCTTTAATACCTTGTTAAAGCTCTTTTCCAGCCCGGTCAGCCCGATATTATCCGCCCCCACGATACCGATAAGCGGTGCGGTTGCCTCACTCATGGGATAGAAACGGCTGTCGTCATACACCGTACTGATGCCCTTGAGATGAAGCCGGGAAATATCTTTGGCGATCCCCAGTTCGATTTTACGACCGAGATACAGGAAACGGCGGCTGGGGTTGGCGTTAATCTGTGCCGCTATCTGCTCCGGCCGCTGTTCCAGCGCCCCGGCAAGATAGGTCCATTTCGCGTCGGTAAAGTCCGGGTGCGCTTCCAGCACCCGCTGCGGATCGGCAATGATATCGCGCGAGGGCACGCTAAGCGCCAGCGCGTCACCGTTGCGATCCAGCAGGGTTCCACGGTTGGTCGGCAGCGTGACGGTACGCAGCGAACGTTCATCCGCTTCTTTTTCCAGCATAGGGTGATTAATCAGCTGTAAATCCGCCACCCTCACCAGCAGGACAGCCAGGCAGACCAGGACGCCAGCGCAGATCAGGCGAAAACGCAGGGGATTAAAGGTGGGGTTGGGCTGGGACTTCGACGGCGTTTTCTTAAACGGAGGCATGCTTTCCCTTAAATTATCGACAAAAAAAACCTGCGCATCTGCGCAGGTTGGTGAAACAAAGCGATAAATACTTTTTGATGTTCACCCATCAATACCTCTGGGATCTGAACTGTATCAATCCGTCACGTCAGGCCGCTACTCAGGAATCGCAACAGTTACCCGCAAAATGTAACCAGCTATGTGATTTGTCAGGTTTATGACAATTTTTTGCCCGGCAATGGCACTCCGGCCATCAGGCTGTCGCCGTCGCCTTTTTAATCTCCACCAGGCAGCTCATGGCGTTCGGGCCCTGGGTCAGCGACGACGTACCGATATCCAGGGTCAGGACGTTAGGATTGCCCGCCCGATCGTAGGGACGCCAGGCCTGGCCAAATCCGGGATCGAACCAGGCTCCGGTGGCAATCAACACCACCCGCTGACTGACCCCTTCAGTGATACGGACGCCCGCCTGTATACAGCCGCGATCGTTGCTGACCTCAATCACGTCACCGTCGCTAATGCCGCGGTCGGCGGCGTCCTGCGGGTGCATCCACAGCGTTTCGCGCCCGGCGGTTTTATTGGCCTGCACCGACGGCGTGGCATCCATCTGGCTGTGCAGACGATCGCCGGGCTGAATAGAGATCATATGCAGCGGGAAGCGTTGCCCTAATGCTGCGCCCAGCCACTCCTGCGGCTCCCGCCACTCAGGGTGCGGCCCAACGTCATCCAGCCGGTAGCCTGCGATGGTTTCAGAAAACAGCTCAATTTTACCGCTGGCGGTTTTAATCGGGCTGGCGACCGGGTCCGCACGGAAATCGGCCATAAACGTCCAGTCTTCCTGCGGTGTCGGGATCTCGACATGCCCGGTCTGCCAGAACGCCTCAAACTCGGGGAAATCGATGCCTTTTCCCTGATGGGCCACGGCACAGCGCTGATAAAGATGCTTGATCCACGCCATTTCATCGCGATCCTCGGTAAAGGCCTCGCGGTAGCCCAGACGATCGGCAAGATCGGCAAAGATATCAAAATCATGGCGCGCCTGGTGCTGTGGCGCAATCGCCTGGTGCATCGCCAGAACAAAGCGATCCTTCGACGATCCCCCGATATCATTACGCTCCAGGGTGGTAGTGACCGGCAGAACAATGTCCGCCATCTGCGCCGCCGCGGTCCAGACGATATCCTGCACCACTACCGTATCCGGCCGCTGCCAGCCTTCGACCAGCCGGTTCAGCTGCTGATGATGGTGGAACGGGTTACCGCCCGCCCAGTGGATCAGATGGATTTCCGGGTAGGTGTGGCTCTCACCCTGAAAACTGTACGCCTCACCGGGCTTAAGCAGCATATCGCTGATACGTGCTACCGGGATCGCGCGGCTGGCTATCGGGTTAACGCCTGTGGACATCAGCGGCGATGGCCCTTCAATACGCGGATTGCCCACGCTGTTCATCGAACCGTGGCCGAACGAGAAGCCGCCCCCCGGCAGGCCCGGCTGACCGAGCATCGACGACAGGGCAATCATCATCCAGTAAGGCTGCTCGCCGCGATGCGCGCGCTGCACGGAGTAGGAGCAGGTAATAAAGCTGCGTTTACCGCACAGCTGCTGTGCCAGCAGGGTAATACGCGCAGCGGGAATACCGGTGATCTCACTGGCCCACTGCGGCGTTTTAGGCTGGCCGTCGCTCTCGCCCAGCAGATAACGACGCAGCTGCGGATAGCCTTCGCAGTGGGAGTGCAGGAAGGCATTGTCTACCGCGCCCAGCCGCTCCACTTCGAAGCCCAGCGCCAGCATCAGCGCCACATCGGTATTGGGCCGGATGGGTATCCACTCGGCCTGCAAAAACGCCGGGCAATCGTCGCGCATCGGGCTGATGTTAATGACCGGAGTTCCTTTGGCGGCCAGCTGTTGCAGCGCCGGTTTCAGGCTGTGCTCCCCTGCTCCGCCGGAGGCGACCTGGCTATTCTTTAACGCCAGACCACCAAAGGCGATAAAGATCTCGCAGTGGGCGATAACCCCCGGCCAGTCGGTCACGCGGCCGGTAAGCGGCATATAGGTGCCAATCACGTAGGGCAGGAAGAACTGCGCCGCGCCCCAGCTGTAGTTGCCCTGCTGGTCCACGCCGCCGCCGCCAAGATTATAAAAGCGGCGCACCAGCGTGCGGGCGTGGTGAACGCGCCCGGCGGAGGACCAGCCGTACGACCCGTTAAAAATCCCGCTGGCGCCGTAGCGTTCACGCACCCGACGATTCTCATCAGCCACCAGATCGAGCGCGGTATCCCAGTCTACGGCAACGAAATCCTCGCGCCCGCGCAGGGTCCGATCGCTGTTCTCACGGGATTTCAGCCACGAACGACGCACCATTGGCTGGCGGATACGTTTGTCTGAATAAACCAGTTCGGGGATCGTTTTCAGCATCGGTGAAGGGTCGCGATCGGCGAAAAAAGGGTCACAGCGTAGCAGCTTTCCCTTTTCCACTACGGCACTAAACGCCCCCCAGTGGGCAAGATGAGGTAATTTTTTTATCGTCATGGCAGGTCCGACTCGTCAGGGTTGTATTTTTGCTGCTCAGAATAGCACTACTCCTTAAAACTGTAAGCCGGGTTCACGCCCTCTGAACGTTATGCCGTCCGTGCAATGGCGCAGACTGTGCAAAATCCTCAGCTTTGCGACGGCCTGCGCATTCTGCACGCTTGCAGTCACTGCGGCTTTCCGCAACACTGGTAACAATGTAAACGTTTACCCAGAAAGGTTTAACCGTATGGCTACGATAAAGGATGTCGCCAGACTCGCAGGCGTGTCGGTAGCGACCGTTTCCCGCGTCATTAATCACTCTCCGAAGGCCAGTGAAAGCTCCCGCCTGGCCGTCACCGAAGCGATGGAATCGCTGAAATATCATCCGAATGCGAATGCGCGCGCCCTGGCGCAACAGTCCACGGAAACCATCGGCCTGGTGGTGGGTGACGTCTCCGACCCTTTCTTTGGTGCCATGGTCAAATCGGTGGATGAAGTGGCGTGGAACACCGGTAACTTCCTGCTGATTGGCAACGGTTACCATAATGAACAGAAGGAGCGTCAGGCGATTGAGCAGCTAATCCGCCATCGCTGCGCGGCGCTGGTGGTACATGCCAAGAAAGTACCCGATGATGAGCTGACCGGACTGATGAAACAGATCCCCGGCATGGTGCTGATTAACCGCGTGCTGCCGGGCTACGAACGGCGCTGTATCGCGCTCGACGATCGCTACGGGGCGTGGCTGGCGACCCGGCATCTGATTCAGCAGGGCCATAAAAGCATCGCCTTAATCTGCTCCACCCACCCGATTTCCGACTCCACCGATCGTCTTCAGGGCTATTACGATGCGCTGAAAGAACACGGTTTACCCTGTAACGATCGGCTGGTGGCGTTCGGTGAACCCGATGAAATTGGCGGTGAAACCGCCATGACCGAGCTGCTGGGCCAGGGAAAAACCTTCAGCGCGGTCGCCTGCTACAACGATTCAATGGCGGCAGGCGCCCTGGCGGTACTGAGCGATAACGGAGTACAGGTGCCGGAGGAGATGTCGCTGATTGGCTTTGATGACGTACTGGTTTCACGCTACGTGCGCCCGCGCCTGACCACGGTACGCTATCCTATCGTGACCATGGCGCAGCAGGCGGCCGCGCTTGCGCTGGCGCTGGCCCACAATCAGCCGCTGCCGGAGATTACCAACCTGTTCAGCCCAACGCTGGTCCGGCGTCACTCGGTAGGGACGCCCTTCCTGCTCTGACGCCTTCCGCTACAGCGCCTTGTGATACAGGCGCACGCGGGTTGCCGGATAATCCAGCGCGTCGCCGATATAGCGCCAGCCGAATTTTTCATAGTAGTCCGCGCAAACGGAGTAGAGATAAACGCTGTTGTCGCCGCGCTGTCGGCACAGGTCGATCACCGTTTGCTGTAACCGTTCGCTCAACCCCCGCCCCCGCCAACTTTCATCGACGTAGAGCGCGGCCAGCCAGGGAAACAGATCCTGACGGCTGATCAGATCGCAGCGCCACAGTCCCACCGTGCCAACCGGCCGGTCGCCGTCCAGCGCGATAAAGGTGACCGGCAGATCGCTTCCCGCCAGACCGCTGTCGATAATGCTGGCAAAAAAATCGCGGCTTTGCTGATCGCCAAAAGCGCGCCACAGCCAGTCGATAAGGATTTCCCGATGGTCGGCGGCTTCGCTCAGCGGGACGATGCGCAGTGCGTTCATGGAATTACAGCTCCAGCGCCAGCAGCTCCGCCACGGTCTGCGCACGACGGATCTGCCGCGGCTGGTCGTTTTCAAACAGCACTTCCGGCAGCAACGGACGACTGTTGTAGTTGGAAGACATTGACGCGCCATAGGCACCGGTATCGTGGAACACCAGATAATCGCCAACCCGGACCGCAGGCAGCGCGCGGGTTTCCACCTTGCCACCCTCCTGCTGAGTGAAGACGTCGCCGGATTCGCACAGCGGACCGGCAACCACGGTTTCAACGGTGTTTTGCTCGTCCAGCTGACGGCCATCGCCGGCTATCGCCGAGATATGGTGATAGCTGCCGTACATTGACGGGCGCATCAGGTCGTTGAAACCGGCGTCCACCAGCACAAAGCGGCGGCTGCCCATCTGCTTCACTACGCGCACCTGGCTGACCAGCACGCCTGACTCGGCGACCAGGAAACGGCCCGGTTCAATTTCCAGCTTCACCGCATGGCCAAGGTGCTCTGCCACGCGCCTGCGGGCTGCGTCCCAGAGGCCGAAGTAGTGTTCGGTATCAATCGTCTCGCCGCCAATATGATAGGGGATCGACAGACCGCCACCGGCGGAAATCGCCTCCAGATCCTGGCCGAAGCTGATAATCTGGTTAACCATCGCATCACACACCTGCTCCAGGTGGCTGTAGTCAACGCCGGAACCGATATGCATATGGATGCCGACCAGCTTCAGCTGATAGCGCTGAATCGCCTCCAGCGCCAGCGCCATATCGCCATACCAGATGCCGTGCTTGCTGTTCTCACCGCCGGTATTGGTTTTCTGGCTGTGTCCGTGACCGAAGCCCGGGTTAACGCGCAGCCACACCGGATGCCCGGCGGATACCGCGCCCAGCTGGTGCAGCATATCCACCGATCCGGCATTGACCGGCACCCGCAGCTCCGCTACCCGCGCCAGGGTTGGCTCATCCAGCAGATCGGCGGTAAAAACGATCTCATCGCCACCGGCCTGATAACCGGCGGCCAGCGCACGCTCGATCTCCCCCAGCGATACCGAGTCTACCTTCACCTCGGCGGCGCGCATCAGGCGCAGGATATGAATATTTGAGCAGGCTTTCTGGGCAAAGCGCACCACGTCAAACTGCTGAAGCTGCGCGATCCGCTGCTGGATTATGCTGGCGTCATAGGCCCAGACCGGGCCGCCGGTACGCCGGGCCAGAGCCAAAAGATTTTCCTGATTAAGTGCAGTGGTGGTGTCAGTCAGCGGGCGTGGCATAGGGATTCTCCATAGGTTTATCGCGCTATTACGCCATACCGCGCGGCGGGATTAAAATATCTGTTTTATCGCAGTCTATTCATTCATGATATGGCTTTACTCTCTTTCACTGCAAAACGGGTGGGCAATGGCCGGTATTTCACTGCGTCATATCGAAATTTTTCATGCCGTGGTCACCACCGGCAACCTTACAGAGGCCGCCGCGCTGCTGCACACCTCGCAGCCCACCGTCAGCCGTGAGCTGGCACGTTTTGAAAAGCTGACCGGGCTTCAGCTATTTGAGCGGGTGCGCGGGCGCTTACATCCCACCGTGGAGGGGCTGAGGCTGTTTGAAGAGGTGCAGCAGTCGTGGTACGGGCTGGACCGGATTATCAGCGCCGCCGAGGGGCTGCGCCAGTTCCGCCAGGGCGAGCTGTCCATTGCCTGCCTGCCGGTTTTCTCGCAGTCGCTGCTGCCGCCGCTGTGCCAGCCGTTTATGCAGCAGTATCCGGATCTCAGCCTGAATATCATTCCGCAGGAGTCGCCGCTGCTGGAGGAGTGGCTGTCGGCGCAGCGCTATGACTTAGGACTGACTGAAACTACCCATACGCCCGCAGGCACCGAGCGCAGTGCGCTGTTCACCCAAAATGAGGTCTGCGTGCTGCCGCAGCAGCATCCGCTGGCGCGGCGCGACTGCCTGACGCCGCAGGACTTTGCCGGGGAGAATTTTATCAGCCTGTCGCGTACCGACAGCTACCGGCAGCTGCTGGACTCTCTGTTTAATGAGCAGGGGGTGCAGCGACGGATGGTGATGGAGACGCACAGCGCCGCGTCGGTATGCGCGATGGTCAGGGCGGGAATTGGCGTATCGATTGTGAATCCGCTGACGGCGCTGGACTACGCCGACAGCGGTGTGGTGATGCGGCGCTTCAGCGTGGAAGTGCCGTTCACCGTCAGTTTAATCAGGCCGCGCCACCGGCCCGCATCGGCGCTGGTCGATGCCTTCAGTCAGCATCTGCAACGCCATATTGCGCTGTTCAACCAGCGGCTGGATCAAAAGCTGAACTAGGCGTTAACCGGCTGCCCCTGCGCGCGGGAGCCGCGGAAGGTGATCAGGCAGATAACCAGTCCGATGACGGCCAGCGCCGCCGCCGATACCGGCACGGCGGTCAGGCCATAGCCCTGCTGAATAACCGCTCCCCCTACCCAGGCACCCAGCGCGTTACCGACGTTAAACGCTGAGATGTTCATCGTCGATACCAGGTTAGGCGCATCCTTACCGTGGCGCACCACGTTAATCTGTAGCCCCGGTACGGTAGCAAAGGTCGCTATCGCCCACAGGAACAGGGTGATTTCTGCAATCCACAGGGAGTTAGAGGTCCAGCTGAACAGCAGCGAGAATACCGCGATCAGCGAGAAGCTGAGGATCAGGCTGAAGGAAACGCGCCAGTCGGCTAGCCGGCCGCCGAGAATGTTCCCCACGGTCAGGCCGGCACCAATCAGGAACAGCGTCCAGCTGACGCCGCGGTCGGTAATACCGGTCACTTCCAGCAGCAGCGGAGCAATATAGCTGAACAGGGCAAACATCGCGGCGGCAAAGAAGACCGTCATCAGCAGCGACAGCCACAGCTTACCGTTGTTTAATGCCCTGAATTCACTGGCAATGTTCACCGGTTTTTCATCGCGATTGGTCGGCAGGCTAACGATTAGCCCGATAAACGCCAGCACGCCAATTACGGAAACGCCCCAGAAGGTCGCGCGCCAGCCAAACATCTGGCCGAACCAGGTCCCCAACGGCACGCCAAGCACGTTCGCCAGGGTTAAACCGGTAAACATCAGCGCAACGGCAGAAGCCTGCTTGCCCGGCGCCACCAGGCTGGCAGCAACCACCGCCCCGATGCCGAAGAAGGCGCCGTGACACAGTGCCGTGACCACGCGGGCCAGCATCAGCAGATTGTAGGTGTAGGCCAGCGCACAGAGAATGTTGCCGATGATAAAGATGACCATCAGCAGGATTAGCGTGCGCTTGCGCGGCAGCTTCGCCGTCAGCAGCGCCATGATCGGTGCGCCAATCGCCACGCCCAGCGCATAGCCGCTGATCAGCCAGCCCGCAGAAGGGATTGAGACCTGAAGGTCATTCGCCACCTCCGGCAACAGCCCCATAATGACAAACTCGGTGGTGCCGATGGCGAAGGCGCTTAGCGCCAGCGCCAACAATGAAACAGGCATTTCACTCACTCCCAGAAATTTAACGTCCACGCCCGCTGCATAGGGGGGCGATTATCGTCAGATGAAGAATTATTACGCGATGCAACGATACAGGTCACAGTTTGCTATTAAAACACAGTTGATTAACGGCTTACAGCACGCCCAGGGCAAGGGTGTATTGCATTAACAGCAACAATACCTGAAACGAACCACCAGGATAATTCTTGGTTTTTGGAAAAAATTTACCGAAAAATTGCGTTCCAACGGCGGATCGGTAGGCTCAGAGAACGGTTGAAACGTAAACTTTCTGCGGAGGATGGTCTGAATGACGGTGAAAAAGCGTCCACGGCTCCGGCTAAACGTTCAATTTATCAGTGAGGAAAATCGATGAGAGTGGCTATGTGCCTGCTGGCCACCTGTCTGGGTGGCTGCTCGGTGGGAAAGTATCACTACAGCAGCGAGGCGGAAAAACGGGTTGATATGACGGTCACCGGTATTCCTACCATTCTGGGAGCAGGCACGCTGGGCACCACCATTCCGCTGACCGCCGATTACAGTCTGACGGCCGCCCACGTCGCGAAATTCTCACTTTATAAGGTGAAGGCGTACCATCCCGACTGCGATCTGGCGGTGGTTTATCACAAAAATAAGGATCTCTCGCACAGACCCAGCTTTCGCAACGGGCGTATCGGCGACCGGGTCAATATGTACGGCTACAGCTTTATTTCCGCCATGCCGGTTGCCTCCAGCGGGGTTAATCTGATCAATACCGGGCTGGAAAATAAGTGGAACACGCGTCGCTGCGTTGTGGTGGCGACCAACGCGGGAGTGGTTCAGGGCATGTCGGGCGGCGCGGTGTATAACGCCTCCGACGACTCCATCGGCGGCGTGATTGTTGGCTACACCCGCAGCGTCGACGATCTTAAAACCGGGCGGCCCCGCTTCCACGACGTGTCGCTTTATGTGCCCTACGCACGCTTTGAGGAGTGGCTGAATGATGCGGTGAAGTCCTGATACGCGAGTCAGGACTTCACCGCAGCATAAACTCAACCGCCGCCGATGCATGAATGGCGGTGGTATCAAAAACCGGCACCGGACAGTCGCTGGCGTTCAGCAGCAGGCCGATTTCGGTACAGCCAAAAATCACCCCCTGTGCGCCTCTGGCAACCAGCTCATCAACGATCCCGAGATAGCGCGCCTTCGACTCCGCCAAAAATCGTCCCTGGCAAAGCTCATCAAAGATAATCTGATTAACCACCTGCCGATCGTTCTCATCGGGTACCAGGGTAGTAATACCGTGCTGCTCCAGCATCGGCCCACGGTAGAAGTCCTGCTCCATGGTGTATCGCGTGCCCAGCAGCGCAACCTGCGACATGCCCGCCCGTTTGATCTCGGCCGCGGTGCCGTCTGCAATATGTAAAAACGGCAGGCCGCTCTGCGCAATAATCGGCTGCGCAACCTTATGCATGGTATTAGTACAGAGCACGATGCCTTCTGCCCCTGCCCGCTTTAACGCTAACGCGGCATCCGCCAGCATCTGCCCGGCGCGATCCCAGTCGCCGCGGGCCTGGCAGGCTTCAATTTCATAGAAGTCCACGCTGTAGAGCACCAGCTTCGCCGAATGCAGCCCGCCCAGCCGCTCCCTGACGCCCTCATTAATCGCCCGGTAGTACGGCAGCGTTGATTCCCAGCTCATCCCGCCGATCAGTCCCAGTGTTTTCACGTTTTCTTTTCCAGCTTATTAGAGGAGAGTTTAATTTTATGGATATTTCGGTTTTCCTGCTACCCAACCGTTCTATCGGCATCGCGAATAACGGTACGGGCAGCAGGCGGTTTACTCCATTATATTATCAGGCGTCCTGAAGGACAAACATGCCAAACGGGTGGATCTGTAAATAGAACTCATCGCCCGGCGCAGGCTGTAGCTCGGTGGCATTCACCTGTAACAGCAGCTCTTGTCCCTGCCACTCGACCAGCACCTCATACTGCGGCCCCATGTAGGCCACTTTTTTGATGCTACAGCGCTGGCTGATATCACCCTGCAAGCCAAGCGTAATCGCCTCCGGGCGCACACCTACGGTGCAGCGCGTCAACCCGCTGGCGAACCCTTCAGGGCGGGGGATCGCGTAGCCCTGAATCTCCACGCGCCCCGCGCTGAGCTGCGCTTCAAAGACGTTGGCGTCACCCATAAAGCTGGCCATAAAGCGTGAGGCCGGGAAGCGATAGAGCTGCTGCGGCTCTCCGATCTGCATAATCTCGCCCTTGTTCATCACCAGCACGGTATCGGAAACCGCAAAGGCTTCGCTCTGATCGTGGGTCACGTAAAGCGAGGTGATATTAAACTGCTGCTGAAGTTCGCGGATCTTCTCACGCATGCTGCGACGCAGGTTGGCATCCAGGTTACTTAGCGGCTCATCAAACAGCAGCACCTTTGGCTTGAGGATCAGCGCACGGGCCAGCGCCACGCGCTGCTGCTGGCCACCGGAGATCTGATCAACGTAGCGGTCGGCGAATCCGGCCAGATCCACCAGCTCCAGCGCTTCCTCCACCCGGTCGCGGATCTCCGCTTTCGGTTTGCCCAGCATTCGCAGACCGTAGCCGATATTTTCCCCCAGCGACATGTGCGGGAACAGGGCGTAGGACTGGAACACCATGCAGATATCACGATGCTGGATCGAACGATGGGTCACATCCTCTCCGTCGATAAAGATCTGCCCTTCGCTGGGCTTTTCCAGACCGGCCACCATACGCAGCACGGTGGTTTTGCCGCAGCCCGACGGCCCGAGCAGCGTGACCATCTCCCCTTTAGGGATGGCAAGGCTAAGGTTCTCAATAACCGAGTTGCTGCCGAAACGTTTTGCCACGTTACGCAGTTCAACGAAGCTTTTCTTTTCCTGGGATGGTGCGAAATCAGTGTTCATATGCATCTTACTCAACTGGTTTTCGCCCGCGAACGGGCCACGCGCGCTTCACCCACCAGCGCATCGAAAATAAAGATAATTGCCAGCATCACCACAATCAGAATTGAACCGTAGGCGATCGCCATGCCGTATTCGCCATCTTCAACGCGGTTGAGGATGTAGGAGGTGGCAACGCGGGTATCCGGCGTAACAAGGAAGATAATTGCGCTGACGGTGGTTACCGCCCGCACGAAGCTGTAGATCAGCGCCGACAGGATCGCCGGGCGCAGCAGCGGCAGAATGATAAATATCACCGTGCGCAGCGATCCGGCACGCAGGCTGAGCGAGGCCTCATCCAGCGATTTATCCAGCTGGCCCAGCCCGGCTATACCGGCGCGGATACCGACCGGTACGTTGCGCATCACCATTGAAATAATGACAATCGCTGCCGTGCCGGTGAGGTAAACCGGCGCACCGTTAAAGGCGAGGATATAGGACACCCCTGCCACCGTGCCCGGAACGGCAAAGCACAGCATGGTGGAGAATTCGATAACTTTCTTGCCACGGAACTGCTGGCGTACCACCACGTAGGCGATCAGCAGCCCGAAGATGGCGGTAATCGGTGCGGCGATCCCGGCGTACAGCAGGGTGTCGATCAGCGATGGCCACGCGCCGTCACTGAAGCCCTGACCGAACAGCTTGCTGAAATTATCCAGCGTCAGGGTGTAATCCACGCCCCAGTTGACGGTAAAGCTGCCGAAGAAAATGCTGCCGTAAAGCAGAACGTTAAAGGCAATCCACACCCACAGCATTGCGGTCACCGACCACACCAGCGACACCGGCAGCGGCTGCACGTCGCCACGGGAAGATTTACCCGAGATGGTGACGTAGGAGCGTTTACCAATCCACAGATACTGCACGCAGAACACCAGCAGCGAGAACAGCAGCAGCACCACGCCCAGCGTACTGGCCGAGGTATAGTCCAGCTGCGCACCGGTAATATAGAAGTAGATCTGCGTGGCCAGCACGTCAAAGTTACCGCCGAGCACCAGCGGGTTACTGAAGTCCGCCAGCGACTGAACGATAACGATCAGGAATGAGTTGGCCAGCGCCGGTTTCAGCAGCGGCAGGAACACCCGGCGGAAGGTTTGCAGGCGACTGGCGCGCAGCGTATAGGACGCCTCTTCCAGCGACGGATGCAGGGTTTTAATCGCCCCGTCGAGGATCATAAATGACATGGGCGTAAAGGCCAGAACCTGCGCCAGCCAGATCCCGGTAAAGCCGTACAGCCAGTTGGTGTTGGTCAGCCCCATATAGGTGGCCATAAACTCGGTAACGTAGCCGGAACGCCCCATCATCAGCGTCACGCCCAGACCCACCACGAACGGCGGGGTGACAATCGGCAAAATCGAGAAGACCCGTCCCAGCAGCGCGGAGCGTTTGGCAATACGCGTGGTGTAAATCGCCAGCACCATACCGAAGAAGGTACAGCCCACGCCCACCGCCGCGCTGAGCAGGAAGGAGTTCCAGATCACTTGCAGAATATGCTTCTGCCCGAGCACGGCCATAAACTGGAGCGGCGCAAAGCTGCCGTCGTCGTCGGTCACCATCGGCTTAAAGATGGCCAGGCTTGGCCAGATAATAAACAGACCGATAAGCGCAACGATGGCAATCAGCGATCCCAGTACAAAGCGGTCGCCGCCCAGCCACTCCAGCCGCGACAGCGCGATGGTCATTACTGCACCCAGCGCACAGAACATCACGACGGTGCCGTAGCCGAGGCCACGCTCCAGCCAGGCCGCGCTGACCACCATAAACAGCGCACAGAACAGCGCCCAGCCCGCATCAATGTAGTTTCTTGACCGCGCAGGCTGCCCGTGCCACGGACGCAAAACCAGCAGCAGCGGCATAATCAGCCAGGCCAGGCTGATGTTGATTTCCGACCAGCCGTAGGCCGCCAGGATCTCGTCGGATGTGGACTCCAGCAGCCCATAGTCAAGGCTGAACACCGGCAGCAGGAGGTATCCCGCAACCAGTACGGCCAGCCAGGTAAATACAGAATCCCGTCCCTGCGACAGGCGCAGAGCAGTGGCGTCACTCATAGTGTTCCCCGAAGGTGAAAGCAAAAGCGATAGCGCGCCAGAACTGACGCGCCAGAATCAAAGGGTTACTGACCCATCTTCACGTCGTTAACCCATTTATTGATCAGATGCTTACGCATATCGGTAGCACCGTATTTATCCATGTCGTAATCGATTAACTTCAGATCGTCGAGCTTCAGCGAGTTCGGCGATGTTTCCGCCGTGGTGTTGGTCAGGATCTGGTAGGACTGCCCTTTCTTCCAGGCCAGCTCCTGCGCTTCTTTTGACAGCGCCCAGTCTACGAACAGGCGGGCGTTATCGATGTTGCGCGCCTTCTTCAGGATACTGACACCGCCCACTTCATAGCCTGAACCTTCACAGGGTGAGACCAGGGTAAGCGGTGCGCCTTTGTCTTTTTCCAGCGAGTAGTCGTGCAGGAAGCCTATGCCGATAGCGCTTTCACCGCGGGCGGCGTTACGCGCCGGGGCAATCCCCGATTTGGTGTACTGGGAAATGTTGCTGTTGAGTTTTTTCAGGTAGTCAAATGCCTGATCTTCGCCCCACAGCTGGGTAAAGGTCGCCAGCGCGGTATAGGCAGTGCCGGAGCTTTGCGGATCGGCAATCTGGATTTCGCCCTTGTAGATTGGATTGGTCAGATCCTTCCAGCACTTAGGCTCCGGCAGATTTTTCGCCTTCAGACGATCGGTGTTCACACCAAAGCCGAGGATACCGATGTAGATTGCCGAGGAGTAGTTGCCCTTCAGCTTCGCCGGATCGCGGAACTGCGGCATGATATTTTCCAGTTCGGGGGATTTATAGGCCTCCAGCAGCCCCATTTCCCCGGCCTGCGACTGGGGATCCAGCGTACCGCCGTACCAGACATCGGCCTGCGGGTTATTTTTCTCTGCATCCACTTTTGCCAGCGTGCTGCCCGAGCCGTTGCGGATAAAGCTGGTTTTCACATCGTATTTCTCACCAAAGGCTTTCGCTTCGGTTTCACACATGGCGTTGGTGGCGCTGCAATAAATTACCAGGCGACCTTTCGCCTGCGCCGCGCCGGACAGCGCGCTCAGCGCCAGACCAGCGGCAATCAGGGTAGTAAGAGGTAAACGTTTCATCAGGTTATCCTTATCATCGGGGGTCGGCAGACCCCGTCAGTTACGGAGCCTGTTTAAATCTCTGCCGGCTTAGCCCGGCAATCAGTAGCGGCATCAGCAGTACACCAATGCAGCCCGCGGCGGCGGTCAGCAGGGCAAAAAAGCCCGACCAGCCGTAGTGCAACATCACCTGCGCCAGCGGCCAGCCCGCCAGCGACGCGCCAAGATAGGCAAACAGTCCGAGAAATCCGGTAACGGTTCCCGGGGCATCTTTATGGCTGTACTCAACGGCGGCCAGGCCAATCAACATCTGCGGACCAAAAACAAAAAAGCCCAGGCTGAAAAAACAGACCGACAGCAGCGCCCGGTGATGTACCGGTGCCAGCCACAGCGCCGCCATACTGAGGAACAGACCGAACGCGAACAGCAGGATCATCGGCGCCCGCTGACCACGAAACAGCAGGTCCGAACCCCAGCCGGCGAACAGGGCCCCAATCACCCCGCCCAGCTCGAACAGCGTCAGGGTGGTGTTGGCGCTCAGCAGGTTGACGCCGTGGGCCTCCGTCAGCCATAAATTGCCCCAGTCGTTGAGCGCAATGCGGATCAGGTAGACCAGCACATAGGACGCGCCCAGCAGCCAGATGGTGCGATTCGCCAGGATCTCCCGCCGCAGAATATCGCGCATTCTCATCGGCGGGCTGTGGCGCTCCTGCCACTGCTCCAGCGGATCGTTCCGCCACTCGCCTACCGTTGGCAGCCCCTGTGCCGCCGGGGTATCGCACAGCCGCCAGCACAGCCAGACACCAATCACGATGCCCATCACACCCGGCAACAGCAGCGCCGCCTGCCAGCCCCAGCGCATCGCCAGCCAGCCCGACAGCAGCGGCACCATCGCGCCGCCCAGGTTGATCGAAGTGTTCCAGCAGCCCCACCAGAAGCCGCGTTCGTTCCGCGAATACCAGTGGGTCAGTAGCTTGGCACACGGCGGCCAGCCCCAGCCCTGGAAGAATCCGTTCAGCGTCCACACCAGCAGCAGCGCGCTCCACGAGCCGCAGAAGGTAAACACAATATTCAGTACACCGGTGATGATCAGCCCGCCGCCCATAAACCACTGCGCGGGCGTGCGGTCGCTAATCATCCCGGATAAAAATTTGGATGCCCCGTACACCAGGTAAAACAGCGTGCCCAGCAGACCGATGTCGGCTTTATCCAGGCCCAGCTCCAGCTGCATAACCGGCATCACCTGGCTGATGCTGCGCCGGGTCAGATAAAACGCCGCGTAGCCGATAACCATCGCGAACAGCAGCCGTGGCCGTAAGTCCCGGTAACGCTGACTAATCTGTTCTGGCGTCAGAGTGACGGCAGCCATGTAAACCTCCGGGTCGTTACGGGCTAATATAGGGAAGGCATTACGCCGGGGCATGAGACAAAATTGGAATGAACCAGGAATTATTCCTGGTCAGGTCGGGGTTTCGTGCAATTTTGTGGGCAGGTTAACAGTTATGCAGGTTCCCGGCGGGGGCAGCAGCCGCCAGTCGCCGCCCAATGCCCGCACCCGCTCTTCAATACCCCGCAGGCCAAATCCGCCGGCAATGGGTTCGGAGATACCGACACCGTCGTCGCTGACGCTGAGCGTAAGCAGGCCGGGCTGCTCCTCCAGCGTCACCACCACCTGCCGCGCGCCCGCATGCTTGCTGACGTTATTCAGCAGCTCCTGCACCACGCGGTAGAGGGTGAAGGTCAGGGTTTCATCCTGCGGCGTATCGCCCAGCCGGTAGTTGAGCTGAAAATCGATGCCGCGATCGGCAAAGGAAAACTCGGCGGCCAGATGCTGCAACGCGGTATCCAGCGCCATCTCATCCAGCACCGGTGGACGGATCTGGCGCAACAGCTGGCGCGTGGTGCGGTGAATGCGCCCAGAAAGATCGCTAATCTGCCCCGCCGCCTGCTTTGCCGCCGGCGTATCACCGCTGCGCGCCACCAGCATGGCCTGGATCTGGATAGCGGTAATGTTCTGTCCGATCTCATCGTGCAGTTCACGGGCAATTGCCTTACGCACCTGCTCCTCGCTATCGACCAGCTGCGCCATCAGCCGGCGGCGCGCCTGTAGCTCTTTCTCCAGCTGCTGCCGGTAGCGCTGCAAATGCTGGGCCAGCTGCTGCTGGCGGCTAACGGCAATACCCAGCCCGGTGCCCAGCAGCGCCTGAGTAGAGAGAAACAGCTCCAGCTCACGCAGTTCGTGAAACGCTCCGCTGGCCTGGCGGGTCAGGGTAATCAGCACGCTGCCGATCATCGCTGACAGCACCCCGCCCTGCCAGCCAAAACGATAGGCCATGACCACGTTTGGCAGGAAAACAAAAATCAGCAGCAGCCGCTCCATTTCAGGCGTAACCGATACCTGTACGCAGATGCCGATGGCAAAAATCACCGAGCACCAGACTAACAGCGAGGTGCGCAGCGGCGGATCGGGCATCCGCTGCGACTGCATATCGTCCAGATGCAGCTGCCGGAGATATTCATAAATCAGGTAGATAAACGGCGTAAGCAGTACGCCGCCGGTAAAACTGGCCAGCAGCGTTTGGGCGACCGGCTCCTGTAACCACGGGCCAATCATCACGCCCTGAAGCAGCGCGTTGAGGCTGACCGCCGCCAGCAGCAGCGTCAGGCGCTGCCAGTAGAACGCATAGCGCAGCCACAGGATCTGACTGATCCGGGCAGGCAGCACGCTCAGCAGCGGCGAAAGCAGCATCAGCGGGTGGGTTATCAGCCCTTCCAGCTGTAGCCAGCCAATCAGGATCTCTTCCACCAGCAGCAGCGCAAGCCAGTAGCGTTTGGGCAGCAGGATCAACAGCGCGAGGTGCAGCCCGGCGGGCAGCAGGAATATTGCCTGCTGACCGTTGTGGCTCAGCCACAGGCCAATGGTCCACAGCGCCAGCCAGCTAAGCGCGAAGAACAGCGCCAGCATTAACGACAGAATAATATGGCGGTTTTGCGGCATATCAGGCCGGGCTCAGCAGCTGATGCTGAATAGCGAAATGCACCAGTTCAACGGTCGTCTGACAGTTCAGTTTACCCAGTACGTTAGCGCGATGAACGTGTACCGTCTTATGGCTTAACGTCAGACGATCGGCGATGGCCTTAACGCTGATGCCGTTGATCAGCAGATCGAACACCTGCTTTTCCCTTGGCGTCAGAGAGCTCAGCTCTTTGGGGATCGGCCGGGTCTGGCGCAGCGCCCGCAGCGCATCGGCGCACAGATAAAGCCCCCCCACGCTTACCGAACGCACCGCCTGCACCAGCTCTTCCGGCCCGCAGCGCTTGGTCAGATAGCCGCTGGCCCCGGCATCCACCGCACTTTGTACAAAGGCGCTGGTGTCATAAATGCTGAGAATAATTGCACGGAAGCCGGGCCGCTGCTGGCGTATCCGGGTGAGCAGGCTCAGCCCGCTTTCATCGGGCATGGCGATGTCCATAACCGCCACATCGAAAGGCTCACGCAGCAGATGCGGCCACGCATCGGCGGCGGAGGCAAACTGGCCGGTCACCTGAATATCACTTTCCAGGGAAAGAAGCTGAGCAAAACCGGAACGTACCACGATATGGTCGTCAATCAGCGCTACGTTAATCATGTTAGTTCCACCCACTTATTTTTTTGCATGATGCCCCACAAACCGCGGGCGGGCAAACGCAGGGGGAGAAAATGCGGCGCGGTTTACAGTTTTATGACACCGGTTAGAAAATAAAATAAGGAATGCGTGGCGGGAGGCGTCAGGGCAAAAAAAAACGGCCAGCGAAGCTGACCGTTTATGGCGATATTAACGCTTACTTGCTGCCCGGACGCAGCGCCGGGAACAGGATCACGTCACGAATGGTGTGGCTGTCGGTAAACAGCATCACCATACGGTCGATACCAATACCCAGACCGGCGGTCGGCGGCAGACCGTGTTCCAGCGCGGTGACGTAGTCTTCGTCGTAGAACATCGCTTCGTCGTCACCGGCATCCTTGGCGTTAACCTGCTGAAGGAAGCGCTCGGCCTGGTCTTCCGCATCATTAAGCTCGGAGAAACCGTTACCGATTTCACGACCGCCGATAAAGAACTCGAAGCGATCGGTAATTTCAGGGTTCACATCGTTACGACGCGCCAGCGGTGACACCTCAGCCGGGTATTCGGTAATAAAGGTCGGCTGGATCAGGTGCGCTTCGGCCGTTTCTTCGAAGATCTCGGTCACGACGCGGCCCAGACCCCAGCTCTTCTCAACCTTGATACCGATAGACCCGGCAATCGCCACCGCCTTATCAAAATCATCCAGATCGGCCAGATTGGTTTCAGGACGATATTTCAGGATCGCTTCCTTCATCGTCAGTTTTTCAAACGGCTTACCGAAGTCGAACGTCTGCTCACCGTATTTGACAACGGTATTGCCAAGCACGTCCTGCGCCAGCGTGCGGAACAGGCTTTCGGTTAGTTCGATCAGATCTTTATAATCCGCATACGCCATGTAGAGTTCCATCATGGTGAATTCAGGATTATGACGCGGCGAGATACCTTCATTACGGAAGTTGCGGTTGATTTCGAACACGCGGTCAAACCCGCCCACCACCAGACGCTTCAGATAAAGCTCTGGCGCAATACGCAGGTACATATCGATGTCCAGCGCATTGTGATGGGTGATAAACGGACGGGCAGAGGCGCCGCCGGGGATCACCTGCATCATCGGGGTTTCCACTTCCATAAAGTTGCGGTTAACCATAAAGCTGCGGATACCCGCCATGATTTTGGAACGCACCACGAAGGTGTTGCGGGAATCTTCGTTGCTGATCAGGTCCAGATAACGCTGGCGGTAGCGGGTTTCCTGATCGGCCAGGCCATGGAACTTGTCCGGCAGCGGGCGCAGCGCTTTGGTCAGCAGGCGCAGCTCGCTACAGTGGATCGACAGTTCGCCGGTCTTTGTCTTAAACAACTTACCGCGGGCGCCAACGATATCGCCAAGATCCCATTTTTTGAACTGCTCGTTGTAGATGCCTTCGGCCAGATCGTCACGGGAGACATACAGCTGAATGCGGCCGCCGACGTCCTGTAAAGTCACGAAAGAAGCCTTACCCATGATGCGACGGGTCATCATACGGCCAGCGACGCTGACTTCGATGCCCAGGGACTCCAGCTCTTCGTTCTCTTTACCGTCGAACTCGGCGTGCAGCGTATCCGAAGTGCGGTCCGGGCGAAAATCGTTCGGGAACGCCACGCCAGTTCCACGCAGCGCGCTGAGCTTTTCGCGACGCGCTTTCAGTTCATTATTAAGCTCTAGTGCAGCGTCAGCGGCCTGCGGTTGTTGTTCAGACATGTGAGTTCCTTATAAACCTGCTTTCAAACTTGCTTCGATAAAACGGTCCAGATCGCCGTCCAGAACCGCCTGCGTATTGCGCGTTTCTACGCTGGTACGCAGATCCTTAATGCGTGAGTCGTCGAGGACATAGGAGCGAATTTGGCTGCCCCAGCCGATGTCAGACTTGTTATCTTCCGCCGCCTGTTTGTCAGCATTTTTCTTCTGCATCTCGTATTCATACAGCTTGGCGCGCAGCTGCTTGAATGCCTGATCTTTGTTTTTATGCTGAGAACGGTCGTTCTGGCACTGCACGACAATGTTGGTCGGTAGGTGGGTAATACGCACCGCCGACTCGGTTTTGTTAACGTGCTGACCACCGGCACCGGAGGCGCGATAAACGTCAATACGCAGGTCGGCCGGATTGATATCGATATCGATATCGTCTTCAACTTCCGGGTAAATAAACACCGAGCTGAACGAGGTATGGCGGCGGCCGCCGGAGTCGAACGGGCTTTTACGTACCAGGCGATGAACGCCGGTTTCGGTGCGTAACCAGCCATATGCGTAGTCGCCGATGATTTTGATGGTGGCGGATTTAGTACCGGCCACTTCACCGTCGGACTCTTCAATAATTTCGGTTTTAAAGCCTTTGGCTTCTGCCCAGCGCAAATACATACGCAGCAGCATACTGGCCCAGTCCTGCGCTTCCGTACCGCCGGAGCCGGCCTGGATGTCCATATAGCAGTCGGCGCTATCGTATTCACCGGAGAACATGCGGCGGAATTCCAGCTCGGCGAGCTTCTTATCCAGCCCGTCCAGTTCGGCTACCGCTTCGTTGAAGGTGTCTTCATCTTCAGCTTCTACCGCCAGTTCCAGCAGGCCGGAAACGTCTTCCAGTCCCTGGGACATCTGATCGAGGGTTTCTACGATGGCTTCTAACGAGGAACGTTCTTTGCCCAGCGCCTGGGCGCGGTCAGGCTCATTCCAGACATCAGGCTGTTCAAGCTCAGCATTTACTTCTTCAAGGCGTTCTTTCTTGGCATCATAGTCAAAGATACCCCCGAAGAACGTCGCTGCGCTCAGTGAGATCCTGAATTCGGTTCTTTACCGGATTAATTTCAAACATGGTTTTAAAATCTTTTTAGGTGATCGAAATGGACGTGGATGTAACAAAGCAGTTTAACTGAATTAGCGCACGGTTTGTAGCGCTGAACACGTTTTTGACGGCGGAATACGCCCCGTCTGTTTTTCAAGGAGACAGTATGACCGTAATCGATGCTCTGATGGCATTTACCTTTGCCGCCGCGCTGCTGACCCTGACGCCGGGGCTGGACACCGCGCTTATCCTGCGAACCTCAGCGGTGGAAGGCACCCGCAAGGCGATTCAGGCGCAGCTGGGTATCAATGCGGGCTGTCTGGTATGGGCGGCAATGGTGGCCTTCGGTCTGGGGGCGCTGATCGCCGTCTCTGAACTGGCTTACAATCTGCTGAAATGGTGCGGGGCGGCTTATCTGGCCTGGCTGGGCGTGCAGATGCTGCTGCGTCCGCGTCAAAGTATGGGCAGTGTGGCGATGTCCGCCGGGGCCAGGAGCGGGTTTATGCGCGGTTTTTTTGGCAATTTGCTGAACCCGAAGGTGGGTATTTTTTACGTTTCATTTTTACCTCAGTTTATCCCGGCGGGTCATTCGCCGGTACTGTGGACCTTTGGTCTGGTTATGATTCATGTGCTGTTAGGAACGCTATGGTCGGCGCTACTGATTGGCAGCACGCGCAGGCTTTCCGGCTTTTTACAGCGTGAGAACGTGGTGAAGTGGCTGGATCGGACGACCGGTACGGTGTTTTTGCTGTTCGCTACTAAGCTGGCGGTGAGCCATCGGCCGGGATAAGGGTTCCGTCAGGATTTGCGTTCAGAAGAACTACACTTGTATATATTTGCAATGTGACAGGTAACTTATGGTGCGCCTACTTATCGCGATAATCCTTCTGGCGCTGGCGGCCTGGTGGAGCCTGCCCTGGCTAAAATCCCATCTGCCGGCGCAGTGGAATCCCTTTATTCCGCTAAACGTGACCGACCCGCCGGGCTGGATAACCCGCTACAAGTTGCAGCAGTTGGAAAACGATCCGCAAGCCTGCCTGAGCGTGCTGCAACGCGCCAGTGAACAGGGACTGGTGAGCTTTCGTGAAGCGCCGCAGGTCAAAGGAGAGTGCGCCATCGCGCAGCCGATTCGCATCAGCAAATTTGGTCCGGTGTCCCTGAGCAGCAGTTTTCTGGCGAGCTGCCCTATGGCCGTCGCCAGCACGATGTACGTCACGCGCAGTCATCAACTATTGCAACAGGCAGAGGTAGCAAGCCCGCTGCGGCGTATCGAACATGTTGGAAGCTTTGCCTGCCGCAATATTTATCATCGTCAACAGGGACGACTCAGCGAACACGCCACCGCAGATGCCTGGGATATCACCGCTTTTCAACTGGCTAACGGGCGCTGGCTGCGTGTAGCGAAAAACTGGCAAGAGCCTGCCAGCGAATCAGCGGCACTGCATCTGCTCTGGCGCAACGGCTGTGCCAGCTTTGGAAACGCACTGGGACCCGACTATAACGCGGCTCATGCTTCACATTTTCATCTTGGCATGCGCGGCGGCGGATTTTGTCGCTAGTGGGGCTTGTGGCTTGTGGCAAAACGATGGATCGTGGGTTGCTTTCCAAAAGCGCCACGTGTGCTTTTATCAACTGGCGGCTGGCGATAAGTCATTTCAATATCGAATGCGGCACCCGAACGAGCGGTTACCTTATTAGGTTAAAGGTTTCAACTTAGTGCGATATTTCTACCCATCAAAGGATGAGCATGATTGAAAGCAGCGACGCCGGGGCAAACAGGCAATCGGTGCGGACGGGCTTCGCGGACCGTCGCGCGCAGGGATGCGCGCGCCGAGCCCACACGGACGTGTTCACGGCGCGTCCGCGAAGCCCGTCCGCACCGATAAGCCCGACTCCCGTCAAACCGCAACGCTCTTCCCTGAACTCATACCGGACTCATCTACTCATATGAACGTGTAAATGCAGCGTCAGTGAAACTCGGCTCCGATCACACCGCAACGTTCTTCCCCAGCACTACAACGCCCAAAGATGCTCAATAATCAGCTGCACATTTCGGTTACCCCGAAACTCATTCACATCCAGCTTATAAGCCAGCTCAACCTGGCGGACGCTGGGATCCGGCCACAGGGTCGTATCAATATTAAACGCAATACCGTCTAACAACGGCCCGCCGCCTAACGGCTCCAGCATGACCTTAAGGTGCCGTTCGCCGACCAACCGCTGCTGTAACAGCTTGAATTTCCCGTCAAACGTCGGCTCCGGAAACGACTGCCCCCACGGACCGGCATCGCGCAGCATTTCGGCGGTTGGCAGCGTCAGCTCCTGCGCCATCAGCTCACCGTCGCTCCACACCACGCCCTGCAACAGCTCAGTATCCAGCCATTCACCTACCAGATCGGCAAAACGCTGGCGGAACTCGGGAAACTTCGCCTCTTCCAGCGACAGGCCTGCGGCCATGGCATGACCGCCGAATTTAATAATCAGGCCGGGATATAAGGTGTCCAACCGTTCAAGCACATCGCGCATATGCAGCCCGGCAATAGACCGGCCGGAGCCCTTCAGCGTACCGTCACCCGCCGGAGCAAAGGCAATCACCGGACGATTGAAGCGATCCTTTAGCCGCGAGGCCAAAATTCCCACCACCCCCTGATGCCATTCGGGATGAAACATGGCAATGCCCAGCGGAAGCTCATCGCTCCCCTGCTCAAGACGATTGCACAGCGCCAGCGCCTCCGACTGCATGCCCTGTTCAATCTCCTTGCGTGTCTGGTTCAGCGCATCCAGTTCGCTGGCCAGCATCCGCGCCTGAGCAATATCTTCGCTGAGCAACAGCGCAACGCCGACCGACATATCATCAAGCCGTCCGGCCGCGTTCAGTCGTGGCCCCAGGGCAAAACCTAAGTCACTGGCCGCCAGCTGACGGGCATCGCGGTTGGCGATTTCCAGCAGTGCACGAATACCCGGCCGACATTTACCGGCACGAATGCGGCTCAACCCCTGCCAGACCAGGATACGATTATTGGCATCCAGCGGCACCACGTCTGCAACCGTCCCCAGCGCCACCAGATCCAGCCACTCGGCCAGATTTGGCAGCGTCACTGCGCCGCTGTCGCGCAGCCGCGCGCGCAGGGCTAACATCAGATAAAAGGCTACGCCTACACCGGCCAGCGCCCTTGAAGGGAATTCGCAGTCGCTGAGATTAGGATTAACAATCGCATCGGCGGCGGGCAAAATTTCGCCCGGCAGATGGTGATCGGTAACCACCACCTGAATCCCTTTTTGGTGGGCAAGCTCAACGCCCGCGTGGGAAGAGATACCGTTATCTACGGTAACAATCAGCTGGGCGCCCCGTGACGCCGCCTGCTCTACCACCTCCGGGCTGAGGCCGTAGCCGTCGTCAAAACGGTTCGGCACCAGATACTTCACGTTACGCCCACCCATGGCACGCAGCGCAAGAACCGTCAGTGCCGTACTGGTCGCCCCATCGGCGTCAAAATCACCCACGATCATAATGCACCGATCGTCGGCCAAAGCCTGCCTGATAATATCAACGGCGCGATCGATGCCGCTCAGACTATGGAAAGCGTGCAGGTACTTCGCGCCGCGCTCAAGTTCAGTTACGTCCGTTACGCCCCGCTGAGCGTATAAACGACGAAGTAAAGGATGTAAATCGGCGGGGAGTGCGGCGACATCCTCCGCCCTGCGGCGGCGGAGTTCAGTATTGGCTTTGTGCAAAATCAGCCACCGTTTTTATGGCTGTCGAGGAATTTCTTCATATCCTGCGGTCCCTGATAGCCCGGAACCAGGGTGCCATCTTCCAGCAGAATTGCCGGTGTGCCCTGAATACCGAACAGGATCCCCAGCTTATACTGAGCACCAATATCAATCTTACAGTCGGCAGGAGAGATCTCTTCACCCTTCATTGCGGCATCCAACGCTTTATGGCGATCCGCTACGCACCAGATTGATTTCATATCTTTTGCCACCTGACCGTTCATTCCCTCACGCGGGAAAGCCAGGTAGCGCACGGTGATGCCCAGCGCGTTATAGTCCGCCATCTGCTCGTGCAGCTTACGGCAGTAGCCGCAGGTAATATCGGTAAACACGGTGATCACATGCTGCTCTTTCGCGGCCTTATATACGATCATCTCATCGGCCAGCGCTTCCACTTTCTTTTCCAGCGTCTTGTTCGTCACGTTAACCGGCTGTGCACCGCTGACATCATACAAAGGCCCCTGCATAAAGTGTTTGCCGTCCTCGGTAACGTACAGCACCCCGCTTTCTGACAGAACGGTTTTAAACCCCGGCAGCGGCGACGGCAGAATTTCAGTCTGCTGTAGTCCAAGGCGGTTTAACGATTTCTGGATCGCAGCATCATCGGCGTGGGCCAGTCCACCGATCGAGGCGATGAGAATAGAAAGTAATAAGCGGGTCTTCATTTAATGTCCTTATAGCCTGATACACAGGCCGTTATTTCAATTACTTATGCACGCGGATGGTGCTGCTGGTGCAGCTGGCGCAGCCGCTCTGTTGCCACGTGCGTATAAATCTGGGTCGTAGAAAGATCGCTGTGCCCCAGTAACATCTGTACGACACGTAAATCCGCGCCGTGGTTCAGAAGATGGGTCGCAAAAGCATGACGCAGAACGTGCGGAGAGAGCTTCTCGCTATCAATGTCCGCTAGTGTGGCGTAATGTTTAATACGATGCCAGAAGGTTTGTCGGGTCATTTGCTGTGCGCGGTTGCTGGGAAACAAAACGTCCAGCGTCTGTCCGTTGAGCAGCCACGGGCGACCGTATTCAATGAATCGCTCAATCCAGTATATCGCCTCTTCGCCCATCGGTACCAGGCGCTCCTTATTGCCTTTTCCCGTCACCCGTACCACGCCCTGCCGCAGGCTAACGTCGCTTAGCGTCAGACCAACCAGTTCGCTAACGCGCAGGCCGGTCGCATACAGCAGCTCCAGCATCGCTTTATCGCGCAGCTCAATGGGCAGTTCCTCGCTCGGTGCCTTTAGCAGACGTTCAATCTGCGCTTCAGAGAGATCTTTCGGCAGACGCTGCGGCAGTTTAGGGGATGACAGCAGCGCGCTCGGATCGTCCGCGCGCAGTTTCTCTCGATAGAGATACTGAAATAAACGCCGGATCGCACTGAGCAACCGCGCCGAACTGCTGGCTTTATAGCCGCCTTCCACCCTTTCGGCCAGGAAACCTTGCAGATTTACCGCATCCGCCTCCAGCAGCGTCAGCTGGTTATGCTGTAACCAGCCGGTCAGCGCGCGCAGATCGAGCCGATAAGAGGCCACGGTGTTTTGTGACAGATTGCGCTCTATCCATAATGCATCCAGAAACTGCTCAACCAGATCGCTGTCCTGCACAGTCACTCCTCCCGAGTCAGCGTTTATGTGGAATGGTGTCAGGTAGTGCGCTCATAAAAGGATATTTACCTTTACTTATCAGCACAATAAACAAAACCGAAACCACGCCTTGGGTGTCTATTATGCCTCATTGTTAGCCATATCTGATATTATCGCCGCAATGCCTGAAGAAAAATGAGTTTTACTAAAATGAATATTGGTCTGTTTTACGGCTCCAGCACCTGCTACACCGAAATGGCAGCCGAGAAAATTCGCGATTTTATTGGCGAAGATCTGGTGACCCTACACAATCTGAAGGATGATTCTCCGCTGTTGATGGAGCAGTACGAACTGCTTATTCTGGGAATTCCGACATGGGATTTTGGTGAATTACAGGAGGACTGGGAGGCTGTCTGGACCGATTTACCGGCTCTTAATCTACGCGGGAAAATCGTGGCGCTGTACGGCATGGGTGACCAGGGCGAGTACAGTGAGTGGTTTCTTGATGCGCTGGGCATGCTGCATGAAATACTGGCTCCGCTGGGCGTTCAGTTCGTTGGCTACTGGCCGACCGAAGGTTACGAGTTTACCAGTAAAAAACCGCTGGCCGCAGACGGCCAACAGTTTGTCGGGCTTGCGCTGGATGACGTGACTCAGTTTGAACAGACCGATGAGCGCATCGCACAGTGGTGCGAACAGATCCTGACCGAGACGGCCGAGCTGCTGTAACCGCACCGCCATCGCCGCTGAGGCTTCCTGCGTAAAATCTACGGTCCGACCCGTCATCGGTTCGGACCGCAGCGGCGCTATGCCGTTATTTCCACAGCCGGTCACGGTCAGGATCGTCCTGCCTGCCGCTGGCTTCAGCCTCTGCCTCTGCCTCTGGCATCTGCGGCGAATCGGTCTGCTCTGCGCTGATTTCAGTCTGATTTTCCTGCGAAACAGCGTATTTACTATCCCCGGTTTCCATAAACGTCACCGTCTGCCCGGACAGCCGATACCAGTCAATATTACGGGTCAGCACCATGACTACCGTGAGGATTATCACCAGCACACCGGTCCCCAGTAACAGAGCGTTGTCCTCCGATTGCAGTAACTGCCACAGTATGCCGTCCAGCAGCAGCAGACCGGCGACAAAACAGAGGCTGCGCCGCCAGCCCTGCAACACCGCCTGGAGATAAAACCCGATCATCGCCGCACAGGTTACGCTGGCACAGATCCAGGCGCGGCTGAAACCGATATGTTCGGCAAGCGCCAGTAGCACCAGGAAAAACATCACCAGCGACAGGCCGATCAGCAGATACTGCATCGGATGGACGCGCAGCTCCGTTAGCGTTTCGTAGATGAAAAACGCCAGGAAGGTCAGAGCAATCAGCAAAATGCCATACTTCACCGCCCGCTGGATCTGCTGATACTGATCGACCGGGCTTACCGTCATCGCGCTGAAGGCTGGCAGCAGATGGCTCTCCAGATCGCTATCTTCAGCAAAACGCGCGTTAAGGTTGTTCGCAAACCAGCTACTCTGCCAGCTGGCGCTGAAACCATTTGGCGAGATGCTGCGTTTTTCCGGCAGGAAACTGCCGCTGAATCCCGGATGCGGCCAGTTACTTTTCAGATCGAAGGTGCTGTCTTTGCCGAGCGGCACCACTTCCAGCGCCCCGGTTCCCAGCAGCCTGAGGGAAAAACTGATCGTCACAGTTTTATTATGCAGCAGCGATTCCGGCAGAGGAGCGTGCAGGCCATCGCTGCTGCCGCCGAATCCGTTGCCGGGCTGGAAATCGAACTGCTGGCCGTCAATCTGTAACGGCGCCACGCGGGTTATGCCGCGGGAATCGCCAACAATGACCGCCAGCCACGGCTGACCGATGGTGATCCCCGGTTTATTCAGCAGATCGCGCTGAGAGTCATTGTTAAAGCGGGCATCAACTTTCATGGCCGTCCGCCAAATCTGCCCCTGATAGATGCCAATGTTGCGCGATTCAACCTGCTGCTGTGCCTCTACGTTCAACTGTTCGGGGAGATAGTAGCGGCGGTGGCTCTCCTCCACGCTGACCTCTTTATTTCCCTTCATCACCTTGTACGTTTTCGTCCAGGGCACCACGATCAGCGGGCCGGTCAAACGCTGAGGGCCACTGGTGCTCTGGCTGAGCGTCTGCGCGACCTCGTTGCGCCAGCTCACACGTTCAGCAATTAATGAACTCAGCATACTGAGCGGCACCAGCAGCAGCAGCAGACAGCCGAGCAGGGTTGCCATTCTCCAGAACAAAGCAGATTTTAACATGGGTTCTCTCCTTAATTGATAAGGCTGAAGATAACCCGCTGATAAGGGGAGAGAATGAAGCCGTGTGAAGGGACGGTGAAGTCGAAACTATTTTTTCAGTGTCAGGGCTGCGCAAACGCCGCCTTCAGGCTGATTTTTTAGCGTGATACTGCCGTGGTGCAGTCGGGCGACCTCGCGGACAAAGGCCAGCCCCAGGCCGCTGCTTTTTTCACCGCTGCCGCGCGCCAGCGAGTAGAAGCGGTCAAAAATATAGGGTTCAGCAAAGGCGGGAATGCCGCTGCCGCTATCCCTGACCAGCAGAGTTAGCGTATCGCCGTCACTCGTCGCGCCGAGCGTGATTTCCCCACCCTGTGGAGTGAAATCAAGCGCATTATCCAGCAGATTGGCCAGAGCCTGCTCCAGCAGCAGCCGGTCGGCCATCACCGACTGATCCTGCAACCCCTGCCCCTCAATGCGCACCGTTTTTCCCTGCGACTGTACCACCCGGCTATCAACAAGCGAGTGCAGCAGCGGCAACAGCTCAACCTTCTGCCGAATAATCTCCGGGTGGCTGTCCAGGCGAGCCTGTCGCAGAAGGTTATCAATCAGCCGCTGCATACGTTCATTCTGCTGCAAAATATTGGCAGAGAAGCGCCGGGTCACCTCCGGCGGCGGGTATTCATGAATGATTTCCGCCGCGCCACGGATCGCCGCCAGCGGACTTTTCAATTCGTGGGTCAGCGCGTGAGCGTAGTGCTCAATATAACGCTTGCCCTCCAGCCTTAGCCGCATACTCTCCAGCGCGTTCGCCAGCCTGCGCAGCTCACTGCTATTCATCGACGGCAGCGGCGGCGCCTCTCCTGCGGTAACTGAATCTGCGTAATGCACCAGTCTGCCTACCGAACGGTTAATCCACAGCACAAAGGCCAGGCCAATCAGCAGAGCGATGCCCAGAAGTGCGGCCCCGGCCCACAGGATCCGTCGCTCGCTGCGGCGAATGACCGGGTCCATAGTACTGTTGGGTTTACCGATGCTCACTACGCCAATCAGCCGGTTACCGTCACGCACCGGGGCGGCTACGTACATGATCGTGCTGTTTTCTGCTTTCGGGTCAATGCTGCTGCTACGCGCGCCGTACTTTCCGCGCAGGGTTAGCCAGACGTCATTCCAGCGAGAATAGTCCTGTCCCAGCGCTTCGCCGCTGGAGTCAAACAGCACGATACCGTTGATATCGGTAAGGTAGACGCGGTATTCATTGCGATTCTTGATAATGCCGCTGATATTAGCGGTGACCGGATAATCGCCAAGTCGGGCGAAGGCCTGGGCCAGCTGGCCGTGCTGCGGGTTGCCGCTGAGAATATCGGCCTGAGCGAACTGGGCCAGCAGCGTTGCGGTATCCACCAGCGTTCCCTCGGTTGCGCGGCGTACGCCCGGCTTGACCTCCTGCACGAAGATCTTCAGCACAAACCAGGCAGCAACGGCCACGATAAGGAAGTAGCCCAGCAGCAGACGCATGCCGATCTTCATCGTTCCGCCAGCAGGCTGTAGCCAAGTCCGCGATGCGTCATCAGCACCGCCTCATCCGCGTTGATTTCGCGCAGCTTGGCACGCAGCGTTTTAACGTGGGTATCAACGGTACGCTCCATGCTTTCTTCCGCACTCTGCCACACAAGATCCATTAGCTGCTGTCGTGAAAAAACGCGCCCCGGAGACAGCAGCAGCGTTTTCAGCAGCAGATATTCATAGCGGGTCAGCGACAGCGGCTGCTGGCACCAGGTGATGCGCATCGCGGCCTCATCGAGGGTGAAATGCGCAACGCTGTGCAGCCGCGGCTGAGCAATGCGCTGCTGTTTTTGCAGACGCCTGAGCAGGGTACGTACCCTGGCGCAGACCTCACGCGGCGAAAACGGTTTGGCAACGTAATCGTCAGCGCCCATTTCCAGCCCCAGCAGTCTGTCGATCTCTTCGCTGCGGGCGGTCAGAAACAGCACCGGTAAATCCGGCAGCTGTATCAGCAGTTGACGGCACAGCTCAAAGCCGCTGATATCCGGTAGCCCCACGTCGAGGATAACCAAATCCGGTATCTGCTGTTGCAGCGCCTCCATCAGCAGCAGCCCGCGCGGGAACCAGCGTGGAGTAAACCCCTCCTGCTGAAGCATATAAACCAGCGTGTCGGCGATTGCCGCTTCATCCTCGGCCAGCCAGACGGTTGCGCTACTCAATGTCCAATTCCTTTTGCATTAAGAGCTGCTGCCTCAGCAGCCGCCACTCGGCCTGTCCCATGCAGTCAGCGAACAGCCACAGCCTTTCGCGTTTGCCATCCGCACCGCGCAATGACAGAAGGATCATCCAGCGGCTAAGCCACGGCCTGGAGGCCAGCGACCACCGCTGCTGCCGCCAGCGTATCTGCCCGGCGGTCATCAGCTCTATCGGCCCAACGCGGGCAAGGATCCGCCGCTGGCTCCGCACACATTCCATCACGATCAGGATCAGTAACCCTACCCACAGCAGGGTATAGCTACCCGGCCACGGGGCCAACAATAGCAGCAGGATAATGACACCGTGCAGCAGCAGCGACTGCCACTGTGCGCGCCAGGATACGCGTAGTTCACATCGCCACAGGACCACGTTGTCGGTTTCTCTCCTGAATCAGTGCTACCATTCGCCTGAGCTCTGGATCGGCCGGCGCTCCATGGTTCATTAACCAGTTAAACAGATCGGGATCGTCACTCTCCAACAGACGAACAAATACCAGCTTGTCGCTGTCGCTTAGCGAATCATATTCATACTGAAAAAATGGCATGATGGAAATATCAAGTTCCCGCATGCCGCGACGGCATGCCCAATGAATACGCGATTTATTTGTAATATCCATGTGACTCAGCATTATGTTAATCAGACAGAGTTCCAGTGTACCCCTTTTTACGCCGCTGTTGATGAAGCAATTTTCACCCTGCGAGGCATCACGCAAAGCTTGCAGGGTTATCACGCCTTTTGTGCCGCTTTTTCCGGAAACGGGTTGCAAAGCAGGCCGTCTCTTTTAACATGAGAAGCAGCGTTTATTAAAAATTCAAATCAGGACAGAATCATGCCAAGTATTTCTTTCCCGTCCCGCCAGCCGGTGGCGTCCTCACAGCTGCCGCTGACGCTGATTTCGCTGGATGACTGGGCGCTGGTTACCGCCACGGGCCAGGATCGGGTCAGCTATTTGCAGGGTCAGCTTACCCTGGATGTGGCCGCGCTTAGCAGCAGCCATCACCTGCCTGCCGCGCACTGCGATGCGAAAGGTAAAATGTGGAGTGCCCTGCGTCTGTTCCACTACGGTGAGGGGCTGGCCTATATTGAACGCCGCAGCCTGCGCGATACCCAGTTAACCGAGCTGAAGAAGTATGCCGTTTTTGCCAAGGTCACCCTGGCGGCTGATGATGAGAGCGTGCTGCTCGGCGTGGCCGGTGCGCAGGCGCGTGAAGCGCTGGCGGGCTGCTTCCCGGTTCTTCCGGATGCCGACACGCCGGTGGTTCACCAGGATGAATCAACCCTGCTGTGGTTCGATCTCCCCGCCGAACGTTTTCTACTGGTCACCCGCGCAGACAAAGCCGCAGAGCTGACGCAAAAGCTGGCGGACAAAGCGGAGCTGAACAGCAGCGACCAGTGGCTGGCTTTAGAGATTGAAGCGGGTTTCCCGGTTATCGATACCGCGACCAGCGTTCAGCTGATCCCACAGGCCACCAATATTCAGGCGCTTAACGGTATCAGCTTTAAAAAAGGCTGCTACACCGGCCAGGAGATGGTGGCCAGAGCGAAGTTCCGCGGCGCCAATAAGCGTGCGCTTTACTGGCTGGCCGGTCAGGGAAGCCGCGTTCCCGCCGCCGGTGACGCGCTTGAAATGCAGATGGGCGAAAACTGGCGTCGTACCGGAACCATTCTGGCAGCCTGCCAGCTGGAAAGCGGCGAGATTTGGGTGCAGGCGGTGTTAAATAACGATCTGGAAGCCGATACTCTTCTGCGCGTGCAGGGCGACGAAGGCGGCAGGCTGACCATTCAGCCGCTGCCGTATGACATTACCGCCGGCTAATCGCCGGGGCCGACCGGGAGTCAGGCGGTCGGCCCGTTGCTCACATCACGTACAGGTAAATGGCGAAGAAGTGGCACAGGCTCCCTCCCAGCACAAAACCGTGCCAGATGGCATGGTTGAAGGGTATTCGCTTTGCCACGTAGAAAATTACGCCCAGTGAATAAATGACGCCACCCGCTGCCAGCAGCCAGACGCTGCCCGCCGGTAGACGCGTCACCATCTGATAAATCACGATGAGCGACAGCCACCCCATCAGCAGATAGGTCACCAGCGACACCACCTCAAAACGATGGGCAAAGGCCAGCTTGAACACAATCCCCGCCAGCGCCAGTCCCCAGATCACCGCCATCAAACCGTGCGCCAGCGGCGATTTAAGCCCCACCAGCAGGAAGGGTGTATAGGTTCCGGCAATGAGCAGATAAATCGCCGAGTGGTCGAGCTTTTTTAGCCAGTACTTAGCCCGCTGACCGGGAATGGCATGATAGAGCGTAGACGCCAGAAACAGCAGGATCATGCTGCCCCCGTAGAGGCTGTAGCTGGTAATAGCCAGCGCCCCTGCCCGGCTGTCAATGGCCTGGCTGAGCAACAGCACCAGGCCGATAATACCAAACAGGCAACCGATGCCGTGGCTGATGCTGTTAGCGATCTCTTCAGCCAGCGAATAGCCGCGATCCAGTACTTTCTGATGAACCATATTCGATTGTCCTCTCCGGGGAATCACCGTTCGACAACGGATAAACGCTACGGTGGTTAACTTATCACCAGCCTAACTGAGAGTAATTTCAGAGTACACATGTAAGCTTAAATTAATCTGTGAACGCTTGTAACACACAATCTTCCAGGTAATACGAAAACGATTGCCTTAAACTACAGGCTCACTTTTTCAGGACGGAGATGAGGTCGTTATGTCGGACAGGGTAGTAGCCTTGGATTTCGGTGAGATGACGGAGGTGGTGCAGTTTCTTATGGAGCTGGATACGCTGAAAAATGTAGAGCGTCGTACCCGGCTGCTCAGCAACAGGCGGCACGAAAACTCCGCGGAACACAGCTGGCATCTGGCGATGGCCGTGATGAGCCTTGCCCCGTTCTCTCGCGAGACAATCAACGTTCCGCACGCGGTTCAGCTGGCGCTGGTTCACGATATTGTTGAGATCGATGCCGGAGATGTTCTGGTGTATGACCTGGCCGCGCGTGAAGCCATTCAGCAACAGGAGGCGGCAGCGGCTGAGCGTATCTTCGGCCTGCTGCCCGCCGGACAGGGGCAGCGCCTGCGGGCACTGTGGGACGAGTATGAAGCCGGAACTACCGCCGAATCCCGTTTTGCCAATATGCTCGATCGCGCGCTGCCGATCATGCTGAATCTGCACAATGAGGGGCAGAGCTGGAGGGAAAACGGTATTCACCTGGAACAGGTTATCGCGCGTAACGTGGAGCTGGCAAAGCTTTGGCCGGAGCTGTGGGAACATTTGCAGCAGCACCTCAACAGCGCGCACGCCAGAGGCTGGCTGCTGTAGCCCTCCCGGTGCTGGCCCGACTGAACGGGATGCCGGGCCAGTCGCCGGATATTGAACGGCCGATACTACGACATCCGCCGCTTGTCAGGGCGATACTCCGCATCTTCGAATAAAAAAAGGGACGACGCAGGTCGCCCCCTTACACAGCCGTATTAATCAGTCAGCCTGGCTGTATTCACTCATCGGCACGCAGGAACAGAACAGGTTGCGGTCGCCGTAAACATCGTCCAGGCGCTTCACCGTAGGCCAGTACTTATTCGCATTTCCCGCCGGAAACACCGCCAGCTCACGGCTGTAGGGGTGCTCCCAGCTGCCGACGATTTCCATCTGGGTATGCGGTGCATTCACCAGCGGATTATCCTGCGCTGGCCATTCGCCCGCGGCTACGCGATCGATTTCACTGCGAATAGACAGCATCGCGTCGATAAAGCGATCCAGCTCCTCTTTGCCCTCAGACTCAGTGGGTTCCACCATCAGCGTGCCCGCCACCGGGAATGACATGGTTGGTGCATGGAAGCCATAGTCGATCAGGCGCTTGGCAATATCCAGTTCGCTGATGCCGGTCTGCTCCTTCAGCGGGCGAATATCCAGGATACACTCATGGGCTACGTGCCCGTCGTTGCCGGTGTAGAGGATTGGATAAGCCGACTTCAGGCGCGTGGCAATATAGTTAGCGTTAAGGATGGCAACCGAACTGGCCTGCTTCAGCCCTTCCGCACCCATCATGCGGATATACATCCAGCTGATAGGCAGAATAGACGCACTGCCGAACGGTGCTGCCGAAACCGCGCCCTGCTCGGTGAGCATGCCTTCAATCTGCACCACGCTGTGGCCCGGAACAAACGGAGCCAGATGCGCCTTCACGCCAATCGGCCCCATTCCCGGTCCGCCGCCGCCGTGTGGAATACAGAAGGTTTTATGCAGGTTAAGGTGCGAAACGTCGGCACCGATATAGCCCGGCGTGGTAATGCCGACCTGCGCGTTCATATTGGCCCCGTCCAGGTATACCTGCCCACCGAACTGATGCACGATCTGGCAGACTTCCCGAATGGTTTCTTCGTAGACGCCGTGGGTGGACGGATAGGTGACCATAATGCAGGAGAGCGTTTCACCCGCCTGCTCTGCCTTCTGGCGCAGGTCGTGCAGATCGATATTCCCCCGGCGGTCGCAGGCGACCACTACCACATCCATTCCCGCCATTTGCGCCGACGCCGGATTCGTACCGTGCGCGGAGCTGGGGATCAGGCAGATGTTACGACCGCCTTCGCTGCGGCTTTCGTGGTAGCGGCGGATAGCCAGCAGCCCCGCGTATTCACCCTGTGCACCCGAGTTTGGCTGCATACAAAGCGCGTCGTATCCCGTCAGCTGCACCAGCCACTGCGACAGCTGGCCGATCATTTGCAGATAGCCCGTCGCCTGCTCCGCCGGACAGAACGGATGCAGTTCGGCAAATTCAGGCCAGGTAATCGGGATCATTTCGGCAGCAGCATTCAGCTTCATGGTACAGGAGCCAAGCGGGATCATGGCCTGATTTAACGCCAGATCCTTGCGCTCCAGGCTGTGCATATAACGCATCATCTCCGTTTCACTGTGATGACGGTTAAACACCGGATGGGTCAGAATCGCATCTTCACGGCGCATCGCCGCCGGTATTGAACGGCTGTCCGCGCTCACCTGGCGGTCAAGGGTGTCGATATCCAGACCATGCCCTTCGCCCAACAAAATAGAGAACAGCGCGGCAATATCTTCGCGCTCCGTGGTTTCATCAAGGGTAATGCCTACTGCGTTGAGGATATCCGTGCGCAGGTTTACACCAAAGCTCAACGCACGATCCAGCACCGCCGCTTTATCCGCTACTTCCACCGTCAGCGTGTCAAACCAGCTGTGGTGGCGCAGGGTCAGACCGCCCTTTTGCAGCCCGGCGGCCAGGATATCGGTCAGCCGATGGATACGACCTGCAATGCGTTTTAGCCCGACCGGACCGTGGAAAACGGCGTACAGGCTGGCAATATTGGCCAGCAGCACCTGGGAGGTGCAGATATTCGAGTTGGCCTTCTCACGGCGAATATGCTGTTCACGGGTCTGCATCGCCATGCGCAGTGCGGTGTTGCCAGCGGCATCGCGGGAGACGCCGATAATACGCCCCGGCATAGAACGTTTATGCTCATCGCGGGCGGCAAAGAAGGCCGCGTGCGGGCCGCCATAGCCCATCGGTACACCGAAGCGCTGGGCGGAACCGAAGACGATATCCGCGCCCTGCTTGCCCGGCGCCTCCAGCTGCACCAGCGTCATAAAGTCGGCCGCCACGCTAACCACAACCTTACGATTTTTCAACTCACTCATCAGGTCCCGGTAATCATGAACTTCGCCACCGGTGCCCACCTGCTGTAGCAGCACGCCAAAGACATCCTGTAGCTCCAGCACTTTCTCAGCTTTGTCTACCAGCACGTCAAAACCGAAGGTTTCGGCGCGGGTACGCACCACGTCCAGCGTCTGCGGATGCACATCGTCAGCCACAAAGAAACGGTTAGCGTTTTTCAGCTTGCTAATCCGTTTTGCCATCGCCATTGCTTCCGCCGCGGCGGTTGCTTCATCCAGCAGCGAGGCGGAGGCGATATCCAGTCCGGTGAGATCCAGCGTCAGCTGCTGGAAGTTAAGCAGGGCTTCAAGACGCCCCTGCGAAACTTCGGGCTGATAAGGGGTATAGGCGGTGTACCAGCCGGGATTTTCCAGCATATTGCGCAGGATAACCGGCGGTGTCAGCACCGGGGTGTAGCCCATACCAATGTACGATTTGTAGCGCTGATTTTGCGCGGCAATCGCCTTTAGCTCGGCCAGCGCCTGATGTTCGGTCAACGCATCACCAACGGCCGGGGGGCTGGGAAGTTGAATATCAGCGGGAACGATCGACGAAATCAGGTCGGTCAGCGAGTCGGCGCCTATTGCGTCGAGCATAGTGGCCTGCTGCGCCGGTGAAGGTCCGATATGGCGTTCAATAAACGCACCGTGATGTTCAAGCTGGCTGAGAGTCTGGGTCATGGGCGGTAAATCCTGCGTAGGGCGTAGTGTGGCAATAGAAATGCCGGTGAACGAGCCGGGGCAAGCTGCGATAGCAAAACCTGTTCTGCCTCGCAGCGACCGGTCAGGGCATTACTCTTCGATGGACGATTGATAGTCGGCGGCAGTTAACAAATCATTCAACTCCGCGTCGTCGCTGATTTTGATACGGAAAAGCCAGCCATCGGTATAGGGAGCGCTGTTTACCAGCTCCGGCGAGGATTCCAGCGCGTCGTTAACGGCGATAATCTCTCCGCTGAGCGGCGCGTAAATATCAGAAGCCGCCTTCACGGATTCCGCCACCGCGCAGTCGTCGCCCTGGGCGTAGGTGTTACCCACGTCAGGCAGATCGACAAACACCATGTCACCCAGCAGCTCCTGCGCATGCTCGGTAATCCCAACGGTATAGGTGCCGTCGGCCTCTTTACGCACCCATTCGTGGCTGTCACGATACTTCAGTTCTGCTGGTACATTACTCATCGACTGCTCTCCAGAAAGAAAATCCCGTTAATTGCATGAAATTTATTTCGTTACCGGTTTACCGGCGCGAACAAAAACAGGTTTAGTCACCCGGACCGGCACCTCACGATTGCGGATCTGCACAATCGCCTGCTCACCAATCCCGGCAGGCACCCGCGCCAGTGCGATGCTGCACCCCAGCGTTGGCGAAAACGATCCGCTGGTAATGATGCCCTCCTGCTGATTGCCGTCGGCATCGGAAAAGCGCACCGGCAGCTCATTACGCAGTACGCCCTTTTCGGTCATGATCAGGCCAACCAGCTGTTCTGTTCCGGCTTTGCGCTGATTTTCCAGCACCTCACGCCCGATAAACTGACGATCGGATGGCTCCCAGGCCACCGTCCAGCCCATATTGGCCGCCAGTGGCGAAACGCCTTCATCCATCTCCTGACCATAGAGGTTCATTCCGGCCTCAAGCCGCAGCGTGTCCCGCGCGCCCAGGCCGGCCGGCTGCACGCCTGCCGCCAGCAGCTGCTGCCAGAACGTCACTACCTGCTCAGAAGGCAGGGCAATTTCATAACCGGCTTCCCCGGTATAACCGGTGGTGGCAACAAACAGATCGCCGGCCTGTACACCGAAGAACGGTTTCATTCCGCTAACCGCAGCGCGCTGGGCGTCGTCAAACAGCGTTTCCGCTTTCTGCCGGGCGTTGGGTCCCTGCACCGCAACCAGCGCTAAATCTTTGCGTTCGCGAATGTCGATGCCGTAAGGCGCCGCGTGCTCAGAGATCCACGCCAAATCTTTTTCGCGGGTAGCGGAATTCACTACCAGGCGGAAAAAATCTTCACGCATAAAGTAGACAATCAGATCGTCAATGACGCCCGCTGAAGCATTCAGCATGCCGGTATAAAGCGCTTTGCCGGGCTGAGTTAGCTTCGCCACGTCGTTGGCCAGCAGGTAACGCAGGAACTCCCCCGTGCGCTCACCGTGCAGATCAACAATGGTCATATGAGAAACGTCGAACATTCCGGCATCAGTACGAACGGCATGATGTTCGTCGAGCTGTGAGCCATAGTGCAGCGGCATCATCCAGCCGTGAAAGTCCACCATGCGTGCGCCGCAGGCCTGATGCTGTTCGAACAACGGGGTTTGCTGAGTCATAATCGTCCTGTGCTGTCTGTCGCCATCCTTGAGGATGCAGGGTTATTGACGTGCGCCGCGTGCTGCCACCAGACGGGCTGACGCAAACGTTACTGTGGTTCTGAACTTACCACCGAAAATAGCAATTAACCATAAGTTAAACGGGGTCGAAATCACAGTTCAGCAAGAAAGCCCCTGCGAGTCATGTCAGTATCAATCGCTAAAAAACCCTCAAAAATCACGTAAAGAGAGCAATAAATCACCTTTATCGCAGAGGAATGACAAAGCCGAAGCATTCTTTGTATAAAAAAAGCCTTTACGCCAAACCTCATTGCATTATTAAAACTAATGCGAATAAGAGCCTGAAATTAGAATTATTCAAATGAAGCTCGTTTACAGTGCAGCGGGCGCTCGTTAAGGGTGCAGAGGGGGCAGGCGAGAGGAAAGCCGGGGCGAAACGCCCCGTTTACAGCGGTAGGACAGTCGTTCAACGATGTGAAGAAAGTATGAAATGCGCGCGGTGGGAGTGCCCTCGCGGGGTACACCCCGTCAGCGTAAGCCCGATCCCGCAGAGTTACGCCTTAACGAAGCCACTCCGGTAGATCGTGCAGCCCCATCGCCTGCTTCAACAGTCTGGGTTTCATGCCCGGCAGCTTATCCGCCAGCACCAGTCCGACGTCGCGCAGCAGCTTTTTCGCCGGGTTGTCGCCGTCAAACAGCTCGCGGAAACCCTGCATCCCGGCCAGCATCAGCGCAGCGCTGTGCTTACGGCGGCGCTCATAGCGACGCAGATAGAGATACTGACCGATGTCTCTGCCCTGCTGATGCAGACGGCGAATTTCACCAATCAGCTCGGCGGCATCCATAAAACCAAGATTAACGCCCTGCCCGGCCAGCGGATGGATGGTATGCGCCGCATCGCCAACCAGCGCCAGACGGTGAGCGGCAAAGCTACGGGCATAGCGCCCCGTCAGCGGAAATACCTGACGTTCGCTCTCCAGCCGGCACAGCCCCAGCCGCAAATCAAAAGCGACCGACAGCTGCTGATTAAAGACCGCCTCCGGCATGGTGTGCAGCCGGGTTGCCTCCTGCGGCGGCAGCGACCAGACAATCGAGCAAAGATGCGGATCGCTCAGCGGCAGGAAGGCCAGAATACCGTCACCGTGAAAGACCTGGCGCGCTACCGCGCCGTGGGTTTTCTCGGTACGGATATTCGCCACCAGCGCATGATGCTGGTAATCCCAGAACGTCAGCGGGATATCCGCCTTGCTGCGCAGCCAGGAGTTGGCACCGTCGGCCGCAACCAGCAGGCGCGCCGTCATCATGCTGCCGTCCTGTAGGGTAACAAATGCCTCATTATCGCCAAATGCGACCTGCTGGAGTTCAGCGGGTGCAATCAGTGTGATATCACTCAGGCTCTCCGCCCGCTGCCAGAGCGCATGATGGATCACCCGGTTTTCAATAATATGCCCAAGATGCGACAGCCCCTGCTGCTCGTCATCAAAGGAGATGTGACCGAAGCTGTCCCGATCCCACACTTCCATACCGTGCCAGGCGCTGGCGCGGGTAGCGAGGATAGTGCTCCACGCGCCGAGATGTTGCAGCAGGCGTTCGCTGGCCGCGTTAATCGCAGAAACGCGCAGCGCATGGGGGCCATCGCCGCTTACGTCCGCGGGCGCTTCTCGCTCCAGCACCGCAACGCGCAGGCCGCTACCCTGAAGACCGCAGGCCACCGCAAGGCCAACCATGCCGCCCCCGGCGATGATGACATCAAATGTTTGCATTACTGCTTCTCCTTAACGCTTAACCCAGCCCAGTGTGCGCTCGGCCAGCAAATTTCGTAATAGCGGCAGTCGATCCATTGCCAGCAGCCCCAGATTGCGACCAACGACCAGCGGGGCATAGCGGTTGGCAAACAGCCTGACCAGGCCATCGGTCACGCCAATGGTGGCCTGCACGTCCGGCTGACGGCGCTGCTGATAGTGATGCAGGGTGGCGTATTCCCCCACGTTTCGACCACTGCGCCACGCCGCGGCCAGCGTCTCGGCCAGCGACATCACATCGCGAATACCGAGGTTGAACCCCTGACCGGCAATGGGGTGCAGGGTTTGGGCCGCATTGCCCACCAGCGCCAGACGGTGGGAAATATGCTGTGATGCGGTTTGCAGACGAAGCGGATAGCTGTGCCGCTGTCCGACCTGGGTAAACCGCCCCAGGCGCCAGCCAAAGGCGTGCTGAAGCTCACGAAGAAAATGCGCATCGCTCCAGCCGTCCACTGCGTCTTTCTGCGCCAGCGGATGGCACCACACCAGCGAACTACGGCCGTTGGACATCGGCAGCAGCGCCAGCGGGCCGTGCTCGGTAAAGCGTTCAAACGCCTGACCGTTGTGCGGCAGCTGGGTGGAAACGTTGGCGATCACCGCCACCTGATGATAGTCGTCGTTGCTCCAGCGCATGCCGCAGGCTGCGGCGACGCGGGAGCCGGTGCCGTCCGCCGCGACCAGCAGATCGGCGTCCAGCGTTTCTCCGCTGCCCAGCGTAACACTCACCTGCTGTTGACACCGAGTGATGCTGGCAACGCTGTCCGGGCAGCGCAGCGTCACGCCCGGTGCCTGCTTCAGGCGGGCGAACAGCCGCTGTCCGACGTCATGCAGCTCAACCACATGACCCAAAGCCGATAAGCCATAGTCAGCAGCCTCCAGCGAAACAAAACTGGCATGGCCGCGATCGCTGACGTGAACGTGGGTAATTGGCGTGGCGCAGGACGCCAGCGAGGACCATAGGTCGATCGCGGCCAGCTGCTGGCGAGTACCTTCCGCCAGTGCAATGGCCCGCCCGTCGTAGCCGGGATGCGTTCGGCTGAGGGGTTCTTTGGCTTCAACCAGCGTTACCGCCAGCTTTCCCTGCGTCAGATGGGAGATCGCCAGGGCCAGCGTCGCACCGGCCATGCCTCCCCCTGCAATTAGTATTTTCATTGCTGCTTCACGGCCGCCATCAGTGCTTCAATGTCATCGGCATCCTTCACCACCGTGTCGGTGAGGTTCTCGTTGCCCTCTGCGGTGATGATGATGTCATCCTCAATGCGAATGCCGATACCGCGATACTGCGCGGGAACGTCCGCGTCGGGGGCGATATACAGACCCGGCTCAATGGTTAATACCATACCGGGTTCAAGCAGGCGGTCGCGATCCACGCCGTAATGCCCCACGTCGTGCACGTCCAGCCCCAGCCAGTGGCTCAGGCCATGCATAAAGAACGGGCGATAGGCCTTATCATCAATCAGCGTTTCAACGTCGCCGTGCAAAATGCCCAGTTTCACCAGTCCGCTCACCATTATCCTCACCACTTCCCCGGTAACCTCACGGATGCTGGTGCCGGGGCGGTACAGCGCCAGCGCCTTGTAAAGCGATGCCAGTACGATGTCGTAGATCTCGCGCTGCGCTGCGGTGAATTTACCGCCAACCGGGAACGTACGGGTAATATCACCGGCATACCCCCGGTATTCACAGCCGGCATCAATCAGCACCAGCTGACCGTCGCGCATCTGACTTTCATTTTCCGTGTAGTGAAGAATGCAGCCGTTTTCACCCGCGCCCACGATGGTGTTGTATGAGGGGAAACGCGCGCCGTGGCGGTTAAACTCATGCAGAATTTCACCTTCCAGCTGATACTCATACATGCCGGGGCGCGATTTCTGCATCGCGCGGGTATGGGCCAGCGCGCTGATGCGGCCCGCCTCACGCAGGACCGCCTGCTCTTCCGCAGATTTAAACAGGCGCATTTCATGTACCAGAGGACGCCAGTCGGTTAGCGTAGCGGGGGCTGAATAATTTTGTCGGGATCCACGACGAAGCGTGTTGAGAGCCGTGAACACGATATCGTCCATCGTCTCATACAGCCCCTGGGCATGATAAACCGCATCCAGTCCGTTGAGCAGCAGAGGGAGCTGTTCGCCGATATCGCCCCACGGCAGCGCGCGGTCCACCGCCAACGCCTCCGGCGCGGCATCCTGACCCAGGCGTCGGCCAAACCAGATTTCAGCAGTTAGATCGCGCACGCGGTTAAACAGCACGCTGTGATTATGACTCTCATCGCTTTTAATCAGGATCAGCACCGCTTCCGGCTCGTTGAATCCGGTGAAGTACCAGAAATCGCTGTTCTGCCGGTAGGGATATTCGCTGTCATTGCTGCGCACCACTTCCGGGGCGGCAAAAATCAGCGCGGCACTGGCCGGTGCCATTTTCGCTAACAGCGCCTGACGACGGCGCAAAAATTCCTGCTGGGTCATTTGTTCTCCTTGCATGCTGGCCGCTCAAGGCGGACCGTCGGGGACGGCGCCTGCCTAATGCAGCGTTGGCTTTTGCATTACCACATTGGTCGGTGCAACGCGGGTAAAGGTGTCGTGGCAGAGCAGCGCCGCAACGCGAACATACTCGATAACCTCTTCCAGCGACTGCTCCAGTTCTTCCTGATCTTCGTCTTCATCATAGCCAAGCTGGCTGATGGTGCGCAGATCGTCAATCGCCTCTCCGGTCTCACCCTTCACCTTATCAAGCTTAGGCTGCGTAACGCCCAGCCCCAGCAGGAAGTGATTCACCCAGCCCGCCAGCGCATCGGCCCGGTCAAAGACGGTGATATCGTCATCTTCAGGCAGATAGAGCTGGAACAGGAAACCTTCATCTTCCAGTGAGTTACCAATCGCCTGATGCAGTTCCTGTAACGGCAGCGCCAGCGATTGCGAAAAAGCCATGCCCTCGTTGGTCAGGTCATGGACCAGCGTTTGCCAGCTGTTGTCCTGGTTGCCGCCGCACAGCAATCCGCTGATCAAACCATGCATTTCTGCGGGGGTCATCCCCACGCCCTGCTGCGTCAGTGCTGAAGCCAGGGTGTTGTAGCCCGGCATTACGTTAGATAGTGACATTCGTTTTGGTCGTCGTTGGCTGAATAAGTTCGTGATATGCTACCACCAGGTACCTCAATGATTCCATTAAAGGGGTTGTTTCTTCTCTCAGGGGTGGTTTATAGTGTCGCCCCTCCCGGCCGGAGCATGGCGGGGACGTTTGCGGGCGCAGTATTCAGTCAGGAAGGTGGCATGTCTGCACAACCGGTAGATCTTCAAATTTTTGGTCGTTCATTAAGAGTAAATTGTCCGCCAGAACAGCAAGATGCGCTGAATCTGGCCGCCGAAGATCTTAATCAACGCTTGCAAGACTTAAAAGTTCGCACTAGAGTCACAAATACAGAGCAGCTGGTATTTATTGCGGCGCTAAATATTTGCCATGAGCTGGCGCAGGAAAAAGTCAAAACACGTGACTATGCGTCGAACATGGAACAGCGTATTCGCATGTTGCAGCAGACCATTGAACAGGCATTACTTGAGCAAGGTCGCATAACTGAACGTACTGGTGCGAAGTTCGAATAACACTTTACCGTTACCTGTGATAGAGTGACGTTGAAGTAAAAAATTCTCTGAGATGTTTGCAAGCGGGCCAGTCCCCTGAGCCGATATTTCAAACTAAACAGAGTGTGGCGCTCTGTAACCTGTGAGCATGCCCGGTCCGTCCGGGAAGCCTGATGGTTACGACGGCATACTCACCTTGAACCAAGGGTTCAAGGGTTACAGCCTGCGGCGGCATCTCGGAGATTCCCACTTTTTTTCTGCTTTACACTATTTTCCATTCGATCTCTTTTCTACGCTATCAGGCACACTCAGGCATCTTAACCGGAGTCAGCCAACGCGATGAGCGCTAACCTCCCAGAACGTCAGGAAATTCGTACCCACGTACGCCGTCTGCGTCGTGCACTCAGCGCAGAGCAGCAGCATCTGGCCGCCGTTCAGGCCGCAGAGCGCGCCCTCAGCTTCGCCCCGCTTCAGCGGGCAAAAAACATTGCTCTGTTTCTCTCGATTGACGGTGAGCTGGATACCCGGCCGCTGATAGCCAAACTTTGGCAGCGTAAGCAGCGGGTCTATCTGCCGGTGCTACACCCCTTTTCTCCCGGACATCTGCTGTTTATTCGCTACGACGAGCACACCGTTTTGAAAAAAAATCGGCTGCGCATCCCGGAGCCACCTCTGGACATTCGCCATCTGCTGCCGCTAAGCCAGCTGGACGTGCTGTTTGTTCCGCTGGTCGCGTTCGACGCTGAAGGTCAGCGTTTGGGAATGGGGGGAGGATTTTACGATCGGACCCTGCAAAACTGGCAGCAGTACTCTTTCTTACCGGTCGGGCTGGCGCATGACTGCCAGCAGGTGGAGAAACTGCCGGTGGCCGAATGGGATGTTCCCCTGCCCGCCCTGATTACACCGTCAAAAATCTGGCAGTGGTGATGTAAAAAGGGCGGCTCAGACGCCGCCCTTCTGTGATACGCCGTGCCGGACACCGTCCGGCCGGTGGATCAGTAAAGCAGACGTGCGCGGATAGTGCCCGGGATGGTCTTCATCAGCTGGAGCGCTTTATCAGCCACTTCCTGTGATGCATCAACGTCGATAACCACATAGCCCATTTGCGGCGTCGTTTGCAAATACTGGGCTGAAATGTTGATCCCCTGATCGGCGAAGATCAGGTTGATTGCCGTCAGCACGCCTGGGCGGTTTTCGTGGATGTGCAGCAGTCGGCTGACGCTGGCACCGTGCATCGGCAGTGAAACCTCAGGGAAGTTAACCGCGGACAGCGTGGAGCCGTTGTCAGAGTATTTCGCCAGCTTACCGGCCACTTCGATACCGATATTTTCCTGTGCTTCCTGGGTTGATCCGCCAATGTGCGGCGTCAGGATCACGTTATCAAATTCACACAGCGGTGAATTAAACGGATCGCTGTTAGTCGCCGGCTCAACCGGGAATACGTCAATGGCGGCACCGGCCAGATGCTTGTCGGCCAGCACTTTGCACAGCGCAGGAATATCCACCACCGTACCGCGTGAAGCATTGATCAGCAGCGCGCCCGGCTTCATCAGCGCCAGCTGTTCCGCGCCCATCATGTTCTGCGTTGACTGCGTTTCCGGCACGTGCAGACTGACCACGTCGCTCATATTCAGCAGATCGGACAGATGGTGTACCTGGGTGGCATTGCCCAGCGGCAGCTTGCTTTCGATATCGTAGAAGAACACCTGCATGCCCAGGCTCTCTGCCAGCACGCCCAGCTGCATACCGATATGGCCGTAGCCAATGATACCCAGCTTCTTACCGCGGGCCTCATACGAACCCACTGCCAGCTTGTGCCACTCGCCGCGGTGCGCCTTCGCGTTAGCCGCAGGCACGCCGCGCAGCATCAGCAGGAGTTCACCGATAACCAGCTCGGCAACGGATCGGGTATTGGAGAAAGGTGCGTTGAATACCGGGATACCACGGATCGCAGCGGCATTCAGGTCAACCTGGTTAGTCCCGATGCAGAAGCAGCCAACGGCGACCAGCTTCTCTGCCGCAGCGAAGATCTCTTCAGTCAGGTGCGTACGAGAACGCAGCCCGATGAAGTGCGCATCGCGAATCGACGCCTTCAGTGCCTCGTTGTCCAGAGCACCTTTGTGAAATTCGATGTTGGTGTAGCCAGCAGCGCGCAGGTTATCGACCGCACTCTGATGAACGCCTTCCACCAGCAGGAACTTAATCTTGTCTTTCTCCAGTGATACTTTTGCCATTTCCCGACCTTTATTTAGCAGACTTCAAATGTGGCTTGAATCCCTTTTATTTGCTTTTTGCAGCGGCTTCAACGCGCCGCAAGGCGAAACGTTCAGGGGATTATAAGATTGCCTTCTGTCAAAATAACAAAATTTACGCGCGCAGCAATACAAACGATTGCCTGGCCCACGGAACGGCAGCGGGCGCTGTCAGCACAATTCGATAGAAAATCATGATGCAAAGGATACCTTCAGGAGGATCGCGCAGCTGGGAAATGTAATGTGACATAAGTCACTAAAATTCGACTTGAAAATAAAAGATATTTTTTATGCAAAAATTACAGGCGCCGCGCGGACGCCCGACAGATCATTTGGTAATGGTCTTCACGCCGTCGGCAGAGCCGATCAGGGCAACATCCGCACCCCGGGCAGCAAACAGCCCCACGGTGACCACGCCCGGCAGAGCATTGATGGCAACTTCCAGCTGAATCGGATCGAGGATGCGCAGATTATGCACGTCAAGAATGAGATTGCCGTTGTCGGTGACCACGTTCTGACGATACTCCGGCTGTCCGCCGAGCTTCACCAGCTCGCGCGCCACGTAGGAACGCGCCATCGGGATCACTTCAACCGGCAGCGGGAAACGGCCCAGCACGTCAACCTGCTTGGAAGCATCTGCAATGCAGATAAAGCGTTTAGCCACCGCAGAGATAATTTTTTCGCGGGTGAGCGCCGCGCCACCGCCTTTGATCATCTGCATCTGGCCGTTGATCTCATCGGCACCGTCAACATACACCGCCAGCGAATCCACCTCGTTGAGATCGAAAACGTGGATGCCTAAGCTTTTCAGCTTCGCGGTAGAGGCTTCAGAACTGGAGACAGCCCCTTCGATTTGATGCTTAATAGACCCCAGCGCATCAATAAAATGTGCGGCGGTTGAGCCGGTGCCTACACCCACAATGGTGCCGGGCGTAACATAATCGAGTGCTGCCCAGCCAACGGCTTTTTTCAGTTCATCCTGCGTCATGATATGGTTAAACCTGTGCTGCTTCAGTGTGCGCGTAGTATAAAGCAATGGCTGCAAAAAGAACCGCACATGAGCACAACCGATGCGCAGGAATGGAATCTGGCCCACAAAGTGGTTGATTCATAAAGTGACGCTTACGCCGCGCAAACATCTAAAAATGTGGCATAGTGCTTAAACCACACCTGAGAAGAGTATAACAGGAAATGAAACGCCCCGATTATCGAACGCTCCAGGCGCTGGATGCAGTGATCCGCGAGCGCGGTTTTGAACGCGCCGCACAAAAGCTCTGTATTACCCAGTCAGCAGTTTCACAGCGCATTAAGCAGCTGGAAAATATGTTTGGCCAGCCGCTGCTGGTGCGTACCGTGCCGCCTCGCCCGACCGAACAGGGTCAGAAGCTTCTGGCGCTGCTGCACCAGGTTGAACTGCTGGAAGAGGAGTGGCTGGGTGATGATAACGGCGGTACGACGCCGCTTCTGCTGTCGCTGGCGGTCAACGCCGACAGCCTGGCTACCTGGCTGCTGCCCGCGCTGAAAACCGTGCTGACCGATTCTCCGGTGCGTCTGAATATTCAGGTTGAGGATGAAACCCGCACCCAGGAGCGGCTTCGTCGTGGCGAGGTGGTGGGGGCAATCAGTATTCAGCCACAGCCGCTGCCAAGCTGCCTGGTCGATCAGCTGGGGGCGCTGGACTATCTGTTCGTTGGGTCGAAAGAGTTTGCCGCACGCTACTTCCCGAACGGCGTAACGCGCTCCGCGCTGCTGAAGGCGCCCGCGGTCGCATTTGACCATCTGGACGATATGCATCAGGCCTTTTTACAGCAGAACTTTGACCTCTCGCCGGGCAGCGTGCCCTGCCACATTGTGAACTCGTCGGAAGCCTTTGTGCAGCTGGCGCGTCAGGGCACCACCTGCTGTATGATCCCGCATCTGCAAATCGAGCGGGAGCTGGCGGAAGGAGAGCTGATCGATCTGACTCCGGGATTGTTGCAGCGACGCATGCTCTACTGGCACCGTTTCTCACCGGAAAGTCGCCTGATGCGGAAGGTCACCGATGCGCTGCTGGCACACGGTCACCGCGTTTTGCGTCAGGATACCGAGTAGGCTGGCGATGGCATAGCCTCGCACAGAGGCCTTTGGCTAAAGCGGGATGTTCCCGCAGGCAGACCGGCAGCGCCGATCCGCCTGCGGAAGAAGATTACGGATTGCGCTGTAGTTCGAAGACTACATCAACCTGGTCATCAAAGTGGATGCTCTGCTGCTCATAGGTCTGCTCGGCAGAGGTCATTGGTGCAGCGTCGGCTGCTTTAAACATCCGCGACACCGGCATTGGCTGGTAGTTAGCAACGTGATAGCGGATGCTGTACACCGGCCCCAGCTTGCTGTTGAACCCTGCCGCCAGCTCTCCCGCCTGTTTAATGGCGTCGTCAATCGCCGCCTTACGTGCTTTCTGCCGGAACTCATCCGGGTTAGCCACGCCCAGCTCAACGGAGCGGATCTCGTTCAGGCCCGATTTTAACGCCCCGTCCAGCAGCTCATTAAGCTTGTCCAGCTGACGCAGCGAAACCTGAACCTGACGCACGGCGCGGTAGCCCTTCAGCACCGATTTACCGTCTTTCAGATAGTCATATTCCGGCTGCGTGCGCAGATTGGCAGCGTTAATGTCTTTCTTCTCAATACCGTTCTTGGCGAGGAAATCAAAGTACTGCTGCACGCGCGTGTCGGCCTGCTTTTTCGCTTCGGCGGCATCTTTCGCGCTGACGCTAACTTCAATCGCCAGCGTCGCCATATCCGGCGAGGCGTCAACGCTGGACTGGCCAGATGTGACCACGTGCGGACCGGCGGGCAGTTCATTAGCCTGCGCTGCCAGCGGTAAACTCCCGAATACAATCATTGCGGCCAGGGCCAGTTTAGTGAGCTTCACTACATCCTCCATGGGCTGTCATAGGTATCGAATTAAACACAACCGGCGGCGGATTACCCCCGGCTATCTGGCGTTTAACCGTCACGATACAGTGTAGAGCGCTGTATCCCGTCACGCTATGACCTGAATTCCGGAAGTGAGTTCCGATCAGTAAAAACCTGTTGCCTGCGCTGCCAGCTTCAGGGCGATGACCCACATCAGCACCCCAACCAGCAGATTAATCACCCGCTGAGCGCGTGGCGTGCTCAGCACCGGCGCAAGCCAGGCGGCCAGTAGTGCCAGCCCGAAAAACCAGACGATGGAAGCACTGACCGAGCCAAACGCAAACCAGCGCCGGGCCTCTTCCGGCAGCTGACCGCCCAGGCTGCCCAGCAGCACAAACGTATCAATATAAACATGGGGATTGAGCCAGGTAACCGCGACCATTGTCGCGACGATCCGCCAGCGGCTCTGTTTCATTACCCCGGCCGTTGCCAGCTGGATATCACCGCTGAAAGCGGTACGCAGCGCGCCCCAGCCGTACCACAGCAGGAAGGCGACGCCCGCCCAGGTCACCAGATTAAGCAGCAGCACAGATTGACTCAGCAGCGCGCTGCCGCCAAAAATACCGCCGCAGATCAGAAGAATATCGCTGAGGGTACAGAGGGCCGCCGTCATCAGATGATACTGGCGGCGCACGCCCTGATTCAGCACGAATGCATTTTGCGGGCCGAGCGGCAGTATAAGCGCTGCGCCCATTGCAACGCCCTGAAAATAAACAGATAACATAATGGATACCTTGCCGGAGTAGATTTCCGGCAAGTGTATAGCGGCGGGATCATTAGGGGAAATTTAAAGATTTAATGAACAATCATTTTTCCTAATAACTACGGCTCCGGTTTCGTCAGATCGACCTGAGCAGCAGGCTCCGTGCGATGCAGATGTATATCCATTTGCGGATAGGGAATACCAATCTCTTTTTCATCCAGCGCACGCTTAAAGTTCTTCATCAGATCCCAGTAAACGTCTTGCAGATCGCCCGCTTTACTCCAGCAGCGCACGACGAAATTAAGCGACGAAGGCGCCATCTCGTTCAGACCAATCTGCACGCCGCGCTCCTGCAATACGCGGGGTTCAGCATCCACCACGCCGCGCAGTAAGGTAATGACCTCATCAACATCGGCATTGTAATCCACGCCAATGATAAATTCGTTACGGCGCTCCGGCTCGCGGGAGAAGTTAGTGATGTTGCCGCTGATGATCTTACCGTTGGGCACCACCACGATTTTGCCGTCCGCCGTTTTCAGCGTAGTGGAGAAAATTTGCACGCTCTGCACGGTCCCCATCACGCCGATATCAATAAACTCGCCTGTGCGGAACGGGCGGAAGGTAACCAGCAGCACGCCGGCCGCGAGGTTAGCCAGCGATCCCTGTAGCGCCAGGCCAATAGCCAGACCAGCCGCACCCAACACGGCAATCACGGAGGCCGTCTGCACACCGACGCGCCCCAGAGCGGCAATCAGTGTAAAGGCGATGATACCGTAGCGCACCAGCGCAGAAAGAAAGTCCGCCACCGTTGCATCAAGGTGGCGGGCGCGTAGCAGCCGGTTAAACGCACCGGACACAATGCGTGCCACGATCATACCGATAATGATAATGACCACCGCAGCAACGATATTAACCGCATAGCTCAACAGCAGGGCCTGGTTGCTTACCAGCCAGCCGCCGGCGTTATTCAGGCCCTCTACCACATTTAATTCATCCATCGACTCATCCTGTTTTTTGCCCAAAGGAGGCGTTCAAAATCCTGCCACCGCAGCGGCAGCCTCTGTTAAGGGTAAGCAACAAAGAGCAAATGTGCCAAAAATGGGCGGTAATTGGCTGGAAATTAAGATAAAGACACGGGTAGCGTTTAAAAAATGTTCTGTATGAATTTTCAAGAAGGCTGACGGAAAGACGAGCGTAGATTGTAGCCTTGGGCGAACAGGTGACTACGTTAGCGGGATGCTATGGTTGGGCGAGGACAATAAAAAACTCCCGGAGGCAAACGCCAGCCGGGAGTTGTTCAGACAACTACAGTAAACCCCTAAGGCTTACAGAACGTCGACAGCGTTCAGCTCTTTGAAAGCCTGCTCAAGACGCACAACCATCGATGCCTGGGCAGAACGCAGCCAGACACGCGGATCGTAGTATTTCTTGTTCGGGCTATCTACGCCGTTCGGGTTGCCCAACTGGGCCTGAAGGTAGTCTTCGTTCTTTTTGTAATACTGCAGGATGCCGTCCCAGGTTGCCCACTGGGTATCGGTATCGATGTTCATTTTGATTACGCCGTAGCTGATTGATTCTTCAATCTCAGCCGCGGAGGAACCGGAACCACCGTGGAACACGAAGTCCAGGGAGTTGTGCGGCAGGTTGTGTTTCTTGCTGACGTAGTCCTGAGAATCACGCAGGATGGTCGGGGTCAGCTTCACGTTGCCCGGCTTGTACACGCCGTGTACGTTACCGAAGGAGGCAGCGATGGTGAAACGCGGGCTGATTTTATTCAGCTCGGTGTAAGCGTAATCAACGTCTTCCGGCTGAGTGTACAGCGCAGAGGCGTCCATATGGCTGTTATCCACGCCATCTTCTTCACCGCCGGTGCAGCCCAGTTCGATTTCCAGGGTCATGTTCAGCTTCGCCATGCGCGCCAGATATTTACCAGAAATCTCGATGTTTTCTTCCAGTGATTCTTCTGACAGATCGATCATGTGAGAAGAGAACAGCGGCTTACCGGTTTTGGCGAAGTGCTCTTCACCCGCGTCCAGCAGACCGTCGATCCACGGCAGCAGTTTCTTCGCACAGTGGTCGGTGTGCAGAATAACCGGCACGCCGTAGTGTTCAGCCATCAGATGCACATGGTGTGCACCGGCAATTGCGCCCAAAATGGCAGCAGCCTGCGGCTTATCGGACTTCAGTCCTTTACCCGCGATAAAAGCAGCACCACCGTTAGAGAACTGAACGATAACCGGAGATTTTACTTTAGCAGCAGCTTCCAGTACGGCGTTGATAGAGTCGGTGCCTACGCAGTTAACCGCTGGCAGCGCGAATTTGTTCTCTTTCGCTACTTTGAAGATCTTCTGCACGTCGTCACCGGTGACAACGCCTGGTTTTACGAAATCAAAAATTTTAGACATGTTAGCTTGTCCTGTGTCTTCGGTCGTATTAAAGGATTCTGTTCTCATGCGGAGTCTTAGACTCCGCCCAGAGGTTAATTTACTGCTTTGCACGCTCTTGCAGCATTGCTACTGCTGGCAGAGTTTTGCCTTCCACGAACTCAAGGAAAGCACCGCCGCCGGTCGAGATATAGGAAATTTTATCTTCGATACCAAACAGGTCGATCGCGGCCAGCGTATCACCGCCGCCTGCGATGGAGAACGCGTCGCTGTCTGCAATCGCTTTGGCAACAATTTCAGTGCCTTTGCGGAAGTTAGGGAACTCGAACACGCCAACCGGACCGTTCCACAGAATGGTTTTGGCTTCTTTTAAGATTTTAGCCATCGCCAGTGCGGTTTCGTCACCGAAGTCCATGATCTCTTCATTGTCCGCCACTTCGCTGACTTTCTTCACGGTAGACGGCGCAGTTTCAGAGAACTCGGTGCCCACGCGGGAATCGGTAGGAACGGGGATTTTAAACTCGTCGCGCAGTTTTTTCGCCGCTTCAACAAAATCAGGCTCATACAGAGACTTACCGACGTTGTTATCAATAGCCACGAAGGTGTTGGCGATACCGCCACCGACGATCACGGTGTCAGCAATGTTCACCAGCGAGTTCAGCACGTCAAACTTAGTGGAAACTTTCGAACCACCGACAACGGCAACCATCGGGCGTGCCGGGTTAGACAGGGCTTTACCCAGCGCTTCCAGCTCAGCAGACAGCAGCGGGCCTGCACAGGCAACCGGAGCAAATTTGCCCACGCCATGCGTAGACGCCTGAGCGCGGTGTGCGGTGCCGAAGGCATCCATCACGAAGATATCGCACAGCGCAGCATATTTCTTAGAGAGGGCTTCGTCGTCTTTCTTCTCGCCTTTGTTAAAGCGCACGTTTTCCAGCACTACCAGCTTACCGGCTTCCAGCTCAACGCCGTCCAGGTAATCTTTAGCCAGTGAGACCTTGTCGGCACCCAGCTTCTCTTTCAGATAGTTAACAACGGGCAGCAGAGAAAACTCTTCGTTGTATTCACCTTCAACAGGACGGCCCAGGTGGGAGGTGACCATCACTTTAGCACCCTGCTTCAGCGCGGCTTCGATAGTCGGCAGAGAAGCACGGATACGTGCATCCGACGTCACTTTCCCTTCTTTCACTGGCACGTTCAGATCGGCACGGATCAGAACACGCTTACCAGCAAGATCCAGATCGGTCATCTTAATTACAGACATGGTGAACCCTCTCGTTGATTCTCAAAGTTTTACAGACGCATCCGCGCCCGGACTGAAACCACTGACGGCCATAGCTAACGTGGTATCAAGCATTCTGTTAGCAAAGCCCCACTCGTTGTCGCACCAGACCAAGGTTTTAATCAGGTGCTGACCACTGACCCGCGTTTGGGTGCCATCAACGATGGCGCTGTGCGGATCGTGGTTAAAATCAATAGAGACTAACGGTAATTCCGTGTAGTCAACTATACCACTAAAAGCCCCTTCTGACGCACTTTGCAGCAGCGCGTTGACTTCACTTGCCTTAACCGCGTCCCGTACGCTGACGCTGAGGTCAATCGCCGTCACGTTAATGGTCGGCACGCGAACGGCAATTGCCTCGAAGCGGTCATTAAATTTCGGAAAAATACGGGTGATGCCCGCCGCCAGACGCGTATCGACCGGAATGATCGACTGGCTGGCCGCGCGAGTACGCCGTAGATCGGGGTGATAAGCGTCAATAACCTGCTGATCGTGCATCGCTGAGTGGATGGTGGTAACCGTCCCGGACTCAATTCCCCATGCATCATCCAGCAGTTTGATAATCGGGATAATACAGTTCGTGGTGCAGGAGGCATTCGACACCAGCAGATGTTCAGGCAGCAGCGCTTTCTCATTCACGCCAAAAACGACGGTGGCATCAAGATCGTTACCGCCCGGATGAGAGAACAGCACCTTTTTGGCACCGGCCTGCAAATGGGCTTCGCCATCGGCACGGCTGCCGTACAAGCCGGTACAGTCCAGCACGATATCCACATTCAGCTCACGCCACGGCAGCGTTTGAATATCGGCATGATGCAGAAGACGGATAGTGTCATCGCCGACCGACAGCAAATCGCGTTCCTGGCGCACATCCCAGGCAAAACGACCGTGGCTGGTGTCGTATTTCAACAGATGGGCCATTCCTTCTGCATCCGCCAGCTCGTTAATGGCAACCACCGTGATTTCAGCGCGACGTCCGGTTTCGTACAGCGCGCGCAGAACATTACGCCCGATACGACCAAATCCGTTAATGGCAATGCGAACCGTCATATTACTCCTGCATCAGAATTCTCTATGAAATCGGACGATTAGCCTGAGCCAGCCGCCGCAATTTGTACAGGAAATTCTTACGTTATTTCAGCCTGGGGCCAGAGCCTGGAGCGGCGGCAACACTCAAACTGAAACGCTTCAGCCAGAATAATAGAATGTAGGAATAATAGGAATGACCGCGATCAATTTCGGCACTCATCTTTCGATCTGCGTCACAAAAATAGGGAAAAAGTGGCACATTCTGGCGCATATTTATTCAGTAACACCGCCCGCCTGATGAAAGTTTAGACGAATATCACTTTATGTAAACCGCCGCCGAATAATGTGCTTACTCTGAGATTTCACTTTTTCAAAACTTAGCAATGGTAAGGGAAACTACCCTGTCAGATAAAAATCAGTCCAGGACGGACTATCACGAGGTACGCTGCTGAAAGGTGCCATCGGACAATATCGACAACATCAGCTATGCCCGGCTGCGTAACAGAACAGGCTTAAGAACGCGGCGCAGTGTGCAAAGAAGGTCAGGACTGACCCGATTAGCGGAATAAAAAAAGCACCGCCGTGCGGTGCTTTATTCATCGACCGTTCCGGCCCTTAACATCGGGGCCGGAAAGCGTATTACAGCAGGCCTTTCGCTTTGGCTACCACGTTTTCCACGGTGAAACCAAACAGGTCGAACAGCTGCTCTGCCGGTGCAGACTCACCGAAGCTGGTCATGCCAACGATCGCACCGTTCAGACCGGTGTATTTGAACCAGTAATCAGCGATGCCGGCTTCAATCGCCACGCGCGCGCTGACGGCTTTCGGCAGCACGGATTCGCGGTAGGCTTCATCCTGCTTGTCGAAGGCGTCGGTAGACGGCATGGATACGACACGAACCTTGTGGCCTTCCGCAGTCAGTTTGTCGAAGGCGCCAACCGCCAGCTCAACTTCAGAACCGGTTGCAATCAGGATCACGTCCGGCGTGCCGGCGCTGTCTTTCAGCACGTAAGCGCCGCGGGCGATGTTCGCCAGCTGCTCAGGCGTACGCTCCTGCTGTGCCAGGTTCTGACGGGACAGGATCAGTGCGGTAGGACCGTCCTGACGCTCGATACCGTATTTCCACGCCACGGCGGATTCGACCTGGTCACACGGGCGCCATGCGCTCACGTTCGGGGTAACGCGCAGGCTGGCCAGCTGCTCAACCGGCTGGTGAGTTGGGCCATCTTCGCCCAGACCGATGGAGTCGTGGGTGTAAACCAGAACCTGACGGATCTTCATCAGTGCAGCCATACGCACGGCATTACGCGCATATTCTACAAACATCAGGAAGGTTGCAGTGTACGGCAGGAAGCCGCCGTGCAGGGTGATACCGTTAGCGATGGCGGTCATACCGAATTCGCGCACGCCGTAGTGGATGTAGTTACCCGCGGCATCTTCGTTAATTGGCTTAGAGCCGGACCACATGGTCAGGTTGCTCGGTGCCAGGTCAGCGGAGCCGCCCAGGTATTCCGGCAGCAGCTTACCAAATGCTTCGATCGCGTTTTGTGAGGCTTTACGGCTGGCGATTTTCGCCGGGTTAGCCTGCAACTCTTCAACAAATTTCTGCGACTCAGCGGCCCAGTTAGCCGGCAGTTCGTTGCTTACGCGGCGTTTAAACTCGGCAGCCTGCTCAGGGAAGGCTTCAGCATAGGCAGCAAACTTCTCGTCCCACGCGCTTTCTTTCGCCTGGCCTGCTTCTTTCGCATCCCACTGTGCATAGATATCCTGCGGGATTTCGAACGGTGCATGGCTCCAGCCCAGCTGCTTACGGGTCAGCTCAATTTCAGCGTCGCCCAGCGGTGCGCCGTGGGAGTCATGCGTACCGGCTTTGTTCGGTGAACCGAAGCCGATGATGGTTTTGCACAGCAGCAGTGAAGGCTTGTCGGTTACCGCTTTCGCTTCTTCTACCGCTTTTTTGATGGCGTCAGCATCGTGGCCGTCAATGCCGCGAATAACGTGCCAGCCGTAGGCTTCAAAGCGCGTAGCGGTATCGTCGGTGAACCAGCCGTCAATGTGACCATCGATTGAGATGCCGTTGTCATCATAGAACGCAACCAGTTTGCCCAGCTTCAGCGTACCCGCCAGTGAACAAACTTCGTGGGAGATGCCTTCCATCATGCAGCCGTCGCCCATAAACACATAGGTGTTGTGGTCAACGATGTCGTGGCCCGGACGGTTAAACTGCGCAGCCAGCGTACGCTCGGCAATCGCAAAGCCCACGGCGTTAGCGATACCCTGGCCCAGTGGACCGGTAGTGGTTTCTACGCCTGCGGTGTAGCCGTACTCTGGGTGACCTGGGGTTTTAGAATGCAGCTGGCGGAAGTTAGCCAGTTCGCCAATCGGCAGATCGTAGCCGGTGAGGTGCAGCAGGCTATAAATCAGCATTGAACCGTGGCCGTTAGACAGCACGAAACGGTCGCGGTCGGCCCACAGTGGGTTTGACGGGTTATGATTCAGGAAATCACGCCACAGCACTTCAGCGATATCCGCCATACCCATAGGGGCACCGGGGTGGCCGGATTTGGCTTTTTGTACCGCATCCATACTCAGTGCGCGAATGGCGTTGGCAAGCTCTTTACGAGAAGACATTTTCTACTCCAGGTCGGATTTAACGCTTCGCCGTAATTAACCTATTGTAATGAATGAGTTATCAGGCAAAGCCGAAGGAAAGTCGCCCATCAATGTACATGAAATATGGGTAACATGTACACTGCGCAGGATGTAAAAATAGTCACATTGCTTGCACTTTGAGAATCACCTGACTATGCAAAGGCAGCTGCAAGCGCTATAACTCAGTGACCTGGCGGAAACTGTTTTCCACCACCGATTTATAATAAATTGATTTATCTATCTTTTTACCGACAACGGATGAGCTGGAATGAAGAAACGTATCTCTTTTGCTGCCCTGGCACTCACTACCCTGCTTTCAGGCTGTCAGAATTTTGACAGCAACGGGCTGATGCAGTCCGGCGCGCAGGCTTTTCAGGCCGCCACGCTGAGCGACGATCAGGTTAAGCAGCTTAGTGAACAGTCCTGTCAGCAGATGGACAGTAAGTCACAGATCGCCGACGCCAACAGCACCTACACCAAACGGCTGAATAAGATTGCCGCCGCGCTGGGTGACAACATTAACGGCACTCCGGCGAACTATAAGGTGTATGTCACCAAGGACGTCAATGCCTGGGCGATGGCCAACGGCTGCATCCGCGTCTACAGCGGATTGATGGATATCATGGATGACAACGAGGTTGAAGGCATTCTTGGCCACGAAATGGGCCACGTTGCGCTGGGCCACTCCCGTAAGGCGATGCAGGTAGCCTATGCTACCACCGCAGCGCGCACCGCAGCGGCCTCGGCAGGCGGAATTGCCGCTTCACTCTCTCAGTCTCAACTGGGCGATATCGGCGAGAAACTGGTGAATTCTCAGTTCTCGCAGCGCCAGGAGTCCGAGGCGGACGACTACTCTTACGACTTGCTTCGTAAGCGCAATATCAATCCGGCCGGTCTTGCCACCAGCTTCGAAAAGCTGGCGAAAATGGAAGCGGGGCGTCAAAGCTCAATGTTTGACGATCACCCGGCTTCTGAAGCCCGCGCGCAGCATATTCGCGAACGTATGACGGCCGACGGCATTAAGTAACGGCTTACCCCGTACTCTTAGCAGCATCAGAGTACGGGGCACTTCATAGCTCAATGATTTATTATCACGACGTTTACCCTGGCTGATAATCAAATCACTAAATCTGTTCGGCTATCAGCCCTTGTTCACGGCCTGAACGTGCAGCATATCCAGTGCCAGCGTCGCCGCTGCCAGCGCCGTAATATCAGACTGATCGTAGCCAGGGGCCACTTCTACCAGGTCCATCCCAACAATATTTAATCCCTGAAGTCCGCGAACCAGCTTGGTGGCTTTATCGCTGGTCAGGCCGCCAATCACCGGCGTACCGGTTCCCGGTGCGTGTGCCGGATCCAGGCAGTCAATGTCGAAGGTCAGATACACCGGCATATCGCCAACGATCTGTTTTACCTGCGCGATGATGTCATCAACGCTGCGGTCGTTGACCTGCGCCGCATCCAGCACGTTGAAGCCCAGTGACTTATCAAACTCGGTACGGATACCGATCTGAACCGAATGCTCCGGCGAGATCAGGCCCTCTTTCGGCGCGGTGTGGAACATCGTGCCGTGGTCGAAGGTGGGGCCGTTGTCATAGGTATCGGTATGGGCATCGAAATGCACCAGCGCCATCTTACCGAAGGTCTTGGCGTGCGCGCGCAGCAGCGGCAGCGTGATGTAGTGATCGCCGCCAAAGGTCAGCATACGCTTGCCGCTGGCCAGCAGTTTTTCAGCATGTGCCTGGAGCTTATCGCTGAGATCCTGAGAATCACCAAAGGCATAAACCAGATCGCCACAGTCGATAACCTTCAGACGCTGACGCAGATCGAAGTCCCACGGCCAGCGGCAGCCTTCCCACGCCAGGTTGGTGGAAATCTGACGGATAGCGCCCGGGCCCAGGCGGCTGCCCGGACGACCGGAGGTGGCGGCATCAAATGGTACGCCGGTAATCACCCACTCCGCATCGCTGTCGTACGGCTGAAAATTAACCGGGAAACGCATAAATCCAAACGCGTTAGAAACCAGTGAGTTATCGTACTGATTAGCCAGAGTGTTATGCATGATGACTCCTTGTTTACTGTTGAGCCAGCGAAAACCGGCACCCAGTAAGTGACAGATGAAAAAAAATCCCCGCCGCGTCGTTAAGCCCGACGAGGAAGGGATTTGATAACGATCGGTGCCTTAACACAGCCGATTTTGCCCCAATTTTAGCATGTCTGGGGCAGCGTGTGTGAAGAGCGTCGTGCCGGTCAGGATATCAGCACAATCCAGGCGCTGGCCATCAGCATACAAATTACTGCCGTAATGCCGCCGGACAGGGTGAATTCCATAAAGGAAATTTTCACATTACAGCGCTTAGCCTGCTCGACCACGATGATCCCCGCCAGGCTGCCGAAGACAAACATATTGCTGGAGAAGCCGGAGCCTAATACCAGCGCCGCGCCCAGCGCATTGGCATTGTTATGCGGCTCTAAAAACGGCACCAGTATCATCACGGCCGGATTGTTACCAAAGATATTGCTTAGCGCGCCGGTCACCCAAAACAGCGTAAGGGGCTTATTCAAATCGATGCCGTACTCTTTCAGGGCGGCCAGCATTTCATGCGGCAGTCCGGTATTGGCAAAGGCGGCGTTCACCACGAACAGCCCCATAATTAACAGCAGCAGGTTCCCGTCAACGCCCTTCAGCATGTCATTGGATGAGATCGAGCGGTTAAGCAGGAGAAAACCCGCGGCGGTTAACGCGATCAGCTCTTTCGGCACGCTGCTGAAAATAAAAAACAGCATCACGATAAGGGTGATGATTCCGGCTTTAACGGTTTCCCAGACATCCAGCTTAACGGCCGTCTGCTGGCCGGAGGGAACACCCGCGGCCGGTTCGACGGGCGTGGCCAGCGTCCAGCGATTGCGATAAAGCCACACCAGCACGCCCCAGGTCACGAAAAGCGACAGCACCGCAGGCAGTGCGGACGAGTACAGGATGCCGGTAAACGACAGATCCAGCCCCTGCGCCGCGATCATATTTTGCGGGCTGCCGGTCAGCGATCCGGAGGCACCGTTATTTGCGGCGAAGCAGAATCCGAGTAGAAAGGGAATGGGGTTTAAACCGCGGGAAAGGGTGATCGACACTAATAGCGGCGTCATCGCCACGATAACCACATCATTGGTCAGCAGAGCCGAGAGCAGGCCGCCAACGGCGATTAAAACCGCCAGCAAAATCGGCGGGGTGACCTTGAGCATCGCCACGCGATGGGCGGTCCACGCGTAAAAGCCGGAGACGACGAATGAGGCGGAAACCACCATCAGCCCGAACAGCATACCGATGGTACGATAATCAATCGCGCTCCAGGCCTGCGGAGGAGAAATACTGCCCACCGCCATCATCGCCAGAGCACCGACAACGGCCGCGCCGGTTCTGTCTACCTTAAATCCGGGAAGTTTGCCGAACCCCATGGCAACGTAAACCAGCAGAAAAATAATGACTGTCATATCCATAAATTGCCACGAACGCCCGGAAATATTTAGGAACAATCTAACGACGAATAATCCGCAAGACAAGGAAAGCCTGCACCGCTATGTCGTTCGGCGGTCAGGTTTTAGGGCGTAGACAGGGAGTAAAGCGGAGGTGGGTTGGGTACATTTGTCGTACCCAACCTGACGGAGCGGATTATTCGTCTTCTAAATAGGTATAGCCGTACAGACCCGCCTCAAACTCTTCCATAAACTGCGCGCGCAGCTCGTCGTCGAGATCGCTTTGCTTAACCTGGTTACGGAAGTGCGTGAGCAGTTCGGCAGGATCCAGCTGCACGTACTGCAACATATCCGCAACGGTATCCCCTTCGTCCGACAGCTGAACTTCCACACTGCCGTCAGCGAAGGCGAACACGTCCACCGCCTCAGTATCACCGAACAGGTTGTGCATGTTACCGAGGATCTCCTGATACGCGCCGACCATAAAGAAGCCCAGCATCGGCGGGTTATCAACGTCATACTGCGGCATCGGCATGGTGGTGGCGATACCGTCACCATCAACGTAGTGGTCGATTGTCCCGTCGGAGTCACAGGTGATATCCAGCAGTACCGCACGTCGCTCAGGCACCTGGTTCAGCCCTTCCAGCGGCATCACCGGGAACAGCTGGTCGATACCCCAGGCATCCGGCATCGACTGGAACAGCGAGAAGTTGACGTAAATCTTATCCGCCATCCGCTCCTGTAGCTCATCGATAATCGGACGGTGCGCGCGGTTGCTGGGGTCCAGATGCAGCTGAATATAGTTACAGATGCTCAGATACAGCTGCTCGGCCCAGGCGCGCTGGGTCAGATCGTAGGTGCCCTGCGAATAGCCGGTGTGGATATCATGCAGGTCCATCTGGCTATCGTGCAGCCATTCACGCAGCGAGCGACGGTTGTTCGGCTCGTGCATCTCCTGCCAGGTATCCCACATGCTGACGATAGGACGCGGCGCATCGTCAGACGGCGCCTGGGGCGTACTGAATTCGTTGCGCTCTACGCCGATAATGTTGGAAACCAGCACGGTGTGGTGCGCAGTGACCGCACGCCCCGACTCGGTAATCACCGTCGGATGCGGCAGATCGTGCTCGTCACAGGCATCGCCAATCGCCCAGATCACGTTGTTCGCGTACTCATTCAGGCCATAGTTCACCGAGCAGTCGCTCTGCGAACGTGTTCCTTCATAGTCCACGCCCAGACCGCCGCCCACGTCAAAGCACTGAATATTGACGCCGAGCTTTGCCAGCTCCACGTAGAAGCGGGCCGACTCACGCACGCCGGTGGCGATATCGCGAATGTTGGCCATCTGCGAACCGAGATGGAAGTGCAGCAGCTGCAGACTTTCCATGCGGCCAGCCTTGCGCATAATCTCAACCAGCTGCAGCACCTGGGTCGCCGACAGGCCGAACTTGGACTTCTCACCACCGCTCGACTGCCATTTACCGGAACCCTGAGAGGCCAGGCGGGCACGAATGCCCAGACGCGGCACCACGTTCAGCCGTTCGGCCTCTTCCAGCACCAGCTGGACTTCGGTCATTTTCTCCAGCACCAGATAGACCTTGTGGCCCATCTTTTCACCGATTAACGCCAGTCGAATGTACTCACGATCTTTGTAACCGTTGCAGACAATCACCGAACGGGTCATTCCGGCGTGGGCCAGAACCGCCATCAGCTCGGCTTTCGATCCCGCTTCCAGCCCCAGCGGTTCGCCGGAGTTAATCAGGGATTCAATCACGCGCTTATGCTGGTTAACTTTGATTGGATAAACCAGGAAGTAGTCGCCGCGATAGCCGTAGGATTCACGCGCACGTTTAAAGGCACCGTTGATGGAGCGCAGACGGTGTTGCAGGATCTGTGGGAAGCAGAAGAGCGCGGGCAGGCGCTGTCCCTGAGCCTCTCGCTCTTTTACCAGCTTAGCCAGGTCAACGCGGGCTTCCGGGACGTCCGGGTCCGGGCAAACGCTGATATGGCCCAGTTCGTTGACGTCGTAGTAGTTATTGCCCCACCAGGCAATATTGTAGGTACGCAGCATTTTGCTGGCATCTTGATCGCTCATGGCTACCTCCTGCATGGAGCGGAGAACACCCTGTTCGCCTGCTGACGAACCCGTGACATTCTTTATGTCGTCAGACATCGCGAACCTCAAGTTGTAATAAAGCAGTACAGTAAGCTGCCGCAGGCCGGGCCTGTGGCAATGATCCATCGACTAGCGGAATATTCAGTCTCATCGACTGAAGCCCCGCGAAAATCGGTTGGTGAAGTATAACATTGTAAAACACGTCGCGGACTCCGTATGACGGGTCAGGAAGCTAACAGAGACAACTCTCAGGAAAATCCGAGAGAACCTGGTCACAACGTAAGAAGAAGATTAACCGGCGCGGGTGTCGGGATTGTGACCAACACGCACGAAATTTCGGCAAAACGTAATGGGAGTCTTACTGTATGAGGGGACAGTGAATACACCTGAGCGGCGTAAATGAGTAAATGGAACAACCTGATTCATTACTGTTGCCACCTCCACACACACCGGGCGGTGCGCGGAAACCCAAACTGTGGGTGAATGCCAGCAGCGTAATTTTTCGTACCGGCGAGTGCGTTGCGTTCCTGGCCAGTCGGCATCAGGCGCGGGATTTTATACAGCCCGACAGCGTTAAATGCAAAATCTAAATGTGCCATATGCGAGATCTGTCAGGATAATTTGCCACTTTTTACAAAGCGGCAAATCGCCCCTCGTTAAAAAATACTGGTAATCCGCTTAACGAGTAACCTAAAATAGCCGTCCAGATGGTAATCCATCTATACTGGTTAACTTCTAAGCGTCTTATTTACCCCCTGTCGCTGCGGGGGAGATACTCACCATCAGGGGTATCAACTGCTCATGGCTTTGCCTGAGGGGGGCGCTAAGAACAGAGTCATGCTCTGAGTTTCCAGGCTGGTCTCCAGTTTTTGCGCTAAGTAGTCGATTTTCAACCCGTTTTAGTAAGGTAAAGAATAAAATGGCTAAACACCTGTTTACTTCCGAGTCCGTATCAGAAGGACATCCCGATAAGATCGCCGACCAGATTTCCGATGCCGTGCTTGATGCCATTCTCGAGCAGGATCCGAAAGCACGCGTGGCCTGCGAAACCTATGTGAAAACCGGCATGGTGCTGGTCGGCGGTGAAATCACCACCAGCGCATGGGTTGATATCGAAGAGATCACCCGTCAGACCGTACGCGATATTGGCTATGTTCATTCCGATATGGGCTTTGATGCTAACTCCTGCGCCGTACTGAGCGCGATTGGTAAGCAGTCTCCGGACATCAACCAGGGCGTTGACCGCACCGATCCTCTTGAGCAGGGTGCCGGTGACCAGGGCCTGATGTTTGGCTACGCGACGAACGAAACCGACGTGTTAATGCCTGCGCCGGTAACCTACGCGCACCGCCTGGTTCAGCGTCAGTCCGAAGTCCGTAAAAGCGGCGCCCTGCCGTGGCTGCGCCCGGATGCAAAAAGCCAGATCACTTTCCAGTATGACGACGGAAAAATCGTCGGCATTGACGCCGTAGTGCTCTCTACCCAGCATTCAGAAGATGTGTCGCAGAAAGATCTCCAGGAAGCGGTAATGGAAGAGATCATCAAGCCGGTTCTGCCCGCTGAGTGGATCAATGCCAGCACCAAATACCACATCAACCCAACCGGACGCTTCGTTATCGGTGGCCCGATGGGTGACTGCGGTCTGACCGGCCGTAAAATCATTGTTGATACCTACGGCGGCATGGCGCGCCACGGCGGTGGCGCGTTCTCCGGTAAGGATCCGTCAAAAGTTGACCGTTCAGCGGCCTATGCTGCGCGTTACGTGGCGAAAAACATCGTTGCCGCGGGTCTGGCCGACCGCTGCGAAATTCAGGTCTCCTACGCGATTGGCGTGGCTGAGCCTACTTCAATCATGGTGGAAACCTTCGGAACTGAGAAAGTCTCAACCGAACAGCTGACGCTGCTGGTGCGTGAGTTCTTCGACCTGCGTCCATACGGTCTGATTCAGATGCTGGATCTGCTGCACCCGATCTACCGTGAGACGGCTGCCTACGGACACTTTGGCCGTGAACATTTCCCTTGGGAAAAAACCGACAAAGCCGCCCTGCTGCGTGATGCTGCCGGACTGAAGTAATTTCTGAGCCTCTGCGCATCAGCGTAGGGTGTTGCAGTAAAAAACCGCTGTCATAGAGACGGCGGTTTTTTTTGCCTGCCGCAAAGACAGGCAGTAGTTAGCAGGCTAATATTCATTACCAGTCGTCACACTCGACGCAGAATAGCAGAAATAAATTGTTACCGATTACAAAAGCAAAAACCATTACATATCATAAAATTAATAACGCAATATTGGTTATTAACATTGTAAATTAACCTGTTTTCATAAATCATCAGGCACCCGACGCTGAGAGAGACACTAAGCACCGCAAATCAACCCATTATCAAATAAAATCCCGCATTTATTCTCAAATAAAGAGAAATAGAAGAGCAAAAACAAGTGTAACCGATTACACCAGTGTGATACAGCGCACAGTCTGGTGAGGTCGGGACGTCTACCATTGCAGATAAATAACAGTCATTAACGGAGGCATCATGCCTGGAACGAAAACTCACAGCAGAACATCGAACAAGGCAATGACCCTGTTCGTGTGCTTCCTTGCTGCCCTGGCCGGCCTGCTGTTTGGCCTGGATATCGGCGTGATTGCCGGTGCCCTGCCCTTTATCTCAACGGATTTCAATATCACGGCGCACCAGCAGGAGTGGATTGTCAGCTCAATGATGTTCGGTGCGGCAATCGGTGCTATTGGCAGCGGCTGGCTGTCGTCCTACCTCGGGCGTAAAAAAAGCCTGATGATCGGCGCGATACTGTTTGTTATTGGCTCCCTGTGGTCGGCCTTTGCCCCTAACCCGGAGATGCTGATCGTAGCCCGCGTGCTGCTGGGCCTGGCCGTTGGCGTTGCCTCCTATACCGCCCCGCTTTATCTGTCGGAAATAGCGCCGGAAAAGATCCGCGGCAGCATGATTTCGCTGTACCAGCTGATGATCACCATCGGTATTCTGGGTGCCTATCTTTCCGATACCGCATTCAGCTACAGCGGCGCATGGCGCTGGATGCTTGGCGTGATCACCCTGCCGGCGCTGCTGCTGCTGGTCGGCGTCTTCTTCCTGCCTAACAGCCCGCGCTGGCTGGCGGCGAAGGGTAACTTCCGTGATGCGCAGCGGGTGCTGGACCGGCTGCGCGATACCAGCGAACAGGCGAAACGTGAACTGGATGAGATCCGCGAAAGTCTGAAGGTCAAACAGTCCGGCTGGTCGCTGTTCAAAGAAAACAGTAACTTCCGCCGTGCGGTCTGGCTCGGGGTACTGCTTCAGGTTATGCAGCAGTTCACCGGCATGAACGTCATCATGTACTACGCGCCGAAAATTTTTGAAATTGCCGGTTTTGCCAATACCACCCAGCAGATGTGGGGGACGGTCATCGTTGGCCTGGTCAACGTGCTGGCAACCTTTATTGCCATCGGCCTGGTGGACCGCTGGGGACGCAAGCCTACGCTGATCCTCGGCTTTATCGTTATGGCGCTGGGTATGGGCGTACTGGGCACCATGCTGCACATTGGCATTCACTCGGCATCCGCCCAGTACTTTGCCGTCGGTATGCTGCTGATGTTTATCGTCGGTTTTGCCATGAGCGCCGGCCCGCTGATCTGGGTACTGTGTTCTGAGATCCAGCCGCTGAAAGGTCGTGACTTCGGGATAACCGTTTCCACCACCACCAACTGGATTGCCAATATGATTGTCGGGGCGACCTTCCTGACCATGCTAAACACCCTGGGCAACGCCAATACCTTCTGGGTTTACGCGGCGCTCAATCTGTTCTTTATCGTCCTCACCGTTATGCTGATCCCGGAAACCAAAAACGTTTCTCTGGAGCACATCGAACGTAATCTGCTGAGCGGTAAAAAACTGCGTGATATCGGCTCACGCAACTGATCCTGTCCGGCCGGGGTAACCCGGCCATTTATTGCTTCTGCCGCTTCGCCACCGTATTCTCTGCTCTATGAAACCTCTTCGTCTCCCTATCGCCCTGCAACAGTCCGTCATGCGTACGCTGCGTGAGAAGCTGCTGCTGGCGAATCAGCGTCTGGAACGCAACTATCCCGAACCTGAGCTGGTCTACCAGCAGCGCGGCACGGCGGCAGGTACGGCCTGGCTGCAAAGCTGGGAAATTCGCCTCAACCCGGTGCTGTTGCTGGAAAACCAGCAGCCGTTTATTGATGAGGTGGTGCCTCATGAGCTGGCTCATCTGCTGGTATGGAAATACTTTGGCCGCGTAGCGCCGCACGGCAAGGAGTGGAAGTGGATGATGGAAAGCGTGCTGGAGGTTCCGGCCCGGCGTACCCATCGCTTTGCCGTAACATCGGTGCGCAGCCGGGATTTCCCCTATCGCTGCGGCTGCCAACAGCATCAGCTGACGGTGCGGCGGCATAACCGCGTGGTCCGCGGTGATAGCGAGTACCGCTGTCTGCACTGCGGTGAAATTCTGCAACCGGGCAGCTTCGAAAGCGTCTAAAGGTGCGGGAAATGAACAATAAATAAGCGGTATCAGACTCATTTATAAGCCAATTATTCGCTATTCCCCATTCTTCTGTTACTCTCCGGGCTTTCTTACGAATTACAGAATTTCTGGAATATGTTTCGCAAAATTTTAGTTGTCATAACCATCCTACCGCTGTTTTCCGCGTTCTCTTTACAGGCCCTGAGCCTGGATAACTTTCACCAGAATAGCTTCAGCCAGGCGAAAGCCTACGCCGCGCAGATCAACGCCGATGCGCCGGGCAGCTTCTACTGCGGCTGTAAAATCAACTGGCAGGGCAAAAAGGGCGTGCCTGATCTTGCCTCCTGTGGCTATCAGCCCAGAAAAAACGCCAACAGAGCAGCCCGCATCGAATGGGAACACGTTGTTCCCGCCTGGAGCTTTGGCCACCAGCGGCAGTGCTGGCAGGACGGCGGGCGTAAAAACTGCGCAAAGGATGCGGACTATCGCCGTATGGAAACCGATCTGCACAACCTCCAGCCGGCGATTGGGGAAGTCAACGGCGACCGCGGCAACTTTATGTACAGCCAGTGGAACGGCGGTGAACGGCAGTACGGCCAGTGCGCCATGAAGGTCGATTTTAAGAGTAAGCTTGCCGAGCCGCCTGCCCGGGCCCGCGGGGCCATCGCCCGCACCTGGTTCTATATGCGCGATCGCTATCAGCTACAGATGTCGAAACAGCAGACGCAGCTCATGACCGCCTGGAACAAGCTCTATCCGGTCAGCGCATGGGAATGCGAGCGCGATACGCGGATTGCCAGAGTACAGGGAAATCATAACCCTTATGTAGAGCGGGCTTGCCAGCGGTAAAACCCCTGACCTAAACTGCACCACAGCCGCCTTCAAAGAGCCTGCGCATCGGGCTCTCACTTTTACAGGATGATTGTTTTTTATGCGAGTACCGCGCATTTATCACCCCGAACCGCTACGAACAGGAACGGAAGTCACACTTTGCGAAGACGCCGCAAACCACGTTGGTCGCGTGCTGCGCATGGGGCCGGGACAGGCCGTGGAACTGTTTGATGGCACCGACCTGACGTTTTCCGCCGAGATTGTTCAGGCGGATAAAAAAAGCGTGCGTGTTAACATTATCGACAGCCGCACCGACAGCCGTGAATCACCGCTGCACCTGCACCTTGGCCAGGTGATGTCGCGGGGTGAAAAAATGGAGTTCACCGTTCAGAAAGCCGTAGAGCTGGGCGTTAATATTATTACCCCCCTGTTTTCTGAGCGCTGCGGCGTAAAGCTGGACGCAGAGCGGCTGGCGAAAAAGCGCCAGCAGTGGCAGAAGATAGCCATTGCCGCCTGTGAGCAGTGCGGCCGCAATACGATCCCCGAGATCCGCAACGCGATGACGCTCGAAGCCTGGTGTGCAGAGGAAGACGCCGGGCTTAAGCTTAACCTTTATCCGCGGGCGGACCACAGCATCAACACGCTGCCGCTGCCGGTTGAACGGGTACGGCTGCTAATCGGTCCTGAGGGCGGTCTGTCCGCAGATGAAATTGGCATGACGACAGGCTATGGTTTTACCGATATTCTGTTGGGACCACGGGTACTACGCACCGAAACCACCGCGCTGACGGCGATTACCGCGCTACAGGTACGTTTTGGCGATCTGGGCTAAGCCCGTTGTGCTTAACATGGGGTCCGGCGAAACCGATATTCTGCCCGGCCCGGGAACCGAGACAGTCGGCCCACAGTCACATCATAATAAACGCGGCATGTTAGCGACCACTGGAGAGAAGAATGATTAAGCTTGGCATCGTGATGGACCCGATCACCTCCATCAATATTAAAAAAGACAGCAGCTTTGCGATGCTGTTGGAAGCACAGCGCCGCGGTTACGAAATTCACTACATGGAGATGAACGATCTCTATCTGCGCGGCGGTGAAAGCCGGGCGCGCACCCGTCTGCTGAGCGTTGAGCAGAACTACGACAAATGGTTTGAATTCGGCAGCGAGCAGGATATTGCCCTGTCGGATCTCAACGTCGTGCTGATGCGTAAGGATCCGCCGTTTGACACGGAATTTATCTACGCCACCTATATCCTTGAGCGTGCGGAAGAGAAAGGCACGCTGATCGTTAATAAACCGCAGAGCCTGCGCGACTGTAACGAAAAGCTGTTCACCGCCTGGTTTGCCGAGCTGACCCCGGATACCCTGGTCACCCGCAACGCCAGTCAGATCCGCGAGTTCTGGCAGCAGCACGGCGATATTATTCTGAAGCCGCTGGACGGCATGGGCGGCGCATCGATCTTCCGCATCAAGCAGGAGGATCCGAACCTGTCAGTGATTATTGAAACGCTGACCGAACACGGAAACTTCTACTGCATGGCGCAAAACTACCTGCCGGCCATCAAGGACGGCGATAAGCGTGTTTTGGTGGTTGACGGTGAGCCGGTTCCATACTGCCTTGCGCGCATTCCTAAATCGGGTGAAACGCGCGGTAATCTTGCCGCAGGCGGCCGCGGTGAAGCCCGCCCGCTGTCTGAAAGCGACTGGGAAATTGCCCGCCGCGTTGCGCCAGTTCTGAAACAAAAAGGCCTGATTTTCGTTGGTTTAGACATTATCGGTGATAAGCTCACTGAAATTAACGTCACCAGCCCAACCTGCATTCGTGAAATTGAGGCGGCCTTCCCCGTTCCCATTACCGGCATGCTGATGGATGCCATCGAAAAGCGTCTGGCCTGATTGCCGTACCTGAGCAGGGATGCTCTGAGGCTCACCCATTAACGACCTGTTCTGCGGGTCGTTAATCAGATAACAGAATATAAAGCATGAACTTACAGCACCATTTTTTGATTGCCATGCCTGCGCTACAGGATCCTCTTTTCAAGCGGTCCGTTGTTTATATTTGTGAGCATAACGATGAAGGCGCGATGGGGCTTATCGTTAATAAACCGATGGAAAATCTGACGGTTGACGGCATTTTGCAAAAATTGAAAATTATGCCGACGCCGCGCGATCCGCAGATCAAGCTCGACAAACCGGTTTTCTCCGGCGGCCCGCTGGCCGAAGATCGCGGCTTTATCCTGCACTCTGCCCAGCGGACCTTTGCCTCCAGCATCCGCGTTTCTGACAATACTATCGTGACCACTTCTCGCGATGTTCTGGAAACCCTCGGCACCCCGGACCAGCCGGAGCAGGTTCTGGTTACCCTCGGCTACTGCTCTTGGGAAAAAGGTCAGCTTGAAGAAGAGTTGCTGGAAAATGCCTGGCTTACCACGCCGGCCAACAGCAATATTCTGTTCCGCACGCCGATTGCCGAACGCTGGCGTGAAGCCGCAAAAAGTATCGGTATCGACATTCACAATATGGCCAGTGACGCAGGGCACGCCTGATGAGCATGACGCTACTCGCCTTTGACTTCGGCACCAAAAGCATCGGCGTGGCTGTCGGGCAGCAGCTCACCGGCACGGCGCGTCCGCTGGCCGCGTTCAAGGCGCAGGACGGCACGCCTGACTGGAATAAGATTGAGGCGCTGCTGAAAGAGTGGCAGCCTGACCGGGTTGTCGTCGGCCTGCCGCTGAATATGGACGGCACCGAGCAGCCGCTCACCGCCAGAGCGCGCAAGTTTGCCAACCGTCTGCACGGTCGTTTCGGCGTTCAGGTTGAACTGCACGACGAGCGGCTGAGCACCGTCGAAGCCCGCGCCGAACTGTTTGAACGCGGCGGGTTCCGCGCCCTGAATAAAGGCAGCGTTGACTCTCTTTCTGCGGTGATCATTCTGGAGAGCTGGTTTGAAAACAGCAGCTATTCCTGACAGTCTGGATGGATCCTCTCGGTAAAATCTTCTGGATTCAAAAAGCTGAAATACATCCCAGCGTGTGAGCCCCCTGCCGCGCGCTGACGAAGTAAATTGCCTGTATAGAACAACGGTTTGCCAGCCTCGAAGAGTCCCTTACCCGCATCACGGCCCGCCCGACAGCAGCTAATCTGTTGCTGGATGCGCTGATTTTAATTCCCTGCGTCAGGCCCCGCCCGGCAGCAGCCCCTGACGCTGGCGCTCGGCCAGGCTCTGTTCAAAAGTCTGCATACCCAGCTGGCTGCCGGTTTGCAGCAGTGCGGGCAGCTGGTGCGTTTTGCCTTCGCGGATAAGATTCGCCGCCGCCGGGCAGTTTACCAGCACTTCGAACAGCGCCACGCGCCCCTGCTCTGCCGCAGCCAGGCGCTGGGCAATTACTGCGTTCAGGCTCCCCGCCAGCTGGCTGCGGATGAGATTTTTCTCTTCGCCGGGAAAGACATCCACCAGCCGCTCCACCGCCTGCGCCGCGCCGCGTGAATGCAGCGTGGCCAGCACCAGATGGCCGGTTTCCGCCGCGGTCAGCGCCAGCCGGATAGTTTCACTGTCGCGCAGCTCGCCCAGCAGGATGACATCCGGGTCCTCGCGCAGCGCGGCCCTCAGCCCGTCTGCAAAGCTGGAAAAGTGGGTCCCCAGCTCACGCTGCTGAATCAGCGAACGGTCGCTGTGGTGCAGGAACTCTATCGGATCTTCCAGCGTCAGAATATGCCGCTGCTGCTGCTGATTAATGCTGCCAATCATCGCGGCCAGCGTGGTTGATTTTCCGCTGCCCGTCGCGCCGGTAATCAGCACCAGCCCCTCTTCCCTCTGCTGAAGCGCCAGGGCCACCGCAGGCAGATGCAGGGAGGCGGCAGAGGGACAGTCGCGGGCAATCAGCCGTAGCGCCAGCGACAGGCCACCGCACTGACGAAAAAGGTTGGCGCGCAGACGCAGATCTCCGGCAAGGTTCAGTGCGAAATCCAGCTGCCCGCGCTGCTGAAACTCCTCGTGCTGGGTTCGGTTCAGCCTGTCGGCGGCGAAGTGCTCAAGCCACTCACTGCGCACCGGCGGCCTGTCGGCAAGGCGTTCAAGCAGGCCATGACGCCTCCAGAATGGCGAATGACCACTACAGAGATGCAGATCGCCTGCATTATGCTTTACACTAAGGGCCACTATTTCTTCAATATCCATATTTTTCCCTGACTATGACTTCGATTGAGCACAACTTACAGCAGGTACGCCAGCGGATCTCAGCGGCGGCAAAAAAATGCGGCCGCGATCCGCAGGAAATTACGCTGCTTGCAGTGAGCAAAACTAAACCTCAGAGCGCGGTCGAAGAAGCCTCGGCCGCCGGGCAACGCTGCTTTGGGGAAAACTATGTACAGGAAGGGGTCGATAAGATCCGCCACGTCGCGGATCCTGACCTGATATGGCACTTTATCGGCCCGCTGCAATCCAATAAAAGCCGACCGGTGGCCGAAAATTTCGACTGGTGCCACACCGTCGATCGTCTGCGGATTGCCACCCGTCTTAACGAACAGCGCCCGCACGATGCCGCACCGCTTAACGTCCTGATTCAGGTCAATATCAGCGATGAGCAGAGCAAGTCGGGCATTACGCTGGCAGAATTACCCGAACTGGCGAAGGCCGTCTCACAGCTGCCGCGTCTGCGACTGCGCGGCCTGATGGCGATCCCGGCGCCGGAAGAGAGCTACGAACGTCAGCTGGCGGTATGCCAGCGGATGGCGGCAGCCTTCAAAGAGCTACAGACGGACTATCCCGATGTGGATACGCTGTCTCTGGGAATGAGCGATGACATGGACGCCGCGATTGCGGCGGGCAGTACGATGGTGCGCATTGGCACCGCAATCTTTGGCGCGCGCGATTATGGCAGCGCCGATAACCACAACAACTGAGGAACCTCATGCTAGCGTTGATCTTTCTGGTAACAACCGTGATTGCTATCTACATCAAAGTGTTGTTACTGCGCATCTGGATGCAGTGGGCACGGTGTGACTTCTACAACCCGTTTTCACAGTTTGTGGTGAAAATTACGCAGCCGCTGGTTAAACCGCTGCGGCGTATTATTCCGTCAATCGGCCCGGTTGACACCGCTTCGCTGCTGATCGCTTATATCATCAGCGTGCTGCTGGGACCGATTGCCCTGCGCCTGTTCTACCCGGACCCGGTTTTCCTCTATCTGGGGCTGGTTATTTTAGTGAAGGCCGCCGGAACGCTGGTGTTCTGGGTGATTATTATCCGTTCGCTGATGAGCTGGATAAGCCAGGGGCGCAACCCGGTTGATTATGTTCTGATGCAGCTGACCGAGCCGCTAATGGCCCCGATCCGCCGCATTATTCCGCCGATGGGCGGCATCGACTTCTCGGCAATGGTGGTGATCCTGATCCTCTATATGCTGAACTTCATTGGTCTGGAATATATTCCAGGCTGGGCACAGTTCTGATATCTCCCCGCTGCCGCCGGCTAGCCGGTTGCAGCGGGCGTGATGGTTTTTTCTAAAAATTTTCTGGATGTAATATGCAAAAAGTCGTACTCGCCACCGGGAATCCCGGCAAAGTTCGTGAGCTGGCGGATCTGCTGGCGGCGTTTGGCCTTGATATTGTGGCGCAGACTGAACTGGGCGTGGAGTCAGCGGAAGAGACCGGCCTGACGTTTATTGAAAACGCGATCCTCAAAGCTCGCCATGCGGCGGAGATAACCGGGCTACCGGCCATCGCCGATGATTCCGGGCTGGCGGTCGATGCGCTGGGCGGCGCGCCCGGCATTTACTCGGCGCGTTACGCCGGTACGGACGCCAGCGACCAGCAGAACCTGGATAAGCTGCTGGTTGCGCTGGAAAACGTCCCGGACGATAAGCGCCAGGCACAGTTCCACTGCGTGCTGGTTTACGTTCGTCACGCCGCCGATCCTACGCCGCTGGTCTTTCACGGCAGCTGGGCGGGAGAGATCGCCCGCAGCAGCGCAGGCCAGGGTGGATTCGGCTACGATCCTATCTTCTTTGTCCCGGAGCTGGGCAAGACGGCAGCGGAATTAAGCAAGGATGAAAAGCGGGCGGTTTCTCATCGCGGAAAAGCGCTGAACCTGCTGCTGGATGCCATGAAGAATGGGTAATCTTCCCCCGCTGAGTCTGTATATTCATATCCCGTGGTGCGTACAGAAGTGTCCCTACTGCGACTTTAATTCCCATGCGCTGAAGGGCGAGGTGCCGCACGAAGAGTACGTGCAGCACCTGCTGAACGATCTGGACGCCGATCTGCCGCTGACTTCGGGCCGCGAGGTCAGCACAATTTTCATCGGTGGCGGCACGCCAAGCCTGCTGAGCAGCGAGGCGATGCAGATGCTGCTGGACGGCGTGCGGGCCAGGCTGCCGCTCTCGCCTACGGCGGAGATTACCATGGAGGCCAACCCCGGCACCGTGGAGGCCGATCGCTTCAGCGGCTATCAGCGGGCCGGCGTTAACCGCATCTCTATCGGGGTGCAGAGCTTTAGCGCAGCGAAGCTGGAGCGTCTGGGACGTATCCACGGCCCGGATGAGGCCAGACGCGCGGCAAAGCTTGCCGAAAACCTGGGGCTGCGCAGCTTTAATCTCGATCTGATGCACGGTCTGCCGGATCAGTCGCTGGAGGAGGCGCTGGACGATCTGCGCCAGGCGATTGCGCTGAATCCGCCGCATCTGTCTTGGTATCAGCTGACTATTGAGCCGAACACGCTGTTCGCCTCACGGCCGCCGCGCCTGCCGGATGACGACGATCTGTGGGATATTTTTGAGCAGGGCCACCGGCTTCTTAGCGAGGCGGGCTATCAGCAGTATGAAACCTCCGCGTATGCTAAACCGGGCTATCGCTGTGAGCATAATCTGAACTACTGGCGCTTTGGTGACTATCTGGGCATTGGCTGCGGGGCGCACGGTAAGCTGACCCAGCCCGACGGTGCGATTGTCCGCACGACCAAAACCCGTCATCCGCGCGGTTTTATGGCGGGTAATTATCTGGATAAACGGCACGATGTGGCCGATGCTGATAAGCCGTTTGAGTTCTTTATGAACCGTTTCCGTCTGCTGGAAGCCGCTCCCCGTGAGGAGTTTGTCCGTTATACCGGTCTGCCGGAGAGCAGCGTGCGGGCGCAGCTCGACGAGGCGCTGGCGAGTGGCTATCTGGTTGAAACCGAGCTTTACTGGCAGATTACGGAGAAAGGGAAGCTGTTCCTTAACTCGCTGCTGGAGCTGTTTCTGGCTGAGGAATAATTGCTGGGCTGAGGGTGCCTCCGCGGGCTGAAGGTGCCTCCGCGGGCTGGCTGCCCCCCGCAACGGGTGGGTCCTCGCGCCGCTTCGCGGTCCCTTCACTTCGTTCGTCAGCCTGTCGGACCGACACAGACTGTCCATCCCTGGACAGGCTGTGTCTTTCACCCGCGTCCTTGCGGGTGAATCCTGGCTTCCTTACTGCGTTCAGCGCTGCGAATTACCCGTTGCGGGGGGCAGCCAGCCCACTCTTCACTTCCAGCGTTGCCATCGATCTCAAAAGAATTCCTTTTTTAATGGTACGGCTATTTATCTGTTCAGCGCTACGGATTACTCGCCAAAAGGAAGCCAGCCTACTCTTAGCTCTCAGCGTTGCCATTGATCACGATGAGATTCTTAAGTATCGGCCCTGCCATTTATGCGTGGAGTGCAATTATTTATCGCAAGGTGCTGAGTGGACGTTTAGATATTCAGAGGGGTACACAGTTTTCTTGGGCTATCCCAGCCTAACCTGAAAAGCGACAAAAATGTCGAACAGGGGGCGGTCTCTGCAGCTTACGGGCAATCCACAGCGCTGAGGCGGAGGGAGACGACCAGGAGAGGTCAGCAGGGATGCTGGCCTCAGGTTGGGCGTGGACAGGACGTCCACTCCCAACCGGTCCGTAGGACGGCTACCGGAGCCGAAGGCATCGCGCAGCGACGCGAGGACGCCCGTAAGCCGCAGAGACCGGCCCCGGAAGCCCAACCATCAGCGCTCAACCACCAGCGCCCCAACAAACATTACTTCAGCGCAGCAACCAACCCCTTACGCTGCCCTTCCAGAGTCGTCACACGATTACAAACCTCATGACCGAAATTCTGGAAATCCTGCTCCTGATTACTCCATTCAGCCTGAATCGCCTGCTGCAAACCGCCGATATTCCCCATGATCGCCTGAAGCGGATTATCGCCGCCGCTGGACTGACGACGGCCCATTTCGTTCAGACTGTCCTGCACCACGCCGCCCATCGCACTCTGCACCAGACGCTCACCGTCCTGGCGCACCTGGGCAATCGCCTGATGATGGAAGGTCAGACCATCGCTGCGCTGCTCAATAATCCGGTTCATCTGCTGTTTAAGCTGGCCGTTCAGCGTAGTCAGACGCTGGCGCACGTTACTGTCCTGACCGAGCTTTTCAACAACCACTCTGTCCAGCGCCACGCGGGCTTTCTCCAGCCGCTGCTTCGCACCGTTATCAATCCACGGCAGATCGCGGCGCAGGGCGTTCTGATAATCGATCGCTTTCTGCCGCGCAGAGCTATCCAGACTTACCGCCTGGCCGTTGCGCTGTACATCGCCGCGCGGGGAAATAACCAGGTTACCGCTGGCGCCCACAACCTGTACCTGCTGGGGGGTAATCACCACATCATCCTGAGGATTCACGCTGCACTGATAATCAGCCTGTGCCTGGCCCGCTGCCACCAGCAGCAGCGCGGCGCCTATAAACGTTTTTCGCATGAAACTTTCTCCTAAGTGCAAAAAAGGGCGACCGGAAAACACGATCGCCCTTTATTTAAACAACGGAGGAACGCAGTGCGCGCTGCCGTTGCTTCGGTTAATCCGCTAACCTTTTAGTCATACCAGACGTCGAAAAGTTCGGTAACCTTAACGTCATTCAGCTTACGCGCTTCCAGCCAGTTACGAACCAGCTCGCGCTGCTCATCGGTGCATTTGCCGATTTTTTGCAGGCAAATCAACCCTTCCCACTGCAAATAGCCGCTGCCGTCAAACGACAGGCCATTCGGCTCGATAACTTCTTCAATCAGGGCATCAACGGTACTGTCGATGCTCTCTTCGCTGGTGCCTTCCGGGAAACTAAAGCCCACGGAGAAACCTAACTCCTGGAACTCATCAATATGCATTTTCTTGCGAAGACGACGACTGCGCTGTGTAGCCATTATTTAACCCTCTCAAACATCAGATCCCAAACACCGTGACCAAGACGCTGGCCACGCTGCTCAAATTTGGTTAGCGGACGCGATTCGGGGCGCGCCACCCAGTTAGCCGTTTCCGACAGGTTTTTATAGCCATCGATGCTGTTCATCACTTCCAGCATATGCTCAGCGTAGGCTTCCCAGTCGGTGGCCATATGAAATACGCCGCCCAGCTTCAGCTTGCGCAGTACGCGCTCGGCAAACGGCACCTGAACAATACGGCGCTTGTTGTGACGCGCCTTGTGCCACGGATCCGGGAAGAACAGCTGCACCATGCGCAGGGAGTTATCCGGGATCATCTGCTCCAGCACCTCTACGGCATCATGGCACATTACGCGCAGATTACTGATACCCGCTTCCTGTGCCGCGCCAAGGCAGGCACCGACACCGGGTGAATGCACTTCAATACCCAGAAAGTTTTGTTCCGGGTTACTGGCTGCCATGCTCACCAGCGACGCACCCATACCAAAGCCAATTTCCAGCACCACCGGGCCTTCGCGACCAAATAACGTGGTTAAATCGATCGGCTCCGGCTGATATTCCACGCCCATTACCGGCCACAGCGTATCCAGCGCCTGCTGCTGGCCTTTGGTCAGGCGGCCCTGGCGACGCACAAAGCTGCGGATACGGCGCATTGCACGGCCATTTTCATCGAATTCCGGTGAGATAACATCATTTTTCATCGTTCTGCCTGCAGCTCTGTACTTTAGAAAGCGGGCATTATGCCTACTGGATTTGAAAACATAAAGACCGCGCTGAACCCGGCTGGCCGTTGCTGTCCTGCCACCGCTGGCTGCCATTATAGCCGCTGGCAGGACTTCAGCCAGCGGATGCGGCACTGTCAGCGCTCTTTGTAGCACGTTATCCGGCCGAGAAGGCAAAAAGACCGCTATCCGGTCTTAAAATGCAGTGATTATCCGGTTTACACACCCCCGGGTCTGTGCTGGAATTCCAGCCTGGTTTTAATATGAAGAGACTCGTGGTTGACATGATGCAAGCGTCGCAGTTCGCACAGCAGGTTCTGGACTGGTATCAGCTCTATGGCCGTAAAACCCTGCCGTGGCAGCTGGAGAAAACACCCTACACCGTCTGGCTGTCTGAAGTGATGCTGCAACAGACTCAGGTTGCTACGGTGATCCCCTACTTTAATCGCTTTATCGCGCGCTTTCCCAACGTCGGGGACCTGGCCGCCGCGCCGCTTGATGAGGTTCTGCACCTGTGGACCGGGCTGGGATACTATGCGCGGGCGCGCAATCTGCACAAAGCGGCGAAAACCGTGGTCGAAAAACACGGAGGGGTGTTTCCACAAACCTTTGAAGAGGTTGCCGACCTGCCGGGCGTAGGCCGTTCAACCGCCGGTGCCGTTCTCTCCCTGTCGCTGGGCAAACACTTCCCTATTCTCGACGGTAACGTTAAGCGCGTGCTGGCGCGCTGCTACGCGATAGACGGCTGGCCGGGTAAGAAGGATGTCGAAAAACGCTTGTGGCAGGTCAGTGAACGGGTCACCCCCGCAGAGGGCGTCAGCCAGTTTAATCAGGCGATGATGGATCTCGGCGCGCTGGTCTGCACTCGTTCAAAGCCAAAGTGCGAAATCTGTCCGCTGAACAACGGCTGTATCGCCACCGCCCACGGCAGCTGGTCAAAGTATCCGGGTAAAAAACCGAAACAGACGCTGCCGGAACGGACCGGCTGGCTGCTGCTGATGCAGCAGGGGCAGGACGTCTGGCTGGAGCAGCGCCCGCCGGTGGGACTGTGGGGCGGCCTGTACTGCTTCCCGCAGTATGCGACCGAAGCGGAGCTGCGCCAGGCGCTGCGGCTACACGGCATCGACGACGGCCGGCTACAGCAGATGGTGGCCTTCCGTCATACCTTCAGCCATTTCCATTTTGACATTGTGCCTATGTGGTTAGAACTGCCTTCCCCGAGGGCGGCAATGGATGAGAGTCCGGGTCTCTGGTATAACTTAGCGCAGCCGCCCTCCGTCGGGCTGGCCGCGCCGGTAGAGCGCCTGCTACAGCAGCTGCGCCAGCCACAGCAGCGGGTGCTGAGCGCTCGCGCTACAGAAGAAGAGGAAGAGTAATGAGCAGAACTATTTTTTGCACGTTCCTGCAACGTGATGCCGATGGGCAGGATTTTCAGCTTTATCCCGGTGAACTGGGCAAGCGCATTTATAACGAAATTTCCAAAGAAGCCTGGTCACAGTGGATGACCAAGCAGACCATGCTAATCAATGAAAGAAAGCTCAGCATGATGAACCCCGAAGATCGCAAGCAGCTGGAGCAGGAGATGGTTAAGTTCCTGTTTGAGGGTAAAGATGTCCACATCGAAGGTTATACCCCGCCTGAAGCCTGAACACAGGGATTCTGGCCGGTAGAGCGGTTGACCGGGCAACGCGGGTTTTAAACATTGGGCCTTATCAGTGAGGCCCTCAATAGTGGGCAAAGCATTGAAAGATGAATAAGAAACTCCTGAGTTTGTTGATTATCGCACCGCTGCTGATCTCCTGTTCCGGCAAGAAACAGAACGTTTCTCAGGAAGCATGGGTTAAGGACACCAACGGCTTTGATATTTTGATGGGTCAGTTCGCCCACAACATCGAAAATATCTGGGGCATGAACGAGGTGCTGATCGCCGGCCCGAAAGACTATGTGAAGTACAGCGATCAATATTACACCCGCAGCCACATCAACTTTGATGCCGGTAGTATCACCATTGAAACCATCGCCGGAACCGATCCGACGGCCAGCCTGCGCCAGGCGATCGTCACCACGCTGTTAATCGGTGAAGACCCCGGTAACGTCGATCTCTATTCCGATGCCAACGACATTCAGATCAGCCGCGAACCGCTGCTTTACGGGCAGGTGCTGGATAACACCGGGCAACCGATCCGCTGGCAGGGCCGCGCCGGTAATTTCGCCGATTATCTGATTAAGAATAAGCTTCAGCGCCGTAATTCGGGGCTGCATGTTATCTGGTCGGTTACCATTCCGATGGTGCCAAACCACCTTGATAAGCGTGCGCACAAATATCTGCCGATGGTACGCCAGGCCGCCGAGAAATACGGCGTCGATCAGTCGCTGATTCTGGCTATCATGCAGATTGAGTCCAGCTTTAACCCCTATGCGGTCAGCCGCGCCGACGCGCTGGGCCTGATGCAGGTTGTGCAGCACACCGCGGGCGTTGACGTGTTCCGCATGAAAGGGAAATGGGGTAAACCCAGCCGCAGCTATCTGCTGGACCCGGAAAATAACATTGATGCAGGTACGGCGTATCTGTCTCTGCTACAGGGCACTTATCTGTCCGGGATTAACAACCCAACCTCGCGCCGCTACGCGGTGATCACCGCCTATAACGGCGGTGCGGGCAGCGTACTGCGGATCTTCTCCAGCGATAAGAACGTGGCGTTCGGCAAGATTAATAATCTTTCGCCGTCCGAGGTCTACCAGACACTGACTACCAACCACCCCTCCTCTGAATCGCGCCGTTATCTGTATAAAGTTAACACCGCGCAGAAGAGCTATCACCGCTACTGATGATACCCTGACGGGCGCAGCCTGCTGCGCCCGTCCCGTTACGATCTGCCGATCCGTTTAAAGCTGCGGGTCGTTTCGGTCAGGGCCACTTCCGTTGGCAGACGCTCCATCGAGCTGGCACCGTAAAAACCATGGCACTGCGGGCAGTGTTCCAGAATGTACTGCGCATCCTCCGGGCTGGAAATCGGTCCGCCGTGGCACAGCACAATCACATCCTTACGCACCGCTTTTGCGGCCGCGGCCCACTCGTTGATCAGCGGCACGCAGTCCTCCAGCCTGAAGGCGGTGTCCGCACCGATACTTCCGCCGGTGGTTAACCCCATGTGCGGCACGATAATATCGGCACCGGCTTCGGTCATCGCCACCGCATTCGCGGCGCTGAAGACATACGGCGTGGTCAGCAGATCCTTCTGATGTGCCAGGCGGATCATCTCCACCTCCAGTCCGTAGCCCATACCGGTTTCTTCCAGGTTGGCGCGAAAGTTACCGTCAATCAGGCCAACGGTCGGGAAATTCTGCACTCCGCAGAAGCCCAGCGCCCTGAGATCGTCCAGAAACTTATCGAACTGGCAGAAGGGATCGGTGCCGTTTACGCCGGCCAGCACCGGGGTATGTTTCACCACCGGCAGCACCTCTTTCGCCATATCCACCACGATGTCGTTGGCGTTACCGTAGGCCAGCATCCCGGCAAGTGAACCGCGCCCGGCCATCCGGTAGCGGCCGGAGTTATAAATAACGATCAGATCGATACCGCCGGCCTCCTCACATTTGGCTGACAGGCCGGTCCCGGCACCGCCGCCGATAATCGGCTCCCGGCGTGCAATCATCTCGTTGAATCGGTTCAATATCTGTTGACGGGTAAATGTGGGCATTAGTTTATCTCCTGAGTGACCAGCTGGCGAAACTGCTCAACGGCGGCTTGCGCAAACTGCTGGTCGTTAATGTTCCACGGCAGACGGACGATTTTACGCCGCGTCGTCTGCACCAGCTTCGCTTCCAGCGTGCTGATGAATGCTAAATTGGCTTCCGGCCACCAGTACGGCTGACCCGGAGCATCCAGCGCCGAGAAGCCCCCCTGCGGGATAAGGAAGCGCACTTCCCCCTCACAGCGATTAAGCTTGTCGGCGATCCATTCGGCCATACGGCTATTTTCTTCCGGCGTCGTGCGCATCAGCGTCACCTGCGGATTGTGATGATAAAACTGTCTGTCGGCGTATTTCACCGGGACGGTGGCGGGCGCGCCAAAGTTGATAATGTCCAGCGCACCGCAGGAGAGCACGGCGGGCAGAGGGCGGCGGGCCAGCACGTCAAAACGGTCCTCGCCGCAGGCCAGCACGCCGCCAAACAGCAGGTCGCAGACCTCGGAGGTGGTCAGATCGAGCAGGCCTGCCAGCATACCGCTGTCGGCCAGCTTCTCCATCGCCCTGCCACCGCTGCCGGTTGCGTGGAACACCAGACAGTCGTAGTCCGCCTCCAGCTCGGCGCTGACCGCATCGATACAGGGCGTGGTCACGCCGAACATCGTCAGGCCCAGCGCCGGTTTATCATCCGCGCAGTCGGGCAGTGGATTGTTCACCGCGCCAACGATCTGATGAGCGGCATTGCCCAGTACGCTGCGGGATATACGATTCAGCCCGGCGACGTCGGTGACCGAGTAGAGCATGGCGATATCGCTGGCCCCGATGTAGCCGGAGATATCGCCAGAGGCCATCGTCGAGACCATCAGCTTAGGCACACCTACCGGCAGCGACTGCATGGCGGGGGTGATCAGCGCCGTTCCCCCGGAACCGCCCAGGCCAATAATTCCGACTACGTCCTGACGCTGGCTCAGAAAAATGTCGAAGGCCTGCGCCATTGCCGGGATCGCCCTGCCGCGATCGCCACAAAAGATCGCCTCGCTTCCCTGCGGATGGCAGGCCGCAATCTGTTCTGCTGAGAAATCCGTCCCACGGGGGGACTCGCTGCGCCGGGTTGATAAATCAACCGTAACCACCTTAGTGCCTGTTTTAACGATTAAATCGCGGACGTAAAACAGTTCTCTTCCTTTAGTATCTGCCGTTGCAACAGCATAAATGCAATCCGTGTCTTTTTTCATTTGCGTTATGGAAGCCCGTTAATTAGATTAATAAAGAATTGATAATACTGAACTAAATAATAAAATAACGAGAAAGCGTAGGAAAACCGTATCGAATCAGATTTACACTACCATCTAAAAGATTGATAAATCAATTGAATGAAATATTAGTCTTTCATAGTTTTGATTACGCGCAGGGAAAATGAGGAAGAGGGTTTTCCTCCGGGTTTAACTCCGGCAGGCGGCGATTTTTGCGCCGTCGGTTCGTTGATTAGAGAGCTTCAACCAAAAAAATGAGGTTACTGTGGAACAAAGGGATTCCGCCGGAATGACAGGGCTAACGTCTACGCGCGCCAAAACGCGCCGCCTGCTGATTGAAACCGCCATGCGGCTCTTCGACAGCGGATCATTTCCATCAATAACTGAAGTTGCCCAAAAAGCGCAGCTGTCACGGGCAACCGCCTATCGCTATTTTCCTACCCAGAGCGCGCTGGTTTCAGCAATCGTTAACGAAACGCTCAGCCCGATCAAGAACTGGCAGCCAACAAAGCAGGATGCAAGCGAACGCATCGACGAACTACTCAGCTTTGCCTTTCCGCGTATGTTACGTCATGAAGGGACGCTGCGCGCGGCGCTGCATCTGTCGCTGACCCAGTGGGCGCACTCGCAGTCCACCGACGCCATTCCGATCAGGGAGAAACTAATACGCGGTAACCGCAAAACCATGCTGACCCAGGTAGTGGAGCCGCTCAGTCAAGAGCTGTCACCGGCGCTGATGGAGCGGACGATACGCGCACTGTCGCTGGTTTATGGTTCAGAGATTTTCCTGGTGATGAAAGATATCTGGGGCTGCGAAAACGACGAGCTGGAGGAGATGGGTAAATGGATTGCTAAAGCCATTGTTCGTCAGGCCAGAGAGGATGCGCTGGCGCTGTGATCCGCCCCGCCGGACGGGGTTTCCTTCCGGCGGGCACGGCTCTTTAGCTATTCGGCGAGGACATAGCCATACAGATGCTTAACGCCATTTTCATCGGCCTCGGCATACACGCCCTGTAGCTCCGGTGAAAAGCCCGGCAGCTGGTTCAGCCCTTTCTCCAGCGCCAGGAAGTAGCGCATCACCGCCCCGCCCCAGACTTCGCCCGGCACCACGCACAGCACGCCCGGAGGATAAGGCAGCGCGCCCTCGGCAGCAATACGCCCTTCAGACTGCGCAATCGGCACCAGCTCCACATTGCCACGAATAAACTCAATATTGGCATCCTGGGGATTCATTGCCACATGCGGCAAGCTTTCCTGGCGGAACATCGCCTTTTGCAGATCTTTAACGCCGTAGCTGACGTAAAGCTGATGCATTTCAAGACAGAGGCGGCGCAGCGTATAGCCCGCATAGCGCTTCACGTTCTTGCGATACACCGTTGGCAGCACCTCGGACAGCAGCGTGTCGTCCCTGATGTGTTGCTCGAACTGCGCCAGCTTGCCCACCAGATAGGCCATCTTCTCCACGCTCTCCGCCGGGGTCAGCAGGAACAGGATCGAGTTCAGATCGCACTTCTCCGGCACCACGCCATCTTCACGCAGATAGTTCGCCAGGATCGTCGCCGGAATACCAAACTCCGTATACTGACCGGTCGCCGCGTCAATGCCCGGCGTGGTCAGCAGCAGCTTGCAGGGATCGACCAGATACTGATCTTTCGCATAGCCGGCAAAGCCGTGCCACGCGGCACCGGGGGCAAAGCTGAAGTAGCGCGGATCGTTGGCAATCTTCTCGGTCGGCGCATCCTGCCACGGCATGCCGTCCACCTCATCGGGGATAAACGGGCGGATCATCTCGCAGCGAGAGAGGATCGCTTTACGGGTATCGATACCCAGCGTGACGCACTCGTGCCACAGACGACGACCGGCTTCGCCCTGATGCATTTTCGCATTAACGTCCAGCGCGGCGAACAGCGGATAAAACGGGCTGGTCGAGGCGTGCAGCATAAACGCATTGTTCAGCCGCTTATGGCTGCAAAAACGCTGCTGCCCGCGAATATGGTTATCCTTTTTATGGATCTGCGAGGTCTGCGAGAACCCGGCCTGCTGCTTATGCACCGACTGAGTGACAAAGATACCGGGATCGTCCGACTTCAGCTCAAGCAGCAGCGGCGAACAGGCCTCCATCAGCGGGATAAACTGCTCGTAGCCAACCCACGCCGAGTCGAACAGGATGTAATCGCACAGATGCCCGATGCTGTCGAGAACCCTGCGGGCGTTGTAAACCGTGCCGTCATAGGTTCCCAGCTGAATGATCGCCAGACGGAACGGACGCGCCTGCTGCGCACGATCCGGCGCCACCTGCTGGATCCGATCGCGAACGTAGGCTTCATCAAAGCAGTGCGCGTCAATACCGCCGATAAAGCCGAACGGGTTACGCGCGGTTTCCAGATAAACCGGCGTCGCGCCCGCCTGGATCAGCGCGCCGTGATGGTTGGATTTATGATTATTGCGGTCAAACAGCACCAGATCGCCGCGCGTCAGCAGCGCATTGGTCACCACCTTATTGGCGCTGGAGGTGCCGTTAAGCACGAAGTAGGTTTTGTCCGCGTTAAACACTTTTGCGGCAAACTTCTGCGCGTGCTTGGCCGAGCCTTCGTGGATTAAAAGGTCACCCAGCTTAACGTCGGCGTTGCACATATCGGCACGGAAGACGTTCTCCCCGAAGAAATCGAAGAACTGCCGCCCCGCCGGATGCTTTTTAAAGAACGCTCCCCCCTGATGGCCGGGACAGGCAAAGGTACTGTTATCCATCGCCACGTACTTGGTCAGCGTATTAAAGAACGGCGGCAGCAGACCGCTTTGATAGGCTGCTGCGGCGGCCTCCAGCCGGATAGCATCATCATCGGAGCCGTTCAGAATACCGGTTACCTCCGGCAGCTCTCTCTCCTGCGCCTGCTCCGGATAGTCCAGCGCGATAAACACCGGCAGATTAAAGCCGGTGTGCCGCAGCAGCGCCAGCATACCGCTGCGCGAATCGGCAACGGAGACGACCACTGCCGCCACGTCGGTAAAGTCGGTTTTCTCCAGCGTGACGACTTCGCGCCCGGTCTGAAGATGGATGGCCACGGTGGTACTGGCTGCAATTTTAAGTGGTGTCATAACACAAATCCTCAGGCGTCAAGGATGAGTGGGTGCCAGAGGCACACAATAGGAACGCGGCAAAACACCCACATTCCCGGCGAAAGGTGTCGAACAAGCTGTCAGCAGAAGAGTTATCCGCTTAGACCGATAGACATCAGTAAAATCAGATCGCGTCTGTTTTTACGCATGGCCAAAAGTAAGCGCAGGCAAACCTCACCGCACGGTAAGAGAGTGTATCGACAGGGTGTGACAGAGCGGAGATCGGCCGATGCACGGCATCATCAGATGACGGGTACGCTTGCCGGAATGCAGCAGTGAACCTTTCATGGCGGCGACCTTAGGTAGAGGGGTTGAGACAGTAAAAATTTGCGCAATAATGGCATCTTTTATTTTGCGGTTCAACCCACTGCGATAATTTAGATTAATGACAGAACAAAGCATAACACATTGAAAATTATAACTTTAATAAACAATGATAAATAAAACAGTCTATATATCCGGTAGTTATGCAAGGAAAGTGAGAAAGCATTCAATTTTTTGCTTGTCTAAACCCGAATCAAGCGGTGCGATAATTGAGCAAAAAACGCCCTGTTGACTCGCCTGCGATTTAACGGCATCGCTCTGTAGTTTCAGTACAAATATGCAGCAGGAGCGCAAAAAATAGCGATATTTCTCAGTGTTTGATGAAAAAGAGCGCAGTCAGTCGTGTTTCCACCACAAAGCCATTGACGGAACAGAGCAGTTACGGTTTAATGCGCCCCGTTGCCCGGATAGCTCAGTCGGTAGAGCAGGGGATTGAAAATCCCCGTGTCCGTGGTTCGATTCCGCGTCCGGGCACCACTATTAAGAAAAACCAGCCTTATGGCTGGTTTTTTGCTTTCTGGGGTTCTGGTAGATTTTTGGTCGTTCCGGCCATAGATGATGCCACTCTGCTTACTCCATCCAGCCTGAGCATTTCCCTTTAGCTATTCCCTGCCCCTCCGGTCACAGAGTCGTTGTCTGTTCGGCTTCAAACGTCCAATAAACACTATTTCCAACTTGCATACCTATCTGGTGGATTTGTAAGTATCCCACTTAAACGAACCATTCATTTTTTGAGAGTCACGCACACAGTCTCAAATTCATAAACTCCCCACCAAATCCCCCAACGTCACCATCAACATCATCGGATCAATCGGTGAAGGCTCAAATCCCACCCGCAGGTAAAAATCACGCGCCTCATCAGACAGCGCATGAACCAAAATCCCGCGAATGCCGATAGTATCGGCAGCCTGAATCACTCTTAACACTGCATCACGGACCAGAGCACGGCCAACACCCTGACCATGCCATGATTTATCTACTGCCAGACGACCAAGCACCACGACCGGGATCGGATCGGGCATATTGCGGCGGAAACGTCAGGGAGCGGTGTTCGCTGCCACGACGCTGGAAGCCAATGAGTGATACGCCAACACTTTTAGATCATCGCAACTGACGAAAGTTCGTGATGCGTCAGTGACCTGATTTTTCATCGCCCGTAGTTTTAGCCAATTATCCATAGACTCCACACCGCAACAAAATGAGGAAAGTACATGTTCGGCGTGCAGTGGATCAGGAGCAGAGATCATTTTTTCTGTTCCCACGGTGCAGGTATTTGCATGGTTTTACGCAGCGCGGCATTGGGTGCAGGAACCTGATCCTGGCGGGCAAGGAATTCCTGATAAGCCCCAGGATCTGCCATGATGATTCGCCGATCGATCAATGCTTCCTCTGCGGCGGCACGTGCAGCCTCAAGGATAAAATCAGTGCGATTCTTTCCTCTGGCCTTCGCAGCACGATCAATAAGATCCCGCTCTGCGGGCTTGATGAGTAAATTCAATGTTTCGCGTTTGACAGAAACGCTTTTCGTCGCTGGCATGAGGCAATCCTCCGACCTACTCTCTGGATAATAATCATACAGAAAACGTAACGCTAATATTAGTACGATTTATTAGCACCATGGGGAATCGAACCAAGGGAACAAACCCGACATTTCTTTATCGCATACATCCCATCATTCTGATCTTTTTATAATATTACGGGTTAACCTACGGGTCTCGACATCAGACAAGGTTAAATTTACGCTACATTTTAACTGAGTAGATAGCTGAATGATCCTACGTCCAGGCACCTGCCTTCAGAAAACCAGCCCTGAGGCTGTTTTTTGCTTTCTGGGATTCCGGAGGATTTCTGGTCGTCTTAACCCCAGTTACCCCATTCGACCTCTTCTAGCCAGCCTGATCATTTCTCCTTAGCGACCCCACTCCTTCCCTCGCTGCGCCGTTGTCATTAGAGCTTCATACTGACGATAAACACCAGGTAAGTAGCCTGAACTGCCCACAGGATTAGATACAACCTTCAACTATCTTACCGGTGCGCTGAACAGCGGCACCGGGCAGGTCAGCTATGTTGGCAGCAGCAGTATAAGCTCGACATTGTTTATAAGTCTGCTCAGGCACCTGAGGGCAAGCTACCGACGTGCTAAGACCATCACGCTAATCGTGGATAACTACATCATTCATAAAAGCCATGAAACGCAGCGCTGGCTGAAAGCCAACCCCAAGTTCACCATGATTTATCAACCGGTGTATTCACTGTGGGTAAAACATATTGAGCGACTCAGACTGGCACTGCATGAAACGATAGCCCGAAACCATCAGTGCCGTTCTATGTGAAAACTACTAAAAAAGGTTCGCCATTTTATGAAAACAGCCAGTCCGTTTCCTGGCAGCGGGCATGGTTTGACAATAGTGTAGAGGTATTAGAATCAGCTATTTAGAGTTCATTTGTGTTACGGGGCCGTTAAATCGTTTATACCGCTCGAAAGAAAAAGCATGATATATGAAAGATTTAATCATATTATCGCTTTTTTTAAAAATTATAAAACACAACCAATCATCCTTTATTAATAGTTGAAAAACATCAAATATTATCAATGGATAATTTATAGCAATTTAATGAGAAAGGAAGGGAAATAAATTTTACATTATGAATAGTGTTTAACCTATATAGCAGCAGTAAAGAAAGGTTCCTGCTGCTAATGTTATTAGCTATATTTTTAGGCTGTTGCTCGTTCATTCCAAGCATCAGTGTATTGGATGTTGCCATCCACAATTCGCCAAGTTATTTTTTCATACTGTAAGTTAACGCTTTCAACGTGATTCATTTTATCATTGCCAGCCAATTTAACATTAGGCACACCACAGTTAACACCCGTGATTTTTACGTTTTCCATTAGTACGGTATAATAACAAACTTCTTGCCCTGCATCACTAATATGGTAGAACTTGACTTCTGCACTTTTCAGTGTTTGACCTGTAGCAGCAGCTTTATAAAGATAGGGTGTAGAACTATCAACTTCTTTTTCAATCATCATAGATGAATGCTGACGAGTTCCGGTAATTTTACCATTAGCACTATCTACCGGTAAGTTAATGCCGTGACTTAACCCTATAATTTCCACACTACCTTCACGGTCTTGGACATCTACAGAACCTTTAATATCTGCGCCACCATCATCTTTGAGCCACATATACGGAGGGATTGGCATATTATTTACTCCTTGTTTTCCTAACTAACTTCATTGTTAAAACATAAAAAGGCATGATTGAAAATATCATTACTAACCAGTCTATATAAGAATAAGCATCATACATAGCCTCAGCATTTTCATCACCACTAATGAATAGTGCCAACTTTTTTGCGATATTATAATTTATATAGTTTTCAGGTGGTGGAAAAATATGACCTATAATAAATAATAAAATCATAAAATACAGAAAACAACCTGATTTACGGACAAGTGTTTTTATAGCCACCGTCAACTACCTCCACCCAACCACGCGCCATTAGTGAACGCATACAAGGAACCTGTATAAGCGATGTGTTCATAAGCGCATTCCGAATCATGGCAAAATCTGAGTTATGGGCAATGGTTATACATCCTTTTGATACAGTTCCGGGGTGCAATCGGAAGTTGCCCCGTTTTACACTTTCTACCCATGTGTAATCATCAATTCCCCAATCATCACGCCACAATGCGAACCAATCAGTTTTACCAAACTCTGCCCGCCCAATTAATCTATTGGCACCATCATGAATTTCCTTCTTCTTTTGAGATAACCAGTTACCTTCTCTACGGTCAACAATCCAGTACCTACCAATCGGGATAGGGCCAATATTTTGGACTCCCCCACAGTTTGCATTGTTTCGGTATGCACCTAAACCTGAATGCGCCATAAATACACCAACACCGTACAGATTGAAGGGGGCATAATCAGCGCCGTTTAGAATCATTTTCCCTTGTAATGCCATAAATAGCCTCGTGTCCTTACTCTTTTTCATATTTATGCTACAGATTATTTATTGAGCAATCAAGGGGTGATACCTATTTTTTAACTTAAGGTATTATTGGTTCAGTTATTATAAATTCCATTCCCTAATGACATTGCCACTACAAAGCTAGCTGCTGTAAATCTATAATGGATTTTTACTTATGGTTTTATAAACCCAATAAATACATAATATCTAATAAGGCTTTTAGTCACTTAAATAACCTTTAAACGAATAAGGTGACCGCTAAACGGTCACCTTTGATGATGTAGTTAACCTGGCCATAGCTATGCTCTACGTCATCGTAGTGTGTAAATCTACCGCCATCCCTACAGTGCGCGCCCGGATTTGTCACTGCCGCTGCTTCGTTTTTACATGCAACCGAAGCTTACCAGCGCGTGCTGAAGTGCTCACAAAGTTCATGCACGGCTTCTTCCGAAAGCGCAGTGGGTTTTACCATGCTACTCAGCCACAGTCTGGCTGTCTCTTCAAGTTCCTCCAGAGAGAAGCTCGCTGATGAGACAGTCGCTCCCCATATGACTGGACCTAACCTTTCCAGCATGACACCGCGAACTTCATTTGCGATCGCGGCAACTTCCTCTGCAACACTTTTATGTCCCGGGCGACGATATCTGATGAGTGGAATGCGCCCTACTTTCATCACCTGATAAGGTGTCAGCGGTGGCAGGATACTGTCATCCTGCCAGACACCGTTCAAAGTGAGTTGAACCAGATTAGTCGAGTGAGTATGGACAATCCCCCGCGCCTCAGGGTTACGATCATATATCTGGCGATGTAGCTGCAACGTTTTTGATGGTTTATTACCGGAAACCCATTCGCCATTGAGATCAACTTTGGCGATATGTGCGGGTTGAAGATGTCCCAGGCAAGCATCGGTCGGCGTTATTAACCAGCCATCCTCCAGACGGGCACTGATGTTGCCTGCCGTACCGCTTGTATAGCCCCGTATAAATAGATCCGCGCCGACCTGACAAATTTCATTTCTCAGTGCTTGTTCATTTTGCATCTGTATTTTCCTTACTCACTTACCGTAGCGATGACATTAGATTTTGACTGAGTGTTAACCGGCAGTGGCTCTAGTTTGCCAAGAACAAACATGAACGTTAGTGCACCCAGTACGCAAATACCGCCAGCGACTATCAAAGGAACGACAAAGGAACCATTGCTAAGGCTGAGCATTAATCCGGTGAATGATGCGGTTACGATCCCGGCAAGGTTACCTGCAAAATTCTGTATCCCGCCCAGCGTGGCCACATAGTTGCTAGCCGGTGCAACATCGGCGGGTAGTGTCCATATATTTGCGGCAGTGAAGGCCAGACCGGCATAGGTTATGGAGAAAAGGGTTAAGATCACTGCAATGCTGTCCGTAAATGCGGCGAAAGCAATAACAGAAGAGAGTAGCATCCCGGTAACCAGACAGGTCTTACGGGCTGCGGTCAGGCTGAAGCCTTTACGATAAAGTGCATCTGAAATAATCCCACCCAGCAAGCTGCCTGGAATACCCATCAGAGCAGGTATAGCTCCCAGTGTGCCTAGCTCTTTTAAAGAGAATCCATGGGCAATGGTTAAATAGGTTGGAAACCAGGTAATGAAAAAGTAGGTAGCGAAATTCATGCAGAAGAAACCAATCATCATTCCCCAGACGTTACGATGTCGGAATAATGACCATAGTTTGACTTTAGCATTCTCTTCAGTAACGGGCATTGCACGATCTTCCAGCAAATTCTGCCGCTCAGTTTCATCCAATCCCTTCATGTCTTCTGGTTCACGATAAAAAACCAGCCAGATAACCATCCATATCAGGCCTAAAGCACCTGTAACAACGAAAGATGTTTCCCAATCCCACGTGCTAATTAACCAGGCAACCAGTGGAAGCGCCAGCGCACTTCCGGCACGCGGGCCGGCATCGAAGATGCCGCTGGCTGTTGCGCGCTGTTTCTTAGGAAACCAGCTGTATACAACCTTTACACATCCCGGATTTCCGCCTGCCTCTCCTACACCCAGCGCAAGTCGGGCGGCGAAAAGAGAAGTGAAACCTTTGCCAAAAGCAGTAAACACGGTGAAGAGTGACCACCAGCCTACAGCCAGAGCCAGACCTGTACGGGCGCCCAGCCGGTCTATCAACCGACCCGCAGGGATTTGCATGAAGGCATAGGTCCAGAAGAATGCACCAAGGATCAGACCCATACTGGTATCATCAATACCAAGATCTGCTTTAATATGTGGTGCAGCAATGGCCAAATTGATGCGATCGATGTAGTTGATAGCAATAGCAAAAAAACAGAATATGATCATCAGCCAGCGAATTCTTGGATATCTGCGCATGGTGAATTCCTTTAAGAATTATTTATAGGTGACAGAGGTTCTGAGGCGTGCTTGCCTGCGGTAACCGGTGTTGTTGTTAAAAAATTTGCGTCATGCTTCAGGATTAAGTTAATAAACCGTGAGCAGCGAGTCCCAAACTGTTAACATGACTTCAAAAGTAAGCGATTTCAAAATACAGTCAAGACAAAAGTAAGCGCTTTCAAAATTGATAATGAGTTACCTGCAAAATCTGTGGGCAAGCTCACTATTTCAGCAGGAGAAACTTGATGAGTGAAAAGCAAAATGGAACCGGCCGCGTTTCACTGGAAGATGTAGCGCGTCTCTCAGGGGTATCAACGGCCACTGTATCGCGCGTGCTGAATGGCAGCATGACGGTTAAAGCTCGAAGCCGTGAAGCGGTAGAGAAAGCCTGCGTTGAGCTGGGTTACGTTATTAACAGGGCGGCACGTACCCTCGCCTCCCGGCGCAGTATGACTATTGGGGCCGTAGTGCCAACTCTGGCGACCGAAACCTTTACGCGCCCGCTGGCAGCCTTTCAGCAGCTCATTCATGAAGCGGGATATACGCTGCTGCTGGCCAACTCAAACTTCGATCCAGAAACTGAACTTAAAGAGGTGAACAAACTCATTGAGTATGGCATTGATGGCTTGATGCTGGTTGGTAATACCCATCATCCCCGACTGTGGGAGCGTATCAATCAGCAGGATATTATCTGTGTGCAGACATTTTCTCAGGATAATGAGAAACCCAGTGTGGGATATGACAGTGAGGGTGCAGCAGAAACCCTTGCCAACCATTTACTGGCGCTCGGACATCAGCATTTTGCGGTAATTGTCGGTACCCCTCCCTCAAATGATCGTGTATCGGAACGGCTAAAGGGAACGCAAAGGGCACTTAAAACACACGGGGTTTCATTACCTGAAACACATCTTATAGATAACGCATTTACGATGAATGATGCACGTAAAGCGGTGTTCCGTCTCTTGGATGGTCCACAGCCACCTACAGCAATCATCTGCGGTAATGATCTGCTGGCATTTGGTGCAATGCGCGCAGCAAGTGAGCGCTATAAGCGTATCCCCAATGATATCTCTATTGTTGGCTTTAACGATTATGAGTACGCTGAGCACCTTGAGCATCCACTAACAACGATACGCGTGGATCTGGCCTCTATAGGTAAGCATGCTGCACAGTACTTGTTGAATGCTCTGAACAACCAGCCCGTGCAGATGCATACTGCTATTAAAACTGAGCTGATTGTCCGTGGAAGCACGGGTTCGGTGCCTCGTAATGAGAGCTAGTCGCGCCTGACCAAACCAAACTGAGAGAATATCTTCATGGCTTGTGGAGATTTAAGCCATTTCAGGAACTCAGTAGCAGCAACGGGCTGCTCAGCGCGCCTGAGCACTGCTGCTGAAATAGAGACGGGTTGTTGTACCTCGGGCGGTAGTGGTCCTATGACGTCAATCCCCTCTACCATTAAAAGTTCACTAATCTGCTGAATGGCCAAATCAGCCTTCCCGGTGACCAGCTGCTCAGCAGTAAATCCCGCAGGAATGACTGTACCTCTTGCGCGGAGTTCATTCTCAATGCCCAGCTGCTGCAATAACTGGGCAAAATAGACGCCGCTGGCACCGGCTTCAGACCATGCAACTGAACGTGCAGCCAACAGGCTATTAATAAGTGTTGCGCGATTACTGATATCAGGTTGCATAGCTCCCGCCCGTACCGCTACACCAACAGGTGAGTCCACGACCTCAATACGACTCTCACCATCCGCCAGTCCACTATAGATAAGGCGATCAGTTGTTTCGACTGTCGCAATAACTACATCTGCCTTTCGACCTGCATTGAGTTCATTTTCAATGATTTTACTGGGATACCAGTTAATCCCCAGAGGAATATTACCGTGCGTTTCCTGCCATTTTTGTGTAAGAACGTTAAATGGCGCGCTCAAGGCGAGCGCGCTGTAAACAGTCAACGCCATGTCTAATCCTCCCTTGCAAACAATGGTGCACGGCGTAGAAAACGGGGATCAAGATCACCCGGATGCCTCACTCCAACCAGCGCCATATCGCGGTCAATTTCATCGCGCAGAATATGCATGGCGTGTTCAATACCCGCCTGTGCACCGATGACAGAACCATATAAAAATGGTCTGCCAAGGAACACAAAATCAGCGCCAAGGGCCAGCGCTTTCAGGACATCAGTACCCCGACGAATGCCACTGTCGATGATCACTTTCATATCCCCCTTTGCGGCGGCTATTTCAGGCAGGGTATGCAGGGGAGGAACCGTATAGTCAAGCTGACGGCCACCGTGGTTAGAGAGGATCACGGCATCGGCGCCCAGGTCTCGTGCGATGAAAGCATCATCCGGGGACATTAATCCTTTAATGACTAAATTCCCTTTCCACTTCTTACGGATAGCTTCAACATGTGTCCAACTCAGTTTATCCCGCGCATTCGTATTGCGGACCTTGCTCGACATCATTGGCGGACCACGTTCCGCATCAGTATTCTCAAAGTGCGGTGCACCATGTCGCAGATAAGTCTGACCTACCGTCCCCAGCAGCCATCGTGGACTTGTAGCGCTTTGCCATATCACCTTCGGTGTGATCTTGATAGGCATACTAAAACCGCTGCGCGTATTGTGTTCACGGTTGCCTAACATTGGTGTGTCGCCAGTAACGACCAGCGTCTTGTAACCTGCTTGTTCAACCCGCTCTACCAAGCGGTCTATGCGTGGCTGATCGCCGGCAAGATAGGCCTGGAACCACGCATCGGGGTTAGCGGCAATCACATCTTCAAGTGAAATCAGTGATGAAGCACTGAGAATCATAGGTACGTTCATAGCACGAGCCGCTTTCGCCAGCATTACATCGGCACGGTAGCTGACGAAAGATGCGCCTCCGAGAGGAGCAACGCCAAAAGGGTGCGACCAGTCCTGACCGAGCAAATTCACACGCTGATCTCGCCCAGAAACATCTCTAAACATGCGCGGTACAAAAACATATTGTTGATAAGCTTCATAGGCCGCTGCAAGACCTCGGCCGGTCTCCACCCCTCCTTTAACATATTGATAAATCATATCAGGCAGCCTCTTACGCGCGTGACGTTCGAAGTCTTCCAGAGCCAATAAATCTCTGAAATGCCGTGGGATGGTGCTGGCGGGACGAATTAGCTCTCCAGGCGCCCCGGCGATGTTTATAGCGGTGGTCTCTCCACGAATTGTCATAGTTAACTCGAATTATTATTAAGTAAGCGCTTTCAAAATACACATTCTAATGAATGCATCCAATCTTTATCCTGCCAGATACTGAATTTTTTTTTGTGATCGTCATCACCTTACAAGGATAATTGTAAGGGCTTACATTTTATTTTTTCGTTGAGTATGTTGTGCTGTATGAAAGAGGTATGCGGCTGACAACGGAGATAACGATGAGCCAACGCATAGTATTACTGCATGCAACACCCGTAGCGATGAGTCCGGTACATGATGCATTTAAGGATTTATGGCCAGATGCTGAGGTCATTAATCTACTGGATGACGGATTGACCATTGACCGTGCAAAGGAGGAACAGTTATCTGAGACGCTTATTAAACGCTTTGTTGATCTTGGTCGATACGGATATTCGATGGGAGCGCAGGGAATTTTGGTGACTTGTTCTGCATTCGGCCCGGCGATAGACATACTCGCAAAATCAGTGCCGGTCCCCGTCTTAAAGCCTAATGAAGCGATGTTTGAAGCTGCTTTGAGGCAGGGAAAACGTATAGGTATGTTGGCAACGTTTGGCCCCTCTCTCATAACAATGTGTGAGGAGTTTGATCGGTACGCCGAACAGGTTGGCACTGGCGCGAGGCTTGAAACTTTACTGGTGCCCAATGCAATTGATCTACTACGTAAGGGCGATATCGAAAGCCACAACCGGTTATTAGCTGAAGCGGCCCCGCAGCTTGCTCATTGCGATGCAATTTTACTGGCACATTTTTCCACATCCCTGGCTGCAGAGTCCGTGCGCGCGCAGGTGAAAGTGCCCGTATTGACTGCACCTCATGCTGCAGTCCAAAAGATGCGAGCCTTAACAGGAGAAACGTCATGCTGATCGGTGTCATTGCAGATGATTTTACAGGCGCTAGCGATATTGCAGCCACGTTATCTAAAGGTCTGGCAAATGAAGGTGGGCTGCGAACTATGCAGTATCTGGGAATACCACAGCAGTCGGCCAGTGAAGATATTGAAGCCGGGGTTATTGCGCTTAAATCCCGTTCTCTTCCTGCCAGTCAGGCAGTCGAACTTTCTCTCACAGCCTGCGAATGGTTCCTCCGGCAGGGTTGTCAGCAGATTGTTTTCAAATATTGTTCAACTTTTGATTCTACCGATGAAGGCAATATTGGCCCCGTACTGGATGCGCTTGCGGCAAAATTAAATGCAAAGCGGGTCATTGTCTGCCCAGCTTTTCCAGCGATGGGGCGAACGCTTTACCAGGGTAATCTGTTTGTTGAAGACCGACCTCTGAATGAATCAGGCATGGAGCATCATCCGGTCACCCCAATGAAAGATGCGGATGTGAGACGTATTCTGATGCGTCAGGCCAAAACACAGGTAGACCATATTGGCTGGCAACAGGTCACAAAAGGTAGCGATCATGTGCGCACCTTACTCCATTCAGAATTCACTGATGATAGTAAACTGACGGTCGTAGATGCCATCAGCGAGCATGACCTGGTGATTATTGGTATTGCCGCAGCTGAACTGCCTTTAATCAGCGGAGGTTCAGGCATTGCAATGGCATTGCCGCACAATTGCATTAAATCGGGTAAGGCTAAGGGCGGACTTCAGTCAAATCCGCCGGTATATGGCGCAACCGCTATTCTGGTCGGAAGCTGCTCCGGGGCGACCCGGGGGCAAATTGCCGAGCACCAGAAACATCATGCGGTACTGGCGCTGGATATTGAAGAGATAATGTGTGGACGCTTAGGTGCTGATGATGTGGTGAAATTTATACGCGAAAATCAGGATAGCTATCCACTTGTCTACTCTTCAGGCGATCCAGCCAGCGTCAGGCAGGCACAGAATCAGTATGGACAAAAAAACATTTCACATCGTCTGGATCAGTTGTTTGGTGATGCTGCGAGAAAACTGGTTTATGGCGAGGGTATTCAGCGATTGGTGGTTGGGGGGGGTGAAACGTCAGGCGCAGTAGTCAGCGCGTTAGACCTTGGTTCCTTACAGGTGGGTCAGGAGATCGATCCCGGCGTGCCAGCTTTATATCACAGGGGCAAAGCTCCGCTCGGTTTGGCGTTGAAGTCAGGAAACTTTGGTCGTAGCGACTTTTTTGTTCATGCCCTTAACTTCCTTAATACAGAAAATCAAACTGTCAGCGGCCAATGATCGCCAGATTATGCTCTGCAACTCAAACTTATGTTTAAGCTGACGCGCAGAGCGCTATTCACGGCGAGTCAGGGCGGTACGGATGTGAGGGGCTCGTAAAGCCGCACTGCCCCGCCTGAATCAGCGCAAAAAGCGATTACACATTTAGCTGAGTGGAGACATCTACAGCCAGTTCAGTAAATACCCGGGCTGCAAAGCTCTGGTATGCATCCCTGCGTCGCATAAGAACCGCTGTGCGCAGCAGGCGCTCTGGTTCAAGCGCGATTGCCACCAGATTGTCGCGAGCTAAGGCAGTCTTTGCGGGCAGCAGCGTTGCTAACGACGTTCTGCGAACAATTTCGAGGACTGCACCCAGCGCGTTAGCCTCCATCAGTATCTTTGGATGAATACCGTGTTGACGACAGTAGCCGTCAATCTGTTCGCGTGTCGCGAATTCCTTACTGAGCAGAACGAGGGACTCGTCGTTCAGCGCCTGTAAGCCGACGGATTGCTCTTTAGCCAGAGGATGACTGGCACTAACCACCAGCGCCAGAGTCTCATCCAGTAACGGGATTGCGTCGATATCCGGAGAGTTTACGGCACCGAATGCGATCCCCACATCAAGTTTTCCCGCCAGAAGCAGTACCTCTATACGTTCCTGGGATATTTCCCGCACATTGAGAGTTACTCGCGGATAACGGGTGTGAAACGCCTCGACCAGCGGACCAACCAGATAGGCTGTAAAGGTCGGTGTAATGGCTAAACGCAACGATCCGCGGCTCAAATCGCTCACGTCATGGATGGCGCGCCTGGCTTCCTGCAATTCCCGGGAGGCCCGGAGCACGTACTGAAGATAGACTTCCCCCGCATCGGTGAGGCGTGTGGTGCGCCCTGTCCGATCGAATAATTGGGCGCCTAGTTCTTCTTCGAGTTGCTTTACCAGTTGCGAGAGGGCCGGCTGAGATACGTGTAACGAGGCTGCGGCTTTCGTAAAGCTGAGATGTTCCGCAACTGCCTGAAAATACCGAATGTGACGGTCGAGCATAGTCTGCCTCATTAGATTATCTAATTAACCACATAATAAATAAGACTTTTACCTTATATCTCAGGTTGCTTACTCTTGGCTATACCTAACTGATACAGAGATGCCAACCATGAAAGAGATCATTGAAGGTTTTCTGAAGTTCCAGAAAAATGCCTTTCCCGAGCGGGTCAAACTGTTCAAAAATCTCGCTAACCAGCAGAGCCCGAGGGCGCTGTTTATCTCCTGCTCTGACAGCCGACTGGTGCCTGAACTGGTTACCCAGCGCGAGCCGGGCGATTTGTTCGTGATCCGCAATGCCGGCAACATTGTGCCTTCCTATGGCCCGGAACCGGGCGGTGTTTCTGCCTCTGTGGAATACGCGGTCGCCGCGCTCCAGGTTAACGACATCGTTATCTGCGGCCACTCGGACTGCGGCGCGATGACGGCCATTGCCACCTGTAAGTGTCTGGACCATATGCCCGCCGTGTCCAGTTGGTTGCGTTACGCCGACTCCGCCCGCGTGGTCAATGAGGCCCGCCAGCACGCGGATCAGCCGACCAAAGTTGCAGCAATGGTGCGTGAAAACGTCATCGCTCAGCTAGCTAATATCCAGACCCACCCATCCGTCCGCCTGGCGCTTGAAGAAGGCCGCCTGACCCTGCATGGCTGGATCTACGACATTGAGAGTGGACGCATCGACGCCTTTGATGGACGTACCGGCGCCTTCCTGTCCCTCGCAGACAACCCGGAAGTAAACGCCGTTTCCCCACCGGCCAGGCGCATTGCCTGAACCCCGTCTTTCTCCAGGAGATAACACCATGATCCAGACTCAAGTAACCCAGAACGCACGCCAGGCACTTACAGAAACCATTATCCTGGCAAAAGCCCGTAAGAACCTTTCTTTCGCCGAAATCATTGACGGCACCGGTTTATCCGAAGCCTTTGTTACCGCAGCCCTGCTGGGTCAGCACCCGCTGCCCGCCGACGCCGCTGAGGTTGTAGGTAAGAAACTTGACCTTAATGCTGATGAAGTAGCTTTGCTTCAGTCGGTTCCAGTTCGCGGCAGCTTTGCGGACGGCATACCGACCGACCCGACCATCTATCGCTTTTACGAGATGATGTCAGTTTACGGGCCCACTCTTAAGGCGCTGGTTCATGAGAAATTCGGCGACGGCATTATCAGCGCCATCAACTTTAAACTGGACATAAAAAAAGTCTACGATCCGGACGGTGGTCATCGAGCCGTGATCACCCTGGATGGCAAGTATCTGCCGACCAAACCGTTCTGATCCCGCAGCGACTATCCCCGGAGCCTGACGGCGGCCGGGGTTAAGGCGCACCAGAATCACTCAGCTCAAAACTCCCCGGGCGTTACGCCCATAACGGCACGGAACGCCACGGAAAACGCCGCAGGGCATGAAAAACCCAGCTGCCAGGCGATCTGTTTAACGGGGACGTCAGCAGAGAGAAGATCTAATGAGGCATATATCCTTGCCCGCTGCTTCCATGTTCTGAAGCTAAAGCCGGTATCGCGTAAGAACTGACGGGTAAACGTTCTTTCCGACATATTCGCGGCCGCGGCCACGTCAGCTAAAGATGTCTCCCACCGGTGGCTGAGCATAAGCTCTCTGACTGCACGAAATAATCGTTCATCGCGTGGAACGGGGAGTTCTGCCGTAGCGGACGGCGCCTCACAGAATATTTCCATCAGCAGCAGCGCCATTTTACGCTTTATCGAGGCGTTATATTCTTCGGCGAACAGGCCGGCTACCACCTCTTTCATAAACGGAGTCGCGTTAATAATGTGGATCCGGCTGCTGTGGGTGAAATTCACACACTCAGATATAAGGCTGCTACTGATATAGACAGCGCGCAGTTCCGTTTGCGACATCAGCCTGTATGAGTGGATCATTAACGGCGGGATCCAGAGCGCGCGTTGAGGGGGAATAACCCATCGCCGGTCTGCGGTTTCGACCAGCATAACGCCCCGGGTCGCGAACAGCAGCTGTCCTTCAAGGTGGTAATGCGGGGCATCTGTCTCCCCACGCTGATAAGAAATGGCCGTCGCTGACCAGCCCGTTGCCTCATCGTGTCTTGGCGCTTTATCCATGCTTACTGGCATTTCAGATTTTAACCTCTCTATCACTAAGATGCGGCTGACGCTAACTCGACAAACCTGAGTGTCCGTAGCGTCAAATCGGGGCATGACTTTCCCGACCAGGGTGAACGGCATCCGGGTCCTGGGAAGTGCGGGGAATAAAAGCCCCCGACAGGGCGAAGGTCGCCTGCCTGATGGGGGAAAATTAAAAGCGCTAAAGGGTTCGTTTTCGGCGAATTTGCGCGCGAATCGGGTAGACAGCAGGAGTTCGGTGATCGGCCGGTGCTACCGGCCGATCACCCGGCGGTTACTTCAGGTGCTCTTTCAGTCCGTTAGCCGCCTGGCTGAGTGCAACCCGTACGGCCGGGACATCGCTCAGAGCATTCAGCAGACCATAGTCGTGGATCAGGCCGTTGTAGCGGGTGACCGTGACATCAACCCCGGCAGCATCAAGCTTGCGGCCATACGCCTCACCTTCGTCGCGCAGCACATCAAGTTCGGCAGTCTGGATCAGTGTCGGCGGCAGGCCCTGTAGCTGTTCAGAGGTAGCGCGCAGCGGCGAGGCCAGGATGTTATTACGATCGCTCTCTTTAGTGGTGTAGGCATCCCAGAACCACTTCATCATGTTACGCGACAGAAAATACCCGTTTTCGTACTGGTCATAGGAGGCGGTGTTGAAATGCGCATCGGTCACCGGCCACAGCATGACCTCGTAGCGGATTGCCGGGGCTTTATGCTGTTTGGCCTGAAGTGCAACGGCGGCAACCATGTTTCCGCCAACGCTGTTACCCACCAGGGCCAGACGTTTGCCGTCAACGCCGATTTCGCTACCGTGCTCGGCAACCCAGCGGGTTGCCGCATAAGCCTGATTAATCGCAACAGGGAAATGTGCTTCCGGCGATGGCGTGTAGTTAACAAAGACCGCCGCTGCGCCGGACTCGGTTACCAGGTCACGAACCAGACGTTCGTGGGTGGCGAAATCACCCAGGATCCAGCCGCCGCCGTGGAAGAACATAAATACGGGCAGGGTTCCCTGCGCATTATGCGGTTTCACGATATTGAGCGTGATCGTGTCGCCGTCAACGTTGATTGTTTTTTCAGTGACGTCCGCCGCAGGTAGCTTCGCGCCTTTCTGCGCGCCGATCAGCACCTGGCGCGCGTCCTGTGGAGAGAGCTGCTCAATGGGCTTACCGCTGCCGCTGTTCAGCACCTTCAGGAAATCTTGTACGTGACGTTCTGGCTGAGGAGCATCGGCAAAGCTGTTGGCTGAAACGGCTGCCATAGCCGCAGTCAGTAAGACAGATTTCATGTTCATAGTACGACCCTGTTAATTTTGTATGCGATTGAATAGCTCGCTTTTTTTACATCGACCGCCTGAGTAAAGCCCAGGCCAGGACAGTAGCCGTGGGCTTCTCGCGGGATAGCTGACAGTCTTACAGCCCCAGGTCGGACAGGCTCGGGTGATCGTCCGGGCGGCGGCCCAGCGGCCAGAAGTACTTACGCTCGCTCTCTTTGATAGGCATGTCGTTGATACATGCGAAGCGACGCTCCATCAGGCCATCATCGCCAAACTCCCAGTTTTCGTTGCCGTAGGAGCGGAACCAGTTGCCGGAGTCATCGTGCCATTCGTAGGCGTAGCGAACGGCAATACGATTACCACCAAACGCCCACAGCTCTTTAATCAGGCGGTACTCGTGCTCTTTTTTCCACTTACGATCAAGGAAACCCTGGGCCTCTTCACGGTTGTTGGCGAACTCGGCGCGGTTACGCCATTTGGTATCCAGCGAATAGGCCAGCGCTACTTTTGCCGCGTCGCGGCTGTTCCAGCCATCTTCGGCCAGGCGTACTTTCTCAATTGCCGTTTCCAGAGTGAAAGGAGGCAGCGGCGGACGTACTTGTGAATCAGTCATGGTCAAACTCCTGCAAATTTGGGTTCAGGTTAAAATCAGTTTTCGTTACACCGGACTCAGGCAGAGACCCGTTCCAGCAAAATCTTCGCGACTTCCTTCGCGTTGTCAGCGGCGCTCCGGTCACCCATTACGTATGACATGGTGATAGCGCCTTCTATCAGGATCACCAGTTGTCTGGCCAGAACCGCCGGGTGATCTACGCCCAGCTGCCCGGAGAGCTCGAGGGCGTAATCCAGCACCTTCTGCCGGTGAACCTTCGCTATCTGGCGAACCGGATCGTCCGGATTACCCACTTCTCCGGCCGTGTTGATAAATGCACAGCCGCGGAAACCTTCGGACTCAAACCAACTCTTCAGGACGGTGAACATATTCAGAATGCGATCCTGCGGCGTTTCGCCCTTATCAGACTCGCTCCTGAACCAGTGTATCCACCGTTCGTCGCGCTCATTCAGCGCGGCTGCTGCCACGTCCTCCTTGTTCGCGAAATGGCGATAAATACTTTTTCTTGCAACGCCGGAGGTCTTAACCAGAAGGTCCATGCCCGTGGCATGGATGCCGTGCTGATAAATAAGCTGCTCGGCAGTCTTCAGGATTTTCTCTCGGGTATCGCTTGCCTTCTTGTTCATGGCTTAAAGGTAGAACGATCGTTCTCCTTCGTCAATCGTTTTTTAAGCAAGGCGTTGCGAAAATGAAGAGAAAGAGGGGTGATAGAAATTAACCAGTTGATTTAATGGAACTTAAAATTTCAGGTGGCACTATGAGCTTAAAAAGGATGTGCCGGGTTTCGGCAGGTTTATGACAGCGCACGCGAAAAGGGGCATGCCGTTAGCGTGGTTGGGTAAGGCGGATCTGTAACCGTGGCGCAACTTTTTTTGCGCACGGCCACTTTTATTCTGATAAACATGAAGAAAAATGAAGAGGTGAAAAAGGTATGAATAAGAGGATTACGCTGATCACCGGCGGCGATCGCGGCATCGGTCGGGCGACGGCGCTCTGCCTGGCAAACAAAGGGCATAAAATCTGCATCGGATATCGAACCCGTGAAGCCTGCGCGCGTGAAGTGGTTGAACAGATCCGGCATGCCGGAGGAGAGGCTATCGCCGTTCAGGCCGATATTTCCCAGGAAGAGCAGGTCGTGGCGCTGTTTAAGCAGATAGACCGGGATATGGGGTGTCTCACCGGCTTGGTCAACAACGCCGGTATGCTGATGCCTCAGGCGTCAATTGAACAGCTCAGCGCACAGCGCCTGGCAACGCTACTCGCCACCAACGTCAGCGGTAGTTTCATCTGCGCGCGCGAAGCGGTTAAGCGCATGGCGCACCGCAACGGCGGTAAAGGTGGGGCAATCGTTAACGTCTCTTCCGCCGCGGCCCGACTCGGATCTCCGCACGAGTACATCGATTATGCCGCCTCAAAAGGTGCCATCGATACCTTCACTATCGGTTTATCTTTGGAGGTGGCGGGTCAGGGAATTCGCGTCAATGCGGTACGCCCCGGATTTATTTACACCGAGATGCATGCCGACGGGGGCGAAGCGACACGGGTCGATCGTGTTAAAGACAGCCTGCCGATGAAGCGCGGCGGCCAGCCGGATGAAGTCGCGCAGGCCATCGCCTGGTTGCTGTCCGATGAGGCATCGTATGTCACGGGGAGTTTTATCGATCTGGCCGGTGGGAAATGAAGGGGGCGTGCATTGCAGACCGGTTCAGGAGAGGGCGAACCGCCCTCTCCTGCCACCACATCAGAAGTCGTAACCCATTGATATCTTGAGCTGACGCGGCGATCCCTGATAGATGTAGGTCCCGGAGCTTTCCACGCCTGACCAGTAGCGCTTATTGGTGACGTTATCCACGCCAACGTTCCACACCAGATCGTTATCCTGCACCTTCATACGGTAGCGAGCACCCAGATCCAGGGTGGTGTAAGCATCCAGCTTTTTGGTGTTCGCCGCATTCGCATACATCGATCCGGAATGGGTCACCCGCGCCGTTGCCGTCAGGCCATCCACCGGCTTGATGTCATACTCAGCCCCCAGCACGGTATAAAACTCCGCCACGCCGACCGCTTTTTTGCCGTCGTTAATGCCGTTCTGGGTTTTGGTCATCGTCGGATCAAGCCATGTCGCGCTGCCGTTCAGACGCAGGCCGAACGCCGGTTCACCAAAGACGTTAAGCTCAACGCCGCGGTTACGCTGTTCACCCTCCAGGGCAAAATACTGCGTAACAGGATTGGTCAGACCTTTAGGCTTCTTAATTTCAAACAGCGCCAGCGATCCCCCCACCTGGCCGGAGTCAAACTTCACGCCCACCTCGTTTTGCTTTGCCAGCGAGATCCCTGAAACGGTACCGTTGTTGATCGCAGTACTGGGCGCGGTCTCGCCCGGGCCGAGGGATTCGATATGGTTAGCGTAGAGTGAAACTTTCTCCCACGGCTTAACCACGATACCGTAGGCAGGCGTCCAGCGGGTCTGGGTAAAGCGTTCTTTGTCCTTCTCGGCAACCGTGCCGTAAGCGTAGTTGCGCACCACAACCTTCTGATGGCGCGCGCCCAGCGTCAGCAGCACTTTGTCATCCAGCACCGACAGCGTATCGGAAAGCAGAATACCCTGGCTGCGGATACGGCTGGTCGGGCGCGGATCGTTGAGATCGCCGCCAAAGAAGGTCATATCCGGCGCGGGAACCGCTGACGGCTGGTAGATGTTGGTGGCGGCAGCATTGGCACCTAAGGCCATACCGTAGGCGGTTTTCTCCCGCCGGGTTTGCGCAGCATAACCGAAGTTCAGGCTGTGGTTAACGAAACCGGTAGCCAGCTGACCGCGTACGCCAAACTGCCCGCTGAAGGCATCAATGTATTTATTGGTGTCCATACGGCCAATCACCGCGTTGCCGCTGGCGTCGGTTAATTTTGGCGTGCCGTAGGTGCCGTACTCATGAGAGTGCTGGCCGCCGAGCGCGCCGTACAGGGTCCAGTCCGGGGCCACATCATATTCCGCCCGCGCCATCCCAAACCGGCTTTCAAGATCGCTGAATACCCAGCTCTGGCTGTAGTTGCTGGTCGCTTTCGGCACTTCTGGAATAAAATCAACGCCGCTGACGTTAACCCCCAGACGCCCGCCGTGGTATGTCTGCTTCTGATAGCCCAGATCCAGAGAGGAGCGCAGGCCGCCCTCACGATAATCCAGCCCAACGGCGGCAAGGGTAGTACGGCGTTTTTCATTGTCTATCGCGGAGTCACCTTCACGGTTAAGCAGGTTAACCCGTGCTCCCCAGCGATCGTTTTCACCGAAGCGACGACCGGCATCCAGGCTGCCGCCAATCTGGTTCTTACTGGTGTAATCTACGCCGATACGCGTCAGAGGCGCGTCTTCCGCATGTTTGGGTTCAAGGTTGATCATGCCGCCCACGCCGCTGGCGGCACTGCCGTTCATCAGGGCGTTAGCGCCTTTGAAAACTTCGACGCGGTCTATCATCTGGGTAGAAACCACCTGACGGGGCATTACGCCGGGCAGACCGCCGAAGGTCATATCATCGCCGCTAAGGTCAAACCCACGGATGCGGTAGGTCTCCGCAAAGTTACCGTATCCTAAGACGTTCTGGACCGAGGCATCATTTGCTACCACGTCCTTAATGGTTTTAGCCTGCTGATCCTGAATAAGTTTTGACGTATAGCTCACCACGTTAAAGGGGACGTTGCGCGCATCCTGCTCGCCCAGCATGCCAAGACGACCGCCGTTTGCCACCTGACCGTCAAGGTAAGCCGGGACCAGCGTATCGCCGCCCGGGGTGAACGACGTCTCCGGCGTAGCGGTCACCGTGATGGTCGGTTCCTCGCTGCCTGATGCCGCGGTATTTTGCTGTGCCGCCATCGCCGGCAGCGTTGCCGCCCCGATCGCCGCAACCAGCAGGTTCAGCCGGAAACGGCCAGAGGTAAATTGTGAGTCAAACATCGCTTATCCCGTCATGTCGCAAATGATAATACTTATTATTGAGTTTGCGATTATCCGAATCATGACCGTCAGAGCAAGATAAAATTGCGGCGTCGACAGCTCTCTGACTCACCCGATTGCAGGACGTCAGAGAGCTGAATAAGAATTATCTCTGCCGTAACAACCAGATAAAGCAGGGTGCACCAATAAAGGTGGCCAGCAGACCCGCCGGAATTTGATAGGGAAAAATGATCGTCCGGCCAAGCAGATCCGCCAGCAGCATGATACCGCTGCCGATCAGGGCAGCGACCACCAGCTGCGATATCGCCCGGTGATAGCCCAGCAAACGTGCCAGATGCGGTGCCATCAGCCCGACAAAACTCAGCGGCCCAATCATCATCGTAGCGGCGGCAATCAGCCCCGCCGACAGCAGCAGGATCAGCATACGCGAGCGCATCAGCGGCACGCCCACGCTCAGGGTGGTCGCACTTCCCAGCGGCAGAATAGTCAGCCAGCGGCGCAGCAGCGGGATCAGCGCCAGCATCAGCACCGCCAGCGCCGTTACCCCCAGCGCCTGGAGGCTGGTGACACGATAGGTCGATCCTGCCAGCCAGCTAAGCACCGTACCGGAACGCGGATCGCCGCTGGCGAGAAACAGGGTCAGCAGCGTGCCGTAGACCGTACTGAGCGCGATCCCCACCAGCAGCAGCCGGGTAGCGGAGAACCCTTCGCGACTCGATAAGACCACCATCAGCCCCAGCGTCAGCATGGCACCCGCAGTCCCGGCCGGCAGTAGCCAGGCCTCAACATCCGTGGGAACCATCACCATCAGCAGTACGATGGCGCAGGCGGCACCGGAGCTGACGCCCAGCACTTCCGGGCTGGCCATTGGATTGCCGGTCATCCGCTGTATCAGCATCCCGGCGGCGGCCAGCATGGCCCCGGAAGAGGCCGCGGCCAGCACCCGCGGCCAGCGCCATTGCAACAGCGACAGATCGGTCGTCAGCCACCGGCCGCCGTCAACGCTGACCAGCGCCGCCGCCGTAATCAGCAACAGACCGGCAATCACAATCAGCGGTGTACGGCCGGCAAATCTGCGCGGTTGCGGTGACGTGGCGACAACGGACTGGCCTACGCGGCTATGGTGCAGCCGCGGCAGCATCCACAGCATCAGCGGTGCGCCGATCATCGCCGTCACGGTGCCCGTCGGTAGCTCGTGCCAGTAGCGGGCCAGCAGCATAACCGCCTGATCGCTGAGCAGCAGAAGGCAGGCTCCCAGCAGCGCGGAGCAGCACAACCGTGGACCCAGCCGCCGTACGCCCAGCATCCGGGTCAGCACCGGCGCAAACAGTCCGATAAAGCCAATCACCCCCACGCTGGCAACGGTCAGCGCGCTCAGCGCCACGGCCAGCAGCAGCCCGGTTATCCGCACCAGCGCCAGCCGCATGCCCAGATTGCGCACGATGCTGTCATCCAGCCCCAGCAGCGTCAGGGGGCGGATCATCAGCACCACCAACACGACGGCAGCCAGCATGCGCGGCCAGAGGAACGTGACCGTGCTCCAGTCATACTGGTTGAGCATACCGCTGCTCCAGATAAACAGATTTTGCAGGCGATCGTGGTTAAATAGCGTCAGCAAACTTTTAATCGCGCCGCTGTACAGGCCAAATACCAGCCCGGCAAGGATTAGCGTGACCGGTGAAAGCTGCCGTCCCCAGGCAACGGTCAGCACCACGGCTCCCGCCAGCAGCCCGCCGCCCAGCGCCGCCAGCTGCTGCCCGGTCTCTCCCCACGTACTGCCGTACAGCGTTGCCAGCGTCAGCCCCAGCTGGGCACCGGCAGCCACACCGAGCGTGGACGGCTCAGCCAGCGGATTGCGCAGGATCTGCTGAAACAGTATCCCGGCCACGCCCAGCCCGGCACCGACCAGCAGCGCCAGCACCGTACGAGGCAGCAGGCTGAAGTGAAACAGCATCTGCCGGACATCGTTTTCATCGGGGGCCATCAGCGCCTGCGACCACAGACGGGCATCCAGCTGCTGCCAGCTGTTCAGTATCACCAGCAGCAGCGCCAGCGCGGGTAATACCAGCCACATTAAACGGCTCATGCGCTGCCCTCCAGCGTTTGCTCCAGCAGATGGCAGAAGCGCAGCGCGGAATAGTTGCCGCCAAAGAACCAGACGGCCGGCAGCAGATGCAGTTTGTTCTCCCGCACAAAGGGAATGCTGCGCCACAGACGAACATGGGCAATCTCACGCATCGGATCATCGTCGCCGTGCAGAAAACAGAGCGCCCTCACCCCTTCAATCTGCGCCAGCCGCTCGATCCCGACGATGGCGCTGCCCCACGCGTTGGTATCGCCCTGCCAGGCGGCGGTCAGGCCCAGCCGCTGGAGGATATCGCCAAAAAGACTCCCCTGACCGAACACCATCACGCGGCGGCTGTCGAGGAAGCTGAACATCAGCAGCGGTTCAGAACGATAGCGCTCCAGCCGCTGGCCGGTAAGGGTGAGCTGCGCCTCCATCGAGGACAGATAACGCTGCGCCTCGGCATCCCTTCCCAGCAGGCTTCCCAGCGCACTGATATCCGCCACGATGCTGGCCAGCGGCCCGCGCTCCGGCGTGCTGAACTGGCTGACCCACTGTGGCGCCAGGCGAGCGATCCGCTTCGCACTCGGGCCAAATCCGCGTGATAACAGTATCAGCGAGGGATCCAGGCGCTGTAGCAGCTCAAGATTGGGTTCATTGCGCAGGCCGACGTCAATCACCTCCGGCCCGAGAGTCGGTTCCACCACCCACCGGCGATAGTTAGGCAGATCGGCCACCGCCAGCGGCATAATGCCAAGCGCCAGCAGCAGCTCCACAGGGCGCCACTCCAGCGCCACCACGCGATGGGCGTCGGGAGCCGCGGCCAATAGATTGGTCGTTGCGAATAACGGTGAGCATGCCAGCAGCATCAGCAGGTGACGGCGTGAGAGCTGTTCAGTAGTCAGGGTCATAGAGTTCGGTGTATTTACGAATGACCCGGCATTATGCATGAGTCGGCAGTCTATACAAAAGATCGACTTGCGCAGGCGACGTCAGCCAGCGCTGTCTAACCAGATACTCGACCTGACCTCTGTAAAAAAACTTAGGTAATTGTATTTTTATGCATCGAATCAGGAAGCCATATCAACGACATCACTATTACAATCAGGTTTTATCTGAATATATTCCCAGGCTGACATCAGTAATTCGCCTTCTGTTTCCTAATACGATATACAGGCATGTTGAAAGTAGCTAATATGCTACTAAAAACACTCATCAGACAAGCAGGTAGTGATGGACCCATTATCCGACATTGTTTCCCGGTTAAAAGTAAGCAGCCAGAAAACCGTTAAATTTGATTTAGTTACCAACACTAAAGCGATATTCCCAGAATATTCTGGAATGAAGATTTATATCGCTAAACATGGCTCTTTCCACATCAAAATGAGTGATACGCTTCCCGCTTGCCAGGTCGAACAAGGCGATGTTGTGATCCTGTCCAGCGGACGAGAATTTAGCCTTTCCGATAATCCCGCTGCAACTGCGGTGGATATCAGAAAAATCCATACTATGAAAGAACAATCCTCCTATTTCTCTAATGGAGGAAGTGATTTTTCATTTGTAGGCTGTCGATTTATATTTAATAACAATGACGCATTTCGTTTTATTAGCGGCCTGCCTGACCCAATTATAATCAAGACACAAAGAGAAGAAAACAGTGAAATTAAAGACTTCCTGAAGCGGTTATCTGCTGAAATTGAAAACCCCGGCCCCGGCGCGGAATTAATTACAGAACACCTTTTACAAATAATTTTGACCCACACGCTAAGAGTGCTGTTGTCTTCGGGCGCCCTTGGCCACGGCGAAGGCTGGTTTTACGCCATGGCGGACAAAAATATAGGCCTGGCCCTGCACAGCATACACGATCGGCCGGGAAAGAAATGGCGTCTGGATGAGCTTGCCAGTATTTCAGGGATGTCCCGTACCGCCTTCACCACTAAATTCAGGAAACTGGCGGGTTACAGCGTTAACGAATATATCCGCGCGTGGCGATTTAATCTCGCTATTGAAAGAATGATGAAAAACAAAGAAAAAATATCCCAAATCGCATTTGATTTGGGATATGAATCAGAAAGTGCCTTTAGCACTGCTTTCAAAAAAAGCATGGGTAAGTCGCCAAAGAGTTATATTAACCACTCTAATTCCTGATGCAATTAAAGAGCACATCCTTGTGCATTTCTTATTATTTCACAGCAAACCAGATAGAGGGGAGATCGGTTTGCAGTGTGATTGTTTTAACTTGCGTGTAAGCATTGAGCGTCTCTTTACAGAATTCACGACCAATCCCACTATTCTTGTAGCCACCAAATGCGGTTCCATCAGTAATATTGGAATAATGGTTGATCCATACAGAACCCGCTTCCAGTCGATCGGCGGTCTCCAGCGCGTTTTTCAAACTACAGGTATAAATCCCTGACGCCAGTCCATATTCAGTGTCGTTAGCCTGCTCAATCATCTCTTCGTAGCTGGACCATTTTATCAGTGTCAGCACCGGTCCAAAAATTTCTTCCCGGCAGATTCGCATTGAATTGTTGGCAGCAAAAATCGTCGGCTCAATGAAATAACCCTGTTCGCAGCCCTCAACAGTGCGACGTTTACCGCCGGTCAGCAGCGTTGCTCCCTCATCAAGGCCGGTTTGAATATAAGAGAGTACCCGCTTACCCTGTTTTGCAGAAACAAGGCAACTGATCCGGGATTGCTCCGATAAAGGTGATCCAACGGGTACACGTTCGAAAGAGGCAACAAGCTTGTCGCAGAAACTGTCATAAATATCGGCATGAACGAACAGTCGGGTACCGGCCAGACAGGACTGTCCATTATTGTGTATGGCGGCAAACGTGACGTTATCGACAACGGCATCAATATCTTCGATATCCGGGAAGACGATATTGGGGCTTTTCCCCCCCAGCTCCAGCGTGGCAGGGATCAGGCGTTGGGCAGCGGCTTTGGCGATCAATCTGCCGACTTCGGTACTGCCGGTGAAAGAGAGTTTTCGTATCTTTTTATTAGCCGTAAGTGCCGCTCCCGTAATGCTTCCAGGGCCGGTAATGATGTTAACGACGCCGGCGGGGAAAATACTGGCGATCATTTTCCCCAGCTCCAGCGTGGAGAGTGAGGCATTTTCATCTGCCTTCAGCACCACCGTATTACCGGTCACTAATGCCGGAGCTAATTTGAACGCGGCCATGATTGCCGGGGCGTTCCACGGAATAATCTGTCCGCATACGCCAAGCGGCTCCCGCTTAGCCAGACTGTAGCCATCCGCGATACTTCTGCCGCTGTCCTCATTCGCCATAATCACCGCTGCAAAATAGCGATAGTGTCTGACCGCCGTCAGATAATCACGGCGTACTTCGCTGATGCAGCGCCCCACATCATGGGCATCGATCAGGGCCATTCTCTCCATGTCCCCCTCCAGCATGTCTGCCAGTCGCGATACCAGACGTGCCCGGGCCTGCTGTCCAAGCGCTTTCCAGGCGGGAAACGCCGCTTCTGCTGCTAATACGGCGCGTTCAACATCCTGCTCGTTGCAGTAGTGAAGATCGGCAAGACGCTCTCCGGTTGAGGGGGAAATCACCGGATGAATATTCGTACCGTCTAACTCAAATACGCCGTTAATCAGCGGTCCATAAACGTTATCTAATTTCATCTCAATGTCCTTTGATGTGTGAATTAATGAAGACCACCGCCGACAATTAAACTCTCGCCGGTTACCCAGCCAGCTTCATCCGAAGCAAGATAGGCGACTGCCGGTGCGATATCATTCGGTGTACCAATGCGTCCCAGAGGGGTGATGGATTCAATATACGTTTTAAACTCGCTATCAAAAAAGCCGCTGTCATAAACCCCTTCGGTAACAACCAGTCCGGGATTTACGGCATTGACGCGAATGTGCCTTCCGCCAAGTTCATTCGCCAGCGTCTTAGTAATGGAATCGACAGCGGCTTTGGAGGCGGTATAGACTAGAGAATTAGCCGGTGTAAAGGCTGTCACGCTGGAGCTGATATTGACGATACTGCCGCCAGATTTTGGCATGGCGGCGACGGCCGCTTTGCAGCAGTAAATCAGCCCTTTAACGTTTAAATTAAAATGCCTCTCGTATTCACTGTCACTGAAGGCCTCCAGGCTATTGGTTGCATAGACTCCGGCATTATTGACCAGCACATCCAGTCGACCGTACTGGGTAACAATTTCTTGAAAAAGTCTTTTAACATCTATTTCGTCCCCAACATTCGCTTGCAAAGCGATGGCAACCTCTCCCCGATCAATAATCTCTTTAACCAGGTTATCAGCTTCTTCACGCCGCCGGGAATAGTTAATGAAAACAATGGCGCCTTCTGCGGCCAGCCGCTTAGCAATTGCAGCACCAATTCCCTTTGAGCTTCCCGTTACCAAAACAACTTTATTGTTAAAGCGTTTCATTAGTCATCATCCTCAGTTTCAGAAACTAAGAAAAGACTACGGGGATTTCACCACTTTCCGCATAGCATATCGAACATAAAACCTTATCATTCGAACATCCTTGAACAAACGCACCACATTGTCGGACTATGTGTGACAATTACACTTAGCCCGGTACGGAAAGTTATCTTATTTTCATGGTATAATGCGGTTCTAAGTATGGGCGAGCATAATCGGCAGAGCACATTAATTAGCATTTATTTACATCAGGTAAAATATGGATCCATTATCCGATTTGCTGAAACTGCTGAGAGTCAGCAATTACCACTCCGCCACCTTATCGCTCGGTGGAGATTGGGCATTTGACTTCCCACAACGAGGCGGTATTAAGTTTACGGCGGTGATGAAAGGCGAGTGCCTGTTGAAAGTGGATGGTGAGTCTACCTTTCAGCATCTCAGGCAAGGTGACTGCTTTTTGATGACGCAGGGTGCCCCTTTCCAGCTCTTTAGCGACCTTGCTCAACGCCCCGTTGATGCCAGCAGCCATATTGAAATTAAAAACGATCGTGAAATATCTCTCCGGTACAACGGTGATGAAGTGCAGCTGGTTGGCGGCAGGTTCGAATTCACCGGTATGCCGGTTCGTATCTTATTGAGCATGCTGCCCGCCGTTGTGCATGTGCACAGTGAATCCCCCCAGGCCTCCACCCTGCGCTGGGTGCTCGAACGTTTTTCGGGTGAACTCCACGAAAATTATTATGGCCGCTCGCTGATGGCGGAACACTACGCGCATATTATGCTGGTAGAAGTATTACGCGTGCATCTTGCTTCGATAAAGGGCCAGGATCTCGGTTGGTTCTCCGCGCTGGCCGACAAACAGCTTGGTGCTGCAATTATGGCTATTCACGACCGGTTAGCCTATCCGTGGTCGGTAGAGGAGATGGCAAAGACGTCCAATATGTCACGCTCTGCATTCTCCCAACGTTTCAAGGACGTTATTGGGATCACGCCGATTGAATACCTGACGCGTTGGCGAATGTGTCAGGCCTGCGATCGGCTGAAAATGAATAAGGAATCCATTGCCGCCATCGCATTTTCGCTGGGATATCAGTCTGAAAGCGCGTTCAGTACGGCTTTTAAAAGAATTATGACTCTGTCACCCCGCCACTATCAGCGGCTGTCAGCTGCTGAAATGAGTGAGCTCCCGGCAATTTCTTTCAGATAACATGCCAGCCTGTAACGGCTGGCATGCTGGTAGCATTCAAAAAGAAATTACCATCCGCCCCCGAGTGATTTATAGACCCCGACAATATTAATAAATGAATCGGTATCCGCATCCACGAGTCCATCCTCAGCGCTCAATGCTATGCGCTGCGCCGCCAGATACTTGAGGAAAGGGACTTCTCCCGCCCTGTAGCGAGACTCCACGGTGTTTGCTGCCTGACGACTGTAGGATACAGCCTCAGACAGCGCCTCCAGACGCTGTTGAGACTGGCTATATCGCATTAATGCGCCCTCTGTCTCTTCAATTGCCTGTAGGACAACCTTTTTATATTGCGCCTCCTGTCCTCTCTGACGCGCCTGCGCCTCGCGCTGTTGCGCTTTCACGCTGGCAAAATGAAGCGCCGGCCAGTTGATCGACGGCATGATGCCAAATGCTCTGCTGGCACTTGAGGGAATATCTCCACCGCGTATGGCGACAAAGCCAAGAAACCCTCCCAGGTCGATGCGCGGATAAAGATCCGCCGTTGCGACGCCGACATCTGCTGTCGAAGCCGCCAGCGCCCTCTCCGCACTCGCAACGTCAGGGCGGTGACGCAACAACTCACTGAGATTGCCGATCGGCAGGCGCGTCACTAAGGTTGGCAAAGGCGTTGCTTTCAACATCTCATCGACCTCATTCGGCCGTAACCCCATCAGTACAGCCAGCCGGTAGCGGGCCAGATAATATTCTGTCGTGATCGGTGCCAGGCTGGCTTGCACTCTCGCCAGCTCCGCCTGTGCACTCGCTAACTCATCGTCATGACTTCTGCCGGCCGCAACCATTGCGGTCACTAAACGGACCGCCTGCTGACGATTAACAAGGCCTTCGCGGGCAATATTCATTTTCTGCAGGGCTCCGCGCATCAAAAAGTAATGACGAGCGACTTCAGACGCGACCACAATCTGCGTCTGCACAAGATCGTCGGCACTCGCCTGGCTGCGCGCCGTCGCCGCCTCAGACAATCGTCTTAAACGCCCGAATAAATCCAGCTCCCACTGCATGTCCAGCGTGCCGCTGTACTGGGTAGATCCATTACGCTCGCCTTCCTGCCCTGCATTGGCCTGGGAGATGCTGCGCGTGTAGGCTGCGCTGCTGGCAATCGTTGGCAGCCGGTCCAACTGACGCCGATCTAGCGCAGCACGTGAGGCCATCAGTCTTGCGTCGGCAAGCTGGATATCCTGGTTATTAGATAATGCCTGCTCAATAGCCCGGTTGAGCTGAGGATCCTGAAACTGACGCCACCAATCCCGCTGCAAACGTTCATTGCTGTACAGCGCCCGATCCAGCGGTTGCGAAAGCGTCACCGCTTTTTCTTTCGGTTGTTGATAATCAGGCCCCACCGCGCAGCCAGCCAGAATCACCGTCAATAACAGGGTGCCAACGCGTGGCGTGCTTTTATAACCTGTCCGTTTCATATTTATATTCCCTGGCCCTGTTTTGATGCGGCTTCTTCGCTGACATCTGCCAATGCCAGCTCTTTCACGCGCGGGGAATCCGCGGCTGACCGGTGGTCAACGGCAATAATCGAGTACATTGTTGGCAACACTAACAGCGTAAACAGCGTGCCCACTAACATCCCAACAACCAGGACCAGCCCCAGATCAAAGCGGCTGTGCGCCCCGGCTCCTGCGGCAAACAGCAGTGGAATCAGCCCGGCCACCATAGCGCAGGTGGTCATCAGGATGGGGCGCAGGCGCATTTTTGCCGAATGCAAAATAGCGTCGCGGCGGTTTAATCCCTCTTTAACTTGTATTTCATTGGCAAACTCAACCATAAGAATACCGTGCTTACTGATCAGGCCAATTAATGTCACCAAACCAATCTGCGTATAGATATTTATGGTGGCCATGCCCAACGCCAGTGGAATTAACGCACCGCATATGGACATCGGCACACTGATCAGAATGATGAAAGGATCGCGTAGACTCTCATATTGTGCAGCCAGCACCAGGTAGATAACGATGATCGCGAAAACAAACGCCATGATCAAAGCGGAACCTTCCTGAGTATACTGACGGGCATCCGACAGCCAGTCGTAGGTAAATCCTGTCGGCAGCTCTTTTGCCTGCTGCTCCAGAAATTCCACCGCCTCGCCCATTGTCACTCCCGGGTTTAGAATGGCCTGGAGCGTAGCCGAGTTTTGCTGATTAAACTGCGTCAGCTGATTAGGCTCAACACCGGCAGATAACGTCACAAGATTTGATAGCGCAACCTGTTGACCGCTGGCACTAATGACATAAAAACGTGACAACGCTTCCGGTGAAAAACGTTCATTGCGTAAGCTTTGCGGGATCACGTCATATGAACGGCCGTCCATGCCAAAACGGTTGACGTAGTTCTCCCCCACCAGAATTGCCAGGGTATCACCAATATCTTTCATCGTGACGCCCAGGCTATTCGCCTTGGTCCTGTCGATGGCGATCTTAATGACTGAATTGTTGTAGTCCAGGTCACTGTCCACGACCATAAATAATCCACTCTTGCGTGCCGTGGTTTTCAACGCCTCCATCGCCTTATAAACGACACGGTAATCGCCCGCCCCTTTAATCACCATTTGTACCGGCAGTCCGCCGGTTGTTCCCGGTAGAGAGGGCAGTTGAAATGCAAAAACGCTACTGCCTTCAATGCTATTGGCACGGTTTTGCATATCGACCTGAATTTGATCCGCGCTACGCGTCCGCTTCTCCCAGTCAACGAAATTTACGCCGCCGATACTGTTTGAGACACCGTTAATGCCATTGATCAGCCAGAGATTGCTCTGCTCGGGTAATGTGGACATCACCTCGTCCCATTTCTTACCGAACTTCTCAACATATTCAATACTGGCATTCTGCGGCGTTTTAATCGCGGTCAGAACCGTGGCCTGATCCTCGACCGGGGCTAATTCATTTTTGGCACTGTGATAAAGCAGCGGCAAACTCACCAGAACAATTAATGCAACGCAGCAGGTCACCCAGCGGTGATGCAATGAGACATTCAACACACGGCCATAGGTATTCCCCAAACCACTGAAGAATTGCTCCGCCTTTCGCGCCATCCAGCTTTCTTGTTGATGGTTGGTAAGCAGGAAGGAACTCATTACCGGGGAAAGCGTCAAGGCAATGATCCCGGATATCAGAACGGACCCCGCCAGCGTAAAGGCAAACTCTTTAAATAAGGATCCGGTTAATCCCCCCATCAGCCCAATGGGGGCATAAACGGCGGCCAGCGTTAACGTCATCGCAATGACCGGGGCTGCCACTTCACGCGCGCCAATCAGCGCAGCTTGGGCCGGCGTGTGCCCCTCTTCAATGTGGCGATGAACGTTCTCCACCACGATGATAGCGTCATCGACAACCAACCCAATTGCCAGCACCATGGCCAGAAGCGTTAACAGGTTGATGCTAAAACCTAACATCGCCATAAACGCAGCCGCACCCAGCATCGATAATGGAATAGTGATGACCGGAATGATCACGGCCCGTGCAGAACCCAGACTTAAAAAAATGACAAAAATAACGATGACAATCGCTTCAATCAGCGTACTGACCACCTCATCGATAGATGCACTGATAAATCGTGCCAGCTCAAAAGGCACGGCCACTTTGACGCCCGGCGGCAGATTTTTTTTAATTTCTGGCAATATCTCATTGAGTCTTTTGACAATAACCAGCGGGTTCGCATTGGGCGCTGCGTTCAGGCCAAAATAAACCGCATTTTCACCATCCATGATGGCGCTGGTATCTGTCGTCGCCGCCCCTAACTCAACGGTGGCAATGTCACTCAGCCGGACAATGCTCTCAGGGGTTCGTTTCACCACCATGTTACGAAACTCATCGACGTTGACCAGATCCGTATTAACCTGAATATCTGATACAACATAGAGTCCCTTCACCTGTCCCGGTGCCGCCTGAACGTTATTTTCTTGCAGCGCGAGAGAGATGTCGCCAGCGGAAATGCCCCGCGCCGCCATCTGGTCGGCATTGAGCCAGACGCGCATCGCCAGTTTCTGCCCACCGTTCAGGTCCAGACTCCCTACCCCCTCAATCGAGGAGAGCTGCGGCTGAACGACGCGCGTCACATAATCCGACAGTGCAGCCGTACTCATCGTTGGGCTGGAAAATCCGACATAGGCAACCGCCGTTGCATCTCCCGACGATTTGACGATGACAGGGTCATAAGCTTCAGCCGGTAATCGATATTTAACCTCGCTGACCTTAGCCATAATCTGGGTCATCGCTTTATTAGAATCCGCATTCAGCTTCATGCGCACGGTAATAATGCTACGCCCCTGTGTCGACGTTGAGGTCATATAGTCAACATCTTCGACGGTTGCCACCGACTGTGCGATAACCTGGGTAACGAAACCTTGCATTAGCTGCGGTGAAGCGCCAGGATATTGTGTCGTAATAGAGAGCGTTGAGCTTTCTGTTAACGGGTATTGCCTGACAGATAATTTATTGACTGCCAGAACGCCTAATAAAAAGATAAGAGTACTCACGACCAGCGCCAATACAGGTCGCCGAACAAATAGATCGGTAAACTTCATGAGAAGCAGTCCTTTAACATTAGAAAGCAGCGCGATTATTTTCGACAGCGAGAGTATCCGTGGATAGGATTTTTACGACTGAACCATTTGTCAGACGTAATTGCCCGGAGGTAATGACTTTATCTCCGGCATGTATCCCTTTATCAATGGCAACCTGACCATTGAATTTTTCTCCCGTCCTGATGTAGACCTGCTTAGCAGAAAAGACTTGTGCTTTGGTTTCACTCACCACGTAGACAAAATCACCATAGGCGTTATAGCTGACCGCCGTTTCAGGAATGCGCACAATCTTTTTAGGTGTTGCCAGATATACCTGCCCGCGGGCATACATACCGGATGACAGCACGTTATCCGGGTTATTAACCGTCGCCTGAACCTGTACTGTTCGCGTACCACGATCGACAACAGACTCAATGGTGCTCACCCGACCTTTGAAGGTCTGCTCGGGATAGGCATCGACCATTATATTCATCTGCTGATCTCGTTTAATCTGAGGTAATAAGCGCTCCGGTAAGGTGATATTGGCAAACATGACGCGCGGGTCCGTGAGAGAGACCATCGCATCTCCAGCATGTACAAACTGTCCAACATTAACCTTACGAATACCCAACACCCCTTTAAAAGGGGCCTTAATTCTCTTTTGTTCAATCAGCGCCTGCGTCTTGGCTATTTCCCCCTGTAACTGTTGCCAGTTTGCCAATGCCTGATCGAGTTCTTGCTGGGTTGATATTTGTTTATTAAAAAGGAGCCGCGTTCTCGCCAGCTGTGCTTTAGCGTTTGTACTCGCAGCTTTAAGACGGTCCAGCTCTCCCTGCTGAGGGGCATCGTTTAACTGAATTAATGTCTGGCCCTCCTCCACACTCTCGCCCGGTCGGAAAAGAATACGTGTAATCAGCCCGCCCGTTTCAGAGGTGATCATTACTTGCCGGGTTGCCTCCAGTTCACCGATGCCGGTCAACGCGACCGGCACCTGTTCTTCTGTCGCGACGGCAATCGCCACAGGTATACCCTCAGGTTCCTGGGTCTGAACCGTAGATTCAGCACCATAAAATCTGTTCAGCACAATAAATACAGATGCAGAGGCAAGCAAAGCCGCCGTAATACAGACTATCGACTTGACTTTAATTTTCATAAAATTATCTTCTAAGTTTAATTTATACTTCTGCAAAAGCTGGCGATAAATGCGCTAACACGTACCTGTACCAGCCAAGCACTGGCGTTGCAGATTGATGACTATAAAAATTACCGCATTAGCGGGACCTGGAAAAAATCAGTAGAAAGGATGTTATCATTGCCAGAAAAAGCGTCCATGCTTGAAGCGCCAGATTTCATGCTCCAGAGTACAAAGCTTCAGCTCAATACTGTCTGACTGCAGACAAAAACCTACCTGAAAGAGAAAACGTAAACAGGTGTATATTTATAAACAACGCCTCAACTGCACCATGATAATTTCGCATTTTATTTCATGGCCGCACGGACAAAAAACATGTTCAACCGGACTGTGGGTTAATATTTTTTACATGCAGATTTAATATCAAATCATTGATTACAATCAAATTAACACACCTGAGTAATATTCAGTAGATTACTGTTTCACACGCAATAACCTAAACGCCCTTGATTCTAATCATGAAGACACACAAACTGACATCAATATTACTTAAATGGGAATAACAGGCTATGGCAAGCACTACCTTCTTTGAAGTTCTGATTATCGCGATGTTAATTATAATCGCTTTAAAATGGATATCATTCAAACTGAATGCACCTCCCTCCATCTTATTAATATTGGGCGGTGGTGCACTGGCCTTCATTCCAGATTTACCGGTCATTGAACTGGATCCAGAACTTATGTTACTGATACTACTGCCACCGCTGTTAATGGACGGGGCGTATTTTACTGCTATCGCATCTTTTAAAAAGCATATTTCCGGCATTCTGTTGCTGGCCGTTGGCGCAGTTATTTTCACTACATTATTTATTGGTCTTGTAACACATATATTATTCCCCTCTCTTCCCCTTGCCGCCTGCTTCACAATGGGCGCTATTGTCTCCCCTCCGGATGCTATATCCGCACGCGCGATACTCAGCCGGGTAAGATTGCCTCAGCGTATATCGACGCTTTTAGAGGGTGAAAGCTTACTTAATGATGCTACAGGTTTAGTTCTTTTTAGATTTTCCGTAGCGGCCTGCCTTACGGGTTTCTTCAGCATTGGAGACGCCACGCTCAGCTTTGCCTGGCTTGCTACAGGCGGCGTCATTGTCGGTGGCGTCATCGCCTGTCTGTGGGTAGGGTTACTGAAACATCTTAAAAATGATAATTTAATGATCCTTGCATCAGTGCTTCTGTGCTGGGTTGCCTATACTGTTGGTGAAAAACTTCACGTTTCAGGGGTGATATCTACCGTTTCTGCCGGTTTAATTTATGGCTGGCACCAGCATAGAATATTCAGTGCAAATGTCAGGATCCGAACCACTTTTTTCTGGAAGATCATGGTATCCATGCTGGAAGCCATGGTATTTATGTTGATCGGTTTCTCTTTAAAAGGCGTTTTAGAACGCTCAGGGGGAATCGATAACATCCTGTCTACGTTGAGCATTCCTGTCATTATCATCACCCTGTCGGTAATCGTCTCTCGCTTCATTTGGGTTTTTTCTGTAAAGCTGATTGCCACAGCGCTTCACAAATTTGGACTGTCTTTCAAACCACTCGATTGCCGCTGGTCAATTATTCTGAGCTGGGCAGGAATGCGGGGCGTGGTGACTTTAGCAGTGGCACTCGCTTTACCGGAGACATTCCCCGGACGCGATATCATGTTAATCTCCGCATTTTCAGTAATACTGGTAACCGTCATCATTCAGGGCTCAACACTGGGTTATGTCATAAAGCTACTCTCTCCGAAAACAGTAGATGAGATAAGCCACATAGAAATTGATACTGTTAGAAAAGAGATTGCAGCGGTGAAAATGAACGTGCTTAAAAAGCTAACGGACGAAAGCGAGGAAAACAGCCATTACGCTGAACTGGTTGCCAACTACCGTTCAATGGTTGAAAGCATTAGCAAGCATAACGAGATGGTCAAAAACACCAGTAATAATGAGGTTATTAACCTGTCAGCTCTACTGTCAGCAGCGGCCCGAACAAAACTCATTGAACTTCATCGGGCGGGTAAATTGAGCGACGAAGATATGCACAGAATTGAAATGGAGATAGATCTGAACGAAATCTCACAAAAAAGTAAGGCGCAAAGGTATCTCACCCTGAGGGGATAAGTGCCCCTCACTGTTGAATCTAAAATCACATTAGTATTTAATCCAATTTAGAAGATTATTAGTTCGATCGGTAATGGTTATCTTCAAACAAACCCTTTAGAATATCAATTTATTACTTTTCACCCGGAATTTAACGCGGTGTTTTCAATCAGGGATTAAAAAAATGCGCTATGAACTAATTGCAATTGTCGTTTTGCTGATCGTCAGCATACACTCATTTTGTAGTTACATTAAAGACATCAGGAGAGATAAGTTCCTGACCATAAAAACTAAGGGAACAAAGAATAAAAAACAGGGTGTGAAAAAAATCATAACCGGGATCTACATAGGAACAGTGTCCCTGTTAATCCCCTATACACTACTTCATATTTTAACTCAATAATTTTATTACAATAAAAATATTGGATGCGCATCACACTTAAAAATCATTTTTTGCATCTGGTAAAGTAGTAAAGATAACATCAATGTATAATAAAACCAAAAGCGATATCACTGATTGTTGGCATGGCCTTCTTCTCGCAGTTTTCACACGCAGGAATTAGCATTGGAGGGAATATCAATAATAACGTGAGGACCGGCGTAAAAAGCTCAGTCAATATGGGTATAAACACTCAGATTAACAATTGAAAAATACCACGGAATTCTTATAAAGTAATAAAAATTCCGCAATGAGATTCTAAATAAAATGTGTAGTGAGTCGGCCAGGAAGAAATCGATATCTATCTGCCAAACAGACGTTGACGATTTATACTAAGTTTAAAAAAACTACGTTGCAACCAGATTAGCAACGTAGTAATTAACGTCTCACTCCGCTGCATTTATAACGCAGCGGAGTGATTTTACCAGCAATTTTGCATACAGCTTTTGATTGCTACTCACGTGAAGCTTCCTCATCGCACTTCGTTTATGTGTACTCACTGTTTTAATGCTACTATTATCCAATACGGCTATTTCTTGTAAGCTTTTACCGAAGAAAAATCGCTGTACAACCTCGAATTCCTTTCGTGTTAATTTTGTTTCTATGCCAGGATCGCTGAGCCTTTTATTGTAATATTTTGTATTAAAAAGCCACCGATAAACTTTAGTTTTAACCGCATCAACAGATGAAGACTCAGCAATAAAAAGGAAGTTGCTGAAGTCTGTTTTCTTAGAGAGTATTTCATAATCATCGTCCTTACAGATAAAAATACAGCTATCCGTTCTTTGAATCGATGAAATAACCCTAAAGGCATAAACAAAATTAACGTTATTGATAAAATACACGGATAAAGAATTAATAGGCGTAGATTTTTTGTTCAAAATTTCCGCAATTATTGCTTCAATACCCAGTTTAAAATAGTAGTCCCCATTAAAAAATGAATGGACTTTGAGTTTTTCATTTTTTCCACACTGGCATTTCTCTAACATCATGAGCCCTCCTGGCAGTTACTTAATAAAATCAGTGCAATCTTGCATCATCAGGAAAAAATTCAAGCGCCTTTTCTTTCATCAGCATCGCCTGTCTGTATTTACCCTGATGCTGAAGTATCAAATACAAATTAACGTAAACATTCCGGTCAACATAACTTTTCAAATAGTTGTTAGCCCAATAGACATACATATCAAGATAGTTTTCGTTTTTGGTTTCATTGTATTGAAGCAGGTAAAACATATGTAAATCGAAACTTTTCCTTTCAGCCGTCGTCAATCCAGTAAAAACCGGCATTTCCTTAAGGGTACTCGCATCTTTAAAATCAGACTTTTCAAAGTTTGTTAAAATGAGATTGCCTACCATATTACTTGCAACAATAACAGCAGAGAGTATTGCGCCCGCAGTGAGCACAATCGACAGCGTGAACTGGCGACAGTCACTCTTCTTTTTTATGGCGTGACTATATGGACGCGGCGTATCTAAAAATGAGAGCAATATAATAAATAGAGAAAAATGGGCTGCGGATAAATAAAACGGATACTCTGTTTGCGTATGCAGTGCCAGTGGTAACAGCGCCAGCATTATGCCTGCGGAGTGCTGACTATCGTTGGAAAAGGGTTTTTTTATGTATTTTTTTATCGTGGACAGCGCGAGCAGTATACCCACAGAAAAAAAGACTAAGACGTTTATCAGTCCTATTACGCCCCCTTCCACCCACCAGAACAGAAGCTCATTATGAGGATGAGAAGCCACGCCTACGCCGATTGTTGACTGGTTCAGGCTGGCGCGGAACTGTTGAAAGGTGTATTCGAAGCCACCGTATCCCCATCCCGAAAGGGGTTTTTCAGCAATCATTGACAGGGCCGTTCGTAACATGATTATCCGGGCACTGTCGGAGCTGGCATGACTGACTCCGGCACTCAAGCTGTAGAACCCCAGGATTAGCCCAACGGAGACTATGACAAGAGCATAAGCCGTTCTCCTGGGAAACTGCCTTAAAAAAAACACCCCAAACACCAATGAGACAAGAGTAAAGCTGACTAAGCCTATCCGGGATTGCAGGATCATCATGGCGACAGAGAAAGTCACTATGGCCATACTTATGGCTATTGTGCGCGTAACTTCTCTACGCATGATAGTGAAGCGAAATCCGGGTAGTACCAGAGCTGTAAGTGCGAGGGCATAACCAACCACTATAAAGCTTGCCAGCAAGTTAACCTGCGCAAAAATACCATAAGGTCGGCCAGAAACCATGGGATAAGGAATACCGTTCATCAGGCTGTAATACTGCATACATCCCAAAGCCGTCTGAATAAATGCAGAGATAATGACACTATAAATTATTATATTTTTATGCAGCTTAGTCAGTGAAAGCTGAAGTAAGGAAAAATAGAATACCGCGCCAAGCAGAAGACCGGCCCATCGCCACAGGGCAATACCTCGCCACAGCTCCGGTGTTAAAATCAACCAGCCGCCGAAGAGAATGACCCCAAGGAAGAGTAATACGATACTGCCTGTCATTATCAGCCGACGCTGGTGAATAAATATCGCCACACCAACAATCAATACCACCGTGGACATTACCATCCAGGTAATATTGTTTTGAGGAAGATTCAGCCCCATCCCCCCGGCATTAGGCATATAAAAGTGCATGGCAAAAACCAGCCAGAAAGAAATCAAATATACCGCCAGGGACGCCGGGCCGGGCAAACGCACTTTTTTTCCTGATATTATCATCACAAGCTCATTGCTAAATTGAAATAATAAATAACTATTGTATTGACAATACAGCCACCCCAGATCCTGAGAAGGTCCCGGGAGCTACATCCCCGCTGGTCACCAATGTCGATGAAATATTAACGCTGGTTCCCGACGTTCCCGGAACGGTGAAGGTACTTCCGACAGATCCGTTGGCATTATTGACTTTCAACTGTGACCGTAGGCTTCCGTTGCTGCGCAGATTGACAACATCCCCTCCGCTATTAGCTCTGGCCGTTACTTTTACCGTCGCCTGCCGGTTACAGGTAACGCGTGTTGCCACCGTTTTAACGTTCCCGCTCACCTCATCGGCGTTCAAAATACCGTGCGGCAAATCTATATTGCCATCTATGGAGCATGATACGGGTGGTGGTTCGGGTGTCACCGGCGGCGGGGGAGTAATGAATCCATCCTTGCTACTTCCGATTATGGTTGCATGTCTATATGCTGTAAGATAGAGAAGAAAGTCTCCACCTGGGTTTTTCTCCATATAATATGGCAAGTTATAAATTACCCCGGATTTAGGTATAAATGATCGACTCCACTCAGCTACAACGTCTTTCATTTTTTTCTTACCCTTCATATTTATAGTATCTTTAGAGAGTAATAGTGAACCTGAACCACTAGGCCCATTACCAAATACAAACTCAACAACACACATATTTCCAGTCAATATATTCCCACAATCGTAAACACTCTCTCCATATTTGGTAACTGTTGCAGAAACAATAGTCCACTTATAGTCTTTACCCTGAACATCCCAATTCACATCCATATGTGCTCTAACATTTGAGGATAAAAAAAACATCAAGACTATAATAAGGTTAATTCTTAAATTTGTTTTATATAGTTGCATAATAATTATCATATCAATCCTACATTATTAGCAGGAGTTAGTTATAAAAGATTGTAAATAATGCTACTGCGGAAAAATAACCAACCTTGACAGTTTTACTGGTAATCGCCTTTGGCTCACCCTGAACATAAGCTGAAAATGACAAAACTGTGTTCATCCCTTCCAGTGGAAATGTGGGGCTTGCTACATTAAGTTTTAAAGGCTGCCCATCTTTTGTTTCAAATCCCACGGCGATACCGCTTGCCTGACTGGAGGGATCGATAGCGAGCAACCCCGGTAATTCCCCACTTTCGCTGCCGCTAAAACTTATTTTCACCCCATCCGAAATATTACTATCACATCCAGATAGTTTTATAATAAAACTCTTACTCTCAGTACGACCATTGTTATAAATACTTTTAGTTGTTACTGGATTAAACTCTACCGTTATATCTTCATCTCCTGGATTAATGGTGCATGCTTCAGCGACCAGAGTACCATGAAAGTATAAGTTATCAACATCCAGCGCACTGGCCCCCATTGAATTAAATGCGTACACCAGAAAACCGCATAGCATCTTTATTTTCACTGAGCCCACAATCACCTCTATTTCAGTTATACATTGCCAGTAACGTAGCTGACGCATAGAAACTGCCTGCTTTCAACACGCTGCCGGGTCTTTTTATCAACACAACGTCTAGCTTGGGCAGGCTTGCTGGATTGATTTCAATTCTTTTATCCAGAGTAATTGGCTTATCTCCAAGCAGAAACTTAACGCCTAAGTCAGTGTTACTAGTTTCAATCGCTGAACTATCATAGGTAAATACAGGCCCAGATATCACTAGACCCAATCCTCCCCCTGGCCCTGCTGATGTACAGTCCAGTATATAGTTTATATTTTTTCGATAGTTGATACCGTCAACTTTCCCCACGCCAACATTTAGACCAAAATCAATATCAATGACTCTGTTATTATTCACAACGCACTCAGTTCGCTCAATCAAAGCACCACTGAAATTTATATTTTCAGCAGAGGCGCGATTTAAAAAAAATACTATTAAAGTACAACACAGAAAGCACCGCATATTAACATCCTCTGCCTTACGTATTATTGAAACTCAATAACCAGAGTTGCGCTTGCGACAAACGGCCCCCCTTTAAGTACACTGCCACTTCGTTTCACGGGCGTAGCAATGAGTAAAGGCGCACTCTCAGATGAGAATACTAGTGACTGACCAATCCGCAACAAATTTCCATTAGCCCGAAAGGCTATTCCTAAATCACTTTTGCTTGTATCCAGTGCATCTGTATTGATGAAAGGAGTTCCATCAATTCTCATTTTCAACCAGACATTACTTTTTTTGCAATCATAGAAGTAGTTAACCTTCTGACTGTAATTACTTCCATCAATGTCCAATGTCAATAAGTCTGTCCCAAAATCGACACTCACCGTTCCACCTCCATTTACCGTGCAGGTAGGTGGTGCCAATACGGTACCAGAAATTGATATTATTGAGTCCGCTTTTGTTGTTCCCATCAACACTAAAAAAAACGTTATGCTGACAAACAGATTAAATAAACCTGGTGTAAGACACCCTCTTCGATTCAATGTTAACATATTATTCATAACTCAGATGTAGATTGATAACTGAATAAAATGATCCGGGGGTTAATCTTGATGCTGTTCGTTCAATCATAACGCTATATGCCAGTTCATTTTGTCCCGCAGACAAATGAATAGCCTCTCCCTTGCTTCCTAATCTAATATCTCTTCCCTCACCATCCTTCATCCGAAGAGCAATACCGGACACACCCTGAACGCTGATAAGCGTTGCATTGCTCCTATCGGCTTTAGCCAGGAAGCTGACCCTGACCGCCGGTTGATCCGGTGACCATAGTACGCTACCGGTGCGTTCATCTATCATCATGGCGGAATCATCCACACAGTCTTTCAGGCGCAGATAAAAGTGCAGAGGCTTCCCCTGCGCGCCTGTTTTATGCAGACTGCCCGTTCCGGCGTTCTCCAGCTGGATATCCTGATGCGAAGAGGGCATATCCAACCTGCACGCACTTTCTGTTAATGCACCGGAAACATATAAACTGCCGTTGGCCCCGTCGACTGTCCAGTTATCCTGTGCATAGGCCTGAACAACTAAACACAGAACGACCAGCAATATCACAGGAACTGATGATATTTTTTCAAAGGCTTTATTAACTTCACGAATACAGGCCAGTGCTCTTCCATTCATTTTTTTTCCTGAGTCACATATCAGCGCATTATTGAGAAAGACTATTCGCCTTACTTATTTTTCTCGGGTATCAGATTGCAACTATCCGTTTCGCAGGTAAACGATAACTGCGGACGGCCACCATAATCATTTATATAGGTTAGCACGGGTTTTTTACCCAATAATCCAGCGGCTACATTCAAATTCGCTGAGCTCATTGGTGGAATCATAAGAGGCTCGAAGTTCTTAACGCCTGATATTCCCTTGCTCACACCAGCGTCAACAATAGTTAAATAATAAGGCGTTGGATTAGTCACCTGATATTTATCGCCGACTTTTTTCATTGTCGTTTTATTCTGCCACGGTGTCGCCATATCCTCCCGGGTTGGGGCTATAGCGGCAGGCCTGTAGAATAATTTTATCCGCGTTTGCAGTGCAATTTGCAGCGTATTCGGCTTGTCACTTTTCGGCGGAATTTCGCGCAGATTAAAATAAAACAATGACTCTTTATCCTGAGGCAACTGCTTGGCTGATGGCAGTGCCTGTATTTTTATCTGGCTGGGCTTTCCCGGCTCAACTCGCTGCACGGGGGGCAGCACAACTAACGGCCCCTGCAACTTATCTCCCGCCTCGTTCTCTAACCACGCCTGTGCAAGGTATGGCAGCTGTTTGTTATGATTGCTTATATTTACGCTGACAGAGTTTTGGCCCCCATCAAAAATTATCCGCGTGCGATCAAGTGCAATCGCCGCCTGAGCCTGCTGATTTGCTATACTTCCCACAATTACAGCAAAGAAAAGAGTCTTAATTGCTATTTTTGGCAGCACCATTTTTACAACCTTCATTGTATAACCTCTGACTAAATTTTAATTTCATTCGTTTAACGTTGACCCGGCTCTGTGCAAGGCAAGAGCAGGCTACCCGACAGTTCAGCTTTGGGTAGACTCTTCGGGAAAGTGATTCGGCACTGTTCATCATTGCCCCACGTTAACGTCATTGATTCTCCGGCTCTGATACCGCTCAGATAAATACTTCCACCGTCATTCATGATCCCGGTTTCCTGTCCGGAGGCATTCGTTGCCGTAGCCCCGAACGGCGGTGAACTGCCATCGGCAAATTTGACCACCGCCATGGCTTTCTCACCAGCTATCACCTCAAACCTGCGGTAGCCAATTGCGCCTTCTGTCAACGTGGCCTGCACCACAGACTTGACGGCCTCTGCCTTATCACCCAGTAAATTCAGATCGATACTTGCACTGTTTCTGTAGTAGTTATTTACATCAGTGACAACCGCTTTTCCGAAGCGGTTTGTCATCGTTGTATTGCCATAACCGCGAACGGGAACGTTCTCTACTCCTGAGGTATCCAGCATCAAGCGGGTTCCTCCTGGCATACCAATCCTGTGCAAAGCCCCGCCTTTTTCTGTCAACGTTCCCCCTCCCTGAAGTGACAGCCCTACGGCGCTGTATCCCCCTTCCTGGAAGCCAACATTGCCACTGACTTCAGCGATATCCCCTGAGTGGCTAATATAACCATCGAGATTCGTTCCCTGCCGCGAGTTACCGACTGCAACCTGGTAGCGGTTGAGCTCATTGTAAGCGCCCGAATAGCTGACTCTGTTCGTCGTATTGTTTCGATCAACCGATGCGTTGTAGCTTACATTCCCACTATTTCCCCAAGGAATAGACAACGACAGGTACATTCCATCATCTTTAGTATTCTGATAATTATTACGATAACCCGTCAGCGATAAACTCATGTTTTTCATATTCATGAAATCAAAGTATCTCGCTACGCTCAGGCTATACCGGTCATTCTTAGGACGGTCCCAATAGGTTTGATGGTTGTAATTTAAATATATCGATAACGCCAGATCGGTTAACTGCTGATTAAAGGTTATCGTATACATTTCTTTATTACTTCCGACCCTACCTCCATAATTTCGCGCATCCAGATATTCGCCCATGCTCATAAAGTTTTTATCAGAGAAGCGATAGCCTGCGAACGTTACCTGGCTATCTAACTCGTCGAAAATCTTCGAATAGCTCACCCGATATGAGCCACCGCGCAGGCTTGAATGTTTATCACCGAAACGCGCGCTGGACTGGGTTGCGTCAAAGGACAGCGCCCCAAGGACCATCAGATCCCGACCCACGCCCAGCGTTAAGGCCTGGTATTCGTTGCCGCCCAGCGCACCACCGTAGAGTGACCAGCCGCTGTTAACTCCCCAGGACATCTCACCGACAGCAAACATCGGCCCATTAACTTTGTGCTGCCAGTCCGTTGGCCTGCCACTGGAGAATTTGTAACGTATCGAACCAGGGCGTGAGAGGTAAGGAATATTGGCAGTATTCATCGTGAATTTCTGCTCAGTGCCGTCCTGCTCCAATATTTTTACGTCCAACTCTCCCGAGACAGAGTCGTACAAATCCTGAATACGAAACGGCCCGGCCGCTACCTGCGTCTCATAAATGACGCGTCCCTGCTGGCTGATGGTAACCGTCGCGTTTGTTTTAGCAACGCCAACAACTTCCGGCGCATATCCTCTCAGGTTAGGCGGAAGCATACTGTCATCCGAACGTAAACTGACCCCGGTAAATCGGAAGCTGTCAAACATATCCGAGTAGAGATAGTTCTCACCCAGACTCAGATGTGAGCGTAAACCCGGTATTGCGCGATAAGCATAATAGCGGCTCCAATCCAGCCTTCGCTCATTGCCACCTCCGGACTGATGACGAATTTGCGCCTGCCAGTCAGCCCTGAAGCGCCAGGCACCGATATTTACCCCTGTCGTTCCATTACCGTTCACATAATGTTGCTGCGAACCTTCACTCTGCGATCGCTGGGCCTGTCCATTGATGTTGTAATCAAGTAATAATCCCGGGATGCCCTCATCCCATCGCGAAGGCGGATCCCAGTCAGCGGAGGTATACTCAAGGTAAGCCTGAGGTATGTTGAGATACAGTGCTCCCGTGGACAGGTCCCCGCGTGCTACCATCCCTTTCAGGCTGTCTAAAACAACACATTCACCGTTGTGCCACCAAGTAAGTTTTTCTTTTGCTTCTGCTTTAAGCCCGATATGTTCGACCAATTCGTGATTCAGACACGGGGAGCTGGTGCCTTTATCATTATCCGATTCATAGAACGTAATGCTTTGTTCGGGCAACTCGCTTTTATTGATAAACACAATCATGGTGTATTCTCCAGGCATAATGTATCCCGCCCTGGAGAATTGGCTTAAATCTATGTTTGCACGATCTTTTATATCTAAAATATCCGTATTAAACTGAATGTTATCATTGGCTATTACCTGGGGAATGACACCATACATAGCCAACATGATACACACTCGCACATAATGAAGGCGAAAACCTGATCTCCCAGGAGAAAACTCCATTTCCATCACCCTGATTCAAATAAATATAAAAAAAGATGTTATTTTCAGTAGTAATCCAATTTAAATCTAATAGCTGAAAAATACTCTCCTGGCTTTACAGGTTTGTTATTACTTACCAGTCTCATTACATAATTTAACTTCATAGCTTTATGGTCAATCTCTTTTGCCGGCAGAATTACTCCTGGAAAAGCAAGATGACCCTGTGCGTCAGATATCTGCAGTGCAATGCCTCTGGCCTCTCCGCCAACGCTGAACACATCCCCTTCAGAATTACCATCAAATGTTATATTAAAGTAATTCATCCGGCCCTGTCCGGCCCCATTATTGGTAAGCAAACAATTGACCAAGTCAATGGAAAAATCCCGCTCGGTACTTCTTCCACTCTTCCTGATTTCAGATATCGGAGCGATATCCATATCGATAACTTGTTCTCTACTACCTGTGGATATTGCACACGCCGTATATAAAATAGCTCCTTGCATATTGACTTGTCCCCAGCCAGAGGCGGGTTTTCCAGCGAATGTATTACCGGATAATGTTACAAAGATCACCATGCAAGAAAATATTATTTTTTTTACTGAACCAATCATGGATACGGCTTACCCCAAAAATTATAATTCTGTAAAAAGCATGCGGTTACCCGCATGCTGTTTTGACTTTTCTACTTCAAACTTACTGATATGCGAGGGTGAAATCAGCAACAGACTGGAACTCGCCCGGAACAACGACAGCATTAGATGCTTTGCTACCTTGCAGATAAGCAGCAAAGCTCAGAGTATTATTCCCCGCCTGAAGGGTCTGAGCTTGGGATGGTGCGCCCAGTTTAATTACGGAGCCGGAACCATCGGTAATTGCAATACTGGCACCTTTAGCAGTACCCGTGATGCCAAGCAGATCTTTATCTGCAACAGAAGCAGCGCCGGTGAAGGTAATGCTTACGCTATTATTCTTACCCGGCTCTGTCGTGGTGAGATCGCAGTTTTCCAGTTTGATCTGGAAGTTTTTAGGCGTAGACTGGCCACCGTCTTTCAGAGCTACATTTGAAACCTGGCCTAAATTAACAGTCTGATCAACAGTCTCTGGTGTAATTGAACATGGTGCTTCAATAATTGAACCAGTGAAAGTTACTGTACCATTACCTTTATTAACGACAGCTGCATTAGCAATAGAAGATGCGCCAAGAACCAGTACTGTTGCCAGCATAATTTTATTCAATTTCATTTTAAGTTCCTTTTACAGATTTGTTTCGTTTTTCATTACGAAAAATTATTAAGAAGTTATGTCGCATAGCTACATGCAACACCCTTAAGATTGTTCGTTTGCCTTTTCTGTTAGCTCTCTGCCAACTGCGGCTAATCTAACTTATAGAAACAGTATGCGATAGATTATATTGTAAATTTGAATTATTAAGGCTTTTCATGCTGCTGAATATGATTAATATAGATTAATAACCTAATAATGACAACTTTTATCCTTAAAATGACGGACGGATCATTTGCAATTTAGCGACAAAACACCCAAAAATGACACTTCCTCGTTGAAGTATAAAAAAAGAGATAAGTTTTTTCTGACTAACACTAGAAATTGAATGATTAAAGAGACTGTAATGGTCTACGGTTCAGGATAACCCAGCTCCGAGAGAGGGTTTTAGAAAGGGATACGTTACGGTGGGATGCGTTACAAAGCGGATGTTTTAAGGATTTCAGGAAAAAAAGTGGAAAGCCTGCATAAGCTCACCCACCTTTTAAATGACAACATATGGGGAACTATGTTGTTCAAGATTTTATCAGCAAACAGGTGTACGCGGCTACCGAACCTGTCAGAACGTTTCTCTCTTAAAGCTCAAGAAAATTAAAATTTATTCTATTAATCTGCAGAGCATATAAATAGCGGTGAGCGCACACCTGAAAACATATACCCACCGTCAAAAACCTTATTAACTTTTAACACAAAGTATCGGCTATTTATTAGAAAGGCCTGATTATCGATATCTTGATCGCTTACGGAATCCACTGGGTTTTTCTTCGCATCTTTGACACTGAAGTAATAATACCCGCTATCATATGTATAATCTGCAACGATTTTTCTTGACAGGAGATGCCTCGCATCGCCATCATTAAAATGGCCGCGAAGGTAGAAGGTGGCTTCCTCTTTTCCGGAATTAACGAGATTAAGAATAATCGAACTCTCTTTAAGCTGGCCATTTACAGGAATCTTAAGCCATAAGACAGCTTTACATTCAGGAATCGTATGCCTTCCATGTATCATGTTAAATATGATATAAATCATTGAAACGGTGAAACTGGCGGCCAGTAGAAAAAGGTACATTTTTTTATTTTTTAATAAGTTCATAGTAATTCTCGCATTTAGCTTCCAGGCCGCGCAGACGTAAGTCCGGACAAAATGATAGATAGGATATGGCATCAGTAAACCCGATCAGGGTAGAAGATATCTTAGAATTAAAGTGATAGACGGTAGCAGGAGAACGACAGTCCAGCCCCAGCTTCTTTATCAACCTGACCATTTCCTGTTTTTCCTTTGACACTTTTACGATATCTGGACTTGTTAACACGACCAGCGAACACTGTTCTACTTTACCGATTTCAATTTGTTCAGCCATTACATAGCCGCTGTTGCAATAACGTACGACACAAAATATGGCCGTTACGAGTACCAACATCAGCACGGCTGTCATCAACCACTTCTTTTTCTTTGCGTATGTCGCCTCAGGAAGTACTTCAATTATCGTTTCTGATTCTGCACCAGGAAGAGAAACGGAGGTGCTCTCACCATCCAGGGTATGCACTTCACTTGCTGCGAACATGAAACCTTCTCTGGGAACAGTGACAATAATGTCATTCTCGCCGAGGGATGAGAACGTCTTTCTGAGCATTGAAATGTAGTTGTTCAAATTGCTATTGGACGATTTTTTTCCGTACTCATCCCACGCGCTGGACAGAATAAAATCTTTAGATAAAAGCAGATTGTTGTTCCTGACCAACAGCGCCAGCAGCCTGCAAAGGGTTGTCGACAGCGTTATAGGTTCGATCGTGTCATTTAAGAGTTCAATCTTTGAATCATTGACATGGAAAACAATCTTTTTATTTATTATGAACTTCATCGCCGTCACTCTTTTTAAGATTTTGAAATAAAATACCCATCCATTTCATAGGCCTTTTTAATTTCTTATCTTAGTTATCCCCACAGTTTATATGGCTATACTAAGGAATTGAAAGCCGGTAGGTTTTGCTTTTTTATATTTAAAACAAGAAGTTAAAGCCAATGTCGTCAATTAAAATTCATCCCTTACACCCCATTCACAGAGAAACGCAAAGTTTTTCAGCTCATTTATGCTTTAGTGATAGCTATAACGATATGGACCAGAGAATTGAGACATCAACAGAACATAGCCAAAATTCGATGAAGATGACATTTGTTAAGAAAGACTAATATTTCTCTAATACCAAACTGAGAAATCGTGAGAGCAGGTGTGTTTTATGTTTCAATATCAATGTGTTATACAATGCATTATGGAATTGTAGCCCTATCCGATATCGAAAACTCAACGTTAACATCCAATGTTTGATTGTGAATAATTGATGGCCAGCTGTGAAATATTATGAAAAACGGATAATATTATAACATGCACCGTTACGCAAGATTTTCGGATTATCTTTATATCAATGGGGAAAATCCCATTATCGCGCGACAAATATCTCAACATTTGATATGGCGGAATTGGCAGTGGCTAGTCTCATTAGTGGCATTACTGCCGATCTGAGATTATCGCTATATGATCTCGCCATCTCTATGGACAAATCGTTTCCTATAAATACACGCCACGTCCTGCATATGACAAAACTCGCGAGGCCGGTATTTCTACGGCAGCCGCTACGGGCATTCATCCTTCTGGCGGACGCTATCGCCCCACCGACGCCAGCCGGTAAGCGGGGATCAGCCGGGTCGTCCCGGTATGATTATCGAACGCTTCGGTTTCAAAGGTGGCGATCCGCATACCCGTTTTTCTCAGCCGCTGAACCTCAATCGCCAGCCGCTGAATGCCGAACCAGAACATGGCATCCAGCGCGGTAACCTGAAGCCCGCTTTCCAGCGCCATTCTGAGCCGTTCGCGCGGCACCCGCGTTTCTTTGGCAATCTGCTGGTAGGGCGCGGCGGTATTGCCCGCCTCATCCACCCGCCGAATGCGGTTTGACAGGCGGTAGTAAAACGCTTCCGGGATCGCCTCCAGCGGCGTCTTCGCGCTGTAAACGCAGCCGTAGCGCTTATCGTTGAACACCGCATTCTTCTGTTTGATAGGCAGTTCGGCCCGCGCGCTGGCGATCAGCTGCGGGGTGCGAATAAGCAGTAGCCGGAAGGGAAGTTCGAAGCTGGTGACGTAATCCACATGCAGCAGCGCAAGGCGAAGCCGCTCCTCTACCCCGGCCTGCGACTGCCTGCACTTCTCAGTCACCTTCTCCCACTGGCGGGTCAGGCGGGCAGGCTCACCCAGTTCGGTAAAGCTGTATTTTTCAATCTGGTAATCAATTCTTCCGGACACCGTGCATTCCCTTCTCGCCGCGTTGCAGATTCTGCTGCACACTTTACCAACACCCCGCCAGCTCGGGAAGTCTGGATCGTTACCTCCATTCAGCAGATCGGTCTCAGATAAAAGAAAGGGGGCCATCGGCCCCCTGGTGATTAACTGCGCGACTGCGCAGCAACGTCAGACTTGATCGCGTCCCGTTCTCGCGTGTGCCCCGGCTGCGGCACGCGGATGATAAAGGTCAGCACCCCGGCAAACAGGTACAGCGCCGTGTACGCCCAGACCACGCCAACAATATCGAAGAACGGCAGCAGCACGGAGGCAATCGCCGGTGCCACAAAGTTACTCAGCCCCGCCGACAGGTTGTATATCGATACGGCAGCGCCTTTGTGGTGCGGCTCCAGCGTCGGGAAGACCGCGGTCATCGGTACAAACGCGGCGACAAAGATCCCCAGCATCACCGCCGGGATCAGCGCCACCCAGAAGTTATGCCCGGCATAGACCGGAAGGTAGTAGAAGGTCAGGCTGGAAATTGCCATGCCCAGACAGCCAAACCAGCGTACCTGACGGATCCAGCCCAGCTTCTCCCCGGTGATCCCCCAGAAGATGTTGGTGAAGATGGTGACAAAGAAGAAGACCGCCCAGATTTGCAGCCACTCGGAGATGGTAAAGCCAAGGCGATCGACGAACAGCAGCGGCATCACAATAGCAAAGCCGAACAGCGACAGCGTGTTAATAATGCGGATCAGGCAGGCGTAAAAGATATGCTGGTTGGTGAACAGAATACTCACCGCCCGCGACATCTCGGCCATTTTTTCCCGCATCGGCAGGTTAACGCGGGAGCGGTCCACCGGCACGTCGCGCAGGCTGAAGAACGCCAGCACACCGCCCGCCGCCACCCACAGAATCGCCAGCCATAGCGTACCGGTTTCGCCCAGCATCGGGATTGTCAGACTCGGCAGATAGCTGCCGATAACGCCGATACCCACCGAGTACATAGCCCAGAACCAGCCGGTGGCCGCCGCGAGTTTGTCGCGCGGCAGCACCTGGACCAGCATCATCATGAATGAGTAGATGAACAGCGGATAGGCCAGCCCACGGATACCGTAGAACAGCACCATCAGCGGATAGTTACGCAGGCCGAGTCCGAGCGACATAAACAGCGCGTGCATAATGATCCACAGAATAAAGCCAATCAGCATCGCCCGCTGCGGGGTGATCAGCTCCGCGACCACGCCGGATGCCCAGGCCGCTACCGCCGCCGCCAGACCGTAGAAGGTAAAGACCACCGCCGACTGCGTGGGGGTGAAGCCCATGTCGGTAATGTGTCGCGACAGGAACGCCATTTCGAAACCGTCGCCGGCCATAAAGATAGCGATGGCGAGGAAACCCCAGAACATCTTTTTCGGTAAGCCAAACCAGTACTCATTCGATTGCATGATACTTATCCTTCTGCTCGCTTATACGGTTACTCAGGCAGCAACGTCCGCGCCCGCTTTTGTTGTTCATACAGTTCGCGGAACACCCGCAGCCGCTGTTGCAGTACCGCACCACGCGCGGCATCCGGCTGATAGCGTGCCTGGACCGGCGGCTTCAGACAGACTTCCCGCTCATCGCCGCCGTCGCTCAGCCATGCCAGGCGTGCGGCCCCCAGCGCACCGGAGGCGCTGGCCGGATGGGTGACGATCGGCAGCTGTAACACATCGGCGATCAGCTGCGCCCACTGGCTGCTTCGCGCCCCGCCGCCGGTCAGACTGCACTGGGTGATCTGCTGCCGTGAATCGCCAAGCACCGCTAACCCATCGGCCAGGCCAAAGGCCACGCCCTCAATCACCGAGTAGCCAAGCAGCGCTCTCGGGGTCTCATGACGCAGATTGAAGAACGATCCCGAGGCATCCGGATCGTTGTGCGGCGTGCGTTCGCCGGAGAGATAAGGCAGGAAGACCGGCGCGCGGCGCAGCTGTTCGTCGCTCAGTCCGGCCATCTCCTCCATCAGCTGGCTTTCAGTAACCGACAGCAGGTTGCACAGCCAGCGCAGACAGCTGGCGGCGCTGAGCATCACACTCATCTGATGCCAGCGCCCCGGCAGCGCGTGACAGAATGCGTGTACGCCGGACTGCGGATCGGCGCGCAGGCGATCGTTAACCACAAAAATTACTCCGGAGGTGCCGAGAGAGATAAACGCATCACCGGTATTCACTGCGCCGACACCCACCGCTGAGGCGGCATTGTCGCCGCCGCCGCCCGCCACGCTGACCGTGGCCGACAAACCCCATTCAGTTGCCAGCTCCGGCCGCAGCGTGCCGCTGACCGCGCTGCCCTCGACCAGATCGGGCATCTGCGCCCGCGTCAGCCCGGTAATGGACAGCAGTTTGTCCGACCAGTCGCGCTTCGCCACGTCCAGCCACAGCGTGCCGGCGGCGTCGGACGGTTCGCTGACGAAACGGCCGGTCAGCCGCCAGCGCAGATAATCCTTCGGCAGCAGGACTTTATCGATGCGGCTGAAAATCTGCGGCTCGTTCTCGGCCAGCCAGCGCAGCTTCGGCGCAGTAAAGCCGGGCATAATCATATTGCCGCTGATCTGCATCATTTCAGGGTGTTCGGCGCCCAGCGCCTCACACTGCGGCGCGCTGCGGGTGTCGTTCCACAGAATGCACGGGCGCAGCACGCTGCCCGCACTGTCCAGCAGCACCGCACCATGCATCTGGCCGGAAAGACCGATAGCGCGAATCGACGCCCAGGCGTCCGGGGCCTGCTGCCGCAGTCCGGCCATCACCTGGCCGCACGCCTGCCACCAGCTCTCAGGATCCTGCTCGGCCCAGTGGGGATGCGGGCGCTGTACGCTGAGCGTGCAGTGGCTGGAGGCGACGATTTCTCCCTGTTCGTTAAGGATCAGCGCTTTCAGTTCTGAGGTTCCAATATCAATTCCAAGATACATGGCGGGCGCTCCTTAAACCGTTGCCGGAGTCTGCTGCGGCTGTTTCAGCCAGCTTTGCAGATCGGCGACGGTACGGGTGACCAGGTCATGGAACGCCTGACTGTCGGCCAATTCGGCAAACAGCGCGCGGTCGCTGAGGAACACGTTAAGCGGATCTGCCGAAGCAAACTGCTTACGCAGCGCGTCCGCATCCAGCACGCCGTCCTGATACGTGTAGGGCAGCTGATTCGCGGCCCAGCGTTGCAGGAACAGATAGAACAGCGCGGGCAGAACGGCGGTGGCGACAGGCTCCGCGCCGCGCTGATAGCATTCGCGCAGCGTCGGCGTCACCATGCCGGGAATTTTCGACAGACCGTCTGCGCCCACGCGCTGATTGGTGTCTTTAATGTAGGGATTACTGAACCGGGCCAGCACCACATCGCGATAGTCGGCCAGATCGAGCGGGCTGGGCGACAGGGACGGGATAACATCCCGGGTCACATAGTCATACGCCATCTGCCGGATAGCCGGATGGCGGGTGCTGTCGTCGATGTACTCCAGACCAATCAGCGTGCCTGCCCAGGCGATAGCCGCATGCGTGGCGTTGAGAATACGGATTTTCGCCTCTTCCCATGGCAGAACGGATGAAACCAGCTCCACGCCGACGTTCTCCAGCGCCGGACGACCGGCGATAAAGTCATCTTCAATCACCCACTGGATAAAGGATTCGGCCATAACCGCCGCGCCATCAACTTTGCCGATGGCGGCTTTGACCCGTTCGGCGACGTCCGGCGTCGGACGCGGCGTGATGCGGTCAACCATGGTATTCGGTGACGTGGTGTGAGTCCGCACCCACTCCGCCAGCTTATCGTCGCCTTTCGCCGTCAGGAACGCGAGGAAACCGTCGCGGAAGCGTTCGCCGTTGTGACGCAGATTATCGCAGTTCAGCAGGGTCACCGGCGCACCGCCGCTGGCCACACGGGCGCTGAGGATACGTGCCAGCGCGCCGTAAATAGTGCGGATATCGCCCCGCAGATCGGCCTGAATATCGGCCTGGCTGAGATCCAGTTCAAACGTCGGTGTCAGGTAGTAACCGGCTTCGGTCACCGTAAAGCTAATCACCCGGGTCGTTTCCTCCGATCCCTGCGCCACCAGCGCACGGATTTCGCTGTCCCACGGCAGAATTTTACGCAGCGAGGTAATGGTTTCGTAGTCGCGCCTGCCGTCCGGGGTGACGGTTTCAAGCACGTATTCGCCGTTCTGAGACGTAAGCGTGTCCAGCAGTTCAACCGCATCGCTGCGGATATTACCCAGCGCGATGCTCCAGCTGTCATCGCCCTGCTCGCGCAGCCTGTGCAGATACCACGCCTGATGAGCACGGTGGAATGAGCCTGCGCCGATATGCATCCATACAGATTTATTGGTCATAGCTACCTCAATTTAAACATTTGCCACAAAAAAGGGCATTTGCCCGATGAGGCGTAGCATAGTCCTCCGATCGCCGATCGTTCTGAGAGTTCAGTCACAGTTCAAGCTTTTGCCCTTAATTAGGGCTTTTGCCCTGTTAACACTTTTATGCTGCCCGCGTTAACATGGCGTAACGATCTCAACGGAACAGCACAATGAGCAAAGATGATAAGAAGCAGGAGCTGGCGGCACGTGCAGCGTGGATGTACTACGTCGCCGGCGTAACCCAGCAGGAAATTGCCCGGGCGCTCGGTCTGTCCCGTCAGGTCGCGCAGCGGCTGGTCTCCAGCGCACGTGAAATGGGAATGGTCAGTGTCAAAATCGATCATCCGGTCACGCACTGCCTGCATCTGGCGGGGGATATCCAGGCAAAGTACGATCTGGATCTGTGCCGCGTGGTGCCCTCGGCCAACCTCGACGATGATGCTATTCAGCAGATGCTGGCGGTGGAGGGCGCGGCGGTGATGTCGCAGTTTATTAGCGAAGAGACTCCGCAGGTGTTCGGCATTGGCTCCGGCAAGACGCTGCGCTCAATCATTGACGCCCTGCCGTGGATCGATCGTCAGCAGCATCAGTGCGTGTCGATGATCGGCGCTATCGCCCGCGATGACTCCGGTACCCGCTACGACGTACCGCTAAAAATGGCCGAGAAAATGCAGGGAAAATACTTCTTCATCCCCGCGCCGCTGTATGCCGACACGCCGGAAGATAAGGCGATGTGGGTACAGCATCAGGTTTATCAGCGCGTGACACAGCGTGCGATGCAGGCGGACGTGGCATTTGTCGGGATTGGTGAAGTTGAGCCGGGCTGCCCGCTCAACGCCGAGGGCTTTATTACCGACGCCCAGGTCGCCGCGCTAAATGCCCGCGGCGTGGTGGGTGAAATGCTGGGGCACTTTTTCAACCAGCAGGGCCAGCGCATCTGGGGTGAAACCGACGATCTGCTGACCAGCGTTCAGCTGGAAAGCCGGACACGTCGCAAGATTATCGGCTTCGCCGGAAGCGAGCGAAAATACCCGGCAATACGCGCCGCGCTGACCGGCGGCTGGGTTTCGGGGCTGGTTACCGATGAAGATACGGCGCTGAAGCTGCTGGCAAAATAAGAGGGCGGAAAAGGAGATCTTCCTGTCAAATCCTCAAGATCGCTGCCGCAAAATCGTCAGCGATCCTTCTCTATTCCCGATGCAAATAATCCTGTCCGACAGTCGCCACTGCCGCCCGTCAGTCTGTTAGAATCGACGAAACATTGCCAACAAATCGAAATTTGTCAATGACCCACACCCATCCACGTTCGTCTTCATGATAATAACTACCGCATAAGGCATAATCGCTTTTACGCTAAAAATTGCTTTTAGACTGAACGTAACGTTAAAAAATTTGTAGAATTATTCCGGGAGCGGCAAGAGCTGCATTTTTTGGGGAATAAGGAATGCTTAAACTGTTTGACGTAAGTTATGAAGAGCTGCAAACCACCCGCTCAGAAGAGCTGTACACACTGAGGAAAACAACCTTCAGCGATCGCCTCGGGTGGGACGTCATATGCAGTCAGGGAATGGAGTCAGATGAATTTGACGAGCCGGGCACCCGCTATATTCTCGGCATCTGCGACGGCCAGCTGGTGTGCAGCGTGCGTTTTATCCCGCTGTCGCGGCCGAATATGATCACCCATACCTTTAATACCAGCTTTAACTCAGTTAGCCTCCCCGCCTGCGGCACGGAATCCAGCCGTTTCTTTGTGGATAAAGCCCGCGCGCGCCATTTGCTTGGCGAACACTATCCCGTCAGCCAGGCGCTGTTTATTGCCATGATAAACTGGGCACAGCTGAACGATTACGCCCGGATCCATACCATCGTCAGCCGTCCCATGCTGACGGTGCTGAAGCGCTCAGGCTGGGATATTACGGTACTGAAAGAAGCCTGGCTGACTGAAAAAGAGCGCATTTATCTGTTAACGCTGCCCGTCGGGGATAGCGACAGAGCGCAGCTTGCGAGAAAAATCATCAGCCGGACGGAAAGCCCGGCAAACGCCATCGCTACCTGGCCGCTGACGCTGCCGGTCTGATCAGATCTAATTCAACGCCCAGCCGGATAGCCTGGCGGGCGTTGCTAACGCCGAGCTTAGCGACAACGTTTTTAATATGAAACTTCACCGTGCTGACAGAAATTCCGGTAATAGCAGCAATTTCTACGTAGGTTTTTCCCATACTGGACCAGTACAGCACCTCATTTTCACGCGAGGTGAAAATTGCCTTTTCCCCGCTATCGCGGCGGGCCTGCGCTTTATCGGCCTCCGATCCGGCGAGTCGATACATCTGCTCGTTGAAGTCAATCAGCAGCATCTGTAGCGCCCCCTGTCCGGTTGCCAGACGCTGCTCCAGCGCCCCCTGATCGTTACCGTCAATAATTACCGACAGCAGGGCAAGGTTGTTCATATGGTCGTGCAGCACAAAGGTGAAACCGTTGACGATATTGTACTGACGGGACAGCGAGAAGATTTTGGTAAACCTCAGATCCGACATCAGGGTGATGTTTTCATCCCAGGCAAACGGGGAGGTTCGCTTAAACGCGCTGAGGATAACCGGGTCGGTTAGCTGGAAGTTATTGGAACGATAAAGCGACACCCACTCATCGGGATAGCTGGAAATAATAAGAACATCTGAAGGGTTTCTCTTACTGACGACGGTGTAGGCATACGCCGGGCTACCAAATGGAGAGAGCTTTCTCTGTATATATGCCTGAAGAGTATCCGTTACTGTTTGGTTTTCATGAAAGAAAGAAAACATTCAAGCTCCATGCGAAATTTGATCGGGCGATAAAACAGTACCTACACTTTAGCACAGGCATAACAATACTTAAGAACAAATTACAAATACTCCCTCAGCGGTTACACTCAATTCAGTTGCTTCAGCATAAAAACCTGACCGCTCGGTCAGACAGCCTGAACAGCCAACACCAGAGAAAAAAATTCCGGCCAGACGGGACACTACTATAAAGTCCTCGCTGGCCGGAAGCTCATGCTAACATCGGTTAAAAGCCCAATCAAACCACCATCAGATTTCCCATCATCCCCAGCTCCTCATGCTCCAGAATATGGCAATGGTACATACGCATCCCCGGAAGCGCCTGGCGCATCAGCACCTTGACACTTTCACCGGACCGCAGATTGACGGTGTCATACCAGCCCGCGACGTCGGGTACGCTACGCACGCCGCCGTAAAGGAATTCTGCAATCTGAAACTGGCCGCCGTGGATATGCATCGGATGGTCCATCGGCGTGGCGTTAACAAACGTCCACTCATCGGTCTGGCCCGCTATGGCGTGCAGATCCATACGTTCAAGATCAAAACTTTGCCCGTTGAGCCAGAAGCCGCGGCCGGGGCGATCGCTGTGATTTTCCATCAGCCGGCCCATATGCTCCATCAGCATCACCTCGTGCTTCTGGCCGTCACACACCGCCGGGACGAGGGTCCGCAGCGTCGGCGGGAGCGCAGCCTTTTCACTCTGCCGCAGCCGGACGGCGGCAATGTCTGTGGCAACGGTCGGTGCCGGGCCGTGCATTTTATGGCGATCGTAGGGTAACAGGGCCAGCGAATAGTCCCCGTCCTGACCGGTGACAATCAGTTCAGCCCGCTGACCGGGGGCCAGCAGCAGGCTCTCTTGCTCCGGCAGAGGGCGGGCCAGCAGGCCACCGTCGCTGCCCACCTGAGTCAGCCGCGCCCCCGGAACGGCCAGCTTAAGATAGCGGGCGGAGCAGCAGTTCCACACCCGCACGCGCACCGTGCCCTCAAGGGTAATTTGCGGCATCAGTGCACCGTTGATCAGCACAAAGCGCCCCTCCCGCCCGTCGATCCACTCATGGTGCTCATGCGGCGTGACCTGCCCCTGATCATCCAGCGTGATATCGCTAATCACCCAATGCTGTTCGGGCAGGTGCCGTAAGGGATCCGTGGCACTGCGGACGATCAGCGGACCGGCAAGTCCGTGGCTGACCTGTTCCACCACGCCTTCCAGCGGATGCGGATGATACCAGTAGGTTCCGGCGCAGTCGTCGGGCAGGCGGAATTCGTAGGTGCGCGTCTCACCGGGTTTCACCGGCATATCTGGCCCGCCGTCCTGCTCAGACGGCACCGGCAGACCGTGCCAGTGGACGGTGGTGTCGCGGGTAAGATGGTTGGTAAACGGGAGAGTCACCTGCATACCCTCCTCAAGTTCAATCAGCGGTCCCAGCGCACCGCCGTTATAACCGTATAAATCCCGACTGTGCAGCGTGCCAATCGTCGCTTCAATCCCGGAATGTGCCGAAAGAGATGCCCTGAAGTGCCCCGCCTGCCGGCTCTCATTGGCCAGCGTTCTGAGTGCGGGCAGCGGCGGGCGTGCGGAGCGCGGCGGCAATCCCTCGGCAAAAACGCAGCGGCTGGCCAGCAGGCCCAGCGTTCCCTGTAGAAAACAGCGGCGCGTGATTTTCATTGCCTCCCTCCCGGATTAGTGGCTAATCTCAGCCATGTAGGTCTCCAGGCGATCGCCTTTCATCACCAGCTTTGGCTTAAGCTTTGCCGCTTTCGCCGTGACCGCTTCCAGGTTAGTGGCACGGCCAACCTGCACAATGCCAATCATCGACATCATCAGATGCGGCGGGCAGTAGTAGAGATAGACACCCTCTTTTTCCAGAGTTACCGTCCAGGCCTCATCCAGCTTGCTCTTCCACGGCGTTGCGCCTTCCGGGATAGCGTAGCTCTGAACGTTGTGGCTGCTATTTTCCGGCACAAAGGTCACCGTATCACCGACGCTGGCTTTCACCACCGGCGGTTCGAAAACCATGCCGCCGTCTTTACCGTAGTTGAGCATTTTGACCTGATGATCGGCGGCCAGAGCCGACGGCAGACCAAAAATCAGAGTGAGCGCCAGCGCGGGGATCGTATTCATACGTCTTTCCTTAATGTCCTTTTAATCAGCAGAGGATGGTGGCGGCTGAGCGGCTGAACCAGCGGCAGCCCGCCGTCGTCATAAACAATCTCAAGTACAACACCGTAGGTTTCAGACAGCAGCTCGGGGGAGATAATGTCCAGCGGCGCGCCGGTGGCCTGCAACGTGCCGTGGGAGAAGATCAGCAGGTTATCGGCATACTGGCAGGCCAGATTCAGATCGTGCAGAACGATCACGGTGATCAGATCCCGCGCACGGGTTTGCTCACGAACCCGATCGAGCATGGCGATCTGATGATGCAGATCGAGCGCGCTGACCGGTTCATCCAGCAGCATCATTTTCGCACTGCGCATCAGCACCTGGGCAAACAGCACCATCTGCCGCTGTCCCCCGCTCAGGCTACCGATATCGCGATCCGCGAGATGGGCAATACCCGCGTCTTGCAGGCACGCCATCGCCTGCTCCAGCAGCGCCGGGTCGATATGCAGGGTCAGCGTCTCCAGCCCGCCCAGCACCACCACTTCCAGCACGCTCAGCGAAATTTCCAGCCCGGTATCCTGCGGCATATAGGCGATATCCCGCCGCCACCGCTGCTGCTGGCGGGCGCGATACGCACCGGGCACCAGGTGATTGTCCTGCCAGCGGATATGCCCGGCGTGCAGCGGCAGATCGGCGAAAAGGGTACGCAGCAGCGTGGATTTCCCGGTGCCGTTCGGCCCGATAATCACATGAACCTGCCCGGCGGCGAGCGTGGTGCTGATATCCCGCATCACGATTTTTTTGCCGTGCGCCACGCTCACGTTGTCGAGGATCAGCATTTAGCGCGCCTCCGCGGCGAAAAGATAAGCCACAGCAGGAAAGGTACGCCGACGATGGCGGTGACAATGCCAACCGGGAACAGCGCCCCCGGAATAATCGACTTCGACAGCACCGACGCTGCGGACAGCATTAATGCCCCGCAGAGCATCGACATGGGCAGATAAAAACGCTGATCTTCGCCGACGCTAACCCGTGCCAGGTGCGGGGCCACCAGCCCGACGAAGCCAATCACGCCAACAAAACTGGTGGCGGTGGCGGTCATCACCGCAACGATGATCAGCACCTTAATGCGCAGACTACGAACGTTAACGCCCAGGCTGGCCGCGCGCATCTCCCCCATCCGCAGCGCCGCCAGTTTCCAGGAGTCCAGCCACAGCAAAACGCAGCAGGCGACGGTCACCAGCGTGGTGATCCCCAGCGTCGGCCAAGTGGTTTTAGTCAGGCTGCCAAACAGCCAGAACAGAATTTGCTGTGAAAGCTCGGGCGAAGCGATGAACTGGATCAGGGAAATTAGCGACTGGAACAGGAACAGCAGCGCAATGCCGCCAAGAATGATCGACTCAACGCTGGTCCGGCGCATCGAGGCCAGAAAGAACAGGAAAACGGCTGCGACCATGGAAAACACAAACGCGCCCAAAGGGACGGCGATAATATCGTGCAGCCCCAGACCGCCCAACGCCAGCATCGCGGCGGCACCAAATCCGGCGGCGGCGGCCATTCCCAGCGTGTAGGGGCTGGCCATTGGGTTATTCAGCAGCGTTTGCATCTGTGCGCCTCCGGCCCCGAGAGAGGCCCCCACGGCCAGCGCCATCAGCGCTATCGGCAGGCGCAGGCTGCGGACGATGGAATCGGTCATCGAATCGCGTTCGCCGTAGTTAAGGATTGAGCGAACCACTTCCCCCGGCGACAGCATCGAGGGGCCGGTGGCCACATCCAGAATAAAAGAGACAAGCGTCAGCAGCAGGAACAGCAGCAGCCAGCGCCACCGCCGACTTTCCCGCAGACGGAAACGATGAATGGCTTCCTGATGCTCAGTAACCGGAAGTGTCATAGAAATATCCAGAAAACGGGAGCGTCCGGCTCCCGTAAATAGCCAGAAATAACCGGCGTTATTTCGCGGAAATGGCGAAGGTGCCCTGCGGCTTCACCGGCAGATATTTTTCGTAGTAGCCAAGATAGTTGGCCACCGGATCAACCTGGGTGAACTGCTGCGGATAGAGGGATTTGGCAATGTACTGCACCATGGCGAAATCGGACAGCGTGCGCGACGCGCCCTGATAGACACCGTAAAGCTGATGATTTTTAATGGCCGGCAGCTCACTCCATCCCGCACGGCCCGCGAAGGCGGCAAGTTTGCTGCGCGCTTCGTCCGCCTTCACGCCCTGGCCCATCGGCAGTGCGCTCTCCGCTTTATTGTTTTCACGTCCGGAAATGAAAATGGCATCCGGTTTTGAGGCCAGCACCTGCTCAGGGTTAATCGGTCCCCACCACTCCACGAACGGCGTCGCGATATTATCCCCGCCCGCCGCCGCGATCATCGCGCCCCACATGTTTTTACCGTAGGTGAAGGAGTACTCCCCCGGACCTTTGTTACCGAACTCCACGTAGACCTTTGGCTTCGGCTGCTTCGCCGCGGCAACGCGATCGCTCACGTCCTTAAGCGCGTCGGTGTAGAAGGCGGCCAGCTCGTCGGCGCGCTTTTCCTGGCCGGTCAGCGTACCAAGAATACGGGTTGAGGCCGCATGGCGTGCCGCGGTTTGTTCATTGTAATCAACCACAACAACCGGGATCCCTTCCTCTTCCAGACGGTCCGCGTCCAGGCCCAGCGCTTTGTACTGCCAGTCCGCCAGGATCACCAGATCCGGCTTCAGGCTTAGCACTTTTTCCACGGAAAAGGTTTGTGCTTCCACTTCGCCAACGTCCGGGATCGCTTTCAGCGAAGGACGGTGTTGGGTATGCATCGCCCAGTTAGCCGGCACCCAGCCCTCCCAGGCATCGCGCGAGATCCCCACCACGGAATCAAAGGCTTTTTCCGTACCGACGGCCATATAGTCTTCAAAGTAAAAGCCCAGCACCACGCGCTTTGCGGGGAGATCGACTTTGACTTCGCGGCCAATCACGTCGGTAATGGCCTTCACTTCTGCACCGGCGCTGAAGCTGAACAGTGCGCCGAGTGCCATGGAGCAAAGCACGGTGGAGCGGCTAAATTTGCGAACGTCCATTTTAACTCCAAATGTAATTTTATATTTCTGATAGATACAGGTTGCTACAGAGTGATACTTAATCATTCAGTTGGTAATGATAATCATTTTTATCTATGGGCGCAATCTGAGTTATGCCAGGGAGCCGATGCCCGGCTACAGGCATCGGCTGGAGGGGAGTTGAGGGGGGATAATTTACTCTTTCAGCCGGTAGAAACAGCCCGGCCGCGCGCTGCCGCTACTTTAACGTGACGTCGACGTTTGCCGTGGCATTAAAGATCCCCGGCGTGGGTTTGTCCGTCAGCCATTTCAGGTTGGCGATAAAGGTTTCCGTTACCTCGGTTTGCTTATCCTGAAGCGTGTCACCGAAATCAACGTTGCTCTGCAACGGGATTGGCGTGGCGGAGGTATCACGCTGCTGTGTCAGGTAAATCGCCACCCCCGGCCGGGTTACCGGCAAAATATACGCCGCGTTGGAGGGATCGGTTTCGGTGCTGCTGAAGCTGGCCTGTAGCGACTGACCGGCACATTCGCCGCCGGTCAGCGTAGCTTTAATATCAAACGGCACCCGTTTTACCACCTGGCCGGGCGTGGCACCGGAGGCGTTCAACAGGCCAAAGTCAACGCTGGTTCCCCTGTTGGCCTGAATACTGACCTGCGGATTACACTGCACCACGCGAATTTTATCCAGACCGTTAAGAAACAGGTTCACGCTCTGTCCGCTCACCGTGTTCAGCCCCTTGCGACCATCAATCTGAAACAGCGACGCGTGCGCCAGCGGCGCCAGATTGCCCGCCGGAGGCTGCACGCCCGTCGCCTTGAGGTAAACCGAATAGTTCAGCGTTAACGCCTGCGGCTGGGCGCTGGAACCACCGGCTGCTAAGGTTGCCTGGCCCAGATCCGGCCCGGTCGGGCTTTCAGCGCTCTGCTGGTGGTTGATGGCATCATAATCAATACCGTTAACAGAAACGCCAACGGCAATCGACGGTTCCAGCGCGCCCAGGGCATTTTTAGGATTCCAGTAAATATAGGCATGCTCGCCCGCTGCATGACTCTCCGTATCCCAGCAGGTAAACGTCATGGTGAGATTTTGGGATCGCCATATGACGCGGTTGGCCACAAAGTCCCCGGCCGCCAGCACCAGCGGTCGGCCAATATCGATATTTTCACTGACGCCGCCGGTTGGAGAACTGCTGCCGGTGGCGTTACCGAGCCGGCACTGCAACGCTAACGCCTGTGGAACTGTCAGCGCCCCCGCCACTCCCAGTAGGAGTAAAAAAACGTGACGTTCGAATCTGTTCATGATTTACGCCTTAAAGTCCGTGGCATGGTAATGTTAACTCCTGATAGCCCTGATAAGTCTGCCGTTCGCCAATGCTGTCAGGGACAGACAGCTGGCATTGCTCATCGGCCTGCGCGCCCCATTTGATGTGCAGCCTTTCACCGCGTTTAATCCCCGAAACATACACATCCCCGTTCAGGCCGACGGTGCCGCTGTTACGCCCCTCAGCATTAAATACGCTGGCACCAATCGCCGGGTAATCCCCGCCGTCCAGACGCGTATGGATCAACAGGCTGATACCTTTGAAGGTATCGAATTTCACTTTCACAATCGCTTTCTCGACCGGAACAAACTGCTTACTGGCGAGGGGGACGTCCAGGCCCGCATCAAAATCTGCGGTACGCAGGGCCACGTAGTTGAGGCGATACGGGTTGGCTGAAGGCACCACGGCATAGCCAAAACGGTCGATCGCCACCCCCGGCTGGTTTTCCAGACGGACGCCCTGCGCATCCTTCGCCTCTATCAGCAGGAAGGTATTTTGCAGCGGCTGCGTCAGCGTGGCGCCACCGCCATGGATCAGCACACCGCCCGCAATACCGATGCCCTGCTGCTGATAATTCCGGCTGTAGGTATAGCTGCCGTCAACATTGGCCATGCTGCTGCTGTAGCCCAGATTGAGACTACTGTTTTGCCCGGAGGAGCGGGTATGACCGGTAGACAGGGCGTAGTTCATGCGATGATCGTCAAGCAGGGTGCCGCTGAGGCCGGTTGAATAGCTGTCGCCGCTTTTCCTGCTGTGCGCCATATTGAGGTTAGCCGTAGTGGAATTGCCGCTTGTACCCCAGTCCAGCGGTATGCTGACGGTGGCATTCACGCTGCTGTCGGCATACCCATACTGGCTACGCGTATCCTGGAAGTAGATACCGTAGGTCATATATTTCAAACCGCCGTTGTAGCCAATCTGCACCGTACGATCGCTGCCTGAAACGCCCCAGTAGTTTTGATGGCTGACGTTGGCATAGAGGCTGGCACCCGGCCAAAGCTGCTGGCTTAAGGAGAGTTCTATCCGCTCACGCTTATTCCCGGAACGCAGGGTGTAGCGGGTGTGTTTCCTGCTTTCCGACAGGGACGCCTGCCCCAGTCGTACATCGCTGGGGTCCCAGTAGTCACTGGCGTACAGGCCATTTTGCCAGTTGTTACGCTCCCTTACCGCATCGCTCAGATCGTAATAGCCAGAGGTGGCATAGCGGTAGCCCGCCAGCTGGAAGTTGGTGCCCGTCTGGTTAAGCGACTTGGAGTAGAGGAAGCGGAAACTCTGCCCCCGTTTACTCTCTCCGTTCGCCAGGTCGGTATCGGACAGGGAAGCGTCCAGAGAGACCGCCCCCCACTCGCCCACGTTTTTTCCCACGCCCACCGCGGCGGAGCGATAGTGTTCAGCAAGGATCAGTCCGCCAAAGGGGGTTAAATTATATCGGGTGCCGTAGGCCACGCTGCCCTGGATTAAATCAGGCTGATAGCCCCCGCTACCGCTGTGATATTTTCCTGCGGTGAGCTGGAAGTCCCAGATACCTTCGCGCAGCATATTGGCGACGGAAGAGTAGGCCACGGTAAAGTTTTTCTGCGTGCCGTCCGCCTCATTCACCCTGACGCTGAGATCGCCATTATTGGCATAGGGATAGATATCGTGGATTTCAAACGGTCCCGGCGCCACGTTAGTGCTGTAAATGGTGTAACCGTTCTGGCGGATCTCGACGTTGGCGTTGGTCGCTGCCACGCCGCGCACCACCGGCGCATAGCCGCGCAGACTTTCCGGCAGCATTTCATCTACGGTTGTGAGCTGAACGCCGCGAAACTGATAGCTGTTAAACACATGATTACTGGTGCTGGCCTGCCCCATCACTAAGCGACTGCGCCACGGCACAATATCGGTTTCCGCCCAGGATGCGATATTGTTCCAGCTGCCGCGTTCACCGCTCTGCTTGCCATAGGTCGAATTATTACGAAAGCGAAAGCTGCCGATATTTAATCCGCTGTTTAATCCAAGAAAGGTACTCTCATTGTTGCTGCCGTCCTTATCATGGACGCTGTTTTTGTTGTAGTTGAAGGTGTAATTAGTAAACAGGGCATTAATCCCCTCATCATACAAGCTGACCGGGATCGTACCGCGGGCGCGCTGTTCCATCATGCTTTGCGGTACAGAGAGATTAATCTGCTGTATCCCGGCATCATAGCTTACTGAGCTGCCCGGAATGGCCGCCGGTATATCGATACAGCTTTCTGACGCGAGAATTTTCGGCAGTTTAATACCGTAGCCCGCCAGCGCTTCAGCGGTAAAACACGGCTGCACGTTTTTTCCATTTACCCGACGAAACGAGACGTCTCTGCGGTCAACCTGGCTGAGGTTAATATAGATATCAAATGGGTAGTTCCCTTCTTTCAGGGCATCCCCTTGTGCGACGGCCTGAACACTGCTGCGGTTTTCTGCGCCGTGTACAAATAGCAGATTAAAGCTTTCTGCCATTGCCACCTTACCCCACAGTGGAAAGGTGGCCGTTGCAACCGCAATTCGGATCGACCAAGCCAGCCTGCTTCGTCCGACTGCGAATCTTTGTTGAGCCAACATCCCTTGTCTCTCTTATTGTAGTGGAGCATCCCTGACTTCCGTCTTACCACCAAAATCATTTATAAAATTGAAGGAGACTGTATTACCTGGACTGACGTTTCCGGGCAGAGTCAATGACAGACTGCTGCCGGGGTAAACCATATTTGCCGGGATCTCTATCGTTTTCCCTGCGGTACTCTTCATATGCAGTGAGCCAAACGTGATATGCATCGGGCCATCATTCACCACCCGCAGAACGGCACCCCTACGCTGCCAGCGCAGTTTCTTTACCTGTTCATCAAGCGTGGTTTTCAGCGTTTCCGGACGGTAGAAAAGTTTAATTCGGGTACGTATCGCAATCTGTAATACGTTATCTCTTTCAGGCTTGGGGGGTATCTCCTGTACGTTGATCCACAGCAGGCTTTCTTTATCCGCTGGGAATCCCTGGCCGGAATAAATAAACCGTAAAATGGCCGTTTTCCCGGCATCCAGTTTCAGAACGGGGGGAACCACCACCACCGGCAGGTTTTTCGGTATCTGACTTTTATCTCCCGTATCAAGCCATGTCTGCACCATATAGGCTTCGGAAGCATCGTTATGGATAGGTAATGAGGCGGATTTTTCGGCGCCTTTATAAATCACGCGGGTCGCATCAACCTGAATACCGGCGTGACAACCGAACGCACCCAGCATCAGCAGGGCAACGAAGAACGTTTTCATTGCTTTCCTTAGCGGGCCATCCCTGGCCCCGGTATATCCTGAGTTTGTATTATTTATATTCTATAGAGAATGTACTGGTGGCGTTTGCCAGACCAGGCGTAACAACATCATTAAACGAACGGTAGCGTGCTTTGAGATTAAATACTGCCGCCTCGCCAAAAGTATTAACCTTTAATTTTGCCACATCATCGCTAATGTTGGTGCCATCTGCGATAGCTAAGGGAATGTTATTGTGATCAAGGATTTCAATACCTACTCCCGTCGCAATCGAGTTTCCGGGAGCACCGTCGGTGCTGACAGACAGCAGATCAAAATGGCCAGGTACGGTTTTGCCGTCAAAACGCAGGCTATAGTCACCCGGATCGCACTCTTTCAGCGTAATCTGAAAACCTTTTGCTCCAGAGGTACTATTCGCTTTTGGAAATGCCGAGGTCGTGTAGGTCCCTATATACACTTCCTTATTCTGACTTTCCGTCGTGACATCACAGGCGGAGCGCTTGATTTCTCCGGTGAATTTAACCGTACCGTTGGCGGCGATTGCATGGTAAGCATTTGCAGACAATACCAACGCCAAAACTGGCAGTAATACCTTTTTCATTTACAGCTCCCTAGAAAAATAAAAAATCGATTCAGTACCGGAAATCCTCCCCGGCACCGGGCACACACTCAGCGATAGCACTCCTTGCCTGTAAGGGAACTTGCTTCGATGAACTTATTGCCCGGCGCAATATAGTCTATACGACTAACTAATACTAAATCGTTTAAATCAAACATAAGCCTTATGATGATAGGTAGAAACAATCAAAAAAACCTGTAGGGTGGACTTATTCAACTCCATTTTAGGAACAATCAACTCACTATAAAATAATAATAAACAATAAAAATTAGATTTTAAAATCCAAAAAACTCATTAAGCCAGCCAAAATAAAAACCGGCCGCACCACTCTGCTCTTATATAAGAGAAAAAATTCTATCCAGACTAATCTGATGGGAAAGCCGCTCTGTATAGCTAAGCAGGGACCCATCACCGGGTAAGCGCGGGGTACGATGTAAAAACGGGGGTAATAATTTAATTACGCTATCGAGTAATAGCTCCCACTAACGACAGGTTAACTATCAGGCGCATCCACCGGCAGTACCGCACGTTAGATGCCGGATAAAAACTGGCGGATGCAACCAGAATATAAAATTACTTAGCAGACGATTTTAGCAATCAATCCAGTAATTAACGTAAAACCCTCTACCGGGAGAATCTAAGAGAATAATTTACAATTTATATTATGACATGCGTTTTACAGGCGGAGATTCTTTGTCATCTTTGTTCACTTCAGAAGCGGAGCAGGCGCCGCAACCGGGCGCAGCATAAACACCACCGTTCCGCGATACCAGGGGGAAGATGCCAGCCGCGCTTCGTAGCGACGGTTCCATTCACCGTGCTGAACCAGCCCGATACGGAAGGGAATGCGTAACTGCTTGAGCGCGGGCAGATAGCGCGCATACCCGGCGACGGTATGCCGTCCCTGGTAGGTCTGCACCACCAGCTCGTCAACCGGCAGGCGGTTAAGCGTGGCAACATCCCCGGTACTGGCCCAGTCAAGCAGCCCCGTTACGCCAAGGGCGTACTCGCGCGGCAGCTTTTCCCGCAGTTCGGTCAGGAAGTCAGCGTATTCCGCCAGGCGCCAGGTGGCGGCATCAAAATCTATCTGGAGACCAACCACCCGGTTACCGCTGCTGTGCCAGCGCGCCAGTAGCCGGATAAGGCGATCGGTGATGTCGTCGGTCAGGTCCAGCGTGGTGAAACGCACGGTAAGCCAGATCTGCGGGAAGGAGAGACGGCTAACGGGCAGCCCCATGCGTTCAAACTCCGGCTTTCCCCGCCGCAGGTTCACCTCGCCCTGATGCAGATACACTGTCCCGGCCTGGCGCATCTCCGCAGTGCCGCTGACGCCGGACCACAGCCAGAAAGCAGGATGATCAGCGGCGCGGACGCGGCTGACGTCCGCCGCCGCGACGCCGCTAAAGCCCGCCAGCAGCACTACCAGTAATATTTGAGCTGCTGTGCCCATACTCCACCCCGGTAATCCGCTTTAAGCGTGTTAAACCATGCCCTGCGCACCGCGGGCTCGACGCTTTCTCCGCCGCAGTCGTTATAGCCCGACGGGGCATAGCACATCACCGCACGATACAGCGCATAGCTTCTGTCTTCCGGCTCCGCCGCAGGGTTGGCGATTATCCGCTGATAATAGGCCTGCCGATCCGGGCGGCCGTCGCTGGTCGCACTTCCCACGGCGGCGTCCAGCGCCAGATTACCCTCGCCTTCAACGTCGGTCTGCACGCTTGCGGAGGTGGTACGGAAAAATTCCCCCAGGCAGATCAGGGCATGGCTGTCATCCGGGCGTTCGTTCAGAGCGGCAACCGTCTTTTCTAGCGACGCGCAGCGGTAGCCGGGGCCGGCCTCCTCTCCCGTCCAGTCAAAGACCGAGAGATCGACATCCGCAAAGGCGGGGTCAACAACCGGCGAACTGATATAGCGACCGAGGGCTTTATCCTGCAACCAGTCGCCGTAGCGTCCGCTAATCAGCGCTTTCATCAGCAGCGTATGAAGCGCGATGGTCTTCTCTTCGCGCCCCGTATCCGCCTTAACCTGCTGGCGCAGGCGTTCCGGCGATGCCAGCGTCTTCAGCACCCTGGCACGGTAGCGCAGGTTGGTCACCTGGCTGTCCGGCGCGAAAATAAGCTGCGACTGACCGCTGTAGACCTGCGTTGCCGCCAGCATCGCCTGGAGGTACTGCTGCTGCTCGATATCCCTGCTCAGCGTCAGCAGATGCGACCAGTGCCTGCGCGCCGCCTCCCAGTTTTTCTGCTCCATCAGCACCCTGCCATACATGGCCTGTCTGCTGAAGGCCAGAATATCGTTTTCCGGCAGCGCGTCGGCCGGGTCAATCGCGGCGAGTACGGCGGCATAGTCCTGCTGCTGTTCCGCCCGGATCAGCGTCAGATATTGCCACAGCGGCAGCAACCCGGCCTTTTCAAACAGCGGTTTGATGCCAGCAAGATACGGCTCATCAACGCAGGGCGTCGCTTCGCCGCATTCAGAACTGCGCATCAGGCGCAGCGTCTGAATAAAGGTCAGCAGCGGCGCGTCCGGCGCGCTGAGGAAATACGCCTCGTTACGGGTCAGATCCTTACTCAGAAGCTTATCGTCGGTCTCCGCCACCAACGATGTCAGTCCGCCAATGGTGTCAACCTGCATCAGCGCCTGCTCAGCACTGCCCGCCAGCCGATCCCAATCCTCAAGATACCAGCTGATGCGGCGCAGCATGCCACGAACGGATTCCGCGTACAGGCCATCGGGCCAGGTTTGCAGATAGGACTGCGCCCGGCTTAGCGCCGCACCTGCCGCCGCTTTATCCACGTTTTTTACTTCAAAGTCGCCGTACAGTCCGCTGGCACTGGCGCTGCTGCGGTTAAGTTCGGTACGCATCAGCATATAGGCGGCGGTTTCGGCCAGCCACGGCTGCGGGCTCTGGCTCAGCGCGGTGAATATCTCGCCCGCTGCCGCATAGTTACCGCCATAAAACTGGTTTGCCGCCAGCAGATAACGCTGGAACAGAGCGGCGGCAGAATCAGCCGGAAAGTTCAGCGCCTCCAGCGCCGTCTGTGCCTCCGCGCTGCCGTTAACCTCCAGCCTGGCGTTGGCCAGCGCAGTACGCTGTTCCGGGGTTAACGCATCATCGGCCAGCAGCGCGCTGTAGTACTGCTCCACGGAGGAGAGGGAGTTAGAAACAAAGCGCTCTTCACCCCCGGCCCGTTTCGCGAAGTCGTCAATCGCCGCCGTCTGAACGCCCAGCTTTTGCGCCGGAATCGAAATCAGCAGCGCCGGTACGGTCACCGTCTGCGCGGCGTCACTGCCCTGCCACGTATACCATTCGGTAATGTGGGGGGCAAAATAGTAGTCCCGGCTGTGGGCAACATCGACCGAGGCAGACTGTACCGGCAGCGTAAACCGCCGCTTCTCGCCCAGCAGTCTTAGCAGGTTGTCGCGCGTATCGTTGCCGGTGCTGAGGATCGGTGGCGTAGCGATTACGCATCCTCCCGCTCCCCACGGACAGCTTCCCATATCTGAAGAGGCCAGCGCGGATGGACTTACGCTCACCGCGCCCACGGCGGCCATCACCAGACTCATTACTCTGCTCTTACCCTTCACATCCAGCTCCTGTTAGCGAAAATCGCCTCATGCATCCCCGAGAGTATGGCGGATATAGTAGTGCGCATCATAACAGTCACCAAATCTGCTAACGTAAATAGAGGGAGAAAACGGTCCTCCGCAGTAATTATCCGTTAGCGTTATAGATGCAGATATAAACAGCACATTAAAACTTCGCTCTTTATCCATATTTTTACACTCCAAATACCACTATTGCCATATAATAATTATTATGAAAATTCATTGCTATTTAGAATATCGCAAATCCCACTAACCTATAAAGAATACCGGCTCAATAAAAACAAAAAATTTATTAAAAATCATATGATTAAATATTTAATCCCTCTAGTAATTATTAAGAATTAACTTACCATCATGCCAGCCCATCCTCAGATAGACGATAAAATATACCGCCATCCCATTTATTGAGATGGTTCTCAGGTTGATAGAGTGCAATATTGAACACCCCCAGCGGAGTCCGGCTGTTAATCACTAACGAACATTTTTTATTTTAATGAGATGGCAAGATGATTTTTTTTGATGAAAACAACCTGTCACCTGTTCGGAAAAGAACCCTGAAGCGTCTTACCCGTTCAGCGCTTAAGCTATATCAGGAACAACACTTTCCCTCACCGGGCGAAATAACCCGGGACGCCGGTTATGCCAGGGTCACGCTAAAAAGTTACTTTTCAACCTACGGCGAGTTTATCGAATACGTGGTGAAAGGGCTGATCGACTTAACGGATAAACCCGAAATGGGGGGTAACGCCGAGGACAACATCGAGAAACTGTTCTGCTGGGGATTTCACCGCCTGAGTTCACATGAAGCCATCATGCGTGACGCCGTGCGTATTGCCCAACAGCGCTGGCAGGAGAACATCGCGGGGAAAAACAACGACACCGACTCGCCGCTGCTAAGAAAGGCGCATCGCCGGATCGCCCTGGCTGAAGCCCTCTCCCCCGTAGCGGACCGGCTGCCGGACGCTGCGCTGCAAAATTTGCTGATGCTGATGTCGGTGCTCTGTAGTACCGAAACCATGACGGTACTGAAAGACAGCTTTATGCTGAGTAATGAAGAGATTTGCGCCCTGACCAGCTGGGGGGCCAGGCTGATGCTTCGTCAGGCGCTGGCGGAGGCCGCCGCCACTTAGCGAGATCTCCATCACAAAACTCAGCCACTCAGATCCGCCGCTAAACCGCTTATCCGCTCCGACAACCGCTCAGCGCTGCATATGACCGCTTAACCACTCTTTCCCCCGTCGGGGGGAAAAATTCGCCACCATATCACCAGTATGACCTTATGCCCTTCTCTTAAAATCCGGGCTCGTCAGCCACAGGGCTGAAATTTTATTTAGTGACTTCTAATACCAGGTATCCTATGAATAAAAATAAGTTATTCAAGCACCTACCCTGGATGATCCTTGGGATCATCGGGGCATGCTGTCTGGCAGTCGTTGCGCTGCGGCGCGGTGAACATATCAGCGCACTGTGGATCGTCGTGGCGTCCGTTTCGGTCTATCTGGTCGCCTACCGCTACTACAGCCTGTATATCGCGCAGAAGGTGATGAAGCTCGATCCGACGCGCGCGACGCCGGCGGTGATCAACAACGACGGCCTTAACTACGTACCGACCAACCGCAACGTGCTGTTTGGCCACCACTTTGCCGCTATCGCCGGTGCGGGTCCGCTGGTCGGCCCGGTGCTGGCCGCACAGATGGGTTATCTGCCCGGCGTGCTGTGGCTGCTGGCGGGCGTGGTGCTGGCCGGTGCGGTGCAGGACTTTATGGTGCTGTTTATCTCTTCGCGCCGTAACGGTGCCTCGCTCGGCGAGATGATCAAAGAAGAGATGGGGCCGGTGCCCGGCACTATCGCCCTGTTTGGCTGCTTCCTGATTATGATTATTATCCTGGCAGTGCTGGCGCTTATCGTCGTTAAGGCACTGGCGGAAAGTCCGTGGGGCGTGTTTACCGTCTGCTCGACGGTGCCTATCGCGCTGTTTATGGGCATCTACATGCGCTATCTGCGCCCCGGCCGCGTCGGAGAGGTGTCAGTTATTGGTATCGTGCTGCTGGTCGCCTCGATTTATTTCGGCGGCGTGATTGCCCACGACCCTTACTGGGGCCCGGCGCTAACCTTCAAAGATACCACCATTACCTTTACCCTGATCGGCTACGCGTTTGTCTCGGCGCTGCTGCCGGTGTGGTTGATTCTGGCCCCGCGTGACTATCTGGCGACCTTCCTGAAAATCGGCGTTATCGTCGGTCTGGCTATCGGCATTGTGATCCTGAACCCGGAACTGAAAATGCCTGCCATCACCCAGTACATTGACGGCTCCGGCCCTCTGTGGAAAGGCGCACTGTTCCCGTTCCTGTTTATCACCATCGCCTGCGGCGCGGTATCCGGCTTCCATGCGCTGATCGCCTCCGGCACCACGCCGAAGCTGCTGGCCTGTGAAACCGACGCCCGCTTTATCGGCTACGGCGCGATGCTGATGGAGTCCTTCGTGGCGGTGATGGCGCTGGTTGCCGCATCGATTATCGAACCGGGCCTCTACTTTGCCATGAACACCCCGCCGGCCGGACTGGGCATTACCATGCCTAACCTGCATGAGCTGGGCGGTGAAAACGCGCCGATGATTATGGCGCAGCTGAAGGATGTGACCATCCACGCGGCGGCCACCGTCAGCTCCTGGGGCTTTGTGATCACCCCGGATCAGATCCTGCAAACCGCGAAAGATATCGGTGAACCTTCGGTACTGAACCGTGCCGGCGGCGCACCTACTCTGGCGGTCGGTATCGCTCACGTCTTCCACAAGATTGTGCCGGTGGCGGATATGGGCTTCTGGTATCACTTCGGTATTCTGTTTGAGGCGCTGTTCATTCTGACCGCGCTGGATGCGGGTACGCGCTCCGGCCGCTTTATGCTCCAGGATCTGCTGGGTAACTTTATCCCGTTCCTGAAAAAAACCGACTCGCTGGTGGCGGGCATTATCGGTACGGCGGGCTGCGTCGGACTGTGGGGCTACCTGCTGTATCAGGGCGTGGTTGACCCGCTGGGCGGCGTGAAGAGCCTGTGGCCGCTGTTCGGTATCTCTAACCAGATGCTGGCGGCCGTCGCGCTGGTGCTGGCCACCGTGGTACTGGTGAAAATGAAGCGTACCCAATATGTATGGGTGACCATGCTGCCGGCGATCTGGCTGCTGATCTGCACCACCTGGGCGCTGGGCCTGAAACTGTTCAGCAACAACCCGCAGATGGAAGGCTTCTTCTACATGGCCAGCCAGTATAAGGAACGTATCCAGGCCGGTGGCGCTGAGCTGACCCAACAGCAGATCGACAATATGCACCATATTGTGATCAACAACTACACTAACGCCGGACTGAGTATCCTGTTCCTGATTGTGGTGTACAGTATTATCTTCTACGGTATTAAAGCGTGGATGCAGGCGCGCGCTGTTGACCAGCGCACCGATAAAGAAACGCCTTATGTACCGGTGCCCAAAGAAGGGGTGAAAATCTCTTCCGGCCACTGATAACACTGAATTACAGCCCCGCCACGCGGGGCTGTCTCCTGCCGCACGGCGGGAGCGTCACTTAAGGAGCGGCGTATGTTCGATAATTTAGGCGCAGCGAAAAAGTACCTGGGTCAGGCGGCGCGGATGCTGGTTGGGATCCCCGACTACGATACCTACGTCCTGCATATGCAGACCAATCACCCGGATAAACCGGTGATGACCTACAAGGAATTTTTCCGCGAACGTCAGCAGGCGCGCTACGGTGGCGACGGCAAAGGCGGAATGCGCTGCTGTTAACAGGAACTCTGTATGAATCCCATTGCGGTAACCGTTTTAACCGGCTTTCTCGGCGCAGGCAAGACCACGCTGCTGCGCCATATCCTGCATGAACAGCAGGACTATAAAATTGCGGTGATTGAAAATGAGTTTGGCGAAGTCTCGGTAGACACGCAGCTGATTGGCGATCGCGCGACCCAAATCACCACCCTGACCAACGGCTGTATCTGCTGCACCCGCTCCAGCGAGCTGGAAGATGCGCTGCTGGATCTGCTCGACGGCCTGGATAAAGGCGATATCGTCTTCGACCGCCTGGTGATTGAATGCACCGGCATGGCGGATCCCGGCCCGATCCTGCAGGCCTTTTTCTCTCACGAAGTGATTTGCGAACGCTATCTGCTGGATGGCGTGATTGCGCTGGTGGATGCAGTGCATGCCGACGGACAGCTGGACCAGTTCACCCTCGCGCAGTCGCAGATTGGCTTTGCCGACCGCATTCTGCTGAGCAAAACCGATGTTGCCGGGGAGAGCGCCGCGCTGATTGAACGGCTACAGCGCATCAATGCCCGCGCGCCGATCTATCCGGTGATCAACGGCGATATCGATCTCTCGCTGCTGTTTAACACCCGCGGATTTATGCTGGAAGAGCAGGTGGTGGTGAAGAAACCGCGTTTCCAGCGGATACACGAAGCGCAAAACGACATCAGTTCCATCGTGGTGGAGCTGGATTATCCGGTGGTGCTGGAGGAGGTTTCCGCAGTAATGGAAAACCTGCTGAGCAGCTTCGCCGACAGCCTGCTGCGCTACAAGGGCATGCTGTGGATTGCCGACATGCCGTGCCGTCTGCTGTTCCAGGGCGTGCAGCGCCTCTACAGCGCCGACTGGGACCGCCCGTGGGAGCCGGATGAGCAGCCGTCCAGCACGCTGGTCTTTATCGGCGTACGGCTGCCGGAAGCCGAGATCCGCGCCGCCTTCGACGGCCTGAAAAAACACTGAGCTACAGCCCCAGCGCCTCCTTCAGGCTTTTCAGATAGCGGCGGCTGACCGGCACGGTATGGCCGTTGCGCAGCAGCAGTTCCGCCTGGCCGTTATCCTCCAGGCGGATCTCTTTCAGCTGGCTCATGTTCACCAGATACTGCCGGTGGCAGCGCAGCAGCGGCGTGCGGCTTTCCAGCGTGCGCAGCGTCAGTTCGGTAAACCCTTCTTTGCCATCCTCACTGGTCACGTAGACACCGCTCATCCGACTGCTGACAAACGCCACCTCCGCCATCTGCAATAGCCAGATCCGGCTATGGCCGCTACAGGGAATAAACTTCAGCGACTGCTGGTTTTCCGGCAGCAGGGAGATATCCTGCACCTGCCGCTCCTGGCGCAGCCTTGCCAGCGTTTTCCCCAGACGCTGCTGCTCAATCGGCTTCAGCAGATAGTCAAAGGCGTGCTCTTCAAATGCCTGAACAGCGTACTCGTCAAAGGCGGTAAGAAACACGATATAGGGGCGATGCCGCCGATCGAGCATCCCCGCCATCTCCAGTCCGCTGATGCGCGGCATCTGAATATCGAGAAACAGCACGTCGGGTCGCAGATTATTCACCGCGCCGATCGCCTCAATCGCATTGCTGCACTCGCCGACAATCTCGATGTCGCCCTCGTCCTGCAACAGAAACCGCAGGTTCTCACGCGCCAGCGGCTCGTCGTCCACAATCAGAACGCTTAACATACGGGTTCCTCCATCGGCAGACGCAGCGTGACGCGGGTAAAGCTGTCCCGGTCGCAGCTCACCGTCAGTCCGTAATCGTCGCCAAAACGCGCACGCAGGCGCTTATCCACCAGGCTCATTCCTAATCCGTTACCGTTACTTTTCGGTTGATACAATCCGGCATTATCTTCTACTTCCAGAACGACGTGTTGACCTTCACTGCGGGCGCAAATGGTGATAGTGCCGTTACCCAGCAGCTGGGACGTCCCGTGCTTAATGGCGTTTTCAACAATCGGTTGCAGGGTGAAGGCGGGTAAATGCTGATGCGCCAGCGCCTGCGGAATGTTCATCTCCACCTTGAGCTGAGACTGAAAGCGCGCCAGCTCGATCTGTAAGTAGGCATTGATATGCTCGATTTCGTTGTCCAGCGTCACGATGTCCGCCGGGCGCTTCAGGTTCTTGCGGAAAAACGTGGAGAGATACTGAACCAGCTGCCCGGCCCGTTCGCTGTCGTTGCGGATCACCGCCTTCAGGGTATTGAGAGCGTTAAACAGGAAGTGCGGATTGACCTGTGCGTGCAGCAGCTTGATCTCCGCCTGCGCCAGCAGCACCTCCTGGCGCTCATACTTACCGGCAAGGATCTGCGCCGACAGCAGCTGCGCAATGCCTTCGCCCAGGGTGCGGTTGATCGAGCTGAACAGGCGGTTGCGCGCCTCGTACAGCTTGATGGTGCCAATCACCTGCTGATCCTCGCCGCGCAGCGGGATCACCAGCGTAGAGGCCAGTTTGCAGTTGGGGTGCAGCGAACAACGATAGGGGATTTCGTTGCCGTCGGCATACACCACCTCGCCGCCTTCAATCGCCCGCCAGGTATGGCTGGAGGAGATCGGTCTGCCGGGAAGATGATGGTCGTCGCCCAGCCCGGTGAACGCCAGCAGCTTTTCCCGGTCGGTGATCGCTACCGCGCTGATATCCAGCTCCTTATACAGCACCTGCGCCACCTTCATACTGTTCCGTTCGTTGAACCCCTGCCGCAGGATCCCTTCCGTCGAGGCCGCGACCTTAAGCGCGGTCGCGGAGAAGGCCGAGGTGTACTTTTCAAACATCGCCCGCTTGTCCAGCAGGATGCGCATAAACATCGCCGCGCCCAGGGTATTCGTCACCACCATTGGCGCAGAAATGCTGCTGACAAGGTGCAGGGCATCCTGGAACGGGCGGGCAATCAGCAGAATAATCAGCATCTGCACCAGCTCGGCGACAAAGGTTATCGCCCCCGCCGTCAGCGGGCTGAACAGCATATCGCTGCGCCCCCGCTTAATTAAAAAGCTGTGCAGCAGACCACCGAGCAGGCCTTCAATAATGGTTGAGACCATACAGCTTAGCGCCGTCATCCCGCCCAGCGAATAACGGTGCAGGCCGCCGGTCAGCCCCACCAGCCCGCCCACCACCGGACCGCCGAGCAGTCCGCCCATGACGGCGCCAATCGCGCGGGTGTTGGCAATCGAGTCGTCGATATGCAGGCCAAAGTAGGTGCCCATAATGCAGAACACGGAGAACGTGATGTAACACAGCAGCTTATGCGGCAGCCGAACGGTGACCTGCATCAGCGGGATAAACAGGCGGGTCTTGCTCATCAGCCAGGCAATAACCAGAAACACACACATCTGCTGTAGCAGCAGTAAAACTAAGTTGAACTCGTACATGCCCTGCAATCCACATCCTAAAGAGAGGATAAAATAGCGCGATTAGCGAAACGTTTCTTTGGCGCAGCCCCGAAAACGGCGATTTACTTTCGCTAATTATCACAATCTACGCGATCCCTCCCCCCTTACCCGTCAATGACATGTATAATTTATGCTTATTAAACAATAAGGAGCTGGCCGGAATGGACATAACGCACTCTTTTTTACGTTACAGAGCACCCGTCGCCCGCCTCCTGCTGGCTGTCGTTCCCGCGCTTTTCGCCCCGGCGTTTGCCGCCTGGCAGCCGATCGATATCGACGACGATCGGGCCCTGCTCTCTCCGCCGACGATCTCGGTACGCAACGGTACGCTGTTCTTCGACGGTAAAATCTCGGAAGGCTCCGCGAAGGCCCTGCATCGTCAGCTTGAGATGCGCCGGGTGGAGAAAGTGTCTTTCAACAGTATCGGCGGCGATATCCAGGAAGCGATGGCCATGGGCCGCGACATTCATAAGCGCAAGCTGGATGTCGAAGTCAGAAACGCCTGCGCCGCCGCCTGCGCGAACTACATCTTCCCCGCAGGTAAGGGGAAATTCCTCAGCCAGAACGCCTATCTGCTGTGGCGCGGCAGCCTGCACAGCCCGGCCGGTGAAATCGCCCCGGACGCAGACAGCGGTACGACCGCTGAACAGCCGATTGCGGCGGCAGATCTTGCTGAGCTGAAGGAGCAGGAGGCGCAGTTCTTTAAGGAGATTGGCGTCAACGGCGAGGTGGCCTGGTGCCCGCAGAGGGAGGAAAACTATCGCCAGACATTCCCGGAAAAGTGGTTCTCCTGGTCACCGGCTAACCTGGCTACGTTCGGCATTACCAATATCCACTTCACCACCAGCGCCGCCCGCTGGCAGCAGGCCATGACCGCTAAAGGCGTCATTTTCGCCGATCCCTGCTCTTAACGCGCCTCCGACCGGACCATTCCGGTCAATCAAACCAGTTAATCTAAAGAAAGCAGAGGGATTAACTGGTTACCGCTCATCAGCCAGCGTAAAGATTTGCAAATGGCTGGCGGGTTCTCAGGGTTCATGGTAGAAGTGTCAGGTGTTTAACTACCGGAGACAATTTCCTTTCCGCACTGACGAGAAGCAACAACGCGGATAAGTTGTAAAAATTATGGACAATAAGTTCAGAAACGAACGCACTACCCTCTCTGCCGTACTCTCTTTTTCTCCTTCTCTTTCCGGTGAACAGCACTGGCGTAACGCGCTTTAGTCCCGCACTTCCGCTTATGGCCGCTGCGCATATCCTGCGTAACGTCGCCCATCATACTCTTTCAGCCTGCGCCGGTTTTTGCCCGCGTTTTCAGGCGCGTTAACTCTTTTTTGCGGAAGATGCATCATGTTCTATTGGCTATTACTGGCGCTCGCCATCGCCTTTGAAATTACCGGCACCCTGCTGATGAAGTGGTCGGGGGTCAGCGGCAATCCTATCGGCTATTTTTTAATGCTGCTGATGATCGCCCTCTCTTACATAACCCTGTCGTTTTCGATTAAAAAAATCGCCCTCGGCGTCGCCTATGCGATGTGGGAAGGGATCGGCATTCTGTTTATTACCCTGTTCAGCGTACTGCTGTTTGAAGAGCCGCTGTCGCTGACCAAAATCCTTGGTCTGACGACGCTGGTCGCGGGGATTATGCTGATTAAATCCGGCACCCGAACGGCGAAAAAAATCGTGCAGGAGGCGCAGCATGCAGGCGTTTGAGTGGGTTCATGCGGCGTGGCTGGCGGGGGCTATCGTGCTGGAAATTGTGGCGAATATTTTCCTGAAACTCTCCAACGGCTTCCGTCGCAAACTGTACGGTATCCTGTCGCTGGCGGCGGTGCTGGCCGCGTTCAGCGCGCTGTCGCAGGCGGTAGAGGGCATCGATCTGTCGGTCGCCTACGCGCTGTGGGGCGGCTTCGGTATTGTGGCTACCGTCGCCGCCGGCTGGATCCTGTTTGGTCAGCGCCTGAACCGCAAAGGCTGGGCCGGTCTGGCCCTGTTGGTGCTGGGGATGATCCTGATTAAACTGGCATAGCTCAGCGGTAGTACACCGCAATACGCTGGCCGTTAAGCTGCTCGATGGTGACCGGCAGGTCGAAGATATCTTCAATCACCTGCGGCACCATCACCTCCTGCGGCGTACCGCGAAACACCAGCGCCCCGCTCTTCATCGCCAGAATATAGTCCGACCACGCCGAGGCGAAGTTGATGTCGTGGATAACCAGCACAATCGATTTATCCAGCTCGTCCGCCGCCCGGCGCAGCTGGCGCATCATCGCCACGCTGTGCTTCATATCCAGATTGTTGAGCGGCTCATCCAGCAGCACGTATTTGGTGTCCTGGCACAGCACCATCGCCACAAACGCCCGCTGACGCTGGCCGCCGGAGAGCTCATCCAGATAGCGGTTTTGCAGCGCCTCCAGATCCAGAAAACTGAGCGACTGCTCAATATGACGACGATCGTCCGCGTTCAGCCGCCCCTTGCTGTAGGGATAGCGGCCAAAGCTGACCAGGTCATACACCGTCAGGCGGCTGGTGAAGTGGTTCTCCTGGCGCAATACCGACAGCACCTGCGCCAGCTTTTCGCTGTTGGCGTCGCTGACGTCCAGTGCATCCACGCTGACCGTACCGTTGTCCGGCACCAGCAGGCGGCTGATCACCGACAGCAGCGTGGATTTACCGGCGCCGTTGGGCCCGATAATCGAGGTCACGCCCGACGACGGCAGCGTGGCGCAGATATCCGCCAGAACGGGCTGCTGGCCGTAGTGCTTACTGACGTTTTTTACTTCAATCACTTTGCAGCCTTCCTCAACAACAGATAGATAAAGAGCGAACCACCGGCAAATTCAATCACCACTGACAGGGTGCCGGCCATGCCGAGCAGCCTTTCCAGCACCAGCTGACCCCCGATCAGCGTAATCATTCCAATCAGCACGCTGCCGGGCAGCAGATCGCGGTGCCGCCACGAGCCGATCAGCGGATAGGTCAGGTTCACAATCAGCAGTCCGAGAAACATCATCGGCCCGACCAGCGCGGTGGAGGTCGCCACCAGCAGCGCAATCAGCAGCAGCAGGCCGGTTACGCTACGGCGGTAGGCGATGCCCAGCGCGGTAGCGGAGTTGGCGCCCAGCGCAATCACGTCCAGCCGGTGACGCATCCGCCAGACCACGACCGACACCAGGGCGACGATCAGCGCTGACACCATCAGCACGCTGCTGTCGGCGCGGGTGAAGGTGGCAAATATCCGGCTTTGCAGTACGGCAAACTCACCAGGGGACATCAGCCGCTGCATCAGCCCCGCGGCGCTGCGAAACAGCGTGCCGCAGACCAGGCCAATTAACAGCACCCGGTGCAGATCCATGCCCGAACCATCCAGCAGCCAGCGGTAGAGCAGCGTGGCAAAGGTCACCAGCAGCAAACCTTCGGCCAGGAAGCGGCCAACGCTGCCCAGCATACTCAGCCCGCCGATATCCAGCGCGAAGATCAGCAGAGTCTGCAACAGCACGAACAGCGATTCCAGCCCCATCACCGACGGGGTCAGAATGCGGTTCTGCGTGATGGTCTGAAACAGCAGCGTGCCGATGCCGGAAGCAAACGCCACCAGCACCATGGTCGCCAGAATATGGCCACGGTGCATCAGGATATAGCCGATATTCCCCTTCAGCCCGATAGTCATAAAAATCGTCATCAGCACCAGCACCAGCGCGCTGAGCAGCAGCAGACGCCGGGCCGGTGACAGGCGGGAGTGGGTTAACGAATCAGTGTGCACGGCGCTTTGACCTCACTATCAGCACGAGGAAAATCACCGCGCCCAGCACGCCCAGCAGCGCACTGACGGGAATTTCAAACGGATGAATAATTAAGCGGCCGAGGATATCGCAGGCCAGTACCAGGATAGCGCCCAGCAGGGCCACCCAGGGAACGGTGCGGCGCAGGTTATCGCCCAGCGCCAGGCTGACAATGTTCGGCACAATCAGCCCGAGGAACGGCAGCACGCCGACTACCACAATCACCACGCCGCTGATCATGGCAATCATCGCCATACCAATCAGCATCGTTTGCCGGTAGCGCAGGCCAATGTTTACCGAGAAATCGCGGCCCATTCCCGCTACGGTGAAGCGATCGGCTATCAGCGCCGCCAGCAGGGTGATGATCCCCACGCCCCACAGCAGCTCATAGCGCCCCTGCATTACGCTGGAAAAGTCACCCGACTCCCAGGCACCCAGCGCCTGAAGCAGATCGAACTTCATGGCAAAGAAGGTGGTGACCGAGCTGAACACCGCCCCGAGCATAATGCCCGCCAGCGGCACCATCAGCGACGACTTCATTTTGATACGGCTAATCAGCAGCATAAACAGCGCCGTGCCCAGCAGGGCAAACAGCGTGGCCGCCCCCATTTTCAGGATGATGGGGGCTTCCGGGGCCACCACCAGCACCAGCAGCAGGCCCAGGCTGGCTGACTGCGTGGTGCCGACCACCGAAGGCTCAACGAAGCGGTTCTGCGTCAGCATCTGCATAATCAGGCCGGCAACGCTCATCGCGCTTCCCGCCAGCAGCAGGGCGGCAGTGCGGGGAAAACGGCTGATCAGCAGGATCTCGCGCATCTCGGGATCGCTCCAAAGACTGACTAACGTGACGCGGCTGACCCCGACAAACAGACTAAAAATAGTCAGGCCCAGCAACAGTGCCAGGCCCGCGGTAAAGGCGAAAGATTTCATTCAGGGCTGAGCTTTTGCTTTATCCAGCGCCTGCTTCACCTGATCCATCAGCAGACTGTAGCTTTGCAGGCCACCGGCGATGTACAGCGAACCGGAATCCAGATAGACCACCTGCTGCTTTTTCCAGGCGTTAGTTTTGCGGATCAGCGGGTTATCCAGCACCTGCTTAGCGGACGCTCCCTCTTTACGACCAATCGCGCTGTCGCGATCCAGTACAAACAGCCAGTCAGGGTTGGCTTCCATCACGAACTCAGGCGATACCGAGTTACCGTGGTTACCGGTTTTCGCAAAGGTCGTTGCCGGCTTGAAGCCCAGCACATCGTAAATAAAACCGAAGCGGGAACCCGGCGAGTAGGCGCTGAGCTTGCCGCCGTTGACCATCAGCATCATCGCGGTGCCGGTCTTAGCCGATTCCGCGCGAACGTCGGCGATCTGCGCGTTAAAGGCGGCCAGCACCTCTTTCGCTTTCTCCTGCTTGCCAAAAATTTCGCCCAGCTGCTCGGTACGCTCGGTCATGCTTTCGATGAACTTCTGCGGATCAATATCAGGGGAGATAGTTGGAGCGATTTCACTCAGTTTGCCGTAGGCATCACGCGCGCGGGCACCGGCAATAATCAAATCGGGCTTTTCGTTACTCAGCGTTTCGTAGTTTGGCTCAAACAGCGTACCGGCGTCGAAATAGGCGTCGCCGTTATATTTTGCCAGGTGCGCCGGGTAGTGGGCGCTGGTTTTCGGCACACCAATCACCTTCACGCCGAGCGCATCGGTAATATCCAGCGCCGCCGGGCTGAGTACGACAACGCGCTGAGGATCCTTCGGTACGGTGGTCGTCCCCTGAGCATGGGTGATTTGCAGCGTGGCGCTTTCGGTGGCGAACGCCGCGGGCGAACAGATCAGCAGCGCGGAGAACAGAGACGACGTAACGGCCTGAGGAAATCGCATTTTCTCTCCTGAGAATAAGAAATATGATTGAAATGAGAACGATTCGTATTAGTTTTGTGCGGGATGATAACGATAAAAAGCTGAAATGTGTAGGGTTTCAGATCAACACTACGTGCGAATTCGCCCTTTCCCGGCATAAACCACGCGTTCTTTTAGTCGCTTCGTGGTCCTACCAATTTAAAAGAAATGTGAATATCACGCACAGAAAGACAATATAACCATCACATCTGTTGTTTTATACTAACAGAATATTAACTATCAGCAGCAGAACACCCCATCTCGCCTTTTTGGTCCGACCAATTTGGTATAGAAGACTGCTCCTGGAGACACCCACATGCAACCGTGGCAACAAGTTTACGATCCGCTCGGCAACATCTGGCTTTCAAGCCTGATTGCCGCTATTCCGATTATTTTCTTCTTCTTCGCGCTGATTAAACTCAAGCTGAAGGGCTACCTCGCTGCTACCATCACCGTGGTGCTGGCGCTGCTGGTGGCGCTGTTCCTCTACCGTATGCCGGTGGACCGTGCGCTGGCCTCGGTGGTGTACGGCTTCTTCTACGGGCTGTGGCCGATCGCGTGGATCATCGTTGCCGCAGTGTTCGTCTATAAAATTTCGGTGAAAACCGGGCAGTTCGACATTATCCGCGCCTCGATCCTGTCGATCACCGAAGACCAGCGTCTGCAAATGCTGATCGTCGGCTTCTCTTTCGGTGCCTTCCTGGAAGGCGCGGCCGGATTCGGTGCGCCGGTGGCCATCACCGCCGCGCTGCTGGTCGGCCTGGGCTTTAATCCGCTGTATGCCGCGGGCCTGTGCCTGATCGTTAACACCGCGCCGGTAGCCTTCGGCGCCATGGGCATTCCCATTATCGTTGCCGGGCAGGTCACCGGCCTCGACAGCTTCGAGATCGGCCAGATGGTGGGCCGCCAGCTGCCGTTCCTGACTATTATCGTGCTGTTCTGGATTATGGGAATTATGGACGGCTGGCGCGGCATTAAAGAGACGTGGCCCGCGGTACTGGTGGCGGGCGTCTCCTTCGCCGTGGCGCAGTACCTCAGCTCGAACTTTATCGGCCCGGAGCTGCCGGATATCATCTCCTCGCTGGTCTCGCTGGTGTGCCTGACGCTGTTCCTGCGCGTCTGGCGGCCGGTGCGGATCTTCCGCTTCAAGCCGGCCGACAATGCCGAGATTAAGCCGATAACGGTGCAGAAGTACCGCCCCGCACAGATCCTGCGCGCCTGGATGCCGTTCCTGTTCCTGACCGCCACCGTGACCCTGTGGAGTATTCCGCCGTTCAAGGCGCTGTTTGCGCCGGGCGGTGAGCTGTACAACCTGGTGGTCAATATTCCGGTGCCGTACCTCGATAAGCTGGTAGCTAAAATGCCGCCGGTGGTGGCAGCGATTACCCCGTACGCGGCGGTATTTAAGTTCGACTGGCTCTCCGCCACCGGTACGGCGATTATCGTTGCCGCGCTGATCTCCATTGTTTACCTGAAGATGAAACCGGCCGATGCGATAAGCACCTTCACCAGCACGCTGAAAGAGCTGATGCTGCCGATTTACTCTATCGGAATGGTGCTGGCCTTCGCCTTTATCGCCAACTACTCCGGCCTGTCCGCCACCCTCGCCCTGGCGCTGGCCCATACCGGCCATGCCTTTACCTTCTTCTCGCCGTTCCTCGGCTGGCTGGGGGTGTTCCTGACCGGTTCAGACACCTCATCCAACGCGCTATTTGCCGCGCTCCAGGCCACCACCGCACAGCAGATTGGCGTTTCCGACCTGCTGCTGGTTGCCGCGAACACCACGGGCGGCGTGACCGGTAAGATGATTTCGCCACAGTCGATTGCCATTGCCTGCGCCGCCGTAGGGCTGGTCGGCAGAGAATCCGATCTGTTCCGCTTTACGGTTAAGCACAGTCTGATTTTCACCTGTATGGTAGGGGTCATTACTACGCTGCAAGCCTATGTGCTGACCTGGATGATCCCATGACCGTTACGCTACCGCCCTCGGGCGCTGTCCTGCTCGCCGGACGTATTAAAAGCCTGATCCGCCTGCGTGAGCTGAAACCGGGGGCGCGTCTGCCCGCCGAGCGTCAGCTGGCGCAGGAGCTTGGCGTCTCGCGCTCATCACTGCGCGAGGCCATCCGTACCCTGATCGGCGAAGGCGTGCTGTACAGCAAACCTGGCGGTGGCACCTGGCTTTGCGACGAAAGCGCGCGCTGGTCGGAAGAACGCATCGTGCAGCCGCTGAAAGTGCTGGTTGCCGATGACCCGAACTACCGCAATGACATTCTGGAAGCGCGCCACGCGATTGAGGCCAGCACCGCATGGTATGCCGCCCTGCGCGCGACGCCCGCCGATAAGGAGCGTTTACAAAGCTGCTTCGACGCCATCCAGCAGCAGGAAAGCGTATCCGCTGATATGGCGAACCAGGCCGACGTACGTTTCCATTTGGCGATTGCGGAGGCCTCGCACAACGTGGTGCTGCTGCAAACCATGCGCGGGTTTTTCGATCTGCTGCAATCTTCGGTGGCCCATAGCCGGGAGAGGATGTACACCGTCCCCACCATTTTTGCCCGCCTCACCGAACAACACGAAGCGCTGCTGAAAGCGATCCTGGCCGGCGATCCGGAACGGGCGAGAAAAGCGGCGCAGCATCACCTGGGGTTTGTGCTCACCACAATGAAAACCCTGCATGAAGATGAAGCCCGGCAGCAGCGCAGTATCCGGCTGCCGGATGAAGAGAATGATGCAACAAAGGAAAGAACTGATGATTATCTCAGCCGGAACTGACTACCGGGCCGCGGCGAAACGTACTCTGCCCCCCTTCCTGTTTCACTACATTGACGGCGGCGCCTACGCCGAACATACGCTGCGCCGCAACGTTGAGGATTTGGCGCAGATTGCGCTGAAGCAGCGCGTGCTTAATGACATGTCCGAACTCAGCCTGCAAACCACCCTGTTCAACGAAACGCTCGCCATGCCGGTGGCCCTCGCCCCGGTTGGTCTGTGCGGGATGTATGCCCGCCGGGGAGAGGTTCAGGCCGCGCGTGCGGCGGCGGCGAAAGGCATTCCTTTTACGCTTTCGACCGTATCGGTCTGCCCGATAGAAGAAGTTGCCCCGGCGATTAATCGCCCGATGTGGTTCCAGCTTTACGTGCTGAAAGATCGCGGTTTTATGCGCAACGCGCTGGAGCGTGCGAAGGCCGCCGGCTGCACCACGCTGGTGTTCACCGTGGATATGCCAACTCCCGGCGCACGCTACCGCGATGCGCACTCCGGGATGAGCGGCCCGAACGCCGCCATGCGCCGCTATATGCAGGCCGTACTGCACCCGCAGTGGGCGTGGGATGTCGGGCTGAACGGCCGCCCGCATGACTTGGGCAATATCTCAACCTATCTGGGTAAGCCCACCGGCCTGGAAGATTACATTGGCTGGCTGGCAAACAATTTCGATCCCTCCATCAGTTGGAAAGATCTGGAGTGGATCCGCGAGTTCTGGGACGGTCCCATGGTGATCAAAGGCATCCTTGATGCCGACGATGCACGCGATGCCGTGCGTTTTGGCGCGGATGGTATCGTGGTCTCCAACCACGGCGGCCGTCAGCTGGACGGCGTGCTGTCAACGGCGCGGGCGCTGCCGCAGATCGCCGATGCGGTCAAAGGCGACATCACCATTCTGGCCGACAGCGGTATCCGCAACGGCCTTGACGTGGTGCGTATGATTGCACTCGGTGCCGACAGCGTGCTGCTGGGCCGCGCCTACATCTATGCGCTGGCGACGGCGGGCCAGGCCGGAGTAGAAAACCTGCTGACACTGATTGAAAAAGAGATGCGCGTGGCGATGACCCTGACCGGTGCGAAAAGCATCAGCGACATTACCCGCGCTTCTCTGGTGAACAACGGTCTGGTGTGATTGGAAACGGGCGGCCGTCCGCAGGCCGCCTTTATTGACCCCGCCGTTTACTTGTAAAGCGGCAAATTGCCGGTCAGGCGGCTGATTTTCTTTTTCGGGCCAATCAGACCAATAGCGACCAGCTCAATGTGCTGACTGTCTACCGGTGAGATACGATCCCCGTACTCTTCATAGGTTCTGCACGACTGCGCCAGCGCGCTGAACGGCATCGCGTAAATCTCCTCATCTTCGGCACTGACGCTTAGCAGGTGGCGGACATACTCTCCCCCCGCCAGCAGTACCGGCAGCGGCGCATAAATCACCCCGGGATAGTTCACCCCATCCGCGCTGCGTAAATCCGGCCCGACCAGATTTTCAACGGTACGTCCAAAGCTGATGCCGATAACGCTGGCGGCATTCATAGCCAGGCCGGGGCTGAGCCGATCGTCAATGACTACAGTACAACGGTGCAAACTGGCATCAAATTTCATTGTCTTTCCATGATGTGAGTGAAAAAGTCTGATGAATAACCGATCAACAGTATGCGCCATCTGTCCGGGTAAAAGTTGTCTTAATCGCTTGAAAAATCGCTAATAAAGGGCATGATTTACCTCATATACTCCAACAACAGAAAGAGTCTGCCGGATGAGCCTCACCCCTACCGAGATTAAAATTCTGACGCTGCTGCAACAGGACGCACGCACCACCAACCAGAACCTTGCCGACGAAATAGGCCTGTCGGCCTCCCCCTGCTGGCGCAAGGTGCGCAGGCTGGAGGAGGATGAAATAATTCAGGGCTATCGTGCCGTACTGAACCGCAGAAAAATCGGCCTGGGCGTGATGGTCTTTGTTCGTGTGGCTATCGACAGCCACAGCGACACCGATGCGAGAAGATTCGAACAGGAGGTTGCCGCACTGGAACACGTTATCGCCTGCTACAGCATCGGGGGCGATGCCGATTTTCTGCTACAGGTGGTTGCCCGCGATCTGGATGCCTATGCGGAGTTTTCGATGACAGTGCTTCGCCGCCTGCCGGGGATCAAAGAGATGCAGAGCATGTTCGTACTGAAGGAAATTAAGCCGCTGGTCGGCTATCCGATCGCCAGGCAGGGTTAGCACACGGCAGATAAGGCTTCGGCCTCTTCAGTAGCCGGTGTTAATCACTACCGCTGTGTTCATCGGAGGGGTGCGAGGAGTAACTGTTCATAAAGGCCTGACGCCAGGCTTTAGGCGAGATGCCAAACCGCAGCTTAAATAGCTTACTGAAGATGCTGGGGCTACTAAAACCACACATGTAAGCGATAGTATCAATCCGCTCGTCAGCGAAATTCTCTAAACGATAGCGTGCAGACTTCAGCCTGAATTCCTGCAAAACGCGCATAACCGACGTATGTTGTTCCATAAACGCGCGATCCAGACCCGAACGCGAGCAGCGCAGTTCAACCGCAATCGCATCCGGTGACAGATTCACCTGGGCATAGTGCTGTTCGATATAGCGCTTTGCCGCCGAAAAAATATAATTCTTACTGCCTTCAATCCGGATCCCCCGCTCCTTACCGATATCTGCCAGCATCAGCAGCGATACGCTGTACATGCCGTCAAGAATACTGGAGATAGCTTTAGTACTCAGATGCGCGGCGTGCGCGTCCAGCAGCATCATTTGCGAGCGAATAAACGGCGCCAGCGGCTGTTCGTCCAGGGAGAGCGCCAGTTCATCCAGCCCCCCTCCCAGCGCCGCACGCGCGTCCGCGTAGGGTAAAATTAAAAACAGCTGCTTTACATGGCCGCTGTTGTAGTGCAGCGGCTTGTTTCTTTCATACAGAGCCAGCGCGCCTGCCGTCATCACCTTACTTTCTTTCAGCGTGCGTCCCGACAGCTCCACGGTTCCCTGCAATAACAGCGAGATAAACAGGCTGTCCGCATCCGGCTTGTAGGGGTTAAAAACGCCGCTGTTCGTGGCACCAAGCACCGAGCTAAAGGTTCCCTGCGCGGCGTTGGATATCCGCGAACTTGCCCTGTTGTCCCCTGCCCGGCGCTGGTGGTTAACGTCCGTCTCATAGGGTTCACAATGCGTTGTTAAGAACTCGTATCGCGAGTCGGTTTCCGTTCCGGCAGTGTCAACCGTATGGAACTGATACAGCCCCTCAGGTCTGGGTAGCACTATCGAAATGGGTCGCTTAATAAATGGCTGATTCATTTGGTTTCACCCGCAGTATTAAATACGCAGAATCCGTTCCAACGCATGAAATCTAAACAAAAAACACTATTAATAAAAGACTCCGCTCTCCCTTTTTTAACTGATGAGGGAGAAAGACAAAAAATGACGGGCAAAGATATTTGATGGAATTAGGCTTTTACTTATAGTAATGACCTAACCAGTAGCTGACCTTAACAGTTGGCAAGGTGGAAATCTTACACTTTCTTTACTGTTTTGAGTCAGCTTTTGCGCATGACGGGCCATCGTATCTGGCCGGCGCACACACAGCAAAACATTAATAATATTTATATTTAATGATATCAGCTCTGATGTATTAAATAGAAAATGTAAATCATGTTTATATTTTATTTTTTAAGTTTCAAAACTAATAATAACACTCCCCGGGGAACATACAATGGGTGACATTATATTAATGACAGCAGCAATACTATTAATATTTGTTTCTGCGTACAGTTTATTTTCTTATATTAAAGACAGAAAAACGTCTTCTTTCCCTAAGAAAAAACGATAGATTAGCGTGCTTTTATTGATTTGTTCTTATTTTATTAAGCCCGTTTAATCGGGCTTAAGCCCATTCCCTGAAGCCTGCGCCCGACTTACGCCCCCTTAGCCACATCACATCTTCAACACACTGATCTATAGATAATATTTAGCGATTATCGCGATTTTACCGCACCGCCGATGGCGAAAAGTAGCGAAACCTTACTGACACGTAATGTTACAGAGCGGCATCTTCTTTTTTGCTCAGGGCTTATACCTCCGTCACACGCGGACGATCCGCCCACGCTCCCTGGCGATGGCAGATCGGAAGTTATTTTCGCCGCAGCTCTAAACTTCAGCAATATCCTATTGTGCATTAGTAAAACAGCTAACATTTGCGATACTTTTAACTCTGTTTATTAACAGGCGTGGCTATCACTCAGGAAAACAGTAAGTGTCGCTGTGTGATGCTGATTTCGCGGGAGTCGGAATGGGTGCCCGCAAGCCGCGAGCTGATACCGGACTAATCTCGGATGTCGCCGGGCGGTGGCAAGGCCGACATCGGGATCATCCCCGGCATGGCCGGGCGGCGGTAAGGCCGACATCGGGATCATCCCCGGCATCGCCAGGCGGCGGCAAGGCCGACATCGGGATCATCCCCGGCATCGCCGGGCGGCGGTGACGCGGCCAGAAAGCCGCGCAGAAACAGGCAGAAAAAGGAGAACGGGCCCGTGGGGCCCCGGACCGGCGTTACATCTGGCAAATTTGAAAACGCTTCCTTACAATGGTGAACTGCTAACAGGATATGCAAGGAATGACGGTGTCGAAAGCTATTCCAAATTCCACCATTGTGGATATTGCCCGACGAGCTGGCGTCACCAACATCACGGTATCGCGGGCCTTTAACAAGCCCGAGCTGGTCAAGCCCGCCACACGTGAAAAAATTCATGCGATAGCCAAAGAGCTTAACTATGTTCCCAACGCTTTTGCTCAGGGATTAAAAAATAGCAGCAGCCAGATTATCGGCATTGTCACCAGCAGCCTGTATAACCCGTTCTACTCGTCGCTTATTCAGCGGGTGTCGCGTATTGCCCGCAGGCAGGGCTATCAAATTATGCTGTTCGATACCGATGGCAGTGAAGAAGCGGAAAACCAGGCCATTCAGGCGCTGTTTAGCTATAAGGCCAGAGGTATTTTACTTTCCGCCGTTCGTGACGATAAACAGTACCAGCCTGACTATCTCGAACTGGCCGAGGCGTATCATATCCCGTTGATTCTTATCGATCGTGATATTTATAACCGCAGTCTCAGCGGTGTGTTCCTCAACAACAATGAAATTGGTCAGCTGGCGGGGAAATATCTGGCAGCGCAGCCGGAGGGTAACATGCTTATTCTCGGTGGACCTGAAAACTCAGAGATTACGCTGAGCCGTACGGCGGGGATCGTCGATGCGTTAAAAGGGAAAAAGAATAAGATAACCATCATCAACGGTGACTACGACTTTATATCCCAGCAGGCAGAGGTGAAACGCTGGCTTTCTCAGGAGGAGAATCAGCCTGAATATATTATTGGTCTGAACGGTATTATCACCCTGGGCGCAATGGCCCTGTGCCATCAGCTCAATATTTATTCTCGCGTGACGTTCTTCTCCGTTGATGAACCGCCCAAGGCGGCCAGTTACGGTATGCAAATCGCCGGGGTGTATCACGATACCGACATGCTGGGCGAGATTGCCGCCGAGCTGCTGTTTAGCGCCATCAAGACCGCAGACGCCGGGCACCCACCGCGCAGGGAGTACTTCACCGGTAACCTGGTCATTCCGTAGAGATGAGGCAATCCGCAAACGCCAGATCGTTGACGCGGACAGCGCTAAAAACCGACCCGCCAGGGTCGGTTTTACACAGGGAAAGGGCCGGGCCTGCGCCGCTCTCGCGTCACTACCTGCGCCGCACCGAACTCAAATAAATCGCCGCCAGGATGATGCCACCTTTAACCACGTTCTGAATATAGGGCGATACGCTCATCAGGTTCAGACCGTTGTTCAGCACCCCCAGCATCATTGCACCGACCAGCGTCCCGATAATCGCCCCTCTGCCGCCGGAAATCGCCGCCCCGCCGAGCACCACCGCCGCAATAGCATCCAGCTCAAAGCCCTCTCCGGCATTGGGCTGGCCGCTCATCAGGCGTGACGTCAGCACCAGCCCCGCCAGCGCCGCGGTCAGACCGCTGATGACGTAAACCAGCATCTTGTAGCGCGGTACGCGTATCCCGCTCAGCCGCGCCGCCTCTTCATTGCCGCCAATCGCATAGACGTAGCGGCCAAAGGAGAGATGATTCAGCAAAATCCACGCCACGATATAGACGGCGGCCATCACCAGAATAGGGACCTGGATCCCCATCACCGTGCCGCGCCCCAGGAACGAGAAGGCCTCCGGCAGACCGGAAATCGGATATCCTCCGGTGTAGAGCAGCGCCAGCCCGCGGGCGATGCCCATTGAGGCCAGGGTTACGATAATTGGCGGCATCCGCAGCCAGGCAATGCAGGCACCGTTAGCCACGCCAAACAGCGCGCCGACCATCAGCGCGGCCAGCACCGCCAGCGGCACGGGAACGGCGGCCAGCATCAGTCCGGCGGCCACCGAGCCGGCCAGCGCCATTACCGGTCCCACCGATAAATCGATACCGCCGGTCAGAATAGCGCAGGTCATGCCGACCGCAATGATGGCATTAATAGAGACCTGCCGGGCGACGTTGGTCAGGTTGTTGACCGTTAAAAAGCTGTCGTTCAGCACGCACATCAGCAAAAACAGCACCACAAAGCCGATAAACGGCAGTACAGCGGGATGATGCAGCCATTTTTCCCAGCGCTTAGCCAGCCCTGGCCCGGCGGTGCGGGGTGTAGAGGTTGAAGACATCTGTTCGATTCCGCTCATTGTGTGCTCCCGGTGGCATGTAGCATGATGTGGCCTGACTCAATTTCACTGCCGGACAGTTCAGCGACGATATGCCCGGCACGGAACACCAGTACCCGATCGCAGACGCCGATAATCTCCGGTAATTCGGATGAAATCATGATGATAGAAATTCCCTTCGCCGTAAGCTGCTGCATCAGCTGATAAATCTCCGCTTTCGCCCCCACGTCAATGCCGCGCGTGGGTTCATCAAATATCAAAATATTGCAGTCGTTGTTCAGCCAGCGGGCGATCACCACCTTCTGCTGATTGCCGCCGCTGAGGGTGGACACCGCCGTCTCCGCATCGGGCGTTTTTACCCCCACCGCCCGGATCAGCCGCTGCACAATATCGCGCTCTTTCCCCCCATGAATGAAGATCTTCCCCCGCTTTTCATGGCGATTTAGCGTGATGTTTTGCGCAACGGAAAACGGCAGCACCAGCCCTTCGGTTTTACGGTTTTCCGGCAGCAGGCCAATACCCTGCTCCAGCGCCTGCGCCGGGCTGCGCAGATGGCCGGGTTTGCCGTTCAGCCTGACGCTTTTGCGGTAGCAGGGGCTGGCCCCAATCAGCGCCGACACCGTTTCCGTTCGTCCGGAGCCCACCAGCCCCGCAAAGCCGAGGATCTCCCCCGCGTGCAGGTGGAAACAGTCGGTGACGTCCTGCTTACGCCGTTGGATAGTCGCCTCCAGCAGCCGCTGCGACCGGTCCGGCTCATGCAGTTTGACCGGGAACGTATTCTCAATTTTTCGGCCCACCATCAGCTTCACCAGCTCATCGACGTTGGTGTCGCTGGTGGGCAGCGTGTCGATATAGCAGCCGTCGCGCAGCACGGTAATGCGGTCGCACACGGCAAAAATTTCGTCCAGATGGTGCGAGATAAACACCATGCCGACGCCCAGCAGCCGCAGGTCGTTCATCACGCTGAACAGATGTTCGGCTTCACCCGGCGTGAGCGTTGCCGTGGGTTCGTCAAGCACCAGCACCCGCGCATCCAGCGACAGCGCCTTGGCGATTTCAACAAACTGCTGCTGCGCCACGCTCAGCTGTTCTACCGGGCAGTCCAGGTCAATATCCACCGCCAGCCGTTTAAATACGCTGCGGGCCTTACGCCGCATTTCCCGACGGTCCAGTAATCCCCAGCGATTTTTTATTTCACGGTTAAGGAAAATATTATCCACCGCACTCATATAGGGAATAAGTGAGAACTCCTGAAAAATAATACCAATCCCGGCCTCAATCGCCTGGCGATAATTAGAAAACTGGCAGGAGCGGCCCTGCAATATAATTTCTCCTTCATCGGGCTGATGAATACCGCACATTATTTTCACCAACGTTGACTTTCCTGCTCCATTCTCTCCGAGCAGGGCGTGTATTTCACCGGTTCCGAGCGTCAGGTTAATACCGTCCAGCGCCTTTACTCCGGGGAAAGATTTCTTAATCTGTTTTAATTCCAGTAGAGGTGTCATCAGCATCGTTTCCGGATTATCGCTCTGCCGAAGCAGAGCGAAAACTAAGGCATTTACCAGCTAAAGCCCTGCGCATTGCTGCGGTCGATTAATTTAACTTTAACCGGAACGGTGGCGGGAATATTGGCACCCCAGTGGCGGGCCAGCGCCATACCCAGGGCGATACGCAGCTGATCGCGCGGGAACTGGGCCGAGGTAGCAATAAACGGTGAGTCCGGTTTTTCTATCTCTTTAATGGCTTCCGGCTGGCCGTCAACGCTGACCAGTTTAACCTTAGCGCCGCTGCTCTGGATTGCCGCCAGCGCACCCAGCGAACCGGTATCATTGACGCTGAAAATACCGTCCAGATCCGGGGTTGATTGCAGCATATTTTCAGTCACGGTCAGCGCGGTCGCCCGCTCCTGCTTGCCGTTCTGTTTGGTTACGATCTTAATATCCGGGTATTTTTTCATGGCCGCTTCAAACCCGCGTACGCGTTCCAGAATCGGCACCACCGGGATACCGTCAAGGATGGCGACCTTGCCTTTTCCGCCTAAGGATTTCGCCAGATACTCACCGGCCTGCACACCTGCATCATAGTTTTCAGAGCCAACAAAAGCGTCCAGCGGACCTTCTGCCTGGGCGTCAATCGCCACCACCACCGCTCCGGCATTATGGGCGGAGAGTACGGCGGACTGTACGCCAACCGAATCGGTTGGATTAATCAGCAGAATATCAATTTTCTTTTGCAGCATATCTTCAATATCGTTGATCTGCTTAGAAACATCGTGATGCGCATCGGCCACATAAACCTTTGCACCAATTTCTGCCGCCGCCTCTTCCAACGCCTGCTTCATTGTTACGAAGTAGTCGTTATTTAATTCCTGGAAGGAAACGCCGATGGTCAGTTGTTTTGCTATCGCGGTATTTGCCGCAATAAGCATGCCGCCCGCCATAATATATGGCAGTGTTTTTTTGACGAATGAGAACATGGATTTTCTCCTGTAGGGTACATTATTGTTATATAACGCTGGAAAACTAAGGAACAAGGATCACTTTTATTGAATCGGTTGAATCTGCTAAAGCAAAGGCGCGATCCCACTGTTCGAGGGAATAACTGTGGGTCACCACGCCCTTAGATGTCACCAGCCCACGCTCAAACAGGTCGATGGCGATTTCATAGCTGTAGGGGGCCAGGTGCGCGCCGCGAATATCCAGCTCTTTGCGGTCACCAATAATTGACCAGTCAACGGTGGTTTCTTTGCCAAATACGCTGAACTCTACGAAGCGGCCCAGCTTACGGATCATTTGCAGCCCCTGGGTCACGCCAACCGGTGATCCCGTCGCTTCAATATAGACATCGCAGCCGTAGCCCCCGGTCAGGGACTTCACGATCTTATCGGCATCCTCTTTCAGCGGGTTGATCACCACGTCGGCGCCAAACGCTTTTGCCAGCGCCAGACGGTCATCCATCGCATCGATCACAATCAGCTTTTTCGGCGTTTTCAGCTTCGCCACCTGCACCATGCACAGGCCGAGTGGACCGGCACCGGCCAGCACCACCACGTCATCCAGCTGGATATCACCGCGTGCGACCGTATGAATGGCGCAGGCCATCGGCTCAATCAGTACCGCGTCCTCATGGCTCAGGCTTTCCGGAATTTTATGAACAATCGCATTGGCCGAGAAGCGCATATATTCCGCCATCCCGCCCTCCGCCACGTCTTTCTGGAAGCCGTAGATATTGTGCGTTTCACACATCCAGTAGCTGCCGGATTTGCAGTAGCGGCAGTCCCAGCAGGGGACAATCTGCTCGGCAATTACCCGCTCACCGACGCGGAACTTTTTCTCGCTGCCCTCGCCCAGCGCGGCAACGCGGCCGTAAAATTCGTGCCCGGGGATCACCGGCGGTTTGACCCACGGCGTTTCACCCCAAAACATCTGCGCACCGTTTTTACATTTACAGTCCCCGGCACAGATACCGCAGCCGTCCACTTTGATCACCAGTTCGTTGGCCTTTGGCACCGGCACCGGTACCTGCTCAAAGCGATAATCCTGCGGCCCATGACAGACTACGGCACTCATCTTTTCAGGCAGCTGACTCATTTCTCTCTCCAGTAGCAAAATTTAGCATCACAAATCAATAATGTTAACGTTGTCATTATTCAGGAAATAAAAAAGATAAAAAAATAATTTTCTTTAAAATTATATTATTACCTTTATTCATTACGGATAAAAACAAATGACAACGTAAACATTGGTTATCATATAACCAAATGCCTTAAACAAAATCTTTGACACATATCACATATCATTAACATGCAGTTTTGGTGATTAACAAGTCAGATCCCGATCCCACTAAACCCGCCGAAATGTGACCATTTAAGCCCGTTTTTGACCGTTTATGGCAGACTTACCGGCATCTTCAGCCTGAATGGCCACATCTCTATGTGGCCGATCTCCGGTCGCCCAATGTGCCCGGCGGCGTCACCTTAAGATCGAACCGGAATGGATGCAGCGGCGTTACTCTAAGAATGAATCAGACAGGATACAGCGGAAGCTGGAACGCATTGGCTCTCCTGACCCGCGACTATTTCTGGAAAATGCGCCCCTCATGCCGCCGTACCCGGTGCTGTTTCAGCCTTTCACGTTTTTATCCAGGGGTTTATCTTTGCCAATAAAACCCAATGAGGTAATGTTTACGCTCCTGAAACCGGTCATTTCTGGGGCCGTAATTCGCCTATCCTGGAAGGTCAATGAAAACAAAACCCAGCACGGATACCCGTATGCGTCGGGAATTCACGCGCAGCGTTATCGTCCCGGCGATAATGGTCGTGCTGTTTTCACTGGTGGGATGCGGGCTGACCGCCTGGTGGGTGACTGTACAAAGCAACGGTAAAGCGCTGGAGAAGCAGCAGCAGGTGATCAAGAATCTGCTGGCTCAGCACCTCGACGAGTTCAGCCGCCAGCACCAGGATTTACTGCGCGAATCGGAACCCGTCGATTTGCTGCTGCTGCCGCGTCCCCCGGCAAACTGGCTGTTTCGGCTGATTGGCGACAACGAAGTGTATCTGTTGGATGAACAGCATCGCCCGCTGAAAGCCTGGCAGCCGGACGGCGTGGCGCCCTTGGCGCGCTTCAATGAAATCGCGCCGGCCCTGGCGGCCAGTCTGAATGACCGCGATACGCTGACCGCCGACTATATCCGTTTGCGTGGACGGGTAGCAGAAGTTGCCGTCGCCAGCGTACCCGGTGACGATCGCGGCTACCGGCTGGTTTTTATTCGCTATCTGCGCAGCAGCTTTATTGATTTTCTGACCCACCGGGGCGTCGTCAGTAACTTTAGCTTTAGCGCGAGGCAGCTTGAGGGATCAAACAGCGCCGGTTTTCTGCTGACCTCCCGGGACGGTACGCCGGTCAGCGAAGTCTCGTGGGAGCCGATGCGCCCCGGCAGCCAGATGCTCAGGGTCACCGGACCGCTAATTGCGCTGGCCATTCTCAGCATTACGCTGATGTGCCTGATCATGATCCGCCGCCTGTGGCGCTCCTCAATAACTCTTTCCACCTCCGTACGGCAGCTGGCCAACAGCGAGGCGCGGGCCAGATATCTGGCGCTGCACGATATTTTAACCGGCCTGCCGAACCGTAAATGGATCGATGAACAGCTCAGCCAGCGCCTCAGCACGCTGCCGCAGAACGGGCAGAGCTTTGCCCTGCTGCTGCTCGATCTGGACCGTTTTAAAATCATTAACGATACCTGCGGACACCAGACCGGTGACGAACTGTTGGTAGAGGTCAGCAGGCGCCTGACCGGGCTGCTGCCGGGGCAGGATGTGGTTGGACGGCTGGGCGGCGATGAATTTGTCATGCTGATGGATAACGTCACCGATGAACGGCAGATCGTCGCACTTTGCCAGCAGATTATTGCGCGGCTTTCGCAGGCGATGAACCTGAGCGGGCATGAGCTGTGGATCGGCGTCAGCATCGGCGTCGCGGTCGCCCCCCGCGACAGTATGGACAGGCAGGAGCTGATGCGTAAGGCGGATATTTCGCTTTACGCGGCCAAGGCGAAGGGCGGTGAACACTACCGCCAGTTCGTGCCGGAGATGGATGAAGCCCTGCAAAAACGCCAGCTGCTCTCTCAGCAGCTTCGGCTGGCCCTGGAGAGCGGCAGCGGGCTGGCGCAGCTCTATCAGCCGATTATGGATATCAGCGGACAGAGACCGGTCGCCGCCGAAGCGCTGCTGCGCTGGCATCATCCGCAGCTCGGTGCCATCTCTCCGGCGGAATTCATTCCCGTTGCCGAAGAAACCGGGCTGATTATTCCCCTTGGGAATTGGGTGATGGAGCAGGCCTGCCGTATGGCGGTCACCTGCCCGCATCTGATGATAGCGGTGAACGTTTCGCCGCTACAGTTTCTGGCCGCCGACTTTATCACTACGCTGATGGAAAGAGTGACGCGCCACGGCATCGATCCGCATCAGCTAGAGCTGGAAATTACTGAAGGTGTCCTGCTGGAGGATAAGGATCGGGCGCTGCACAATATCAGCGTGCTGCGGCAGGCGGGTTTCTGTATTGCGCTGGATGATTTCGGCACCGGCTACTCCAGCCTCAGCTACCTGATCCAGTTCCCGGTCGATATCATCAAGATCGACAGGAGCTTCACCCAGTCGCTGGGCGTGCGCGAAAACTCCGCGACCATCGTTGAATCGGTGATCACCCTGGGCCACAGTCTGGGTATCACCGTGACCGCCGAAGGGGTGGAAACCCCGGCCCAGAAAATGATGCTGGAGGCCGCAGGCTGTGACCGGCTACAGGGATTTCTGTTCAGCAGGCCGATCTCGGCAGAACAGCTTCACGCCCTGCTGAATACCCAGGCTCCCTGAATATGTGACCAGCGCGCTAGCTGCCGCCCAGCGTGCGGCGATACTGGCCGGGCGTCTGCCCGGCGTGGCGCTTAAACGCCCGGCCGAAGGTAATGGCAGAGTCGTACCCGACCTGCTGCGCTATGGTTTCCAGCGCCAGCTGCGGATGGCGTAGCAGGCAGCGCGCTCGCCATATCCGCCAATGGGCCAGGTAGTCGCCCGGCGTCTCCCCGGTTACCTGTTTAAAATGCACCATAAAGGCGGAGCGCGACATGCCCGCCAGCTGCGCCATCTCAGCCAGCCGCCAGGGGTGCTCCAGCCGCCGATGGATCTGCCCGAGGAGCGGACGCAGGCGAACGTCGGCCACGGCAGCAATCCAGCCCTGCTGCGGCGGAGCCTGCTGGTAGTGGGCACGAAGCGCCTGCACAAACAGCACATCGGCCAGGCGGCTTATCACAATCCGCGATCCCAGATACGCTTCGCCTGTCTCCAGCGCCAGCAGTTGCAGGGTTGCCGCCAGCAGCGGAGAGCGTTCGGCATCGGCGGGGATCACCACGCAGTCCGGCAGCAGGGCCAGCAGCGGCTGCGCGCCGCTGGCATCGAAGGTCAGCCAGCCGCACAGCAGCTCCGCCGGTTCACCCGCTCCGCCAAAGCTGGCGCTGCTGCCGGTACAGTCGGCAAACACCTCTTCACAGGCGCGCGTCGGCGTCTGCGGCCCGTCGCTCAGCGATAGCAGCGTTCCCGGCCGGGCAATAAACCCCTCCCCGGCCTTAAACGGCACCGGCTGCTGCCCGGCTACCCGCAGCCAGCCCGTTCCCTTCAGCATAAAACCAAAGCGGATTGAGGCGCTCTTGACAAAGCTCACGCCCCAGGGTGCCCGTGGATGCAGGCGCGAATAGAGTGCGCTGTTAACCCGCATCGCGGCAAAAACATCATCAAGCGGATCCATAACACAGCCTTATTCTGGACGAAAGGTCAGTAAAATTACCTTTTTAGTCATTAACAGTACAGCTTACCGAACGTAAGGTAACGCTCTTACAGACAAAGGAGCACATCATGTACAGCTATCGTCTTAACGGTTTTGGCAGCATCGACTGCCTGCAACGCATTGAAGAACCCCGCCCGCGTCCGGGACGCAGACAGGTGCTGATCCGCGTGGCCGCAGCCAGCCTGAACTATCGCGATCTGGCGATCCTCTACGGAAAAAGTACGCTGGCCCCCGATGCCGGGCTAATTCCCCTTTCCGACGGCGTGGGCTACGTTGAGGCGTGCGGAGAAGCGACGACACGCTTTCGCTGCGGCGACCGCGTGGCGGGTATTTTTTTCCCGCAGTGGCAGGCGGGTCGGCTGACGCCGGCAAACGAGGGCGGCACCTACGGCAGCCGGGCGGATGGCTGGCTGACCGAATACAAAGTGGTGGATGAGGATGCGCTGGTGGCGGTGCCCGCCGGACTGAGCGATGAGCAGGCCGCAACCCTGCCCTGTGCCGCCGTAACCGCCTGGAACAGCCTGATGCAGTCACGCCCGCTCCAGCCCGGTGAAACGCTGTTGACTCAGGGAACCGGCGGCGTTGCGCTGTTCGCCGTACAGTTCGGCCGCCTGATGGGACTCAATATTATTTCGCTGACCTCCAGCGACGAAAAAGCGGCGCTGCTGCGGCGGCTGGGTGCCGACCATACCCTGAACTACCGCCGGTATCCCGAGTGGCACCGGCAGGTCAGAGAGTTGACGGCTGGCGTGGGGGTGCAGCGCGTGGTGGAGATTGGCGGCCCTGGAACCCTGCTTAATTCACTGAAGGCGACCGCTTCCGGCGGTGAAATCGCCCTGCTGGGCTTTGTGGCCAGCGGCGAACGCCCGATAGATTTTATGACCTTATTTACCCGCGGAGCCACCGTTCGCCCGTTCAGCGTTGGCAGCCGGGAAGACTTCGAACGAATGAATCTGGCGGTGGCGCAGAGCGGGCTACAGCCGGTTGTCGATCGGGTATTTCCGTTTTCTGCGGCGGTGGAGGCATGGCGATACTTCGACAGCCAGCAGCACTGCGGCAAAGTGGTGATTAGCATGAAGGTGAGTTAGCGGGAAAAGAGACTCAGCGGGTCAGGCTTTCACGTGGCCCGCTGAAAAGGCGTACTTTAAAAAGATTTCCTGATGTAATAATTAGAAGAATTATCAGTTATCTTTCTTTATTATGCTTCCCTCCCTCACGCTCGTAGCGGCGTCGGGCGGTGTGATTCAGATAAAGTGCCCTGGTGAGGCGTAAACCGTTCTTATTAAATGTTCTGGTAACGTGTCGTTAGTGTGATCTGTACCGCAATGTTACCGGGATTCGACTACAGTAGAGGTTTTCTCAATCGCTGGGAACGGGTAAAAAATACTCTTGTTGTTATGAAGGTAAAATGATAATTACGACCCGGTAGCACACAGTTATCTTATTAATTTTACTTTATATAATGGTTACGGACTAACAATGAAAATTACTCTTACTGACAATCCCATTTCTGCCGATGAAGATTTTGTTATCGACAACCTTTGGGCATACAACGCCAGAACGACCCCGGTTGATATCCATCCACTCTTCCTGACTCTGCGCGACGATCGGGACCAGATCCTGGCCGGACTTGTCGCCCGCACCTGGTGGGGGGCGCTGGAGATACAGTATCTGTGGGTCAGCGATGCCTGCCGGGGTAAAGGCACGGGCCGTGAGCTGATACAAAGCGCCGAACGGGAAGCGAAGAAACGCGGCTGCCACATGGCCTATGTCGATACCTTTGATTTTCAGGCGAAGGGGTTTTACGAAAAGCTAGGCTATGTGGCCTACGGCGAACTGGGTGATTACGCCCATCAACACACACGCCATTATCTGTCGAAGAACCTCTGACAGTGACGGATCGCAGGGGGACGTTATGAATGTATCGACTGGCAAACAGCAGCCTGGTCTGAGCGCACTGATCGCCATGATGGAGCACTTAGCCGAACCCTGGGGCATTAAAGATCCGCAGTCGCGTCATGTGTATATGAATGAAACGGCATACCTTTACACCAATACACCGAAAAGTTTTGCCGTTGAAGGAAAATCGGACAGTGAGTTTCCCGCAGCATGGGCCGAGTGCGAAGACGATCTGATTGAACACGATCGCCGCACGCTGGCCAGCCAGGGACGGGTCGCGGTGATCGAAACCCACTACTGGTTCGGTCAGGATGCCCTGACACCCTATGTCAGCGAGAAAATCCCGCTGTACGGTGAACAGGGGGTGTTTATCGGCGTGGCCTGGAATGCCAGGCTGCTCGATACCCGTTCGCCCCTCAAGTACATTACCCAGCAAAAACCGGGCGTGATGACGACCGAGGCCAGCACCAACCTGTTTACCCGCTCTGAGCTGGATACGCTGTTTCTTATGCTGCAACGCTTATCCACGAAAGAGATTGCCCGCATTTATAATCTCAGCCATCGCACGGTAGAAAACAGAATTTACAGTATCTATCAAAAGGCCGGTGTACATACATTAAGCCAGTTCGAAGAGTACTGCCGCCAGCTGGGGCTCGACAATTTTATACCGGATCGCCTGATCGAAAAGGGTATCCAGTTTATTTAATCGCAAGGATGAAGATCGTGATAAAGATAGAAGACTACCCGCTCAGTCGCGTTCCCGAGAATAAACGCGTTTCGTTTCTGAGCGTTGCGGTGGTACATATGGGCATGCTGACCGCGCTGGATCAGTTTATGCTTGGCGCGGTGCTGGGGGACTCGATGGATCTGGCCAGCGCATTTCTGGCGATCCTGGCCGGCAGCGTTATTTTTGGCATCGTCACCTTCGGGCTGGGCTACGCCGGGATGCGTGAGGGGATCTCCGGCAGTTTGCTGGCGCGCTGGTGCGGCTTTGGCCGTATCGGTTCCGTGATAATTGGCCTGGTTGTCGCCGTCAGTCTGCTCGGCTGGTTTGGTATTCAGAACGCCATTTTTGCTAAATCACTCAACTTCGCGCTGGGCGACAGCCTGGGCTTTCCGCTGGCCGCCACCCTCTCCGGGCTTCTGCTGACCGTCCTGGTGACCTTCGGCTTCAAGGCGCTGCGCGTGACCGCCCGTATCGCCGTACCGCTGTTTATTTGTCTGGTCGCTTTTATCTCATTTAAGACCCTTTCCGGCCACAGTCTTCAAGAGATTATTGCCCTGCCGCCCGGCGGCGCACCGCTGACCATCAGTGCGGCGATTACGATGGTTGTCGGCGGTGCGATTGTCGCCAGCCTGATGACCCCGGACCTGACGCGCTATTCCCGGTCGGCTAAGCATGTCGCGGGGGTGACCCTGATGACGATTATTGCCGGGGAGTTCATCGTCAACGGCCTGGCGATTATGATTGCCCGCACGCTGCAAACCGCCGATGTGGTCACCATTATGTCGCAGGTCGCCGGCGGCGTTGGTCTGCTGGTGGTGATCCTCTCCACGCTGCGCGTCAATGACCTGAATCTGTACTCATCGTCGCTGGGCGTGATCAACGCGGTCGAAGGGATCTGCGGTAAAAAACTGAAATACCGCTATACCACGCTGGTGATTGGTCTGCTCGGCACGCTGCTATCCGTGCTGGGGATCCTCGATCGCTTTGTGGATTTCCTCACCGTGCTGGGCGTGGTCTTTCCACCTATCCTCGGAATTATGCTGGTGGATTATCTGCTGCTGCGCAGCCATCGGGGAATGCTGGACCGCACGCGTCAGCAGGGCAAACTGCCGAGCGACAGCGAAACGCCGGTCATCGGCTGGACGGCGATTTTCGCCACGCTGGTGGGCAGCGCCGTCGGACTGTTAACCGAATGGGGCGTGCCGACCATTAACTCGCTGCTGGTTGCCTGCGTGCTCTACTACGTGGTGAAGCTGGCGCAGTCACGCGGTCGGGCAGACACAGTCTCCGCCTGATGTAACAGCGGGCGGCCCTGCTCCGCCCGCTTTTCCACCCACCACCGAATGTGGAATTTTCGGTGAAAATGCATTTCCCGCACGTTTGTACAATCTGTTTACCCCGCGCAAAACGTAATTTAACACCTGATTCAACGCATTTTTTTACGCTGTGGAGCGCTCATTCCAGGCATCTTGCGCAATCAGATTACCGTCTTTAAACAAATGGGTAATCTTCTCGTAGTTAAACGCCACCTCTTCCATGTGGCCTGTACCCGGACAACTCCGTGTATCATGCATTACCGGACAGACGGAAATGACTTTTACATTTTCCAGGGTTATTCGGTAATACTCCACTTCCTGTCCGGCATAGTTGATGTTATAGAATCGAAACTCCGCAGATTTTAATGTCTTGCCTGTTGCTGCAGCTTTAAACAGGTACGGTGAGGCGCTATCAAGCTCTTTTGTAAACTGAAAGGGAGAATGCTGACGGGTGCCGGTAACCTTTCCAGTCATGATGTCAGTTGGAATGGTGATTTCGTGGTGTAATCCCCTTAACTCCATGCTTCCTTCTCGATCCTTAACGTCCGATGAACCGCGAATGATTGAACCACCATCATCAGTTAAAAATAAGTGAACAGGTACTGCCATATTAAGTTCTCCCTACTTGTATTCAGTCATATAACCAGCGGCCAGCCTTTGCCGATTCAATTAGCATACCGACAGTTAAATCAGGTACGAGCACAGGCGAGGTTTTATTAAAAGGATTCCATGAAAAATGGCTAACCGGGTAATAGGCGTCTATTTTAAAACTGCCCCGTTCAACGTTAAATTTCTCAAAGAAGCCGTTCATCAAATCTTCAGCTTCAAGCTCATCAATGCTCAGGTCAGTATCGAGATCAGTTTCAGGCGTTAACTCCACCTTTTTAATATTAAACAGATACGTACCAGCATAGGGACGTATCAGGTCATACACTCTCTGTTCAATACTCTCTACCATAGCTTATCATTGCCTCTGGCTATTATGTTGTAGTCACGCAGGGTGCGGTAGGTAATTTGTGACACGTCGGAAGCAAGCATTATCACGCCAATTACGGGAATCGAACGGCCCACAAATGGCGCAATATTACGGACCATAACGCGGCGAGCCGTCCAGGGAGTATAGCCTCCAAGCCAGGTGGGTAATGAAATACTAAAGGGAAATTTTGTTTTTTTAAAAATCGCCCTCGCGCCCTTAGAGGCATAAGATGTTCCTTTAGTAGCACCGGCGATTTTACCTCTTGTACCTAAGTTATTTCTCCCTGAAACGATGGCGACAATAGCGGTAAAGTCAGCGGCGCCAATGCCAAACTGACTGGCTGTATTCTCACAAAAAATCATGAACAGAAGCTCTGCTGCGGATAAGTTTGATTTACCTGCATAGAAGTATGTTCCATTTATTTCCTCAACTGTATCCATCAATTTCCCTATTATCGCTCCATGTCAGGCCAATCTTAACTTTCTGAAGTAGAATATTCTCTGGCCGGGCATAGAAATCCTGAAAGAAGTGTTGTAACAGACAAAATGTTGCATACCTGCACCGTCTTCGCCCACCACCGAATGTGGAATTTTCGGTGAAAATGCATTTCCCGCACGTTTGTACAATCTGTTTACCCCGCGCAAAACGTAATTTAACACCTGAGGTACATCGGATGTCATCACGACCTCTGTCGTTACGTTCAGGAGATTAACCATGACAGATCAGCACTATGACTACATTATTATCGGCGGCGGTTCCGCGGGATGCGTTATCGCCATGCGACTCATTGAAGCGCAGGCGGGCAGCGTACTGCTGCTGGAGGCCGGGGGGCGCGACAGCAGCCTGTTCCACCGGATGCCCGCAGGTCTGGCAAAACTCTCGCCCGATACCCGCTGGCCGTACCATACCCTCCCTCAGACCCATATCCGAAATCGTGTGATGCAGGTCGCCCAGGGAAAAGTGCTGGGCGGCGGCAGTTCCGTTAATGGCATGATCTATCTGCGCGGCCAGCCGCAGGACTACGATGACTGGGCTGAAAAGTGGGGATGCCACGGCTGGGGCTGGGACGATCTGCTGCCCTGGTTCAGAAAGGCAGAAGATAACGAGCTGCTCAGCGGAGCCTATCATGCGCAGAATGGACCGCTGCGGGTCAGCCAGACGGCCTATCGCCATCCGCTTACCGAGGCGTTTGTTCGTGCCGGGCAGGAGCAGAGTCTGCCCTACGTCACTGATTTTAACGACGGTTCACCGCACGGCGTCGGCTTCTGGCAAACCACCACCCGCAACGGCACCCGCGCCAGTACCTCGCGCGCCTATCTGCATCGCGTGCTGAACCATCCGCAGCTGACGCTGGTTACCGGCGCGGAAGTCCAGCGGCTGATTACAGAAAACGGCAGCGTTCGGGGGGCGAACTACCATACGGATCACAAGAAAAACTGCGTTGCCCATGCGCGCAAGGAGACCATTCTGTGTGCCGGCGCCTTCGGCAGCGCCAAAATTTTGATGCTGTCGGGCATTGGGCCACGACAGCACCTTGAGGATATCGGCATCCCCGTTCTGGCTGACCTCCCGGTAGGCAAGTATTATCAGGACCATCTGCATATGTCGTTGAATGCCACCGTCACCACGGCCAACAGTATGTGGGGCGAGGATAAAGGGCTGCGGGCGGTCAGAAACTTCGTGCAGTGGCAGTGCTTCCATACCGGCCTGCTGACCAGCAATATCCTGGAGGGAGGCGCGCTGCTGGATACCACCGGCAGCGGCCGGGCCGACGTACAGTTCCACTTTCTGCCGGTGCTGGACAATTTTGAACAGGGGCCGGGGGCCAATCCCGCAGGGAGCGAGCACGGCCTGACGCTGAAAGTCGGCTATTTACCGAGCCAGTCGCGCGGAGAGGTCAGACTGAGCAGCAGCAACCCCGCCGCTGAGCTGGCGATTGATGCCCGCTACCTGAGCGATCCCGCCGATCTTGCCGGACAGATCCGTGCGGTGCAGGCCGGCCTTCGTCTGCTGCGTAGCCCGTCTATGCACTCGATTGTCAAAAAAATTCTGCATCTGGATAACGTTAAGGAAGAGGATGAAGCGGCCATTACTGACTTCATCCTCAATGACATTAAAACCGTCTATCACCCGATAGGCACCTGCCGGATGGGAACGGACCCGGCGACATCGGTTGTCGACCTGCGGCTGCGCGTACACGGCATCCCTAATTTGCGCGTGGCCGATTGCAGTATCTTTCCGCAGATCCCCCGCGCGAACACCAACGCCCCCACCATAATGATTGCTGAAAAGGCCGCCGCTCTGATTCTGGAAGACGCGTCCAGCTCCGCCAGTCAGCCTCGCTAACCCCCGGCTTCTGCCGTATGGCAGAAGCCTCGGAATCGACTAAAATTAATAAGTTATGGGAATTATCCCAATGAATTCAATTCTCATTTCATTATCTTTTCTTCTCAATTATAAATAAGAATAATTATCAAACCTATTTAAAAAACAGAACAGATAACATTTAAAATGAAATAATTATCACTTACCAATCATGATCTTAGACAATTAAATTAAATTTAGCTTTTGCTATATTAAACGGTTTTTATTTTGCCAGGATGCGTGCATAATGCGCAGAAATCACCTGTTAATCACGGCCTATAATAATTTAAAGGAGTCACCATGCTGACAAATGAAATGACTGCCAAGCTGAACGATCAGCTTAATCTTGAATTTTACTCTGCTAACCTCTACCTACAGATGAGCGCCTGGTGTAATGACAAAGGTTTTGAGGGCGCTGCCGCATTTCTGCATGAACATTCCGTAGAAGAGATGCAGCATATGCAGCGTCTTTTTAGCTACCTGAGCGACACCGGGGCGATGCCGGTACTGGGCACCATTGCGGCTCCGCCGGTAACGTTTAATTCTTTGCCGGAAGTTCTGGATCAGGCCTACAAGCACGAGCAGCTGATCACCGCGAAAATCAACGAGCTGGCCCATGCTGCCATGACTACGCAGGACTATTCGACCTTTAACTTCCTGCAATGGTACGTTGCCGAGCAGCATGAAGAAGAGAAGCTGTTCAAATCCGTGCTGGATAAACTGGCTCTGGTCGGTAACAGCGGTCAGGCGCTGTTCTTTGTGGACAAAGATCTGAAAAAGCTGAGCGAGCCGGGCACCACCCAGAGCTAAACCGCCGCAGACATCACGTGCGCTAACTCCGCCGTGACGCCGCCTCACCAGGGCATGAAGCCGCTGTCTTTTTTAAAGATAGCGGCTTTTTTATTGAATCCTTACTGCCGACTGGCATCATCCGCTGTCACATTTAGTGAGAAGAGGTCGCCCGCCCGCGGGTAGCATCCGATGTTTGACCACACAGCTGCTCTTCTAGCTCTTCAAGCGATTTGCCTTTCGTTTCCGGCACGCGTTTAACTACAAAAATAAAGCCCGCTGCGCAGATGATACCGTAGAGCATGAAACTGCCCGCGGCACCCAGACCGGCGTTCAAGATCGGGAACGTATAGGTCAACACAAAACAGGCGATCCACAGTGCCAGGGTCGCAATTGACATCGCCAGCCCGCGAATACGGTTCGGGAAGATTTCTGCCAGCAGCACCCAGGTGACCGGGGCCAGCGTCAGTGCGTACACCGCAATCGCCGCCAGGACCAGGATCAACACCGGCCAGCCGGTAATACCCAGCGTATAGGCACCGGCAATCAGAGCGTAGCAGACGGTCAGGCCACCCGCGCCGAGCAGCATCAGTTTGCGGCGGCCCAGACGATCGACCAGCGGCAGCGCCAGCACGGTGGCGGCAAAGTTAATCAGCCCGGTTGCCACAATCGACTTAAGCGTGCCGTTGATATCAAAACCGGCCGATGCAAAAATTTCCTGCGCGTAGTTAAAGATAACGTTGATGCCGCACCACTGCTGGAATACGGCCAGCACAATACCGGTGATCATAATGGGCAGAACACGGGGTTCCAGAAGCGATTTGAAGCTGGCCTGCGCCTGCTGACGGTCCTTATCTACCGCCACGGCGATTTCCTGAAGTGTCTGCTGAGCGTAGCCGGATGAACCAATTTTATTCAGCGTCGCCAGGGCACGATCTTTCTTGCCGGCCAGCATCAGCCAGCGCGGGGATTCCGGCACCCACATCAGCAGCAGTAAAAATACCAGCGACGGCACGGCTGCCGAGGCGAACATCCAACGCCAGCCATACTGACCGTTCCAGGTTTCACGCAGCGCGGCGTGGGTGGCTTCACCCACTACCGGCTCGGCAATCATCAGATTGATCAGCTGCGCGGCCAGCACGCCAATAACGATGGTGAGCTGATTTACCGCCACGAACTTGCCCCGTTTATCGGCGGGGCTGATTTCAGCGATATACATCGGGCTAAGCGCTGAGGCAATACCGATGCCCACGCCGCCGAGAATACGCCACCAGACAAAGGTATCAAAGCTGTTCGCCAGCGCAGTTCCGGCGGCCGAGGCCACAAACAGCAGCGCGGCAACAATCAGCGGCATACGGCGGCCAAGCTTATCGGCAAACCAGCCGGAAACCAGCGCGCCAAAAACACAGCCGACCAGCGCCGAACTCATTGCCCAGCCGGATTCGGCGGGGTCGGTCACGCCAAACCAGGCTTCATAAAACGGTTTGGCACCGCCGATAACCACCCAGTCGTAGCCGAATAGCAGACCGCCGCAGGCTGCCACAAGGCAGATGCTCCATACGTAACGCATATTTAGATTTTGATTATTATTCACGTAAAACTCTCCGCACCAGGGTCAAAGTGCGCCTATCTCAACATCGTTACCGGCAGGGGAAAGTTCAGAGCTTCACAGATTTTAGTAAAAGGAGTTTAGTAAACTACGCGGCCGCAGGATCGGCTTCGACGTACAGATAGCCAATTCCCAGAATCTGGCGGGCGCGATCCAGCTGGCCAAAATGTACGTTGGTGGCTTTGCTTTTCAGCGCGTCGCGCGGATCGAACGGATTGAAGTCGATTTGTCTGACGATGGTATCCAGCCAGCTTTCGCCGAAGGTGCAGCTGCGCCCGTAAAGCCAAATCTGATTAATATTCAGTGTATTGAGGAGATTATACAGACTCATACCGATAGCCTCCGCACTGCTCTGCGCCCACGCAACAATCCAGGGTTCGCCCGCCTGCCATGCCGCCAGCAGCTGGCTACTGGTGAGGGGGGCCGCATCGGGGGCGTGCGCCTGCGCCTCTATTTTCAACTGGCTGAGCGAAGCGACCGTTTCCAGGCAGCCCTGACGACCGCAGTTACAGCGCTTGCCGTGCGGATCGACGATGGTATGGCCGATCTGCCCACTGCCGTAAAGATTTCCGCGAAAAATTTCGCCGTTGATCACGAAAGACGAACCGATGCCATAATCGACGTTGATAACGCAAAACTCGCTTAATGCGTTGCTGTTCAACCACTTTTCGGCCAGCGCCAGCATCACGCAGTCGTTATCCACGCGCACTTCAACCTTCAGTTTTTCTTCCAGCAGAAATTTAAGCTGTAGCGGGCTTTTCCACGCCGCCTGCGGCATATGCAGCGACACGCCGGTCACCGGATCGACCTGCCCGTGTACCGCCAGCGCGAGATTAATACGCGGACCGGGCCACCGTTTACAGGTCTGACGCCAGACGTTTTCAATCTCGGCCAGCAGCCGATCCGGTGTCAGCGCATTGATAGCGATCTGCTGATAGTCGCCCTGCGCCACCAGCTGCGCGTCGGCCAGCTGCAGTTCAATGCTGGTCGGCTTCACGCACAAACAGAGCGTCCACGCCCCTTCTGACGGCAGCTGGAAACTGCCGTTGCTGTTGCCGCGAACGCTGAGCGTGGTGCTGGAGTGCTGCACTTTTTTCTCATCCAGCAGCTCCTGCAAAATCTTGCTTGCCGCCGGAATAGTCAGCCCGCTAAGCTGCGACAGCTGCGATTTACTCATGCGCTTATTACGCCACATCAGATACATAAACAGCGCCTTATTGTGTTTACGTACCTGGAAATTATTCAGCCCCGACTGCTTCACTTCCGCTCCTCCCGGCCACCGGCTTGCTCGATTTTACTAAACTTTGTTTACTGACTTCTGTGATTGTCGCGCCATTCTGTTCGCGGTGAGTGCCCTAGAATTCGGCTTCATCACCTTGAAGGGAAATGACTATGGCTTTTACATTACGCAATCCTCAGCAGCTGGCAAGTGAACTGACAGATACCCAGGTTCCCGCCCACGCTCTGGCGATCGCGGGGGATCGTGCCCAACATGAGTTTCCGCGACGCCGCCGATCTTCATCACGCGCTCGGCAGCGATTTACTGTTGCCCTGCCACTACGACCTGTTCAGCTGTAACCGTGACAATCCGGCCTGGTTTGTTGACGACATGCTAACGCGCTATTCCGGCAAAAAATTTCATCTGCTGATGCCGGGTGAGCGTTTTCTCTACCTGAGCTAACACCAGGAATCTAACGGAAAAATATAATGACAACTTCATCTGCACACCATCCGTGGCTCACACGCCTCGGCATTCCACCGGCGCTGGCATGGGGCTATATCGCCGTGCTGCTGTTTATGATCGGCGACGGCGTCGAGTCCAACTATCTCGCCCCGTATCTGCATGAGAATGGCTTCTCGCTGAATATCGCAGCGGCGGTGATTGCCTTCTACGGAGTTACCGTCACCCTCGGCTCCTGGCTGGCCGGTTCGCTCTCCACGTTAATTGGCCCGCGTAAAGTGATGCTGGCCGGGGGCGTTATCTGGATTGTTTTCGAAGTGCTGTTCCTCGCCGTCGCGCTGCCTTCGCACAGCGTGCTGCTGCTGGCGCTCACCTATGGACTCCGCGGCATTGCCTATCCGATGTTTGCCTATGCGTTTCTGGTCTGGATCCAGGCGGCGGCGCCTGCGGATATGCGCGGCTCGGCCACCGGCTGGTTCTGGCTGGCGTTTACCGGCGGCCTGCCGACGCTCGGTTCGCTGGTCGCCATCTTCTCCATTCAGCTGATTGGTGAATACGCCACGTTCTGGCTGTCGCTGGTTCTGGTGGCGATGGGCCTGGCCGTGATGATGCTGGCGCTGAAAGAGCGCAGCGGATATCAGTCGCTGCTGGATGCAGAGCATCGCGGTCAGGGTACCTGGCGTACGTTAATGGGCGGCATTGATATTCTGTGGCGTGAGCCGCGTATCGCCGCCGCTGCCGTGGTTCGCATCATCAATACCACGCCGTACTTTGGCTTCTTCATCTTTCTGCCGGGCTTTTTCACCGGAGAAATTGGCTTTACCCAGACAGAATACCTCAGCCTGATCACCATTATGGGACTGGTCGGAATGAGCTTTAATCCGATTATCGGCAAGCTGAGCGACCGTATCGGCTGGCGTAAAGTGCTGACCGTATTCGGCGGCCTCGGCTCAGGTATTTCCATGCTGCTGATGTATTTTGTGCCGCAGTGGAGCGACGGCAGCTTTGTGCTCAGCGTTATCTTCGCCTGTCTGTACGGCATTACGCTGTGCGGCTATGTGCCCGCCGCTGCGCTGTTTTCCTCGCTGTGTGAGCCGAAGGATAAAGGCAACGCGATGGCAATTTACTGCTTTGCCGCCGGGCTTTCCACCTTCTTTGGCCCGGCGCTGTATGGGGCCATCAACGCGCTTATCGGCACGCTGGGGGTTATCTGGTTCTATGCATTTTTATATCTGGTTAGCGCCGTCGTCTCCTGGTGTTTCCTGCTCAGCCCGCTCGATCCCGGTGAGCAAAATAATCCCAAGGCCCGGCGCCTGCGTGGTTTAGATCCTGTCGTTTCAGAGTAAAGAGTGGTCTATGAAAGAGTTTGATTACATTGTGGTAGGCGGCGGCAGCGCGGGCTGTATCGTTGCGGCCCGCCTGGTAAAAGAAGGCAATGCGCGCGTGCTGCTGCTGGAAGCCGGGCGCGATGAGTATCACCCGGTGTTGAAAATGCCGGCGGGCTATATGAAGTTTCTCGCCAGCGACAAGTATCTCACCCTGCATCAAACCGAGCCGCAGCCGCAGCTGAACGGCCGTGGGGTGATTGTGCCGCAGGCCAAAGTGCTGGGCGGCGGATCGACGGTCAATGCGATGGTGTACATGCGCGGACATCGGCAGGACTACGCCGACTGGAACAGCGCGCTGGACAATCGGGGCATTGACTGGTCGTGGGAGTCGCTGCTTCCGCACTTTACCGCGATTGAAGATAACGACCATCTCGGCCCGCCCTATCATGGCGTTGACGGTCCGATGAAGGTGTCGCACCTCGGGCATTTCAGCCCGCTAAGCCGGGCTTATGTCAAGACGATGCAGGGCATGGGCATTGCCTACACGCCGGATTTCAACACCGGTAATCCGTTTGGCGTCGGCTTTATGCAGCACACCATTAACGGCCAGACCCGCCAGCGCTGTAGCGTCGTCGATGCCTTTATCAATCCGCTGCGCGATGATCCGCGCCTGACAATCGTCACCGGGGCGCTGGTGGAGGAGATCCTCTTTGACGGCGACTGCGCCAGCGGCGTGCGCTATCTGGCCGATGGGGAACCCCGGCAGGCTCGCGCCACGCGGGAAGTGATTCTGGCCGCCGGTGCGTATCAGACGCCAAAGCTGCTGATGCTCTCCGGGATCGGTCCGCAGGAACAGCTCAACGCCCAGGGTATCGGCCTGCGCCATCATCTGCCGGGTGTCGGTAAGAACTTACAGGATCATTACGAAGTGCCGGTGGTCGCCAGCACTAACGGCGCTTTCGGATACTACGGCCAGGATCGCGGCTGGCCGATGGTCAAGGCCGGTTTACAGTACATGCTGTTCAAATCCGGTCCGGTGACCACAACCGGTGTAGAAACCTGTGCCTTCTTCGATCCGCTCGATTTCAGCGCGACGCCGACCATTCAGATGTTCTGTGTGCCGACGGTCTATCTCGATCGCGACGTAATGGGTGCCGATCCCGGTCATGGCGTAACGGTTAACTCGCTTCTGCTGAGGCCGAAAGCCACCGGTGAAGTGACGCTGCGCGATACCGCTGCCAGTACCCTGCCCGTTATCGATACGCAAATATTTGGTCACCCGGACGATCTGGCCCGAACGCTGGCCGGATTTCGCTTCGCCCGTCGGGTTATTGCCGCCTCGCCGATTGCGCAGATGGTCAGCGAGGAAATCTTCCCCGGCGCGGATATCACCTCGGATGAGGCGATTACTGAACACTGCAAGCGGATGGTGAAGACCGGCTACCATCCGGTGGGGACCTGTCGTATGGGCCACGATAACGATCCGCTGGCTGTCCTGACCGACGATCTGCGGGTGCGCGGCGTGCGGCGGCTGCGCGTGGTTGATGCCTCGATGATGCCCAACATTATCAGCGGCAATACCAACGCCGCGGTGATGGCAGTGGCCCACCGCGCCGCGACTCTGTTATTAGAAGGAAGCCAACTATGAGTGAAAAACTGACGCGCTTGCAGCACGCGCTGGCGGAATGGCAGCTGGATGCTGTCCTGCTGACACGCCGCGACAACATCGCCTGGCTGACGGAAGGGGCCAGCTACTACGTGGTTGAACGCGCCGAAACCGGCGTCGCCAGCCTGCTGATCACCCGCGACGGCGCTCTGCTGCTGGCCCCGGACAACGAGCTGCCGCGCATTCTGGCGGAAGAGCCGCTGCCGTTTGCCTGCGCCACACAGCACTATCCGTGGTATCAGTCGCTACATAGCGTACTGCCCGCGGGCGCTATCGGCAGCGATACGCCTGTCGCGGCCACCAGCGACGTTCAGCAGCAGATGATCGCACTGCGTCAGGGTCTGAACCCGCGTGAACAGCAGCGTTTTCAGGCGCTGGGGAAAGAAACGGCGCAGATCGTTGAAGAGGTGGCGCGTCAGCTGCGCGCTGGCGTTACCGAGCGGGCGGTGGAAGCCGCGATCGCCGCCGCCTGTCTGCCCCTGGGGATCCGGCCGATGTGTACGCTGGTCGCTGCCGATGAACGTATTGCCGCCTTTAAACACCCGGTGCCGACGCATAAAGCGCTGGCGCGCCAAATGCTGATCACCCTGGGAGCCGAGCGCGACGGTCTGCACGTCAGCCTTTCCCGGCTGATCCACATTGGTGAGCCGGATGCGTCCCTGCGTCAGCGCATTCTGTCGCTTGCCAATATCCATGCCGATATACTGACGGCAACCCGCCCACGGCGCAGCTGGTCAGCGGTGTTTGCGGATATTGCTCAGTCCTATCAGCAGCATGGCTATCCCGAAGCCTGGCGCGATCATCATCAGGGCGGCCCGGCGGCCTACGGCTGCCGTGACTGGATTATCACGCCGGGATCGCACGGCGAGGTTGAGAGTGATACCGCCGTCGCGTGGAATCCGACGCTGAGCGGAGTGAAAAGTGAAGACACCTTTTTAATTACCGACAGCGGCCTGCAACCGCTGACGCGGACGGACAGCTGGCCGCTGATAACCCTACAGCGCGGCGAGAAAACGATTCAGCTCGCCGACTGGCTGATTTTACCCACCACATTATAAGGAAGCGGCTATGTCTGAACGATTACGCCACAAAACCGCCGTGATCACCGGCGCCGGCAGCGGTATCGGCAGCGCCATTGCCCGGCTGTTTGTGCAGGAGGGCGCCAGCGTAGCGCTGTTGGATCTCGATACCCGCACCACGGAGTCGCTTGCCGCCCGTTTGCAGCAGCAGTACGGTCACCGCTGTATCGCCTGCGTTGCCGACGTGACGCAGGCGCAGCAGGTAGAGAGCGCGGTGCAGCAGGCGCTGGAAGCACTGGGCCACATTGATATTCTGATCAACTGTGCGGGCATTAACGTCTTCCGCGATCCGCTGGCGCTTGAGGAAGAAGACTGGCAGCGCTGTATGGAAACCAACCTTAAAGGGCCATACAACCTGATCCGCAGCGTGCTGCCGGGTATGAAGGCGCGCCAGTATGGCAATATTGTTAATGTGGCTTCGGTACACGGCCACAAAATTATCCCCGGCGCGTTTCCCTATCCGGTGGCGAAACATGGTCTGATTGGCCTGACCCGATCCCTCGGCGTGGAATATGCCGCGCAGGGCATTCGCATCAACAGTATTTCTCCCGGTCTGATTATGACCCCCTCCGCTGAAGCCTGGCTGGCAAGCTGCCCGGATCCGCAGGCGGAACGCGAACGCCAGGCGGCCCTGCTGCCCTGCAAACGTATCGGTGAACCGAGTGAAGTGGCCTACACTGCGCTGTTTCTGGCTTCTGACGAGGCGCGCTTTATCAACGCTACGGATATTCTGATCGACGGCGGACGGAGCCAGATTTATCACGAGTAATCCGCAGTACGCCGGGCAACCGCCGGGGTAAGCCCTTCGCCGTTGTCCGGCGTCCTCTTCACCGCTGGCGCAGCGCCTCGACCTGCTTCGGCGTCACCTCCGCGGCATGGTTGCCCCAGCTTTCGCGTACAAAGGTACTCAGCTCGGCAATCTGCCCGTCGCTCAGACGCCAGCCGAACGCAGGCATCCGCATCCCCGTCGGGGCGCTTCGCGTCGCCGGGGCCCGGCTCCCCTGTAAAATAATCATAATCAGCGAAGAGGGATCGCCCAGCAGCGCCGGGTTATTCACCAGCGGCGGATAGGTGCGTTTGTATCCCCGTCCGTTGCTGCGATGGCAGGCGGCACAGTTATCGGCGTACAGCGCCTCGCCCGCCGCATCATCGTTCAGGCCTTTAACCCTTTCAGGGCTTCGCTCCGCTGTCGTGACGGGAATATCGGCCGGGGGATCGGCTACCAGGCTCTTCAGGTACACCGCAATCGCCTTAATATCAGAGCGGCTCAGATACTGTGTACTCTGCTGGACAACCTCGCTCATTTTGCCAAAGGCCATACTGCGGTCGTTCTGCCCGCTCTGCAGAAAATCAGCAATATCCTGTACCCCCCATCCCCCCATGCCGGTCGCAACATCGGCGGTCAGGCTGGATGCGCTCCAGCCGTCTACCCTGCCGCCGTTCAGATAACGCCTGTCGCTCTGGTCGCGCGCCGCTTCCTGAAAGGCAAACCCGCGCGGCGTATGGCAGCTGCCGCAGTGTCCCGGCCCCTGCACCAGCCAGGCTCCCCGGTTCCACTCCTCGCTCCGCGCCGGATCGTTCTGCCAGGTCTGCGGAGAGCGGAACAGCAGATTCCATACGCCTATCGCCCCGCGCAGGCTAAGCGGCCAGCGCATTTCATTACCGCGGTTCGTCTGGCTTACTGCCGGCACACCCTGCATAAAATAGCGGTAGAGGTCGGCGATTTGGCCGTCGTCAAAATTGACGTAGGAGGTATAGGGCATCACCGGATAGAGATTGTGCCCCGACTTTGCCACCCCTTCACGCAGCGCACGGCCGAACGCCTCCAGACTGTAGTCGCCGATGCCGGTCCGCCGGTCGGGGGTAATATTGGTCGAGTAGATCGCGCCCGCCGGCGTCTCTAATCTCACGCCACCGGCATAAGGTTTATCCTCACTGTTGGTATGACAGGATCGACAGTCCGCCGCCAGCGCCAGATACTCCCCGCGAGCCAGCGAATCGTCCTCTGCATGGATCGTAGTCGCTCCCGCGATCAGCAGAATACCGACCCAGCGCCGACAGTAGATTTTCATGGCTCACCCCCTGTTATGCCTGTACCAGCGGTCCGGGCTGTTTAAGATAGATTGTACGGATGGCGTCGGCGGCCCACAGCGCGGTAGCGCCGACCAGCCCCGTGGGGTTATAGGCCATGTTTTGCGGAAATGCAGATGCGCCCAGCACGAACAGATTATGGACGTCCCAGCTTTGCAGATACCGGTTCACCACGCTGGTACGCGGGTTATCCCCCGCAATCGCGCCCCCGGTGGTATGCGTGGATTGATAGGGCCGCACATCAAAATGCGCCTGCGCGGTCATAAAGTGAGAGTCGTAGCGCGGTGGCCCGATCCGTTTCACAATCTCTGACGTTTTCTGCTGCATAAACTGGTTCAGCGTCAGTTCATTCGGCTGCCAGTCAAACGTCATACGCAGCAGCGGCTGACCATGACTGTCGGTATAGGTGGGATCAAGATCGAGGCAGCACTGCTGATAAGGCATTACCGATCCCGACGACGCGACGCTCATCGTATGCAGGTACTGCTGCTTAATGCCGCGCTTCCAGGCCGAGCCCCAGCGCGGCGTATCGGCAGTCAGCGGCATCTGCTGAATCGGTCTTCCGCCGGTCGTCGTTGCAGAGATCGTCGCACCGCCGATAAATCCCAGCCCGGCGTGGTCAAAATTCTCCGCGTTAAAGTCATCAATCACCATGCCGGTCCCGCCCGCGGCGGCAAACGGATTAAACAGCGTCTCCTCACCGAAGAACAGGTCAATGCCCCCGTTGATCTGATAGGCATAGTTGCGACCCACCACGCCCTCACCGCTGAGCGGACTGTAGGGTCTGCCGATTTTCGACAGCAGCAGCAGGCGCACATTGTGCAGCTGGAAGGCACAGAGCAGCACCAGCGAGGCGGGCTGCCGATGCTCACGCCCCTGCGCATCAACCCAGGTCACGCCGGTAGCCAGCGTGCCGTCGGCGTCGGTATTCACTCGCAGCACGTGCGCCTGGGTACGCAGGGTGAAGTTACTGTACATCCGCAGCGAAGGCAGCACCGCCGACTGCGGCGAGGCTTTTGCCGCGCTGAAGCAGCCAAAGCGTTCGCAGAAGCCGCAATAGTTACACACGCCCAGCTGAACGCCGTAGGGATTGGTCCAGGGCTCGCTACAGTTAGCGGCAGGCACCGGAAAAGGGTGGTAGCCGAGGGAGGTCGCTGCATCGGCGAACAGCTTACCGGCGTAGGGCATTTTTAGCGCGCGGGTCGGATAGGGGTGGCTGCGCGGCGCCTCGAACGGGTTTCCGCCCGCCTGCACCGTGCCGTGCAGATTGCCGGCCTGTCCTGAGGTTCCGCAGATTTTCTCAAACCGGTCGAAGTACGGCTCCAGCTCGCGATAGCTGAAGGGGTGATCCTGTAGCGTCATGTTCGCCGGGATAACCGCTTTGCCGTAGCGTTCAGTGACCGTGCTGTGCAGGGAGAGATCGGCCTCCAACGGACGCCACAGCATACCGTTCCAGTGAACGCCCGCGCCGCCAACGCCGTTGCCCGGCAGAAAGGCACCCAGCCGACGATAGGGCAACGCCCGATCTGTCGGCGTATGGCGCACGGTAACCGTTTCGGCCGCCGGATTCTGAAACAGCTGGAGCCGGACGCCGTAGGTCAGCTCATCGGCAATGCGCGGGTAGGCAAAGTCAGGCCAGGTATCGCGGGCCTCGCCGCGTTCAAGCGCCAGAATGGTTAAGCCGCTGTCGGCCAGTTCGCGGGCCATCAGCGAACCGGTCCAGCCAAATCCGACAATCAGTATATCCACCGGCGCATCGTTAAGGGTATGCATCGCTACACTCCCCGACGGCCGGAAATACTGACCGGCGGCAGGCGGTAGGGCTGATTCGGCCGGTCCATCTGTTCCTGATAGTCGGCGCGCGCGCCGGGGAAGCCAATCAGCGTCCAGCTGGCCAGGGTCTGGTTGCCGCCGTGCTGCGGATCGGCAAAGTAGCCTTCGCGGGTATTCTCCAGCAGCTGTTCAAAGAACACCTGCGGCGGCACGAAGTTTATGTCCAGCTCGCCCCGCTCCAGCTGCTGTAGCACCCGATCCTGTTCCGTACCGGCAAGGTCGGCAAAATCGGTATCGTAAGTCTGCTGGCAGTAATGATTGACGGCGATAATGCCCAGCCGGTAGGTCTGACGCGGCACCAGCGACGACTGATAGCCCAGCTCGGGCACGCCGTCCGCAAACGGCGGATGCATATACCACAGCATGCCGCCGCCGTAGGGCTGCTGCATCTGCTTATCGATAAAGATCGGCACGCCTTCAGCAATCGCCCCCGCGCCCAGCTCATCCTCCGGGATCAGACGGTCGCAGGCGGCGCAAAGAAAACGCCACTCCGGGGGATTGAACCACAGGGGAATATACTCGGCGGAAACGCCGTTAGGGGGGCTTTTTTCCGCCCCGACGCCGGGGGAGAGAAGCGTGCCGCCCGCCGCGGCCAGCGGAACCAGTATCAGGGAGTGCCGTAAAAAACGTCGTCTTGCCTGGGAAATATCCGTCATGTTTGCCATCTTCTTCATCCGGTGAAAATCAGCCCGACTGCACGAGTTCGAGGTCGCGCATCGCCTGGCAGGTCGCTGCAAACCTTTGACCTGCGACTAAAATAGGGGAGAAAAAGGTGGCAAAGCGCGGCGAAGTGTTAATGAATATGAGTCTGGCCTGGAAAAAAGGCGGATAAGTGGAGTAACGGTTTGAATCATAAGGTTTTAAACAAAGGATGCGTAAAGCATCCATTGCTCAGAGTGCGCCCCCGACCGTCGGAAAACGCACCGCAGGCGATTGAAGGGATCGCCCACGGCCGCCCGGCTCAGCAGGTGAAGCGATAGAACTTCGAGTCAACCTGCATAAGCGGAAACGCGGCGGGCAGTTCGGGTACGGTAATTTCGATAAACCCGTTCTTCTCATAGAAGCGGTGCGCGGCAAGAAACTGTGCCGTAGTACCCAGAAAGATATCGCTGACGCCCCGCTCACGGGCGCTGGCCAGAAGCGTATTCAGCAGCGCCTGACCGGTGCCATAGGGCTTACCGCGATACTCCGCGGCCACGAACATTTTACGCAGCGCCGCCTGGCGGTTGCCGATATCCTTCAGGGCAATCGTGCCCACCACGCGGTTATCGATCTGCGCCAGCCAGAATCCGCCGTTATCCCGCTGATAGAAATTTTCGATATCGCCGAGATCCGGCTGCTGCTGCGCGGTGACGGGAATACCGTATTCGTCGTTCTGGATGGTCAGAATAAGATCGGTGACCGCCGACCGGTGCTGCGCGCTATAGGGTTCAACGCGCAGAATTTTTTCCGATAAAGCCATAGATGCCGTACTCCTTTAGCCGGGGAACTGCCGCAGCGCTGAGTACATCATTCACGTCACTGAACATCAAGTTAAAACCCCTCGATAATAACAGGGCCTTTCCCCGAGCGACCGCGCGCTTAGACCTGCCAGGGCAGCACGCCCCGGTGCTTTCTGGCACACCAGGAGGCCAGCAGCATCAGTAGCACCACCACCAGAATCATCAGACAGCCGACCGCCGCCGCCAGCGTTGACGATCCGCCTTCGTCAAGGAAGACAATGGTCGGTCCCAGCGTCTGGGTGGAGGACGTTACCAGCAGAATCGATACCTGGATTTCATTCAGCGCGGTGAGAAAAACCAGAATCGCGCCGGCGATCGCCGAGGGGGCGACCAGCGGCAGCAGGATATCGCGCATCCGCCGCAGGAATCCGGCCCCCGCCAGCTGTGCCGCCTCATCCAGCGATCGTTCCACGCGGGCGAATCCCGCCAGCGTTGGCCGCAGCACCAGCGCCAGGAAGTTAGAGAGGTAGGCGGCCAGAATAATCCAGATCGTACCGTACAGACTCACCTCGATCAGCGGCAGAGGCCGCAGGAAGAACAGCAGCGCGGCAATGCCGGTCACTACGCCCGGCAGCGCGTAGGCCAGTTCGCTGGAAAGATGCAGCACCCGCACCAGGCGACTGCGCCGCCAGCTGAGATAGCAGGCCATGAACAGTGCCATCAGGGTCAGGATCACGGCGGCGATCAGCGTCAGCCACAGGCTGGTGAAAAAGGCATGGCGCACCGCCGGATAGTCAAACAGCGCATTGCGGTAATTCAGCAGGGTCAGGGTCTGCCAGTTCAGCGCCTGGCCGAACCCCTGGGTCAGTGAGGTGGTCAGCAGCGCAGAGAGCGGCAGCAGCAGGATCAGCGCCATCAGCAGCCACGCCGTTGCCTCAACCAGCGGCCGCCAGCGGCCCAGAGACTGGGTCAGCGGCTGCGCCGTGCCGCTGACGCGCACATCACGCCGCCCACCGAGCAGGCCGCTGATTAACATACCGGCGAGGGTAATCGCGGCCAGCAGCAGCGACAGCACGGCCATATTGGGCAATGCCCCCGGCCCGGTGGTATTCAGCTGCTGATAGATAAGGGTAATCAGCGTTGGCACTCGAGCCGGGATCCCCAGCATCGCCTGAATACCGAAGTTACCGGCGGCGGCCACGAAAGAGAGTGCGGCACCGGCGAAAATCGCCGGACGCGCCAGCGGCAGGATCACCGTCAGCAGCACCCGCAGCGGAGACGCCCCGGCAATGCGCGCGGCTTCAATCAGATCGGCGGGCAGACGCTGTAGACCGGCGCGCACGGCCAGGAAGACCAGCGGCGCGTTGTGCAGCCCCAGCAGTAAAATCATCCCGCTCATCGAGTAGAGCGGCGGCGGACCGGCGCTCAGCGACAGCCCGAACAGATTCACCAGCGGGCCGGACGGCGACATCGCCTGCACCCAGGCCAGTGCGGTCACCTGCGGCGGGATCATCAGCGGCAGGATAAACGTAAACACCCACGCCGCCTTAGCGCGGAGATCGCTCAGCGCCACCAGCCAGGCCGCCAGTATCCCCAGCAGCATCGACAGCGCGGTCGCCCCCAGCGCGATAATCAGCGTATTGCCCGTCGCGTGCAGTACCCTTGGCGTCGTTAGCAGCCGCAGCAGCCGCCCGGCATCGGGTACGCCCTGCGGCGCAATCGCCGCCCAGATCAGCCGCGCCAGCGGCGCGATGGACAGCAGGCCGATGACAATCGCCAGCAGCCAGAGGATCCACCGTTCGCTGTCCGGCAGGCGGATGGCGCGGCGGCCGGTGGCGCGGCGCGTCAGGGAAGGCAATACGCTCATCCGTTAGCCACCAAAGATCTGAGTGAACTCTTCCCGCACCTGCGCGTCATCATTGACCGCTTTATCGCTGTCCAGCGTCAGCAGAGTGATGTCGTTAATCGGCGCAAAGCCTTCCGGTGCCGCCACGCGCTTGTCTACAGGACGGTTGCCCTGTTCAGCCACCAGCCGCTGGCCCCGTTCAGAGAGCATAAAGTCCACGAAGGCTTTCGCGGCCGGTACGTTACGCGCCCCGGCCAGGATCGCCACCGGCTCGGTGACAAAGGATGCGCCCTCCTGCGGATAGATCAGATCGACCGGCGATCCCTGCTTTTTGGCACGCAGCAGATCGGCGTCGGTAATGATGCCGTATTTCGCCACGCCGCTGGCTACCGCCTTCAGCGCCGGGCCGTTGCCGCCCTCCGGGGTGATGCCGTTGGCCGCCAGCTTTTTATAGAACGTCCAGCCGATGGAGGGGGTGTTGATGGCGGTGTGCAGATGGTAGAGCGCCGCGCCGGAGTAGAGCGGGCTGGGTACCGCCACCTGACCCCGGTTGCTGGCGTCGGTCAGCGCCATCCAGCCGGTCACCGGTTTGGCATTCTGCGTGTTGTAACCAATGACCGTGGCGATGATTTTGGTGCCGAACCAGGTTTTATCTTTGTCGTAAAAATCTGCGTTGATATGGCTGACCGGCGCGTCAGGATAGGCCATCAGCCCGCCCTCTTTTTTCAGCGCGCCTAGATTAATGGCGTCCGCCACCAGCAGCACGTCGGCCTTCACCTCGCCGCTCATCATCTCGGTGCGCAGCACGTTCATCAGTTGGGTAGTGCCGTTACGGGTCCAGGCGACGTCAATCCCCGGGTTCGCCGCTTTAAAGGCTTCGATGGTCTGCTGAGCGATTTCCGGTGCCTGGGAGGTGTAAACCACCAGCCTGCCGTCCGCCGCCTGCGCGGACAGAGAGGTGAACGCCAGCAGAGCCAGAATTTTTACCGAGGTGCGCATCTGTGATCCTTAAATTATGAAGGTTGTATTAGTGAGGAATAACCCAGCCATCGACAGCGGCCAGCCTGATACGGTCACCGGGGCGCAGCGGCGCGGCGTCCGTCTGCATCAGGCTCAGGCGGTTGCGGTCGTCGCCCGACGGCGCAATCTCCAGCTGGCGGTAGCCGCCGCGGTAAACCACCCGGCGGATCTCGCCGTTAAATCCGGGGGCGTCAGCGGCAACGCGGCGCAGGTCGCCCGCGTGCAGGCAAATTTTTCCTTTGGGCAGCACGGCCTGATCCGGGCTGGCGCGCAGTTTTATCCGCTGTCCAAAGAGCGTGACCCAGGCAGATCCGACGCCGTCGGGTTCAATATCGCTGACCGCGACCACGCGGCCGTCGTCAATAAAGCGCGCCACCATTTCACAGGCGGGCTGGCGATAGAGATCTTGCGGGGTAGCGAACTGCATAACCTGTCCGGCCTGCATCACCACGATGCGGTCGGCCAGCGCCATCGCTTCATGCTGGTCGTGGGTGATATAGAGCAGCGTGGCCCCGGCATGCTGATGAAAGCGGGTGAACTCCTCTTCCATTGCCGCCCGCAGATGAACGTCCAGGTTAGCCAGCGGCTCGTCCAGCAGCACCAGCTGTGGCCTTGTCACCAGGCAGCGGGCCAGCGCTACGCGCTGGCGCTGGCCGCCGGAAAGATCCGCCGGACGCCGTTCGCCCATCTCACCCAGCCCCACCAGCTCCAGCGAGGCGTCAACGCGGATACGGCGGTTGGCGCGATCCATCCCCTTAACCTTCAGGCTGTACTCCACGTTTTCCGCTACCGACATATGCGGCCACAGGGCGTAATTCTGGAAGACAACGCTCAGATCGCGCTGCTCCGGCGACAGGTGCTGCCCCGGCCCGCTGTAGCAGCGATCGCCGACGGTGATGGTGCCGGAGTCGGGGGTTTCAAACCCGGCGATGGTGCGCAGCAGGGTGGTTTTTCCACAGCCGGAAGGACCGAGTACCGCGATAAACTCACCGTGTTCAATCTGTAATGAAACGTTGTGCAGCACCGGCTGCCGGGCAAAGGATTTACACAGGTTACTGATGACAATCGCGGACATGGGGCTGTTTGGCTCCGTTCAGTTTTAGCAACGGCTTAGACCATACTGAGCAATGATGACAGCGCGGTGACAGCAGACACCGATCGTTCTGCGGCGGCGGCGGATGACACGCGGGTGGGAACCGGGAAATGTGGTAAGTTATTGACGCATCAAAGCGTAAAAAAATATTTCTGTCCTGTAATACACTCATCCCATCGCGGCAACCGCAGACAGGTCAATCAATGAGCATCGATTCGGATATCACCTTTCGTAAGCTGGAAATTTTCATCACGTTTATGACCAAAGGAAACCTTTCCCGCACGGCATCGGCACTGGGGATCAGCAGCGTCAGCGTCCACCGTGCCCTGCACAGTCTGGAGGAGAGCCTGCGCTGCCCGCTGTTTATTCATCAGGGAAGGAATCTGGTGCCGATGCCCGCCGCCCACACGCTGTGGGAGTACAGCCAGGAGGCGCTGGATGTGCTGTCACGCGGGATCGAGGAGGCGAGAAAAAGTGCCGGAATGAGCCAGGGCAGCCTGCGGCTGGGGACGCTCTACTCGCTGACGCTGGAGACGATCCCGCAGCTGATTATGGGCATGAAGCTGCGTCGCCCGGATCTGGAGCTGGAGCTGACGATGGGATCGAATCAGATGCTGCTGGATCGTCTGGAAGAGGGGACGCTGGACGCGATCCTGATCGCCATCTCCAGCGAACATATCAACCACGATCGTCTGGAAATGCTGCCGCTGTTTGATGATGATATTTTCCTGGCCGCACCCGCGGCATCCGGGCTGAACATCGATCTGGATGCCGATCTGCGCGACTTCCGCCATGAAAAGTTCGTGTCTCTTGACGAGGGATTTGCCACCTGGAACGGCTTCCGGGAGGCGTTTGCTATCGCGGGCTACGAGCCGGAGATTGTCACCCGGGTTAACGACATCTTTTCAATGCTCAGCCTGGTGCAGGCCGGGGTGGGCTTTACGCTGCTGCCGGGCCGCATGAAGCGGGTGTATGAACACTCCGTGCAGCTGCTGAAGCTGGCGGAGCCCTATCGGATGCAGCAAAATATCGCGATTGTTTTTGAGCGCAACCGCGAACACGATCCCAACCTGCTGGCGCTGGTGGCGGAAGGACGCATGTACAGCCGACAGCGCGGCGCTAAGCCCTGAGCCGCGCGGCCAGGCGGCATACCAGCGCCTCTCCGCTCTGCTCCAGCGAAATCGCCTCTCCCTCGCCGAACGCCGGGCGCGTCAGGCCGGTCAGCACCCGGCCGGGCGGCATCTCTATCGCCAGTCTGACCTCGCGCTCGTTCGCCGCCACCATCGCTTCATACCAGTTCACCGTGCGCGCCATGTTCAGCGCCAGATCATCGGCAATTTTTTCCGGCTGCCACAGCACTCTCGCGCTGCTGCCGCTAAGATAGGCGCAGCGCGGCGGATGCAGGGTGACCCCGCTGAACGCTTTCTCCAGCTCCCGCGCCGGTTTATCCAGCAGCGCACAGTGGGAGGGCACGCTGACCGCCAGCCGCCTGGCGCATCGGGCACCGTCTGCGCGCACCGCCGCGGCAACCCGGGCCATCGCCTCATTCGATCCGGCGATCACCAGCTGCTGCGGGCCGTTAATGTTCGCCAGCCAGCAGTCGTCTCCCAGCAGCGGTCGCAGCTGCTGCTCCGAGAACCCCACAACGGCCGTCAGCCCATAGCCCTGCGGATAGGCTTGCTCCATCAGCGTGCCGCGCAGTGAAACCAGCCTGAGCGCGTCGCTGAAATCCAGCGCTCCGGCCGTTACCGCCGCAGGGTAAGCACCGATAGAGAGCCCGGCGGTCATATCGGGCATGACCCCCTGCCGCTGAAGCGCCCGGGCCGCGGCAACACCGGCAATCAGCAGACACAGCTGCACCGCTCGGGTGTGCTTTAGCGCCTCCGCGCTGTCCAGCAGACGGACGTCTTCCGCCAGCACCTCGCTGGCTTCGTTAAGCAGCGCATCGCCGTCGGGCAACGCGTGCAGCATACCCGGACGCTGCGCGCCCTGGCCGGGAAATGAGAAGAGTATTTTCATTCTGTGCTCCAGGGCTGCGAGGTCAGGACCGGGCCATGCCGGGTTTTCAGCAGGACCCGGCCCTCCCGCAGCCATTCCGTTAACGCAAACCCCCCGCGCGGCGTATCGATTTGCGTATCGACCCGGCAGGGAAGCTGACTGACAAACGCCTGCCAGCGCATCAGCGCCGCGTTGTCCAGCGGATGCGGGCTGCGGATCAGCAGATCGAGATCGCTGCCGTCGCGCAGCACCGGCACCTCGGTGGCCAGCGCATAGCCCGCGCTGCCGGTAATGCCCCAGCGCCACGGCCATGACCGCTGCGCCACCTGAAGCGCCGCCTGCATCGGCGGCTGCGAAATATAGGGTGAAGCCAGCAGACGCTCCGCGCTACTTAGCGTGTCCGGCGACAGAACGCGATGGATGTGTCGCGGATCGACCCAGCCTGCGGCGCGCAGATCGCGCCGCAGGCCCCGCACGCCGACCGGGACACGGCCGCTTTCGTCAGCGTCGCGGCGGACCACCAGCGGCAGCGCCGGACGCCACTGGCCGGCGACCCATTCCGGCAGGTCGCCCTCCAGTTCGTTGCGGTCGTGTATCCAAATCAGATCGTGTGGTGAGTGCATATTACATTCCGGACGTTAGCGTGATAAACAGCGGTAGCGTGAGGATACACAATAGTGAGGTGATCAGCAGTACGGCCTCCGCATCCGGCGACTGCACGCCAAAGCGGTTACCAAACACCACGCCAAAGAAGCCCGCCGACAGCGCAATCATCAGAACGGCGGTAATCGCTATCTGACCGTGCAGACCCAGCACCGTGACCAGCCCCAGCGCGATCAGCGGCTGTATCAGCAGCTTAGTCACGCTGCCAAGGATCACCGCGCCGTTGATGCTCAGCCTGCGCGCAGAGAGGATAACCCCGGTCAGGAACAGTGCCGCCGCCGTCGCCGCCAGTCCCAGCGGCTTGATGGCCGCCAGCACGATCTCCGGCATACCGATCCCCAGACCCGACAGTACCACGCCCAGCAGCGGTCCCCAGACGATGGGTTTGGTCACCGAGCGCCACATCAGGACCGGCAGCATACCGATGCCGGACTGCTCGCTGTTGCCCGCCGCCAGCGCTTTTTCCCGCTCAAGGATCAGCAGGCAGAACGGAGTCAGCAGCACGGAGCCACAGGCAATGGAAACCGCCACCGACAGCGAGGTCGAAGGCACCTCACCCAGCACGCTGCCGAGGATCGGCAGCCCCAGCGCCGCATAGTTGGGCAGCGCCACGGTCAACGTCAGTACGGCCGCATCCTGCGGTGACTTATGGAAAACACGCGTTGCGATAAAGTAGATCGCAAACCAGCCGATCCACATCGACAGCACCAGCACCACGATAAGCGGCGACTGCTGCACGATCCCCAGCCACGGCGTTTTTACCGTTGCGCTGAATAACGCCGCGGGCAGCGCAAAGTCCATGACAAAAACGTTCAGCAGGGCCACATTTTTGTTATCCACCATCTTTGCTTTCCCGGCATAAAAACCGAGCAGCATAATGACAAAGATCGGGGCAAGCGCATGAATAATAATATAAGTCATAACATCACCTGTTAGTCAGTTTAAGCACAGGCGCGATAATTATTATGTTTTTCAGGTCATTGCTGCGGAGGAAACATCCCTCGTCGGCCTCCGCAGTTAACCCGGCAGGTTTGTCTTAGCTAAAGGGTTTTACCAGGCCGCACGCATCCGTTCACGTACCTGTTTCGAACTGGCGCGGTTTTCCGCCTGAAGACGGCACTGAAGACCCGGTTCGCGGCGGGCCGCGGCAACCGCAGCGGTCAGCGCCTGCTGCACCAGGTCAACATCCGCCGCGTCCGGCGCATCCGGTTTGCTGACGTCAAGCAACGCCTCCAGCAGCCCAAGCGTACGGTAGTGATCGATGTCATAGGCCATCGGTGGAATGGTTTCCGCCAGTTTTTCCAGCGCCTCAACGCTGCGCAGGGTGATACGCGCCGCCGCCTCTTTGCCCATCGCGTGGATCATCACGCCCGGATCGTTAAAGGCAATCAGCCGGTTGGCCTGATAGCCGTGGGCGAGAAAAGCCCCGGACATCGCCTTACCCACGATCAGCCCAATCACGATGTGCCCGGCCAGACGCGCGCTGGCATAGGCCCCCGCCGCCGCCGCCAGCGCCTGATGAATGCCAAAGGCTTCCTCACGGCGACCATAGGCCTGGCTGGGGACGTCAATCACCGCGACGATGATGCGTTTTTTCGCTTTTGCGGCGTCTTCTGCCACCGTTTCGCTGACCACTTTCGCCAGCGTCCACCCTTCCAGCAGCCCGACCTCGCCACCGGCCGCGCGGGGATAGTGGTTGTGCTCATCCGGCACCACGGCGATAAAGCGGGCGGGTTCGCCGTTCACTTCACCGTCCGCAGCCTGCACGGATGGACAGAGTCCGGGCAGACGCGCTGCGCCCGTAGTCAGTTTTTGCAGCCAAATCTCGCCGCGTCCTGTTCGCTGTTTCATTACTCCCCCTCCCTGCTGAAAAGTTGTGCAATTTGCTGCGGTCCCGCCTGCTGGCGGGTGTCAAAGGCTGCCAGGCGCGGCAGATAGTCCGGGTAGCGCTCCGAACGGTGCTTCGCCGGGACGCCCTTGGCCAGCGCATCAAGCACCGCCTGCCTGATAGCCTGCTGACCATCGCTGACCAGCGTATCCGCCAGCCCGCTGGCGGCCCGGGTTTCTCCCCCGGTCATGCTCCAGATAAACGGCCGGTCGCGGGAGTCGTACTCATCGATTCCGGCTTCCTGCTCAATAACCTGCGGACCGTTAAGGCCCAGTCGCGCCTCGCGGGTGACGATCAGATGGCTGCACAGCCCGGCGGCTATCGACATGCCGCCGAAGCAGCCCACGGTGCCGGCAATAATGCCCACGACCGGGGTGTAACGGCGCAGATCGACGATGGCCGCATGGATATCCGCTATCGCCGCCAGGCCCAGGTTGGCCTCCTGTAGGCGCACGCCGCCGGTTTCCAGACACAGCACGGCGCGCGTGGCGATACCGTTGCGGTGATCTTCCGCCGCCAGTTCAAGCGCCGCCGCCATTTTAGCGCCCGACACTTCCCCCATACTGCCGCCCTGAAACGCGCCCTCGATGGCAATAACCACCGCCGGTTCGCCGCCGATGGTGCCTTTGGCGACGACCATACCGTCATCGGCCTGCGGCACGATCCCCTGCGCGGCAAGCCACGGCGAGACGATCCCTTCAAACGGATCGAGCAGTTCGCGGAAGGTGCCTTTGTCCAGCAGCAGCCGCGCGCGCTGGCGGGCGTTAAGTTCGATAAAGCTGAGATCGTTACGCATCGGCTACCTCCTCAAAGACCTGCTCAATGCGGATCCTCGCCACGCCGGGCGTGGCACCAAAGTCATGGATGGTCATCCGCCCGGCGGGCAGATCCCCGAAACTTCCCAGGCGCTCAAACAGCGCCGTCCAGCGTTTGTTGCTGTTATCTACGGAGGTGACGATCTCAACGTTCAGCGTGTCGCCGCCGTCGGCGACGAACAGCACTTCCATATCACCCGATCCGACTACACCCGCCAGCGCTCTGCCGCTGAGACGTCGCGAGGCCGGGAAATAAAGGCTTATCTGTTGCATAACATCCTCTTTAGATGAAGTCCTTGTGGTGAACGAACCGCAAAACGGTCCGTCCCTGCAATTTATTGGCGCACCCTATTCAGGGCAGATCCGGTCAAGAAACAGGGTGGCAGAGAGCAAATCGGCCGCCCCTCCGGGGGAGGCGTTCAGCGCCAGCATGTCCGCATCCAGCCGCGCCAGCGCCCGGCGGCCCGCAGACTGACTAACGCCGCCCGCGGCCAGTACCGCTTTCGCCCCCTGCTGCATGGCGTTCAGCCCGGTCATTCCGGCCCTTGACAGCACGCAGGTATCGCTGAGTGAGGTCATCATCACCATCAGCGCGTCGAGCTGCGCCTCACTTTCGTTGGCACCGCGCCTGCGGCTCTGCCTGAGCTGCGGCAGCGCCAGCCTGACGACATGGGGAAAACCCTGCTGAGCCTCTTCCCGCGCGCCCGGCAGGCGATAGCGGGAGCTGGCGCGCTGCCCGTTGCTGAACAGCCGGGGCGCCGCGTCGTCCGGCAGCGTCGCCAGCCCTGCGGCATTCTTCACCACCTGATGCAGGCTGCCTTCACCGCCGCACATGGCGCTGGCGCTGACCAGCAGGCCCAGCGCCCAGATCGCACCACGGTGGGTGTTCACTCCGCCGGTTTCCCGCATCATCTGCGCCTCACCTTCGCGGCCCAGCCGCCCGACCAGCTGCCGCAGGGCAATGTCCGCCGGACGACGCCAGCTCTGTAGCGCCAGCGCATAAAACGTCGGCGTCAGGCTGTGAGCCGAGCGTTCCAGCAGGTCGAGGGTCAGATCGTGATGGGCACCGCTGCCGCGCTGGTCAACCAGCCCCGGCTTCGGCGTCAGGTTGGCTTCCTCCAGCAGGCAGCCGGTCGCCAGCACGGCCAGGTGCCGCGCATGGCGCTCAGCAACGATCGCGGCGGGCTGCCGCTGCGGGCTCACTACCAGCTCCTGAATTTAGCCGGTGGCTGATAGAGGCCGCCCGACCAGTCAACCAGATCCGCCACGCTACCGGCTGCCAGCAGCGAACGGCTGGCATCGGTCCGGCGGATGCCGAGGTCTTCGGGATAAGCGACCTTGCCTTCCCGCCGCAGCTGCGCCACGCGTTTCGCGTCCACGCCCAGGCCCACGTCGGTGATCCCGGCCACCGCCGCCACCATCGCCCGCCGCTCTTCCAGCGAACGCGCACGGTAGAGGTAGGCAATCCCCTCTTCGGTCAGAACGTGAGTGACGTCGTCGCCGTAGATCATTACCGGCGCCAGCGGCATTCCCGAGGTTTTAGCCACCTCAACCGCCTCCAGCGTTTCGACAAAGGTCGGCTTCACGCCCGCCTGGAAGGTTTCCACCATCTGTACCACCAGCTTGCGGCCGCGCGCCAGCGGATCAGGTTCGTTGATCATTGCGAGCCAGGCCGGGGTTGCGTGGCGACGACCGTGGGGATCGTGGCCCATGTTTGGCGCACCGCCAAACCCGGACAGGCGACCGCGGGTTACCGTGGAGGAGTTGGCCAGCCCGTCAACCTGGAGCGTGGAGCCGATAAACATATCCACCGCGTACTGACCGGCCATCTGGCAGAAGGCGCGGTTAGAACGCATGGAGCCGTCCGGCCCGGTAAAGAAGACGTCAGGGCGGGCGGCGATATAGTTTTCCATCCCCAGCTCACCGCCAAAGCAGTGCACGCTTTCCACCCAGCCGCTCTCGATAGCCGGGATCAGCGTCGGATGCGGGTTCAGCGCCCAGTGGCGGCAGATCTTACCCTTCAGCCCCAGCTTTTCACCGTAGGTCGGCAGCAGCAGCTCAATCGCGGCGGTGTTAAAGCCGATGCCGTGATTCAGCGACTGCACCTGGTGTTCGGCATAGATCCCTTTGATCGCCAGCATCGCCATCAGCACATGTTCCTGCTTGATCAGGCGCGGATCGCGGGTAAACAGCGGTTCGATAAAGAAGGGTTTGTCGGCAACCACCACGAAGTCGATCCAGGAGCCGGGAATATCCACACGCGGCAGATCGCATTCATCATCGACCAGCTCATTCACCTGAGCGATAACAATGCCGTTGTGGAAGGCGGTGGCTTCAACCAGCGCCGGGGTGTCTTCGGTGCTGGCCCCGGTATACAGGTTGCCTTTACGGTCGGCCTTAAAGCCGGCGACCAGCGCCACGTTAGGAGAAAGATCAACAAACAGCCGGGCATAGAGTTCGATATAGGTATGGATCGCCCCAATCTCCAGTTGACCGTCCTCCAGCAGCTGCGAGATGCGCAGGCTCTGGGTGCCGGAGAAGGAGAAATCCAGCTTGCGGGCGATGCCCTTTTCAAAAATATCAAGATGTTCGCTGCGGCCTACGCTGGGCATGATCATATGCAGATCGTGTAGCTTTTGCGGATTAACCTGTGCCAGCGAACGCGAAAGAAAATCAGCCTGCTTCTGGTTGTTGCCCTCCATCACTACCCGGTCGCCGGGCGCAATCAGCTTTTCAAGCAGGCCAACGATATCGTCGGTGGGCAACACTTTATGGTTAATGCCGAGGCTGGCAATGCGTCGCTGCTTCTCGCGCCGACGCGTATCCCAAGCCTGAGGGGACGGGGTAGATAACATGATTAACCTCCTGTAAGTGCATCCTGGAAAGATGCTTTCAGTATGGTTATCAAGTCTGTACCCGATTCAGCTATTCATCAATTACGCTGGGTGCGGGAAGGTTACTCTGAAGGTAACGATTATCATAAAAAATCTATTTTTCAGCATGTTACCGAGAAGGGATAACACTTTTTGCCGTAAAATAGAGCAGCCGTGGTCAAAAATGCCACAAATCTCCCCCGGCAGTGACGGCGTTTGTGGCACCCGATGCGCGCTTAACTGTCGGCAGAGGCCGCTTCGGACGACTGATGAATGGCAATATAACGCTGGTAGCGGCTCTCTTTCAGCCGGGAGAGATCCACCAGCACCAGACCGTCGATGCAGTGATTAAAGTCAGGATCGCTGCCGAAATCGATAAACTGCACGCCGCCGCTTTCACACAGCTCCGAGTACTGTTTATAGAGCGGAGGGATAGCGGTGCCAAGATTCGCCAGCAGACGCTTCAGCCGTTTCAAATCTTCGCTGTAGTTATCGCCGCTGAACTGGGCCAGCACGTCGGGCAGCGAGGCCGGATAGGGACGGCGCGAGGTCGCCAGCGGCAGCTGCGGGGCAAAGTAAAGACGGTAGAAGGCTACCAGCAAATCCCGCGCCGCCAGCGGCAGCCCGCCGGAAATGGAAACCGGGCCAAACAGGTAGCGGTACTGCGGATATTTCGCCAGATAAGCGCCAATGCCCATCCACAGGTAGTCCAGACCCCGTTTTCCCCAGTAGGCCGGCTGAATAAAGCTGCGGCCCAGCTCAATGCCCTGCATCAGCACCGGGTTCATCCGATGATCGTAGTGGAACAGGCTGTGGCTGTAGATCCCGTCCAGACCTTTACGTTCGAACTGTTCGGCGGTCGGAATAAAGCGGTAGGCGCCGACGATGTCCAGCGCCTCTTCATCCCACAGGATCAGGTGAAAGTAGTCGTCGTCGTAGTCATCAAGATCGCGGCGGGTGCCGCTGCCCTCCCCGACGGCGCGAAAGGCAATTTCCCGCAGCCGCCCCAGCTCACGCAGGATCGGCACGTAGTCTTCCCCGTTACGGCGATAGAGATAAATGGTTTTACCGTCGGGCAGTTTACCCAGCACTTCACAGCTGGCCAGCGCCCGCTTCAGTACCGCGCGATCCTCGCTGCGCGCAATGGCCGCCTCGGTCTGGAACAGCGCCGATTTACCCTGCGCGATGCGGTACAGGTGGCGACGGAAGCGGGCCGCCAGTTCTTTTGCCGGAGTACGGCCATCGTGCCAGCTGGCGTAGGGAATGCGGGCGCCGATTTTCAGCTTCAGCCGTTCGCCGCGGTTGCCAAACATCTCTTTCACCAGCAGCAGCATTGACAGCGGCCGGTAAATTTTTGAGATCAGGTAGAACAGCGCGCTGTTGCGACCGCTGACGTGAACGGGCACGATCGGCGCGCGGTAGCGGGCGGCCAGACGCAGGAAACCGTGGCTCCATTTTCCGTCCTTCACCCCTTTGCTGCCGAAGCGGGACACCTCCCCGGCCGGGAAGAAAATCAGCACGCCGTGGCTTTCCATCTGCTCCTGCATCAGCGCCACCTGGCGGCGGCTGGTGCGGTTGCCCATGTTATCTACCGGCACCATCAGACTGCTGAGTGATGCCAGGCAGTTCAGCAGGCGGTTAGTGACGATTTTCACGTCGCGCCGCACCTGCGATACCGCGTGCAGCAGCGCCAGGCCGTCCAGCGTGCCCAGCGGATGGTTCGCCACGATGATCACCGGGCCCTGGCTGGGGATCTGTTCCAGGTCGCGCTCGCTCAGTTCGCAGCTGACGTCCAGGTACTCCAGCACCTGCTCAACCATATCCAGCCCTTTCAGATGCCTGTAGCGCTGGTTAAATCGCTGAAACTCTTTTTCATGCAGCAGGCGACGCAGGACGCTTTTCTGCCATGAAGGCGTTTCACGCTGCGGGTAGAGGTCTTCAAGTACGGTTTCGATGGTAAACACAGGCTTATCTCCGGGTGTGTTATCCGCACACTAAACACCGGGAATGACGCAGACATGGCAGAAAAATGACAGCGGCAAGACAGCGCCGCACGGTCCGTTATCCCGTGCGGCGGGGCGATTATTTATCGGGAGACTGCACATCCAGCTGGAGCGGCGGCAGCTGGGAGAAGACCTCAAGCAGCCCGCTGCTCCAGCGCTGACGAACCTGCGAGAAGTAGGGATGCTTGTCGGTGATATGATACTGTTGGGCGGCGCTAAAGCTGTGCGCCGGGTAAATCATCACATCCAGCGGCAGGCCGACCGAGATATTGCTGGCCAGCGTGGAATCCATCGAAATCAGCGCACACTGCATGGCCCGATCCAGCGGCGTATCGTAGCGCAGCACGCGGTCGATAATCGGTTTCCCGTATTTGCTTTCGCCGATCTGGAAGTACGGCGTATCAGTGCTGGCCTCAATAAAATTGCCCTGTGGGTAAATCTGGAACAGCCGTGGCTCCTCGCCGCGGATCTGGCCGCCGAGCATCAGCGTGCCGCCGAACTCTTCCCCGTCCCGCCGGATCACCGAGCGCAGCGTCTCGCCGACCAGCAGCGCCACATCGTACATATTGGTACAGCTCATCAGGTTGAGGGGCTTGCCCTCTTCACAGCCGCGACGCAGCAGGCTCAGGGCACTCTGCGTGGTGGCAAGGTTACCGGCGCTTTGCAGCACCAGCATCCGCTCCCCTTCCTGCTGAAAGACGTGCAGTTTACGGAAGGAGGAGATGTGATCGACACCCGCGTTAGTGCGGCTGTCAGAGACAAAAATCATCCCTGACGATAAGCGCATGGCTACACAATAGGTCATAGTTTTTCCGATAAAGTATTACTGCTGCGAATTCACCTGCTGTACCGCGGCCACCGCCTGCATATCCTCACTTCCCCCGCCCAGACGCATACCGCGTACCGGGCAGGCGTCCAGATAGTCCACGCCGACCGCCAGCTTGAGATGCTGACGGGTACGCCGAGTGTTGTTGGTGATATCAAAGCTGTGCCAGCTTCCGTCAAGCCAGACTTCCACCCAGGCATGGGTGGCGACATGTTCGACATTATCAGTATAAAGATAGCCGCTAACGTAGCGTGCCGGAATGGCCAGGCTGCGGCAGCAGGCAAGAAATACGTGGCTGTGATCCTGACAAACGCCGCTGCCGGCGGCAAACACGCTGGCCGCCGGATCGGTGACCCGGGTGGTGCCGGGGCGATAGGGCATTTTCAGCAGCAGCTCGGACATCAGCCGCTCCAGGCTTTGCAGCGGTGCTTCCGGGCGATAGTAGCGGCGGGCAAAGTCGCAGATGGCCTCATCCGGCTGGGTCAGTACGCTCTGGCGCAGATAAACCAGCGGCGACAGCGCATTGTCCCGATCAACGACGCGCTCGCTGCCGTCAATGATTTCCACCACGCCGCGCGCCTCAATCTCAATTTCCTGATGCGGACGATCCAGCGTCAGTACGTGCAGTACGTTGCCCCAGGCATCCGTGGTACAGACCGCCTCGCCCGGCAGCCGCAGCTCCCAGGAGAGAATGCGCTGATGGACGGAGTTCTGCGGCGTCAGACGCAGATACTGGGTGCTCTGCGTCACCGGATGCTGATAGCTGAAACAGGTTTTGTGTTCGATGGTGAGCTTCATTATTTTGCCTCCAGATAGGTGTGATGAATGCTGGCGGCAAGGTCAGCCAGATCGCTCAGGAAGGTTTGTAGCCAGAGGTGCAGGCCGCTGCTCACCAGCGACTCCCGGCTGCTGAAGCGCAGCTGCGCGTGCAGTACGCTAACCAGATAGCGGGGACGATCCTCTCCGCTGCTGCCGATCAGCTCCAGCAGTCCGGCGATCTCTTCCACGCAGGATCGCAGGGATCGCGGGCTCTCTTCGCGCAGGATCAGCATCTCGTTAACGCCGTCCGCCGCCAGCTGCTGCTTATAAATGCTGTGATAGGCTTCGCGCGCGGATACCGATCGCAGCAGCGTGTCCAACCGGTAGTATTCCCGCACCGTGTCATCATCGGCATCGGTCAGGTGCTGATAGACATCCAGCAGACGTGCCGTGCAGTCGGCGCGCTCCAGCAGCGTTCCCAGACGCACAAAGCTCATGGCATCACCGCGCATCAGCGTGCCGAACATGGCCCCGCGAAACAGGTGGGATCGCTCTTTTACCCAGTCAAAGAAGGCGTCCGCTCCGCTGTCGCTGATGCCCCGCCGCCGTATTTTTCTCAGCTCAATCCAGCTGGAGTTGATGCTCTCCCACACTTCCGATGACAGGCTGCCGCGCACCGCGTGGGCGTTGTTCCACGCCGCCTGCCAGCAGTTAAAAATGCTGCCGGGGTTGCGCTCGTCCAGCGCAAAAAAGTTAAACAGCGGCGGCATCGCCAGCGTATCGCTGACCGACCAGTAAAGATCGCCGGTCTGGGTCAGATTGAGCGGTACGCGCAGCTCGTTGTTATGGCTGCCGCGCACCGGCATCAGCGACAGGCGGTTAGTGACGTCCAGTACCCTGGCAATGTTTTCCGCCCGCTCCAGGTAGCGGGCCATCCAGTAGAGGCCAGAGGCCGTGCGACTCAGCATGCGTCATCCTCCAGAACCCAGGTATCTTTAGTGCCACCGCCCTGTGACGAGTTCACCACCAGCGAGCCTTCGGTCAGCGCCACGCGGGTCAGGCCGCCCGGTACCAGGCGAATATCGGCCCCGCTGAGGGCGAAGGGCCGCAGGTCGATATGGCGCGGTGCCAGCCCCTGGCCGACAAAGGTCGGGCAGGTAGAGAGTGCCAGAGTGTGCTGGGCAATATAGTTTTGCGGCCGCGCCTTAAGCAGCGCCCGGAACGTCTCCAGCTGCTGCCGGCTGGCAACCGGACCAATCAGCATGCCGTAGCCCCCTGCCCCGTGGACCTCTTTAACCACCAGCTTTTCCAGATTGGCCAGCACCCACGACAGCTCCTCCGGACGTCGGCACTGCCAGGTCGGTACGTTGTTGAGGATCGGATCCTCGTTCAGATAGAAGCGCACCATATCGGGGACATAGGGATAGATCGATTTGTCGTCGGCCACGCCGGTGCCGATGGCGTTCGCCAGCACCACGTTGCCGCTGCGGTAGACCGACAGCAGGCCGGGTACGCCGAGCATCGAATCCGGGCGGAAGGCCAGCGGATCGAGGAAGGCATCATCTACCCGGCGATAGATCACATCCACCTTGCACGGACCGGCGGTGGTGCGCATCAGCACGGCACCGTCCTTCACAAACAGATCGGCGCTCTCCACCAGCTCCACACCCATCTGCTGTGCCAGAAAACTGTGCTCGAAGTAGGCGCTGTTAAAGCGGCCCGGCGTCAGCACCACCACCACCGGATCGTTCACCGGAGAGCTTTCACGCAGGGTTTGCAGCAGCAGCGACGGATAGCGCTCAACCGGCGCGATCCGCTGGTCGGCAAACAGCTCAGGATAGAGCCGCATCATCATTTTGCGGTTTTCCAGCATGTAGGAGACGCCGGACGGGGTGCGCAGGTTATCTTCCAGCACGTAATACTGGCCGTCGCTGCCGCGCACCATGTCCACCCCGGTAATGTGGGCGTACAGGTCGCGGTGCAGGTTGATACCCTGCATACAGGGCTGATACTGGTCGTTAACCAGCACCTGCTCGGCGGGAATCAGGCCCGCCTTCAGGATATGCTGCTGGTGATAGATATCGTGCAGGAAGGCGTTAAGCGCCTGCACGCGCTGGCGGATGCCTTTATCGAGCATCGCCCACTCTGCGGCGGGGATAATGCGCGGCACGCTGTCGAACGGGATCAGCCGTTCTGCGCCGCCGTCTTCGCCGTAGACGTTAAAGGTAATTCCCACGCGGTGAAATAACAGCTCCGCTTCTTCACGCTTGCGCGCAATCGCCTGCCTGTCGGCCTGCTGTAGCCACTGCCAGTAGTCCCGGTAGTGTTGGCGATAGTGTCCATCGCTCAGCAACATTTCATCATAAAAGTGCGACGCTAATTCATAGCTTTGATTCATGATTTCCTACCGCCGTCTGTGGACCCAATTCTTTTTTGCACAAAGCGTGCCACTATCGGGCGGCGGGGGGTGCGGCACCGCCGGGGGCAGAAGCCTGTACGTGCAGCGGGGCCGTGCAGCGGTCAAAATGCCTGAAAACGCTGCAAGAAACCGGCGGCGCACCAGAATGGGGCACCCGGACAAATATTCGGCCCGAGTTGCACAAACTTGTTATCACCACGCATAATACGATTGACGAACCTTTATTTAGCGGTACTCATGACCCCGTATCTTATTATTCACCACTGGATTATTGACGCCACGTCGGGTTCCCTTATCCATCAGGTGACCGGCGAACAGCGACGCCTCGGCGAGTACCAGCTCAAGCTGTTGCAGGTGCTGGCGGAACACGCTGGCGAAATTCTCACGCGGGAAGAGCTGACCAATCTGGTGTGGGAACGGCGGGTGATTGGTAATAACAGTCTGCCCAACGCCATTCATGCCCTGCGCCTGGCGCTGGAGGATGACGGTAAGCAGCAGCGCATTATCAAGACCATCCCGAAAAAGGGCTACATTCTTGAATCCGAGTTCTGCCAGTTTATTACCCCGGCAGAGCTGCATCTGCCGCCGGAAGCGGCAGAGGAACCGTCCGATGCGGTTCCGGTATCTGACGATGCGCTGAATGAAACGCTGACCCACACGCCGGCTGACGCGTCACCCGCTGAGGTCGCCGTGAACAGCACCGCCGTGGAACCGTTCGTTCCGGCAGAGCTGCCGGCCACAGAGACGGTCAGGGAGCGCGGCTTCTGGCGCTGGCTGGTGCTGGGGCAGGTTATCGTGCTGTTCGCCGTCGCGGTGCTGCTGGCCAGACAGTTCACCACGACTCCGGCAGCGCAGCTGTCGGAAAAAAATTCGGTGGCCTACAGCAATATCAGGCTGATTGAGGTTCAGCGCGGCTGGGAAGGCTCTTCGGCATCGCAGGATCTTAACCGGCAGCTTGGCCCGGTGCTGTATGCGCTGAACCAGGCGCTGAAAAATCGCCAGGTCACGATGGAGGTGTTCTTCTATACCTCCGGCACCTCACTGAACTACACCATGACGCTAAAAAACCGCTGCGACCGCAGGCAGCTGGCAATGAACATTATTAACTGGCGGACGGACGGGCAGCAGCTAAGCGCGCTGATTTATCGGGAAGGCGAGAGAAAAATTAATGAAATGGCGAACTGCGTCACTGAGTCTGCTGGCGATAACGCTGCTGCTGCTGCTGGCAGCCGCGCTGATCAAACTGCTACCGGGCAGTAATCAGAATCTGCTTAGCAAGGATTTTACCGGCGAACATTTACAGATGGGCTATTACGATCTGCTGGCGCGCCAGCGGGAAATCTATGACACCCGGTTTAACGTGCAGGGCAAGACGGTGATCATGACGCTGACCAGCCCCAATGATAACCGTTTTATCGCCAAGGTCAGCCTGGAACAGAAGAGCAGCAGCGATCACACGGTTGACTTCGGCTATCGTCAGATTTACTACACCGAGAGCGGCCCGGCGCGGATGATTAAAAATATTCTCGGCTATGCGCAGAATAATGGCGTGCGCTTCGACACGCTCGAATTCGCCGACCAGCAGCTGCTTATCACACCGTCCGGTCAGATTTTCACCTACCACTAATCGGGCAGGCATCGCATCTGGCCTCATTATTCCACGAACGTTGAGCGCCAGTTTGCCAGGGTTTTAGGCATCGCCGTTTTGTCTTTTTCGGTGGTGACGTAGTGGATGTTAACCCCTTTATTGTCCTTGCCCGGTTCAACGCGTAGCGCCCAGATTTTGCCGTCCGGGGTATACATGATCATCGCCGACTGACGATTGGCCATGCCCTTCATCCACAGCGTCAGTACCGTTGCCCCGATGCTGTCCTGATCCTGGCTAAAGACAAAGCTGGTGGCGGTGGCCAGGTAGTTTTTATAATCATCGCCCACCAGCTCACGGAACCGATCCTCCAGCGCTTTGTCTGGAAAAATGCCCAGGCTCAGCAGCGTGGCGGGAGGTCGCGGATCGCTGGCGGCTTTGACGTACAGCCCGTCAATCGCCATCTCACCCGGTAGCAGCATGTCACAGCTGCCGTGGTTGTCGCTGCGTACTTCAAGCTTGCCGTCCGCGCGCGGCACCAGCACAATCGCACAGCGGCCGCCCCAGGCAATCTCATTGGTGTAGCCGATGCCGTAGTAATCACTGACGCTGCCGCTCAGTACCGAGGTGTATACCCCTCCCCACACGGTGGCATCCATGGTGAATCCCCAGTCGTTGGCGCTGTGGATCAGGATCTTTCCGCCGTTGCCGTGGGTTGAGGTAGTGTTCCACCAGGTCCCCTGCCAGTTAAACGATTCCGGCACGCCGTAAAGCTGCCCGATGCCTTTCAGATAGGCGCGTTGCAGGCAGTCATCGCTGGCGCAGGCGTCGCGGGCGCGGGTCGCGTCGCGGGCTATTTTTTCAATCCGCTGCGGATCTTCAACCACCACATCCTGGAATGAGTCGGTAAACAGATGATCGAGCCACATCAGCTCTTTGTTATCGCAAATGGTGTTTTCGATTACCGTTGCGGCGCGGCCACAGTCCAGCGCTTGGGCACCGGACATGCCCAGAATAAACAGCATAAAAAACAGCGAGGAACGTGCGAGGTTAGCTCTCATTCTTATCCAACGTTTCTGTATTCGGCCCCCGTCGGGGAAGAATTAAAATTTTACACTGCGCGGTGTCAGGTGACCACCTGTCGCTGTCCGTCTCACAACTGTTATAGCTTATTACCCGCTAACTGTGTCTGCTGTTACAGCTAAAACTGTGATTTACTCTCACTCTGCCCGGACTCTTTAACTGAGGTTTAAAATGGAAGAAGTTAAACAGATACTGCTGCGCGAGATCGAGATCCTCAATCGCGAGGAGCAGCGCGATAACAGACCGCGCTTCAGCTTTACGTTCCTGAAGACCCATCCGGGCCTTTGGGCCTCCATGTACGGTTGCTATGTGCTGACCGTCATACTGATTTTTACTACCGATTTCCTGGGCTGGCCGGCATTCTGGGGAGCCACGATTTTTATCGTGCTGATGAGCGGACTGATGCTGATGGATATCAATCCCAAGTATCGCTTTGAAGATATTGATACGCTCGATCTGCGCGTTTGCTATAACGGCGAGTGGTACTACATTCGCACCCTCTCGCCGCAGGCGGTTGACGCTATTCTCGGCAGCGAAAAGGTGCCGGATAACGTCAAGCAGGGCGTTAATAAACTGCTGTCGCTGAAGGGCGAAGTCGATTTTTACGATGTATTTCATCTGACCTGGGGCCAGAAAAGCGCCGCTACGGTTTAATGAGTAATTCAGCGATCAGTCCGCCCAGAATCGCCACCGCCGCCTCCTGTGACTCGTTCCACCAGGCCGTGTTGAAGCGAAAATAGTTGGCGTACTGTTCGCTGGAGGAGAACATTTTCCCCGGCGCAATGCTGATGTTTTGCTCCAGCGCCCGATAGTAAAGCTCGGTGGTATTTACCTGCTTCGGCAGCTCAATCCACAGGAAGAAACCGCCGCGTGACTCGTTGATTTTTGCCCCAACCGGCAGATGCCGCTTCAGCGAGTGGAGCGCCTGATTCTTACGCTGCTCCAGCACCTGACGCAAACGCCGCAGGTGCAGGTCGTAGCTGCGGGTGCCCAGATAGGTCGCTAGCGCCTGCTGCATCGGCGCGCTGGTCGATAGCGTACTCATCAGCTGGAGTCGCTGAATGCGCTGAGCGTGCTGCCCCCCTGCCACCCAGCCAACCCGAAAGCCCGCCACCAGATTTTTGGAGAACGAAGAGCAGTGCAGCACGTTGTTCGCCCGGTCGAAGGCTTTCGCCGGCAGCGGCTTTTCGTGGCCAACGTAGAGTTCGCTGTAAACATCATCTTCGATCAGTACTACGTTATGCTCAGCCAGCAGCGCCACCAGCTGCTGCTTTTTCTCGCGGCTCAGGGTACAGCCCACCGGATTCTGCTGATTGCTCATCATCCACATGGCCTTAATCGGCCAGCTTTTTAGCGCCCGACTCAGCTCTTCGAGGTCGATTCCGGTTTGCGGATCGGTCGCAATCGCTACCGCTTTCAGCTTCAGCCGTTCAATGGCCTGTAGCGCACCGTAAAAGGAGGGGTTTTCAATCGCCACCCAGTCTCCCGGCTCGGTCACCGCTTGCAGGCTGAGGTTGAGCGCTTCCATTGCGCCGTTGGTGATGACGATTTCGTCCGGTGAAACCTGTACCCCCTGGAGGGCATAGCGCTGGGCCAGCGTTTTGCGCAGCGCTTCGTTACCCGGCGGCAGGTTGTGCAGCGCATCTACCGGTTTCATGCTGTGGGAAACCGTGGTCAGCGCCCGCATCAGCTGCCGCTGGGGAAACAGGTCCGGATCGGGGAAGGCAGAGCCGAAGGGAACAATTTTCGGATCGCGGCAGGCCTGGAGGACGTCAAAGATAAACGCGTTGATATCCACTGACTCCGCCAGCTGTAGCTTCTGATGGCTGACCGGCTGACTGAGAAACTCCGCGCGGGGAGCAACGTAGTACCCGGACTGCGGGCGGGAGATGATCCAGCCCTGGCTTTCCAGTACCTGGTAGGCGTGCATCACCGTCATCAGGCTCATTCCGCTCAGGCCCGCCTGCTCACGCAGCGAGGGCAGCTTTTCTCCGGGCAGCCAGATTTCCGTTTCTATTTGCTGGCGGAGTTGTGCAACCAGGTGTTCATATTTTGCCACGACTGTTACAGGCCATATTTTTGAAAAAGTAAACTATTATAGGTCGGGCGCCGCGCGCAGTACAATCAGCTCACGTCCGGGAGCTTTTCTACCGCCATCAGATCGGCCGGTGCGCTGTTCGCCGCCGTCGGCAGGCTTTCCTCATAGCCGAACTCGGGCAGGTCGCCTATCTTTTCCGCCGGCAGCGGCGCGCCCAGCAGGTATCCCTGTAAAGTGTTACAGCCCAGGCCGGTCAGGAACCGCTGCTGTTCTGCGGTTTCCACCCCCTCCGCCACCACCTTCAGGTTCAGGGTATGCGCCAGCGCCACAATCGCCGTGACAATGGTGGCATCTTCGGTCTGCGCCTGAAGTTCTTTGACGAAGGCCCGATCAATCTTCAGTTCGCTGGCGGGCAGGCGTTTGAGGTACAGCAGGCTGGAGTAGCCGGTGCCGAAATCATCAATCGACGCCCGTACGCCAAGGTCGGTAAGTTCGGTAAGGATGCGGATACTCTCATCCGGGTCGCGCATGGCGGTAGTTTCCGTCACCTCCAGCGTCAGCAGCTCTGCCGGAATATGGTGAGTGTTCAGCGCCTGCTTCACCGTCGCTACCAGGCTACCCTGCTCAAATTGAAGCGCGGAGAGGTTCACCGCCATTGACCACTGCTCGTGCCCTTGCTGATGCCAGATATGCAGCTGGCGACAGGCTTCATCAATCACCCAGTTGCCGATGCCGATCATCAGCCCGGTTTTTTCAGCCAGCGGCAGGAAGGCATCCGGCATCAGCAGGCCGCGCTCCGGATGCTGCCAGCGTAGCAGCGCCTCAAAGCCCAGCAGTGGCCCGTGAGGTGCACAGAATTTCGGCTGATAGTAGAGGCGTAGCTCGTTGTTTGCCTGCGCCGTCCACAGATCGTTGATCAGCTGTAGCTGGCTCTGCGCCAGCAGGTTCATCGACGGTTGGAAGAAGCTGTAGCCGTTACGACCGTTGTTCTTGGTGTGGTACATCGCCGCGTCAGCGTTAAACATCAGCTCCCGTTCGTCCATACCGTCGCCGGGGAAAACGGAAATACCGATACTGAGCGACACCTGAAGCTCATAGCGGGAGATGGCAAAGGGTTCTTCAATAGTTTTAACCAGCGCACCGGCCACCGCAGCCGCGTCGTCGGGTGCCTCGATCTCCACCAGCAGGACGAACTCATCGCCGCCCAGCCGGGCCAGGGTGTGATGCGCCAGCATTTTTTCCTTCATCCGCTCGGCCACGGCCACCAGCAGTCTGTCGCCGATATGGTGCCCGAAAGCATCGTTAACCGCCTTAAAGCCGTCAAGATCCATAAACATCAGGGCAAACTTCGAGTTTTCACGGCTGGCTTTGTTGATTGCCTGGCTAAGCCGGTCTTCCAGCAGGATCCGGTTCGGTAAGCGGGTGAGGTTATCGTGCAGTGCCAGCTGGGCCAGCTCGCGATTCGCCTCTGCCAGCGATGTGGCCAGCAGCGAGGTCCGTGCCTGCATACGGGCATCCAGCATCGAGACCAGCAGGGTAATACCCAGTATAGACAGCGTAACCACCACCACCAGCACCGCCAGCCAGTTGCTATTGACGCCCATGTGGGTGACATGACTGTCGGCCGGGAACCTGGCCGCCGCCATGCCGGTATAGTGCATCCCCGCAATGGCGATCCCCATAATCAGCGACGCGCCGCCGCGCAGCAGCATCAGATGACCGGTTCCCTTACGCAGGTGAAACGCCAGCCACAGCGCGGCCCCGGAAGCAACCAGCGCAATCAGCACCGACAGCCACACCCAGCCCCACTGCCAGACGATACCCGGCTCCACCATCAGCGCCGCCATGCCGGTGTAGTGCATGGCCACCACGCCGCTGCCCATAATGAGCGCGCCGCCGACCAGCCGATACCAGGGAAGATCGCCCCGGCATACCGTCCACAGAGCAAAAACCGACGCGGCAACGGCGATGATCATCGAGACAACGGTCAAAGTAGGGTCATAGCTCATCACCACCGGCAGCTTCATTGCCAGCATGCCAATAAAGTGCATTGACCAGATGCCAATCCCCATGGCAAAACCACCGCCGAACAGCCACATGCGGGCCACTTTACCGATGGAGGTTGATACCCGACCGGCCATATCCAGGGCCGTATAGGATGCCAGGAATGCGACGATAAACGAGATGATCACCAGTAGATGATTATGGGAGCTCATTAGCATAGGACTGTCCTGGGTGCTGTAGTTCTAAATAGCCGCTTAGGGCATCAGTATTCCCGTATCACCGCACGCTGCCTCCGTATTTGCAATGTCGGCACGGTTTAGATTACGGGATAAAAAAACAGATCGTTGAGAGTGGCTTAGCAAAGTACGATCGCCCTGCATTAATTAGGTTTATTTATCATCCACTCATTATCAATGAAAATAGCACTCACTCAAAATTTAGCCTAGTGAAAAATAAGATAATTCTTACCCTTACAAAGCAATACACAAACCATAAGAAACATCTTATTTAAATTTCTAATCGACAAAATCTAAATTTTTATCCATCGCCACCCTTTCCTCCCGCTTATAGCCTGCCCTATAGTGAATGCAAACTACATAAACCTGCTAAATCAGGTATCAGACCGTGTAAGTCCCAATCCGTAACTTTGACCGACTTTTCACTAAAAATTACTCTGCACACAGCAAATATACGCAGAGTTTCATCAGGCGAAAAAGTACTTTACTCACCTAATCATTAAGGAATGGTTATGAAAATAAAGCTTTTTCTGCTGGGCTGCGGCCTCGGCTTGGGCGTTGCGACGTCCGGTTTTGCTGATACAACGGGCGTGATTAATGCCAGACTGGTGCTCACCACCGGCTGCCTGGTAAACGGTCAGCCGGAAGTGACCAACGCTGATTTCGGTACGCTCGACTTCGGAACCAGTGTAGCAACCTTTGACTCGCTGGAAGCCACGCTTAGCGGCTCAGTGGGGACAGGGATCTTTGTCCGCTGCACCGCGGGTGAAGACTACAGCGTCCAGGTCGTTAACAGTAATCTCAAGCCCGCTACGGTATTTGGCACCGAATCAACCACGGGTCAGCGCTACCTGATCCATGATTCTGATGCCAGCACCGGTATTAGCTACACGCTGTACCCTTCTGCCGCCTCCTCCGCCCCGATTGTTAACGGTGCCAGTATTTCGCCCGTCGGCACCGCCGATCCGATTAACGGGGATAACTATCCGATCGTTGGCCGGATCGAAGGCGGCGGTAACAACGCCACTATCCCGACCGGTACGTATCTGGACACCATCAACGTTTCAGTAACCTACTGACCTTAAGGCATAAAGCAGACGATGCCGGACCGCATCAGGCCGCTCACGTGCTTCCCGCATTTGCTGATTCCGCTGCTGCTGTTCAGCCGCAGCGGATGGTCTTTGCCCACCAAGCCTGTTGAGGTAAAAGCCAGCATCGTGAACGGCTGCGTGGTTTCAGGGAGCCAACCCGGCGTACTGGGAACGCTGGATTTTGGCACCCTGCCAGGCATTAACGCGACCACCGCCACGGCAACGGCCGCGTTTACGCTCAGCTCAACCATCACGCTGGCCTGCACGCCCGGCACGCAGCTGAAGATGAGCGTCAACGGTGGGGACAACTTTGCTAACGCCAGCCGGAACTTAAAACTGTCCAACCGTACCGATCTGGTGGCCTATGCCCTGTATACCAACGCCAGCTACACCACCGCGGTTCCGGTTGACGGCGAGCTGCCGGTACCCCTGATTAACGCCAACAACATTACGCTGCCGATTTATGGCCGGCTACAGATTAGCGGGGCCAGGCGTGCAGGCACTTACAGCGACACGCTGACGGTGACGCTGAGCTGGTGATTTATTTGAAAAAGGATTGAATGATCATGAAATATCCCCGCACCGTCATGCTTTGCTGCCTGCTGCTAACCGCCCTGCTGACGCTCAGCGCGCGGGCCGCTAACTCGGTTCTGCTGTGGCCCATCGATCCGAAAATTGCCAGCGGTGAAAAGGCGACCGAGCTGTGGATGGAGAATCGGGGCGACAGCACCACGCTAATGCAGGTGCGGGTTTTCCTCTGGCAGCAAAAAAATGGGCAGGAGCAGTATCAGACGCAGCAGCAGATACTCGCCAGCCCGCCGATGGTGCGTATTGAGCCGGGAAAAAAACAGCTGATCCGTCTGATTAAACAGGTCGCGCCCGCCGCGGGCACAGAGGCCGCTTACCGTATCCTGCTTGATGAGATTCCGACGCCGCCGTCGGAACGTTCCGGCAAGAACCACGCCGGACTGAGTTTCCAGATGCGCTACTCGGTGCCGCTGTTCGTTTACGGTGAGGGCGCATCCGCGGATAAAACCCAGCCGCAGCTATCGTGGCGGCTGGTTAACCGGGACGGCAAACAGGCTATTGAAGTGACCAACGGCGGCAACGGCTTTGCCCGCCTGAGCCATGTCGCGCTTGGCGGCCGCATGATTGCCGACAGTCTGTTGGGCTACGTGTTGGCGCATTCAACGAATACCTTTCCGTTAAATTTCCCGGCGTCGGGAAGAGAGGAGCTGAGCGCCCGGCTTGGTAACAAACAGGTCTGGCGTAGCGCCAGCCAGCCCCGTTAACCTATGGCCCGATACGCCATGGCACCGCACGCCTCTGCGCGCATTATCGCCGGCGTGCTGACCTGCCTGCTGCCGTCTTTCGCCAGCGCGGAGACGTGGACCGCCCTGCCGCCGCCGCCGACGGCACCCAACGCCGGCGGGCAGACACAAAACTGGATGCTGGGGCTGACGGTGAACGGCCACGACAGCGATGAGGTGGTGAATGTTCAGTTTCAGGGCGACCATTACCTGATGCGGGCGGGTGACCTGCTGCGCATTGGCTTTCCCAGTTCACGGATCGACTCCACAATAATGGATGTGTCGGCCATGGATCGGGTAAAGGCAGAATATGACCGTCAACGACAGCGTATTATGCTGACGGTGCCCCCCGAGTGGCTGCCTGAGCAAACCTTTGGTGCGGCCTCCCGCAACGGGCAGTTTAACCCCGGGCGCATCAGCGGCGGCGCGCTGCTTAACTACAATCTCTATTCCAGCCAGACGACCGGCGGCGGCAGCCGACTGTCGGCCTGGAATGAACTCCGTCTGTTTGACAGCTGGGGGCAGATTTCCAGCAACGGCATCTGGCAACAGCGGCTCTCCGGTAGGGCTAGCGCTAACGACGACCGCTATATGCGCTACGACACCTGGTGGTCAAACCAAAATGAAGAGAGCGCGCTGACCCTGCGCGTGGGTGATTTGATCAATGATTCCCTGGCCTGGAGCAGCAGCGTGCGGCTGGGCGGTATTCAGATTGCCCGCGATTTTTCGCTGCGCCCGGATTTAATTACCTATCCCCTGCCTTCGTTCTCCGGACAGGCGGCTATCCCCTCAACCGTCGATCTGTTCGTCAACGGCTTTCGCACCAGCAGTAACAGCGTCCAGCCCGGCCCCTGGTCTTTAACGAATCTGCCGTTTGTTAACGGCGCCGGGAATGCGGTGGTGGTCACCACCGATGCGCAGGGGCGGCAGATAACCACTACGCTGCCGTTTTACGTTGCCAGTAACCTGCTTCAGCGCGGACTGTCGGACTATGCCTTTTCCACCGGCGCACTGCGTGAGAACTACGGACTGAAGAGCTTTGACTACGGCCCGGCGGCGGGGAGCGGCTCCTATCGCTACGGGCTGACCGACTGGCTAACGCTGGAAAGTCACGCCGAGGCCGCCGAGTCGCTGGCGCAGATCGGCGGCGGTGCTCAGATGAAGGTCGGTGCACTTGGCGTGGTGAACGGCGCGGTCAGCCAGAGCCAGATGATGGGACAAAGCGGTGAACAGTACAGCTGGGGATATCAGTACAACAACAGCCTGTTTTCCATCGGCACACAACATACTCTGCGCGCCAGCGAGTTCGGTAATCTTGCTCTCTATGCCGACCGGCAGTACGCCACGCAGGAGACGGATAACTACAGCCTGAGCCGGCGCAGCTCACAGTACAGCGCCAGCCTGTCGCTAAATCAGTATGGAAACCTGGGGGCTGCGATGATCGATATCACCAGCGGTAACGGCAGCCATACTCGCCTGATAAATCTGACGTGGAATAAAGCCCTGTGGCGAGGCAGCAATCTGTACGTTTCTGCCAGCCGCGACAACCAGTACGGTAACTGGGCGGCAGCGATGTCGCTGAGCGTGCCCCTCACCACGCTGACCAGCGCCAGTCTGAGCGCCGAGCGCGATCCGCAGGGTAAAAGCGCGCAGCGCGTTTATCTTTCCAAAGCCATGCCGTCCGACGGCGGTCTTGCCTGGGATGCATCCGTGGCTAATCAGAGCAGCGGCGGAAGCTATCAGCAGGGCAGTCTGCGCTGGCGCAATCAGCTGATTGAAACCTCCGGCGGCTTCTACGGCGACAGCGATAACAGCACCCGCTGGGCGCAGGCCACCGGTTCGCTGGTGATGATGGACAACAGCCTGTTTGCCGCTAACCAGATCGCCGATGCCTTCGTGCTGGTGAAAACCGACTATCCGGATATCGGGGTGCGCTATGAAAATCAGCTGCTGGGTAAAACCAACGACGGAGGCTATCTGCTGGTACCGCGCGTCAGCGCCAACTATGCGGCGAAATATCAGATAGACACGCTCGACCTCCCGGCTGGCCTGACGTTCGACAGCGTGGAGCAGCGCTTTGCGGTTCGCCGCCAGAGCGGTTATCTGCTGGATATGCAGATCAAACCGCTGCGCGCGGCCAGCGTGATCCTCCACGATGCGCAGGGCCAGCCGCTGCCCGTTTCTACCGCTATCTACCGCCCCGACAGGCCAACGGAGGTGGTTGGCTGGGACGGACTGGTCTGGATGCAGGATGTTTCCAGCCAAAACCCGATTCATGCCGAGACGCCGGACGGACGCAGCTGCGATACCACGCTGACGCTGCCGGAGACGCTGCCGGAGACACAGATGACCTACGGGCCGCTGATCTGTGCGCTTTCCGCTTCTACAGGAACCCTACCATGAAAAAACTGCTGCTGGCCTTTTCCCTGCTGATGGGCGGCACCTCGCTGGCGCAGGCCGCCTGCACAATGACCCCGACCAGTGCCGTCCTCAGCCTGGGCAGCCCAACCTCATTTGCGATTAATACGACGCCGAACACGGTAACGACCACCGTTATGCTGGACTGTGGCGCAGGGCTGGTGGTACTGCTGGGCACCGACTACGTGAAAGTCCAGCTTACCGGCGCAACCTTTAGCGCCAGCAGCACGCAGGCGGCGCTGGGCCGAGGGACGGATCGCATTCCTCTGGAGCTGTGTACCGATGCCACGTGTACCAAAGGTATCGTCACCCTTAACGGCCCTGGAAATACCCTGGATAAGAATACGCTGCTGGATTTACTCGGGCTGCTTGCGGGTTTTAAATTTCCCATTACGCTCTATATTCGCACGGTGCCCGGTGCGGTTGTCGCCGCCGGAAACTATACGGTGACCCTGTCGGTTTTATTCACCTACGATATCTGTACCAGCATTTCCCTGCTGGGCGGCTGCCTGCTGAACTTCAAGCAGACCGGTGCCATCACCGTTCCGGTCACCCTGAATATGCTCGTTGAGAAGGACTGCACTACCATCACCGCACCGGGGATTGATTTCGGCAGCGCGCCGCTGGTCAACAGCTTTGTTAAAGTCAGCCAGTCGATTAACGTTATCTGTACGAAAGACAGTGTGTATAGCGTTGGCATCAGCAACGGCGAGCATGCCGAAGGTAACCAGCGCTATATGACCAGCGGCAGCAGCAGGCTGGCGTATCAGATTTTTAAAGGGAGCGGCACGACCTACTGGGGACCAAACAGCGGCGATCGGGTTGCCAGTACCCTGGCAAGCGCCGTCAGCGCCGATGGTTTGACGAAAACGTTCAACTATAACGCGCTGATCCTTACCAATCAGCAGACGCCTCCGGCGGGATCGTATAAGGATACCGTTACGGTCGATCTCTCATTCTGACGTAAAAAAGCCACGCCCTTTACCAGGTAGCGTGGCTTATTCAGGAGGAAGTGCGCTTATTTAACCGCGCTTTCCGTCCCCATCAGGCCAATCTTAAGGTATCCGGCCTGACGCAGTTTATCCATCACGGTCATCAGCGTTTCATAATCAACCGTCTTATCGGCCTGGAAGAAAATGGTGGTGTCCTTCTTGCCTTCGGTCTGCCGGATCAGCGTATCGACCAGCGTCTCCTCCGTTACCGCATCATTGCCAATAAACAGCTGATTGTCCGCTTTAATCGACAGGTAAACCGGTTTTTCCGGTCGTGGCTGCGGAGTACTGGTTGAGGCGGGCAGATTGACGCGAACGTCAACGGTCGCCAGCGGTGCGGCAACCATAAAGATAATCAGCAGCACCAGCATGACATCGATAAACGGTGTCACGTTGATGTCGTGCATTTCGCCGTCGTTATCGATGTCTTCGTTTAATCGCATGGCCATAGCACTTAACCTACCCGCAGTTTCTGTGCAGGCTGCACACGGTGCGCACCTTCGCTGGCCGCCAGGTCAAGATCGCGGCTTTGCAGCAGCAAAACCTGAGCCGCCACGTCACCCAGTGAGGCTTTGTAGCTGGCAATGGTGCGGGCAAATACGTTGTAGATAACGACCGCGGGAATGGCAGCAACCAGACCAATCGCCGTCGCCAGCAGCGCTTCGGCGATGCCGGGAGCGACCACTGCCAGGTTGGTGGTCTGTGTTTTCGCAATACCGATGAAGCTGTTCATGATGCCCCAGACCGTACCGAACAGGCCGACAAAGGGGGCAATCGCACCGATAGTTGCCAGATAGCCGTTACCGCGGCCAGCATGACGACCGAAGGCGGCCACGCGGCGCTCCAGACGGAAGGCGGTACGCTCTTTGATGCCGACGTTATCATCGGATCCCTGCGACAGCTCCAGCTCATTTTCGGCTTCCTGTACCATGACGGTACTCAGGCTCGGGCCGTTAAAACCGGCGCAGACTTTGGCGGCTTCATCCAGCGAGCGGACCGTTGCCAGCTGCTGCTGCTCGCGCTTCAGACGGCGGCGTGCAGCGCTTAATTCGATAGATTTGCTAAAGAAGATGGCCCAGGTGACAACGGATGCCAACAGCAGCCCAATCATAACGGTCTTTACTACGATGTCTGCATGCTGGTACATGCCCCAGATGGAAAGGTCCATCTGCATCAAATTATTTGTCACGCTGTATCTCCAACATCTAATAACGGATCGCAAAACTGGGGTCAGATCATATCAAACTAGCAATGAATTGATAGTAGTTCTCATTACTATTTACATCTTAAAAGCCATTTTTTGAACACTTTTTTGATCTGATCATAGTGTGATGTCACTCACAGTGAAATTTTGTCACTTATCCCGGCGGCGAATGTCGCCGGGCGTTTAGCCGTGCTAACGTTAAGCGCATAGTGAATAATGAGACGGCATTTTATGACCAGCAAAAAGATCGAAACGGCACTTGTCAGCGCCGGACGCAGCAAGCGCTATACCCAAGGATCGGTCAACAGCGTGATCCAACGGGCTTCCTCACTGGTTTTTGACAGCGTGGCCGATAAGCAGCGCGCTACCGCCGGACGCGCATCCGGTGAACTGTTCTACGGCCGCCGCGGAACGCTTACCCATTTTTCATTGCAGGACGCGATGACCGAACTGGAAGGTGGCGCGGGCTGCGCGCTTTATCCCTGCGGCGCTGCGGCGGTGTCCAACGCCATTCTTGCCTTCGTCAGCGCCGGGGATAACGTGCTGATGAGCGGCGGCGTGTATGAACCGACCCAAGACTTTTGTAGCCGGATCCTCAGCAAGCTGAACGTCAGCACCACCTGGTTCGATCACTCTATTGGCGCCGGGATCGTCGACCTGGTGCAGCCAAACACCCGCGTGGTGTTTCTGGAATCACCCGCGTCCATCACGATGGAGGTGCAGGATGTTCCGGCAATGGTGACCGCAGTCCGCAGCAAGGCCCCGGATGCGATTATCATTATTGATAATACCTGGGCGGCAGGCATCCTGTTCCGGGCGCTGGACTACGGGGTGGATATCTCCGTGCAGGCCGGGACTAAGTATCTGGTCGGGCATTCCGATGCGATGATCGGCACCGCCGTCGCCAACGAGCGCTGCTGGCCGCAGCTGCGCGAAAATTCCTATCTGATGGGGCAGATGGTAGATGCCGATACCGCCTATGTTACCAGCCGTGGTCTGCGCACGCTGGCGGTTCGCCTGCGCCAACACCAGGAGAGCAGTATCCGGGTCGCGGAGTGGCTGGCAGAGCGTGATGAGGTGGCGCGCGTCAATCATCCGGCGCTGCCGCAGTGCAAAGGCCACGCGTTCTGGCAGCGTGACTTTAGTGGATGCAGCGGGCTGTTCTCTTTTGTTCTGAAAGAGAAACTCAGCAAGGAACGGCTGGCGCACTACCTGGATAACTTCAGCCATTTCAGCATGGCCTATTCATGGGGCGGCTATGAGTCGCTGATCCTGGCCAATCAGCCGGAGGAGCTGGCGGCGATCCGCCCGGCCGGAGGCATTGATTTCAGTGGAACGCTGGTGCGGCTGCATATTGGCCTGGAGCACGTTGACGATCTGATAGAGGATCTGCGCGCCGGTTTCGATCGCCTCAGCCAGTAATCAGGATAAATTCTCACTTAGACGGGCCGTTCGCGTTCTGGATCAAGATCTTTAGCACGATTTGCGAGTAGTATAGTGGGATGATAGTCGCAGTTAACGGGATGACTAATGAGTGTTTTACACGAGATTGTTCAGGCGCTGTGGCAGCAGGATTTTACCGCACTGGCGAATCCCGATGTGATTTGGGTGGTCTATGGGGTGATGTTTGTCACGCTGCTGCTGGAGAACGGTTTGCTTCCCGCCTCTTTCCTGCCGGGTGACAGCCTGCTGCTGCTGGCCGGGGCCATGGTCGCGAAAGGCGTCATGGCCTTTATACCCACCATGCTGATCCTGACGGTAGCCGCAAGTATAGGCTGCTGGATGAGTTATTTGCAGGGGCGCTGGCTGGGAAATACGCGGCTGGTGAAAGGCTGGATGCTGCATCTGCCGGCACAGTACCACCAGCGGGCGTGGCATATGTTTAACCAGCACGGGCTGCTGGCGCTGCTGGTCGGCCGTTTTCTGGCCTTCGTGCGCACCATTTTGCCAACGATGGCAGGGATCTCCGGCCTGAAGAGCGGCCGGTTCCAGCTGTTTAACTGGCTCAGCGGCCTGCTGTGGGTCACCATCCTGGTCACGCTTGGCTACGCGATAAGCCAGGTGCCCTTCGTTAAGCGCCATGAGGATCAGGTGATGGCCTGCATGATGCTGCTGCCGATTGTCCTGCTGTGCGCCGGACTGACCGGTAGCCTCGTGCTGATATTTAAACGTAAAAAGGCCCGGTGATCCGGGCTGGCTATAACGCCCGCATACGCGTCATCTCTTCTACCGGCGTCACGCCAAAGTAGCGCTTGAACTCGCGCGAAAACTGCGAGGCGCTCTCATAGCCCACCTTCATCGCCGCTACGCTGGCCTTCATCCCCTCCTGAAGCATCATCATCCGCGCCTGGTGCAGGCGATAGCTTTTCAGGTACTGGAGCGGCGAGGTGCTGGTGACCGCCTTAAAGTTATGGTGAAACGCCGAGATACTCATGTTTGCCTCGGATGCCAGCAGCTCCACGCTCAGGCTGTCGGTAAAGTGATGCTCGATACGCCGCAGGGCGCGGGCAATCTGGCTGAGCTGCGTCTGGCGGCTGACCAGTGCCAGCAGCGCCCCGCCGCACGGCCCCTGTAGCACGTAATAGAGGATCTCCCGTACGATCTGCGGCCCCAGTACGCGCGCATCGCGCGGGTTTGGCATGACATCCAGCAGACGTTCGGTGGCGCACAGCATCTCCTCCGTCAGCAGCGCGGAGTGGATCCCCCGGTTCTGCGGCTCGCCAGGCAGATCGTCATCGCCAATGTCTATCAGCAGATCCTGTAATTTTAGCGGATCGACCCGCAGCATCATGCCGGCAAGCGGAGCATCCGCCGTGGCAAAGGTTTCACATTCGAACGGCAGCGGGATGGTCAACATCAGATATTTGGTGGCGTCATAGCTGAACTCGCTGTTGCCCAGATGCCCGGTTTTTTGCCCCTGAAACAGAATAACTATGGCCGGCTGGTACATTACCGGCGTACGCGCCACGGGCCTGTCGGCATACAGCAGAGTAATACCGGGAACCGAGGCTGCCGCAGCCTGATTCTGCGTCACCAGGTTTATCACCTGCCGCGCCAGCCGTTCACATATCGCCTTTCTGTTCATTCACTGCCCCTGCAACCTGAAAATGATCCATCGCTACTCTGGCTTATCCTGCGCTGTTTCTCCAGCACTTTGGAGGATTAGGCAAGGATCAGACAGAAATGTGCATTGAGCAATACGCTCGCGCTGCGCACAATGAAGGCTCTGCTTAATTGCACACTTATCAGGATGATCGCCATGAATAATTTCGTACTGCATACGCCAACCCGTATTCTGTTTGGTCAGGGACAAATTTCTCAGCTGGCGGCGGAGATCCCCGCCGGCAGTAAGGTGCTGATTACCTTCGGCGGCGGCAGCATTAAAAAGAACGGCGTGCTGGACCAGGTTTACAGCGCGCTGGAAGGCTTCGATCTCCAGGAGTTCGGCGGCATTGAACCCAACCCGGACTTCGCGACGCTGATGCAGGCCGTAGAGATTGTTAAACGGGAAAACATCACCTTCCTGCTGGCCGTGGGCGGCGGATCGGTGCTGGACGGCACCAAGTTTATTGCCGCTGCCGCCTGCTATCCGCAGGATCCGTGGCATATCCTGGAAACCGGCGGTGCGGATATTCAGCGGGCGCTGCCGGTGGGTTCCGTGCTGACGCTGCCCGCGACCGGCTCTGAATCTAACCGCAGCGCGGTGATCAACCGTCGCGCCACCCACGATAAGCGTGCGTTTCGCAGCAACCACGTCTTCCCGCTTTTTGCGGTGCTGGACCCGGTTTATACCTACAGCCTGCCGCCGCGTCAGATTGCTAATGGCGTGGTCGATGCGTTCGTGCATACCATCGAGCAGTACCTGACCTGGCCCGTGGAGGGACGCGTGCAGGATCGTTTCGCTGAGGGGCTGCTGCTGACGCTGATTGAAGAAGGCCCGCGCGCGCTGGCCGAGCCGGAAAACTACGACGTTCGCGCCAACGTGATGTGGAGCGCGACGATGGCGTTAAACGGTCTGATTGCCGCGGGTGTACCGCAGGATTGGGCAACCCATATGCTCGGCCATGAGCTGACGGCGCTGCACGGCATCGATCACGCACAGACGCTGGCTATCGTGCTGCCGTCGCTGCTCAATATTAAGCGCGATACCAAGCGCGAGAAGCTGTTGCAGTACGCCGAGCGCGTCTGGAACATCACCACCGGCAGCGAGGAGCAGCGTATTGACGGCGCGATTGCCGCCACCCGCGGTTTCTTTGAGCAGATGGGGATAGCCACCCATATGTCTGACTATCAGCTTGACGGGTCTTCTATCCCTGCGCTGCTGAGTAAACTTGAGGAGAAGGGGCTGACCGCCCTCGGTGAGAGGCAGGATATTACGCTGGAGGTTAGCCGTCAGATCTACCTGGACGCGCGTTAATCCCCCATTCTCCACTTAATCTACTAAGCTTAATGCCATCAACCGGCGCAGACGCGCCGGTTTATTCGCAGATAAAGGAGCGCATATGGCAGATCAACCAATCATTAAACTGCACGATGGCAACATGATGCCGCAGCTTGGGCTGGGCGTCTGGCAGGCCAGCATAGATGAAGCGCGCCGCGCCGCGGTGACCGCGCTGGACGTCGGCTATCGTTCGATTGATACCGCGGCTATCTACAAGAATGAGGAGGGTATCGGTCAGGCTTTACAGGAGACCGACGTCGCCCGTGACGATATTTTTGTCACCACCAAGCTGTGGAATGACGATCAGCTTAACGCTGAACAGGCGCTGGAAACCAGCCTGAAAAAGCTGGGACTGGAGAGCGTGGATCTTTATCTGATGCACTGGCCCTGCCCGCAGAAAGACAGCTATGTGGCGGCCTGGCAGGCGATGATCCGTCTACAGCAGCAGGGGCTGACTAAAAGTATTGGCGTGTGTAACTTTAACGAGCCGCACATTAAACGTCTGCTGGATGAAACCGGAGTAACGCCGGTGATTAACCAGATTGAGCTGCACCCGATGCTGCAACAGCGCAACCTGCACGCGTGGAATGCCCTGCATCAGGTTCAGACCGAGTCGTGGAGTCCGCTGGCCCAGGGCGGTAAGGGCGTGTTCGAAACCGATATTATTAAACGTCTGGCGGCGAAGTACGGTAAAACGCCGGCACAGATCGTCATCCGCTGGCATCTGGACAGCGGCCTGGTGGTTATCCCGAAATCAGTGACGCCATCGCGCATTAAAGAGAACTTTGAAGTGTTCGATTTCCGTCTGGAGAAAACGGAGATCGGCGAGATTGCCTCGCTCGACAGCGGTAACCGGCTTGGCCCGAACCCTGATGAACTGAACTGACAGTGCAGGTTCCGCCCGCGTCGTGAGCGACGTGGGCGGAACAGATTTTCCGGCACCTCAGAGAAGCGGATTGACCACCAGCTGACCCGCCGTTCCGCGATCGGCCATTTCCAGCATTTGGCTGTAGTAGACAAACGGAAAAGCCTCTGACGAGGGCTGAGTAAAGGACACCAGCAGTTCAACATCCCCGTCCACCCAGACCGTATCCTTCCAGCCGCGATCCTCTGCCATCGGCTGTGCGCCGTTCACGCTTTTAATCTGGAACATCACGCCCTGAATATGGAAAGCCTGCGGCAGATCGGCATGGACTACCCAGCGCTCAAAGCTGCCCTGCTGCGCCTGGCTATCAATCCGCGTGGCGTTCCACAGCGCACCGTTAATGCCGGGCGTTGCATCCCCAAGCCGGAATTCACGGGTGCGGCTGATACTGCCTGCCATGATTTGATCCGCTAACAGGCGCATAGGTAAGTTATCGGTTACTAACGGCAGAAGCCCTGTCGGACGTAGGGTTAGCACCTGCGTGGAGACAAGAATTGTCGAAGGCTCGAAGAAACCGCGCAGCCGGTCAACGATGCCAGCGGCATCCCCTGCGGTGATGGTCACCTCATTGCCGTCTGACATATCAACCAGCACTTCACGACGCTCACCCGGCGCAAGGGAAAGCTGCGCAACGGCGACCGGCGCGGGCAAAAAACCCTGATCGCTGGCAATAACGTTAAACGGCCGGCCATCGCTCATTTTCAGCTGGTAACGACGGGCGTTGGAGGCGTTGAGCAGGCGCAGGCGCACCCAGCCACGGGAAACTTCAAGCCAGGCATTCTGCACGCCGTTAGCCAGCAGCGTATCGCCAATAAACCCGCCGTCGGATGGCGGGTTGTAATCCGGCGAACCGAAGTTATCCAGTCTTTTGTCCTGAATAATGACCGGGAAATCGTCTACGCCGTAGTGTCTTGGGATAGGTAAGGACTTACTTACTTCGTCCTCAATCAGCCACATTCCCGCCAGTCCGTTATAGATATGGGGAGCCATACGGTTTGGCGTAATCGCATGATACCAGCAGGTTGCCGCGGCCTGACGAATGGGGATCACCGGCGACCAGTCCTCGCCGGGCATAATCATTCTCGCTGCGCCGCCCATCAGCGCACCGGGAACCTGTAGGCCGCTAACGGTCATGGCAACCGGCTCTGGCAGCCGGTTGCTGTAAATCAGCTTAACGTCATCGCCGCTCCACACGCGCACCGTGGGACCCAGGTAAAGGCCGTTAAATCCCCAAACCTGCGCCTTGCTGCCGCCGTTAAATGACCAGTGGCTGCGCTGCATGGTCAGAAACAGCGGTTGCCCGCGGCGTGACTCAATTAGCGGAGGCACCGGCAGCGGCGTGCCCGGTCCGGCGGCTTTCGCGCTGAACGGTAAAGTAGCGGCACACAGAGCGATCCCTGAGGCCTGTATAAACTGACGACGACTGAACGACATACCCACTCCGTAAGCCTTAAAACGGCCTTCGGGTGGCCGTACTCCATCTATCACTGCGCGCGGGTTATATTGCCGCGTGAACGATTATCGGAAGAGCGCAGGTTACGCGCTCTCCCGCTAATTTATAGCTTACCTGACGCCTCGCGTGCGGCAACTTCGGCATTTAACTCATCAAATTTCGCCGACATCAGCTCACGGCAGTGGGTCGCAAGTTTACGCACTGACTGGTTTTCAAACGCTTTCGTGTCCACCGGCGGCAGGATCTCAACAATGGCCAGACCGTTTTTCAGGCGATTCAGTTTGATTTTGTCATGCGTGTTAGAAACCACGACGGGAATGATCGGCACGCCCGCCGCCACCGCCGCGTGAAACGCGCCGGTTTTGAACGGCAGCAGACCGCGCCCGCGGCTGCGAGTGCCTTCCGGGAACATCCAGAACGAGATTTTTTTCTTTTGGAACTGGGCAACAATTTCACCAATCGTGCCGTGTGCCTTGGCGCGGTTTTCCCGGTCAATCAACAGATTACCGGTCAGCCAGTAGAGCTGGCCGAAAAAGGGGATCCAGAGCAGACTTTTCTTACCGACGGTCACGGTCGTAGGCTGCACGATATTTGCAGCGGTGATCATGTCGTAGTTATTCTGATGATTACAGATGTAGATCGCGTTAGGGAAATGTTCACTTCCCTCGGGCTTGCGTAATTCTACCTTCAGACCAAATACCGGCGCCAGACGACCGAAAAGACGGCCAAAGGTTGAAACGTGCTTCGGGTTTCTCGGGCTGAATAAGCAGTAAATACAGCCAAAAAAACTGAGCAGTATCGAATAAATAATAACCACGATAATACGTAAAATAGAGAGCATCACAACCTCGTTATAGCATACAGGCAACGTATTCTGGCGGACGTAGCCCGGCATCATACACTGACGGATATAGTGGCTTAACTCTTTTTTAGCCTGAAATTGTCAGGGCCGGAAGCACAGTGCCACCGGCCCGTCTCAGCGCAGCGGGGATTACTCTTCGCTATCCCCGTCTGCAGGGCGCGCAGGGCCGTCAACATCGACACGGTCGATTCGCTGTAGTCCACGCGGCAGCAGGGTACCGCGCCGTCCGCGTTCGGCGCGGAATTTCTCCAGATCGCTCGCTTTCAGCGTCAGCTTGCGCTTGCCCACATACAGCGTGACGGCACTCTGCGGCGTCAGCAGCAGCAGCCAGGCCAGCTTATCTTCACCCGATGCCGCCTGAGCAGAAGGAATTGAAATAATCTTATTGCCCTTCCCTTTCGACAGCTGCGGCAGGTCGCCAACCGGGAACAGCAGCATACGCCCGGCTGCGGTGATCGCCAGCAGCAGGTCGTCATCGTTGTGAATGGCTATCGGGGTCATCACTTTGGCGTTTTCCGGCAGGCTAAGCAGCGCCTTACCCGCCCGATTGCGCGACACCAAATCGTTAAAGGTGCAGACAAAACCATAGCCGGCGTCCGACGCCATCAGCAGCCTCTGCTCGTCGGCCTCCATCAGCACCTGCTCAACAACGGCACCCGGCGGCGGCGTCAGCTTGCCGGTCAACGGTTCACCCTGCCCACGGGCCGATGGCAGCGTAACCGGATCTAGCGCGTAGCTGCGGCCGGTAGAGTCAATAAAGGCGACCGGCTGATTGCTTTTACCCCGCGCGGCGGCGCGATAGCTGTCCCCGGCCTTATAGCTTAGCCCCGTCGGATCGATATCATGCCCTTTCGCACTGCGTACCCAGCCCATCTGCGACAGCACGATGGTCACCGGCTCGGAAGGCACCAGCTCATTCTCACTGATGGCTTTCGCTTCTTCACGTTCTTGCAGCGGAGAACGACGATCGTCACCGTAAGTGTCGCTGTCCGACTGGAGCTCTTTTTTCAGCAGCGTATTCATCTTGCGTTCAGAGGCCAGAATCCCCTGTAGACGATCGCGCTCTTTTTCCAGCTCGGCCTGTTCACCGCGGATCTTCACCTCTTCCAGCTTGGCAAGATGGCGCAGTTTCAGTTCGAGGATAGCTTCAGACTGCGTTTCGCTCAGTTCGAAGCGGGACATCAGCACCTGCTTCGGCTCATCCTCCGTACGGATGATATGGATGACTTCATCAATATTGAGGAAGGCGACGAGTAAACCCTCCAGGATGTGCAGACGCTTCAGGACTTTCTCAAGACGATAGTCCAGACGGCGACGTACGGTTTCCCGGCGGTAAACCAGCCATTCACTCAGGATCTCCAGCAGGTTTTTTACCGCCGGACGGTTGTCCAGACCGATCATGTTCAGGTTGATGCGGTAGCTGCGTTCGAGATCGGTGGTGGCGAACAGGTGATTCATGACCTGTTCCAGATCGATGCGGTTTGAACGCGGCACAATGACCAGTCGGGTTGGATTTTCATGGTCCGACTCATCACGCAGATCCTCCACCATCGGCAGCTTTTTATTGCGCATCTGTGCCGCAATCTGCTCCAGCACGCGCGCACCGGAAACCTGATGCGGTAAGGCGGTGATCACCACATCACCGTCCTCTTTCTTCCACACCGCACGCATACGCACCGAACCACGGCCGCTTTGATAGATTTTGCGGATCTCGCTGCGCGGCGTGATGATTTCGGCTTCCGTTGGATAATCAGGCCCCTGGACAATATCCAGCAGCGCATCCAGCGTGGTTTGCGGATTGTCGATCAGCATCATGGCCGCCTTAGCCACTTCCCGCAGGTTGTGCGGGGGAATATCGGTTGCCATGCCCACCGCAATACCGGTGGTGCCATTCAGCAGGATATTGGGCAGGCGCGCAGGCAGCATTTTAGGCTCCTGCATGGTGCCGTCGAAGTTCGGAACGTAGTCCACCGTTCCCTGCCCCAGTTCACCCAGCAGGACTTCAGCATACTTCGACAGGCGTGACTCGGTATAACGCATCGCCGCAAAGGACTTCGGATCGTCCGGTGCCCCCCAGTTTCCCTGACCGTCAACCAGCGGATAGCGGTAGGAGAACGGCTGCGCCATCAGGACCATGGCTTCATAGCAGGCGCTGTCACCGTGCGGATGATACTTACCCAGCACGTCACCCACGGTACGCGCCGACTTCTTAAACTTGGCGCTGTTGCTCAGCCCCAGCTCTGACATCGCATAAACAATACGGCGCTGAACCGGCTTAAGGCCATCACCAATATAGGGAAGCGCACGGTCCATGATCACGTACATGGAGTAGTTGAGATAGGCGTTTTCCGTAAATTTATGCAGAGCAAGACGTTCCGCACCGTCCTGCATCGGGTCGCTCAGTGTTTTCATGATTTTCTCTTCCTCAGATTGTGGCGCGCTAAAGGCCGTCTGCATCACTCATTAGCATGCCTATCCACAGGCCGGTTCATACAGTCAGGCAACGCCGCCCACGCAGCGGTAAGTTTGGCGAGGATAGTACCTTATCCTGCCGGGGGCTGTCACAGGGTTCAGCAGGGAGTCAGCCCGCAATGAATGCTAAAATTATCTGTAGATTTAGAATAAATCATTAAAACAAAGCTGAATAATTCGTAAAAATATTAAACTCACTCCCATGAATTATTAATAATAAATACGATTCCCCCACACGGAAGTAATTCATATACTAACATCATTCATTAATATTAAAAAAACGTTACAGGTTAAAATAAACTGTTGAGTGACAGACTCAACGCCACTCTCATTTTTTTAAAAAGTCGATCGCTGGCATTGGCTGCGAAAAAAACGGCAGGAAAAACGGCAGGAAAAAACGGAGAGTAACTTAATCTGGCAGGGATACTCTGTCGTTATTAAGATAGAAAGTTTTTTACAGGGAAAAATATCATGAAGTTTCATTCCCCCTCGAGTTTAATCAATTTATTTTTTTGCATCGACCGAAAGGCTCATGCGGAAAATACAGCCAGAGAATTGCAGCAGCAGAATATTCACACAAGGACAACAACAAGCGCGGCAACCTCAACCGGGATCGGTTTAGGTTTTAATTGTTACAACACCACCGTCTGTACAAAAAATCACTTATCTAAGCATACTAATGTTGAGACAAGGGATGTTAATTATAACCAATAGAGGATATATAATGCTTAACGGAAAATCATCAAAGTTTTTTAAAATTGCACCAGTTTGTCTGATGACATGGTTTACCATGGGCTATGTTATTCCCGCTCAGGCTACCATCGTTGCCGATACAAGTCAGAATAGCGTTCCGGTTATCCGGGCCAACGAAAACGGATCCCTTACCGTCAATATCAATGCTGCTAAAGGCGGCATCTCCCATAACAAATACGTGCAGTTTGACTCGACCAGGCAGGGTGTCATTCTTAATAACGCCACAGCTAAAGCAGGTTCTGTACTGGCAGGGCGCGATGTTGCTGCGAACGCTAATCTGGGTGGAAAATCTGCCTCACTCATCATTAACGAAGTCACCTCAAATCGGGCAAGTGTGTTAAATGGGCAGATTGAAGTTGCGGGTGCAAAGGCCGATGTTATCGTGGCTAACCCGGCCGGGATTACGTGTAGCGGATGTGGGTTTATTAATACCGGCCGTGGAACGTTAACAACCGGCACACCTAAAATTGTCAATAACAAACTCACTGGTATCAGTGTCAAGGGTGGGAAAATCACCATTGGCGAGAATGGGATGACTGACAAATCCGACTATACTGATTTACTGGCTCAGAACATAGAGATTGGCGGTATTGTGCAGGCTCAACAACTACAGATGATGGCCGGCTACAGCCCTAACATTACTGTGGATGACAATAATCAGCTGGTGAATACAGACAACAGTCCGGGGGTTGCATCCGGTTCGATTGATGTAATCGGCCTTGGCGGTATGTATGCTAACAGAATAAGCCTGAAAGCCAATGGGAATTATAGCGGATTCAACAACTCCGGTATCATTTCCTCGAACTCAGATATTGATATTAAGACTGACGGCAGCATTACTAATAACGGCAGTTTAGTTTCCCATAATGGTAAAATTAATATTATCTCTTCAAAGAATATTACTCATACCGGGTTCCTGTCATCTTCCGGTGATATGAACATTGTAGCTAAAGATATCCTCAACAATGTATCAGATGGCGTTATAAACTCAGGAGGTTCAATAGCCATTAATGCTGATGGGGTAATGAACGTGGCTAGTCTTATCCATGGCGAAGATGTCAGCATCGTAGCAAGGAATGTATGGAATCAGCATGGCTGGGATTTTAACTACGGCTGGGGCGGGATCAGTGGTAAGTACGGCGTGGCGATTAACGCAACGGATATAATTGATAATTCTGGCGGCAGGATAAAATCAGATCAAGGCAGTGTCTCATTAATATCAACTGGTTCAGGAAAGGATTGGAGTGGTCTGGCAAGTATAACCGCGGCAGAAATCAGAGCTAAGAAAAATATTTACATTGAAGGTAAAGATGCATCTGCTCAGAGAATTGGCGGCGAAGGTTATCCAAATGGCTCTGTCCCCTTTGTAGTTAATGGAGACCTAAAAGCAGGTAATGATATTACCTTTAACCTGCAAAGGCTCGGCTACTGGACTGCGGGAAATAAGATCGAGGCTGGACATGACATTAACATCACTGCCAACGACCCAAGAAAAAATAATACGTTCGAGAATGAAGCCACATTTAACGCCGGGAATAACATAAACTTCAATTTAAAAGGCATGGATGTTCTTAATTCAGGATCAATGAGTGCTAAAAATGATGTCAATCTAAGAACTGACGGAGTGCTTAATAATCATGGTAATATCATCGCCAATCATGATATTAACATAAACACAAAAAGGTTAGTTAACGACTCATCCATTTCAAGCATGAAGAATTTGAATATCATCGCAAACCAGGGTATCGACAACCTGTACCATGGCGTTATTAAATCCAAAAAAATATCACTGACTGCTCCTTATGTAAACAACACAGGCATAATCTCCAGACCTGACAGTACAAATGTTCTGACTGATTCGTATACAAACTAAGATAATAAATCTTAGTCGTTGAAATTAAACAACGTTATCAAAAAACGATACGTTTGTTTATCGCCCCGCCAAAGTCTGGCGGGGTCTTTCGCTGCATACGTTTTTTGCATCATGTCCAGGGCTGGGAAACGGCTTTAGGCCATCACCCATTCAGGTAAGCGCTCGATCGTTCCTTACTCACGCATAGGAAGTACAGGGTCCATGAATAGGTACATGGTGTCATTGTGAGAGGCGCTTTCCATAGATGTATGCAGGGCAGGACGTGCAGCAACGCCCTGTATCGAAATTCTCAGTGCTTTCATGATTTTCTTTTCCTCAAACTGTGGCGTGCCAGGATCGTCTGCATCGCTTATTGGCATATCTATCTACAGGTCGGTTCACACAGTCAGAAAACACCGCATACGCAACGGTAAATTTGGCGCCAACAGTACCTTAATCCTGTTGAGGGCTGTTACAGGACTCAGTAAAGAGCCTGCCCGCTCTTAAAGCTAAAAATATCTATAGATATAGACGAAATCATTAAAAATAAGAAAAATAACTCGTAAAAAAATTAATTTCATCACCAGCAAACATTAAGAATAAATACGATTCCCCCCGGAGTTAGTAATACATATACTAACGTCATTCATTAATCTAAAAAAAACGTTACAGCGTTAAATAAATAGATTTATCTTTGTTGAGTAACACACTCAGCGTTACCTTTTTTTTATAAAAAAGTCGATAAATGGCTTAGGTCATGAAAAAAAACGGCAGGGAAAGCCGGGCAACCTTTTAATCTGACAGGAATATTCTGTCGTTCTGCGGGTAGAGGGGTTGTCCTTTCACAGGGAGAAGTTTTGTGAAGTTTCATTCTTATTCGGTCTTAGCCATTGTTATTCTTTTTGCATCAACCGACAGCGCTCGTGCGGAAAGTGCAGCCAATGCATTACAGCAACAGACAATTCATCAGCAGGACCAACAAAAAGCGCTGCAATCTCAGCTGGATAACAGAGGAAAAGACGTACGAGCGCAGCCTGCCGAAGGGATAAACAAGAGCGTTATTTACGTTGATGAACCCGACTGTAAGCAGATCGTCAGTGTCATGGTTGAAAAAGATAGCTTGGTGCCCCACTGGTTACCGCTACAAAGAATCGCCGGGCAAGCAACGGGGCACTGTATGACCCCGCACAATATTAAAGCTACGGCGATTATTTTACAGAATCAACTTATTGCTTCCGGGTACTTAACGTCGCGAATTGAACTGCCAGATCAGAACGTTAAGAACGGTGAAATCAAATTAAAAGTCACCTCAGGTATCGTGGGTAACATCTTCCTCCAGAAGGGGTCTGATAGCTATGTACAGTTAGCAAATGCTTTTCCAACCAGCAGTGGCGATATTCTCGATCTTCGCAACATTGAGCAGGGCTTGGAGAATATGCAGAATGTTCCCAGCACCGATGTGCATATTAATCTTGTACCCTCATCGAAACCGGGCCAAACCGATATCGCCATTGAGCGCGTGCAGCAATCTTTCTGGCGCGTTGCGGGATGGATGGATGATTCAGGCAGTAAATACACTGGCCGCTATCAGGCCGGCGCTGCGCTGTATCTGGACAATCCGACATCGTTAAACGATCTGTTCTATATATCAGGGGCACACGATCTACAGAACAGCAAACACCTTGGCAATAAAAATGCATCGGCAAGCTATACCGTCCCCTTTGGCTACTGGTCCTTCAACGTATATGCCAGCGAAAATGAGTATCATCAGGCGCTGACGGGGCAGTACTCAGACTATCAGTATCGCGGTAAGAGCAAATACATCAGTGCGCGACTCGGACGGGTGCTTCACCGTGGCGCAGAGCAGAAAACGACGCTAAATACCCAGGTGATCAAACGAAATTCGCATTACTACATTGGTGATACCGAAATGGAGTTGCAAAAGCTGGATCTGACTAATCTGCGCATTGCTCTGTCCCATCGGCACTATATTGGTGATTCCGTCTTTGATGCTGATTTAAGTTTCCAGCGTAACGTCGGGTGGTTAGGCAGTAAAGAAACTGCCAGCGCAAAATTTGGTGAGGCAAGTGATATTAGCCGAATTGTAGTGCTGGATTTACAGGCGCTGATTCCCTTTGAGTTTGCCGGCCTGTCTATGAGCTGGCAACCGCGTTATTACCAGCAGTACAGTCCGGATAAATTAATTACCCAAGATAAGATCAGCATGGGTAACCGCTGGAGCGTTCGTGGATTTGATGGCGAAAATACACTGTTAGGCAATCGGGGGTGGTACTTACTTAATACGGTCAATATTGACATGCCGCCATCGTGGAATAATCAGCTTTACTTGGGTATTGACTATGGCAGAGTTTCAGGTAGCGATCAGGACTGGATAAAAGGCCGTTCGATCACCGGTGGAACGGTCGGCTTACGCGGTTATAAATGGAAAACGGGTTACGATTTTTTTGCCGGAATGCCTGTTTCTAAACCCCAGGGTCTTTCCACCGACGGGCTCACTTTAGGTTTTAACCTTCAGTGGATGTATTAAAAATACTGTATTTATCACTATAAGATCTAATTATCTTTAGATCACAGCTATACAAAGAATCACTTATCTAAGCATATTAATGTTAAGACAAGGGATGTTAATTAAAACCAAAAGAGGATATAAAAATGCTTAACGGAAAATCATCAAAGTTTTTTAAAATTGCACCAGTCTGTTTGATGACATGGTTCACCATGGGTTATGTTATTCCCGCTCAGGCAGCGATCATCGCTGATGCAAATCAGAATGGCATTCCGGGTATCCGGGCCAACACAAACGGCTCTCTTACTGTAAATATCAATGCAGCTAAAGGTGGCATCTCCCATAACAAATACATTCAGTTTGACTCGACTAAGCAGGGTGTCGTTCTTAATAACGCAACAGCTAAGACAGGTTCTGTACTGGCAGGACGCGACGTTGCTGCGAATGCTAATTTGGGTGGCACCTCGGCTTCACTAATTATTAATGAAGTCACCTCAGGTCGGGCAAGTATGTTAAACGGTCAGATTGAAGTTGCGGGTGCAAAGGCCGATGTCATCGTCGCTAACCCGGCCGGTATTACCTGTAGCGGATGTGGATTTATCAATACTGGCCGTGGGACATTGACCACCGGCAAACCCAACATTGTCAACAACAAACTGACAGGTATCAGTGTCCTGGGTGGAAAAATAACCATTGGCGCGGATGGAATGGTAGATAAGTCTGACTATACTAATTTACTCGCCCAAAACATAGAGGTTGGCGGTAAAGTGGAGGCTCAAAATCTTCAGGTCATGACCGGTTTCAGCCCTAACATTGTTGTGGATGAGAACAACCAACTGGTTAATACAAATAATAGCGTTATTGATTACAACACTTTGTTGGATGTAAAAGCGCTGGGCGGCATGTACGCTAATAAAATAAGCCTTAAAACTACCGGGAAAAATAGCGATATCTCCAACGCGGGTATTATTTCCTCGAAATCAGATATTGAAATTCAGACCAATGGCCAGCTTGTTAATAATGGTAGTTTACTTGCCAAGGGTGACATTAATCTTGCAGTAAAAAAATCCATTACTCAAAAGGGAACTATTTCATCCACCGGTGATATGAACATTTTCACTCAGGCCGGACTCCATAACACAAATCAGGGCACAATAAGTTCAGATGGTTCAATCTCTATTAATGCTGAATTAGTAGAGAACAATAAAAGTCTCATTCGTGGCGGAGATGTAAGCATCGTTGCAAGAGAAGTATTGAATAAATATAGCTGGGGATATAGTTCTTCGCCAAGAGATCCAGAGCCTGAGGGTGGTATTAGCGGAAAATATGGCGTAGCGATTAACGCAACAGATTTAATTGAAAGTTATGGTGGATGGATAAAATCAGATGAGGATAGTGTTTCACTAGTAGCATCTGGTTCTTCATGGCCGTATTCTGGTTATACAAGTATAGACAACGCAAAAATTAGCGCTAAAAAAGATATTTACATTGAAGGTGTAGGTCCATCTCAATGGTTATCATCACAAAGTGGGCCAGGTAATCAAATCTCGAAGGTGGATTCTGCAGATATAAAAGCAGGTCATGACATTACCTTTAACCTGCAAAGACTCGGTTGGTGGGATGAGAGTAACAATATCGAGGCTGGCAATAACATTAATTTTATTGCTAATGGTGAATCGTTTAAAGATACGTTCTACAATAACACAGCATTTAAAGTTGGAAATGATTTAAATATCAACCTAAGTAATATAAACCTTGTTAATACCGCATCAATCAACGCTAAAAACAATATTAACATTACTACTGACAAAGGTATTAGCAATAGTGGTACCCTTAGCGCAGACTCTGGTGTAAATTTAAAAGCAGGCGCTAGTATAGATAATTTAAAAACTGGAGTAATTGAATCAAATAAAATGGCAATCACTGCATCTCGTGTCACTAACACAGGGACAATCTCTGGTCCCGGTGGTATAGATATACATGCTGATTATTTTAAAAATGATGGTAAAATATCTGACACCGTTACATTAAATCCATTGTAATGTAAATAAGATTATTAAATAATAATTTATTTGTTTATCAACCCGCCAAACCCTGGCGGGTTTTTTCGTTATCCCGCTCAAGCATCGTCCTTATCGTCGCTTGAAAAATAAAACGTGTTGTAGCGCTGTAATCTTATCCTCTAATTTCATACGGTTGGAAGAAATAGCCCACTTTTATAATAATCATTGTGAGGTATTACATTTTACACGTTCTCTTTTTGTAAATACGACAAACCACATTTAGCTTTATTACTATATATCTGCACCAATTACAATAATAAGATTAAGTCTTCTATCCAACCTAAATATACCAGGGATGTGTCTATGCGCGGAAATTCTTCCAAATTATCAAAATTTAAACCACTATGCTTTGCAACATGGCTTGCTATGGGTTATGTGGTATCATCTCAGGCTGCCGTCGTTGTCGATATCAATCAAGGCGAAATACCGGGCGTTCGTTCAAATATTAATGGTTCAATCACTGTTAATATTAACTCAGCAAAGAATGGTATCTCCCACAACAAATACACTCAGTTTGATGTCAGCAAAGAGGGTTTAATACTAAATAATGGGACGACCACCTCAAGTTCTCAACTGGCAGGCGGGAATGTTGCAGCTAACGGTAAACTGGGTGGTAATGCAGCATCACTCATCATCAATGAAGTCACCTCTTCCAGGAGCAGTATTTTAAATGGCCAGATTGAAGTAGCAGGCCAAAAGTCTGACGTCATTGTAGCTAACCCCGCAGGGGTAACTTGTAGTGGATGTGGGTTTATCAACACCGGCCGTGGAACCTTGACAACCGGCACACCGAAAATTGAGAATAACACTCTTGTCGGCATTAGTGTTAAAGGTGGTACGATTACGGTCACGAATGGTGGAATGAATGATAAATCCGACTATACCAATATTCTGGCAACGACATTACGCGTTGAAGATAAGATTAACGCGGGTAACCTACAGGCTATGACCGGAAACAACAGCAATATAACTGTTGATAATAATGAGCTGGTAAACACAGGCGGTGCTTCACAGCAAAATGTATTAGGCATTGATATAGCTGCTTTGGGCGGTATGTATGCAAATAAAATAACTTTGGTAACGAATGGTTCTGCAATCGGTATCTACAACAGGGGTATCATTTCAGCTAACTCTCAGTTAAATATTAATTCAGCTGGTCAAATTCGTAACATGGGCAGTATTGGAACTAAGGGAAGTGGCAACTCTACCATCTCTGCATCCAGAGTTATGAATGATAACGGTTCTATTATTTCTGAAGGTGACAACACTATCGTTTCATCCTCAGGGATTAGTAATTACAAGGGAACCATCCAGGCAGGGAAATCAGTAATGGTTAATGCCGTTACTGTTGATAACAATGGTGGGTTTATTAACGGTGACTATGTCAGTATTGTTGCTGACTCAGTGGTTAATACGAATAGCAATTTATACTATGAAAGCCCAAGGGCAGGAATTGCTACCGATGGTGGGATAAACGGGAAAAATGGCGTCAGTATAAATGCCAGTAGTTTCTTGAATAACAATGCAGGTTGGATTAATTCCGATTCAGATAGTATAGCGCTAGTATCTGTTAAAGATATGGTGCTAGATTATTCAAGAATTAATGCAAAAAAAGATATCTATGTTTCCTCTAACACTCTGGATTATCCTGCCTCTAAAAAACCTGATCCTATTGATGCTCATTTAAAGGCAGGAAATGATATCAACTTTGTCATTGGTAATTTAGGAACCTTCGATAAAACCACCATTCTTAGTGCAGGAAATGATATAAACATCAGCAAGCTTAACAATAATAGCGCGGGTACATTCTTCAACTACGGCACGCTGTTCGCCACAAACAATATTAATTACAATCACGGTAAAATTGAAAACTACGGTGCCATTCAAGCAGGTAAAAAAATTGATATAAAAACCACCGATCTTATTAACCATAATCTGATCAGTAGTTTTGGAGCTCTTAGTATTAATGCTGAAAACTCCATATACAATGATGCAAACGGTTTGATTTCAAGTCTTGATAAAATAACAATGACATCTCCCACCATAACAAACTTCAAAGGAAGAATTATTGGCCAAAATGGAATCGACCTTTACACCGACAAATTTAACAATACAGGATATACATCAGGTTTATTAACTGTAAACCCTACAAAATAAATAAAGGACTATTTAATTAAATACTGGCGCTGATGGATCCCCGCTACATCAGCGCTTGAAAACTAACACTCTATTTTGGTTGGTTTTGATCCGCTGTTTAAAAACAGCATCCCAAGCCGTTCGTTTTAAAAATTAGCGGAGAGTGTCTCAGGGCACTCTCCGCTATTGTTGCCTATAAGTCAAAAGTGTTGTGACTGCCCTCCCATTTTTCCCATCGACCTGACACGGTAGACTGCCGTCAATTTCACAGGATCAGGACATAACGATGAGCAACATTTTAATTCTCGATGCCGGTAAAACCTTTGCACACTCCAAAGGCGCACTTAACCACACACTGACCGACATTGCCGCCGGATGGCTGCGCGATGCCGGTCACCGGGTTGATGTCACCGTTATCGATGACGGCTATGTGATAGAGGATGAGGTAGAAAAGTATCTTGCCGCAGACACTATTATCTATCAGATGCCGGGATGGTGGATGGGTGAACCCTGGACCATGAAAAAGTACATTGATGAAGTGTTCACCGAAGGCCACGGTAAGCTGTACGCCAGCGACGGGCGCACCCGCTCCGACGCCGCCAAAAAATATGGTTCAGGCGGTCTGCTACAGGGCAAAACGTATATGCTGTCGCTAACGTGGAACGCGCCGCTTGAAGCGTTTACCGATCCGGAGCAGTTCTTTGAGGGCGTTGGCGTGGATGGCGTGTACCTGCACTTCCACAAGGCGAATCAGTTCCTGGGTATGGAAGGGCTGCCAACCTTTATCTGTAATGATGTCATTAAGCTGCCGGATATTGGCCGGGACATTGAACGCTACCGGGCACACCTGGCATCGATCTTTGCCTGAGTGCCCAGAGTGAAAATCCCGCTGCGGGACGACTCTCATAACCTGAAGTTTTACAGCAGTTTTTTATCGGCAAGCTGTTCACTCAGATAATCAAGAAAACAGCGGATCCGCACTGACAGGGTGCTGTTGCGGTAATAAACAGCGTGGATAGGGTGAGACATCTCGCAGGTTTCGGCTGTCAGCACCGGCACCAGCCTGCCGCTGTTTATCGCCTCGCGACTAAGAAAGTCAGAGACACGGGCAACCCCCTGGCCGTGTAGTGCAAGCTGAAGCAGGGTCTCACCGCTGGACGCTGCAACGGTGGGTGTAATCTGAAGCAGTTCACCGCTGGCCTGGCGAAGAGGCCAGATATTGTGCTGCTCCAGCTGGCTGAAGCCCAGCAGACGATGGTTTACCAGGTCGGCAACGCTATCTGGCGTGCCGTGCCGGGCCAGATACGCCGGGCTGGCCATAACCTGCAACCGGCTATGGCCCAGGGCGCGGGCGTGCATCGTTGAATCCCGCAGCTCGCCAATGCGAATAGCAATATCGGTCTGTTGCTCCAGCAGATCGATCACCACCTCATCGGTATTGAGCTCAAGATTAATCTGCGGATAACGCCGGGTAAATTCGTCCATAAGCGGCACAATAACGTGCAGCATAAACGGAGACGCGGCGTTCACCCGCAGCCTTCCGGAGGGGATTTCTCGTCGCTGCGCCAGCTGCTCTTCGGCGGCCTCTACAGACTCAATAATCTGCCGGGCGTGCTGTAAAAAAATCTGCCCCTCTTCCGTTAGCGCAATACGGCGGGTGGTTCTGTGCAGCAGCGTGGTCTTTAGCTTGCTCTCAAGACGGCTCAGCGCACGGCTGATGCCGGAGGTTGTCTGGTTCAGCTGTTCTGCGGCCGCGGTTATTGAACCGCAGTCAACAACGACAATCCAGGCACGCAGTTCTTCAAGGGTAATTTTCAATGGCTACACTTCAATCTCTACGGTGTCGCCTTTTTCCTGTAGCCAGTTACGGCGATCCTCAGAGCGTTTCTTGGCCAGCAGCATATCCATGACCGCCAGCGTCTGCTCGACATCGTCCTCATCCACCGTCAGCTGTACCAGACGACGGGTATTGGGATCGAGTGTCGTTTCACGCAGCTGTAGCGGATTCATTTCACCCAGCCCTTTGAAGCGCTGCACACCAGGCTTACCTTTCTTACGCTTCAGCTGCTCAAGAATGCCCGCCTTCTCCTCCTCATCCAGCGCATAGTAAACCTCTTTACCGAGGTCGATGCGGTACAGTGGAGGCATTGCCACGTAGACGTGACCGTTTTTGACCAGCGTACGGAAGTGACGGACAAACAGCGCACACAGAAGCGTAGCGATATGCAGTCCGTCGGAGTCGGCGTCGGCAAGAATACAGATCTTACCGTAGCGCAGCTGGCTGAGATCCTCGCTGTCGGGATCGATGCCGATCGCCACAGAAATATCGTGCACTTCCTGCGAAGCCAGCACTTCATCCGAGGAAACCTCCCAGGTATTGAGGATCTTCCCCTTCAGCGGCATGATCGCCTGATACTCACGATCCCTCGCCTGCTTCGCCGAGCCGCCCGCCGAGTCCCCTTCTACCAGGAACAGTTCGGTACGATTCAGATCCTGTGCGCTACAGTCGGCCAGTTTCCCCGGCAGCGCCGGCCCGCTGGTCAGCTTTTTACGCACGACCTTTTTCGCGGCACGCATCCGCCGCTGGGCGCTGGAAATCGCCAGTTCTGCCAGCAGTTCTGCGGTCTGCACATTGTTATTCAGCCACAGGCTGAAGGCATCTTTCACCACACCGGAAACGAAGGCCGCGCACTGACGTGACGACAGGCGCTCTTTAGTCTGCCCGGCAAACTGCGGATCCTGCATTTTCACCGACAGCACGTAGGCACAGCGGTCCCAGATATCTTCCGCCGACAGTTTCACCCCGCGCGGCAGGATATTACGGAACTCGCAGAACTCGCGCATCGCATCCAGCAGTCCCTGGCGCAGACCGTTAACGTGGGTTCCCCCCTGCATGGTTGGGATCAGGTTAACGTAGCTTTCGGTCAGCAGTTCACCGCCTTCCGGTAGCCAGAGCAGCGCCCAGTCAATCGCTTCAACATCGCCGGAGAAGGTGCCGACGAAGGGTTTCTCCGGCAGCAGAGGCAGTCCGTTAACGGCTTCCATCAAATAATCGGTCAGGCCATCGGCATAGCACCAAGTCTGTTCGGTATTATTGACGTTATCTTTAAAGACGATTTCAACACCGGGGCACAGTACCGCCTTCGCTTTCAGCAGATGACTGAGACGCGATACGGAGAAACGCGGGCTGTCGAAGAACGATTCATCCGGCCAGAACTGTACGCGTGTACCGGTGTTGCGCTTACCAACCGTCCCGGTCACCGCCAGTTCCTGAACCTTGTCACCGTTTTCAAACGCCATCTCGAAAACTTCACCGTTTCGACGCACGGTCACTTCAACACGTTTCGACAGGGCATTCACTACCGAGATGCCTACGCCGTGCAGACCGCCGGAGAACTGGTAGTTTTTATTGGAGAATTTTCCCCCGGCGTGGAGGCGGCAGAAAATCAGCTCAACGGCCGGAACGCCCTCTTCGGGATGGATATCTACCGGCATGCCGCGACCGTCGTCAATAACTTCCAGCGACTGATCGGCATGCAGAATCACTTCCACACGTTTGGCATGACCGGCCAGCGCTTCATCCACGCTGTTGTCGATGACTTCCTGACCTAAGTGGTTAGGCCGTGCGGTATCGGTGTACATTCCCGGGCGGCGACGCACCGGTTCAAGGCCGCTGAGAACCTCAATGGAATCAGCGTTATAGGTGGATTGAGTCATTGTAACAATCTGATTAGTGGTGGCTAAAATGATTGCCCAAACTCCGTCTCATTTCACTCCTGCAGGGTCAATCCCAGGAAATCGAACATGGCGGAGAAATGGCGTTCGAATCCGATAAAAGCATGATTTCCGCCCTCTTCTACCGTCTGGCGGCAGGCGCTGTAGTACGCCAGGGCCTGACGGTAATCGAGCACTTCATCACCCGTTTGTTGCAGCAGCCAGATCAAATCCGGCGAGGCTAACGGGTCAATCTGCATCACTTTTAGATCGTAAATATGGCGTGACTCTAACACATATTGCTGACCGGTGTACGGGTTCTGATTGGCACCCAGATAATCCACCAGCAGTTCAAACGGGCGCACGGCCGGGTTAACCACCACGGCAGGAAGGGCATAACGCTGCGAAAGCCAGGTGGCGTAATAACCGCCGAGCGATGAGCCCACGATGCCGAGCGGCTCTCCCGCGGCCTGCATCACGATGTTCTCCAGCAGCGATGCGGCCTCTGCCGGAAACGCGGGAAGCTGCGGAACCTGCAACCGCACGGAGGGGTGATTCTCCCTGAGCCAGTGACCGAATGCGACCGCCTTGGCCGATTTGGGCGAACTGTTGAAGCCGTGCAGGTAGAGCAGCGTTGCCATCGCTCAGTATCCTTCTGAATCCAGATCCGGGTTGAACATCCGTGTTGTCAGCCGACGTACCTCGGTTTCCACGCGGCCGTCTGCGAACAGATTAAGCCAGCGCCAGCCGGGTGATTCAGCATCAATAGTGAAATTTGTACAGTGCGGTTTGAACTGAACGCAGGTAGAAGGCGAGGCCAGCACGCGTCGCCCCTGCCAGTCGAGGTCCAGCTCCTGATGGATATGACCACACAGCAGCGTTTTGGCTAACGGATAGCGTGCCAGCACGCTGTCGAGCATATGCGGATTTCGCAGCCCGTGCTGATCGAGCCACGAGCAGCCGGAAGGCAGCGGGTGATGGTGTAGCAGCACCAGGGTGTGTCGCTGCGGCTCACGCGACAGCGCGGTTTCCAGCCACTCCAGCTGATAGTCACTCAGCTCACCGTGCGGTACGCCAAATACCTGACTGTCCAGCAGCACCACCTGCCAACTGTCACCGAGCAGGACATGTTTTTCATCGGCAATATGCGCCTCTGCCAGTGTGTTGAACATAGCCGGCTGGAAGTCATGATTACCGGGCAGCCAGACACAGGGTTTAGGCAGGCGTGCTATACCCTCAGCAAAGTGCTGATAAGCTTCGGTAGTATGATCCTGAGCCAAGTCACCGGTGGCGACAATCAGATCGTAGTGACGTTGTTCTTCAGCGATAGCTTCCAGCACCGCTTCAAAACTGGCCCACGTATTCACACCAAGCAGGGTTTCGTGTTTACCTGCGAAAAGGTGAGTATCCGTTATCTGTAAAATCCTGATATCAGATCCACTCGCCACAGGAAGTTTTAACAGGCTATCCAATCAAAGTCCTTAGGGTTACCGCCATCTCATCATGTGTCGCAGCATATTCAATAAACCGGTACGGCTATCGCACCATGGGACAAACAGTAGCGCAGCCACTCCGCCAAAAACTGGTTAATCTGGTGTTTTTCATCACGCTGATGCAGCTTTTTATTAGGGTAATCATAGCGTGCTTTGAAGCGAGAGATCTGCTGTGTTGAACACACTTCCGCCACCATCGCGTCGTAGTAAAGCCTGACCGACATAGAAGGCAGGCTCCAGTAACTGACGGCCGGCGCGGTTTGTTTAATCTCCACCAGCGTAGTGTAGCGAGTCGATTCCTGAATGGTAAGCTGATAACTGGCCCCGTTCACCTGATAGGCCACCGATGCACCGGCCCGATCATCGCGCGGCAGCAAACGGCGCAGCTGCGCAAAATTCGTTTCGCACACGCGCATCATTTCAGGGAAGTCGGGGACGTAGCGCTTCATCATTACGGGTTCCACTCGTTACACAGTTGTTTATAGTGCAGCTCCAACCATTGCAGTGCAATGATAGCGGCAGCATTATCTATTTTTCCCTCTTCCACCCACTGATAGGCCTGACTGCGGCTCACCGTGTGAACAAGAATATCCTCATTCTCTTCCTCCAGTCCGTGAGTTCCCTGCGCCAGGCTGGAGTCCACTTCGCCAACGTACACCATCAGGCGTTCGCTCGTTCCTCCCGCGCTGGAAAGGTAGTTTACGATTGGCTTCATTCGGCCGGCGGTCAGACCGGCCTCTTCCGTCGTTTCACGTCTTGCGACCTCTTCCGGGGATTCGCCCGGCTCAATCATGCCGGCAACCAGCTCCAGCTTCCACGGCGTCGGGCTGGTGTCCCAGGCGGCGATACGGATCTGCTCGATCAGCACGACTTCATCACGCAACGGATCATAGGGTAGCAGCACTGCGGCGTGACCGCGCTCTAAAATTTCCCTGGTCACCTCACCACTCATTTCACCGTTAAACAAGCGGTGACGGAAGCGATAGCGCTCCAGCAAAAAAAAACCACGATACAGTGTCTCGCGTGCAATAATTTCTACATCGTTTTTGGTGAAAGTCACTGGAAATTCGTTACACGTTGCCATCGCTGCTTCTCCTGATGATTAATGCTATAAAGCTAAGTGCAATAGTAATACCGCTGTATATGCGGTTCTTTAACGAAATATTTAAGCGAATTACGTCAAGATGGCACATTCAGCCAACTTACCTTGACGACACTCTCTGTTAAAATCGGCGATAATTTTTTGGCCTTCACAGCGCTACCATAACAATTTTGCTGCACTACAAGGAATGCAAATGAACAAACTGCTCCCTTTACTCATTGGTCTGGGCCTGGGCGGCTTCAGTGTTGCCAGCCAGGCTGAAAACCTGCTGCAGGTATATCAGCAGGCTCGTTTATCCAATCCTGACCTTCGTAGCTCAGCAGCCGACCGCGATGCGGCGTTTGAGAAAATTAACGAAGCCCGTAGCCCACTGTTACCACAGCTAGGGCTGGGAGCAGACTACCAATATAACAGCGGTTATCGTGACAACAGCGGCCTGCATACCACCACAAAGAGTGCATCGCTACAGCTGACCCAAACCATTTTTGATATGTCAAAATGGCGGGCGCTGAATTTGCAGGAGAAAACCGCCGGTATTCAGGACATCACCTATCAGAGCGCGCAGCAGAAACTGATTTTAGATACTGCCACCGCCTATTTCAGCGTTCTGAATGCGGTAGATACCCTTTCTTATATCCAGGCGCAGAAACAGTCTATCTATCGTCAGCTGGATCAAACCACCCAACGCTTTAACGTTGGCCTGGTGGCGATTACCGACGTACAGAACGCCCGCTCACAGTACGACAGCGTACTGGCAAGTGAAGTTACCGCGCGCAACGATCTTGATAACGCGGTGGAAACCCTGCGTCAGGTGACCGGCAACTACTATCCGAGCCTGGCCTCGCTGAACGTTGACCGCTTTAAAACGGAAAAGCCGCAGCCGGTTAAAGACCTGCTGAAACAGGCCGAAAGCCGCAACCTGCCGCTGTTGTCCGCGCGCCTGTCTCAGGATTTAGCGCGTGAGCAGATCCGCTCAGCGGAGACTGGGCATATGCCAACGCTGGATCTGACCGCGTCTTCCGGGCTTTCCAACAACCGTTACGGCGGCAGCCGCGCTAATCAAGGCAGCTACCAGGATAATATCAGCGGTAACAATACGGTGGGACTGAGCTTTAGTCTGCCGCTGTACAGCGGTGGTGCGGTCAGCTCTCAGGTCAAACAGGCGCAGTATGCGTTTGTCTCCTCCAGTGAACTGCTGGAAAGTGCCCACCGCTCTGCGGTACAGACCGTTCGCTCTTCCTTCAACAACGTGAATGCGTCTATCAGCAGCATCAGCGCCTACAAACAGGCGGTGGTTTCTGCACAAAGTTCACTGGATGCGATGGAAGCCGGTTATCAGGTCGGTACACGTACAATTGTTGACGTGCTGGATGCTACCACCACGCTATTCAATGCCAAGCAGCAGCTGGCTAACGCCCGCTATAGCTACATGATTAATGAGCTGAACATCAAGTCGGCATTGGGTACGCTTAACGAGGAAGACCTGCTGCGGCTGAACAATCATCTGGGCAAAGATGTTGGCACCGCACCGGACGCGGTTGCACCGCTGAACCCTCAGCAGGATGCAGAGGCGAACCGAGGCCTGCTCACCTCCCAGAGCGGTCAGTAACGGAAGCCAGCGGCATTTCGCTGGATAATCCGCTAACGATCCGGGCAGCGAAAGCTGCCCATTTTTTTAAGCAGCCGGTTAACTGCGGCTCCCCTTCACAATCAAACGTATAGCTACGTAAAGATCCCCTGCCCGTCTGGTCGCATCGCTTCATTTTTCACCGTCATTCCCCTATCCTATGCGCTTAACTTTGGGCTGAGGATAAGGATAAAACAATGAAACGGACAAAACAGATGAATCACGCGTCATTCCGCAAGAGCTGGAGTGCCCGTCATTTAACGCCCGTTGCACTGGCCGTTACCGCCGTCTTCATGCTGGCAGGCTGTGAACAGTCAGATGAAACCGTATCGATGTATCAGAACGCTGACGACTGCTCCAGCGCCAATCCGGGTAAATCCGAACAGTGTACCGTTGCGTTTAATCAGGCGAAGGAAGAAGCCGTTAAGACCGCACCAAAATATGCCACCCGCGAAGACTGTGTCGCCGAGTTCGGTGAAGGGCAGTGCCAGCAGGCGCCTGCGCAGGCGGGTCTTACCCCAAGTGCAGAGTCACAGCAGAGCGGCAGCTTCTGGATGCCACTGATGGCCGGTTACATGATGGGCCGTATGATGAGTGGCGGTATGGGCGCTCAGCAGCCGCTGTTTACCTCTAAAGCAGCGGGTAGTCCGGCCAACGGCAAGTTCGTTGATGCTTCCGGTAAGAGCTACGGTCCTGCCACCACCGGTCGTTCAATGACCGTACCTAAAAGCGCCATGGCGCCTAAGCCGGCGACTACCTCAACCGTCACCCGCGGTGGTTTCGGTGAAAGCGTGGCTAAACAGTCCACCATGCAGCGCAGCAACGCATCCAGCAGTAATCGCTCTGGCACCTCCAGCCGTAGTTTCGGGGGCTAACGCCGGATGAAACGTGTTGCTATTACAGAACGTCCTGACTGGAAGGCGAAAGCCACGGAGTACGGTTTTAATTTTCACACCATGTACGGCGAACCGTACTGGTGTGAAGATGCGTATTATCAGTTCACGCTACAGCAAATTGAAACGCTGGAGGACGTCACCAGCGAAATTCATCAGATGTGTTTACAGGCCGTAGACCTGGTCACCGGCAGTGAAGAGCTGCTGGAGAAATTCCGCATTCCCAAACATACCTGGGACTTTGTGCGTGACTCGTGGAAAAGCGGCCAGCCGTCGCTCTACTCGCGGCTGGATCTGGCCTGGGACGGACATTCACCGGCCAAGCTGCTGGAGAATAATGCCGATACGCCAACCTCGTTATATGAAGCCGCCTTCTTCCAGTGGATCTGGCTGGAAGACCAGCTCAACGCGGGGAACCTGCCGACGGGCAGCGATCAGTTCAATAGTTTGCAGGAAAAACTGATTGAACGCTTTGGCGAACTGCATCAGCAGCACGGCTTCGGCCTGCTGCACTTTGCCTGCTGCCGCGACTCCGACGAGGATCGCAGTACGGTACAGTATTTGCAGGACTGTGCGACAGAGGCCGGTTTGCCGAGTGATTTTCTGTTTATGGATGAAATTGGGCTGGGTGAGAAAGGCCAGTTTACCGACGTCAATGACCAGGTGATCGGCAATATGTTTAAACTCTATCCGTGGGAGTTTATGCTGCGCGAGATGTTTTCCACCAAGCTGGCTGATGCCGGCGTGCGCTGGCTGGAACCGGGCTGGAAGAGCATTATCTCCAACAAGGCGATGCTGCCGCTGCTGTGGAAAATGTTCCCGAACCACCCTAACCTGCTGGCGGCCTGGTTTGCGGAAGATAACGTTCCCCACATGGATAAATATGTGATGAAGCCGCTCTTCTCCCGCGAAGGTGCCAATATTCGCATTATAGAGAACGGTAACGAGATCGCCCGCGTAGACGGCCCCTACGGTGAGGAGGGCATGATCGTGCAGGAGTTTTGCCCGCTGCCAAAATTTGGCGACAGCTATACGCTGATCGGCTCCTGGTTGATCAACGATCAGCCGGCCGGAATTGGCATCCGGGAAGATCGTGAGCTGATCACCCAGGATCTGTCACGCTTCTATCCGCATACCTTCGTCGAATAATCTCTGTTTCAGTACCGGGCATACCGGATGATTGATATGCCCGCCTGTACCGTTCCTGCCCCAGCGCTGCCTCCCGTTCGGTTTGGTTATGCCCCGACCTGAACAGACAGCATACTCAGCGATCCCATCACAATCCCATCAACCGGGATGCTAACCGCTTCATCCTGCGCCCTGGCACCCAGCACATACAGCAGCGGCAGATAGTGCTCCGGCGTAGGATTCGACTGCGCGGCCCCTTCATGCTGCATAAAGTTCACCAGCGGATGCTGTGCATCCTCGCCCTGCCACTGCACATTATCGCGCACGTACTGATTAAATGACGCAGCCCACGGATAGGCCGGCGCGTCACCCTGCCAGCGCGCCGTGCGCAGGTTATGTACCACGTTACCGCTGGCGACAATCATCACGCCCTGTTCACGCAGGGCCGCCAGTTTACGCCCCAGTTCAAAGTGGTAAGCCGCCGGTTTTGTGCTGTCAACGCTGAGCTGGACGACCGGGATATCCGCGTCGGGGTACATTTTAATCAGCACGCCCCACGAACCGTGGTCTAAGCCCCACTCTTCATCAAGACGCACCTCAACCGGTGAGAGCGCTTCGGCAATCTGGCGGGCCAGCGCCGGAGAGCCGGGCGCGGGATAGCGCGTATCAAACAGCGCCTGCGGAAAACCACCAAAATCATGGATCGTGCGCGGTTTTTCCATCGCGGTGACCAGCGTGCCCCGGGTATACCAGTGCGCTGAGACGGCAATAATCGCCTTTGGACGCGGCAGGGTTTCGCCCAGCTTACGCCAGGTTTCGGTAAAACTGTTCTCTTCCAGCACGTTCATTGGGCTGCCGTGGCCCAGAAAAAGTGCGGGCATGCGTGTATGACTCATGAGGTGGCTCCCGAAAGTATTCGCTTAATGGCGTTCACACTACGCGCATTTGAGTTGCGAAGAACCAGGATAACGCTGATGAAGATATTCAGATAATTTGAACGGGGGGAGCAGAGCAGTTGGGGGAGGACGGGGCCGGACTAGCCGGCCCCGAAAAAGCCTTAGCTTGCCTGACGGGTTTCATGGCTGCGACGCCATGCCACCAGATCTTCGATGGTCACAACCGGCATATTCTGCTGCTTAGCAAACACCACAACCTCTGCGGCATGTGCCATAGAGCCGTCGTCGTTGGTCAGTTCACACAGCACGCCGGCAGGTTTAAAGCCCGCCAGGGTCACCAGGTCGATGGTGGCTTCGGTATGACCGCCGCGGGTCAGCACGCCGCCGGAGCGACCGCGCAGTGGGAACACGTGGCCAGGGCGATTAAGATCGGAAGGCTTAGCATCGTCGGCAATTGCGGTACGGATCGTGGTAAGGCGGTCGCCGGCGGAAACGCCGGTCGTCACACCTTCCGCGGCTTCAATCGTCACCGTAAAGCCGGTGCCGTAGGCGCTGGTATTGTTCTGTACCATCATCGGCAGGTCCAGCTGTTCAAGACGTTCTTCGGTCAGACACAGGCAGACGATGCCGCTGCCGTGGCGAATGGTCAGAGCCATCTGCTGCACGGTCATGGTTTCAGCAGCGAAGATCATGTCACCTTCATTTTCACGATCTTCATCGTCTAATACCATCACACCGCGTCCTTCACGCAGCGCTTCGATTGCACGGGTTACACGCTCTTCAGGCGTGCCAAATTCAGAAAGTAGCGACTGATTCATGGTAAATAATCCTTAAAAAATGTGTGGGTTACCAGAATCAGGGCGTGCTTAGGAGTGTCAAGCAGTGACAAAAAAATAACGCGAAGCGAGCCCGAGGCCCGACAAGATACGTTACTCTCTCCCATCCGGACTCTAACCGTCGGCCCCGGAATTACACCGGATCTGCTGTCCTTCAGCAGTGACGCTGAAGCGCTCGCGGGCTTTCAGCCGTAGCTGATTTACCGCCGGTGGGGAATTTCGCCCCGCCCTGAGAATAAGCAGGATTACTATAGCGCCGTTACTCAGACGGGGCAACGAACAAAATCCACAAATTCCTATCCATTTTTTCACTATACTCTTTTCAGGTTTATCCTTTTCCCCTGAGGGATTACACTTAGGGAAAATTTGCCGCTACCAGGAAGCCGCTATGATTGATTCTAAAAAAATTGAACAACTGGCCCGACAGATCCAGGAATCAATGCCGAAGGGCATCCGCGAGTTTGGTGATGACGTTGAGAAAAGAATTCGCCAAACCATCCAGGCGCAGCTGACCCGCCTTGACGTGGTTAATCGGGAAGAGTTTGATGTGCAGACACAGGTGTTGCTGCGCACCCGTGAAAAACTTGCCGCGCTGGAACAGCGCCTGGCGGTACTGGAAAGTCGCTCCGCTGTCGCCGCGCCAGCAGAAACGTCTTCCGCTCCGCTGACCGCGACCACTTCGGCTCCGCTGAGCGGGACCGCTGCGGCTTCACAGACGCCGGTAACCGGGTCCGCTTCTGCACCGGTTACACCGGCTCCGGCCTCCCCGGCCCCGACCCTGGCAAAAGCCGCCGAGCCAAAAGATCCGGCCTGATGGTTTACACGGTGGCTGCCCCCAGGGGCAGCTACCGGTTATCAGCTTTTACGGTTGATGATGGTTTTAATAATGTTACTGGTAGAAATACCGTCTTCGAAGTTCAGCACGCGAACGTCCCCCCCGTTAGCCCACACTTCCTTGCTACCGGCAATCTCCTCCGGCTTATAGTCACCGCCCTTCACCAGCAGATCAGGCAGAACTTCAGCAATCAGGCGCTGCGGCGTATCCTCTTCAAAACCGACGACCCAGTCTACGGCTTCCAGCGCGCCCAGAACGATCATCCGGTTTTCAAGCGGGTTTACCGGACGGGTTTCGCCCTTCAGACGGCGGGTTGAGGCATCGCTGTTTACCGCCACAATCAGGCGATCGCCCAGCCTGCGGGCATTGGCAAGGTAGGAAACATGCCCGGCGTGAAGGATATCGAATACGCCATTGGTCATCACCACGCGTTCACCGCGCTGGCGCGCCTTCGCCACTTCCTGTTTCAGCTGTTCTTCATCCATCACGCCAAAACCGGACTCCGGGCGGGCATGAATGGCGTTTTCCAGTTCGATCGGAGAAACCGTTGATGTCCCCAGTTTACCCACCACCACGCCTGCCGCAGCGTTAGCCAGAAAACAGCTCTCTTCCAGGCTGTTTCCGGCCGCCAGCGCCGCCGCCAGCACGCCAATGACCGTATCACCCGCACCGGTGACATCAAAGACTTCCTGCGCCTGTGTCGGCATATGGAATGGCTCTTTACCCGGCTGTAACAGCGTCATACCGTTTTCAGAACGGGTCACCAGCAGCGCCGACAGCGCGTGCTTCTGCATCAGCGCCGTACCGCGTTCAACGATCTCCGCTTCGCTTTTACATTTACCGACCACGGCTTCAAACTCGGAAAGATTCGGCGTCAGCAGCGTGGCACCGTGATAGCGGCTGAAGTCGGTTCCTTTCGGATCCACCAGCACCGGCACTCCGGCCTCGCGCGCCAGTCGGATCATGGTTTCAACGGTTGCCAGCGCGCCTTTGGCATAGTCGGACAGCACCAGCGCACCCATTTTCGGCAACGCCTGCTGAATGCGTTCGTGTACCGGCTCAGGATTAACCCCTTCAAAACCCTCTTCGAAATCGAGGCGGATCAGCTGCTGACTGCGTGACAGCACGCGCAGCTTGGTCACGGTAGGATGGGTTGATACAGAAACAAAATCACACTGCACGTTCACCTGGGTGAGCGCTGAGCTGAGCACGCGCGCGGCATCATCCATCCCGGTAAGACCAATCAGACGCGATTCTGCGCCCAGGGAGGCGATATTCATCGCAACGTTGGCGGCACCACCCGGACGCTCTTCCACATTCTCAACCTTCACCACCGGCACCGGGGCTTCGGGTGAAATACGGCTGGTTGGGCCGTGCCAGTATCGATCCAGCATCACATCACCCACCACCAACACACCCGCACGCTTAAAATCAGGCAGTGTAACTTTCATTCAGACACTCCAGACTGCAAAAAACAGAAAATTTAGGCGCGTGATAATAGCACAATTGTTTCTACGGCTGACCATCGCACACCCGTCGGTAGTCTACTCTCCAAACCAGCTCTGCCAGCTGCTGTTGACCTGAGCTTTCTCGCTGGCGTAGGCGGTTTCCTCAACGTGACCAGGCAGCTCCTGAAGCGCGAGATGATGAAGCGCATCGCGCAGCGTGACGTAGGCGTGCGTCAGCGCCCTCGCCTCTGGTTCTGTCATTTTATGGCTGTTTGCCAGCAGCTCGAAAATACGGACATTATCTGACCAGCGGGTCAGTGTGACATCCTGCGACGCATAGCGTAAGACCAGATACTGCGTGATGAATTCAATATCGGTAATCCCACCGGCATCAGCTTTTATATCCCAGCGGCCTTTATGTTTCTGCCCAAGATGAGCACGCATCTTCTCGCGCATCTCTCGGACTTCTACCTTCAGCGTTTCCGGCTCACGCGTCAGCGACAGTATACCGCGCCGGATTTCGCTAAAGCGCTGGCTGAGCGCCGCCTCGCCATAGACGATACGCGCCCGCACCAGCGCCTGATGCTCCCAGGTCCAGGCCTCATTGCGCTGGTAATCATCAAAGGCATCGAAGGTACTGACCAGCATACCGGCCGCACCGGAGGGGCGCAGACGGGCATCCACCTCATACAGGATCCCCGAGGAGGTTCGGGTGCTGAACAGATGCATCACCCGCTGGGCCAGGCGCAGATAGAACTGGCGGCCGTCAATACTGCGTTCCCCCAGCGTCACCGCCTCCTGCGGGCAGTTATGCAGAAACACCAGGTCGAGATCTGAGCTGTAGCCCAGCTCCCAGCCGCCCAGTTTTCCGTAGCCCACCACGGCGAATCCGCGCGCATCGTCGCTGGTCAGATGCGAGGGACGACCGTAGCGCTGCACCATCATATTCCAGGCCTGCTGCACCACGGCTTCAATCATGGCTTCAGCCAGCCAGGTGAGATGGTCGCTGACCTTCATCACCGGCAGCGTGCCGGCAATATCAGCCGCAGCGATTCGCAGCTGCTGCGCCTGTTTAAACTGGCGCAGTGCCTCCAGCTGCTGCTCTTCGTCCTCTTCAGGAATGCGCAGCAGATACTGACGCAGCTCATCGCGATAGGCGTCGGTGGCCGTTGGCTGATACAGCGTCGCCGGATCCAGCAGCTCGTCCAGCAGCAGCGGATAGCGCGCAAGCTGGCTGGCCACCATCGGTGAGGCGGCGCAGAGGCGAATAAGATGCTGTAGCGCACCGTGGAACTCGGTCAGCAGTTCCAGATAGGTTGTACGGGTCACTACTCCCAGCAGCAGGGGCGTCAGACGGCCAAGGGTGACAACCGCGTCGTCTCGCGGCACCACTTCACTGAGCAGGCGGGGCATCAGCTGATCGAGCGCCTGACGACCGCGCGGGCCAATCGTCCGCTTATCCACATCCTGACGGAATTCGTTTATAGACCGCAGCAGCTGCTGGCAGGCGTCGCCGTTCAGATGCGGCACCAGCGGCAGCAGCTCCGCCTCCTCCAGCCGATCCTGCCACAGTACGCCGTACTCCCCGACCTCACGATTTTCGCCATTTTCAGTGGCATCATCACCAATAAGCTCATCGAAAATCGAACGTACCGCTACCGTATGCTGCTCAAGCCGCTGGTGCAGCGAGGACCAGTCGGCAAAGCCCATCGCCCAGGCGAGGCGGGCACGGTCCAGCTCTCCGGCAGGCAGCGTCTGGGTTTGTTCATCGTTAATGCTTTGCAGCAGGTTTTCCAACCGACGCAGGAAAAGATAGGCGTCGTGCAGCTGCGCCACCTGCGATGCAGGCAGCAGATTCAGTTCCGCAATTGACTCCAGCGTCGGCAGCAGCGAACGCAGCTGTAGCGAACGTTCGCGGCCACCGCGGATCAGCTGAAAAACCTGCACAATAAATTCGATTTCGCGAATGCCGCCCGCGCCCAGCTTGATATTGTCCGTCAGCCCGCGACGGCGAACCTCACGGGCAATCATCGCCTTCATGTTACGCAGCGACTGGATCACGCTAAAGTCGATATAGCGGCGGAAGACAAATGGCCGCAGCATTTGGCGCAGCTCATGGCTCCAGCGATCGTCGCCGCCGCCCATCAGACGGGCCTTAACCATCGCGTAGCGCTCCCAGTCGCGCCCCTGCTCCTGGTAGTAATCCTCCAGCGCGGCAAAACTCAGCACCAGCGGCCCGCTGTCACCAAACGGACGCAGGCGCATATCAACCCGATAGACAAATCCCTCGACGGTCGGCTGATCGAGAACTTTGATCAGACGCTGCCCCAGCCGGGTGAAAAACTGCGCGTTGTCCAGCTCGCGCCGCCCGCCCCGGGTAACACCGTTTTCCGGCCAGGTAAAAATCAAATCGATATCAGAGGAGAAATTCAGCTCACCGCCGCCCAGTTTGCCCATTCCCAGGATCAGCAGAGGCTGCGGCTCCCCGGCGGCGTTGACCGGCGTGCCGAACTCTTTGCAGCAGGCGTGCCACAGCCAGTCGCGGGCGGCTACAATCAGCGTTTCCGCCAGCTCACTCAGCTGTCTCAGCGTCTGTTCTGTGGTGCTGGTAGCCAGCGCCTGCATCCAGGCAATACGCGTCAACATGTGACGCCGGAACAGGCGCAGCTCACGCATCAGGCTGCTTTCATCCTGTACCGGCACCAGTTTTTCCTGAAGCCACTGCGCATAGTGCTGCCACTCATCGGGAAGCGGCGGCTGCGCCTGAAGCTGTTGCCACCATTCAGGGTACTTTGCCAGGTTGTCACGGATGAAATCACTGAAGGCCAGCGCGCCCAGCTGTGATGAACTGGCCCCCTCCGGCAGCGGATCCATAGCGATAATCTGTTCAGCCAGCAAGGACGGCAGCGGCTGGGTTAATAAAGGCACCATAAACACTCCCTGATGAGTCTCCCCTGATATTCCGGCTCCAGGGGGCGTTGGCTGCCATCCTGCAACTTGCGATCAACGGGCATGAAAAATAAGAGTCTGTACCCGTTAAACGTTACCGTTTTTCCAGAATACCGGCTGCTTAAGCGCCTGACGGCGATAGCCATCAAGCCAGATGTCCTGCTGTTCAGTAATGGCCTGGCGCAGCTGCTGCCAGTTGCCCAGCCAGGCACTGACGGCGGCCTCATCGTAACAGCCGGCCAGCAGGTGAACGGCCAGCTGCTGGCGGTGCAGACGCGTCAGTTTGTCCTGATACTCATTCAGCTGGTTTACCTGCCCAAAGGTGTCCTTCAGATCGGCAGAAATACGGCCCAGCATAATGTCGCTGAAGCGCTTGAACGAGCCCTGAAGTTTGGCATCATTTTTCTGGTCGACGAAGTCACGCCAGCGGGCGGAGGCAATCCAGCAGGTCAGCGCGAGCTGGGTTTCCAGACTCAGCGGACTGTAGCAGACGGATACCGCATCCAGATTGTCCTCAAGCAGCATCTCTTCCAGCTCGGTCAGCCGCTGACGCAGTTCGCTGCTGGCCTTGCGCGGCACCAGCGTGCCGTAGAGCGAAAATGCCTGACGCAGGGTTTCCAGTGCTTCCTGGATCTCATCAAGGGCTTTACTATTGCCGCGCAGCCAAAGCTCTTCATGATACTGCCACTGGTTCAGCGCCAGCAGAAAGGCGCTCTGCATGCCCTGCTCGACTGTCGCCTTCGGCTTAATCTTCAACAGTGGAACCGGACGCAGCGCGCGGGGAGGATTGCCTTTCGCCAGCGCATAGCCGCGAGCGGCCTTACTCAGACTCCCCAGGCGCAGACCGCCCATTTTCGCCAGCTCGGCGGCGAAGGCCAGAAGGTCGTCGCGCTGACCGTGCTTCAGCTCCAGCTCAATTTCAGTCAGCGGCTCGCTCAGCTCTCCGGCGCTGACGTCACCGAGATCGAAAGCCACCTCAATTTCACTTTCCTGATAGGTCACCAGCCACTTTTCACGCACGAAATGGGTGCTAAATAGCGGCGCTAACCGCTGCTGAAGCGCAGCGAGATCGGTGCCTGCCGGCCAGACCTCAGCAGGAAGCCGTTGGATATCAAGCACCGGCTCTTCCAGAGACACATTGTATTCAGGGCGCTGGTGCAGACCGCCTATCGTCTGACCGGCAGTTTTCAGCGTCATTTCGAAATGGTTATCGAAACCACGAATACGCAGCCCCATATCCCAACGGCGTAGCTGTCCATCTTCCGTTTCAAAATAGGTATTACTGAGCTTTTGTCCGGCGCTGTGCTGATGGGGCCAGGAAGCCAGTTTTTCCGCGAGTTTCCCCGCGGTATCGGCGGTGGTGATGAACTTAAGCTCAATTTCGATGGTCATAGTGTCTTATCTACCTGGTTACCGGCATGGTAAAAAATGTTAGTGTCTGAAAGTACCCGTAAGTTTCCCGATAGCACAGAAATCGCTGATTCAGCGACTGCGCTTCGGAGGGTAAATACGGATAATTGCACTTGAGATACCCAGAAGAGTAATGCACAAGCAGCAGGGATGTCTCTGCTTTATTACGCTTTCGCGCGCTTCCTCCCATGTCGCCTGAGACCAGGATAGTTCTCATTCAGCTTTCTGCGGGGCCGCTCCAGACTGTGCCATTACTTTTGTCCAGTACTTATGCAAAAAGAGTTCGAATGAAAAAAACTCACCTTATTGGCCTTACTTTCGCGGCGTTCAGCGTCGTGGCTGGCGTACATGCCGAAGAAAAACGTTATATTTCCGACGAACTGTCAACCTGGGTCCGCAGCGGTCCCGGCAACGATTATCGCCTGATCGGTACGCTGAATGCCGGGGAAGAAGTTACCCTGCTGCAATCTAATGAAAACAGCAAATACGGGCAGATCCGTGACTCTCAGGGGCGCACCACCTGGATCCCGCTGACTCAGCTGAGTGAGCAGCCCAGCCTGCGAACCCGCGTTCCTGAATTAGAACAGCAGGTGAAAGATCTGACCGCGAAGCTTGCAAATATTGACGGTAGTTGGAATGAACGCACCGCAGAAATGCAGAAAAAGGTTGCCGGCAGCGATGATGCGATAAACCAGCTGAAAGACGAAAACCAGCAGCTTAAAAATCAGCTGGTGGTGGCGAAGAAAAAAGTCGATGCCGCGAATGTTCAGCTGGATGACAAGCAGCGCACCATCATTATGCAGTGGTTTATTTATGGCGGCGGCGTGGCGGGCGTCGGTCTGCTGATTGGTTTGCTGCTGCCCCATATGCTGCCGCGCCGAAAGAAAAATGACCGCTGGATGAACTGATCCTCTCCCGGTTTGAACAGGGCATCCCCCGGATGCCCCTTTTGCCATACCTGCGATTTAGCATCCTCGGATTCGAATGTTATAGTATTACTGCTAACGATAATAACCAGGCTTTCCCTCTGACCAAACACCAAACGCGTTACGCTGGAGATATGCAGTGAAAACATACCTTGTCGGCGGTGCCGTCCGTGACGGACTGCTGAATTTGCCGCTGAAAGACAAAGACTGGGTTGTGGTCGGTGCGACCCCCGAGCAAATGCTTGACCAGGGATACACCCAGGTTGGGCGTGATTTTCCGGTTTTTTTACACCCTGATAATCATCAGGAGTACGCGCTGGCGCGCACCGAACGCAAGTCCGGCAGCGGCTATACCGGTTTTGTCTGCTATTCCGCACCGGACGTTACGCTGGAGCAGGATCTGGCACGCCGGGATCTGACCATCAACGCCATCGCCCAGGATGCCAACGGTCAGTACTACGATCCCTACGGTGGCCGGGCTGATATCGAAGGGCGCGTGCTGCGCCATGTCTCCAGCGCGTTTAACGAAGATCCGCTGCGCGTGCTGCGCGTGGCAAGATTTGCCGCACGCCTGGCGCACCTGAACTTTCGTATTGCAGACGAAACGCTGGCGCTGATGCGTTCAATGACCCAAAGCGGAGAGCTGGATCATCTGACGGCCGAGCGTGTGTGGAAAGAGACGGAGAGCGCCCTGCTGACCCGTAATCCACAGGTGTTTTTCCAGGTACTGCGCGACTGCGGCGCACTGGCCGTGCTGTTTCCTGAGCTGGATAACCTTTACGGCGTTCCCGCACCAGCAAAATGGCATCCGGAGATCGACAGCGGGGTTCATTCACTGATGACGCTGGCCATGGCCGCTCAGCTCAGCCCCGAACTGGATATCCGCTTCGCCACCCTGTTCCACGATGTGGGCAAAGGGCTGACCCCGCCCGAGAAATGGCCGAGCCATCACGGTCACGGGCCGGCGGGCGTACCGCTGGTTGCCAACCTGTGTGAGCGCCTTCGCGTGCCGAATGCGCTGCGTGACCTGGCCCTGTTGGTCACCGAGTTTCACGATCTTGTCCACACCATCCAGCACCACTCCGCCGCAACGCTGGTATCGCTGTTCGACAGGCTGGATGCCTGGCGCAAGCCCCACCGCATTGAGCAGATTGCGCTTACCAGCGAAGCGGACGCCCGGGGACGCAGCGGATTTGAAAATAACCCCTATCCACAGGGGCAGTATCTGCGTGAAGCGTTCAGGATAGTATCGGAAGTGCCTACGCGGGAGGTTGTCGAAGCCGGCTTTAAAGGTGTGGAGGTCAGGGAAGAGCTGACCCGTCGCCGGATTGCGGCACTGGCAGCCTGGCAGACGTTGTAGGGGCGGATCGCCGGATCCGCCCCGTGTAAAGCTTACAGCACAAACACCACGTAAACGGCCGCCGCAACGATAAAACGATAGATCGCGAACGGGATAAACGAAATGCGTTTAATGATGTGCAGGAAGGTCTTAATCGCGAAGAGCGCCACGATAAAGGCCGTGACAAAGCCGACTGCGAACATCGGTAAGTCCGCCATTGTCAGGAAGTCCAGGCTCTTATAAACATCCAGCGCGGTTGCACCCATCATCATGGGCACGGCCAGCAGGAATGAGAATTCTGATGCGGCGTAGCGGCTCACGCCCATCAGCATACCGCCAGAAATCGTGGCCCCGGAGCGCGAGAAACCCGGCCACAGCGCCAGGCACTGGAAGCAGCCAATCACAAAGGCCTGACGATAGGTAATATCATCCACCCCATCCGCTTTCGGTTTTTTGGGTTTCAGCAGCTCTGCGGCAATCAGCAGCACACCGCCGACCACCAGCGCGTACATTACGTTGACCGGGTTGAACAGCGTTTTAATTTTATCGTGCAGCAGCAGACCAATGACCACGGCCGGCAGCATACCCAGCAAAATATGAACCAGCGTCAGATGACCGGTTCCCGTTCCCTCATGCTTTACTTCACCGAATTTAATACCGATCAGACCAAACAGACGACGCCAGAACATCACGACTACGGCCAGAATAGAACCCAGTTGGATAACGACTTCAAACGTTTTTGCCTTATCTCCCTCAAATCCCAGCAGATGACCGACGATGATCATGTGCCCGGTTGATGAAACGGGGAGAAATTCCGTTAACCCCTCAACTATCCCTAGAATCACAGCAACCCATAGCTCGTGAATTTCTGCCATCAATATTCCTCTAACCCTCTAAAATCATTAAAATGAAAAGGTGGCGCACACCCCTCACCCGCAGGCGTTAAACGTCATCGGGTGGCACGATAATAAATCTCTCACGGAGATTAAGACAAACCTTACTGTGATGTGGTTTCAATGTGATGGCAATCACATTGAATCTATTTAGGAATAGTACCCCGCTCGATGATGACACCCACCTGACGCGCCTGCGCCACCGCGCCAGGTTTGCTCACCTTAATCCGCACCCAGGGCGAGGCAAACCGGCTCAGCAGCAGCGTGGCAATCTCTTCCGCCACCCGTTCAACCAAAGCAAACCTGCCGTTCGCTACGTGCGCAATGATCGCCTCGGAGACATCGGCATAGCTCAGGCAGTCGTTTACATCATCACTGGCGGCAGCTTTACGGTTGTCCCACGCCATTTCGACATCGAACACTAATTTTTGCTGTATCGTCTGCTCCCAGTCGTAAACGCCGATTGTGGTGATAACGGACAATTGATCAATAAATACGATATCCATGATAAGGGTCTCTGTTTTTGTGGTTGCCGGATACCATCCACGATGGTTTATGCGTATTATCCACGGATGCTAATATCAAAACGACCCCAACAAGACGGAACGGTGTTATGAGTGTATTCGCGCTTGGCATGATCATTTCCGCGTATCTGTGTGGCTCCATCTCCAGCGCGATTTTGGTGTGCCGACTGTTCGGATTACCGGACCCCCGCCAGAATGGATCTGGCAACCCGGGCGCCACCAATGTACTGCGTATCGGCGGTAAAGCGGCCGCGGCTGCGGTGCTGGTGTTTGATGTACTCAAAGGTATGCTACCGGTCTGGCTGGGCTATGTTTTCGGGCTGCCTCCGCTTTACCTGGGTCTGACGGCGATTGCGGCCTGTTTGGGACATATCTACCCGGTCTTCTTTCATTTCAAGGGAGGAAAGGGGGTGGCGACGGCGTTTGGTGCCATTGCGCCAATCGGCTGGGATCTCACCGGTTTAATGACCGGAACCTGGCTGCTGACCGTACTGCTGAGCGGCTATTCTTCACTGGGGGCAATTGTCAGCGCCCTGATTGCGCCCTTCTACGTCTGGTGGTTTAAACCGCAGCTTACCTTCCCGGTCGCCATGCTTTCTTGCCTGATCCTGCTGCGTCATCATGACAATATCCAACGACTGTGGCGCGGGCAAGAGAGTAAAATCTGGCGGAAAAAGAAAAAAGGCCAGGATAAAACCCAGCCCTGACAGACACCGAGCCGCCACGGTCTACGGACGGCTTCGGTGAATTAAATTGCCGGCAGTTCAGCCAGCGGCCAGCGAGGACGCACGGTAATGTTCAGGCCGGCATGCGTTCCGCCCTTCAGACGCACCATGCCCGCGTAGGCAATCATCGCGCCGTTGTCGGTACAAAACTCTGGCCGGGCATAAAACACCTCCCCACCACGCTTTTGCATCATCTCCGCCAGCCTGCTGCGCAGGGTACGGTTTGCACTCACGCCGCCGGCAATCACCAGACGCGTGAACCCACACTGATCCAGCGCACGACGGCATTTTATCGCCAGCGTATCAACCACCGCATCTTCAAAAGCACGCGCAATATCGGCACGCGTCTGCGGATCGTCGCTGTTATCACGAATGGTATTGGCGGTGAAGGTTTTCAGGCCGGAGAAGCTAAAGTCCAGCCCCGGGCGATCGGTCATTGGACGCGGGAAAATAAAGCGTTTTTCTACACCCTGCTGGGCCATTTTCGACAGCATCGGCCCACCCGGATAGTCCAGTCCCAGCAGCTTAGCCGTTTTATCGAAAGCTTCCCCGGCGGCATCATCAACCGATTCCCCGAGCAGGGTATATTCGCCAATGCCGGTTACGCCGATCAGCTGGGTATGTCCGCCGGAAACCAGCAGCGCCACGAACGGAAATTCCGGCGGATTATCCTCCAGCATCGGTGCCAGCAGGTGCCCTTCCATATGGTGTACGGCTATCGCCGGGACATCCCACGCGAACGCCAGTGAGCGGCCAATGGTCGCCCCAACCAGCAGCGCCCCCACCAGACCCGGTCCGGCGGTGTAGGCAACGGCGTCAATATCCTTCGCCTGTAATCCGGCTTCCTCAAGGGCTGCCTGGATAAGCGGTAGGGTTTTGCGGACATGATCGCGGGAGGCTAACTCCGGCACGACACCGCCGTAGTCGGCGTGCAGTTTAACCTGGCTGTAAAGCTGATTGGCGAGCAAACCCGCAGCATCGTCGTAGATGGCAATACCGGTTTCATCGCAGGATGTTTCAATTCCGAGAACTCGCATGGCTGTCTTTTACCTCAATTCTTGCGGCGCGCAGTGTAGCACGAGTGCGCTTTTCACTACCGCAATTTTGCCGACCTGCGATTAACTGTTGACCAGAAAGATGTTTTTTTTCCCCACTGCCGGCGGCCATTTGATGTATACTCGGCCTCCTGAAAAAAGCCGGCAGCCGCACAGGGCCTCTGTTGGTTACTTTATGCTATGGTGCTTTACAACGCAGCCTCTGTTGGAGTAAAATTCCGCACCATTTTGAAATGAGCTGGCACCGACGCCAGCGGCAAAACCGAATTTATCCGAGGTGAGAGTTACATGCCGGTAATTAAAGTACGTGAAAACGAGCCATTTGACGTAGCACTGCGTCGCTTCAAACGTTCTTGCGAGAAAGCAGGCGTTCTGGCTGAAGTTCGTCGTCGTGAGTTTTATGAAAAACCAACTACCGAACGTAAGCGCGCTAAAGCGTCAGCAGTTAAACGCCACGCGAAGAAACTGGCTCGCGAAAACGCACGCCGCACTCGTCTGTACTAAGTCTTTTGAGGGTTTACCCTCACGCATCACAGACAAGTAAGTTGTTATCAGGCCGTGCTTTCCGAAAGGAATGCGCGGCTTGTTCTCGTTTATGGCCAGAAGTGAATAACGGATTATTCTCGGGGCAGCATACAAAGGGGACTTATGGCTGGACGCATTCCGCGTGTTTTTATCAATGACTTACTGGCCCGCACGGATATCGTGGATCTTATCGATGCCCGCGTTAAGCTGAAGAAACAGGGTAAAAATTATCACGCATGCTGTCCTTTTCATAATGAGAAAACCCCGTCATTCACCGTAAACGGCGAAAAGCAGTTTTATCACTGCTTTGGCTGCGGCGCACACGGTAACGCCATCGACTTTTTGATGAACTATGACCGTCTGGAGTTTGTCGAAAGTATTGAAGAACTGGCGACCGCCTACGGGCTGGAAGTGCCCTATGAAAGCGGCACGGGTCCCAGCCAGCTTGAGCGTCACCAGCGCCAGAGCCTGTATCAACTGATGACCGGCCTGCGGGATTTTTACCAGCAGTCGCTGTCTCAGAGTTCGGCAGCCGGGGCTCGTGAGTACCTGGCTACGCGTGGCCTGAGCGCTGAAGTGATTCAACATTTTTCTATTGGCTTTGCCCCTGCCGGCTGGGATAACGCCTTAAAGCGTTTTGGCCGCAACCCGGACGATCAGCAGACGCTGACCGATGCCGGAATGCTGGTGACTAACGATCGGGGCCGAACCTACGATCGTTTTCGCGATCGGGTGATGTTCCCCATTCACGATAAGCGCGGACGCGTTATTGGTTTCGGCGGGCGCGTGCTCGGTGACGGGATGCCAAAGTATCTCAACTCACCGGAAACCGATATTTTCCACAAGGGCCGCCAGCTTTACGGCCTGTATGAGGCGCAAAAAAATCATCCGGAGCCGGCAAAACTGCTGGTGGTTGAAGGATACATGGACGTGGTCGCTCTGGCGCAGTTCGGCGTGGATTATGCCGTGGCATCGCTGGGTACATCGACCACGGCTGAGCATATCCAGCTCATGTTCCGAACGACGGATACCGTGATTTGCTGCTATGACGGCGACAGAGCGGGCCGCGAGGCCGCATGGCGAGCGTTAGAAACGGCGCTGCCTTACATGAATGACGGGCGTCAGCTACGCTTTATGTTCCTGCCCGATGGAGAAGACCCCGATACGCTGGTACGTAAAGAGGGTAAAGCCGCTTTCGAAGCACGTATCGAGCAGGCAACGCCGCTGTCATCGTTTTTATTTGACACCCTGCTACCGCAGGTTGATTTACGTTCTCCCGATGGCCGTGCGCAGCTCAGCACGCTGGCGCTGCCGCTGATTGGCCAGGTTCCCGGCGAAACGCTGCGCATCTATTTGCGTCAGGAATTGGGAAACAAGCTGGGTATTCTCGACGACAGCCAGCTGGAAAAACTGCTGCCTAAACGCGCTGAAAATGCTTTATCGCCGGTTCAGCCTCAGCTAAAACGCACGACCATGCGTATACTGATTGGATTACTGATACAGAATCCGCAGCTGGCTGCAATGGTTCCGTCTTTGGAAGGTTTAGATCAGTCCGAGATAGCGGGTTTTTCACTTTTTGTTGAATTAGTGAATACCTGCGTTGCTCATCCTGGCCTGACGACCGGACAGCTACTAGAATTATATCGTGGAACAAAATTTAGTCAGAGCCTTGAAACCCTGGCAACATGGAACCACATGATTGTAGATGACGAAGTGGAAACCATGTTTCAGGATTCGCTGGCCAGCATGTACGACGCAGCGCTGGAGCGGCGGCTGGAAGAGCTGATCGCCCGCGACCGTACTCATGTTCTCAACGCCGAAGAGCGGCGTGAGTTCTGGGAACTGAGCCAGGTACTGAAAAAGCAGTAGGTGGCAGAGTAAGACAGAATGCCGCCGGTGTACAGATTTGATATCGGGCGAACGGTTTTCCATTCGTCCGACAGTTATCACCACATTCAGAGGCGTGCTACGCAGCCTCAGCAGGATCCTAGCGGCTTAAGTGCCGATTATCCGTCAGGTTGACCCTGACAGCCGCCACGACGGGCAGCGGCAATAATCCAAACGCCCTCACTGTTATTGTTGGCATCTTAGCCGACCCGACACCAATCTAATTAACAGAAGTGTGGATACCGTCTTATGGAGCAAAACCCGCAGTCACAGCTGAAACTTCTTGTCACCCGTGGTAAGGAGCAAGGCTATCTGACCTATGCCGAGGTCAATGACCATCTGCCGGAAGATATCGTCGACTCCGATCAGATCGAAGACATCATCCAGATGATCAACGACATGGGCATCCAGGTGGTAGAAGAAGCACCCGATGCCGATGATCTGATGCTGAACGAAAACAGCACTGATACGGATGAAGATGCTGCCGAAGCTGCTGCCCAGGTCTTATCCAGCGTTGAATCTGAAATCGGGCGTACAACCGACCCGGTCCGCATGTATATGCGTGAAATGGGCACGGTTGAACTGTTAACCCGTGAAGGCGAGATCGATATCGCAAAACGCATTGAAGATGGTATTAACCAGGTTCAATGCTCCGTTGCCGAATATCCTGAAGCCATTACCTATCTGCTGGAACAGTACGATCGCGTTGAAGCAGGCGATGCACGCCTGTCCGACCTGATCATCGGCTTTGTTGACCCGAATGCAGAAGAAGATCTGGCACCAACGGCAACGCACGTTGGGTCTGAACTCTCTGAAGCAGAGCGTAACGACGATGAAGAAGAAGACGAAGAATCTGACGATGACAGTTCAGAAGATGACAATAGCATCGACCCTGAGCTGGCGCGTGAGAAGTTCAGCGACCTGCGCGTGCAGTATGAAGCTACCCGCACGGTAATCAAGGCGAAGGGCCGCAGTCACGCCAGCGCCGTTGCTGAAATTCAGAATCTTTCCGACGTATTTAAGCAGTTCCGCCTGGTACCGAAGCAGTTCGACTACCTGGTGAACAACATGCGTACCATGATGGACCGCGTTCGTACCCAGGAACGTCTGATCATGAAACTGTGTGTTGAACTGTGCAAAATGCCGAAGAAAAACTTCATCACCCTGTTTACTGGTAATGAAACCAGCGAAACCTGGTTCAAAGCCGCACTGGCGATGAACAAGCCGTGGTCCGAGAAACTGAATGACGTTTCAGAAGATGTTCACCGCAGCCTGCAAAAGCTGAAGCAGATCGAAGAAGAAACCGGCCTGACCATCGAACAGGTTAAAGACATTAACCGTCGTATGTCTATCGGCGAAGCCAAAGCGCGCCGTGCGAAGAAAGAGATGGTTGAAGCTAACCTGCGTCTGGTTATCTCGATTGCCAAGAAATATACCAACCGTGGATTGCAGTTCCTTGACCTGATTCAGGAAGGTAACATCGGCCTGATGAAAGCGGTTGATAAATTTGAATACCGCCGTGGTTATAAGTTCTCAACTTACGCAACCTGGTGGATCCGTCAGGCAATTACCCGCTCTATCGCGGACCAGGCACGTACCATCCGTATTCCGGTGCATATGATTGAGACAATCAACAAGCTCAACCGTATTTCGCGCCAGATGCTTCAGGAGATGGGCCGTGAACCTACGCCGGAAGAGCTGGCCGAGCGTATGCTGATGCCGGAAGATAAAATCCGCAAGGTGCTGAAAATTGCCAAAGAGCCGATCTCGATGGAGACGCCGATTGGTGATGATGAAGATTCACATCTGGGTGATTTTATCGAGGACACCACGCTGGAGCTGCCGCTGGACTCTGCCACTTCTGAGAGCCTGCGTTCTGCCACCCACGACGTGCTGGCTGGCCTGACCGCCCGCGAAGCGAAAGTTCTGCGTATGCGTTTTGGTATCGATATGAATACCGACCATACGCTGGAAGAAGTCGGCAAACAGTTTGACGTAACGCGTGAGCGTATTCGTCAGATCGAAGCGAAGGCGCTGCGCAAGCTGCGTCATCCAAGCCGCTCTGAAGTACTGCGTAGCTTCCTGGACGATTAAGCCCGTCCGCTACAGCCGAATGGCCCCTCAAGCAGGGGCCTTTTTTTTGCCTGAAAAACAGGCTGGCGGTCGCCATTCCCCCGTGCATTTTCCCGCTTAAACGCCACGCGCACGCAGCGCCTCATTCAGCGCGGCATAGGCGGCGCTCATCTCCTCCTGAGAAGCCCGATTCAGCCCGCTGGGATTCGGCAGAACCCATACCTCCGTGTCACCGATCGGCTCCGGCTGCCGGCCCCACTCAACCTTAGTGCGACGAAACGCCTGCTGGTAGGCCTGCTTGCCGAGCACCGCAAGCGCGGCCGGCTGATAACGCTCAATCTTCTCACGCAGCGCCTGCCCGCCATCGCGCAGTTCATTGCCCGCCAGCTCGCTGGCCTGGACGGTAGGCCGCTCCACCAGCATGGTGATACCGCAGCCGGTTTCCAGCAGCTGCCGTTCCTGTTCAGGCTTCAGCTGACTGAGCGTAAATCCGGCCTGGAAAATGGTTTTCCAGAAGCGGTTTCCCGGATGAGCAAAGTGAAACCCGGTATGGGCAGAGGACTTACCGGGATTGATCCCGCAGAACAGCACCCGCAGGCCCGGTTCGATAATATCCGTAATCGTGTGCGCTTCCATCTCACTGAGCCTCCTTGATATACAGGCTTGCCGAACGGGAAGCCTGTAACCGATCAGATAGCGGCAATAACCGCCGCAGTAATCTCTGTCGTTGTTAATCCGCCGTTGACCTCTGCTTTAGCCGTGACAGTTTCAACCGCACGCAGAATAGCTGCGGCAGCAGCGGTTTCCCCCAGGTGCTCAAGCATCAGTGCCGCCGACCAGATTGCGGCAATCGGGTTAGCAATGCCCTGCCCGGCAATATCCGGCGCGGAACCGTGTACCGGCTCAAACATGGAGGGAACGCCCGGTTGAGGGTTCAGGTTAGCCGACGCCGCATAGCCCAGTCCGCCCTGAATCGCGGCACCGAGGTCAGTCAGAATATCGCCAAACAGGTTGGACGCGACGATCACGTCCAGGGTTTCCGGGTTCATGACCATGCGCGCGGCAATCGCATCAATATGGTAGCGGGTGACGCTGACGTCCGGATACTCTTTAGCAATCTCTTCGGTGACTTCATCCCACATCACCATAGTAAATTTTTGCGCATTTGACTTAGTGACCGAGGCCAGCCGCTTGCTGCGCCTGCGCGCCGCTTCAAAGCCGAAGCGCAGTATGCGTTCAACGCCACGGCGGGTGAAGATAGAGGTTTCTACCGCTACCTCATCCGCAGTGCCCTGATGGATACGGCCGCCTGCGCCGCTGTACTCACCCTCGGTATTCTCACGAATGCAGAGAATATCAAAATCCCCCTTGCGCAGCGGCCCTTCTACGCCGGGCAGCAGACGATGTGGACGCACGTTAGCAAACAGATCGAACTGTTTACGGATCGGCAGCAGCAGACCGTGGAGCGAAACGCTGTCGGCGACTTTTTCCGGCCAGCCAACGGCCCCCAGCAGGATGGCATCAAAATCGCGCAGCCTGTCTATGCCATCTTTTGGCATCATCTCGCCGTGCTCCAAATAGTACTCGCAGGACCACGGGAAACGCTCCCCGTCGAGGGAGAAATCGAACGTCTTCGCGGTGTGTTGTAGTACCTGCCAGGCGGCATCCGTCACATCCACACCGATACCGTCGCCGGGGATCACTGCCACTTGATAGCTTTTCATGACTCTCCTTAGATTCATTCAGGGCAAAATAACTTAACGCTTCGTCGGCGCACAGGCCAGCAGGCAACCATCTTGGCTGAAGTCGTTAATTTGTGCTGCTATTTTGTCGTCTTTCAACGGCAGATGCTGCCGAAAACGGCGGAATAGCGAGGGAGATAAACAGTGTTCAGGCACGCCGCGGCACACGTTTCCGCATACAAGACAGGGCACGGCTGCCCTGTCTTCGTTTTACCTTATAGTACCTGCCGGATCGCCCACACTGCCAGCGCATGATCTTCATGTGAAGGCAGGCCACTGACGGTGACCGCACCAATTACGCCACCGCTGCTCAGCAGCAGCGGGAAGCTGCCGCCGCTGTCGGTGTAGCGCTGCGGGTCCAGATAGTTCATCTCTGACATCGGTGTCCCTTTCGCATTGTTAAGCTCCTGCGTATAAAGCGATGAGTGCGCATTGCGCAGTACCGTATGGCGCTTGCGTGAAATCCACTCCAGATTTTCCGCGCTGGAACCGCTCAGCGAGGTGCTGAACAGCACCTGGCCGAAAGCATACACCTCAATGGCCACCGGCATCTTTTCACTGGCGGCGCGTTCACGGATCAGACAACCGATCTTCCATGCCGTATCAAAATCAAACTGGCTGACACGAACGGTGGCTTCCTGCTCTAGCAGGGTTTCGAGGCTGGGAATCGCTGACATCTACTGTCTCCGGCAAGTTTTATGGGATAAGACTTGCAGGATAAATGAATTTAATTTTCCAATAAATATAAAAAGGGAACAAATGTTTTATATGAGAATCAGATCAACAATTGGCTACCACCGTCGTCGGCCGCGGATAGCCTGACAGAAAGCCGTCCTATTTCTCACTAAACGCCTCTCGCAGCCAGTGAATAAAACCGCTGACCGCACGCGGCACCTGCGCCGACCAGGGCCTGACAACGTACAGCATATCGGCAAACGCCCCGACGGTTTGCCACTGCGGTAGCAGCTGAACCAGCCGCCCTTCTTCCAAAGCCGCCCGAGCGCTGAAGTCCGGCAGCAGGGCAATCCCCAGCCCTTCAAGCGCCGCATCGCGGATCGACTCGCTGTTATTGGTTGCAAACGGCCCGCTGACGTTGATCGTCAGCCGCTCTCCCCCTTCCAGCGGCTGAAAGCTCCAGCGGGGAGCCTCCACGCCGCGTGGATAATAGAGGCAGCGGTGTTCGCTCAGGGACGCGGGCGTGTCAGGCGTTCCGGCATCCTTCAGATACTCGGGTGACGCCACTACCAGCGCACGGGTACTGCACAGCGGCAGCGCGACATGAGTTTCCGGCAGCGTGTTGCTGTGACGTATGGCAAGGTCGAAACCTTCACTGGCCAGCGACACCAGCCGATCGGACACCTCCAGCTGAACCCTTACCTGCGGATGCTGACGCAGGAAGGCAGTTATATGCGGCACCAGCTGCTGACGGGCGAAGGCTACCGGCGCAGTCACCCGCACCAGTCCACGCAGCGGCCCGGCGGAGTCGCGTACGCTGAAAAAACTTTGTTCAATCTGCGCAAACGGCGCACGGAGATCGTCTACCAGCTTTTCGCCCGCGCTGGTCAGCCGTACGCTGCGCGTAGTGCGGGTCACCAGCGGCACGCCAGCCAGCCCCTCCAACTCTTTGATCTTCTGGGACATCGCCGCCTTACTCACTTCAAGCCGGTCGGCCGCGGCGGTAAAGCTGCCCTGTTCAGCCAGCACCGTCAGCCAGTGCAGATGCGTCCACAGCGCATCGGTCTTAAGCTCTTTCATATTAATTGTTCACTATATTAAATAATCAATTCAAGTATAGCGCTTTTTCCCGGCGGGGTTTATCGGTAGATTTGTATCCAGAGACGAGCAGGAGACGCCGCAGTATCTACATAAAGCGCGCCGCTCCCCGCCCGATAAATCCAGCTATGATGAGAGTGTCGAGGTTATTATGCCATTACTGCAATTTGATGTTATTCAGGGTCGTTCCGAGTCAGAACTGAAAACGCTGCTTGATGCGGCACACCGTGCAGTGCTGGCCGCGTTCAAGGTTCCCGAGCGCGATCGCTACCAGATTGTTCACGAAAACAAAGGTTACCAGATGGTATTTGAAGATACCGGGCTGGGCTTGCAGCGGAGCGATAATCTGGTCATGGTTCGGGTATTTACCAGTCCGCGCAGCAGCGAACAGAAGCAGTTCTTTATGGCTGAACTTTGCCGGGAGTTTAAGGAGAGCTGCGGCATTCTGCCGTCGGACGTTATGATTACCTTTATCACCAATGAGAAAGGCGACTGGAGCTTTGGTAACGGCGTGGCGCAGTATCTCACCGGTGAACTGTAAGATCAGCAGGCCGATGCTCCCCGACGCAGGCCGGGGAGCGTTGTAGGATTAGAAATCGTAGCGAAGACGCACGACGTTCATGTCACCCTGTTTATCGGTGCTGGACGTAAAGACGTGTTCATAGTCAACGCGGAAGCCGTAGTCCAGTTTGAATGTCAGACCCAGGCCGTTATCGATACGCTTGTAGTTACGTCCGCTCACGTACTCCAGACGGTCACCCATGAAATAGGGCATCACCGATTTCAGCCCGTACTGCCCGACCGGGATGGTATAGCCGGCCAGATATTCGATCCCCCACGCATCCCCGGCAAAATAGTCCTTCGCATCCACACGTTTGTTTGGCAGGAAGTTATCGTACCAACCGCCGCCAAAGGTGAGCGTCCAGTTATCGGGCGTCCAGCTTATCGCCGTACCGTAGATGTTCTGATCGTAGGATTTACTGTCGCCGTTATCATGGTTGCGCATCTGACCGCGGGTATAGTTCCACGCCACGCCCCAGGTCAAATCGTCCATGATGTGGTAGTCCGCGCCCAGCGATCCGCCACCTTTACGCTTATAGCGCAGGCCGTTGCCCGGCAGGAATTCATTGTCGGCGAAAAGATAAGACGCATAGAGATCAACATCGCCAAAGGTGTTTTTATACTTCAGCATTTTGCGGCCACGGTATGAGCCATCGTAATCACCGCTTACCCCGTTACCCGGAGCCTGGCCCAGCATGTCGTAATCCCAGATATCGGTTTTCACGCCCACAACATCATAGTAAACGCTATTTTGCTGACCGAAGGTGAGCTGACCCCAGGTGTCACTCTTCAGGCCGGTATAAAGCATACGACGACTGGTATCGTTGGCCCCCTTAGCGTAATGATGATCCCAGTTGAATAACGCCGGAATATTCACTCCCAGCTCGTAAAAACTTATCCAGCTGATGTCATCAAACAGATAATAATCGGCGGCGAAACGAAAACGAGTGCCGCCGTCAAAACCGTTACGTTTATAGGAACCTTTATCGCCGTCTCCGGTCATATCGTTAAACTGCGGACGAATACTTCCGCCAACGGTGAAGTTAAGACGGCTAAGCGGATCGCCGGCCTGAGGATCTTGTTTTAAAAGGGTTATCTCAGCATGAGTGGCGAAAGAGGCACTGCCAACAATGAGTCCCAGAGTCACTAGCTTGGCAAGTTTTTGCATTTTAATTAACATTCCGTATCCCTGTGTAATATTAAAAAATAAATATTGATGAAAATATTATCCTGGAGTGATGAAAATAAGAGCCTCTTGAATTATTTTTTTGTGCTATTTTCATCGGGACATGTTTATCTAAATTTTTCAAAGTATTTCTATTTTAATGTAATTAACCATTTCGTGCTTAAAACATATACCTAATCTAAACCAGACGCATTTGGTTAATATCAAAAATCGTACTAAGTGCGAATAAGATTTAAATCCCCTCCGACCAGCCGCCGCTAACTGACACCGTCCACACGCCGGGAGTCGAGTTTACGCCTGACCTCACGTTTTGACTTTCAGGGCGAAAAATCACTCGATGCGCTTTCTTCGGCGCAGGGAGAGGGGTAAACAGAAAATTATGTGAGCACAATCAGAAATTCATCATTATCTTTTCAGTTCGCAACAGATTAATCTTTTTTAACTACTGGGCAAATCCCCGGCGGGTCGTAGCAAAGAATGCACATCGCAGTGAGGGTAAGAGCATGATAAAAAGTGTCTTTTTTTGAAAAACAAGGAAAAACACCGCGTACAGAGTTTTTATCAATTAATACAGAAACTTCCTATAAAGTTAAACGCAGACTAAACGATAAGGATAGAATCCGGTACGGGATCACATTTCCCTGTCCCCATTGTTTATTGCCATAGATAATTCGCTGCGTTAAATTATTTTGTTAGATTTAATATTTACTTCGCAGCTAACGACACGGATTGCGTCACATACAGGGCAGAATTGATCTAATGGTTTCAGAATGGTTATCGGTTTTATTCTTTATCGCCTCGATATTTCTCTACACATGGAAAGCAGGGCAGCATAAGCTATGGTTTTTCTCCGTGCTGGCGCTGTTAAGTGTTTATATCATTCTTAACGCATCGCTTCTTGCCAGTAATTATTTTACCGGAGAAGGCATCAATGATGCGGTTATCTATACCATTACCAGCAGCCTGAGCGGTGCGGGGCTACAAAAGTACATCTTGCCGGCCGTCGCCCTGATCGGCGGACTACTGCTGCTCTTTCTGCTGTTGTCCTGGGTACTTCGCCTGCGTAAAAACCATAACTATAGCCAGCTCTACAGCGTACTGGCGCTGGTTCTGGCGCTGGCCTCGATTAAAACCACCCCGGCCTATCAGCAGGTCACCGATCTGATCAAATCCCAGGTGGCTAAAGGCGACTCCGACTTTTACAGCCACTACAAAGTGCCCGGTAAAAATCTGCGCGGCGATCGCCCTAACCTCGTCTATATCTATGCCGAAAGCCTGGAAAGAACCTATTTTGATGACAACGCATTCCCTGAGCTGGCCCCGGAGCTAAGTCAGATCAAAGATAACGCCATCGATTTTAGCAATACGGAGCAGCTGCCCGGCACCGAATACACCATTGCCGGTATCGTCGCATCGCAGTGCGGTATTCCGCTGTTTGCCCCTTTCGACGGCAACGCCTCCAGCTCGCTTTCTACTTTTTATCCGCAGAACGTCTGCCTGGGCGATATTCTTAAAGCCTCCGGCTATCAGAACTATTTCTACCAGGGGGCCAGCCTGAGCTTTGCGGGCAAGGACCTGTTCCTTTCCTCCCACGGTTTCGATCACATCTATGGCTTTAATGAGCTGAAAAGCGTCGTTAAAGACCCGAACTATCGAAATGACTGGGGCTGGTACGACGATACCGTGCTGGATATTGTGTTCGACAAATACGTAGAGCTGGCGAAGAAGAATCAGCCGTTTTCGCTGTTTGCCCTCACCGTAGATACTCATCATCCCGATGGATTCCTCTCCCGCAGCTGCCAGAGAAAATCGTATCAATTTGATGGTAAAGAGAATAAGTCCTTTGCCGCCGTTGCCTGCGGACAGGAACATATAGCCAAACTGATTGAGAAAATTCGCGCCACGCCCTGGTTTAAAAATACGATTATCGTTGTGGGCTCCGATCATCTGGCAATGAACAATACGGCCTTTAAGTATCTGAATCAGCACGATCGCCGCGACCTGTTCTTTATGCTGCGCGGCGACAGCGTGGACAGCAAAGTCATTACCGCAAAACGTAATACGCTGGACAACGGTGCGACCGTGCTGGATGCGCTGGGCGGCGATAACTTTATCGGACTGGGGCGCAGCAGCCTCTCTTCGACGTCGCTTTCATCGACTTATCTGAATATTAAGGAAAAAATAAATCAGTGGAAGCCTGACGTTATTAAGCTGTGGAATTTCCCCAAAGCCATTTCCAATTACAAAATAGACAGTGCCGCAGGGACCTTCAGCTTCTCCGGGTCGCATTTCAAACTGCCGCTGCTGTTATCCGTTATGCCCGATAAAATAGAACCGAAGCTGGATGCGTATCTGGCCACACCGCTGAAGCAGCAGCTGGCGAGATTTGCCCCGGATGAGAAGTTTGTCTGGGCGGACCGCTGCTACAAAATCGGCAGCGTATGGGATGAATCCCTGACGCTGAATAACGGGCTCTGCGTTGCCAGCGGTACGCTGAATGCACAGCCTGATATTGTGCAGATCAAGCCGGGCAATACGCCGGGGAAAATTATCTTTGCTCCGGCGAAAGAGAGCAGCGACGAACGCTATCAGCGCAGCGTAACCCGCCTGAGGATTTCGGACAGTGACCTGAAATACCGTTCGGACCGCATTCTGTTTAATCTACCGGGGCTGCCGGAGCAGGTGCAGAAAGTCTCCGGCCTGTCCTACGTCGAGTCCTGGGGACGCTGGTCAGATGCTAACCTGCTGCCCGAAGTGACCATACAGTATCTGGAAGCGCTGCCTGCGGAGTTCCAGCTGACGCTCACCGCCCGCGCCTTTGGCCATAACAGCCAGCGCCCGGTCACCATCAAAGTCGGCGACTGGCAGCAGGAGGTACGCTTTGGCGACACCGACACCACGGTAACGTTACAGGTCAGCAATCCTTCGGGTGCGCGGACAATCACGCTGCGCCCTCCGGAGCCGGTAGAGTCAACCGTAGGCACCATCGATGGCTTTGCCGCACGCAGGCTGGGTATTGGCCTGGTAGACCTGCACGTTTCACCCTCTCAATAACGCTACCGCCCCCGTAAGGGGGCGGCTATCCCGGCGCTTTAATCTGCATCCAAAAGACACCGTTACGCCGGAATTCCGGCATCCGCCGCGATTCCTTTCTCCCCTTTAGCCGCTGAAAAACGCCTCTACCATTGATCTGTTTTCCGACACCGGTCGTGACATTTTTATTCGCATGAAAGGGTTGCAGTAAAAGGCAAAAAATTTACTATGGCGTAGTAACCCTTTGCTGACAGGAATGTAATTCCGTTGAAATCTCTGCGCTACGCCCTACTGCTTTTACCTGCACTGACTCTGCCGTTGCAAAGCCAGGCACAAAACTCCCCCGACCCGCTGCTGGCTTCTGAACTGGTCAATCGCTACGCCGACAATATTTTCTACAACACCAAAGCCAGCGGCATGGCGATAGTGGCGATCGATGCCAATCAGCGGGTATTCGCCAGCCGTGGCGTGGTGCGTCCGGGAAGCAGTCAGAAGCCCAGAAAAGATTCACTGGTTAGAATTGCCTCGCTGAGCAAACTGATGAGCAGCGAGCTAATGGTTAAACTGGCGGAAGAGGGACGCCTGCAACTGAACGATCCGCTCAGTAAATATGCCCCGGCCGGCGCACGCGTGCCCACATTTCAGGGGCAACCGATACGGCTGATTAATCTTGCTACCCACACCAGCGGCCTGCCGCGCGAACAGCCGGGCGGTAAGCCTGCGCGCGCGGTGTTTACCTGGCCGACCAACGCTCAGCGCTGGGCGTGGCTGCGTACGGCTCAGATAAAATCCACGCCGGGCGACGTTGCCTCCTACTCCAACCTGGCCTTCGATCTGTTGGGCGATGCCCTGGCAAAAGCCGGTGGTAAACCCTATCCGGTCCTGCTTCAGGAGAAAGTCACCCGTCCGCTGGGCATGAAAGACACCACCTTTACGCCTTCTCCCGATCAGTGTGCGCGGCTGATCGTTCCGGCGAAAAGCCCCAGCCCGTGCAACAACTCGCTGGCCGCCATTGGCAGCGGCGGCGTCTATTCAACGCCGGATGATATGGGCCGCTGGATGCAGCAGTTCCTTTCATCCGACGTTCATACCCGCAGCGCGCACGCCGACCGTCTGCAAACGATGATTTATCAGCGCAGCCAGCTCACAAAAGTGGAAGGAATGGATGTCCCCGGACGCGCTGATGCTCTCGGCATGGGATGGGTGTATATGGCCCCACGCGACGGCAGGCCCGGTATTATTGAGAAAACCGGCGGCGGCGGTGGCTTTATCACCTATATGGCGATGGTTCCACAGTACAGCGTAGGCGTCTTTGTCGTGGTCGCCCGCTCAAACGAAACACGCTTTACGCCGATGAGTGACGGTGTCAATAATCTGCTGACCGAGCTGATTGGGAATACCTCCGATAGCGCCCGACTAGCCGCCAGCATTATGGCGGACTGATGCTAGTCTTCGCTATCCGCCTCTCCTGACCCTTCCGCGTCATCCTCATCCGTCGCGTCATCTATCGCGCGGCGGATAAGATTTTCCCGAGGTAATAAATACCCACGCTGGTCATAGTAGCGGCTGGGCCAAATCTCCGACGGATGCATATCCAGCGCAGCGGCAATAATAAACTCACCTTTTGGCCAGGGCTTCTTCAACGCATTTGCCAGGGTTCCCGAGCTTAGCCCCACTTCACGCGACAAAGCCGCCAGTGATGTTTTCCGTTTCTTGATTGCGGCAATAATATCCGCACTGTGCATATCCTGCCTCTTTGTCATGGCATCCTCTGCGTGTCTGTTCATTCCAATTGTTCATTCAATTTAACACTAAGTATTACTTAGTACAATTTCCACGGCCAGCCAGAAAACCCTTTCCGTTTTTCAGATACAGGAACTTATTGCCGCCACACTTATTTCAAGGAAACCTGTATAGGAAAAGCCAACGCAAGAAAGTCTGATAGTTCGCACGCGTTGGCGACGTCACACCGCGTATCAGCAGGCTATTTATACGCTCAATTTTGAACCGGTCCGCTGCCTTGCTGTTATCCTGGACGTGCCTTCCGCTGCGTTTAAAACGATAGAAAATGTATCTCTCCGACCGCTTCCCCCCCGCTGAAGGCGGCAAAATCGCACTAATTGCAAAAATTTCACCTCGCTGTATCCAGCAGTAACTACACTAAGTTTTACTTAGTACATTTAACGCGAACGGCTAAGAGAATCCTGTAATCAGCTCAACAATCAGGATCGACATGCTTCCAGCCCGTTTAAAAGATGCGCGCAACAGAAAGAAAATCTCACAGGAAAAACTGGGGATCATGGCAGGTATCGATGAGGCCACCGCCAGCGCGCGAATGAATCAATATGAACGAGGCATTCATACGCCCGACTTTGAGCTGGTTCGCCGTCTGGCGGTAATCCTTGACGTTCCCACCTGTTATTTTTACGTTGAAGAGGACGAACTGGCCGACATCGTGCTGAACTGGTATCAGCAGCAAAAGGTGTCTGATTAAATTATCGCACGCTCTCCCTTCCCCCAGGCCCGGCGGCTTACTTACATTATTTAATTATATCTCGTGCTTTTTTATCATATGGCGCACCGGTTGACACGTCAGCAGAATGACGGATATTTGACAGGCTTTTACTTCTTTGAATTCTGGGATAAATATCATGATTAAGCCTGTCATAACTCGTTCCGTTACCACCGCTGCGCTGCTGTTAGGTTTACTGCTTACCGGCTGCGATAATAAGACGGAAAATAGCCACGCAATTAAAGTTGGCGTGATCAACGGTGCAGAGCAGGACGTTGCAGAAGTTGCCAAAAAGGTCGCAAAAGAAAAGTACGGTCTGGACGTTGAACTGGTAGGCTTCAGCGGATCCCTGCTGCCAAATGAGCCAACCGCAAACGGCGATCTCGATGCCAACGTGTTCCAGCATCGCCCGTTCCTCGAGCAGGACAACAAAGCCCATAGCTATAAGCTGGTGACCGTCGGCAACACCTTTGTTTTCCCGATGGCGGGATACTCTAAAAAAATCAAAAATATCAGTGAATTAAAAAACGGTGATACCATCGCGATCCCTAACGATGCCACCAACCTCGGCCGCGCACTGCTGCTGCTACAGAAAGAGAAGCTGATTACTCTTAAGCCGGACACCGGCCTGCTGCCAACCGCTGTAGATATCACCTCAAACCCGCTAAACCTGAAAATCATGGAACTGGAAGGCGCGCAGCTGCCGCGCGTGTTGGATGATGCTCAGGTTACCGTGGCCATCATCAGTACAACCTATATCCAGCAGACCGGCCTGAACCCGGTGCGCGACAGCGTATTCATTGAGGATAAGCAGTCTCCCTACGTAAATATCATCGTCACCCGCGAAGAAAACAAAGACGCCGAGAACGTACGCGACTTTATTAAATCTTACCAGTCGCCTGAAGTTGCGGCGGCAGCAGATAAGATCTTTAACGGTGGTGCGGTGGCCGGCTGGTAACCCGCCGAATTCAGATGCGCATCAATGCGCATAATCAGCGAACTGTCTTTCGTTAAGATTACTAAAATCAGATATTTGTGAAAAGTCACACAGTATCTGGATAAAAATCTATCAGGCAGCGGGCTGTTGATCGCGATCAAGGAGGGTCATACCCTGTTATCGGTATGATTCCTCCCATTAGCAACCCTAACCTTTTTTCATCAATCGACGGCAGCTTCGGAAAACCACGCAGGGACACGGGAAAGCAATTCTGTCACAACAGGTGCTTAACGATGGCGCAAACACGGATGAGCTGCCAATGCGATACGACATTAACGCCGGCCTGATTTATGATGCCGCAGACGGCACACTAACGCTTTCGGGAAGCGATACACCGGATACCCAACTGTCGATTACCGCCAGCGCCCTGCTTTATTTCTTCTTACAGCATCAGGAGGTGGTTAGCCGGGATGATGTCCTGAAGAAAGTCTGGGATGACAACGGGTTAACCTCATCTAACAGCAACCTCAATCAGTACCTGAGCATGCTGCGCAAAACATTCCGTCACTACGGCGTAGATAACATCATTCTGACCATTTCGCGGGGCAACTTGCAGTTTAACCCCGATATCTCCTGTGAATGTCTTGATACCCATTCCTCCGGCCACCGGCCCACAGGGGAGGAGAAGGCTTATGTCGATCTCCCGGCGTCTCCGGCGGCGCTCACCCAGGGACCGTCCGTTCGCCATCGGAAACCGGTGGAAACACGCTGGTATATCGCCAGCGCTGCGTTACTGATCGCCTCGCTACTGTTAATCACACTCATCGTCACCGGCCCGGATAATGTCTCGCCCCTTTCACCTGCTCCGGTAACCGGCAACGCATGTGAAGTGATGGGAACGGCAGATATGCTTAGCCTGGTCACGCCGCAGGAGTACGAAAACAATTTTTCCGCCGTGTTGCAGCGCCTGAAGCTTACGTGCAGGCCGGAGCAGCGGTTTATCTTTTTCTACGGCGACAAACTACACCGCCGGGGGCTGGGCCGCGTATTCCTCGCGCACTGTGCCATACACCACAACGATCCCATCGGCTACTGCGATAATTACTTTTACTACTCCTGGGAGCCACAATGAGAATACCGCCGAAGCCTCTGTTCGCGCTCTCCTTGCTGGTATTCGGTATAACGGCGGCCGGTGTCTGCTGGCAGCAGCTCCCGCGCCCCACAACCGGCCTGGTTGACTGTTCAGCCAGGGTCATTATGCGTTTCGAAAATATGGAGCAGGAAAACGTCAACGGCTCCGTCCATTTCAACTTTGGTCCAGAAGGCAAGGGATCTATGGTGGTTGAAGGGTATACGGACTCCGATGCAGGATCGCTGTATTTGCAACGCTACGTGACCTTTACCTACACCGTAAGGCATATATCCGCTGTTGAAAATCACTACAGCGTGAGCCAATGGCAGGCCAGCACCTCTTCTATCGACCGATCGCCCGATATCATCTTTGACTACTTTATGCGGGAAATGTCTTTCAGCCACGACGGGCTGTTTCTTAATGCACAAAAGCTAAGCAACCAGGCGATTCTGCTCAGCTCTATCAACTCACCGCTGTACGTCTGCACCCTGAAATCCGGTAGCCAGTTCAACTAGCTCTCCCTCCTTATCGGTACGCCTCTCTGACGATAAATAGCACGTTATGTATTCATCCGGCGCTGCACGCCTGGGCCAAAGTATGAGGCATCGCACAGTTTTTCCCCCTTCTGTCCTGGCCCTGACGCAATTAATTAGCATTCCACTAACAAAGCGATACTCCCCTCTTCGGCGGCCTTTCTCACCCTAATTAATCAACCGAGCGTTAATAAAAAAACAGGATATAAAGATAAATACATGCCTGATTAAAGCTAAAAACCAGAATTAAAAACTATAAACAGCAACTATATGAATTTAAATTTTGGTTTACTGCGCGGTGGGTATAGTGGATCCAGGAGCACTCGTTACATGTCATAACCAACCGGTATGCCACCTAAAAGGATGAATTAATGATGACGATGGATAAGGATCTACTCTCCCGGCAGAACGCACGGGACCTGGTACGAAACGCCAAAAAAGCACAGGCGGTCCTGGCAACATTTTCTCAGCAGCAAATTGATGCCATCGTAAAAAGCGTCGCCGAGGCAGGTGCAGCGAATTCAGAACGCCTGGCAAGAATGGCCAGTGAGGAGACCGGATTCGGTAACTGGCAGGATAAGGTACTGAAGAACAACTTCGCTTCACAGTTCCTCTATGACACCATCAAAGAGATGAAGACCGTAGGGATCATTCATGAGGATCACGTCAATAAAGTCATGGATGTCGGCGTACCGCTAGGCGTTATCTGTGCGCTTGTTCCCTCCACCAACCCAACATCGACCATCCTCTATAAAAGCATCATTGCGCTGAAATCCGGTAATGGCATCGTGTTCTCTCCGCATCCGGGCGCACGGGAATGCAGCTGGAAGACGATCGAAATCGTCCAGAAAGCGGCTGAAGCCGCAGGCGCACCGGCCGGTATTGTGAGCGGTATTACCGAGCTTACCCTGGAAGCCACCAAAGAGCTGATGCACAGCAAAGATGTCTCGCTCATTCTCGCTACGGGTGGGGAAGGCATGGTGCGCGCAGCCTATGCATCGGGTACGCCAACGATTAGCGGCGGGCCGGGTAACGGGCCGGCCTATATTGAACGGACGGCCGACATTCCCCAGGCCGTGAAAGATATCATTACCAGTAAAACCTTCGACAACGGCGTTATCTGCGCCTCCGAGCAGTCCATCGTGATTGAGCGCAGCATCTGGAATGATGTTCAGCGTGAGCTGAAAGACCAGGGTGCCTGGTTTATGGATGAAGAAGAAAGCGAGAAAATATCTTCGCTGCTGCTGCGCGCTAACAACACCATCAACCCGGATACGGTAGGTAAAACGGCGCTTACCGTCAGCCAGATGGCCGGCTTTAACGTCCCAACCAATACCCGCGTGTTGATTTCGCATCAAACCACCGTATCGCGCACTAACCCTTATTCACGGGAAAAACTCTGTCCAATCCTGGGGCTGTATATCGAGGAAGATGGTCAGGCAGCCTGCCAGCGCGTCGTGGAGCTGCTGAACAACGAAGGCCTGGGCCACACGCTGGTTGTTCATACCCGTAACCAGGAAATTGTCCGCCGGCTCAGCCTGGAAGCGCCCGTACACCGCATGCTGGTTAATACCCCGGCCGCACTGGGTGCAATTGGCGCCACCACCAATCTCGTTCCGGCCCTGACGCTGGGATGTGGTGCAATCGGCGGAGGTTCGACCTCTGACAACGTCGGTCCGATGAATCTTATCAACGTCCGCAAAGTGGGTTACGGCCTGCGCTCAATTGACGATCTGCGCGCCCCCTGAGTTTTTCATTCTCAAACGCTGCTCTGCAGCAACCGTTAGAACGCTCACTTTGGACCACGATCGCCCGCCTGTTCTGGCAGGCGGTCGTAACCGCGAGCACCCGTTCGTGCCCGTATTCAGAACGACTGGAATTGATTCAGGAGAGATGTATGGAACATGGAACTTTAGCCACACCAGCAAAAAAAACCGCCCTTAAACAGAAAGGGCATAACGCCCCGGATTCGGGCCAGAACAGTGGCGTCGTTATGGAAGGCCTGACGCCACGGCTGCAATATCTGCGTAATCACTATCTGCAAGCCCGCCCCAGCGTCTCAATCTACCGCGCCCTCGCCTTTACCGAGGTGATAAAAAATAACCCCGGCCTGCCGACGATCCTGCTCCGTGCAAAAGCCTTCCGCCACGCCTGCGAAACCGCGCCGGTTCTGATTCAGGACCAGGAGCTGATTGTGGGTCATCCCTGCGGTAAGCCGCGCGCCGGCGCTTTCTCCCCGGATATCGCCTGGCGCTGGGTCCGTGACGAGCTGGATACCATGGGCACCCGCCCACAGGATCCTTTCTTTATCAGTGAAGAAGATAAAAAGACCATTCGCGAAGAGATCGTTCCCTTCTGGGAAGGCCGTTCGCTGGATGAGATTTGTGAAGCTCAGTACCGTGAAGCGGGCGTATGGTCGTTCAGCGGCGAAACCTTCGTCAGCGACCTCTCCTATCACCAGATTAACGGCGGTGGCGATACCTGCCCGGGCTATGACGTTCTGCTGTTCACCAAAGGGATGAACGGCATCAAGGCCGATGCCGAGGCGCATCTGGCCGCGCTGAGTATGGAAAACCCGGACGACATCGACCGTATTTACTTCTATAAAGCCGCGATTGAAACCTGCACCGGCGTGGTGAACTACGCGCAGCGTATTGCCGAACGCGCCCGTGCGCTGGCGGCGGCGGAAAAGGATCCGCAGCGCAAAGCAGAACTGCTAACCATCGCGCAGGTAAATGAAAACGTGCCGGCGAACCCGCCCAAAACGTTACAGGAAGCCCTGCAAAGCATCTGGACCGTCGAATCCCTGTTTGAAGTGGAAGAGAACCAGACCGGCCTGTCGCTGGGACGTCTCGACCAGTTCTGCTATCCGATGTATGAATCGGATATCCGTGAAGGTCGTCTTACCGAGGAGACGGCGCTGGAGATGATCGAAGCCTTTATCATCAAATGCGCCGAGCTGATGTGGATGTCCAGCGAAGCGGGTGCCAAATACTTTGCCGGCTATCAGCCGTTTATCAACCTGACGGTCGGCGGGCAAAAACGCGCGGGCGGCGATGCCTGTAACGATCTGACCTATCTGATTATGGATGCCGTGCGCTTTGTCAAAGTGTACCAGCCGTCGCTGGCGTGCCGTATTCACAACCAGTCGCCGCAGAAGTATATGGAAAAAATAGTTGATGTGGTTAAAGCCGGTATGGGCTTCCCGGCCTGTCACTTTGACGACTCACATATCCGTATGATGCTGCGTAAGGGCTTCGACTTTGAAGACGCCCGCGACTACTGCCTGATGGGCTGCGTGGAGCCTCAGAAATCTGGCCGTATCTATCAGTGGACCTCAACCGGCTATACACAGTGGCCAATGGCCATTGAGTTTGTGCTGAACCGCGGGCGCATGGTGCTGTTTGACAGCCATCAGGGGATTGATACCGGCGACCTGCGCGATCTGGCCACTTTTGAACAGTTTGATGCCGCGGTGAAAAAACAGGTTGAGCACATTATTCGCCTGTCGGCGATTGGCACCGTCATCAGCCAGCGCGTCCACCGTGACGTTGCGCCAAAACCGCTGATGTCGCTGCTGGTTGAAGGCTGCATGGAGAGCGGTAAGGACGTTGCCGCCGGAGGCGCCATGATCAACCACGGTCCCGGACTGATCTTCTCAGGTCTGGCAACCTACGTTGACTCCATGGCCGCCGTCCGCAAGCTGGTATATGAAGATAAAAAATATACCCTCGACCAGATGCGCGATGCGATGCTGGCAAACTTTGAAGGCTACGAAGGCCTGCGCCGTGACTGCCTGAATGCCCCGAAATACGGCAACGATGACAACTACGTTGACCAGTATGCTACCGACATTACCGAATGGACTGAGAAAGAGTGCCGTAAGTACGACATGCTCTACTCCACCTTAAGCCACGGTACGCTGTCCATTTCAAACAACACGCCAATCGGTGAGCTGACCAACGCCACGCCGAACGGTCGTCTGGCCTGGATGCCGCTTTCTGACGGTATCAGCCCAACCCAGGGCGCGGATAAGCAGGGCCCAACGGCAATCATTAAGTCCGTCAGTAAAATGAACGTAGAAACCATGAATATCGGCATGGTGCATAACTTCAAGTTCCTGAAAGGCCTGCTTGATACGCCGGAAGGCCGCTTCGGGCTAATTACGCTGCTGCGCACCGCATCGATTATGGGTAATGGTCAGATGCAGTTCAGCTATGTCGATAATGAGGTGCTGAAAAAAGCACAGCTGGAGCCGGAAAAATACCGCGACCTGATTGTTCGTGTCGCGGGCTACAGCGCCTACTTCGTTGAACTGTGCAAAGAAGTTCAGGATGAAATTATCAGCCGTACGATGATTGAGGAATTCTGAGAATAAACCGCAGGGAATGACGCTGAACAGGGATGTTCAACATGACTCATGAGGGTACAGATGATTAATGAAAGTGAGCTTACCGGCCGGATATTCAACATCCAGAAGTATTCTATTTATGATGGAGACGGCATTCGTACACTGATTTTTTTTAAAGGCTGTAACCTTCACTGCGCCTGGTGTTCAAATCCTGAAAGTTTAAGCCCGCATTTTCAGGTCATGTTTTCTCATGATAAGTGTACAGACTGCGGGGAGTGCGTCAGCGTATGCCCCTCCGGTACACATTATCGGGCGAGCATTAACGGTTCGCTAAAACACATGATTAACCGGGAGGCTGACTGTAGCGGATGCCGGAAATGTGAAGAGATCTGCACGCAAAGCGCGCTGAGTATCGTAGGCAGGGACTACACCGTCAGCGAACTGATGGACGTGATTATGCAGGACTATTTCTTCTATACCTCTTCCGGCGGCGGCGTCACCATCGGCGGCGGTGAAATGAGCATGCAAACCGACTTTGCCGTTGCGCTGTTTAATGAATGTAAAAAGGTGATGATTAATACGGCAATAGAAACCCAGGGCAGCACCTCACTGGAAAACTATAAAAAACTGGCAAAGGTTACCGACACATTTTTATTCGATCTTAAAGAATTCGACAGTAATACCCATAAATCCTTATTCGGCATGGGTAATGAGCGCGTAAAACGGAATCTGGAGTGGCTGGTTGATTCAGGTGCCAACGTAGTTGTCCGAATGCCGCTGGTGCGCGGCTACAATGATTCCGAAGCATCGATAATAAGAACGATTGATTACGTGAAAGATCTTTCCCGTCGTGGAAATATCCGCCGAATAGATATTCTTCCTTACCACCAGCTGGGAAAAAGTAAATATCAAAAGCTCGATATGGCCTATACCATTGATGGCGACCCTTCGTACAGCAATGAAGAATTAACCCAACTTGAATCCTGGTTTAAAGAATTTGATTTTGATATTCGTCTCGTCCGACATTAAATAAATATTACTATCATTGAGGAGTATATCCATGTCTTCCAAAAAGAAATGCTGGCTATGGCTGCTGCTGGTGATCGTCTCTGAAACGTCAGCGACCTCTACATTAAAAATGTTCGATAACAGTGAGGGGCTGACAAAATCGCTGCTGCTGGGATTAATTATTGTCCTGTACTGCGTTTGTTATTATTCCCTTTCCCGCGCGGTAAAAGATATTCCCGTGGGTCTGGCCTATGCCACCTGGTCCGGGACGGGGATCCTGATGGTTTCAACGCTGGGCATGCTCTTCTACGGGCAGCATCCTGATACCGCCGCCATTATCGGCATGATCGTTATCGCCAGCGGTATTGTCGTGATGAACCTGTTCTCCCGCATGGGCAGCGAAGACGCGGAAGAAACGCCGCCGGAGCCAACGGTGATGACAGGTAACGGAACGCCAACACACTAAGGGGATACGAACATGGCTAATGTGGGATTTTTATGGCTGGCTTTATCGATATGCTCTGAGATTTCGGGCACGTCGATGATTAAAAAAACCTACGGATTCAGCAAACTTGTGCCATCCGTTCTGGTTATTTTTTCCTACGCACTCTGTTATTTCGCCCTGACCAGAGCGATGAGCACCATTCCGGTGGGCGTGGCCTATTCCCTGTGGTGCGGCTTTGGCATTGTGGGCGTCACCCTGTGCTCAATGCTTTTATATAAGCAGCGCCCGGATATTCCTGCCGTTTTTGCTATGCTGCTGATTATTTCCGGCGGGATCATTATGAATGCCTTCTCCGGCATGTAAAACGCAGGAAAACAGCCGCGTAACGTCTCCGTTACGCGGCCATCATCAGGCGGTATTGTACTATTAGTGCAGCTGCCGCTTAGCGTGCAGGCTCAGCGCCGCCGGCCGAATGGCGGCAATACTGGCCTCATACTCTTCAACGCTTAACGTTTCCAGCTTCGCAATGTTCTCTTCGCGACCGTGCAGTTCAATAACCTGAAGCGCAGGCTTCAGCGAGGCGGGCAAAGAGGACCAGTCACCGAGATCGACGCCTTTCATATAGCCGACGCACCACTCTTCCACCACGGTAAACTCCTGCCCTTCAACGTTGTTAGTACCAAACAACGGTTCAAACTGCTCAGGGTATTCCGTTAGCCGATCGACAATGTCGTTGACGTGCTGGGAAATAAGATTGTGAAAAAGTTCGAATTCCTCTTCCGTCTCCCAGTCGGGCATCTCATCCTCACCGCCCCAGATCGCAGGCAGCCACTCTCCCGGAGAGAGCTGCTCTGGCCCGGAGAGAATTGCGGTCAGCATACCATCCAGCTCTGAGGCATCGACCAGCGATGCCTCTGTACCGTATTTCATCAATATATCGTCCAGCCATTCCAGCTGTTCTTCCGTCAGGGGGCCCTGTTGCATAGCGTTACCTCTCTCCACAAACGTTTTCACCCGCGAGCGCCGGTGAGTATCAGAGACTATTCTCGTTGCCGGTACGGAAAAAAGCTATCCCGCCATCAGATTTAACCTTCGGTCCCGCCGATCCTTTTTCGGCGACTAACCCTCCGGTAAACGGTTTCGTTCATTGGCATCCAGTGCCTCCACCGTTTTTTTTAGCTTTGTCAGCGCAAATTTCAGCGCAGCGACTTCGGCTTTAAGCGCCTGAACTTCCCCACTCATCGTCGTGGGGCCGCTACGTGGAAACGCTTTCAGCACATCGGATTCCAGAAAGATCCGCACCTGCCGATTTTTTATCGTCACCTGCTGATACGTCAAACGGCCGCTGTTGATGGCGTTATAGACCGTTTTTCGACTGACTAAAAATTGCTTTACGATGTCATTTATTCTTAGCCCTGCTTCGCCGCTCACTGTTATCTCCCGCCCTGTGTTTACTCTCCCGCACCGCGTTTAACACCCACGTTCCACCACCTGAATCTCCGCCATTGTAAAACCAGTGTGACCGGGCGGCTCAAACTTTGCGTGCGGAAAATCCGCACGGCGACGGTGCAAAGGTTCCGGCAACGCTGTCATCGCAGGCCGCCGCTTAATTTTAAATGATAATTATTATCAGTAAAATCTAACTCTGTTAGACTCACTGGCGCTTTTTCGCCCCACTGACTTTCGTCAACGCACCCGGAGACAATAATGACCGATGCTCATGCGCATCCCGCTGTCCAGCCAGCTAAGGAAACGACCGCGATCTATCGCAAAATTACCTGGCGACTGATCCCCTTCCTGTGCCTGTGCTATCTGGCCGCCTATCTGGATCGCATCAATATCGGTCTGGCCAAGCTACAAATGGCCAGCGATCTTCAGCTAAGTGAAACGGCGTTTGGCCTGGGGGCCGGGCTGTTCTTTGTCGGCTACATTCTGTTTGAGGTGCCCAGTAATCTGATCCTCCAGCGGGTGGGGGCCAGCGTCTGGATCGCACGCATTATGATCAGCTGGGGGCTGCTTTCCGCCGCCACGCTGATGGTGCAAACCCCGGCACAGTTTTATGTTCTGCGCTTTCTGCTGGGGGTAGCGGAGGCCGGATTCCTGCCGGGCGTGCTGTTCTATCTGACCAGATGGTATCCCTCATGGCGGCGGGGACGCATTATCGCCCTGTTTATGATCGGCCTGCCGCTCTCCAGTCTGATTGGAGGACCGCTGTCGGGCTGGATTATGACCCGCTTTGACTGGCTCTACGGCATGCGCGGATGGCAGTGGATGTTCCTGCTGGAAGGTCTGCCGAGCGTCCTACTGGGGCTGATGACGCTGTGGGTGCTGCCCGACAGCGTGGAGAAGGCGGGCTGGCTTAGCGCCGATGAAAAACAGCGCATTCAGCACGAGCTGGAAATAGATGAGAAGGAAGCCACCGAGAGTAAACACCGCCTGCGCGACGGGTTGCTGAATATCCGGGTGCTGATGCTGGGCGGGATTGATTTCTCCATTCTTCTCAGCGCCTACGCGATGGGCTTCTGGCTGCCAACGCTAATTAAACAGGCCGGCGTGACCGACATCAGCCTGATCGGTTACCTGACCGCGATCCCGAGCCTGGCCGCGCTGCTGGGGATGCTGCTGATTGGCTACAGCTCAGACCGCCTGCGCGAGCGCCGCTGGCATATTATTGTTCCCTTTATCATTGGTGCCGCGGCCATGGCCGCCAGCACCTTCGCCAGCCACAGCGTGCTGGCAACGGTGGCGCTGTTTGCGGTCGCGCAGGCAATGATTATCGGTGCCGTGCCGGTCTTTTTCAGCCTGCCCGCCACCTTCCTGAAAGGCACCGCGGCGGCGGCAGGATTTGCGCTGGCCTGCTCAATCGCCAATATTGCCGGTTTGGTCAGTAACACCATTATGGGCCTGGCGCTGGATCTCACCGGCAGCAGCAGCGGAGCGATCTGGTTCTTCGCCGTCTGTCTGCTGCTCAGCTCCCTGCTGGTGATCGCTCTGCCCGCCAGACTGGTTAACCGCTGACCTCAGCGGGCCGGAAACGAAATCGAAGGGGTGAAGACAGCGTTTTACCAGGTTTTATCCAGCACCCGCAGCCAGTTCTCATAGCGCAGCCTGGCGATCAGCCGCTCGTCGTAGCCCGCCGCCCTCAGAGCATGCAGCAGGCGCGGCAGGCCGGTAACATCGCCGATTTCATCGGGCACGTTAATGCCGTCAAAGTCCGAGCCAAACGCCACGCGCTCCTCTCCCAGCTTATCCAGCAGATAGTCGAGATGCCGCACCATCACGTCGAGCGGCATATTGCCGTCGCGCCTGCCGTCGCTGCGTAAAAACTGCGGACCAAAGTTTAGTCCGACCAGGCCGTCGCTGTCGGCTATCGCGGCCAGCTGCGCATCGGTCAGGTTGCGCGGCTGCGGACACAGGGCGTGAACGTTGGAGTGGCTGGCAACCAGCGGCGCATCGCTCAGCTCAGCGGTCTGCCAGAACGCTTTCTCGTTCATGTGCGACAGGTCGATCATAATCCGCTGCTGATTACAGGCGCGGATCAGCCGCTTACCCGCCTCGGTCATCCCCTCTCCGCTATCCGGCGATCCGGGGAATTCCCCGGCAATGCCGAAGCCGAAGCGGTTGGGCGTATTCCAGAAGGGTCCAAGGCTGCGCAGCCCGTCGGCGGCCCAGCCCGCCAGCTGGCTCAGATCCTCATCCAGCCCCTCCGCGCCCTCAATATGCAGCACCATCGCCAGCGCGCCCTGCGTCATGCAGTGTCGGATATCGCTGACGCTGCGGCAGATACGGGCCTGGCCCGCCGACTGCCGCTCTATCTGATGCAGAATGGCGATCTGCTGGTCGGTAATCGCACGCGGATCGTGGCGTTCTACCTCCTGCTGCGCATCGCGCCCGTGGAATTTAGCCACATACTCGGACGGCGGGATAAAAACGGCAAACAGCCCACCGGCAAAGCCTCCCTGTCGCATACGGGCCAGATCGAGATGACCGCCCAGCCGCTGGTTCAGGAACGCCTCGGCGGGTCGTTCGGGATGATGCAGCCACAGATGCAGCAGCAGATCGTTGTGGCCGTCGAAAATGGGCAGCGGCGAATCGCTCACAGGAGGGCTCCTTTATTGCGCGGATAGAGCGTAAAGCATAACGCAGTTTCGTCCGTTTTCAGGTCGAAAGCCCTGCGGCTTCAGATGGTTTCCCCCATAAAGATCTGGTAGCTGAGATCAACGGAGTCGGCGCTGAAGCTTTCGTCGCTGATTTTTTTCAGCAGCAGTTCCGCCGCGGTGTAGCCGATGGCGTAGCGCGGGGTGATCACGCTGGCCATTGTCGGGTACATCTCCCGGCTGATATCCAGCCCGTGAAAACCGGCAATCGCAATACGGTCGGGCACCGCAATACCGTGCCGCTGGCAGTAGAGCAACGCGCCCAGCGCGAGGTCATCGTTAGTGCAAAATACCGCGTCCAGGTCGGGATACTGCTCCAGGGCGCTGGTCAGCATCGCCGCGCCAAGTTTCTGCGAGGATATCGCCTTCGGATTGATGTTCCGCCCCTCGCCGCCGTGCTCGCTCATTGCCTGGCAGTAGCCGCGATAGCGAAACTCATCGCGCCGGTCGTCCTGGGCACCAAAGTAAACAATCTGTTTACGTCCCTGATCCAGCAGGGTGCGCGTCATATCGTATCCGGCGCTGTAGTTGTTAAAACCCACCTGCATATCCAGGCAGGCGCCCTGGGTGTCCATCACCTCGACAATCGGGATCTTCGCCGCCCGCAGATATTTTACCGCCCGCAGAGTGTGATCCTTTTCACTGAGAATAATGCCGTCAATATTGTAGGAGAGCAGATTAATGATCTGCTCCTCTTCCGCCTGCCTGTCGTAGTTATAGTTGGCGATCAGCGTCTGATAGCGTCCCTCTTTGGTGGCTGCCTCAATGCCGCTGAGCAGGTCAGCAAAAATCTGGTTTTTAAAGGAGGGGATCAGCACGCCGAGGGTATAGCTGCGCGAGTTAAGCAGCATTTCCGGCGCACGGTTAGGGATGTAGTTAATCTCTTCAATAATCTGTGCAATTCTGGCCCGAGTCTCCGGCGCAACACGCTCGGGCGTGCGCAGATAGCGGCTTACCGTCATCCGGGTGACGCCGGCCAGCGTCGCGATATCCTGAAGCGATATACGGTGCGATCTCATAGGCGTCCGTGGGTCAAAAAGTCAAAAGGGCCAGGCAAGCCTGGCCCCCGCAGAAGAGCGACCGGTGCGGTCGCCCGCCGGACAGATTAATGAATGATGGCGTTCAGAATCAACACACCGGCCAGGCCGAGGAAGGAAATCAGCGTTTCCATCACCGTCCAGGTTTTCAGCGTTTCAACTACGCTGAGGTTGAAGTAGCCTTTGAACAACCAGAAGCCCGGATCGTTAACGTGTGAGGCGATCACACTACCGGAGCCGACCGCCAGCACCATCAGCGCAGGATCGGCGTGGGTGATAGCAATGATTGGCGTCACGATACCGGCGGTGGTGATGGCCGCAACGGTCGCTGACCCCAGCGCAATACGCAGCATCGCCGCAACCGTCCAGCACATCAGCAGCGGAGACAGCGAAGAGCCCTTCATCATATTGGCAATGTAGTCGCCCACACCGCTGTCAACCAGCACCTGCTTGAAGGCACCGCCGCCGGCAATAATGAAGACGATCATCGCGATAGCGCCGATGGACGAGCTGCACATCTCCATCACCTCTTCCATCTTGCGCCCGTTGCGCAGACCCAGGGTGAACACGGCAATCACGACGGCAATAAACAGCGCCACCGCCGGGTTACCGACGAACTCAAAGAACTGGCGCAGGGGATTCTCTTTCGGCGTAGTCAGCTCAAAGACCGCCGCAATCGCCATCAGGACCACCGGAATCACCGCCGCGAAAATACTGGTCCAGAAGCCCGGCATTTCATGGTCTTCAAACACTTTCGGGTTATACAGCCCTTCCGGTGGTGATTTCTCGAAACTCTTCAAGAATTTAGAGAATATCGGACCGGCAATGATCACCGTTGGAATAGTGATGATCAACCCGTACAGCAGCGTGGTGCCCATGTTAGCGCCAAAGATAATGGCGATAGCCGTTGGGCCCGGGTGCGGCGGCAGGAAGCAGTGGGTTACCGACAGCGCAGCCACCATCGGTACGCCGACGTACAGCAGCGGCAGGCCCGTCGCGGCAACCACGGTAAACACCAGCGGCAGCAGCAGGACAAAGCCGATCTCGTAGAACATGGCCAGACCAACGATCAGGCCAGTCACCATCAGCGCCCACTGCACGCGCTGTTTGCCGAAGGCATCAATCAGCGTGGTGGCCACCCGCTGCGCGGCCCCGGTGTCGGACACCAGCTTACCGAGCATGGCACCAAAACCGAGGATCAGCGCCAGCCCGCCGAGCGTACCGCCAACCCCTTTCTGAATCGAGGCAACGACCGCCAGCGGCGTCATTCCCTCTGCCACCCCGACCACGGCAGCAACAAAAACCAGAGCGATGAAGCCGTTGACCTTAAAGACGATCATCAGCACCAGAAGCAGAATGACCCCAAGCGCTATTATTGTAATGGGCATAGAAATTCCTGTTTTGGAAAGGTCCGATAGTTATAGATGTAGCTGCTTACACTGCGACGCGCATACCGCCATCAACGAAAAGCAGGTGCCCGTTCACAAAATCAGAGGCTTTCGACGCCAGAAATACCGCCGCTCCGATCAGTTCTTCAGGATTGCCCCAGCGCGCCGCCGGTGTTCTTTTACACAACCACGAGGTGAAGGCTTCGTCATCCGCCAGCGCCTGGGTCATTTCAGTTTTAAAATAGCCCGGCGCAATACCGTTCACCTGAATATTGTGTCTTGCCAGCTCAACGCACATGCCGCGGGTCAGCATGGTCACTGCCCCTTTTGACGCCGCGTACGGAGTAATAGTATCGCGGCCCAGCTCACTCTGCATCGATCCGATGTTGATGATTTTGCCCTGTTTACGGGTCACCATCTGACGGGCCACCGCCTGCGACACCAAGAAAACAGCGGTCTGGTTCACGGCAATCACATCGTTCCAGTCCTGCTCCGGGAACTCAAGGAACGGACGGCGACGCTGAATACCGGCGTTATTCACCAGCACATCAATCGGCCCGATATCGCGTTCAATTTTTTCCACTGCCGCATTCACCGCCGCAGACTGCGTCACATCAAACGCCACCGCATGGGCATTAAACCCCTGCTCTTTAAGTGCGGCGGCGGCTTTATCTGCGCCCTGCTGGGTGGTGGCATTGATAATCACCTCCGCCCCCGCTTCGGCCAGCCCTTTCGCCATTAAGAATCCGATGCCGCGGCCGGAGCCGGTGATCAGAACGCGTTTGTTTTGCAGAGAGAAAAGCGTGGTCATGGTCATCCCTTAAAAAGTCAGTTGTACTTTGGCGGCTTTCTGTTTGTCACCGGCAAAGATCAGCGCGGCATCAATATGCTGATAGTCGTATTCACCGCTGAACAGCGGCAGCGGATTGACCGTACCGTTGCCCAGCCACTCCACCGCCGTGTTGAACTCCGTGGTGAAGCGGAAGGAGCCCACCAGTTTTATCTCTTTGGCGATCAGCATCATGATCGGGAAGCCCGGCACGTCACCGCCCATTCCCACCTGCACCAGAGTGCCCTTCGCGCGGGTCACTTCCAGACAGCGGGTGAGCGAAGAAGGATGGCCGGAGGCCTCAAACGACACGTCAAAGTAGCCTTTCTCCGCCAGATAAGGCGCAAAGTCGCCGTCTGCCGCGTGAAGGGTGTCGGTTGCGCCCATCGCCACGGCCATCGCCAGCGAACGCTCGCTGATATCCGCACAGACCACTTCCGCCGCGCCCTTCGCCCTGGCAGCCGCGGCAATCAGGCAGCCGATAGGACCCACGCCGGAGATGAACACCTTCTTACCCTGTAAATCACCGGCCTGGTTCGCCGCATGAATGCAAACCGCCAGCGGCTCGGCAAAGACCATGACCTTATCATCGGCCTGATTATCGAACGGCACGCACTGGGCGCTATCGACAACTTTGAACTGGGTAAAGCCGCCGTCAACGTGTGGGAAATACATCGCGCTACCGAAGAAACGCATCCCGGTACACTGGTTCTCCTCGTGCGCCTCGCAGTATTTGCAGTGGCCGCAGGGTTTGGACGGGTTCACCGCTACTTTCTGATTCTCTTTCAGCGCCGGGTTGTCACTTTTCACCACGTAGCCAATCACTTCATGCCCCAGGATCATCGGCATTTTGACGGCGAAGCTGCCGACTTTACCGTGCTGATAGTAGTGCAGATCGGAACCACAAATGCCGCCGCGCGTGATGCGCACCAGCGTGCCTTCGCCCTGATAGTCAACCTGTTGGCTGACAACCTCGACCTGCTCTTTGCCGTTGATAACGCAGGATTGTGTGATGGTGCTCATGGTATTCCTCTAAACGCCGTTCGGTTGAGGTGCCTATGAGAACGATTTTAAAGATTCAAAACTGTGAATCAGATCACTAAAAATCATGTTACTAAACTAATGTTACGCATAACGTGAAGCGGCTTACTCTTTCTCAGCCCGTCGAATCAGTGGTGCGCATCACAAAGCGATTAACTGCACTTTCCTCACGGTCATTTGCTCGCTACAGTTAAACTCATCCGACCACTTAAGAGATCTTCGATGAGTCAGTCACTGTTCTCTCCGCTGGACCTGGGATTCACCCAGCTCAAAAACCGCTTTCTGATGGGCTCCATGCATACCGGTCTGGAAGAGCATCCGGACGGTGCCGGGCGGCTGGCGGCGTTTTACGCCGAACGTGCCCGGGCCGGCGTTGCGCTGATCGTCACCGGCGGCATTGCTCCCACGCCGGAAGGCGTGGTCAGCCCCGGCGCATCGGTGCTGAACGATGACTCGCAGCTGCCGCACCACCGTCAGATTACCGACGCGGTACACGAGGCGGGGGGAAAAATCGCCATGCAGATCCTGCATACCGGCCGCTACAGCTATCAGCCGGGGCTGGTCGCGCCCTCCGCGATCCAGGCCCCGATCAACCCGTTTACGCCCAGGGCGCTGAGCCATGAGGAGATCCTGGCGCTGATTGCCGCCTATGCCCGCTGCGCACGTCTGGCACAGCGCGCGGGCTATGACGGCGTGGAGATCATGGCCTCGGAAGGCTATCTGATTAATCAGTTCCTGGTGACCCACACCAATCAGCGTGATGATGCGTGGGGCGGCGACGAGGCGCGCCGACGCCGTTTTGCGCTGGAGATCCTGCGGGCGGTGCGGACCGAGGTCGGCGAGGCGTTTATTATTATCTTCCGCCTGTCGATGCTGGATCTGGTGGAACGCGGCAATACGCTGGATCAGACCATTGCCCTGGCCAAAGAGGTGGAGCGGGCCGGCGCCACGCTGATCAATACCGGCATCGGCTGGCACGAAGCGCGGATCCCGACCATTGCCACCGCCGTGCCGCGCGCGGCCTTCGCCTGGGTAACTCGTACGCTGAAGCAGCACCTGCGCATTCCGCTGATTACCACTAACCGAATCAACCATCCCGACGTGGCGCAGGCGGTGCTGGATGACGGCAGTGCCGATATGGTGTCAATGGCCCGTCCGTTCCTGGCCGACGCCGAATTTGTGCTGAAGGCGCAGCAGGGGCGCAGCGACGAGATCAATACCTGTATCGGCTGTAACCAGGCCTGCCTGGATCGGATCTTCGTCGGCAAACTCACCTCCTGCCTGGTCAACCCCCGCGCCTGCCATGAAACGGAAATGATGCCGCTGCCCGCCCCGGTAAAAAAACGTCTGGCGGTGGTCGGGGCTGGCCCGGCTGGACTGGCGTTCGCGGTCAACGCCGCCGCGCGCGGGCACCGGGTCACGCTGTTTGATGCCCGGCCTGAGATCGGTGGGCAGTTCAATATTGCCAAGCAGATCCCCGGCAAGGCCGAGTTCAGTGAAACGCTGCGCTACTTCCGCCGCCAGCTGGAGATCCACCGGGTCGATCTGCGGCTGGGCCAGCGCGCAGAGGCGGCGCAGCTGGCGGACTATGATGAGGTTGTGCTGGCAACCGGCGTTGAACCGCGCACGCCGCCGATCCCCGGGATCGATCACCCTTCGGTATTGAGCTATCTGGAAGCGATCCGCGACAGACGCCCCGTCGGTCAGCGGGTAGCGATTATTGGCGCGGGCGGCATCGGCTTCGATACCGCGGAATATCTGGTGCAGCCGGCGGCGGCAGAGCCGCAGGATATTGCCGCCTTCTGCCGGGAATGGGGTATCGATCGTACGCTGACCCGGCCGGGGGGATTAACCCGCCCGGTCGCACCAGAACGTTCGCGCCAGGTGTGGCTGCTTCAGCGAAAGGCGGGCAAGCCGGGCGCGGGCTTAGGAAAAACCACCGGCTGGATCCACCGCGCCAGCCTGCACATGCACGGCGTGCAGATGTGGGGCGGCATCGAGTATTTGCGCATTGACGACGACGGTCTGCATATACTGCGCGACGGCGAACCGCAGTGCCTGGCGGTGGACAACGTAATTATCTGCGCCGGGCAGGAGCCGCAGCGCGAGCTGGAAGCGGCGCTGCGCACAATGGGCAGACCGCTGCATATTATCGGCGGCGCGGACGTCGCCCTGGAGCTGGATGCCAGGCGAGCGATTGCTCAGGGGACGGCGCTGGGGCTGGCTATCTGAATGAGTAATTTATGCCTTTAACAGGGTGTTGAATGCGGGGGATCCAGTAAGGAGCAAACTGCGACCGGTGCTATAGTAAAACAGTGTTACCGGTTGCTGGCCGGTCCCCCGCTATCCATCAAGGAGCTTTTCCATGTCACTGCCCTACTACTCCCCGCTTCTGTCACGCTTTGACTGGCTAGAACACGCCTTTCTGCCCGCAGGTGAGTCCCCTCCGACTGAGAGCATCTACAACCAGCAGCGGCACAGCGCCCGCGTGGTCGACAGCGAAAGCGCGCTGCCGGTAAAAAGTGTGGAGGCCGACGGGCTGATTGCCAGCGACACGCGTCCGGTAGCGGTGTATACCGCCGACTGTCTGCCGATACTGCTGGCAGACCCCTTACAACGGCAGGCGGCAGCGGTACACGGCGGGCTGAAGGGTATTTTGAGCGGCGTGCTGAATAACGCTATCCGTCAGCTGTGTGAGCGCGGCGCGACGCCGCAGAGTCTGCATATCGCCATTGGTCCGGCGATTGGCCCCTGCTGCTACGAGCTGGGTCACGATCTGATTACCCGGGCGGAGCAGGACGATCCCTACCATTTGTCGGGGCTGATGGCCTGGTCAGAGAAGCCGATAAACAATCCGGCGGCGGTGCGGCCGCAGGCGCAGGGGACAACGAACGGCGTCTGGTTCGATTTGCCCCTGCTGGCAAAACGCATTGCGCTGAGGGAGGGGGTGCCGGAACAGCAGATTGAGCTGGCCGGGATTTGTACCTACTGCATGGCAGAAGAGCAGGCCAGCTATCGTCGCAATACGCACTGTCAGCACGGCTACCGTCAGCGCTTCTCGTGGATCAAACGCCGCCAGCCCTCTCCGGCCGGCGAACGTTAAGCCGTCAGCGCATCTTAACCGAGCGCAGGACCACGAATTTCTGATTGGTCGCCACGGTGGTGCAGTTGCCGAACAGCTTCTTCATCTTGTGGTAATAATCCAGATGGCGGTTGCCCACGATGCGTAGCTCACCGCCGTATTGCAGGCAGCGGCGCGCATCGCGGAACATCTGCCAGGCGATATGGTCAGTCACCGCGTTTTGCTGGTGGAACGGCGGATTACACAGCACGGCGTGCAGGCGATCGGACGGATAGCCCGCCAGCGCGTTGTTGACGCGGAACTCACAGCGGGCCAGGTCGTCCGGGCAGTTGGACTCCACGTTAAGACGGCTGGAGGCCACCGCCATGTATGACTCGTCGATAAAGTGAACCTGCGCCAGCGGGTTCTGCCGCAGCGCAACCAGGCCAATCACGCCGTTACCGCAGCCGAGGTCAACAATCTCCCCGTCGATATCCTCGGGCAGATTTTCCATAAAGAAGCGGGCGCCGATATCCAGACCGCTGCGGGCAAACACGTTGGCGTGGTTATAAATACGATAGTCGGTGCCATCCAGCGGCCAGCTGGCGAGAGTGTCGCTTTCCGCCAGCGCCGGGGCGCTAAAGGTGGTGTAGATCAGCCGCGCTTTTTTCCAGGCCAGCGAAGTGGTTGTCGTACCGAGTATTTTTTCAAACAGTTGCAGGGTCGAGGTATGGATATCCTTGGCTTTTCCGGCGGCGATAATCTGCGTTTCCGGGGTGACCACGGCGCGCAGTGCGCGCAGCTGCTGCTCCAGCAGGGCCAGGGTTTTCGGCACCTTAATCAGTACGCGTGCCGGTAAGGGGGGAAGCGGCGCCAGGCTGTCCAGCAGCCGGACATCGCACTCATCCAGCTCGTTCAGCGTCAGGTTCTGCCGCGTCGCCTGCTGATTCAGCCAGGAGTCGCTGATGCTGTATACGCCCTCGCCCGCCAACGCACAGGCCAGCGCGCCGAAGGTGTCGTTAAAAATCAGAGTGGGTCCGTTTACCGGAACACCGTCAACCTGCTTCAACAGATATTCATCGGCCGCATCCCAGGCCTGCAACGGGCTTTCTTCGCGCATTTGGGGAAAACGATGCAGCGTCAGCATACGGTTGCTTAGTTCGAGTTGGCTCATGGGATCACCTCAGTGGTAAAATTCCCGCGTTTTATCCCCTAAAACGGCCGCGCAGTAAACGTTTTTCTTATTTTCCGCGGCCCGCACGAAGGGCATTTTACGTTGCTATCGCCGCCTCTCCACAGCACAATAGCGGACGCGCCTGTTGCGTACTGAAAGCAATAATCACGAACAATCAGAGAGTTATGACTACGTTACGCTACCTTAACGGCTACCCCGCCGACCTTATTACCCGTGTCCAGCAGCTGTCGGATCAGGGACGTCTTGCCGAATGGCTGGAAAAAAAATATCCGGGCCGCCACAGCGTGCAGAATGATAAGGCGCTTTATCAGTACGTTGCCGACCTGAAGCAGCGTTATCTGAAGAATGCCCCGGCGCTGTCAAAGGTGCAGTTCGATAACAAGCAGAACCCGGTTAAGGGGACGCTGGGCACCAATACCTTTGTGTCCCGCGTGCAGGGCGGCAGGCTGAAGAGCAATAACGAGATCCGCATCGCCACGCTATTTCGCGACGGGCCGGAAGAGTTTTTGAAGATGATCGTGGTCCATGAGCTGGCGCACCTTAAGGAAAAGGACCACAACAAGCCGTTTTATCAGCTCTGCTGCCATATGGAGCCAGACTACCACCAGCTGGAGTTTGATATGCGCATCTGGCTGAATTTCCGCGACCTGAATCCGGCTTAGCCGCCGCGTACCGATCCCCGCCACACCACGTCGGCCTGATAAAGCAGGCTGTCATGCTGCTGATCCCCCTGCGGAATATAGCCGTTGTCGTTCTGCTCGGTCTGGAGCAGCCATTTCACCGCATCACGGGCAAAGGACTCGACCGGCTGGGCAAACGTCGTCAGGTTGTAGGAAGACCATCCCGCCTGCACGATATTGTCGTAGCCCATCACACAGATATCCTCCGGTACGCGCAGGGTAAAACGATGACGCGCTTCGTCCATAAAACCGCAGGCGAGCAGGTCCGTCACGCAGAACACCGCGTCCGGCCGCTGATGCCGGGTCAGCAGGCGATGTGCCAGAATCTGTCCGCTTTCATAGGAGGTGGTGCCAAAACGCTCGACGGTGACCGTCAGCCCTTCCCGCTTCGCAATCTCAATAAACGTCGCTTCGCGCTTCATCAGGCTGGGCGTACCGGCCAGCGAGTTGGCAAAGGCCAGATGCCGACAGCCGGCGCGCTGAAATGCCATCACCGCCGTTTCCGCCGCGGAGCGGGCATCCAGATTAATGCTGAGCGAACCGGGCAGGGATTCATCGCGGTTGATCAGGATGATGCGCTGACCGTGCCGGTAACACTGCCGGGTAATGGTTCGGTCCGGCATACCCGAAAGGATAATTGAGGCGTCGGCGCGAAAGTTGATCGCCTGCTGTAGCGCGGCCGAAACGCTGTTATCCGAACGATCGGTGTTGATTAGCATCGCTATCTTTCCCGACTCCTGCAAAAACTGGGTCAGCCAGCTCACCAGCATCGCGCGATAGGGCGTGGCAATTTCAGAGACGACCAGGCAGACGATACCGCTGCGGTTACGCACCAGCCCCCGCGCCAGGTGGTTAACGTGATAACCGAGTTCTTCGGCGGCTTTCATCACCCGCGCACGGGTCGCCTCGGACACGCTGGCACCCGGCGTATAGGCGCGCGAGACCGCAGATCGTGACACTCCCGCGCGGTCGGCAACGTCCTGTGCGCTCACCACTGATTTGTCATATTCCATACCACTCCCCTCTTAAAACCCGGCTAACGCAAGTCTGCCTCAGATTGCAAAGCTGTGCAAACCGTTACGTATCAAATTTGTTGCATTTTTGTGACGAAGCCTGTCAATTCGCCTGTAATGCATTTGACAGTTTATTTCTTGTTCATTATTACTTTGCACACAAGTGCAATACCAGGTGCCAGTGAAGCACCACCCTACAAACCAAGGAGATCATCATGCGATACACCTCAATGGCCATCGCGCTATCCCTCTGTTGCACCGCCCTCCCGTTTGCTGCCTCGGCAGCAGGTAACCTGAATATGGTCTGCTCGGCCGATGTGGTGGTGTGCGAGCAGATGACGCGCATTTTCAGCCAGGCGCACCCCGACATTAAACTCAGCATGGTGCGGATGTCGGCGGGTGAAGCCTATGCCCGCCTGCGCAGCGAGGCACGCAATCCGCGTACCGATATCTGGTGGGCAGGCACCGGCGATCCGCATATGCAGGCCGCCGATGAAGGGCTGACCCAGGTGTATAAATCGCCGCTGCTGGACCAACAGCAGGAGTGGGCGCAAAAGCAGGCGGAAAACTCGGGATACCGCACGGTGGGTATCTACGCCGGAGCGCTCGGCTGGGGCTATAACACTAAACTTCTGGCGGACAAAAAGCTGAAAGAGCCGACCTGCTGGGCCGATCTGCTCGATCCGGGTTTCAAGGGTGAGATCCAGATCGCCAACCCTAACTCGTCGGGCACCGCCTACAACACGCTGGCCACGCTGGTGCAGATCATGGGCGAGGAAGAGGCCTTCGATTATCTGAAAAAACTGAATGCCAACGTCTCCCAGTACACCAAGTCCGGCTCCGCGCCGGTGAAGTCGGCGGCACGCGGCGAAACCACGGTTGGTATCGTCTTTATGCATGATGCCGTGGCGATGCAGGTAGACGGCTTCCCGATCAAGACCGTTGCGCCGTGCGAAGGTACCGGCTACGAAATCGGCTCAATGTCGATTGTGAAGGGCGCGCGTAACCTGGCGAACGCGAAAATCTGGTATGACTGGGCACTCAGCGCCGAGGCGCAGTCGCATATGAAGGACGCCAAATCCTTCCAGCTCCCTTCAAACCGCAACGCTGAAATCTCCGAACACGCTCCGCGCTTCGAAAATATCAAGCTTATCGACTATGACTTCAAAACCTACGGTGACTCGGCAAAACGCAAGGCGCTGCTGAGCCGCTGGGATAAAGAGATTGGTGCCAGCGCGCAATAACCTAACGGATTTATCGTGCTGATATGCGGTGGCCCCGGCCTGATGTCCGCTTCAGTCTGCTTTTCAGGTCGAGGTATTTCATGAATGCAAATAATCGTCGTCTGACCGGCGCCCTGCTCAGCGGCGCGGTAGCCCTGCTGCTGCTGCCGTGGTACAGCCTTGAAGCCGGTTTCTTTAACAGCGACTGGTTGTTCACTCTGTTTAGCGATGCCGCTACCGCGCCCGCACTGTGGCAGCTCGGTGAGCATCCGTGGCTGATGATTGCCGTCACGCTGTTCGCGCTGTGCGGCGGCTGTGCGCTGCTTCCGTCGGGCGTACGCAGCCGCCTGCTGCTGCTGTTCAGCGCCCTCGGTGTGCTGTTCTTAGTCATCGAAGGTCACGCCATTGGCTACAGCGGCTGGAGCTGGATATGGCTGGAGAATCAGTTTGGCCCGCTTGAGCAGGGTCAGCCCGCTATGGGTGCGGGCGCGCTGCTGCTGCTGACGACTTTTCTGCTGCTGTTCTCGTTTGCGCTTGCCGAACGCGGCGTGATGAAGGGCGATGCCTTTGTCGTCGCCTCCCTGGTACTGATTTCGGCGCTGGTCAGCGTTTTTGTTCTCTACCCGGTGCTCAGCATGTTTGCAGTATCGGTACAGGACGTTGACGGCAGCTTCCAGCCGGATGGCCTGATCGCCAACATGCAGGACCCCGCCATCTGGAGCCTCTCCTGTCTGAGCGGCGGCACCTGCGGCACGGCATGGCGTACGCTGTGGCTGGCGCTGATGACCGCCACCGGCTCTACCCTGCTCGGCCTGGCGTTTGCGCTGGCGGCCACGCGCACCCCGCTGCCGTTCAAGAAAGCGCTGCGTATGCTGTCTATTCTGCCGATCATCACGCCGCCGTTTGTTATTGGTCTGGCGCTGATCCTGCTGTTTGGTCGCTCCGGCGTGGTAACTGAGTTTATGGCGACGCTGTTCGGCATCGAGCCGGGCCGCTGGCTGTACGGGTTAACCGGGATCTGGATCGCGCAGGTGCTGTCATTTACGCCGATTGCCTTCCTGGTACTGATTGGCGTGGTCGAAGGCGTCAGCCCGTCGCTGGAGGAGGCCTCACAGACGCTGCGCGCCAACCGCTGGCGGACGTTCAGCCGCGTGTCGCTGCCGCTGATGATGCCGGGCCTGGCGAACGCCTTCCTGATCAGCTTTATCGAAAGTATGGCCGACTTCGGTAACCCGATGGTGCTGGGCGGTAGCCACGGCGTTCTGTCCACTGAAATCTTCTTCTCGGTGGTGGGCGCGCAGAACGATCCCAGCCGGGCCGCGGTGCTGGCAATGATCCTGCTGTGCTTTACGCTGGCGGCCTTTGTGCTGCAACGTCTGTGGCTGGGCGGCAAGAACTTCGCCACCGTTACCGGCAAGGGCGACGGCGGCAAACACGGTCAGCTGCCGCGACCGCTGCGCTTCGGCGTCTACGGTCTGGTGATCCCGTGGGGTCTGTTTACCCTGGTGGTCTACGGCATGATTGCGATCGGCGGCTTTGTGCAGTCGTGGGGACTGGACAGTACGCTGACCATCGCGCACTACATCCGTGCCTTCAATATCAGCTTCAGCGACGGTCATCTGCTGTGGAGCGGCGTAGCCTGGAACTCGTTCTGGACCACCCTGACCATTGCCCTGATTGCAGCACCGCTGACGGCGATGGTCGGCCTGCTGACCGCCTGGCTAATCGTGCGGCAGAAGTTTGCCGGTCGGCAGACCTTTGAGTTCCTGCTGATGCTCAGCTTCGCCATTCCCGGTACGGTTATCGGCGTTAGCTATGTGATGGCGTTTAACCTGCCGCCGCTGGAGATCACCGGCACGGCAATCATCCTGATCGCCTGCTTTGTCTTCCGTAACATGCCGGTCGGCGTACGCGGCGGCATCGCCGCGATGAGCCAGCTGGATAAAAGTCTGGATGAAGCCTCCCTCACGCTCGGTGCAAACAGCTTCCGCACACTGCGTAAGGTGGTCCTGCCGCTGCTGAAACCGGCCATCAGCGCCGCGCTGGTGTACGCCTTCGTCAGGGCGATCACCTCCATCAGCGCCGTGATTTTCCTGGTCAGCGCGCAGTACAACATGGCGACCTCTTACATCGTCGGCCTGGTGGAAAACGGTGAATATGGCGTGGCCATTGCCTACTCCTCGGTGCTGATTGTGGTGATGCTGCTGATTATTGTGACCTTCCAGTGGCTGGTAGGAGAGCGGCGGCTGCGCCGCGCTGCCCGACCTGTCGATGTGGCGACATCGCCTGCTTCCCCCTCTTTAACTCAGGAGAGAGCCGTATGACAACCATTACCGCCGGTTCCGTGGTGTTCGAAAATATCTCAAAACGTTTTGCCGGATTTAACGCCATTCCCGATCTGTCGCTAACGGTTGAGCCGGGTACGCTGGTGACGCTGCTTGGCCCTTCCGGGTGTGGAAAAACCACCACGCTGCGCCTGCTGGCGGGGCTGGAACACCCGACCTCCGGCCGTATTCTGATTGGCGGGAAAGATGTGACGCAGCTTCCCGCTAACGAGCGTGACGTCGCGATGGTCTTTCAGTCCTACGCGCTGTTTCCGCATATGAGCGCGCTGGATAACGTCATGTACGGCCTGCAATCGTCCGGCATCAGCAAACGCGAGGCGCAGGACCGCGCGCGCGAAGGGCTGAAGCTGGTCGGGCTGGAAACCCAGGGACAGCGCCTGCCGTCGGAGCTGTCCGGCGGCCAGCAGCAGCGTATCGCCGTCGCGCGGGCGCTGGTGCTGGAACCGCAGGTGCTGCTGCTGGACGAGCCGCTCTCCAACCTGGATGAGCGTTTACGCCGCCGCGTCCGCACCGATATTCGCGATTTGCAGCAGCGGCTCGGCTTCACCGCCGTGTACGTCACGCACGATCAGGAAGAGGCGTTAGCGGTGTCCGATAAGATTATTGTCATGAAAGAAGGGGATATTGCCCAGCAGGGCGCGCCGGAAAGTCTCTATCACACGCCGAATTCGGTGTTTATCGCCGACTTTATGGGCGAAGCCAATATTCTGCCGTGTGAGGTGGAGCGAGTTGAGGGCAGCGAGGCGCTGGTGCGCATTGGCAGTCAGTCCTACCGGGTGCGGGGGAATGGGGCTAAAACCGGTGCCGCGCAGCTGTCGGTTCGCCCCCAGTTTATTACCCTGCGCAGCGATGGCGCGGGGGCACTGCCTGGTGAGGTCACCCACAGTACCTGGCTTGGGGATCATATTGAGTATGAAGTGACCACCGAGCTGGGTTCACTGTTTGTCGTCGATGCGCAGATGGAGCAGCGTCTGCCGCTGTCATCGCGCGTGGCTATTGATTTTAAACCGCAGGGCCTGGCCCTGATTGCTGGCTAATTTAAGGACGAACGATGAGTGAATCGGTAACCAACAACGCACTGCTGGCGCGTCTGGCGCTGGCCGAAAGAGTGGCGCGCGCGGGGGGAGAGAAGGCGTTAGCCTATTTTCATCAGCGCGACAGCCTGGTAGTAGAAACCAAGTTCGATCTACAGGATGTGGTCTCGCAGGCGGATCGTGAAGTTGAACAGCTGATTGACCAGCAGATCCGCGCAGAGTACCCGGATGACGGTTTCCTCGGCGAAGAGTACGGTCTACAGACAGGCACATCGGGCTACACCTGGGTGGTGGATCCGATCGATGGCACCAGCCCGTTCCTTAACGGCATGCCGAACTGGTGCGTGTCGGTGGCGGTGCTGCACGACGGGGTGCCGGTCATCGGGGTGATCTACGCACCCTACTATCAGGAGTGCTATGTGGCCGCGCTGGGCCACGGCGCAACGCTGAACGGTAAACGCCTGACGCTTGATGCTTCGCGCACGCTGCAAAATCACGTCACCGGTTTTGGTGCGAACAGCCACGTCAGCCCGGAGGAAGTCGGGAAAATTCTGGCCTCGCTGCTGGAGGCGGGCGGTAACTTTATCCGTATCGGCTCCGGTGCGCTGATGCTGGCGTGGGTCGCCGCCGGACGGGTGGTGGGCTATTACGAACCCTATATGCACGCCTGGGACTGCCTGGCCGGTTACTGCCTGGTTAAAGAGGCGGGCGGATGGTATCACCCGTTCAATACCGAAGGGGAACGCCTGCTGAAAGGCGCGCAGGTGCTGGCCGTAGCACCTGGCGCGGAAGCCGATCTAAGACGGATTGCCGGTATTTAACCTGGCTGGTTTGAGCGTACCGCCACGCGCTGAACGCCGGTACGCTCTGCACACCTCAGATGAAATCCTTCGCTTTCTGTATCAGGCTGGTTTTTGTCAGCACCCCGACGTACTTCCGATCTCGCGGGTTGTTCAGCACCGGCAGGCGCTCCAGGGTGATCCGGGCAAACGCTTCCCAGCCCTCTTTAATGGTCTGATCCTCATATATCGTCGGGAAACCGGCGTCCATCACGCAGCTGACCGGCGAGGTCAGAGTGATCTCTTTATCCAGCACCTTGTGCGAGATATCGTGGATAGAGACCGCCCCGAGGAAGGTGCCTTCGCGATCGATAACGTAGACGAAACGCTCACGCTTCAGTGAACTGACCGCCAGCGCCTTGCCGACCGAGTCCTCCGGCGTTAGCGCCGCACCGGAAACAATAAATTGCGAGATAATGCCGTTATCAAAGTCGAATTTGGCATCGGAGCGGCTGAAGTGATTTTTAATCACTGGATAAGTGCTGCCCGAATGCAGGCGATAAACGGTCATTGAGGCCAGCACACAGGCAATCATCGCCGGAAACAGCAGGCTGCTGTTCAGGGTCATTTCCAGCACCATCAGCATGGCCATCAGCGGTGCCTGGCTTACCGACGAGAGTACCGCCCCCATCCCGACCGCCGCAAACACCTCGACATTACTGACCGGCAGCCCGGCCATCATCGCCAGCAGCGCCACCATCTGCCCCATCAGCGCCCCGACCAGCAGCGCCGGGGTGAACAGGCCGCCCACGGCACCGGAGCCGACCGAGATAGCCGTTGCCAGCATCTTCAGCAGCAGCAGCGCGGCCAGCGCGGGCAGCAGGAAGTCGCCCGCCATAATGCGCACAATCACCTCATAGCCGTTGCCGAGGATCTGCGTACTGCCAATCGCCAGCGTCCCCACCAGCACGCCGCCCAGCCCCAGACGAAGCGGCAGACTGCTGACAGGGGCAAACAGCTGCTTGCTGCGCCCGATCAGCCAGATGATGGCCCAGCCCAGCAGCCCGGCCAGCAGCCCTATCCCGACGGTCATCGTGATGCTGAGCGGCGTAATATCAAACTGTGCATGGGAAAAGGGATACATGGCCGAGCGATGGCCAAGTGACCACATGGTCAGAACCGCCACGCCGGAGGAGACAATCAGCGGGATCAGACGCTGCATGGCGGAAATGCCAAAGGCGATTTCAGCGACGAAAATGGCCGAGGCCAGCGGCGCGTGATAGACGGACGACAGCCCGGCGGCAGCGGCCATAGCCACAATGTCACTGTTCTTCAGCGGCAGCGATTTAAACAGCCAGCGGCCCATCAGACTGCCGCTCAGCGCCGAGAGCTGCACCATCGGCCCTTCCCGACCAAGAGACGCACCGCTGCTGATACTGGCCAGCGAAGAGAGCCCGCGAAACAGCGAGGTGCGGGTCGGCACGGCGTCCAGCCGGGCGTTGATCACTTCCAGATAGTCGGTGCGCACCGTCTCTTTCTGCTCCAGCGCGGTGGCGTAGCGCAGAAAAAATCCGGCAATGACGCCCCCTGCCCCGACAATCAGCGGCCAGAAATACCAGGGGTAGACGTGCATCGCCTCGGTGATATCCTGCTGCCCGTCGAACACCGCCGTTTCGATCAGATGAATCAGCTCGCGAAAGCCGAGCGTCACCAGCGAGGCCACCAGCCCGACCGGTATCGCCACCAGAATGCTGGTCCAGTTAAGTGCATGTTTACTGCCAACGGACATCTTTTTTCCCCGCAACGCTTTTCCCTATCGTGCGAGAGGCGCGGTAAAAAATCAAATCGTGACCGCGACATCGGCATACCGTTTTTAGCCATTGCACCGGCGCGATCGCATGTTAATCTGCCTTTCCTGCATGAATAACGGAAAATATTATGATTCGCTTTGCCGTCGTTGGAACCAACTGGATCACCCGGCAGTTTGTTGATGCCGCCCATGAAACGGGTAAGTTTAAACTGACCGCCGTCTATTCACGGACGCTGGAGCAGGCGCAGACCTTTGCCAGCGACTATCCGGTGGAAAAGCTGTTCGACTCGCTAGAGGAGATGGCAAAGTCCGATCTGATTGACGCGGTGTATATCGCCAGCCCCAACGCGCTGCACTGCGAGCAGTCGCTGGTGTTTCTGCGCCAGCGTAAGCATGTGATTTGCGAAAAGCCGCTGGCTTCAAACCTGCGCGAGGCCGAAGAGATGGTCGCCTGCGCCCGCGAGCATCAGGTCATCCTGTTCGAAGCCTTCAAAACCGCCAGCCTGCCGAATTTTCAGATCCTCCAGCAGTCGCTGCCGAAGATCGGCACCCTGCGCAAGGCGCTGATTAACTATTGCCAGTACTCCTCGCGCTATCAGCGCTATCTCGACGGTGAGAATCCCAACACCTTTAATCCGGCCTGGTCCAACGGTTCGATCATGGATATTGGCTATTACTGCCTGGCAACCGCGGTCAACCTGTGGGGAGAGCCGCAGAAGGTGCTCGCCAGCGCCACGCTGCTACAGAGCGGCGTTGATGGTCTGGGCACCGTGCTGCTGGACTACGGCAGCTTCGACGTCACCCTGCAACACTCCAAAATCAGCCAGTCGGTGCTGCCGAGCGAAATCCAGGGGGAAGAGGGATCGCTGGTGATTGAGCAGGTTTCAGAGTGCCAGCGCGTCAGCTTTGTTGCGCGCGGCGGCAAACCGCTGGATCTCAGCCAGCCGCAGCATATCAATACCATGCTGTATGAGGCTGAGACGTTTGCCCGCCTGATAGAGACCAATGAAATCAATCATCCGGGGCTGAACCGGTCGCTGAGCGTGGCCAGGCTGCTGACCGAAATCCGTCGGCAGACCGGCGTGATTTTCCCTGCCGACCGGTAAGATTGCACCACGGGGCGCTGAGCAGAACGCGATCCCGACGAGGCGGATATAAAAATCCGCCTCACGACTTTATGCCGTCCGATAGCCGATAACGCCCAATTATCGCTTTCCCTGACAGCTCATTTCCTTATACTTCCCTGCGCAAACACAAGGATGTCCCCGCAACACACTGCCGGGCGGCAGAACAACTTAAAACAACAGTGATTTAACTATGATGAGTAAAGAAAAAAGCGGCCGTGGGCCTGTTCAGCGCCTGATGCAGGGTAGCCTGGTAACACAAATCGTGATCGGCCTGCTGGCGGGTACCGCGCTGGCCTGGTTTTCCAAAAGTAATGCGCTGGCCGTGGGCCTGCTGGGTGAACTGTTTGTCAGCGCCCTGAAGTCCGTAGCCCCGATACTGGTGCTGGTGCTGGTGATTGCCTCCATCGCTAATCATCAGCAGGGGCAGAAAACCAATATTCGCCCGATTATCATGCTGTATCTGCTCAGCACGTTTTTTGCCGCCGTCGTTGCCGTGGTCGCCAGCCATCTGCTGCCACAGACGCTGGCGCTGCGCACCGCCACCACCGAAATTAATCCCCCGACCGGCATTCTGGCGGTGCTCGACGGCCTGCTGAGAAGCATGGTGGTGAATCCGGTTGATGCGCTGATGAAGGCCAACTACATCGGTATTCTGGTGTGGGGAATTGGCCTGGGACTGGCATTCCGCCACAGCAGCGAAAGCACCCGCGTCTTTCTTAACGACGCCTCGGACGCCGTGACCCGCCTGGTCCGGGTGGTGATCCGCTTCGCGCCAATCGGTATTTTCGGGCTGGTTGCCTCCACGCTGGCCTCCACCGGCTTCGATGCACTGTGGGACTACGCGCATCTGCTGGGGCTACTGCTGGGCTGTATGCTACTGATGGCGCTGGTCTTTAACCCTATCCTGGTGTGGTGGCAGATCCGCCGCAATCCTTATCCGCTGGTGTTTACCTGCCTGCGCGAAAGCGGCGTCACCGCGTTCTTTACCCGCAGCTCCGCGGCGAATATTCCGGTCAACATGGCGCTGGCGAAGAAGCTGAATCTGGATGAAGACACCTATTCCGTCTCGATCCCAATCGGTGCCAACATCAGTATGGCCGGTGCCTCAATCACCATTACCGTGCTGACGCTGGCGGCGGTTAATACGCTGGGCATTCACGTTGATGTCGGAACGGCTATTCTGCTGAGCCTCGTAGCCTCCATCTGCGCCTGCGGTGCTTCCGGCGTGGCCGGCGGTTCGCTGCTGCTGATCCCGGTGGCCTGTAATATGTTTGGTATTCCAAACGAGGTGGCGATGCAGGTGGTTGCCGTGGGCTTTATCATCGGGGTACTTCAGGATTCAGCCGAAACCGCACTGAACTCCTCGGCGGATATTTTATTTACCGCCGCGGCCTGTATGGCGGAAGACCGCCGTGCCGATGCCGTGGAAGCCTCGTCTGAGAAATAGCCTCGCCGCAGAATAACGATCCCGCCACCGTCCCGGCGGCGGGATCGCCTCTTATAACGTCACGCCGCTTTTAAAAATAGCCAGCTCACGGAATTCATTCACCTCGTTGCGCGTGGGGCGACCGTTGGCTATCTCAACGATGGTATCAACAAAGCTCTCCAGCAGCGTCGGCATCTCCGTTCCGTGTATCAGCTGACCGGCGTCGAAATCAATCCAGTGCGGCTTCTTCTTCGCCAGCTCGCTGTTGGTGGCCAGCTTCACCGTGGGGACGAATCCCCCGTACGGCGTGCCGCGCCCGGTGCTGAACAGCACCATATGGCAGCCCGCACCGGCCAGCGCGCTGGTTGCCACCGCATCATTACCCGGTGCGCTCAGCAGATTCAGCCCCGGCTCCTTCAGACGTTCGCCGTACTTCAGCACGTCTACCACCTGGCTTTGCCCCGCTTTCTGGGTACAGCCCAGCGACTTCTCTTCCAGGGTAGTAATGCCACCGGCCTTGTTGCCCGGCGACGGGTTCTCGTAGATCGGCTGATCGTGGGCGATAAAGTACTTCTTGAAGTCATTGACCATGCTGACGGTTTTATCGAAGGTAGACTCGTCGCGGCAGCGGCTCATCAGGATACGCTCCGCGCCGAACATCTCAGGCACTTCGGTCAGCACCGTGGTGCCGCCGTTGGCAATCATCTGGTCGGAGAAACGCCCCAGCAGCGGGTTCGCAGTGATGCCGGACAGCCCGTCGGAGCCGCCGCACTCCAGACCGAACTTCAGCTCGCTCAGTTTGCCCGGCTGACGCCTGTCGCCACGCATCATCTGGTACAGCGCGTGCAGCTGCTCCAGCCCGGCTTCAACCTCATCATCCTGCTGCTGGCAGACCATGTAGCGCACCCGGCTGTCGTCGAACGCGCCCAGCGTCTGGCGAAACTCATCAACCTGGTTATTCTCACAGCCCAGACCGATCACCAGCACCGCTCCGGCGTTAGGATGGCGCACCATATTTTGCAGCATGGTGCGGGTGTTCTCATGGTCCTGACCGAGCTGCGAACAGCCGAAGGTATGGCTGAACAGGTGAACGCCGTCGATATCCTCCGCCTCATTAGTCTGCTTCAGAAAGCGTTGCAGGATCTGCCGGGCGATGCCGTTAACGCAGCCCACCGTCGGCAGGATCCACAGCTCGTTGCGGATGCCAACGTCACCGTTATCCCGGCGGTAGATTTGCACCTCACGATCCCCGGCCTGCGGAGGCAGCGTGGCGAAATCTGGCTGATACTCATACTCATCCAGATCGCTAAGGTTGGTGCGGGCATTCTGCGAATGGATAATCTCCCCTGCCGCCACCGGGCGCGTGGCGTGACCAATCGGCAGACCGTACTTAACAACTTTGTCCCCCTCGGCCAGCGGCTCCAGGGCAAATTTATGTCCGCGCCCTACCGCCTGCGCCAGCACCAGCGTCCGCTGAGCAACGGTGACCTGCTCCCCTTCGGCCAGGTCGCACAGTGCAACGGCAACGTTATCCAGATCGTGAATTTTTATCAGACTTTGCATCACATTTACCTTAATTAAGCTGCGCCAGCGCGTTACGCATACCGACGCTGATAATCTGTTCCAGCTGTGCGCTGACGCCTGCCGCCAGCCCCGGAAGGCGGGTCAGATCCTGGCCCCAGTGCCCCTCATCGGCCAGGACTTCGTTGACCAGACGGCTGAGCGGGATGTCACCGGCCTCCACCTGCGGCCAGAGCGTGGCAAAGCGTTGCAGCCACTGTGCATCGTCCTGTAGCGGATACTCCACGCCCTCCCGCGATCCGCGGTAGTAAGCCAACAGGGATGCCAGGGCAAAACTCAGGCGCGGTGACGGTTTTCCGCTTTGCTCAATCTGCGCCAGCAGCGCAGGCAGCAGCCGGGTGCGGAACTTGGTCATCCCGTTCAGCGCAATCGCGCTAAGCTGATGGCGGATAAACGGGTTGCGGAAGCGGTTAAGTACCGCATCGGCGAAGGCGTTAAGCTCTTCCGGGGACTGCGCCAGCGTCGGGATAATTTCCCGGCGCAGCGTGGCATCGACAAATGCGGCGATCTCGGGATCGTCCATCGCCTCACCCACCGTATCCAGCCCGGCGAGAAACGCCACCGGCACCATCGCGGTGTGCGCACCGTTAAGAATGGCAACCTTGCGCACTTTGAAGGGGGTGATGTCATCAACCATGCGAACGTTGAGCGTCAGCCCATCGAGGCGAAGCTCCTGCGCCAGCCACGCCGGGCCTTCAATCACCAGCTGGTAATAGACCTCGCCTGCCACCAGATAATCATCGCGGTAGCCGAGCGCCTGCTGCACCGCGTCGGCATCATCGGGATAGCCCGTAACAATGCGATCGACCAGCGTTGAGCAGAAGGTGTTGTGCTGCACGACCCACTCAGAGAATGCCGCCGGCAACTGCCATTCGCTGGCGGTGCGCAGCACCAGCGCACGCAGCGCCGCGCCGTTATCGTCAATCAGCTCACAGGGCAGGATCACCCAGCCTTTGTCGGCCGCGCCGTTGAAGTGCTGCCAGCGCGTCAGCAGCAGCCGGGTCAGCTTGGCCGGGAAACTGGCGGGCGGGGCGCTGTCTGCCGTATCGCTCGGATCGAGGCTGATGCCCGCTTCGGTGGTATTAGAGAACACAAAGCGCATCGCCGGATCGCGCGCCAGCGCCAGGAACGCCTCGAAATCATCGACGGGATGAAGCTCGCGGTTTACGGAGCGGATTAACCGGGTGTCGCTGACCACCTTCCCCTGGTCGTTTACGCCACGGATTAACGTGGTGTACAGCCCCTGCTGGCTGTTCAGGCTGCGCTGGCTTGGGCTGTTTCGCGGCCGGACCACCACGATCCCCGCATTGAGGTCGGTGTGCTGGTTAAGCAGGTCAAGCTGCCAGTCGATAAAAGCGCGAAGGAAATTTCCTTCGCCGAACTGAATGACCCGTTCCGGATAGCTCTTTCCCGGGAAGTTTTCGCGGTTCAGCGTCAGCATCTGGTATCCCCTGTTAAATACGTTCTGAATCTTATTGTCAGCAAAGTTATCATACCAATTGCAGTCCCTGCTCTTAAAATTCTGAGAAACCGATCACAAAAAACACTCTTAATTGCAGGTGATTAGAAGGGATATAACAGCAGAATCTGTTTAAGTTATTGATTAAACTAATCAAAAACAAAGAAAAGACAAGAGGGAAGGTTTGAATAATTGGTTTTTACGCTCACCAAAAAGGTATAACACCTTTTGGTTTTAGCCGATCCATTCTAGCGATGAAGTCAGGAGAAAACCGCAGATACCGTCTGTTTTTTTCATCCCGGGAAAGTGGTATAACAAATTTCATTAAGAATGGGTTAGCGGAGCGGGAAATATGCAGCAGATTGACTCACGTCGTCTTTATCAGCAGCTGGCGGCAGAACTGAAACTGCGCCTTGAGCAGGGCCGGTACACATTAGGGGATAAGCTGCCCGCTGAACGCTTTCTCGCCGAGGAGATGAACGTCAGTCGCACCGTGGTGCGCGAAGCCATCATCATGCTGGAGGTGGAAGGATACGTGGAGGTGCGTAAAGGCTCCGGGATCCACGTAGTGTCACAGCAGCAGAAGAACCGGGTGAATCCCGACAGCCAGCTGGAGTTTGCCGCGTTTGGCCCCTTCGAGCTGCTTCAGGCGCGCCAGCTGATTGAAAGCAACGTTGCCGAATTTGCCGCGACCCAGGTCACCCGTCAGGACATCACTCAGCTGATGGCCATTCAGGAACAGGCACGTCTGGAAGATCGCTTTCGCGATTCTGAATGGGACATGAAGTTTCATGTCCAGATCGCGCTTTCAACGCAGAACAGCGCGCTGGCGGCAATTGTTGAAAAAATGTGGTTGCACCGTTTATACAACCCCTACTGGCTGAAATTACATGAACATATTGATGAACGATCGATTGAGAGCTGGTGTGAAGATCACGACAACATCCTTAAGGCATTGATACGCAAAGATCCGGCGGGCAGTAAACGGGCTATGTGGCAACACCTGGAAAACACCCGGCTGATGCTGTTCAATGCAACAACGGATGATTTTGAGTTCAACGTCGATCGCTACATGTTTGCAGAAAATCCGGTGATCGCCATTGAAACGCCCACCAATGAGGTAAAATAAGAGTTTCCGGCCTGGCTGAGTCAGCTTACGTTCAATTATGTCAGCCAGTGTAAAGCTCCTTTCCGCTTACCCCCTGCAACGGTAAAACATCTGAAGTCTGGCGTTTCTTTCTGTCCAGACTTGCTTAATTTTGTTACAGTTACCTTCGTTTCTTACCCTCAGTAAAGCGGGTTAAATGACGATATTTTTTCTGACTATCCTGCTCAGCCGCCGCCGTACATGCACAAATAAAACGATCAATTAAGCATGACGGGTTGCAATAAATTGGGCCAACTATGACGTTCAGGACTCTCTGATGGATATTTTTAAAGATCTGATCCACGCCCTCTGGCAGCAGGACTACGTCACGCTGGCCGATCCCACCCTGGTCTGGGCGCTGTACTTCATTTTGTTTATGATCCTGTTTCTGGAAAATGGCCTGCTTCCGGCCGCATTTTTGCCCGGCGACAGCCTGCTTATCCTGGTCGGCGTGCTGATAGCGAAAGGCACGATGAATTTCCCGCTGACGCTCTTTATTCTGACCACCGCCGCCAGTCTGGGCTGCTGGGTGAGCTATATTCAGGGGCGATGGCTGGGCAATACGCCGCTGGTGCAAAAATGGCTGTCCCACCTGCCCGCCCAGTATCACCAGCGCGCCTATCAGATGTTTCACCGCCACGGACTGTCCGCGCTGCTGATTGGCCGCTTTATCGCCTTCGTACGCACGCTGCTCCCGACCATTGCCGGACTGTCCGGGCTGAGCAACGCACGCTTTCAGTTCTTTAACTGGATGAGCGGCCTGCTGTGGGTGCTGATCCTAACCGTCATGGGCTTCGCGCTGGGTAAAACGCCGCTGTTTCTTAAATATGAAGACCAGCTGATGTTCTGCCTGATGCTGCTGCCGCTGGTGCTGCTGGTGTTTGGCCTCTTCGGTTCGCTCTACGTGCTCTGGCGTAAGAAATCCTCCCGGGAGGTGAAGTAATCATGCTTCCGCTCTTTAAACTGCCGGTCAGGCTATTACGCGTGGTCCCCTGGATGGGAATGATAACTGCCGCAGTGCTGGTCGTGACGCTGGTGCTGACGCTGCTGCCTTCACTGTTTCGCAGCGAGGCGACGGTTCAGATCCGCACGCTGCGTCAGGGCAACAACCTTCCCGACGGCTTTTACGTCTATCAGGCCCTGAGCTCACAGGGGATCCGCATTAAAAGTATCACCCCGGACCATGATTCACTGGTAATTAAACTTGAGTCACAGGATCAAAGCGCAGCGGCAGAAAAAGTTCTGCGGGAACTGCTGCCCATCGGCTTCGATATCGCCCGTCAGGAAGAGCACAGTGCGGTTAATCGAATAAATCGCATCAACCTGCGCACCTGATATCCGCCTCCGTTACTGAACGGAAAAAGCGTGAAGCCACTGACTTTGAGCTTTCCTCATTTTCTGTCTATGCTTTAAACGTTGTAATTCTCCGGCCCCGTTACAGGGATCCGATAGCATCGTACATGCTATCCTCGCAAAGGAAGGTCACCACCGAATGAAATACCGTCTTATACTTGCCGCAAGCCTGCTGACTTTAACCACGTTTGCCCAGGCAGAGTCCCTCTGTCAGCAAAAAGAGCAGTCGATACAGCGTGAAATTGACAGTGCGCGTAAACACGACAACACTCACCAGGTCAACGGTCTGGAGCGTGCGCTTTCCGAGGTGCGTGAGCACTGCACCGATGAAGGGCTGCGGCAGGCACACCAGGAAAAAATTCAGAAACATCAGCAGAAGGTGACCGAGCGCGAAAGGGAACTGCAACAGGAGCGGGACAAGGGCGACGACAGTAAAAAAATTGCTAAACGTGAAAAGAAACTGGCTGACGCTCAACGTGAGCTGAAGGAAGTGCAGGCCGCACCTTATTAAGGTTGCCCCTGCCATGATATTTAACACAAGTAAGGAGTCTTACATGTCTAAAGATACCACGTCAGAACATCTGCGCGCCGAGCTGAAAAACCTGGCCGATACGCTGGAAGAAGTCCTCAGCACCTCCGGTGAAAAATCGAAAGTTGAGCTGGAAAAACTGCACAGCAAGGCCCACTCCGCGCTGAAAATTACCCGCGAGCGTCTTGGCGAGTCCGGCGAGCGCATCGCACAGACCACTCGCGAAGCCGCCGACCGTACCGATGTTTACGTGCGTGACAACCCGTGGACCAGCGTCGGAATTGGCGCGGCCGTGGGCGTCGTGCTGGGCGTTCTGCTGTCCCGTCGTTGATATGACCGATTCTCAGCATAATCGTGGCCCCGCTAAAGGGGTCATTGACATCGGACAGCGCATTGTCACCACGATGGTGGGCATTGTCGAAACGCGCGTACGGCTGGCCGTCGTTGAGCTGGAAGCAGAGAAAGCCAATCTGGTTCAGATGATCCTGATGATTGGCCTGACGATGCTGTTCACCGCCTTTGGTCTGATGTGCCTGATGGTGCTGATTATCTGGGCAGTGGATGCGCAGTATCGGCTGATGGCGATGGCGATTACTACCGGGGTGCTGTTCTTACTAGCGCTGATATGTGGTCTGAGTGTGCTGGCTAAGTCTCGTCGATCTACGCTGCTCAGCGCCACCCGAAAGGAGCTGGCCAACGATCGCAAGCTGCTGGAGGATGACTGATGAGCCGCCGCGACCGTGAAGCCCGTACCGCTGAACTGCTGCGGCAGGTCCACCAGCAGCGCCTCGATCTCAATGCCGGTCGTAAAGACTGGCTGGAGGCGACAGACCGTTTCGATCGGGGCTGGGTGAGCCTGCTTAGCGCTAAGCGTTTTCTTGCCATTGGCAGCGGCGCGCTGGCTATCTGGTCGGTGCGTCATCCCCATTTTCTCACCCGCTGGGCAAGACGCGGGCTGGGCGCATGGAGCACCTGGCGCATGGTGCGTAACGCGCTGCCGCGACGTTAATCTCTGGCCGCAGCCTGTCTGCGGCCTGCCTTCCAATTTTATTGAACAACTTCGACAGTTTATCTCGCTTACATTGCGAAGCCTCCCCGTCTATTATCTCCTCCAACGAACGGTCATGAGCGCATAAGCCGCATCAGACCTTGGTAAAACAGGGATCGCCTGATAGCACGGTCCAAAAAATATTGTTGGGGATAATGATGAAAAAGTTCGAAGATATCGGTTTCTTAGCTGCGCGTATTCTGATGCCAATCCTGTTCATCGTAGCGGGCTGGGGAAAAATCACTGGTTATGCAGGCACGCAGCAGTATATGGAAGCGATGGGCGTTCCGGGCTTCTTCCTGCCGCTGACAATTTTGCTGGAATTCGGCGGTGGCTTGGCCATTCTGTTCGGCTTCCTGACCCGTTTTACCGCGCTGTTTACCGCCGCCTTTACCCTGCTGACGGCGTTTATCTTCCACACTAATTTTGGGGAAGGCGCGAACTCACTGATGTTTATGAAAAACCTGACCATCGCCGGTGGATACCTGCTGCTGGGCCTGGTAGGTCCGGGCGCATACAGCATCGACCGTCTGCTGGGTAAAAAGTGGTAAACCCGCTACACTTACGGTGAAAAATCCCGGGCGAGGATCGTATCCTCGCCCTTCTTTTTTTAGGGAGAAGACTCTATGGGACAGCTTATTGACGGCGTCTGGCACGACACCTGGTATGATACTAAGTCTACCGGCGGTCGCTTTAAACGTTCAGAAGCGGTATTTCGTAACTGGATCACCGCTGACGGCAGCGCCGGGCCGCACGGCAAAGGCGGTTTCCGCGCGGAGGCCGGTCGCTACCATTTATATGTCTCCTTCGCCTGCCCCTGGGCGCACCGCACGCTGATTATGCGTCAGCTGAAAGGGCTGGAAGAGATGATTTCCGTATCCGTGGTTAATCCGCTGATGCTGGAAAACGGCTGGACATTTGAAGAAGATTTCCCGGATGTGACCGGCGACAGCCTGTATCAGAACGAATACCTCTATCAGCTCTATCGGCACGCCGATCCGCAGTATACCGGGCGCGTTACGGTGCCGGTGCTGTGGGACAAGCAGCAGCATACTATCGTCAGCAATGAATCCGCGGACATTATGCGTATGTTCAACAGCGCCTTCGACGCCGTTGGCGCACGCGCCGGAGACTACTATCCCGCCGATCTGCGTGAAGAGATTGATTCACTCAATAGCTGGATTTATGACACGGTGAACAACGGCGTCTACAAATCCGGTTTTGCCACCAGCCAGCCCGCCTATGATGAGGCCGTCACCGCGCTGTTCCACTCGCTCGACCGTCTGGAGCAAATTCTGGGCCAGCGGCGCTATCTGACCGGCGATCGCCTGACCGAAGCCGACCTGCGGCTGTGGACCACGCTGGTTCGCTTCGATCCGGTTTATGTCACCCACTTTAAGTGCGATAAACACCGCATCGGCGACTACCTTAATCTGAACGGCTTCCTGCGCGAGATCTACCAGATGCCGGGGATCGCCGGGACCGTGAATATGGCGCATATCCGCCATCACTATTATTGCAGCCACAGGACGATCAATCCGCACGGCGTGATTTCGATTGGCCCGGCGTATAACTGGGATGAGCCGCACGGCCGCGACCAACGGTTTGCCTGATACCTGCTTTAGAGTGATACGGGGCGTACAGAGTGCAAATCATTCTCAAAACCCATATCGTATAACACATGGATATATAAGCAAAAATAGTAAAAAAGCTCACCCGCGAGAGTAATACCCTTTCTCCTTATAGGGTATTATATGCCTGCCAGCCCACTCCGGCGCTGGCAGGCATAGATATCTACTCAGGAGGAGTAAAAATGTTCAGGAGAACCGTTCCCGGATTTGCCGCGTTGATTGTTGTCGCCGCCCTGACAACAGTCGCCTGGGTGTATCACTACGACAGCCAGAGAGTTAAAAATTCCACGGGCGGAAAAATCGAGAAAGTACTGGTCGCCTACGGCTGCGACTACTGCCATACCCCCTCTGCAAAACTCCCTTTCTATGCCAGCTTGCCCGTCAGCAAACAGCTGATGGATAATGATATTCAGAACGGCATGCGTTTTTTCGATCTGCGCCCGGTAATAAGCGCACTCCAGCATGAGCAGGCCGTGCCCGAAGCGGATCTTGCGAAAATGGAAGCGGTGCTTAGCAGCGGAGAAATGCCCCCGGCCCTGTACAAAATGATGCACTGGTCGGGACAAATGAGCCACGACGATCGCCTGGTGCTCCAAAGCTGGATTATTGGGCAGCGTAAGCAGTACTACACCCCGCCGGGCACGCCGGAGCAGCTACGGGGAAACGCACTGTTACCGCTACCCCAACTCTCTCCTGCCTCCGTCCAGAGCAGCAAAGCCGCCCTGGGTGAGAGGCTGTTTCACGATCCCCGTCTGTCACAGGATAACTCCCTGTCCTGCGCCTCCTGTCACGATCTGAAAGAAGGTGGCATGGACGGCCGCATCACGGCATGGGGCGTTGGAGGGCAGCGCGGTCCGGTTAACGTTCCTACGGTGCTGAACGCCGGATTTAATATTGCCCAGTTCTGGGATGGCCGCGCGAAAGACCTTCAGGAGCAGGCGGCCGGGCCGATACAAAATCCGATTGAAATGGCTTCTTCCTGGCCGCAGGTCCTCGGGAAACTGAATCACGATGAAGCGCTAAGGTCCGCTTTTAGCGCGGTCTATCCTGACGGACTTTCCCCGGACACTATTACCGATGCTATCGCGCAGTTTGAGAAGGGGCTGACTACGCCGGACAGCCCGTTCGATCGCTATCTGCGCGGCGACACCCGTGCGCTGACTCAACAACAGCAGCACGGCCTGACGCTTTATCAGCAGCACAAGTGTGGAAGCTGCCACACCGGGGTTAACCTTGGTGGCCAGTCATTTGAACGTATGGGGCGATGGGCCGACTATTTTCACGACCGTGGCAGCGTTACCGAGGCGGACTACGGGCGTTTTAACGTCACTCACCGGGAGCGTGACCGCTATCGTTTTAAAACGCCGACGCTGCGCAATGTGGGTCAGACCGGTCCTTGGCTGCACGACGGCAGTGCGAGCAGCCTGACTGAGGTCGTCAAGCTGATGCTGAAATATCAGGTTGGCGTGATCCTGCCGGAAAACGATGTCAATGACCTGGTGGCGCTGCTGGAGAGCATGTCCGGGCAATACGTGCCTCCACCGACCGCACAGGAGAACGGCGGAACATAGCTCCGGGCGGTCAGAGTGGCATGAACATCCGGGGCCATTTTATTTCGGCCCCGAGGGTTCGGCACTCTTTATTGATCTGGAACAACTTATCCCGTTTCGCGCTTACGTATCTTTACTGATGTAAACGCAAACGCGGGATAAAACGCACGTCAGTTGCCTGGAGCAAAACATGATCAAGACACTTTCTTTCTGCCTGGCCGTTATTATGCTGTGCTACGTGGCCTGGGTAGGCCACTACTATTACCAGACTTTCTCTACGTTTACCGGTATTGAACAGTCGCAGGATCAATCAAACCCTGCGCCGTAAGCGGAGTACGTGGCTGCGGGCGCTTATCCCTGTCCCTGGCGTTTAGCCAGCAGTTTAGGGATTTCCCGCAGACACCACGCCTTTGCCTCACCCATACTGTCACGCCGCCAGGCCATAATGATATCCACTTCACGCGTATACTCCGCGCTGACCACCCGCAGCCGTCCTTCGGCAATATCTTTCTCTACCATCGGATAGGGCATGGTGCCAACGCCCAGCCCCGCCAGCAGCGCGCGGTGCTTATCTTCAATGGTACTGACGGTCAGACGCTGCTGTTTATCCAGCAGCGTCACGGTTAATACGGGCCTTTCACGGGCGGTATCCGCCACGGCAATTCCACGGTATTTAACCCGAGTGGTTTCAGAGAGGGGTTCCGCCTCCTGGTGAATGGGATGATCCGGGCTGGCGACGTAGACGCTCATCAGCGTATAGATTTTGCGGGTGTTGATCTCTGACGATGCGCGGAAATGCAGATCAGGTGCAATCACAATATCGGCGCGCCCCTGCTCCAGCCGTTCCCAGGCACCGGCCAGCACTTCGGTCATCAGCGATAGCTGGGTATTGGCCTTGTCTGCCAGCTTTTCAACCAGTGGAAACAGCAGCTCGGTGGGCACCAGCGCTTCGGTAGCAATCGTCAGATGCGTTTCCCAGCCGCGCGCCAGCGCTTCAGCATCGGTGGTCAGCTTGTCTGCGGCTTCCAGCAGCACGCGGCCGCGCTCAAGCAGCATACGCCCCACGTTGGTAAACTTCGTTCGATGGCCGGAGCGGTCAAACAGCACCACGTCCAGCTCCTCTTCCAGCTTTTGCATGGTGTAGCTTAACGCAGAGGGAACCCTGCCCAGCTCATCCGCTGCGGCAGCAAAACTCCCGCGACGATCGATAGCATCCATTACTCGCAGCGCTTCAAGCGTCAGAGCACGATCTTTAGCCATAGACTTTCTCTGTCAGGAAATTTGAATATGCCAAGCAGATTAACTGGCTGGCATTACGCAGTCCAGAAACTTACCATATCAAAATAATAAATGATCGGGCCAAACCTGATTAAAAAAGGAGAATAAGATGATTATCTGTCGTACGGCGCAACAGTGTGGTAAAGCCGACTATGGCTGGCTACAGGCACGCTACACCTTCTCCTTTGGCCACTATTTCGATCCCACATTACTTGGCTACGCGTCTCTTCGCGTCCTCAATCAGGAAGTGCTGGCACCAGGGACTTCCTTTCAACCCAGAACCTATCCGAAAGTCGATGTGCTTAACCTGATTTTACAGGGCAAAGCGGAGTACCGTGACAGCGAAGGTAACCACATCACCGCCCACGCGGGTGAGGCGCTGCTGCTGGCAACCCAGCCGGGCACGAGCTACAGCGAGCACAACATCAGTAAAGACAAATATCTGACGCGGCTTCAGCTCTGGCTGGATGCCTGCCCGGATCGGGAAAACAGCCGGGTGCAGCGCATGCTCCTACCCGAACGGCAAACCTGCACCCTGCTGGCCTCACCGGACGGCAGCGCGGGGAGCCTTCAGCTCCGCCAGCAGGTGTGGATCCATCAGGTTATCCTGCAACCGGGGGAGAGCTATGAAGTTCCCCTGCACGGTACACGGGCCTATCTGCAATCAATTCACGGTGCGTTTAGCGCCACGACTCATAGCCAGCAGCGGGAAATAATGGGCTGTGGTGACGGAGCCTTCCTGCGAGAAGAACAGAGCGTTATTCTTAACGCAGAAACACCACTACAGGCGCTGGTTATTGATTTACCGGTATAGATTAGGAAACAAACCCTGTAACATGTCGGTCCCTTTAATACCCACTTTTTTATAACAATATCAGGCAGCTATGCGGCGATTTTGTTGAAGAAAATTATTGAGGCACGGACATGGCGTTGAAGAAATGCCGCGAATGCGGTCACAAAGTTTCCAGTAGTGCAAAAGTATGCCCTTCCTGTGGCATAAAGCAGCCTTATATCTCCCCTTTTAAAGGCCTCTTTTTTTTAGCCGTTATCGGTTGGGCTACCTGGTCCGTCTTTCTTAAAGATGACAAATCAGACACCGGCCAGAAATCGTCTTCGGCAAATGAGTTAGGGTTACAAACTGCGGTCCCCGTCGATCTGCCCGCAGCAGATACTACGCCTTTCGTCCCGCCGCTGGTTTGTAAAGCCGCAATTGCAGCCATGTTTGGCCGGGATATTAATACGTTGAAAGTGGGAAGAGGTGAACCGCTTGGGGTCTTTAAAATCTTCTACCAGCGTCCATCGGACAGTAAACTGTATTCCTATGACTGCAAGTTGTCGGGTAACTATGTTATCTGGACAGAATCCGGGCAGGCTTCCAACCGCTGGGACGGCTCGGGGTATGTTGATTTCAATGTGAAGTATGGAATAGAAGATAACGTGCTGGTTATCACGGAAGTTTACGGCAACGACAAGGATAGCGTTTACAGGTTCGGCAAGAATAAGAAGTGATCGGGTACAACCGTTGGTGTATCTCATCTCGGTTGTTGAGAAACGGAGACACACCAACGTATCAAACGAATTCGAGAATAAAATGACTCATCGCCAGCCTACAATCGCCTTCGGGAAGCCAATCTTAACCTTCCATTCCCGCCTTAAATTCAGGTAGTTGCTTCAACGTATTAAGATAGCGGGCAATGACCGGATACCCCTGCAACATATTTATCTTTTCGAGAAAAATTAAAAAATAGCCCAGATAAATATCTACCGCAGTTAATGAGGATCCACAAATATAGGGCGAGAGATCTTTAAACTCGCTTTCTAAGCACGCCATCACTCGCTGATAGGACCCAAAACCTGACATATGCTGCTGCTCTTCCGTTAGTTCGATTCCCATTTGTTGAACGGTAAAAGCTGCTTCCAAAGGGCCCGCAGCAAAAGCAAACCAGCGGTAATAATCCGCTCTTTCAGGTGCATCTACTCCCGGTGAAAGACCTTTTTCTGGGAATTTATCTGCAAGATACTGACAAATTGCTGCGCATTCAGTCACAACAATTTCACCGTCGGTCAGCGTGGGTACTTTTCCCATCGGGTTAAGAGCGAGATAGTCGTGAGTATGCATCTCCTCCCCATAAGCCAACTCTATGCGTTGATAGGGAATATCTAAAAATCTGAATAGCAAATCGATAGTATTACCCCTGGACATCGCATTGGTATACAGCGTTAATTCACTCATGTTGCTCTCCTTGAAAAATGTCATGTTCAGCCAGGAGAGTATAGGAAGCGGTTGTGTCAGTTCTTGTCAGGAGCCGCAGGCAAAATACTTTTTCGCCCCTGCGCTAAGTAGCCGGGAAATCCCTTCGGGAACGGGCAATTAGACTGGCGAAAGCAGACATAGTAAATGTGTATCGAAGGAGTGTATGAGAATGATGCAACCGCTGGTGTATCCCACTGTGCATCCCATTTTGCTTCTGAGCACCTGAGACACACCAACGTATTGTTTTTGAATGAGTTGAAGCTGACCGTTAAGCCGGGTTCTGTCGTGGACAGTCATTCATCTAGGCCAGCAATCGCTCACTGGCTCAAGCAGCCTACCCGGGTTCAGTACGGGCCGTACCTTGTGAACCCCTATTTGGCCTTG